>Ga0209460_1000049_pt1 | contig 214020 bp, 175 predicted proteins | sample EBPBio132013_DNA_FD_185868 | JGI IMG/M metagenome (GOLD analysis project Ga0209460, IMG submission 185868) | Wastewater treatment Type I Accumulibacter community from EBPR Bioreactor in Madison, WI, USA - Reactor 2_5/13/2013_ DNA (SPAdes)... | ecosystem: Engineered > Bioreactor > EBPR >... | reverse complement strand
TGAGGGCCTCGCGGTCGAAGGTGCGCGCTGGATTGGCACGCAGCACGCGTGCATCGGTCACGCTGCCGTCGGTGCCCACGGTGAACTCGACCAGCACTTCCCCGGACGTGCCCGAACGCAGTGCCTCGGGCGGATAGCGCGGCGAAGGCGTGCTGATCGCGCGCAGGCTGCGCTGCGCGGGCGCGGCGGCAGGAGGCGGCGAGGTCGCGGTGGTGGCGGCCGCAGCAGCCTGGCGCGCAGCGGCGGCTTCGCGCTCGGCTTCGCGCTGGATCTCGGCCTGGCGCGCGGCTTCCTGCTGTTCTGCCAGGCGGCGCGCGGCCTCGGCCTCGGCCTGCTGCTGCGCGGCCTGTTGCTGCTGCTGTTGCTGCAGGCGGGTTTCGGCCTCGACCTGGGCGCGCGTGGCCTCCGCTTCGGTGCGCTTGGCCGCGGCCTGCTGGGTGGCCACGATGCTCTGGCGGATGCGCGGCAGCGCCGGCGCGGTCCCGTCCGCCTTCTCGATCAATGCGACCAGGCGCTGCGCCTCGTCGAACTGCTCGCGCACCACCGCCTGCTCGGCGGCGATGACGGTATAGGGCATCAAATCGGTCAGCGCGCTGGACACGGCCGCGTCGTCGGGCAGCTTGTCGCGCAGGGCCAGGTAGTACTCCATGGCGTTGTCGCTGGCCGGCGCGTACATGCGGTTCTCGCGCAGCGCCTTGCTGGCCGCCTCGCGCAGCTGGTCGGCGCTCATCGCCTGGACGGTGGCCGCGACCGCGGGCGCCTGCGGGCTCGCCGCCGCAGGCGTGGTGGTGGCCGGCGCATCGCCGGTCGCGGCGGCAGGCGCAGGCGTGGCGGCCGGTTGTTCCTGCCTGGAACAGGCGCCCAGCGCGACCGCCAGCAACAGGCACGCGCACAGGCGCGATCCCGGCGATATGTTCATGGACAACATGCGTAACTCCCCCTTGCAAAACACAGTGGTACCGCCCGGCGGCACGGCCCCTAGCTCGCGCCATCCATCCGCGATTGTCAACCGCCCGGAGGCCCGCCACAAGCTCCTGGCCGGCCCGCGTGCACCGGCGCCGATGCCGGAAACGTGACGGCGGTCAAGTCGCGGCGATGCTATTTGCCGATGCAGAAGCTGGAAAAGATGTGGCCCAGCAACCGGTCGGCGTCGACCTGGCCGGTGATCCGGCCCAGCGCGACATGGGCCAGGCGCAGCTCCTCGGCGGCCAGTTCCAGCCGTTCCACGGCCAGTTCGGCGGCGGCGGCTTCGGCATGGGCCAGGGTCTGGCGCAATCCTTCGACCTGGCGCGCGCGCGCACTGAACTCGCCTTCCGCCGATTCTGGCGCACCGCCGGCGGCCAGCCGGCGCAGTGCAGCATGCAGGTCGTCCAGGCCCTGCCCGGTCAATGCCGAGACCCGGATTTCACCGGCAGCCGGCATGCCGGCTGCGGCCACGGGGTCGAGCAGGTCGGCCTTGTTCAGAATCCACAGTCGCGCCGGCACGCCGGCCGCGGCCTGCTCCAGCTCGGTGCGGCCCGCCTGCGGGGCGCACGCGTCGAGCACCAGCAAGGCCACGTCGGCGCGCCGTGCCTCGGCATGGGCGCGGCGCATACCTTCGCGCTCGATCGCGTCGCCGCCCTCGCGCAAGCCGGCGGTATCGGACAGCTCCAGTTCCAGGCCATCGATGCGCACGGCCTCGCGCAGCACGTCGCGGGTGGTGCCGGCGACATCGGCGACGATCGCCCGCGCTTCGCCGGCCAGGGCGTTGAGGAGCGAACTCTTGCCCGCGTTCGGCGGTCCCAGCAGCACCGCATGCAGGCCGTCGCGCAGGCGCCGGCCGCGCTCGGCGCCTTCTATGAGCGTACCCAGTCCGACGCGCAGGCTTTCCAGCTCGGCGCGCACGGCGCCGATTCCCAGGGTCTCGATCGGCTCGTCGACGAAATCGATTGCCGCCTCCACTTGCACGCGCAGGCGCAGCAGGTGCTCGGCGATGGTGTCGACGCGTTGCGAGAACACGCCCTGCAGCGACCGCCGCGCCGCACGCGCGGCACGCAGGTCGGACGCGGCGATCAGGTCGGCGACGGCTTCGGCCTGGACCAGGTCCAGCTTGCCGTTGAGGAAGGCGCGTTCGCTGAACTCGCCCGGGCGGGCCGGTCGCGCACCCAGTTCGCAGCACCGCTCCACCAGCCGGCGCAACAGCACCGGGCTGCCGTGAGCCTGCAATTCGGCCACATCCTCGCCGGTGAAACTGTGCGGCCCGGGAAAGGCCAGTACGAGGCCGTCGTCGATCGGCTCGCCGGCCGCGTCCGCGAACACGGCGCGCAAGGCCTGGCGCGGCAACGCTTCCCGGCCGCTGAGCGCGCGCGCGATCTCCAGCGACCGCGGCCCCGACAGGCGCACGATGCCCACGCCGCCGGCGCCGGGCGCCGTGGCGATCGCCGCGATCGTTTCGCCGGCCATCGGGTCGCTCATCGCCGCCCAGTCTGGCACAGCAAAAACCCGCCGGTGAGGCGGGTTCCTGCAGGACCGCGAAGCGACGGCACGGTCACTTCGCCGGCGCGGCCTTCGGTGCCGGCTCGCCGTGCTTCTTCATCATCCACCACTGCTGGAGCAGGCCCAGCGAACCGTTGGTGACCCAGTACAGCACCAGGCCGGCGGGGAAGAACGCCATCATCACGCCGAACGCGACCGGCATGAACTGCATCATCTTCTGCTGCACCGGGTCCATGCCCGGGGACGGCTGCAGCTTCTGGGTGAACCACATCACCGCCACGTTGATCACCGGCAGGATGAAGTACGGATCGCGCGCGGTCAGGTCCTGGATCCACCAGATCCACGGCGCGTGGCGCAGCTCCACCGACTCCACCAGCACCCAGTACAGGGCCAGGAACACCGGCATCTGCACCAGGATCGGCAGGCAGCCGCCCATCGGGTTGATCTTCTCCTTCTTGTACAGCTCCATCATCGCGGTCTGGAACTTCTGCTTGTCGTCCCCGTAGCGCTCCTTCAGCTGCTGGATGCGCGGCTGGAACTTGCGCATCTTGGCGAAGCTCTTGTACTGCGCGGCCGACAGCGGATACAGCGCCAGCTTGACCAGGAACACCAGGCCGATGATCGCCCAGCCCCAGTTGCCGAACAGCGCGTACAGGTGGCTCAACACCCAGAACAGGCCTTCGCCGAGGATGGCCAGGATCGAGAACTGGCTGTAGTCCACCGCCCGTTCCAGGCCCGGCACCTGCTGAGCGCGGATTTCCGAAACCAGCTTCGGACCGACGTACAGACGCGCCTGGGTGGTCGCGGTCGCGCCCGGGGCGACCTGCAGCGTCTGGCCCAACTCGCGCACCAGCGCGCCGCTGGGCGGGGCGTCGAGGGAGATGGTGGACGGCTGCTGCCCTTCCGGGATCCACGCACTGAAGAAATGGTGCTGCAGCATCGCGATCCAGCCATTGGCGGCCTGCTGGTCGACGCGACCGTCCTCGAGGTAGTCCTCGCCGAACCGGCGCCGCTGGTATTTGCCGTCGAACCAGGCCGTGCCGGTGAAGCTGAAGGACTCCGGATGGGTATAGCCGCGCTTGATCACCGGCGGCTTGCGGATCAGCTGGCGATAGACCTGGCCCTGCCAGGGCGTGGTGCCCCGGTTGACGACCTCGTCGCGCACTTCCACCGCATAGGAGCCGCGGGTGAGGGTGTAGGTGCGGCGGATGCTGACTCCGTCCGGACCGTTCCAGACGAAGGGCACCTCCACCTGCTGCTGGCCGTCGGCGAGGACGAATTCGGTCTGTGCTCCCTCGGGCACGAATCCGGACTGGTGGCTGGGCGCGGCGCCGGTGGCGCTGACCCAGCCGGCCTGGGCGGCATAGAAGTTGGCCGGGTCGGCATCGAACAGCCGGACCGGCGCACCGCCGCCCTGGCGGGTCTGCGGGAACTGCGGCAGGTCGGCCTGCAGCACGCTGCCACCGTCCAGGACCAGGTCGAGCACGTCGGTGCGGACCGTGACCCGGTGGGCGTCCGCCACCGGCGCGGTCGCGATGGCGGCTGGCGACACGGCCGGGGTCGCGGCCGGAACGGCAGGATCGCCGCCGGCGGCCGGGGTGGCGGGGCCAGGAACCGCGGCCGGGATGGCCGCAGCGGCCGCAGCGGAAGCGGTCGCGGCGGCAACTGGGGTCGCGGCCGCCGGTGGGGCGGCCCGCTCCTTGCCCCACTCCATCCACAGCAGCATCGCCACCATCAGCCAGGCAAAGATCAGGAATACGCGGGTCTGGTTCATCGGGCAGGCTGGCTCGGCCGGATCAGGCGTCCGGCGTGGAAGAGGGGATCGGGGAAGGGATCGGGGAATCGGGCGGAATGGCCGTCGGCATTGTGCCGTCGGCGACCGGGTGGGGCAATGCGCCGGCCCGGCGCAGCAGTTTCAGGTAGGCCTCGACCAGCTGCGCGTTGCCGGCGCCGCGGGCGGCCGCGCGCGCCACCACCACATAGTCGCCCCCCGCCAGTTGCGGGCCCAGGCGCCGGGTGGCATCGCGCAGGACGCGCTTGATCCGGTTGCGGCCGACCGCGCGCGGATCGACCTTGCGCGACACCGCCAGTCCCAGCCGCGGCGGTTGCGGGCCGGCTACCCAGTGCAGGGCGAACAGGGGGTCGGCGCAACGGCGGCCATGCTCGAACACGGCGGCGTATTCGGCGCGCAAGCGAACCCGCGCGCTGCGAGGGAATCGCGCGCGCGGGGCGGGAATCATCGGGGGTTTCCGATCGTCGTGGCCCGGCTATGTCCGGCGCCGGCTGCAGGTGCAGCCTTGGCGCGGGGCGCGGGCCAGCCGCCGATCAGGCGCAGAGGCGCTTGCGGCCCTTGGCGCGGCGACGCGCCAGGACCTTGCGGCCGTCGGCGGTCTTCATGCGGGCACGGAACCCGTGGTCGCGCTTGCGCTTGAGGTTGCTGGGCTGGTAGGTGCGCTTGGTGGCCATGGCGGCACTCGGCTGTGTTCGGATCGAAAGAACCGGAAATTCTAGGGGGTCGGCCCGTGCCGGGTCAAGCGGCCCGCGCCAGACGCGCCGGGCGGGCACCGCAAGACCACGGACGGCCCTGTGGATAACCCTTGGGGAATGGCAGGCCCGATGGTAGGCTGGCCCGTCCCGCTTTCCGATCCACCCCCGACCCGTCGCGGTCGCCCGGCGCCGTCATGGCGCGGGGCTTCCGCCCTGCGAGCATTGCCTTTCCGATGGAAGCCTGGCCCCGCTGCCTGGAACGCCTGGAGGCCGAATTCCCGGCCGAGGACGTCCACACCTGGCTCAAACCCCTGCAGGCCGAGGAGCGCGCCGACGGCGTGGTCCTGTACGCGCCCAACGCCTTCATCGTCGAGCAGGTCCGCGACCGCTACCTGCCGCGAATCCGTGAGCTGGCCCAGTATTTCGCCGGCCTGAACGTGGCCCTGGAGATCGGCTCGCGGCCGCGCGCGGCCGATTCCGCGCCGCCGGCGTTGGCGACCGCCGCCGCGGCCGTGCCGCGGGCAGCCGCATCGGCCGAACCATTCAACGGCAACCTGGACCCGCACTACACCTTCGAGAACTTCGTCGAGGGCCGCAGCAACCAGCTCGGCCGCGCCGCGGCCTGGCAAGCGGCGCAGCGCCCCGGCGACCGCACCCACAACCCGTTGTTGCTGTACGGCGGCACCGGCCTGGGCAAGACCCACCTGATGTTCGCCGCCGGCAACGAGATGCGCCGGCTCAATCCGGGCGCACGAGTGCTGTACCTGCGCTCGGAGCAGTTCTACAACACCTTCTTCCGCGCCCTGCAGGAGAAGACCGCGGACCAGTTCAAGCGCCAGTTCCAGCAGATCGACGCGCTGCTGATCGACGACATCCAGTTCTTCGCCGGCAAGGACCGCACCCAGGAAGAGTTCTTCCACACTTTCAATGCGCTGTTCGACAGCCGCCAGCAGATCATCATGACCTGCGACCGCTACCCGCGCGAAGTCGACGGCCTGGAGCCGCGGCTGAAGTCGCGCCTGGCGTGGGGCCTGTCGGTGGCGATCGATCCGCCCGATTTCGAGACCCGCGCGGCGATCGTGCTGGCCAAGGCCGACGAGCGCGGCGCGAGGATTCCCGACGAAGTCGCATTCCTGCTGGCCAAGAAGATGCGCAGCAACGTGCGCGATCTGGAAGGCGCGCTCAACACCCTGGCCGCGCGCGCCAACTTCACCGGCCGCGCGATCAGCGTCGAGTTCGCCCAGGAAACCCTGCGCGACCTGCTGCGCGCGCAGCAGCAGGCCATCGGCATCCCCAACATCCAGAAGACCGTGGCCGACTACTACGGCCTGCAGGTCAAGGATCTGCTGTCCAAGCGCCGCACCCGTTCGCTGGCGCGGCCACGGCAGGTGGCGATGGCCTTGACCAAGGAACTGACCGAGCACAGCTTGCCGGAGATCGGCGACGCGTTCGCCGGCCGCGACCACACCACGGTGCTGCACGCCTGCCGGCAGATCCGCACCCTGATGGAAACCGACGGCAAGCTGCGCGAGGACTGGGACAAATTGATCCGCAAGCTGAGCGAGTGAGCCGCGAAGCGAGCGGGTGCGGTAGATTCTCTACCTGCGAGGATCCACGAGGGGACAATGCGGGGAGGGGTTGGGGACAAGTCGTGGACAGAAGCGGGCGCCGGAAACCATCCACAGCTTGTCCTAGCGCGGCAAGAACCCTTGTCCGCAGCCTTCACCCGCGGGAAATAATGTTGTAATTCAATAAGTTGAGTCTGTTTTCCACAGATCCAGGGCGACTCCTAGCACCACCGCCTTTAGATTTATTCCACATTCCTTCAAAGCGTAGAGGCACGGACTCCCATGCGTTTCACTCTGCAACGCGAGGCTTTTCTCAAGCCCTTGGCCCAGGTCGTCAACGTGGTCGAACGGCGGCAGACCCTGCCGGTACTGGCCAATTTCCTGGTTCAGGTCCAGGGCAACCAGCTCTCGCTGACCGGCACCGATCTGGAAGTGGAGATGGTGGCCCGCGCCGCAGTCGACGAGGCGCAGGACGGCGAGACCACGATCCCGGCGCGCAAGCTGTTCGAGATCGTGCGCGCATTGCCGGACGGCAGCCGGGTCACGGTGAGCCAGACCGGCGACAAGGTGACGGTGCAGGCCGGGCGTAGCCGTTTCACCCTGGCTACGCTGCCGGCCAACGATTTCCCCTCGGTGGACGAGGTCGAGGCCACCGAGCGGATCGGGGTGCCGGAGGCCGGGCTGAAGGAGCTGATCGAGCGCACCGCGTTCGCCATGGCCCAGCAGGATGTTCGCTACTACCTCAACGGCTTGCTGTTCGACCTGCGCGAGCAGACCCTCCGTTGCGTGGCCACCGACGGCCATCGCCTGGCCCTGTGCGAGGCACCGCTGGACCAGGCGGTCGGGGCCAAGCGCCAGATCATCGTCCCGCGCAAGGGCGTGACCGAACTGCAGCGCCTGCTGGAGGGCGGCGACCGTGCGCTGGAGCTGGAATTGGGCCGGAGCCACATCCGGGTCAAGCGCGACGACGTCACCTTCACTTCCAAGCTGATCGACGGCCGTTTTCCCGACTACGAGGCGGTGATCCCGATCGGCGCCGAGAAGGAGGTCAAGCTGGACCGCGAGGTCCTGCGCGCGGCCCTGCAGCGCGCGGCGATCCTGTCCAACGAGAAGTATCGCGGCGTGCGGGTGGAGGTTTCCCCGGGCCAGCTGAAGATCAGTTCGCACAACCCCGAGCAGGAAGAGGCGCAGGAGGAAATCGAGGCCGATACCCGGGTCGACAACCTGGCCATCGGCTTCAACGTCAATTATCTGCTCGATGCACTGGGCGCCCTGCGCGACGAATACATCGTCCTGGCCCTGCGCGATGCCAACTCCTCGGCCCTGGTACGCGAGGCCAGCAGCAGCAAATGCCGGCATGTGGTGATGCCGCTGCGGCTCTGACCGCCGGAGCGGGTGCTCGTGTTCCACGTGGAACGTCTGCGACGCCCGGCTCCGGCCGGGCGTCCTGTTTTCAGGGGATGTTTCCCGGGAGCCGACCGATGCGGGTAACCCGGTTGTCCCTGTGCAACATGCGCCGCTTCGAGGCAGTCGAACTGGCGCCGGGGCCGGGATTGAACCTGCTTGTCGGCGCAAACGGGGTCGGCAAGACCACGGTCCTCGAAGCTCTGCACCTGATGGCCTATGGCCGCAGCTTCCGTGGCCGGGTGCGGGATGGCCTGATCCGGGAACACACGCCGGCGCTGGAGGTGTTCGTCGAGTGGGAGGAGGCCGCCACAGGCATTCCCTTGCAACGTCGAGCCGGCTTGCGCCATGCCGGCCAGGAATGGACGGGGCGTCTCGACGGGCGCGACGTGGCCCACCTGGGCCAATTGTGCGCGGCCTTGGCCGTGGTGACCTTCGAGCCGGGCAGCCATGCTCTGGTTGCCGGTGGGGCAGAGAACCGGCGTCGCTACCTCGATTGGGGCCTGTTCCACGTGGAACCGGAGTTCCTGCCTCTGTGGCGCCGGTACGCGCGTGCCCTGAAGCAACGCAATGCGCTGCTCAAGGCCGGGAGCACGGGCCGCCAGCTCGATGCCTGGGACCGTGAGCTGGCCGACGCCGGCGAGATGCTGACCGCCCATCGCGAACGCTACCTGGCCGACCTGGCGCCCCAGGCCGCCACGACCGCTTCCCGGCTCAGTGCGGGTTTGCAATTGCAGGGGCTGGAATTCCACCCCGGCTGGCGGCGCCAGGAGCTTTCCCTGGCCGATGCGCTGCTGCTGGGGCGGGACCGGGACCGGATGGCTGGCCATACCGGGGTCGGCCCGCACCGGGCGGACTGGAGCGTGGGTCTGGCGGGCCTGCCGGGCAGGGAGGCGCTCTCCCGTGGCCAGACCAAGCTCACCGCGCTGGCCTTGCTGCTGGCGCAGGCGGCCGATTACGCCGTGCGACGCGGCCATTGGCCGATCATCGCCCTGGACGACCTGCCCTCGGAACTGGACCGCGACCATCAGCGCCGCACCCTGGACTTCCTCCTCGGCCAGCCGGATCTCCAGCTGTTCGTCACCGCCACCGAGATTCCAGCGGCCTTGCAAGAACAGGGGGCTGGTTACCGGTTGTTCCACGTGGAACACGGACGGATCGCTAGCTGATCTCGCGGGGTCTGGGTGGACTGAGGCAAAAGCCAAAGTCGAAGCGCCGCCTTCGGTGTGGGCTTGCATCGACGTCCTCCGCAAGCGTCGGGACTCCCGCTTCTGGTGGAAAGGCCAGTTCAATGGGGCGACCTGGTGCGATGCCTGCTGCAGAGAAGTAAAGGAGGAGGGTCGGGCCGCAGGCCCGATCCGGGGGACATGAGCGGGAGCAGGCGTCGCGCCGGGGCGCACGCAGCCCCCCCAACAAGCGCTTTCCCGCACAGGAAAAACCCACGAAAAACGCCAGGTTCCACCCACAAGCGACGTGGGCGGGACTGCTATAATCGACCCTCGATTCCTATAGCTAAGGTGTCGCGCCCGCACCGGCCGCGACCCGGCCCCGAGCGCGGCGAAGGCATGAGCGAACAGACCCCGAGCAACACCCCCGGCAACGACTCCTACGATTCCAGCAAGATCACCGTCCTGCGGGGCCTGGAAGCAGTCCGCAAGCGCCCCGGCATGTACATCGGCGACGTGCACGACGGCACCGGCTTGCACCACATGGTGTTCGAGGTGGTCGACAACTCCGTCGACGAAGCCCTGGCCGGCCACGCCGACGACATCGTCGTGCGCATCCTCGAGGACGGCTCGGTCGCGGTGTCCGACAACGGTCGCGGCATCCCGGTCGACACCCACAAGGAAGAAAACCGTTCGGCGGCCGAGGTGATCCTCACCGTGCTGCACGCCGGCGGCAAGTTCGACGACAACAGCTACAAGGTCTCCGGCGGCCTGCACGGCGTGGGCGTGTCGGTGGTCAACGCGCTGTCCTCGCACCTGTGGCTGGACGTGTGGCGCGACGGCTTCCACTGGCAGCAGGAATACTCGCTGGGCGAGCCGCTGTACCCGCTCAAGCAGTTGGAGCCCTCGGACAAGCGCGGCACCACGCTGCGCTTCCTGCCGGCCTCGGAGATCTTCACCGACACCGAGTTCCACTACGACATCCTGGCGCGCCGCCTGCGCGAACTGTCCTTCCTCAATTCCGGAGTGAAGATCACCCTGGTCGACGAGCGCGGCGAGGGCAGGCAGGACACCTTCCAGTACGAAGGCGGCATCCGCAGCTTCGTGGAGCACCTGGCGCAGCTGAAGACCCCGCTGCACCCGAACGTGATCTCGGTGACCGGCGAGCACAACGGCATCGTGGTGGACGTGGCGCTGCAGTGGACCGACGCCTACCAGGAAACGATGTTCTGCTTCACCAACAACATCCCGCAGAAGGATGGCGGCACCCACCTGGCCGGCTTCCGCGCCGCGCTGACCCGCACCCTGAGCAACTACATCGAGCAGAACGGGCTGGCCAAACAGGCCAAGATCAACCTCTCCGGCGACGACATGCGCGAGGGCATGATCGCCGTGCTGTCGGTGAAGGTGCCTGACCCCAGCTTCTCCAGCCAGACCAAGGAGAAACTGGTCAGTTCCGACGTGAAGCCGGCCGTTGAGAACACGTTCGGCGCACGTTTGGAGGAGTTCCTCCAGGAACACCCGAACGAGGCGCGTGCCATCGCGGAGAAGGTGGTCGACGCCGCCCGCGCCCGCGAGGCCGCGCGCAAGGCGCGCGAGCTGACCCGGCGCAAGGGCGCGCTGGACATCGCCGGTCTGCCCGGCAAGCTTGCCGACTGCTCGGAGAAGGACCCGGCGCTGTCGGAGCTGTTCATCGTCGAGGGCGACTCGGCCGGCGGCTCGGCCAAGCAGGGCCGCAACCGCAAGACCCAGGCGGTCCTGCCCCTGCGCGGCAAGATCCTCAACGTGGAACGCGCGCGCTTCGACCGCATGCTCTCCAGCGCCGAGGTCGGCACCCTGATCACCGCGCTGGGCACCGGCATCGGCAAGGACGAGTACAACCCGGACAAGCTGCGCTACCACCGCATCATCATCATGACCGACGCGGACGTGGACGGCTCGCACATCCGTACCCTGCTGCTGACCTTCTTCTACCGGCAAATGCCCGAACTGATCGAGCGCGGCCACGTCTACATCGGCCTGCCGCCGCTGTACAAGATCAAGCAGGGCAAGACCGAGCTCTACCTCAAGGACGACGCGGCGCTGGACAGCTATCTGGCCGGCAACGCGGTGGAGAATGCCTCGCTGGTGCCGGCCGCCGGCGAACCGCCGATCGGCGGCGAAGGCCTGGAGAAATTGCTGCTGGCCTACGCCGGCGCGCGCGAGGCGATCGCCCGCAACGGCCACCGCTTCGATCCGCTGCTGCTGGAGGCGCTGGTCGACTTCACCCCGCTCGACGCCGCGCACCTGGCCCAGAACGTGGACGAGCGCCACGAGCTCGACGCACTGGAAGCGCGCCTCAACCGCGGCAAGCTCGGCAGCCCGCGCTACGCGCTCAAGCTGATGCCGGCCACCGAGTCGCGCCCGGCCGCGCTCCAGGTCACCCGCCGGCACATGGGCGAGGAACTGCTGCAGGTGTTGCCGCTGTCGATCTTCGACAGTGGCGAATTGCGCCCGTTGCGCGATGCGGCCGCGCTGCTGCACGGGCTGGTGCGCGCCGGCGCGCAGGTCGTGCGCGGCGGCCGTTCGCAGCCGGTGGACAGCTTTGCCCAGGCCCAGGCCTGGTTGCTGGAGGAGGCCAAGAAGGGCCGCCAGATCCAGCGCTTCAAGGGTCTGGGCGAAATGAATCCGGAACAGCTCTGGGAAACCACGGTCAACCCGGACTCCCGCCGCCTGCTGCGGGTGCGGATCGAGGACGTGGTGGCCGCCGACCAGATCTTCAGCACCCTGATGGGCGACGTGGTCGAACCGCGCCGCGAGTTCATCGAGAACAACGCGCTGAAGGTCGCCAACCTGGATGTCTGAGCCGGCCGAGCCCGCGCCCGCCGCGGCACCGCCGGCGGCCGTGCCGGCCCCTGGAACGGCGGTACCGGCGCGACCTGCGCCGCGCACCACCCGCGCGCTGGTCGGGGCGTTCTCGATCGACATCCTGGTGGCCGTGGCGACCCTGATGGTGGCGAGCGTGGCCGCGGCCATCGTCTGGGGCGTGTGGCGCGGGGTGCAGGTGGCGGCCTCCGGGCAAGGCGGCAAGGCCGACGCCGAGGCGATCGCCAGGGCGATCGGCGACCCCAGCGTGCTGGCGCAAATGCTGATGGTGATCGCCGGCATGTCGGCCGCGGCGCTGGTGCTGTATTTCCTGCGCCAGCCGGCCACCGCCGCGGAGCGGGCGATGTCGTACCAGTTCTTGCGCCGGCGTTCGACCCTGGGATGGGCCGTGCTGGTGGGCGTGGCCGTGTTCGTCGGCAACACCGCCCTGGCCTGGCTGATGCGCCAGGGCGGCATCGAACCGGCACCCAGCAATGAAGCCATGATCCTCGAGGCATCCGAGCGCTGGCCGCTGTTCCTGGTCCTGTTCGCGGTGGTGCTGGCCCCGATGTACGAGGAACTGCTGTTCCGGCGGGTGCTGTTCGGCCGCTTTCTGCGCGCCGGCCGACCCTGGCTGGGCCTGGTCCTGAGCAGCCTGGCTTTCGCGCTGTTCCACGAGGTGCCGGGCCTGAGCGACAACCCCCCGGGCGCCGTGCTGGTGTTGCTTACTGTCTATGCCGGCATGGGCGCCGCCTTCGCCTGGCTGTACTGGCGCACCGGCACGCTATGGGCGCCGATCCTCGCCCATGCCCTGAACAATGGCCTGGCCCTGGCGCTGCACGGCCTCGCGTAGGCATCGGCGCTTGACGAAAAGTTAAGACGGCTGCGCGGACACTGTCCCCGGCGCATCGGACGGGGGAGGACGGATCGCACATGCAAGGCAAGCCGACAGCATGGGTGCTGGCGTTGGGGGTGGCCCTGGTCCTGGCCGGGTGCGCGACCACGACGTCGCCGACCGGGCGCAGCCAGTACCTGATGTACTCGGACGGCCAGCTCGAGCAGATGGGCGCGCAGGCCTTCACCGAGATGAAGGCCAAGCAGAAGACCGTCTCCGGCGGCCAGCAGAACGCCTACGTGCAGTGCGTAGTGGATGCGCTCATCCAGCAACTGCCCGCGGAATGGCGCGACCGGCGCTGGGAGACGGCGGTGTTCGTCGACGACTCGCCCAACGCCTTCGCCTTGCCCGGCGGCAAGGTCGGGGTGAACACCGGCATGTTCAAGGTGGCCAAGAACCAGGACCAGCTGGCGGCGGTGATCGGCCACGAGATCGGCCATGTCTACGCGCGCCACACCAACGAACGGGTCTCGCGCCAGGCGGCCACTTCCACCGGCCTGGCGGTGCTTGGTGCGGTGGCCGGCGCGCGCTATGGCCAGAGCGGCAGCGACCTGGTCACCCAAGGAGGCGGCGCGGCGGCGCAGCTGGGCCTGCTGCTGCCGTTCTCGCGCACCCAGGAAACCGAGTCCGACGAGATCGGCCAGCGGCTGATGGCCCAGGCCGGATTCGATCCGGCCCAGGCCGTGGGCCTGTGGCGCAACATGCTCGAAGCTTCCGGCGGGCGTTCGCCCGAATGGCTGTCCACCCATCCCGATCCGCAGAACCGGATCCGGGCGCTGGAAGCGAGGGCGCCTTCCCTACAGCCGGTATTCCAGGAGGCGCGCAAGTCCGGCCGTTCGCCCCGGTGCGGCCCCTGAGTCTCGCCGAAGAGGCGTTCGGGACGGCATTCCGTAAGCGTTCCCGTTCTGTTAGCGTTTCCGCTCTGGTTATCGCCACCGCCCCGAAGCGCGGTGGCCCGTACGAGGTGATCCAATGAACTTCCGCAGCAAGCAAGCCCTCCTGTCGTTCTTCATCGCCGCCGCCCTCGGTGGCGTGGTGGTGGCCGACGCCTCGGCGCAGTCGCGCGGTGCAAAGCAGTCGTCCAGCAGCAAAAAGTCCGAGAAGGCCCAGGTCCTGTACCCGGACGCCACCCGCGAGCAGCCGACCGTCAAGGCTTCGGCCAAGGCCGGCAAGAAGCTGCAGAAGCTGATCGACGTCTACAACAAGGACGACTTCGCCCAGACCCTCACCCTGGCCCAGGAACTCCTCGGCCTGGAGGAAGCCAACGAATACGACAAGTCGCTGGCCGCGCAGCTCGCCGCGCAGGCCGCGTACAACCAGGAAGACACCGCCGCGGCCAAGGGTTACCTGCAGCAGGTGCTCCAGTTCGGCGGCCTGGACAACAATGGCCACTACCAGTCGATGCTGATGCTGGCCCAGCTGCAGCTGGCCGACGACGAGCTCGAGCCCGGCCTGGCCACCCTGGACCGTTACCTGGCCGAGACCAAGTCGGTCCGGCCCGAGGATCTGGTGATCAAGGGCCAGGCCCTGTACCAGCTGGAACGCTTCAAGGAAGCGATCGGTCCGCTCAAGCAAGCCATCGACTCCTCCCCGGAGCCGAAGGACAACTGGGTGCAGCTGCTGATGGCGGCCTATGCCGAAGCCGAGCAGAACACCGAGGCGGTCGCCCTCGCCGAGAAGCTGGCGGCCAAGAACCCGGGGGACAAGAAGGCCCAGACCAACCTGGCCACGGTCTATGCCCAGGCCGACCAGATGGACAAGGCCGCCGCGGTGATGGAAAAGCTGCGTGCCGCCGGCCAGCTGACCGACGAACGCGAATACCGCCAGCTGTACATCACCTACGCCAACATGGACGGCCACGAGAAGGACGTCATCTCGGTGATCACCGAGGGCCTGCAGAAGGGCGTGCTCAAGCCGGACTATCAGACGTACCTGGCCCTGGCCCAGTCCTATTACTATAGCGACCAGATGGCACAGGCGATCGACAACTGGCAGAAGGCCGCGCCGCTGTCCAAGGATGGCGAGACCTACCTCAACCTCGCCCGGGCGCTCTGGCAGGAAGATCGCGTTCCCGAGGCCAAGCAGGCCGCCCAGAAGGCCTTGGACAAGGGTGTGAAGAAGCCCGAGGATGCACGGAAAATCATCAACTTGAAGTAATGTGGCCGAAAAGCGCCGCGAGCTAGGCAAAGGTTCGCGGGATTGGTATAAGCTTGACGGTTCGTGCGGTGCCACCACGAGAAACCGGGCCGGGCGGCGGCAACAGCTGTCGGTCCGACCCCCATACCCGAGTCGCTAGGCGCATGGCAGAACAACTGATCGTAAACAGGCATTACGAAGAGTCCGAGGAAAGCGGGCTGAGCTGGCCGCGCATCATCGGCATTGCGTTCGTCATCGCGCTGCATCTGGCTGCGCTGATGTTGCTGCTGATCCCGGCCGTTGCGCCGAAGGCCGACGTGGAACAGGAGCGCAATATCCTGGTCACCCTGGTCGATGCCCCGCCGCCGCCGCCGCCCCCGCCGCCGCCGCCGCCGCCGCAGGACAAGCCGCCGCCGCCGATCAAGGAGCTGTCGCCGCCGAAGCCTTCGACGGTGCCGCCGCCGCCGGAAGCCCCGCCGATCGACGTGGCCGATCCGCGCCCGACCGACGTGTTCCAGCCGCCGGCCCCGCCGGCCCCGCCGGCCCCGGTCGCCGACATCGGCGCCAGCGTCGACATTTCGTCCAAGAACATGAATCCGCCGCGCTATCCGCCGGCAGCCGCCCGCTCCGGCATCGAAGGCGAGGTCATTCTCGTGATCGATGTCGACGCCAACGGCAACGTGACCAACGTGTCGGTCGAGAGGTCCAGCCGCAACCGCGACCTGGATCGTGCCGCCATGGAAGCCGCGCGCAAGTGGCGTTTCAATCCGTCCATCGTGAACGGCCAGAAGGCGGCCGGTCGCGTTCGGGTCCCGGTGAACTTCACCCTGGGTTGATGTCCGTTCGTTTCCCCAGCGGGAACCGGGCCTAGCGTTTCCGCCTTCTTTCTCAACCAAACAAACAAAAGGTAAGCGACATGCTGCAGGAACTCTTCATCGCAACCGCTGCCGGGGGTGGCAATGCCTCCGCCCTGACGCAGATGGGCTTCGACCACCTGCTGAGCGAGATGATCTCCAAGCCGGGCGAGTACGCCGTCTCCTGGATCGTGCTCCTCACCCTTGTTCTGATGTCGGCCGCGTCCTGGTACTGGACGATCTTCAACGCCATCAAGAACACCCGGCTGAAGTCCTACGCGGACCGCGTGGTCAATGCGTTCTGGGAGGCTCCGAACGCCCAGGAGGCCATCCGCGCCATGGAAGAGCAGCCGCGCAGCGAGCCGTTCTCCAAGATCGCCCTGGACGCGGCCCAGGCCGCCGCCCACCACCAGCGCGCCGAAGGCGCGGGCGCAGGCCTGGGCGAAGCCCTGTCCCGCTCCGAGTTCGTCGACCGCGCCCTGCGCCAGGCCGTGACCCGCGAGAGCAGCAGGTTGCAGTCCGGCATGATCCTGCTGGCGACCGTCGGCGCAACCGCGCCGTTCGTGGGCCTGCTGGGCACCGTGTGGGGCATCTACGGCGCGCTGATCAAGATCGGTGCGACCGGCTCGGCCTCGATCGACGCCGTCGCCGGCCCGGTGGGCGAGGCGCTGATCATGACCGCAATCGGCCTGTTCGTCGCGATCCCGGCGGTGTTCGCCTACAACTTCTTCAGCAAGATCAACAGCGCCACGATCGCCAAGTTCGATTCGTTCGCCCACGATCTGCACGACTTCTTCGCCACCGGCTCGCGCGTGCGCTGAGCCGGTTCCGAAGCGTCGACTAGAAGAAACTACGGAGAGCCCGCATGGCCTTCAGTTCGGACAACAGCGGCGGCCCGATGGCCGACATCAACGTCACGCCCCTGGTGGACGTGATGCTGGTGCTGCTGATCATCTTCATCATCACCGCGCCGCTGATGCAGCACAAGGTGAAGATCGACCTGCCGCAGACCGACATCGTGGCGAAGGACGACGACGTACCGAAGGTCATGCCCATCACCATCTCGGTGAAGGAGAATGGCTCCCTGTTCTGGAACGACGAGGAGATCACCCGCGAGGTGCTCGAATCGCGCCTGTCCAGCGTCGCCCAGCAGGTTCCGCAGCCCAAGTTGAACCTGCGCGGCGATCGCACCACCAAGATGCGCACGATCACCGAAGTGACCAAGATCGCACAGGGTCAGGGCATGCTCGACGTCGGTTTCGTCGCCACCAAAGAAAAGGGACCCTGAGCCATGGCTTTCAGTTCCGGTTCCGGCAAGGGCCCGATGGCCGACATCAACGTCACGCCCCTGGTGGACGTGATGCTGGTGTTGCTGATCATCTTCATCGTCACCGCGCCGATCATGACCTACCCGATCGACGTGGCGCTGCCGCAGCGGGTCATCAACCCGCCGCCGGTGAGGAAGGAGCCTCCGCCGCCTATCGACTTGCGCATCGACGCCAGCAACCAGGTGTTCTGGAACAACAGCCCGGTGTCGCTGGGTGCGTTGCGCCAGATGATGGAGACCGAGGTCCAGCGCGATCCCACCAACCAGCCGGAGCTGCGCATCGACGCCAGCAACGACTCGGAGTACGAGGCCACGGCTCGGGTCCTGGCCGCGGCCAAGAACGCGCAGATGATCAAGATCAACTTCGTCAATCAGCAGTAAGGCCACGGTCTTGCGGTCGCCGCTTCCTGCAGCGGCGGCGGGCGCAGGGCCAGGTCGATGGAAGCGCCGCCTCCGGGCGGCGTTTCCTTTTGCCCCGCCGGAGGGCCGCACGTACTCAGGCGTGGCGAGCCAGGATAGCCAGGTAGCCGCGCACGGTGGCGTCGAGGCCGGCATACAACGCTTCGCCGATCAGGGCGTGGCCGATCGACACTTCCTGCACCCCGGGGACTGCGGCCAGGAACGCACCGAGGTTGGCTTGCGACAGGTCGTGGCCAGCGTTGGTGCCCAGCCCGGCCGCCTGCGCGCGCCGGGCGGTGTCGGCGCAGGCGGCCAGGGCCGAGCGGGCATCGCCGGTGGCGAAAGCCTCGGCGTAGGGCCCGGTATAGATCTCGATCCGGTGAGCGCCCAGCGCAGCGGCGTGCTCCAGCCCGGCCACGCCGGCATCCACGAACAGGCTGACCCGGCAGCCGAGCGCGGCGAAGGCAGCGACCTGCCCGGCCAGCGCGGCGGTGTCGCCGTCGAAGGCAAAGCCATGGTCGGAGGTGAGCTGGCCGTCGCCGTCGGGGACCAGAGTGACCTGGGCCGGTCGCACCTGCGCGCACAGGGCCAGCAGGCCGGGATACCCGGCGCGGGGCGGGGCGAACGGATTGCCTTCGACGTTGAGCTCCACCCCGAACCGCCCGGCGAGCGCGGCCAGCGGCGGCAGGTCCTCGGCGACCACATGGCGGCGGTCCGGGCGCGGGTGCACGGTGATGCCGTGGGCACCCGCTTCCAGGCAGGCACGCGCGGCGGCGATCACGTCCGGCTCGCCACCGCCGCGCGAGTTGCGGAGCACTGCCACCTTGTTGACGTTGACGCTGAGCCGGGTACTCATGCCTGGGGCGGGACCTGGTCCGGCCCCTGCGCGGCGGCCTCGCGCTTGCGCGCCTCGGCCTGTTCCCGCAGCCTGCGCAGCTCCAGTGGATCGATGATCGCCGACTCGTCGCGCTGCTGCCCGCCGATCCGGTCCAGGTACCAGCCGCGCATCCAGGCCACCAACAGCGCCAGCGCCGCCAGCAAGGCCAGGAACAGCAACCAGCCATAGGGAGTGGTAAGCGCCAGCCATAGGGCGCCGAGGGCCAGCAGCAGATAGAGCCAGTGCATCGCGAATCCTCCCGGGTGGTTGCCGGACGGGCATCGCGCCGCCGGCCGCCGCCATCATGCCGCGCCGGAGTGGGGGGCGGCCACCGTGCGTCCGCGGCAACGCCCGCCCGTCGCGCTGCCCCATGACCGGCGGCGAGCAGAGTTCCGCCGGATACAGCAGGGAGGGGTGCATGAACGGTTCAAGCCATCCCTCTGCCCGTCGCGTGCGGCGAGACGCCGCAGGCGTAGGCTGCGACGATGACCGAGACGATCAAGGGCCGCGGCTCGCGGCACTACCTGCCTGGCCGTTTCGAAGTCGCCACGACCGAAGCGGTCGATGACGGCTGGGATGCGCCGGCCGGCGAGGCATCCGGACCCGACCCGCTGCGCCCGCGCACCGAGGTACGCGAGGAAGTTGCGCGCAGCATCATCAGCCGCAACGATTCGCCCGATGTCGGGTTCTCGCAGTCGGTGAACCCCTATCGCGGATGCGAGCATGGCTGTTCGTACTGTTTTGCCCGGCCCACCCACGCCTACCTCAACCTGTCGCCCGGGCTGGACTTCGAGACCAAGATCTTCGCCAAGATCAACGCCCCGGACCTGTTGCGTCGCGAATTCTCGCGGCGGGGCTACCGGCCGAGCCCGATCGCGCTGGGGATCAACACCGACGCCTACCAGCCGGCCGAACGCAGGCTGCGGCTGACCCGGCACTTGATCGAGGTGATGCTCGAATTCCGCCACCCCTTCACCCTGATCACCAAGAACGCGCTGGTCGAACGCGATCTCGACCTGCTGCAGCCGCTGGCGGAACAGCGCCTGGTGCAGGTGCACTTCTCGGTGACCACGCTCGACCCGCACCTGGCCGCCAGGCTGGAGCCGCGCGCGGCGGCGCCACATGCGCGCCTGCGCGCGATGCAGCGCTTGCACGCGGCGGGGGTACCGGTGGGGGTGATGTTCGCGCCGGCGATTCCCTGGGTGAACGACCACGAGCTGGAAGCGGTACTGGAGGCGGCGCGTGGCGCCGGTGCGGCCAGTGCCGGCTATGTGTTGCTGCGCCTGCCGCACGAGGTGGCGCCCCTGTTCGGCGACTGGCTGCAGGCACACGTCCCCGATCGCGCCGCGCGGGTAATGGCCGCGATCAGGCAGATGCGCGGCGGCCGCGACTATGTCGCGGAGTTCGGCACGCGCATGCGCGGCCAGGGGCGCTATGCCGACCTGCTCGCGCAGCGCTTCGCACTGGCCCGGCGCCGTCTCGGCTACCACGGCGTGCGCCCGCCGCCGCTGGATTGCGGGCGTTTTGCCGTACCGCCCGAGCAATCGCCGCAAGGCCAGCTGTTCTGAGGGTGTAAACCCCCGGTCCCGCTGTATCAGCGGCGAAACAGCATCGGCAAGCCCAGCAGCCACGCGGCTTTCCGCCGCGGCCGTCGCAGCCGCCCGACACGCCGCTGCTACACCCGGGTGGCTGGCACGGCTCCGGAACATGCGGCAAGCCATTGATCCACAAGGGAGGGGTGGGTTGGCACGGGTCGTGCGCTTGTGTTCCCGCCGTCTCTTGCGGGAGTACCCATCATGCGAACGTTGCCGGTTGCGATCGTTGTCCTGTGCCTGGCGGGCTCGCCGTTGCAGCAGGTCCGTGCCGCCGACGCGCACGTGGGCGTGCATCCGGAGAAGGGAGAAATGGTGCTGCTGCGCGACGTCAGCGCGCGCCCGGCCTACCGTCCCGCCCCGCCGGGCATCGCCCTGATCGTCGATCCGACACCGAACCGGGAGATCAACGGCAGCCTGGGCACCGGCGAGATGTCGGACGAGGACATCGCGGCGATGTCCTCCGGCCGCCTGGACGCAGCCGGTGGCGTGCAGGCCTCGCTGCCCGAGCGGATGGTCGGCCGTGCGCTGCAGGGTTCGATCGACGGGATCGCCGGCACGAACGGCGTCGTTTCCGGCGATGGCATCGCCCGCGGGATCGGCGGTGTCACCGGCGCGCTGGGCGGGGCAACCCGTTCGATCGCCCCCACCGTGACCGGCGCACTGTCGCAATTCCCGCTGGGCGGGCAGCAGGGCACGGGCCCGTGACCATGATGGCCGCCAGTCTTCCGCGGTTGCGTCTCCGGTTCCAGGCGGTGCTGCTGGCCGTGGCGGCATTGGTTGCCGCCGGCGCTGCGCGGGCCGGGGATGGATACGCCGAGATGCTCGGCTACCTGGCGCAGACCCGGATCGATGGCGATGCCCTGTCCGGGAGCCGCGGCGCGATCGCGGTGAACATGACGGCCGGCGACTTCAATCGGCAGGCCAACCTGCGCGCGATCGCGGTCGGCTCCAGCGCCCGGGCCCAGGCGGACGCGCGCCAGCGCAGCCGCGACGACCTGTACGACGCGCCCACCCATGCCAGCGCCAGCATTGGCGGCTCGGCGCTGGCCGGCGCCGGCGGTCTGGTATCGATCAACCAGGCCAGCGGCAGCGGCAACGCGGAATTCAACGCGGTGTCGCTGGCGCTGGCCCAACAAGGCATACGCGAAACGCCGGACAACCTGCTGTCGTCCAGCGTTTCCGCGTCGGCGGAGCGGCAATCCGTCCCCGGCCCGGCGGGGAGGACCGCCAGCCGCAACGTGGCCGTGGAGGCCACTGCGCTGCGCGGGTTCGAGGGCGTGCTGCAGCTCAACCAGATCGCGGGATCGGCCAACGAGACCGGCAACGTCCTGACGTTGTCGATCGCGCCGGGCCCGTGAGGCGGTAAATCCACCCAACCCGGAGCAAGAGAGAGAGGACACCATGAAAAGCAACCTGAAGTGGACCGTGCTCGCCGTGGCCATCAGTGCCGCTGCCGCCGCGCAAGCCGACGAACCCTCGCCGCCTGCGTCATCCGAAACCATCATCGTCTATGACGAGGATGTCACCATCGACGACACCCGGAACTACGAGACCAACGTCACCAACACCACGGTCAACTATTCCGACACGTTCGACTGGAACACCAAGATCAACGAGGAATACAACTCCCTGGTCAACGAGGAAGTCAACCGCGTCGATTCCTTCGAGTGGTACACGACCATCAACGAGGAAATGAACACGCTGTACAACTCCACGACCAACTATACCGACAACTTCGATTGGTCGACCACGATCGACGAGACCTTCGTCAGCTATGACGAGCGGGTCAACGTCGATCGCGACATCGATTCGCACGAGATGGCGGTCAGCCTGAAGAAGAGCCTCTCGCTCAGCTCGGACATCGCCTTCAGCGGCAGCCCGACCGTCAGCGGCGACATCAAGCTGGATTCGGCCGCCATCGCGGTGATCGACAACCGCCAGTCCGTGGGCAACAACCTGGGCGACAACCAGCAGCTCGAGAACGAAGCCGCCATCGGCGACGACACCGGCACCAAGGCTTCCGGCAACCTGCAGTTCAACGTCGCCGCCGGCGACAACAACGTGCAGGACAACGCGGCCGCGCTGTCGGCTGCAGACGCCAGCTTCGCCTTCGGCCTGGCTGACGCCGAGATCTTCGTCAACCAGGCTGGCGTGAGCAACCAGACGATGAACCTGGGCGTGACCAACAGCGCAGCGGTGTCCGGCAACGCATTCTCCGATGCCGCCGGCAACATCGGGGTCAACGTGACCTCCGGCAACAACAACGCGCAGAAGAACGCGCTGGCCGCTTCGGTCGCCACCAGCGCCTATGCCCAGGCCAGCGTCAGCTCGAACCAGGTGTCCGGCGGCAACATGACCCTCAATGCGCCGCTCCTGCGCGAAGGTTCGGAAACCGTCGAGATCAGCTTGTCCGGCACCGTCCAGGGCGAGACTTCCGCCCGCGGCTCCGGTGGGTACACGGGTACGGCCGAGGGCAGCTACGCTGGCCGTGGCAACGCCTACCAGCAGGACAACTTCTACCTCGACACCTGGGACGGCCAGCTCAATCACCCCAGTGGCGGCAGCACGGGCCATCTGGACATGGACAACGAAATCCAGAACGCGGTCGGGAACCCGTACAAGGACGGCGTGGGCGGCATCGCCTTCGACACCGACGAGAAAGGCGACTACGCGGGTAGCGAGGAAGGCGATCTGTCCTTCAGCGAACTCGGGTACGCCGACCTGGAAGCCAGCCTGAGCGGCACCCTGGAGATCCCGACCACCGTGGTGGTCGCCGACGCCCGCAACAGCGCCACGCTGTCCGGCAGTGCCTTTGCCCGCGCTTCCGGCAACATCGGCGTGAACGTGTCGGCCGGCACCGGCAACCAGCAGGCCAACAGCCTGGCGATGGCCGTGGCCCAGCCGTCCGCGGCGCCGCCGCCGTCCAATGGCGGTGGCGAGGGCGGTTGATGGTGAACCCGGCACCCCGCGCAGGGGTGCGCAAGGAGTGACTCCCGGCCATCCGCCGTGGCCGGGAAATCACGGAATGCCCCGTCCCGCCTCCCCCGCGGGACGGGGCTTCCACTCCATGCCGGCTTGGCCGGACGGCGGATCTTTTCCCGTAATGCCCGGAACCGGAACCGCAACAGGAATCGCCGCCATGTCGCGATTGTCGCATTGGAAGCTGGCCTGGATTTTCTCGGTGCTGCTGCTGCCCATCCTCCCGGTGGCCGGCGTCAGCGCCGCCGACGTGGCCTTCTCCGGGGTGCTGCCGAACGGCGCGCTCTACACCGCACCGGTGCAGAGCATGCGCGAGGGCCGCTATGCCAACCTGGTCCGGCAGCAGACCGATTACAGCTGCGGGGCGGCCTCGTTGGCCACGATCCTGCGGTATGCCTACCGCCTGGATGCCGACGAGGGCACCGTGATCGAGGGCATGCTCTCGATCGCCGATGCCGAGGTGGTCAAGGAGCGCGGATTCTCGCTGCTGGACATCAAGCGCTACGTCGAGTCCATGGGCATGCGTGGGCGCGGTTACCGGGTCGACGAGGCCAGGCTGCGCTCGCTGCGCGTGCCCAGCCTGGTGCTGATGGACGTCAATGGGTTCCGCCACTTCGTCGTGCTCAAGCAGGTACGCGGAGACCTGGTCGAGATCGGCGACCCGATCCTGGGCAACCGGGTAGTGCCGTTGCCGGAATTCCTCGAAGCGTGGCCGTCGCGGGCGGTATTCGTCGTCATCGGTAGCGACTTCGACCGAAACACCGTGCTGCTGCAGCCGACCACCCGACCCAGCGCGCGGGCGCTGTACGCACGGCAAGGCCCGATCACCGACGCCGAGCTGCTGGATTTCGGCTTCAGCCATGCCGACCTGTTCTGAGAGGAGCGGACCATGAACGTCCGACGCAAGCTGTGCATCGCCATGGGCCTGGTCACCGCGCCGGCGGCACTGCCGGCCTGGGCGCAGCAACCGCCCGACCAGGGGCCGCAGTCGCCCGGCAGCGGGCTGAGCGAACTGAGCGACGAGGAACTGGGCGACATGCGCGGTCGCTACACAGTGGACCAGAACACGGTGGCCTGGTTCGGCGTGACCATGGTGTCCACCTGGCAAAACCAGGCCGGACAGACCATGCAGAGCCGGGTGACCCTGGGCATCGACGTGAGCCAGCCCGACAAGCCCAAGGTCACCTTCCAGCCCCACGTGAGCATCACTGCCGCCGGCGCGCCGCCACCGCCGCCGTCCGGCGAGCGGAGCATCGACCATGCCGGTCTGGCCAACGTCAACGGCATGGTCCAGAGCGTGCAGGTCGCCGGCGACGGCAATCGCGCCAGCAATGTCGCAAGCATCACCGTGCGCGAGCAAGGCGAACGGCCAGGCTCGCCGGCAGGCCCGTCCGCGGGAACCATGGAACTGTCCGCCGCCGCGCAGGCGCAGGGCATGAGTGCGGTCGCCTCGCTGCAGGACAACGCAGCGCGCGTGTTGCTGCAGATCGATGGGCAAGGTGCGGTCGAGCAGTGGATCGGCAGCAGCGGCATGGGCCAGAGCATCCGCCTGGCCGCCGATGGCCACCAGGCCAGCAACTGGATGGAGCTGGACCTGGTGCGCAGCCCCTCGTCGGCGCGCGCGTCGCTGGGCCAGAACGTGGCCCAGGCGATCGCGCTCAGCCGCGGGATCGGGATTCGCTATTGAACGGGACCGGCATGGGCCGGTGGGGGAAAGCACATGATCAGGAACCATCAGACCGCCGCGGCCCCTGGCCTGCGCCTGGCCATCCTCGCCGCGCTGGGCGCCGGAACGTCGATGCTGGCGCCGGCCGCGTTCGCGCAGGACGCCGGCGACGAGGCCGAACTGCTGCAGCTCAGCCAGGAATTGGCCGCGCTCAAGGCCTCTTACGCCCAGGAAGTGCGGCGCCTGCGCGAGCTGGACATGCAGGTGCAGGCGCTGCAGGCACGGCTGGCGGGCAAGGTTCCGGCCACGGCCGCCCCCGTGGCCGCCGCGCCGCCCGCTCCTGCTCCCGGACCCGGCCAGGCGGCTGCGCCGCCGCCATCGCCGGATGGCTACGCCAGCACCGCCGCCGAGGCGGAAAAGGCCAAGAGCGAAGCGATGTCGCGCAGCGTGGCCGACGTGAAGCAGCAGGCGCGCGCGCTGTTCGACCAGAAGCTGGTGATCGAGAACGGCCTCACCTACAACCGCTACGACCGCAAGCAGCTCACCCTCAACGGCTTCCTCGCCCTTGACGCGATATTCCTGGGCAACATCGCCATCGAGAACGTCGAATCGGACACGCTCACCTACAACCTGGCCGCACGCTGGGGCGTGAGCCCGAACCTGACCTTGAACCTGGATGTACCCTACATCGCGCGCAAGACCGTCTACCAGAAGGGTGGCGCCGGCGGCGCGGCGGCGGCGATCGCGCAGGAGCAGACCACCGGCAACGGCATCGGCGACGCCGTGGCCAGCCTCAACTACCGGCTGCTGGGCGAACGCGGCGCGCGCCCGGAAACGGTGCTCAACTTCGGCCTGACCATGCCTACCGGGCGCGAGCCCTACGGCATTCCATGGCGGGTTCTGGAGCGCGACGACGACGACTTCATCCGCTTCGCCGTGCCCGAACAACAGCCCACCGGCAACGGCGCCTGGCAGGCCAGCATCGGTGTGTCGGCGGTCAAGACCAGCGACCCGGCGATCCTGTTCGGCAACATCGGCTACACCTATTCGTTCAGGGCCAGCTTCGATGACATCGACAGCAATCCGGACACCGTCAATCCCGGAGACGTCAGGCTCGGCCAATCGTTCTACTACGGCGCGGGCGTAGCCTTCGCCTTCAACGAGCGGACCAGCTTCAGCATGTCGCTGAGCAACCGGCTCAGCGCACGCGCGCGGACCCGTACCGAAGGTCAGCCGTGGCTCAAGGTGATCGGCAGCGACGCCAATGCGGCGATGTTCAACCTGGGCGTGACCTATGCGATGAGCCGGCACGCGACCATGGTCGGCCTGCTTGGCATCGGCCTGACCCCGGACGCACCGGACTTCAGCCTCGGCTTCAAGATCCCCTACAGCCTGTAGCGCGGGCAGGCGTCCGGCTCCGGCCGGATACCGGAGCCGGATGCCGGCGTCGCTACACCCGCAACGATTCCAGTTCCAGCCGGTGCTTCTTGCACAGCCGGTAGACGGTAACCCGAGACACGCGCAGCCGGCGCGCGCATTCGCTCACGTTGAATCCTGACTCGCGCAAGGTTGCCAGCACCGCTTCGCGCTCGGCGTTGACGCGCACATGGTCCAGGCCGTCGGCGCCTTCCGTGCCGGTACAGGGATGCACGGCTTCGTGCAGTTGCAGCGCGGCGGCATCGATCAGGTCGGCTTCGCACACCACGGCGGCACGGCGCACGCGGTTCATGAGTTCGCGCACGTTGCCCGGCCATGGATGGATCCGCAACGCCCGCCGTGCCGTGGCGTCGAAGCCGCGCGCACGCACCCGATGCTGCTCGCGGAACAAGGCCAGGAAGTGCCGGGCCAGAGTCTCCACGTCGTCGCAGCGCTCGCGCAGCGGCGGCATGTGCAGGCGCAGGACGTCCAGCCGGTAGAACAGGTCTTCGCGGAAGCGCCCCTGTGCCACCGCGTCCTCGAGGTCGACATGGGTGGCGGCGATCACCCGCACGTCGATCCGGATCGGATGATGGCTGCCCACCCGCTCCAGACTGCCCTCCTGCAGGACCCGCAGCAGGTTGGTTTGCGCATCCAGTGGCAGGTCGCCGATCTCGTCGAGGAAGATGGTGCCGCCGTCGGCGGCTTCGAACAGGCCGATGCGCCGTGCGATCGCGCCGGTGAAGGCGCCTTTCTCATGGCCGAACAGCTCCGACTGCACCAGGCTGGCCGGAAGCGCGCCGCAGTTGACCGCGACGAAGGGCCGGCCATGGCGGGTCGACATATCGTGCAGCGCGCGTGCGGCCAGTTCCTTGCCGGTGCCGGTCTCGCCGGTGACCAGCACCGGCAGCTCGACCGGGGCGAACTTGTGCACGCTGGCATGTACGCCGAGCATGGCCGGGCTGCCGCCGACCAGGCACTCGGTACCGGCCTGGCCGGTTGCGTGCGGCTCGCCATCCACGATCCGGGCCAGGCGCTGGATCTGGGCCAGGTCCAGCGGCGGGTGCAGGTGCAGCAGGCAATCCGGGGCGGGGACGGCATCCTGCCAATCCAGGGCGACGAGCGGGAGATCCGAGTGCGGCGACAGCAGTGCCTGCATCGAGGCGGCCCACTCCGCGTCGCCATGGCGCAGGTCGAGCAGTGCGGCGACGCGATCGCCGCCACGCAGGCCGATGCGCGCGCCATGGGCGTCGTCGATCACCCGCAGGTCCCAGCCCGCGGCCGCGAGCACCTCGCGTTCCTGCGGCGAGGGCCTGCCCAGCCAGATCATGCAACGCGGTCTGATTTCCGGAACTGCCGCCATCGTTCCCTGCTCCATCGTTCTGATTTGCCGGGCTGCGGGAGACGTTCCCCGGACGGTCGCCCATGGGCGACCGTCGTCGCTGCAGCCTGCCATCGCTCCATGACAGTGGTCGGTCGGATTGGGTGGGTGGAGAGAGGCGTCGGCAAGCGTCGCCGTGCAGCCGTCAGTGCCTTCGACACGCCGCTGGGGGGCGATGGCGGGCATCGCCGGACAGACTGGATGGGTCGAACGGATACGGCATGACGCTTCCCCCGCGGGCGCACCGCATCAGGCGGCGCGCTTCATTCGGATGTGACTTAGGGAATAACGCGGCCGATGCCGGGGACAGGACAAGGATCGGCATGACGTCCTGGCGCAGCAGATCTGTTCAGTGAAGTGAAGGGAGCTCCTAGCTCCCCAGGCCGGTAAAAATGCCGACCGCCAACTCCGCCCAGAGATACAGGAAGCCGAGCAGGAACAGTCCCCCGATCGGCAGCAGGAGTCGGCCTGGCACTTTCCTCGCCACCAGCACGAACAGGCTGGCCATTCCCGCCAGGAGCGCGCCCATGACGACGAAATCCATGGCGCTCCAGGCCACCGCATCGGTGAACCGCATGGCGACGAGGGGAACCAGCAGCACCAGGCCGGTGCCGAGCGCGATCCATGCAAAGACCGAGTTGCGGGCAATGAAGTTGCGGATCGTGGCATTCATGGGGGGCGGCCTCAGATGATCCGCAGCGTGATCGCCTTCAGCACCGCGCGGGTACGGTCCCGGGTGCCGAGCTTGTCGAGGATGGTGGAGACGTAGTTTTTCACCGTGCCTTCGGCCAGGAACAGGCTGCGGGCGATCTCCTTGTTCGAGTAGCCGCCGGCAAGCAGGCGCAGGATCGCCACTTCGCGCTCGCCGAAGTTGTCGTGCGGTGGGGCCTCGTCGTGGAAGCGGTAGCGTGCGCGCACCGGGTCGGTGCTGACCGGGGCCAGCAGGGTCTCGCCGGCGGCCACGCGCAGGACCGCTTCATGCAGGTCCTCGGGCGCCGCGTCCTTGAGCAGGAAGCCCTGCGCACCGGCCTCGCTGGCTTGCAGCGGCAGGTCGCTGTCGTCGAAGGTGGTGAGCAGCAGCACCGGGGTGCGGTCGCCGATGGCGCGCAGTTCGCGCAATGCGGCAATGCCGTCCACGCCGGGCATGCGGATGTCGCTGAGGATCACGTCCACCGGCTGCAGCTGCAGGGCGTCGAGCAGGTCCTGGCCGTCCTCGGCCTCGAACGCGACCACGATGCCGAGTCGTTCCAGCAGGGCACGCAGGCCGGCGCGGACCAGGGCCTGGTCGTCGGCGAGGGCGACGCGCAACGGCAGCCCCGCGCCGCTCATGCCGGCAGCGTCGCCTGCAGGCGCAAGCCACCCTGCGGGGTGCGGCCGACCACGAGGGTGCCGTCCAGCGCCGCCAACCGTTCGCGCATGCCGGCGATGCCGTTGCCTTCGCGCAGCAGGGAGCCGCACTGGCCGTCGTCATGGATGTCGATGTGCAACCGTTGTTCCTCGCTGTCGATCCGCAGCCACACCTGTCCGGCACCGGCGTGCCGTGCCGCGTTGGTCAGCGCTTCCTGCGCCAGCCTGAGCACGGTTTCGGCCACGGCCGGATCGGCGACCCGGACTCCGGGTGCGATTGTGAGTTGCAGCGCCGGGCGTGGGAAGGGGGCGGCGAGCGCATGCAGCGCGGTGGCCAGGTCCAGGCCGCGTTCGTCGCGCAGCGACTGCACCACCCGGCGGATGTCGCTGAGCAGTTCGCCGGACAGGCGTTCGGCCAGCGCGATGCCTTCGTGCCCGGCCAGCGCGGGATCCACGGACAGCTCGCGCAGGTTCAGGCGCATGGCGGTGAGCTTGTGCCCGGCCACGTCGTGCAGTTCCCGGGCCATGCGCAGGCGCTCGGCATCGCGCGTGCTGTCGGCCAGCAGCGCGCGGGTGGCGAGCAGGCCGGCGTTGACCCGGGCCAGTTCGTCGCGCGCGCCCTCGGCCGAACGCGCGTAGTAGATGCAGATGCCGGCCAGCGCCTGGAAGCCCATGTTGATCACGACCATGGGCAGCGGCGAGTCGATCCCGGTCCGGCGCAGTCCCACGTAATAGGCGGCGTTGACCAGCAGCACCGCCAGGGCGGCCGTGCGCGGGGTCCAGACCGCGAACGCGCACGCCGCCCAGATCACCAGCAGCACGGGCGAAGCGCCCACGCGCAGGGACAGGCCGTGCAGGGCCAGGATCACCGGCGGCATCGCCAGCAGGATCAGTTGCTGGGGCAGGCGTCGCCGGTCCGGCACCAGCTGCAACGCCACGAACAGCAGCAGGAATACGCCCAGCAGCATCAGCGCCGCGGGCCGGTGCGATGCCTCCACGAAACGCAGCGAGTAGCCGACGGTAAGGATGGTCAGCAGCCCGGCCAGGGGCAGGGGCTGGAGCAGGGTCTTGAGGAACTCGGGCATCCGGCGCATCGCGCCATGCTGTGCCGGGTGGCGCGGGTTGGCAACGCCCAGGGTGGCGAAGGTGACTTCCGGCACCCGCAACGGGTGACGGCTGGCCCTGCCGGGCGGGCATGGCGGTGTGGAGACTGGGCCCAACCCGCCAGGAGGATCGCCATGCGCACCACGACCGTTCTCGTTTCCCTGTGCTTCGCCGTGTTGTCACCCGCCGCCGCTGCCGCCGACCTGGCCATCGAACTCGACGATGTCCGCGTCGCTACCGGCCAGCTAATGGTGTCGGTGGTCGATTCCGCCGATGCCTGGAATGGCAAGGCCAGGCCGGTACGCGGGCAGTCCGCCGCGCCGACCGGAACCCGCGCGCGCTTCGAGTTCAAGGACCTGCCGCCGGGCGACTACGCGGTGATGGTCATGCATGACGAGAACGGCAACGGCAAGCTCGACAGCAACATGATCGGGATGCCGGTGGAAGGCTACGGCTTCAGCAACAACCCGAACGTGATGCGCAAGCCGACCTTCGAGGAGGCGCGCTTCACCCTGCCGCAGGCAGGTGCGACGATCGGCATCTCGCTGCGCTGAGCGGACCGGAGCCACGCATGGACCGTCGCCGCTTCCTGCGCAACCTGTTCGCCGGTGCCGTCGCCGGCACCGCCGCGATGCGAGGCTTCCCGGCGCTGGCCGGGGATCCGGCGCGCTTTGCGGCCGGTCTGCGCGAGTATCCGTGGCTGGCCGGCTGGCGCAGCGTGGCCAGCGAGACGCTGGGTCCGGCCACGGTGCCGGTGCAGGGGCGGTTGCCGGCCGGCTTCGCCGGCACCTTGTACCGCAACGGCCCGGCCTGGACCGAACGCAACGGTTTTCGCTACGAGCACTGGTTCGACGGCGACGGCATGGTTCACGGCTGGCGCTTCAACGGCGACGGCACGCTCACCCATCATGCACGCATGGTTGCCACGCCCAAATTCGTGCGCGAGCAGGCGGCGGGGCGGTTCCTGTTCCCCGCGGCCGGCACGACGGTTCCGGAGACGCAGCCGGTACGCAACAACGACGACGCCAATGCCGCCAACACCTCGGTGATGGTGCTCGACGGCCGCCTGTTCGCGCTGTGCGAGGCCGGTTCGGCGTTCGAGCTGGATCCGGACCGCCTGGAAACCATCGGGCCGGTGACCTGGCGGCAGGACCTGGCGGCGATGCCGTTCTCCGCGCATCCGCTGGTCGATGCTGACGGCAGCGTCTGGAACTTCGGTTCGATCGGCCTGATGGGCGGCACCGGGTTGCTGGTCTGGCACCTGGGCGCTGACGGCCACCTGCGCGAGGCACAGGTGCTGGACGCGCCCGGCCATGGCTATCTGCATGCCTTCGCGATGACCGCGCGCCACCTGGTGTTCGTGCTGATCCCGTTCCGCTTCGACGAACATGGCGGTGCGTTCTTCGAGCGGATGCGTTTCACCCCGGACCAGCCCAGCAGGATCGCGGTGGTGTCGAAGGATGCGCCCGGGCAGGCGCGATGGTTCGAGGCGCCGTTCGCGGCGATCTACCATTTCGGCGACGCGTTCGAGCGCAACGGCACGATCGTGGTGCGCGCGGTGCGCCACGCCGACATCGACTCCGCGCGCTCGCCCATGCACGGGGCGATGAACGGCGATGGCCGGCCACGGGCGGGATCGGGTGCCAGGTTGGCGGAACTGCACCTGGACCTGCGCGACGGACGCGCCCGCTGGGAGGACACGGGCATCGCCGGCATCGAGTTCCCGTTGTTCGATCCGCGCAGCCCGGGCGATCGCGGCGCGCGCCTGTACGCACCGGCCACCGACGGCGACGAGGCGACGCCGTACTTCAATGCGGTGGCCGCGTTCGATCCGGCGCGAGGACGGCGCCAGCTGCATCGCTACGGCACCGGCATCCTGGCGGAGGAGCATGTGTTCGTGCCGCGCCCCGGCCGTGGTGGCGTGGATGCGGGCTGGCTGGTGGGCACGTTGCTAGACGCGGACCGCCAGCGCAGCGGCATCGCCGTGTTCGACGCGCGCCATGTCGATGCCGGCCCGCTGGCGCAGGCCTGGTTGCCCTACACCGTTCCGCTCGGCTTCCATGGCCGTTTCGCCGCGGCGTGAAGCCCGCGGCGAAACCGTCGCCCGTCAGCCGCGGCTGACCACCGAGATGGCCTTGGCCACGTAGTCCAGGTTGCTCTGGTTGAGGGCGGACAGGCAGATGCGACCGGTGCCCACGGCATAGATGCCGAACTCGTCGCGCAATCGTTCCACCTGGGCCTTGCCCAGGCCCGAGTACGAGAACATGCCGGTCTGGCGGCGGATGAAGTCGTATTCCGGATGGCCGAGCGCGGCCAGGCGGTCGACCAGCTGCCCGCGCAGTTCGTGGATGCGCGCGCGCATCGCGCCCAGTTCGCGTTCCCACAACGTGCGCAGTTCCGGATCGTTCAGCACGCCGGCGACCAGCGCCGCGCCATGGGTGGACGGGCTGGAGTAGATGGTGCGGATGATGCGCTTGACCTGCGATTGCACCGCCCGGGCCTCGTCGGCGCTGCCGGACACGACCGACAGCGCGCCCACGCGCTCGCCGTACAGCGAGAACGACTTGGAGTACGAGCTGGAGACCACGAACGCATCGATCCCGGCCTCGACCAGAGTGCGGATCGCGACCGCGTCCTCCGCGATGCCCTTGTCGAAACCCTGGTAGGCCATGTCCACGAACGGGAACAGCTGCCGCTCCTTGAGCAGCGCGGCGACCTGCTGCCACTGCCCGGCATCCAGGTCCGCACCGGTCGGATTGTGGCAGCAGGCATGCAGCAGCACGGTGGTGCCCGGTTGCAGCCGCCCCAGGTCGGCGAGCATGCCGGCGAAGTCCACGCCATGGCTGGCCGGGTCGAAGTAGGTGTAGTCCACGATCTCGAAACCGGCGGCGCCGAACACCGCGCGGTGGTTTTCCCAGCTCGGATTGCTCAGCGCCAGGGTCGCGTGCGGCAGCGCCTTGCGCAGCAGTTCGGCGCCGACCCGCAGCGCGCCGGAGCCGCCGACGGTCTGGGTCGTGGCGACGCGGCCGGCGGCCAGCAACGGCGAATCCTTGCCGAACAGCAGTTCGCGGGTCGCGGCGGTATATGCCGGCAGGCCGTCGATCGGCAGGTAGCCGCGCGGGCGCGCGGCCGCGGCCAGCGCCTGCTCGACCCGGCACACGGCCTCGGGCAGCGGGATCCGGCCCTGTTCGTCGTAGTAGATGCCCACGCCCAGGTTGACCTTGGTGGGACGCGGGTCGGCGTTGAAGGCTTCGGTCAGGCCGAGGATGGGATCGCCCGGCACCAGGTCGACACTGGAGAAGAAGGACACGGCTTGGCTCTGCGGTTCGGGGGGAGGGATGCGGCGTCGGCGGGGTGCTACCGGCGCATTCGCAAACTCGCCCATCGTAGCAGGCCGCCGTGGCGGCCTCGACCGTTTCCGCCGCGACCGGAACCCGGTGCCGGCGTGCTCAGCGACGCAGGACCAGGCCCAGGCGCAAGCCGCTGTCGCGCAGGTCCAGGTGCCCGGTGAAATGCTCGCGCTCGGTGCTGGCGCGGACGTCGGTGAAGTTGTATTCGAGGGTCAGGCCGGCATGCTTCCAGGGATGCCATTCCGCACCCAGGCGGGCAAAGGACACGGTGCCATCGATGCGGTTGATCGTGGTGGACAGCATGCCGGCATCGGCGGAGATCCGCCAGTTCTTGGCCGGGGTCCAGCGCCAGCCCGCGCCCAGGGTCGGTGCCGGGAGGTCGCCCCGGTACCTGCCCTCGGCCGAACCACCGCCGACCGGATTCCCGTTCACGTCCAGGGTCAGTTCCAGGCCCAGGTCGACCCGGTACACGGTCAGGCCCAGGCGCGGCCCCAGCGCCCACGTGTCGTTGGAGATCCCCCACCAGGTGTAGTACGCCTCGAGACTTTGCAGCCTGAAGTGCGCGTGCGCGGTGGCCTCCGCCTGATACAGCTCGTCCTCGAATTCGATGTCGTGGGTCAGCCGATGGTCGGCGCTGACCGAATCGCCGTAGTAGGACAGGCCGAACTCGTGGCGGTCGAACGGCCGCCAGGACAGCCGGGCGAAGGCGATCAGATCGTCCGGGTTCAGGCCAAGGTCGCGTTCCAGGTTGATCGTGGTGCCGCTGCCGGTGTGATGTCCATCCGCGCGCAATTCGGTGTCGAAGCGGTTGACGTAGCTGCCCACACTGAAACTGAGCGTGTCCAGCGGCTCGACCGCAGCGGCCGTGCCGGGCAGCACGGCCAGCAACGGCAACAGGGTTTTCCAGCGGCGCAGCGCGGTCGGCATCTCGTTCCCCTTGGACTTGGAGGCTGCTGCGTCTTCCGGCGGGGTGCCGGGATGGGAGCAGCGGCGGACGCGCCGACTATACGACGGTTGTCTGTCCAGGGGTTGCCGAAAGCCGTCTGCCCGCAGGCGGGAGGGGTACGGTGGCGCGTTCCGGCAGGAGGGGTCGTGACGGGCCTCGCGGATACCGCCTCAGACGTCGCCGCCGCTCGCCCAGCCCTCGCCGGTGCCGCGCTGGTGCACCCGGTCGCCTTCGCGTATTTCGCCGGCCGGGATCGTGTCCTGCGCGGCCAGCCGTGCATACAGCGGGGTGAAGTCCGGCTCGGTCGCGCGCATCAGCTGTTCGAAGCTGTCGATCACGAAATAGGTCTTCTGGAAGGTGTCGATCCGGTAGCGGGTGCGCATGATCCGCTCCAGGTCGAAGCCGATCCGGTTGGGCGCCGGCGAACCCAGCGCATGCAGCGACTCGCCGCTGGACGACACGATCCCGGCGCCGTAGATGCGCAGTCCGCCGGCTTGGCGGATCAGGCCGAACTCCACCGTGTACCAGTACAGCCGGGTCAGGTTCTGCAGGGCCTCCGGCCCGAGCGCGTGCGCCTTCACCCCGCCGGCGCCGTAGGCCTGCATGTAGTCGGCGAACATCGGGTTCATCAGCAGCGGCACGTGGCCGAACAGGTCGTGGAACAGGTCCGGCTCGGCGATGTAGTCGATCTGTTCGGGACGGCGGATCCACCAGGTCACCGGGAAGCGGCGGTTGGCCAGGTGTTCGAAGAAGTCCAGTTCCGGCAACAGGCCTTCCACGCCGACCAGGGTCCAGCCGGTCGCGGCGCCAAGGACTTCGTTGAGTTGGTCGAAGCGCGGGATTGCGCGCGCGTCCATGCCCATCGCGTCCTGGGCCTGCAGGAATTCGTCGCAGGCGCGGCCGACCAGCAGTTCGCGCTGGCGCTGGTACAGCGCACCCCAGGTGCCGTGGTCGTCGCCGTCGTAGTCCAGCCACGGCTGCTCCACCACGGCGGTGGTGTAGACCGGGACGTAGCCCTTGTCGGTTTGCATGCCTTCGGCGGGCTTGTACTCGACGCGGCGCGGTGCGGCTTCGGACATGGAGGCGGGTTCCGGCGGTGACGGGCCAGATTAGGACAGGCGCCGCGCAACGGGATTGCAAAGTTGCGCACCTATCGGCCAATGGCGCAACATCGTTGCGTAGTAATGATGTTGCAAGGCAACAATGAAGGCCATACCTGCCCTAGACCGCACCGACCTGCGCCTGTTGGCCCTGCTCCAGCGCGACGGCCGGGCCAGCAATGCCGACCTGGCTGCTCAGGTGAACCTGTCGCCATCGGCCTGCCTGCGCCGGATCCAGCGCCTGGAAGCCAGCGGCGTGGTAGCCGGCTACGCCGCGCGGCTGGACCCGCAGGCGCTGGGCCTGGGCCTGCAGGCGTTCGTCCGGGTGCAATTGGAAAAGCACGGCGCGGCCGGGATCGAGCGCTTCGTGGAGGCGGTGCAGGACTGGGACGAGGTGGTGGCCTGCCATGCCCTGACCGGCGACATGGACTACCTGCTGCAAGTCTACGTGCGCGACCTGCAACACTTCTCCCGTTTCCTGCTCGACCGCCTGCTCGACGCCTCCGGAGTGGCCGATGTCAATTCCAGCTTCGTGCTGCGTACGGTGAAGGCCTCCGGCGGATTGCCGCTGCCGCCGGGCTAGCCCCGCGGCAGTGCCTCAAAGCGCGCCGGCCAATGGCTGGGCCAGTGCAGTCGCCTCGGCGGCGCAGTCGCGATCGGGTGCCAGGCCCTGCGCCCGCGCCGCAGCCAGTTCCGTCGTCGCCGCGTCCATGTCGGCGCGGAAAGCCGGATCCGACTGCAGCCGCGCGAAGGTGCCCGCGCCCAGGAAGCGCCCCTGCAGGATGTCGCTCTGCCAGTGCACGTTGCACACCAGCCTGCTCTCGCCGAAGTTGCGACCGCGCGCCAGCAGCGCGTCGGTGCGCTCGGGCGCGGCCTGGGTCAGCACCAGCGCCCACAGCCAGCCGATCGCGGTATGGCCCGAGGGATAGGAACCGTTGCCGCGCAGGTCCGCCTCGTCTTCCGGCGTGCAGGTCGGGGCGCCGTTCTCCACGAACGGCCGGGCGCGCTGGTAGCGCAGTTTGGCGCTGCGGGTGGACGCCGCCGCATCGGCGAGGGTGCGGCGCAGCAGTCGGTAGGTCGCCGGCGTGCGTTGCGGATCGAGGCCCACGCCCAGGGCACAGGCGAAGGTGCCGGCAGCGAAGGGAAAGTCCAGGTCGGCGTCGTGCCGTGCCTGCTCGAAGCGCGGGGTGCCATGCAGGGCCAGCGCCGCGCGCATCACCTGGTGGTCCTGTTCCAGTGCCGCACTGCCGGCCGCTGGCGGGGCCGGCACCAGCGCCTGGCTGTCGGGGACGGCGGTGGGGGCCAGATAGCCGATCACCCGGCCGGGCCGGCTCTCGGGGACCGCCGCCGGGGCGGCCGTGCCGCCCGTGGCATCGGCCGGCGCGGCCGCCGGCGAGCTTGCGCAGGCGGCCAGGAGCATGGTCACGCACGCCATGGCCGGTGCACGCATTCGCGCCGGGGATGGGGAATCGGGAAGGAACCGGTGCAACTTCATCAGGTGGCCTCGGGCAGGTCGAACGGCGCGGCGGCATCCCGTCCCGCGCGCAGCGTGTCGAGCAGTTCTTCGCCGGCATCATGCCGGCACTCCCGGCACATGATGCCGGCGTGCCCGCATTCGTGCACGAATGCGGGCTTCGGCGTCCGCGGCGCGATGCGGCATCCCGGTCCGTGGATACCGGAGGTGGCGCCGGGCATCACTCCGGCGGCGTCTGCGGCCGTTCCGGGAATGGCAGTACCTTGCCCCGCGCCCCGTCGTCTTTCCCGCGTCGCCACAGCACCGGCACTTCGTCGGGTACCTCCGGCTCCAGGCCGTCGCGATCGCCGGAGGAGGCCCTGGCGTCGTCCTCGACCTCCCAGCTGTAGCGCTTGCGCGGCGCCTGCGGGTCCAGGCGGCGGAACAGGAATGCGGAAATCACCCCGGCGATGGCGCCGCCCAGGTGCGACTGCCAGGAAATGCCGTCGCCGTGCGGCAGTACGGTCAGCACCGAACCGCCATAGAACAGCATGACGATCATGCCCGCGGCGATCGAGGGCCGGTCGCGGCGCAGCAGGCCGAGCGTGGTGACCATGAACATCAGGCCGTGGGTCACGCCGCTGGCGCCGAGGTGGCGGGTGCCCTCCTCGCCCAGCAACCAGGCGCCCAGGCCGGAACCCAGCCACATCAGCGGCAACGCGCGCAGGGTGGCGCGCGGATACACGCTGCCGGCCAGGGTGCCCAGGATCAGCAGCGCGGTGGCATTGGCCGCCAGGTGCGCGATCGAACCGTGCAGCAACGGCGCGGTCAGCAGGCCGAGCAGGCCGGACAGTTCGCGCGGGGCCACCGCCATGGCCGATACCGGCAAGCGCGGCTGCAGGGCGAAGATCACCACCAGCAGGCCGACGAAACCCAGGCTGAGGTTGAAGGCGAGCGCCAGCCGGCGGCGGTCGCGTTCGGCGGCGGTCATGGGGACGGCGGGTTTGCGGGGCATGGGCGTTCCAGGGTCCGAACGGGAACCATGGCGGTCGCCGGTGGCCGAATCAAGTACCGCACCCGAAAAAAGGGCGCGACGGATGTCGCGCCCCGGGAGGCTCGCTCTGCTGGGAGAGAGGCAGAGAGCGGGCTTTACTTTTTCACCTCGAAGTCCTTCGACTGCACCACCGCGCCGTCGAGGGAGACCTCGACCTTGTATTGCCCGGCCGGCAGGCCGCTGGGCATGCTGATCTGGAACGCGGTGACGCCGTCGCCGGTGAGGTTGAGGTCGCGGCTTTCCTCGTTCACGGTCTGGCCGTCCTGGAAGGTCCACTTCGCGGACAGCCTGCCCGGCACGGTGGCGGCCGCATCGGCGGTGCGGGTGGTCACGGCGGCGAAGATCGTGTCTCCGGGCGCGAACGTGGCGGCGGGGGCGACGACGCGGTTGTCCGCGCCGACGCTGTTGCCCAGGTCCACCGACACCACGCTGGCGGCGGCGACAGGCGCCGCTTCGATCGGCGCGGGCGCCGGCGCGGTGGCGGCCGGGGCCGGAGGAGGCGCCGGTTCGGGCTTCTTGCAGGCGGACAGCGCGAGAGTGGCGGCCAGTGCGGCCGACAGCGGGTACAGGATGTGGTTGCGGCTCATTGCGGGGAGTCCTCTGGGATCCGGGTGTTCGGGTGGGGGCGCGGGCGCGGATCAGGCCACTGCCGGCGGCTCGGGCTCGGTCGATGGGATCCTCAGCACCTGGCCGGGCTTGATCCGGTCCGGATCGTCGAGCTGGTCGCGATTGGCCTCGAAGATCTTCGGCCAGGCACTGGCCTTGCCGTAGAAGTGCTTGGCGATCTGCGACAGGTTGTCACCCTTGACAACGGTGTACGTCGTCTGCTCGGGCGGATTGATGACCTCCTCGGTGGAAGTCACTCCACTCTGCACGGTGCTGAAATCCGGCCGTTCCGCCTCGGTGCTGCGGACGCCGCCCTGCACAGTGGAGAAGTCCGGCTTGTTCCCGGTGCTCATTGCGCGTGTTCCGATGGTGGTGGAGGCGGCGCTACGGTGGCATACGCCCCGTTAAGGAATCATCTGTAGCGAGTGAAGCTTTTATCCGGACCGTCGCCGGAGTCGATCACTGGCGCGGATCGCGCAGCGCGGCCGGCACCGGGCTACCGGACGTGGCGCGCCAGGGGTTGATGTCCAGTCCGCCGCGCCGGGTGTAGCGCGCCTCCACCGACAGGCCGCCGGGCCGGCAGCGGCGCAGCACGTCGAGGAAGATGCGTTCCACGCATTGCTCGTGGAATCCAGCGTGGTCGCGGTAGCCCACCAGGTAGCGCAGCAGGCCGGCGCGGTCGATGCGCGGACCGCGATAGCGCAGGTGCACGCTGGCCCAGTCGGGCTGGCCGGTGACCGGGCAGTTGGACTTGAGCAGGGCCGAGTGCAGGTACTCCTCGACCACGGCGCCGGGATCGGCGTGCAGGCAGTTGGCGTCGGGCGGGCCGTAGGCATCGAAGTCGGCTTCGAGGGCGTCCAGCGATTCGCCCGCGTCCGTGCCGGGCTCGAGCATGGGCGGCAGTCCGAACGCCACCGTCACCGGCGCGCCGGCCGATCGCGACAGGTCGGCGGCGATCCGAACGCGCAAGGCCTCGGCGTCGGCGAAGCGGGCGGCATTGAGCGAGTTGAGGTAGAGCTTGAGCGACTTGGATTCGACCAGGTTCGGCGAATCCGCCGGCACGTGCACGGTGGCGGTGGCGACTTGGGGTTTGCCCCGCGCGTCCAGCCAGCCCAGTTCGTAGGCGTGCCAGCGGTCGTGGCCGATGAACGGCAGCGCCGCCGCCGCATCCAGACCCAGTTCGGCGCGCGCGCCGGCACGCGGGATCGGGAACAGCAGCGACGGGTCGTAGCGGGTCGGGTAGGCGACCTCGCGGCCGAGGCTGGAATCGTGGGGCGTGCTCATCCCCCCATTCTAAGCGGCCGCCCCTATCCCTTCGGCGCCAGCGCGATCAGGGCGATGGCGAGCACCGCGAGCACGATCGCGATCCGGTTCAGCCGCGAGGTCCGCTCGCCGAACGCCAGGACCCCCACCAGCGTGCCCACCAGCACCACGCCGATGTTCATGGTCGCGAACACCACCGCCGGGCTGTCCGGCAGCGCCTGGTGCGCGCGCACGTAGAAGAGGATGTTGCCGAAATTGAGCAGGCCCAGGAGCAGGCCGGCGCCGGCGTGGCGCAGCCCCGGGCGCACGCCGTGGCGTGCCCAACGCCAGCCCTGCCAGGCCAGCATGCCGGCGAAGGCCAGCGCGAACGCCACCAGCAACGCCGCGCCGGACGGCGTGCCGGCCATGGCCAGGCGCTTGAGCATCACGTCGACCACGGCGAAGCCGGCCCAGACCGCAAGCAGCAGCAACCAGCCCCTGCGGTCCGGCGCGGCATGCGCATCGGGGCGGGCGAGGATGCCCGCCACCGCACCCAGGCCCAGGGCCAGGCCCAGCAGCTTCTGCGCCCCGGCCTGTTCGCCGAACAGCAGGAACGCCGCCAGCAGCGAGAGCAGCAGCGACAGGCGCTGGGCCACGTCGGTGCGGACGATGCCGGCATGGCGCACGGCCGCGGCCAGGACCAGGAACAGGACCGGCAGCACGAAGGCCAGCGCCAGCAGTTCCGGCCAGGGCGCGCCGGGCTGGCGCAGCGCGCCCAGCGACGGCCGCAGGAACCACCAGGCCAGCAGAGAGGCGGCCAAGTAGTTCCAGGTCACCATCTGCGCCACGTCCAGCCCGCGCCGCGGCGCCAGCTTGAGCAGCACCGAGACCAGCACGCTGCAGGCCATGCTCAGCAGGATGAAATGCATGCGTCGGGGGTCATGGTGGTGGCGGGATAGTGTAGTTGCGCGTGTCGATGGAAAGGCACCGACTTCGGCCGCTGCCGGTTTCGGGATTCCCGCCTCTGGGACAACGAGCGAGCCGGCTGGCAGTGGGTGTGCAGACGCTGGACTGTAGAATGAGCGCATGGCCCAGCCATCCTTCCCCGCCGCATCGGAAACCCTGTTGCTCGACGGCCCCGCCGGCGCGCTGGAGGTCGCCGTCGATTTCCCCGAGCCGGCCGACGCGCGTCCGCTGGTGGCGGTGGTCTGCCATCCGCTGCCGACCGAGGGCGGGACCATGCACAACAAGGTGGTGACCATGGCCGCGCGTGCGCTGCGCGAGTTGGGTGCCGTCACCGTGCGCTTCAATTTCCGCGGTACCGGGGCCTCGGCCGGTGGCTTCGACAATGGCCGTGGCGAGCGCGACGACCTGCGCGCGGTGGTGGACTGGGTCCAGGACGCGCGTCCGGGCGACCGCCTGTGGCTGGTCGGCTTCAGTTTCGGTGCCTACGTCAGCCTGGCCGCGGCGGCCGAACTGATGCCGGACGCGGTGATTTCCATCGCCCCGCCCGCCTCCGGCCGCGGCTGGGACTTTTCCGCGATCCAGGCGCCCGACGTACCGTGGCTGGTGGTCCAGGGCGATGCCGACGAGATCGTCGATCCGCAGGCGGTCTACGCGTGGATCGGCAGCTTGCCGCGCAAGCCGCAACTGGTACGGATGCACGACACCAGCCATTTCTTCCACCGCAAGCTGATCGACCTGCGCGGCGCGATCCAGCACGAAACCCGGGCATGGCTGCCGCCGGCATGAGCGAGGCCGGTTCGGCACGAACGCCCTCGCAGGCCTACGCCGACGGCGTGGCCGCCGGCCGTTGGCGCGACGATCCGGCCCAGCATCCGGCGCTGCGCGAACTGGACCGGATCCAGCGCGAACTGCTCGCCGCCACCCCGGGCGGCCTGCTCGCCCGCTTCGGCCTGGGCGGGCGCCCGGCGCCGGTGCAGGGCCTGTACCTGTGGGGCGGCGTCGGCCGCGGCAAGACCTTCCTGGTGGACCTGTTCTACGACGGCCTGCCGCTGGCGCAGAAGCGGCGCACCCATTTCCATCGCTTCATGCGCGGTGTGCACGAGCAATTACGCCTGCACGCCGGCCAGTCCGATCCGCTGGCCGCCATCGCCCGCGAATGGCGCGGCAACCTGCGGGTGCTGGTGCTGGACGAATTCTTCGTCACCGACATCGGCGACGCGATGCTGCTCGGTCGCCTGCTGGAACGGTTGTTCGCCGAAGGCACGACCCTGGTCACCACCTCCAACACCGCGCCGCAGAACCTGTACAAGGATGGCCTGCAGCGCGAACGCTTCCTGCCGGCGATCGTGCAGCTGCGCGCGCATTGTGTGGAGCTGGCCGCCGACGGCCGCGAGGACTACCGTCTGCGCGCGCTGACCCGTTCCCCGGTATACCGGCATCCGCTCGACGCCGGTGCCGACGCCTGGCTGGATGAACGCTGGCAGGTGCTGGCCGCGGGTGCGCAGGCGCGCAAGGGCAGCATCGAGATCGAGGGCCGCCGCATCGCCGTACGCGCGCGCAGCCGCGGCGTGGCCTGGTTCGATTTCGCCGAGTTGTGCGAAGGCCCGCGCTCGACCGACGACTACATCGAGATCGCGCGCGAGTTCGGCATCGTCCTGCTCGGCGGCATCCCTGCGTTCGACGCGGGCAACGAGGATGCCGCGCGCCGCTTCGTCAATCTGGTCGACGAGTTCTACGACCGCCAGGTGACCCTGGTGTGCACCGCCGCGGCGGCGCCGGTGGCGTTGTACCGGGGCAGCCGCCTGGCCGGTGCGTTCGAGCGCACCGCCTCGCGCCTGATCGAGATGCAGAGCGCCGAGTACCTGGCGCGCACCCATCGCGGTTAGCGCGTCGCGAGCCCGCTCAACGCACCAGCGCGTCGATGTACGCACCCACCGCCTGCGTGTAGTCCGATGGCAGGCCAAGCTCGTGGTTGATCTTGCCGTGGTCCAGCGGCATGGGCAGCAGTTCCATGGGCACGCCGAATCCGGTGGCCTTGCGCACGAACGCGCGTCCTTCCTCGCAAGGTGAAGTGGGGAACGTGCGCCCGCTGGCGCAGACCATCAGCATCGGCAGCGCGTCGTGGCCCATCCGGTGGTAAGGGGAGACGGCAGACCAGTACGACGGATCGGAGCCGAAGGCGTCCTGGTACAGCTTCGGAACCCGCTGCCGCGACATCAAGGCCGGCACGTCGAGCGCACCGCTGTCCAGCGATACCACGCCCAGCGGTGCCCGGGCCCCGGCCTGGCGCAGAAGCGCCGGATCGGAACCGAGCAGGGCGACCAGGTGGGCCCCGGCGGAGTGCCCCATCAGCACGAAGCGCGCCGGGTCGATCCGCCATTCCCGGGCGCGCTGCTGCGCCACCGAGACCGCCAGGGCGATGTCCCGCGCCTGGTCCAGCGGCATGGCCTCCGGCAGCAGGCGGTAGTTGCCGGAAATCACCGCATAGCCCTTCGGCAGCCAGTAGTCGAGCTTGTTCTCCAGGCCGGGATTGGTCTTGTCGCCATTGGCCCAGCCGCCGCCGTGGACGTAGAACACCACCGGTGCGCGTTGCGCGTTCGCCGGCAGGTAGACATCGAAACGTTGCGCCGGGTCGCTGCCATAGGCGACGTTGCGGATGGCCTTGCCACCGCCCGGCACGGCGACCGGGCGCTCCCGCCGGCTGGCCTCGCGCATGGGTTCGGGGCGGTCGCGGAAGCCCTGCTGCCGGGACATGCCGGCGAGAGGTTGGCGCATGCCATCGCGCGCCTGTGCCAGGTGCGCGCGTGCCGTTTGCGCCTGCGATGGCGGCGCGGCCAGGCCGGCGGCGACGGCCAGCAGCACGCACAGCGGGGTGGTGCGAAAAAAGGGCGACATCGCGGGCTCCGGTGGTGTGCAGGGGGTGGCGCCTGCGGATAGACGCATGCCCGTGCCCGGACGTTGACCTGCGGTGGCGCGGTCGCGCCGGCGTTCAGCCGCCGGCAGCACACGCAAGTCAGGTGCCGGATCGGGTCCGCCCCCGCCATGCGGACCCGCGTTCGTCGCCGGCCCACCACACGCTGTCGGCATGGCCGTGCCGCATGCGCCGCCGCGTGTGCCGGGCCAGCAGCAGGAACACCGGTACCGCGACCAGGGCGGTGAGGTCGACCGGCCACGCGCCACGATGGTTCCAGGTACCGCCGATGCTCCACATGCCCGCCAGGCTGGTCAGCGGGATGGCGAGGGTGAGCAACGCGCAGAGCCACAGCAGTTCCACCGCGCCGCGCGCCGCGCCGCGCGCGAACGCCCAGCCGACCGCGGCGAAGAACACCGCGTAGTAGACCGCCTGATGCCAGAACGCCAGGTCCTGGACGTGTGCCGGCAGCCACTTGGCCATGGCAATGGTGGCCGAGATCCCGGCCACGCTGCCGAGTGCCACGCCCACGGTCAGGCATCCCAGCACCCGCGCCGAGCGCTTCTGCGCCACCGTTTCCGGCCCGCGCCGCTTCCTGCGCCGCGATTCGATCCACAGCACGTTGCCGGTGTAGAACAGCGCCGCGCCGGCCAGGCCCATCAGCACGTACAGCCAGCGCACCGCGTTGCCGCCGTAGCTGCCGAAGTGCAGCGCGAAGAAAGCGTTCACCGCCTCGCTCCAGCCCTCCATGTGCCCGGGCAGGTCGTGGACGTCGACGGTGCCGGTGTACGGATCGATGCCGGTCCGCATCCAGGTGCGGCCGCGCGTGCCGTGGCGTTCGTCCAGGCCGAACAGCGTGGCCTCCAGTTGGCCTTCGTCGTTGCGCTGGAAGCTGAAGTTGTGCACGTCGAAACCCGGCAGTTGCAGGTGCACGCGTGCCAGCAGTTCGTGCGCGGGCAGCGACGCCTCGCCGATGGGCGGGGCCTCGTGCTGGCCCCAGTCGATCTGGCCGCCATACAGCGCCTTGGCCTGGGTGGCGTAGAACGGCGTGTGGAAGGCGAACACCACGCTGGTCAGCGCCATCACCAGGTGGAACGGCAGGCTGAAGATGCCCAGCGCGTTGTGCGCGTCCAGCCACATGCGCTTGAGGTTGCTGCCGATGCGCAGTGCGAACACGTCCTTCGCCAGCGTCGGCAGCAGCACGATCAGCCCGGACAGCAGGGCCACCGCATAGGCCAGCGCCACCAGGCCCATGAGGATATTGGCGATGCCGTCCGGCAGCGGCAGGCCGACGTACCGGTGCATGCGGTCCACCAGGCCGGCGGCTGCCGCCTTGCGCAGGCGTTCGGTCTGCAGGCTGCCGTCCGCGGCGAAGCTGGCGCCGTATTCGATCCGCTCGCGCGGGCGGTCGCCGCGCTCGCTCCAGATCACCCGCGCCGGTTGGTCCGGCGCGATGTCCACCACGATCGCGTAGCGCCCGGCCGCCTGCGGGTGTTCGGCCAGCACCGCGGCCAGCAGCTTCTCCGTGTCTTCCAGCGGCGGCGCCGCGGCCAGTGCGGAAGGCGGCGTGGCCCAGCGCTCCAGCGGTTTCTCGAACATGGTGATCGCGCCGGCGTAGAACGCGACGAACAGCATCAGCCCGCAGACGATGCCGATCCAGATGTGCACGTCCTTGTACACCTTGACGATGTCGCTGCCGATCTTCATGCGCCCGCCTCCATGCACCTGGCCCGGATCGTCGCCGTCACTGCAGCCATGCCCGCAATCCCCAGAACACGCCCCACGCCACCGCGTTGGCCGCACCCAGCCATGCCCACGCGCGCAGGCTGTCGCGGAACAGGAACACGAAGCCCAGCACCGTGGCCCACACCGGCGCGATCATCCACATGTTGAACTGCACCTTGCCTTCGCCGGAAAAACCGCCGGGCGTGAGCAGGGCGACCCCCCCGGAAACCGCCAGCGCCAGCGTATAGCCCAGCACCGCGCCGGCCAGGGTCTTGCCGAACCAGTGGCGACTCTGCAAACGCGCACGCCTGGCGTTCATGCGCCACTCCTGCGGCGGCCGGCGGCGCGCCACGCGCCAAGGAACGGCGCGATCGACAGCACCAGGGTCAGCAGCACGAGCCAGGCCGAAATCGCCTCGAACGGGGGCAGCACGCGCAGGACGACGCCCAGCGACAACAGCGCACATGCGCTGCCGGGCCACCAGCCGTGGCGTGCCGGCCACGGTCCGCGCGCGCGCAACCGCTGCTGCGGCGAGGCCAGGTAGAGCAGCATCGCGCCGACGACGCAGAGCAGCGCGGACAGCGCCAGCAGCCAGGGATTCATCGATCGCGCTCCGGGTTGGCCGCCGCCAGCCTGTGCAGCAGCAACGGCAGCGAAGCGCCCAGCGTCTGCCCGTGGGAAAGCCCGGGCAGGGTGTCGGATTCGACCGGCAGCCCGCCCGCGCGCAAGCGTTCGGCCATCCGCGCGGCGGCGTCCGGCGGCACGCTGGCGCGTGCGGCGCGCATGGCGGCGATGGCGGCCGGGTCGCGCCCGGGCGGTGGCTGGCGCGCACCGCCTTCGTCGGCGCCCTCGCCGGTCCACAGCCACAACCGCGGCGGCGGTGAAGGCCATGCCTGCACAGCCTGTTCCTCCCGCAACAGATGGCCGTTCCCCCACCACAACGAAGGATCGGCCGCGGCGTACACGGAGAACGCCCCCGGCCGGGAAAACAGTGCGTGCAATGCCAGCACGCCGCCGTAGGAATGGCCCCACAGCGCGCGCCGCGCCGGGTCCACCGGCGCCAGCGCTTCCACGCGCGGCACGATCGCGCCTTCGAGCAGGTCCAGGAACGCATCGCCGCCGCCGTTGCGGCGGCCACCGACCGCATCCTGCTGCGCCTGCTCGCCGCCCGGTCGGCGCGGCGTGTAGTCGAACGCGCGGCTGTCGGCGTCGATGCGCAGGTCGTTGTCGTAGCTGATGTAGGCCACCATCACCGGATGCGGCGACCGTGACAGCGCCTCCAGTTGCGCCGCGCTGGTCTCCATCAGCGCTGCATTGCCGTCGAGCAGGTAGGCAACCGGGAAGCCGCCGGCCGGCGCTGGCACGTCCGGCACCGCGACCCGCACCCGGTAACTGCGTTGCCCATCGGCCGAATCCAGCCGGAACTGCTCGAAGCGATAGCCCGGCGCGCCGGTGTCAGCGACAGTAGTGCCGGTCCGCCGGGACAGGTCCGGCTGCGCGACCGCCGGCGCGGCCACGAGGGCCGCGCCGAGCAGCAGCAGGGCGAGGAGCCGCTTCACCAGGCCCAGCGCGCGGTGGCCGTGACCGTGCGCCCGGTGCCGTACCAGCACGAGGAAATGCCGGTGCAGGTGGAAACGAAGCGCTTGTCGGCGATGTTGCCGACGTTCAGCGACACCAGCAGGTTGGCGCTGGTCGTGCGCGACATGTCGAAGCGGATTGCCGCATCCCAGAGCGCGTACGAGGGAATGTGCTCCGGGTAGCCGGAGCCGGCGATGCCCTGGCCGCTGACGACGAGCAGGGTCTCGCCGTTGTAGCGCAGGCCGGTGGCAAGGCTCAAACCGTCCAGCGGACCGGACAGGAAGGTGTAGTCGGCCCACAGCGAGGCCATCCAGTCCGGCACCATCGCCAGGTCCTTGCCTTCCCAGGCGGTGCCGCTCCTGACCAGTTCCGAATCCATGTGCGACGCCGCGCCGATCACGCTGAACCCTTCCAGCGGGGTGACGCGCGCTTCCAGCTCGATGCCGCGCACCATGGTTTCGCCGGCGCTGATGTAGCAGGCGCCGGCGCCGTTGGCGCCGCAGACGTTGCCGTGGTCGGTGTCGATGACGGCATCGTCCTGCTTGCGCAGGTCGTAGGCGGCCAGGGTGAACAGGCCGTCGAAGCCGGCCGGCTGGTACTTCACGCCCGCTTCCCATTGCTTGCCGCGGGTCGGGTCGAAGGCCCGGCCGTCGTAGCTGTCCAGCGAGCTGCGGGTCGAAGGCTCGAACGATTCGGCATAGCTCAGGTAGGGCGAGAAGCCGTTGTCGAACACGTACAACACGCCGGCGTTGCCGCTGAAGGCTTCGTTCTTCAAGGTGGTGGTCGCCGAACGCGGCTGGCACGTGGCGTAATTGGTGCAGTTCTGGGTCCAGGACTGGTCCTTGAACCAGTCGTAGCGGCCGCCCAGGGTGAAGCGCCAGTTGTCCAGCGAGACCTGGTCCTGCAGGTAGACGCCGGTCTGGGTGCCCTTGCCGCCGCCCAGGCCGATGCTGTCGGGGAAGCCCGCCGGAAGGCCGGTGTGGACCGGTTCGAAGATGTCGATCGGTTTCGGATTCCTCGGGTCGGTCGGCAGCGCGCGCGGCCCCTGCAGGCGGTTGGCGGTCCAGTCGCCGCTGCGCCAGTCGGCACCGATCAGCAGGGTGTGTTGCAGCGCGCCGCTGCCGAACCTGCCGACGATGCGACTGTCCACCGAATCGTTGTCGGCGTCGCCGAGGCCGGCGGCCTGGCGGCGCCGCTGGGTGCGGCCGTCGGGCAGCAGGCCCTGGTTGGTGATGATGGCGCGGTACAGCGAATCGACATGCATGTGACGGGCACTCTGGCTGAACGTCCAGGCGTCGTTGAACGCATGCTCGAACAGCCAGCCGGCATGCCACACGGTGGCATCCCAGGTGTTGAATTCAGGCTCGCCGATGAAGGTGGAGTTCTTCATGTAGCCGTAGGGCGTCGGCACCAGGGTGCCGTCCATCGGCAGGAACTGGTAGGTGCTGCCGCCGTTGTCTTCCTGGTAGTAGCCGAGCAGGGTCAGGCGGGTCTTGTCGGCGATCTGGAAGGTGTAGCTGGGCGCCAGGAACCAGTGCTGCTGCTCGACCGTGTCGATCTGGGTGCCGCCATCGGCGTAGCGGCCGACCAGGCGGAACAGGTGGCGCGCGTCGGAGCTGCCGCCGCCGACGTCGAAGGCGCTGCTCCAGGTGCCGTGCCCGTCCACGCCCAGCCGCAACACCTGCTGTTGGCCCGGCTCGGGGGTCTTGCTGACCTGGTTGACCATGCCGCCCGGAGTCACCTGGCCGTACATCACCGACGCGGGTCCCTTCAGCACTTCGACCCGGTCCAGGTTCCAGCTGTCGATCTTGCCGCGGTTCCAGGCGCTCCCGATCGGCGGCATGCGCAGGCCGTCGACGGTGGCGGCGCCGCTTTCGCTGCCGGCGACGAAGCCGCGGATGCGGAAGTCGTCGTAACGGTTGTCGGTGCCGGTGCTTTCCAGCACCACGCCGGCGACGTAGCGCATGGCCTCGTTGAGGCTGACGACGCCGCGCGCGTCCAGTTCCTCGCGCGCGATCACCGAGATCGACTGCGCGGTCTCGGCTACCGGGGTATCGGTCTTGGTCGCGCTGGAGGCGTGGGAAGTGACGCGGTAGGCGTTGACCTGGACGGCGTCCAGGTCGACGACGTCGGCAGCGCCACCGGGAGCGGTCTGGGCCTGGGCGGAGGCAGCCAGCAGCAGGCTGGGCAGGAGCAGGGACAGGAGGGTACGACGCGGCAGGGCCGGTACACGGGCGGGACGATTCATGACGACCTCGGGGGCAGGATGAGGCGACGTGGCTGTCCGCGCAGCGGTTGGCTGGTCGAGCCCCGTTATTTTTCCATTATCGAGAATGATTCTCAACAGCCATCCTGATCCAGGCCTGCCGGGAGGCGCGGGAGCAGCGCCTTGATACGCAAGCCGCTACAACATCTGGGTTGACGCCTGCCAATGGACCCCACTATCTTGTGGCGGTCGGTTCCGTTGGCGCGCTCGCCACCGGATCAATAGGGAAGCCGGTGACGCGCCCATGGCGCCATTCCGGCACTGCCCCGCAGCGGTAACTGGGAACGACCCCGCCATACGAGCACTGGGACCGCCGGTCCCGGGAAGCGGCGGGTAGGAGGCAGGCCAAGGCCCGCCGCGCCCACGAGTCCGAAGACCTGCCGACAGCCGCGCGCAGCACACCGCGCGGTGCCGGCCGCGGAATCTCCGGGGGGAGATGGCTGGCGAAGCAGGGCCGGCCGCAATCCGTCTGCGCGCTCTCGCCTCCTGCGACGCCGCTTTCCCATCCTTGCTCCGCACCGGCCTTGCGATACCGCGCGGGCGGATCGCCGCGTGCGCCACGCAAGGAGGACCACCGTGACCCAGATCGAGACCGCCGCCGCCACCGGCAACCAGGCCCCGTCCCAGAAGGACGCATTCCTGCTCACCCCGCCGCCCACCGCCACTGCGATGAGCGTGACCAAGCGCAACGGCAGCCGCGAGGCGGTGGACCTGAACAAGATCGTGCGCGCGGTGCAGCGCTGCTGCGAGGGCCTGTACGCGGTCGATCCGATGCGCGTGGCCACGCGCACGATTTCCGGCCTCTACGACGGCGCCAGCACCCGCGAGCTGGACGAGCTGTCGATCCGCACCGCCGCGCTGCTCACCGGCGAGGAGCCGGAGTACAGCCGCCTGGCCGCACGCCTGCTGGCCTGCTACATCGCCAAGGAAGTCGCGGGGCAGGAGATCCACGCATTCTCGCAGTCGGTGGCGCGCGGCCACGAGGTCGGGCTGATCAACGAGCGCCTGCTCGGTTTCGTGCAGACCAATGCGCGCAAGCTCAACGACGCGCTGGATCCGGCGCTGGACCTGCGCTTCGACTACTTCGGCCTGCGCACCCTGTACGACCGCTACCTGCTGCGCCATCCGCACACCCGCAAGGTGATCGAGACCCCGCAGCAGTTCTTCCTGCGCATTGCGTGTGCGCTCAGCGAGGACGTGCCGGAGGCGCTGGCGCTGTACCGGCGCATGGGCCAGCTCGACTACCTGCCGTCCTCGCCGACCCTGTTCAACAGCGGCACCACCCACGAGCAGCTGTCCTCGTGCTTCCTGCTGGATTCGCCGCAGGACACCCTGGAATCGATCTACGCCAAGTACGGCGACATCGCCCAGCTGTCCAAGTTCAGCGGCGGCATCGGCGTGAGCTATTCGCGGGTGCGCTCGCGCGGCTCGCTGATCAAGTCCACCAATGGCCACAGCAACGGCATCGTGCCGTGGCTGAAAACCCTCGATTCCTCGGTGGCGGCCGTCAACCAGGGCGGCAAGCGCAAGGGCGCGGCCTGCGTCTATCTGGAAACCTGGCACGCCGACATCGAGGATTTCCTCGAGCTGCGCGACAACACCGGCGACGAGGCCCGGCGCACCCACAACCTCAACCTGGCCAACTGGGTGCCGGACCTGTTCATGCAACGGGTCGAAGCCGACCAGGAATGGTCGCTGTTCGATCCGCGCGTGGTGCCTGAACTCACCGACCTGCATGGCGAGGCGTTCGAACGGGCCTATGTGCAGGCCGAAATGCAGGGCAAGGCGGCGCGGACGATCCCGGCGCGCAAGCTGTACGCACGGATGATGCGCACCCTGGCCGAGACCGGCAACGGCTGGATGACGTTCAAGGACAAGTGCAACCGCGCCAGCAACCAGACCCTGCGCGCGGAGAACGCGATCCACCTGTCCAATCTGTGCACCGAGATCCTGGAGGTCACCTCGCCCGAAGAGACGGCGGTGTGCAACCTGGGTTCCATCAACCTGGGCAACCATTTCGACGACGACGGGCACTTCGACTTCGAGCAACTGGCCGAGACCGTGCGCCTGGCCGTGCGCCAGCTCGACCGGGTGATCGACCTGAACTTCTACCCGATCGAGACCGCGCGCCGGGGCAACCTGCGCTGGCGCCCGGTCGGGCTGGGCTGCATGGGCCTGCAGGACGTGTTCTTCCGCCTGCGCCTGCCGTTCGACAGCGAACAGGCACGGGGGTTGTCGGCGAAGATCGCCGAGACCATCTACTTCCACGCGCTGGAAACCTCGGTGGAGTTGGCGCAGGAGCGTGGCCGGCATCCGTCCTTCGCCGATACCCGTGCGGCCACCGGCGAGCTGCAGTTCGACGCCTGGGGTGTGGTGCCCGAAAACAGCCAGCGCTGGGACGCGCTGCGCGGGCGGATCAAGGAACACGGACTGCGCAACTCGCTGCTGATCGCCATCGCCCCGACCGCGACCATCGCTTCGATCGCCGGCTGCTACGAGTGCGTGGAGCCGCAGGTGTCCAACCTGTTCAAGCGCGAGACCCTGTCGGGCGACTTCCTGCAGGTCAACCGCTACCTGGTCGGCGAGCTGAAGCAGCTGGGCCTGTGGACGCCGGAGGTGCGCGACGCGATCAAGCTGGCCGAGGGTTCGATCCAGGGCATCGCCGGGATTCCCGAGGCACTGCAGCATATCTATCGCACGGCCTGGGAACTGCCGATGCGTTCGCTGATCGACATGGCCGCAGGCCGCGGCGCCTTCATCGACCAGTCGGCCTCGCTCAACCTGTTCATGGAGAGTCCGAACATCGGCGCGCTGTCGTCCATGTACATGTATGCGTGGAAGCAGGGCATCAAGACCACCTACTACCTGCGCTCGCGCCCGGCCACCCGGATCGCCAAGACCACGGTCGGCCACGCCGCCACCGCGGCGCCCAAGCCGGCCTACACGCCCACCGAGGCGGTGGCCTGCTCGCTGGAAAACCCCGCGGCCTGCGAAGCCTGCCAGTAACCCCTGCAACGAGAACACGACATGTCCACCCACAACCGCCAGATGCTGCTCGACCCCGGCTTCGAGCTGACCCTGCGCCCGATGCGTTACCCGCAGTTCTACGACATGTACCGCGACGCGATCAAGAACACCTGGACGGTGGAGGAGATCAACTTCCAGATCGACATCACCGACCTGCATTCGAAGATGACCGCGGCCGACCGCCACCTGATCCATCGCCTGGTCGCGTTCTTCGCCACCGGCGATTCGATCGTGTCCAACAACCTGGTGCTGAACCTGTACCAGCACCTCAACGCGCCCGAAGCGCGCATGTACCTGTCGCGCCAGCTGTACGAGGAGGCGTTGCATGTGCAGTTCTACCTGACCCTGCTGGACAACTACCTGCCCGACCCCGGCGAGCGGGCCAAGGCCTTCGCCGCGGTGGAGAACATCCCCTCGATCAAGAAGAAGGCCGACTTCTGCTTCAAGTGGATCGATTCGATCCAGGGCCTGCGCCGGATCGAGACCCGCGACCAGCGCCGCCAGTTCCTGCTCAACCAGATCTGCTTCGCGGCCTGCATCGAGGGCCTGTTCTTCTTCGCCGCCTTCGCCTACGTGTACTACTTCCGTTCGCGCGGCCTGCTGCCAGGCCTGGCCTCGGGCACCAACTGGGTGTTCCGCGACGAGAGCTGCCACATGGAATTCGCGTTCGAGTCCGTGCGCACCGTGCGCGAGGAGGAGCCGGACCTGTTCGACGAGACCATGCAGCAGCAGGTCTACGACATGCTGGAGGAGGCGATCGAGTGCGAGCTGCAGTTCGCCGAGGACGTGCTGTCCGGCGGCGTGGCCGGCATTTCGACCCGCGACATGCGCCAGTATCTGCAGCACTGCGCCGACAACCATTTCGCCAAGCTGGGCATGGAGCGGCGCTACCACGTGCGCAACCCGCTGCCGTTCATGGAGCTGCAGGACGTGCAGGAGCTGACCAACTTCTTCGAGCGCCGGGTCTCGGCCTACCAGGTCGGCGTGCAGGGCGAGGTCGGCTTCGACCACGCGTTCTGATCCCGGCGATGCAACAAGCAGGAGCGGCTCATGCCTGAAGCCCCACCGGTCGTGGCGCGCCACACCGAGGCGCGCCTGTTGCACATGGTCTTCCCGGACCATACCAACCACCTGGGCACGCTGTTCGGAGGCCAGGCGCTGGCGTGGATGGACATGGCCGCGTTCATTGCCGCTTCGCGCTGGTCGCGCACCATGGTGGTCACCGCGCGCTCGGAGCAGGTCGATTTCAACCAGCCTGTGCACAAGGGCGACCTGGTGGAGGTGGTGGCGCGGATCGGCCGGGTCGGGCGCAGTTCGATGCACGTTGAGGTGGACGTGTTCAACGAGCAGTTGCTCAGCGGCGAACGCACGCTGTGCACGCAGGGCCGCTTCGTGATGATCGCGTTGGGCGCGGACGGCAAACCGACGGCGGTGTTGCCGTTGCCGGCGTAGGGGACGCTTGAGACCATGCCAGGCATTCCTGTCTGGCATGGTCTTGCACGGGAGACGCCGGGCTCCGGCACCCGGCCGGAACCCGGCGCGTTCACGTTGCTAATGCCGATGACCCGCGCAAGGCCCGCGCGGCCTCGACCATCCGCTCCAGCGCGGCGCCGGTCTGCGCCCAGCCACGAGTCTTCAGACCGCAATCCGGGTTCACCCACACCTGCTCGGGCGCCAGCACCGCGCGCGCTTTCCCCAGCAGTTCCACCATCTCGGCGGTGGTGGGGATGCGCGGGGAGTGTATGTCGTACACGCCTGGACCGATCCCGTTCGGATAGCGGAACGTCACGAACGCATCCAGCAGCTCCATTCGCGAGCGCGAGGTCTCGATCGAGATCACGTCCGCATCCATCGCCGCCACCGCTTCGATGATGTCGTTGAACTCGGAGTAACACATGTGGGTGTGGATCTGGGTCGCATCGCCCACGCCGGAGGCGGTCAGACGGAAGCTGTGCACCGCCCAGTCCAGGTACGCCTGCCATTGCGCGCGGCGCAGCGGCAGGCCTTCGCGCAGCGCCGGTTCGTCGATCTGGATGATGCCGATGCCCGCCGCCTCCAGGTCGGTCACCTCGTCGCGCAGGGCCAGGGCGATCTGCCGGCAGGTATCGGCGCGCGGCTGGTCGTCGCGCACGAACGACCACTGCAGCACGGTTACGGGGCCGGTAAGCATGCCCTTCATCGGCAGCGCCGTCAGCGACTGCGCAAAGCGGGACCAGCGCACCGTCATCGGCGCCGGGCGCACCACGTCGCCGAAGATGATCGGTGGCTTCACGCAGCGGCTGCCGTAGCTCTGCACCCAGCCCAGCTTGGTGAAGGCGAAGCCGTCGAGCTGTTCGCCGAAGTACTCGACCATGTCGTTGCGTTCGAACTCGCCATGCACCAGCACGTCGATCCCGATGCGCTCCTGATAGCGCACGCACTTCTCGGTCTCGGTTTCGAGGAACGCCTCGTAATCGGCCTCCGAGAGCTTGCCCGACTTGAATTTCGCGCGGGCCTCGCGCACTTCATGGGTCTGCGGGAACGAGCCGATGGTGGTGGTCGGGTACGGAGGCAGGTCGAGGGCGGCATCCTGCGCGCGGCGGCGCACCGGGTATGGCGATTGGCGTCGGTCGGCGTCGGCGGCCAGGCTGGCCAGGCGCGCGGCCACTTCCGGGCGGTGCACGCGCGGGGACGCCTTGCGCGATTCGATCCGTGCGCGCGCGTCCTCCAGCGCGGCTTCGGCGTCCTCGCGGCCGTCCAGTGCGTTGGCCAGCACCCGGATCTCGCCAAGTTTCTGTTTGGCGAACGACAGCCACGACTTGAGCTCGGCATCCAGCGACTTCTCGCCATCCAGGTCCACGGGGACATGCAGCAGCGAGCACGACGGTGCCAGCCACAGGCGTTCGTCGCCGAGACGGGTGCGCGCATAGCGGGCCAGCAGCAGGGCGTTGTCCAGGCGTGTGCGCCAGATGTTGCGGCCATCGACCAGGCCGGCGGAGAGCACGCGGTCGTCCGGCAGCGTCGCCAATACTGTTTCAAGTTCCTCCGGCGCGCGCACCAGGTCCACGTGCATGCCGTCCACCGGCAGCGAGGCGGCCAGTTCCAGGTTGTCGCCCAGGCCGCCGAAGTAGCCGGCCAGCAGCAGCTTCGGCCGTACACCGTCGGCGAGCGCCGCGTAGGCCTTGCGAAACGCTGCGCGCGAAGCCTCCGGCAGGTCCAGCACCAGCGCCGGCTCGTCGATCTGCACCCACTGCGCGCCGGCGATATGCAGCTTCTCCAGCAATTGCGCGTAGGCCGGCAGCAGGTGCTCGAGCAACGCGAAGCGGTCGCTGTCGTCCACGGTCTTGGCCAGCCACAGGAAGGTGACCGGGCCGATCAGCACCGGACGGGTGTCGATGCCCAGTGCCTTCGCTTCCAGGTACTCGGCCACCGGCTTGTCGCCGCGCAGGGCGAAGCGCTGGCCCGCTTCGAGTTCCGGCACCAGGTAGTGGTAGTTGGTGTCGAACCACTTGGTCATTTCCAGCGCGCGCAGGTCGATGCCGTCGCGCTGGTGGCCACGGGCCAGGGCGAAGTAGCCGGCCAGCGGATCGGCATCGGCCAGCGCGCGGTAGCGCTGCGGGATCGCGTCGAACAGGAAGGCGGTGTCGAGCACCTGGTCATACAACGAGAAGTCGTTGCTGGGCGGCAGGTCGATCCCGGCCTCGCGCTGCAACGCCCAGTGGCGCGCGCGCAGTTCGCGCGCGGTGGCTTGCAGGTCGGAGGCCGGGGTGTCGCCCCGCCAGTGGGATTCCAGCGCGAGCTTGAGCTCGCGGCGGGCGCCGATGCGCGGGAAACCGAGGTTGGTGGTAAGCGTCATGTTGCGATTCCTCATGCGTGGTCGATGAGGAACGAAGGGCGGGCGCCGCACGTGGGCCACGGGCGGTACCGGAGCGACCTTCGCCCCCGCGGGCGAACCGGAACCACCACGGGGACGTGCACGGAGACGCACGCGCGGCTTCCCGCCGCGCACGAGCGTCCGGCCACCTCCCCGCGGAGGCTCCAGGTCATGCGGAAGGCGGGCACGCCTTCCGGCCGGGGCAGGTCTTCGGGCTCATGGACGGGCGGCGCGGGCGCGCCGGGGCCTACTGCCCGCCGCTTCCCGGCCGGTGAAGGCCAGTGCGATGGCGGGGGTCGTTTCCAGTTACCGCTGCGGGGCAGCGCCGGAATTGCCCCGTTGGCGGGGTGCACCGGACTTCCCTTTTAATTCATCGCTACATCCTGATGAAGCGATGGAACCTCGACGGGCGAACATTAGCCTGGGTCGCCGCACGCGTCAACGGCGGGCCTGCGGGGCCGGGTCGGCTTCGATCACGCATTCCGGTTCCGGAGAGGCAGCCGTGCCCGTCGTGTAGAGCCGACTGTGGGTCGGCCGCCCTTCTCGACCCACGTCAAATGCAGCCGACCAACCGTCGGCTTTGCATGACTGTTACATGGCCGTTGCTTGATCGCCGTCGGCTGAGTCGCTTCAATACACACATGCCCCCGGCCGAACCAGACGCCTGCATCCCGTTGACCCGTCGCCGGCTGCTGGGCGCCGGGATCGGGCTGGGCACCCTCGGTGTCCTGCCGGGTCACGCCGCCGCTGCGCTGCGCAACGCCGAAGCGGTGGATTGGATCCCGCCGGAGGATTTCCTGGCCGACCTGCCGCGGCAGATGCGGGCACTGGGCGTGCCCGGGATCGGCATGGCGGTAGTCGAGCGCGGGGAGCCGGTGTGGTCGCGCGGGTTCGGCGTGGTGCACGCCGGGCGCGGCACGCCCATCGCCGACACGACCCTGTTCGAGGTGGCCTCGCTGAGCAAGCCGGTATTCGCCTACCTGGCGCTGCAACTGGTGGATCGCGGCGAGCTATCGCTGGACCGGCCGTTGGTCGAGTACCTGCGGCCCGGATATCTGGGCAACGGTCCGTGGGTGGACGCGATCACCGCCCGCGACGTGCTGCGCCACTCCACCGGCCTGCCCGATTGGCGCAAGGACCCCGCGCACGAACCGCTGGTGCCGGCGGTGGCGCCGGGCGTGCGCATCGACTATTCCGGCGAGGCCTTCGTCTGGCTGCAGTTGGCAGTCGAGGCGATCACCGGCGAAAGCCTGGACGCAAGCATGCAGCGGCTGCTGTTCGGGCCGGCCGGCATGCGCGACAGCAGCTATGCATGGAGTCCGGAACTGGCGGCGCGGTCGGTGTACGGCCATGGCCCGCCGGGCGCCAAGGGCATGCCGCCGCAGATGCTGCGCGAGCAATGGCAGGCGGCGCAGGTGGTGGCCGAGCGCCATGGCCAGTCGTTGAAGGACTGGCGCTATGCCGATGCCGAAGCCGCATTGCCCGAGGTGCAGGCGCTCGCGCCCGCCGGCCTGGTCGCCTGGCCGGGCGACATCCTCGCCAACGCCGCGGCCAGCCTGCGCTGCACGGTGCTCGACTACGCCCGCTTCATGGCGCTGATGGTGCATGCGCGCGGCGCGGACTGGGAACTGCTGCCGGCCACGCGCACGGCGATGTTGACTCCGCAAATCGAAGTTCCCGGCCGCTGGAGCGAAAAGACCCTGGGCTGGAACCTGGAGCCGACCGCGCGCGGCCCGATGTTCTTCCACTCCGGCAGCAACGGCGGGATCTTCAAGACCTTCGCCCTGGGCGATGCGGCGCGCCAGCGCGCGCTGGTGGTGGCGACCAATGCGGCGCAGGGCAACCTGCTGTATCGGCGCGTGGTGCGGGCGGCGACCGGGATCGACCTGCTGGCGTTCGATGTCTGAGTCGGTGCCTGGACGCGACCGGGCCCGCAGGGGCGTTGCATCAGCCGGCGTCGGGATGGCGACGCTTCCACTCGGCCAGTGCGCGCCGGTACTCCACCAGGGCCTCGGCGTAGACATCGAGCACGCAGATCGGGCAGCCGCTCTCGCAGCATTCGTTGGGAAGCGGCTTTTCCGGCGGTAACGGAGGCGGGTCGTCGACGGATCCGGCGCCGGTTGGCGGGGACGGGTTCATGGCCCGGGGCAATGTACCCGATCCGCTTCGGCCGCCGAAACCCATCCGGCGCGCGATCAAGCGATCGTTGCGGAGCCATGGGTGCCAGGCTGCGGCGGCCACGTGCAGGCCGGCCAGGACCAGCAGACACCCGGCGCCGTACGTATGCACGTACCAGGCGATGGCGCGCCCGGTTTCGTCGTCTTCCGGCGGAACGAACAGGGCAGGTACTACCCAGCCTCCCGGCATGCTGCGGTCGGCGCCCATCCAGACCCAGATGACGTGCCCGCTGACCGGCAACGCCAGGACCAGCAGGTAGAGCAGAGCGTGGACGCCGGTTGCGATCCGCGATGCCCATCGCGGACCGCAACCGGCACCACGCGGCGTACCCAGGGCCAGGCGCAGGAACAGCCGGGCCGCCATCAACAGCGCGATGGATACGCCCAGCTGGAAATGGATCGGGAACAGCGCATCGGATACCGTCGGCGAGGCGGATCGTTCCGCGGCGAACCCCAGCACGAGTTGCGCCGCCAGCAGTGCGGCAATCAGCCAGTGGAGCACGCGCACGGCCAGCGGATAGCGGTCCGCGACCCGTGGTTGCATGCTCAGCAGCCCGGATGGCCGGGAATGCTGCGACCGAGCACGATGTCGCGATGCGCCTGCCACTCGCCGTCGACGAGCGTCGGCGCCACCACTCCCGGACCGCCACGTCCCTGGCTGGCCTTGCGCTCGGCTGCCGGGGTGAGGTGCGGGTCGTCGCGGAACAGCATATCGTCGATGTAGTACAGCGCACAGCCGGGCTCGATCACGTAGAGGTGGATGTGCTGGGGCATCGCGGTGCCCGGATAGCTGCCGGGCCGGACTGTGAGAAAGGTGTAGCGGCCGTCCGCGTCGCTGGCCGCCCAGCCGCGCAGGCGGCCGTGCCGGCGCACGCCGGGCTCGTCCGTGGTCCGTTCCCCCGGATAGATGCCCGCCTGGTTGGTCTGGTGGGCATAGACGATCACGCCCTGGCGAGGATGTCCCTGGGCATCGACGACCCGTCCGGTGAGACGGAGGCGTTCCCCGGGTTCGTCCCTGGGCGCGAGGAAGGCGATGGCGGGCGGGTCGGCCGGCAAGCCGATCAGGGGGACATCGCAGTCCTCGCAGGGTTGGCCGACGACCGGCGTGGTGCCGGCGTCCGCGCCTGCGCAGGCGCTGAGCGGCAGGACCGACAACAGCAGCGCGCCGAACAGGATCGGCAGCGGGGTCGCACGGAGCAAGCGGTGCATGGGGCATCCTCATCGGGGCTCGGGAATGAAGAGCCGCCGGCCCGGCCCGGCGTTAGCCGGGCCGGGCGCGTTAACGCTTCGCCTTGGAACACCCTCCTGACCTTTCGACTCCCGAAACCTTGCAGATGAAGGCCGCGACCGATCCCGAGCAAATCGCCAGGCACGTGCATGACGCCCGGCGGGGGTCGCAGCCGGCGTTCGCCTGGCTCTACCGCACGTTCGCGCCGCTGGTGCACGCCATCCACCTTGGCGTGGCACCGCGGGCGCGGGCGGAGGAATTGACCCAGGAAACCTTCGCCGTCGCCTTCGCCAGGCTGGAGCAGCTGCGCGACCCGGCCCGGTTCGGCCCCTGGGTGGCGATGGTCGCGCGCAGGAACCGGCCGTCTGCGGGGATCGGGGAATCGCAGTGGGACGAATCCGCGGATGTTCCCTGGCCGGGCGCGTCGCCGGAGTCGACCGCGGAGGCGGTGGCGGCGCTGCAGGCCATCCGCCGGCTCCCCGAGGCCTACCGCGAAACCTTGATCCTGCGGTTGGTCGAGGGCATGAGTGGACCCGAGATCGCGGTCCTGACCGGGCTGACGCCGCAGTCGGTCCGGGTGAACCTGCATCGCGGCATGGTGAAGCTGCGGCTTGCGCTGGGCATCGCCGTGGAGCCCGAGGAGAACGCCGATGATCGACAAGCCTGATGCATTGTGGGATCCCGCGCTGGAGGCAGACGCCGAACTCCAGCGCCTGGCTGCCCTGCTGGCGGCATTCCGCCATGTGCCCGATCCGCGCTTCCCGGCGCGGGTCTGGCAGCGGCCCCCGCGCGGTCGGCGGCCGCGATGGCTGCTGGCGAGCGCTGCGGCAGTGGCCGCCTGCGCGGTCGGCCTCGCCTTGTGGCTGCCGTGGCGGCTGCAATGGAACGAGGGTGCGCACTGGGCAGTCGTCGCTGGAGCCGGTGCCGCGCCCGGGGCGCTGGAAGTCGGGACGACCTGGGCCACCTCGGAGCGGCAGACGGCCACCATCCGGATAGCTCGCATCGGGTCGATGCAGGTGCTGCCCGATACCAGGATCAGGCTTCGCGACACCCGCTCCGGGCATCACCGCCTGGAGCTGGTGGAAGGCCGGGTACGTGCGCGGATCTGGGCGCCTCCCGGATACTTCGGGGTCGCGGCCGGCGCTGGCGAGACGCTCGACCTGGGCTGCGAGTTCGAGATGAGCCGCGATGTCCGGGGCGCGGGTTCGATCCAGGTCGCCAGCGGTTGGGTCATGCACCGGGTCGGTGGGCAGGAAACCCTGGTCCCGGCCGGCTCGACGCTCGCATTCGACGACGTGCGCAGCGGCATCCCCCTGGCCATCCATGCGGGCGCCGATTTCCGCGAGGCGGTCCGGCGCCTGGACCTGGCCATGCTCGAAGGGCGCCGCGCGCCTGGGCTGGAAAGCGCGGTCGCGGCCGGGGCCGCCGCGGAGGACCGGTTCTCGCTGCTCGCCCTGCTCACCCGCTACCCGGAACTGGCGTCCGGGCCGCTGTATCCGAGGCTCGCCGCACTGCTGGGCGAACCCGGCGACGACCCGCAGCACCGCCAGGCATGGCAGGCCGGCAATGCGCAGGCCATGGAGGCATGGTGGGCTAGGATCCCGCGTCCGCCCAAGGCGTGGTGGCTGAACTGGAGGGACGCGTTCGGCTGAGGCCTCAGGCGATCGAAGCGCGGTAGATCGACTCGATTGCCGCATCCAGTGCGGCATCGAACTCGGCATCGCTCTGCTGCGCGCTCAGGCCTTCGGTCAGGGCGCGGCTGAAGCTGGCGATCACGCCCGGATTCTTCGCCAGCTTGGCGTTGGCGTCCTCGCGGCTGTAGCCGCCCGACAGCGCGACGACCTTGAGCACGCTCGGATGCTCGACCAGTTCCTGGAAGTAGCCATCCACGCTGGGCAGGGTGAGCTTGAGGATGACCGGGGTGGCGGGATCCAGCAGGTCCAGGCGTGCCAGCAGGCCCTGCTTCAATTCGACCTCGATGGCCTGCTTGTCGGCGGCCTTGATGTCCACCTCGGGTTCGACGATCGGCACCAGGCCGGCGGCCAGCACCTGCCGCGCCAGCTCGAACTGTTGGTCGAGCACTTCGCCGATGCCCTTGGCGTTGTTGGCCTTGATCACCGAGCGCTCCTTGGTGCCGAACACGCCCTTGGCCTTGGCCCGCGCCAGCAGTTCGGCCAGGCCGGGGATCGGCTTGAGCTTCTGCACGCCGTCGGCCTCGTCCTCCAGGCCCTTGTCGATCTTCAGGAACGGCACGACCTGCTTGTCTTCCCACAGGTAGGCCACCGCGTCCTTGCCGCCGAAGCTGTCGTCCATGGTGCGCTCGAACAGGATCGCGCCGAGCACGCGCCCGCCGCCGAAGGCCGGGCTGGTGACGATGCGGCTGCGCATCGCATGGACCAGGGCGAACATTTCCGCGTCGCCCGAATAGGCCGATTCGTCGACGCCGTAGAGCTTGAGCGCCTTGGGCGTGCTGCCGCCGCTCTGGTCGAGTGCGGCGATGAAGCCCTGGCCGGAGGCGATGCGGTTCTTCTGGTCCTGGTCGATGGGCACGGTCGGGATTTCCTGTGCGGAGTGCGGGAGCGGGAATGGTACCCCGGCCGCGGCATCCCGGCGTTGCGGGCGGTGAACCCGACGCGGTTTCCCCGTAGCATCGGCAGGTCGTCCTGCCGGAGCCGTCCCATGAACCTTGCCGTCCGTTCCCGCATTTCGCTGCTGGCCTGCGCGCTGGGGCTGGTCCTGGCCGGCAATGCCGCCGCCCAGGCCGGGCAACGCCCCGAAGTGACCGCCGCCGCCGCCGAGCTGCGGCAGCAGGTGACCGACTGGCGCCGCGATTTCCACCTGCACCCGGAGCTGTCCAACCGCGAGGAGCGCACGGCCAGGATCGTGGCGGAGGAACTGCGGCGGATGGGCCTGCAGCCGCAGACCGGGATCGCCCATCACGGCGTGGTCGCGGTCATCAAGGGCGGCAAGCCGGGGCCGCGGATCGCGCTGCGCGCGGACATGGATGCGCTGCCGGTGGCCGAGCGCACCGGCCTGCCCTACGCCTCGAAAGCCACCGCGCAATACCGCGGCGAGACGGTCGGAGTGATGCATGCCTGCGGCCACGACGCGCACACCGGGATCCTGCTCGGCGTGGCCCGGGCGCTGGTGGCGATGCAGGACACCTTGCCGGGCGAGGTGATGCTGATCTTCCAGCCGGCCGAGGAAGGTCCGCCGCCGGGCGAGGACGGCGGTGCGCAGATGATGCTGGACGAGGGCATCTTCGATGCCTTCAAGCCCGAGGCGGTGTTCGGGTTGCATGTGTTCTCCACCGTGCAGGCCGGGCAGATCGCGGTGCGCGGCGGGCCGCTGATGGCCGCCTCGGACCGCTTCAGCATCAAGGTGATCGGCCGGCAGACGCACGGCTCGCGGCCGTGGGGCGGGATCGATCCGATCGTGGCCGCGGCCGACCTGATCGGCACGGCGCAGACGATCGTCAGCCGCCGCACCGACGTGGCCAAGCTGCCGGCGGTGGTGACCTTCGGTGCGATCAAGGGCGGGATCCGCTACAACATCATCCCCGACGACGTGGAAATGGTCGGCACCATCCGCACCTTCGACGCGGGCATGCGCGAGAAGATCTTCGCCGACCTGCACAACGTTTCCGAGCACGTGGCCGCCGCGCACGGCGCCAGGACCGAAATCCAGCTGCCGGAAGGCGAAGGCAACCCGGCCACGATCAATGATCCGGCGCTGACCGCGAGGATGCTGCCCAGCCTGCAGGCGGTGGTCGGTGCGCAGAACGTGTTCGAGCCGCCGCTGCAGATGGGCTCGGAGGACTTCTCGCTGTACGGACAGAAGGCGCCGGCGATGTTCTTCTTCGTCGGTTCCACCGCGCCGGGGCTGGATCCGGCCACCGCGCCCAGCAACCACTCGCCGGAGTTCAACCTGGACGAGACCGCGCTGGACGTGGGCTTCCGGGCGTTGCTGCAGGTGAGCCTGGACTACCTGCACGGTGCGGATGGCTGACGGCTGAAAGCAAAAGCGTCGCGGCTTCGGCAGGGGCCACTGCTGCGTGGTTCCGCGTCCTGCTCCAACACGCGGGCGCGTTACATCACCTGTGCCTCGAGCGCGATCCCCGCGCACCGACGTTCTCCGCGAGCGCAGGGACTCCCGCTGCTGCGGGCGTGGATGCGGGTGATGGCTACAGATCGAAGCCGAGCAACAGAGGATCGTGATCGGAACTGCGCCAGGGGCCGGGGACGTTGCGGCCGGCGTAGCCGGCGGCGTCCGGCTCGTCGGCATTGACGTGCCATTCGGCCGCGCCGCGCAGATGCGGGACCAGCGCCGGGCTCAGCAGGGCGTGGTCCAGGCGTCCGCTCAGGCCCTGGTAGACGTAGCTGTAGGGGCGCTCCACGCCGGCGGCGGCGAAGGCGTCGGTCCAGCCGCCTTGCTCGCGCAGCCAGCGCACCGGGTCTTCCATCGCGTAGGCGTTGAAGTCGCCGAGCACCACGACCCGATCGCGACCCTTCCCCAGCGGCGCCGATCGCAACCAGGCGTCCAGCCGCTGCGCCGAATCCAGGCGCAGCGCGTTCCAGCAGCCCTGGCCGTCCTTCCGGTCGGCGTCGGCGCCTTCGGCCTCGCTGCAGCCCTTGGACTTGAGGTGGTTGGCCACGACCACGAAATCCTGCTTGCCGCCCTTGCGCCGGAATGCCTGCGCCAGCGGTACCCGGCTGCGTTCGCCGAACGGGCCGCCTTCCAGCACCGCCGGCTTGCCGCGGGCGACCAGGCGGTCGCCGCGGTAGACGATGCCGACCCGGATGGTGTCCGTGCCAGGGCCGTGGCCGGCATCGACATAGCGCCACTGCGCGCCGTCGGCGTTGAGTTCGCGCACCAGCCGGGCCAGGCTCGAGTCCTCGCCATAGCCGTCGTTCTCCAGCTCCATCAGCGCGGCCACGTCGGGATCCAGGCCGCGGATGGTGGCGACCAGTTTGGCCAGCTGCGCATCCAGTGCCTGCGGGGTGCGTGCGCCGCGCGGGGTCGGAAAGCCGCCGCCGTGGCCGTCGCCGTTGAACAGGTTTTCCAGGTTGAACGCCGCCACGCGCACGTTGCCGGGCACCTGCGGCGGCGGCGGACGGTCGCCGCGCTCGATCACCGGCACGGTGTCCAGCTGCAGCCGCCAGCTGCCGTGGTCGCGGTCGACCACGCCCTCGACGCCGCGCATGCGGTCACCCACCCGCGGCGCTTCGCGCCCGTCCAGCCAGGCGATCCCGGCCGGATCGCGCTGTCCACTGCCGTCGTCCAGCAGCAGCAACTGGCGTGCGTTGCGCGCGGCGGCCGCGGCATGCTCGGGCGAACCGGGCCGCGCGACTTCGCTGGGTTGCCACTGGCGGCCGTCGAAGGACACCGCCAGTTCGCCGTAGCGGTCGATCGCGTCGGTGCCGGTGACGGTCAGCGGCGCATCGATGCGCACGCGCATGCCTTCCAGGGCCTCCCAGTCGGCCGGCAGTGCGTCCAGCACCCGCGCGGGTACCGGCGCCGCGTCGCGGCAGCGGTCGATGCGTTCGGCCAGCAGGGTGGTGACGCCGTCCGCGCCGCGCTTGTCCTCGACCAGTCGGCCCTGGAAGCGGCATTGCCGGCCCGCCGCCAGGCCGTCGGGGAAGGCGAAGCCCTCGGCGGGACGCACGAACAGGCCATCGGACGTGGCCGGGTTGCCGTCGCCCCGGTCCTGCACGAACAACCCGCCCAGGCCCGTGCGGAAGTCCGCGCTGACCGTGGCGGTGAACGCCACCGGCTGCCCGGCCAATGGGCTGTGCGGCCCATCGCCCTGGGCGTCGCCGACATGGGACAGGGCGGCAGGCGCCTCGCCGGCAATGGCAGGGGCGGCGGCCAGCAGCAGCCACAGCACGGAAATGTTCGACAACGGACGGCGGTGCGGCATGGCGGACTCCTGCTGCGGAAACGACAACGCCGCCCGGAGGCGGCGTCGGCGGGATTGCGGCCGGCTTACTTGAGGTTGGCGAGCATCCAGTCGACCGTGGCGATCACCTGCTCGTCGGTCAGTGCCGGATTGCCGCCGCGCGGGGGCATGATGCCGCCGTCCGGCCCGGTGAAGCCTTCGATCGCGTGCCGGTGCAGGGTATCGACGCCCTGGGCGATGCGTGCGTCCCAATGCGCGTGGTCCAGGGTCGGAGCATTGCCCACGCCGTTGGTATGGCAGGCGCTGCACAGGTTCTGGTAGACCACCGAGCCGTCGGTGGTGCCGCCATAGGCGACCTGGGACGCGGCGGCGGCCTGGGCCGCAGCTGCGGCGGCGGCCTGCGCCGCGGCGCCGGTGTCGCCGGCGTAGACCGCGCCGGCCGGGTGGATGCGCGCGGACGTGCGCTGGACGGCCGTGGGCGAGATTTCGGGCGGCAGCGTGCGATGCAGGTGCATGGCGAACAGGATCAGGCCCAGCGTGACCAGGCACAGGAAGCCGATCACCATCGAGAAGCGCTTGAGGAATTCCAGGTCGTGGTTACGCACGTCTCATCCTATGGCGAGTGGCGCGACCGGCCACAGCTGGGGCCGATTATAGATAGGGAGGGGCCTGGATCGGAAGCCGCCGGCCGCCAGGCCAGCGCGTCAGGCCGGGGCGGGATCGGGTGAGGACCGGCTCCGGGGCGGCCGGGAACGGGCCCTGGATGGCGGGGAGTAGGGACCGGCCGGCAGGTCCGAGAGCCCGACGCCACGCCGGCGGCGGCGGGTGCGAGGCTATATTGGGGTGCCCGCCCTTGCCCGAGACCGCAGTGCCGATGCGCCGCGCCCTACCCGTCTTGCTGCTGGTGCTGTGCGGCGCCGCGTGTTCGGAAGCCGGCGCCGGGGCTGTTGCCGCGCCGCCGGCCGCGACCCCCGGCGCCGGCATCCAGGCCGGCAACCTGGCCGAAAGCCTGCGCGTGCTGGCCTCGGACGAATTCGAGGGTCGCGCCCCGAACACGCCGGGCGAGGAGAAGGCCGTCCGCTACATCGCCGAGCGCTTCGCCCAGGCCGGATTGCAGCCGGCCGGCGACGATGGCGGCTGGTTCCAGCGGGTCGAACTGGAGCGCAGCCTGATTTCCGGGCCGGTGTGGGCCGAGTTCGCCACCGCCGCCGGCACCCGCGCGCTGGTGCAGGGCGAGGATCTTGCGGTGGAGACGCTGTATCCGACCGACCACGTGGCCCTGGAGGACGTGCCGCTGGTGTTCGTCGGCTACGGCATCAGCGCGCCGGAGTTGGGCTGGGACGACTATGCCGGCGTGGACGTGAAGGACAAGATCGCGGTGATCCTGGTCAACGATCCGGACTTCGAGAGTGGCCAGGGCGATTTCGGCGGCAAGGCCATGACCTACTACGGCCGCTGGACCTACAAGTACGAGGAAGCGGCGCGGCGCGGCGCCGCCGGGGCGCTGATCGTGCACGAGACCGCACCGGCCGCGTATCCGTGGGCGACTGTGCGCAACGGCCGCAACGGCCCGCAATACGACATCGTCCGCGCCGACGCCGACCGCTACCACCTGCCGATGCGCGGCTGGATCCAGCGCGAGGTGGCCGAGCGCCTGTTCCACGAATCGGGGCTGGACTTCAAGGCCGAAAAGGCGCGCGCACAGCAGCGCGGTTTCGCCGGCCATCCGCTGCAGGGCGCCAGCGCCTCGATGGCCTTCGACGTGCAGCGCGAGCGGATCACGAGCCGCAACGTGGCCGGGATCCTGCCCGGCGCGAACCGCCCGGACGAGACCGTGATCCTGTCCGGCCACTGGGACAGCTTCGGCGTCATCGCCGATGCGGACGAGAGCGGCGACGACATCGTCAACGGCGCGGTGGACAATGCCACTTCCATCGCCTCGCTGATCGAGATCGCACGGGTGTTCGCCGCCGGTGAGCGGCCGGCGCGCAGCCTGCTGTTCCTGGCCGTGACCGCCGAGGAAAGCGGCCTGCTCGGGGCCAAGTACTACGCGGCCCATCCGCTGCGCCCGCTGGAGACCACGGTGGCCGACCTCAACATCGAGATGTGGAGCCCGGACGGGCCGACCCGTGACATCTCCTCGTGGGGCGTGGGCAAGGTCTCGCTGGAGCGCGACCTGGCCGAAGTGGCGCAGAGCGAAGGCCGCGCGTACTCGCAGGACGCCAACCTGGAGGCCGGGTTGTTCTACCGCGCCGATCACTTCGCCTTCGCCCAGGCCGGGGTGCCGGCGATCACCATCGGCCCGGGCACGGACCAGCTCGATGGCGGCGTGGAAGGCGGCAAGGCCGCGCGTGCGAAGTACTTCGCCAACTGCTACCACCAGCCCTGCGACGAGTTCGACGACAGCTGGGACATGCGTGGCCCGACCGAGGACACGCGCACCGTCTGGCGGCTGGCCGAGCGGCTGGCCAATGGCAGCGACTGGCCGAGCTGGGACGCGGGCAGCGAGTTCCGCGCGGAGCGCGAAAAGAGCGCCGCGGCGCGGGAGCGCTGAGCGTCGCAGGTTGGTTTCCTGCGAGGCACGGATGCATTCCGCCCCCGGCTCGGCCACAATCCGGAACCATGGCAACCATCGAAATCCGGCTCGACGCGTTGGCGAGGCTGTACGACTCGCTGGACCCGGCGCCTTTCCACGACAAGTCCCTGGATCGCGATGCCGAAGCCTGGCTGATCGAATCGGCGGACGAGGTTTCCCCGCGCGAACCCCTGGAACTGCTGGTCCGCGGACCCGAATCCCTGCGCGCCAGCGTGCCGGAGATCGCCGCGGCGGTGCACGCGCACTTCCGCCGCGCGCTCGAACACCAGGAATGGATGCTGCGCCGACGCATCCGGGTGAGCCGGCTGGTGCTGCTGATCGGCCTGGGGGTGCTGGCGGCCACCCTCATCGCGCGGCACCTGCTGCTGGGCGGGGGCGAGCGTAGCGGTGTGGTCGAAGTGCTGGGCGAGGGCCTGCTGGTCGTGGGCTGGGTCGCCATGTGGCGGCCGGTGGAACTGCTGTTGTACGAGCCGCTGGAAAGCGCCGCCGCGCGCGCGGTGCTGCGCCGCCTGTCGCAGGCGACGGTCGGTTTCTGCCCGCTGGACGATCCGGAAGCCGCCGCCGGCTGACCGGGGCGGGGCGGCGGTCCGTCCCCGGCCGCTCAGGCCGCGCTGCGTTCCACCACCCGCAGCGGACTGTCCCAGTCCTGCAGCAACTGCGCCTCGCGGGCCTTGGCCGCGTGCAGGTGTGCTTCCTTGACGTGACCGTAGCCGCGGATGTGCTCGGGGACGCTGGCGATCTGCGCGGCCAGTTCCAGGTTGCCGGCATCCAGCCGGGCCAGCAGCCGCTCGACGGTGGCGAAATAGTCGGCGATCAGTTGTCGCTCCATGCGCCGTTCCTCGGTGCGGCCGAACACGTCGAACGCGCCGCCGCGCAGGAACTTCAGTTTCGCCATCCACTTGAACGCGGTGAACATCCACGGGCCGTACTCGCGCTTGAGCAGGCGGCCCTGTTCGTCCTTCTTCGCCAGCAGCGGCGGGGCCAGGTGGAAATGCAGGGTGTAGTCGCCCTCGAACTGCTGCTGCAGGCGGCGCTGGAACTCGCCGCTGGTGTACAGGCGCGCGACCTCGTACTCGTCCTTGTAGGCCATCAGCTTGAACGCGTAGCGCGCCACCGCCTCGGCCAGCGCGGTGGAACCCGGCGCCTTGAGGTTCTCGGCCGCGCGCACCTTTGCCACCAACTCGGTGTAGCGGCGCGAGTAGGCGGCGTCCTGGTATTCGGTGAGGAACTTCTCGCGGCGGGCGACCAGCTCGTCGAGGCTGCGCGACAGGCGCAGGTCGTCCAGCGGCAGCGCGGCGATCTCGCCGGTGGCGACGTTGAGCGGGGAGGCCTGCGACGCGCCTTCCGTGGGACCGCCGCTGTCCGGCAGGCCGCGCAGTTCGCGCTCGGCGCGCAGCGGCTGCGGCGCGCTGGTGCTGCCCCATTCGTTGCCTTCCCAGTCGCCGGGCGGCAACTGGTGCAGGCCGTCGGCCGTGCGCTCGTCGGCGGTGGCCGGGTTGCGCACCAGGCCGGCGGCACTGGCCACGGCCTGCGGGTCGACCGCGGCCAGGCGGCCCCAGGCGAAGGCCTGGCGGTTCATCTCCACCGCCGCGCCGTTGAGCTCGATCGCGCGCATCAGCGCCTCGAACGAGATCGGCACCAGGCCCAGCTGCCAGGCGTAGCCGAGGATGAACAGGTTGGTGGCGATGGCGTCGCCCAGCAGCGCGGTGGCCAGCTGGGTGGCGTCGATCAGGCGCGGTTCGCGCCCGCCCAGCGCCAGCTTGATGCCGGCGACGATGTCGGCGGCGGGGAAGTGCATGTCCGGGCGCATGGTGAAGGTGCCCGGCATCGCCTCGTAGGTGTTGAGCACCACTTCGGAGCGTTCGCCGCGGACCTTGGACAGTGCCCAGTAGTCGTTGACCACGACCATGTCGCAACCCAGCACCAGGTCGGCTTCGCCCGCGGCAATACGCACGGCGTGGATGTCCTGCGGCGTGCGCGCGATCCGGATGTGGGTGGTGACCGCGCCGCCCTTCTGCGCCAGGCCGGTCTGGTCGAGCACGGTGGCACCCTTGCCTTCCAGGTGCCCGGCCATGCCCAGCAGCGCGCCGATGGTGACCACGCCGGTGCCGCCGACGCCGGTGATCAGGATGTTCCAGGGCTGCTCCAGCGCCGAGCGGAACGCCGGCGCGGGCAGGTCGTCCAGCAGCGCGGCGGCGTCGGCCTTGCGGCCCTTGCGCGGCTTGCCGCCATGCACGGTGACGAAGCTGGGGCAGAAGCCATTGACGCAGGAATAGTCCTTGTTGCAGTTGGACTGGTCGATCTCGCGCTTGCGCCCGAACTCGGTTTCCTTGGGCAGCACCGACACGCAGAAGCTCTTCTTGCCGCAGTCGCCGCAGCCTTCGCATACCAGGGTGTTGACCAGCACCCGCTTCTGCGGGTCCTCGAGCTTGCCGCGCTTGCGCCGGCGCCGCTTCTCGGTGGCGCAGGTCTGCTCGTAGATCAGGATCGACACGCCCTTCACTTCGCGCAGGCGCTTCTGCACCGCGTCCAGTTCGCTGCGGTCGTGGAACTCGACGCCCGCGGGGAACAGCTCGCGCTTGTTCCACTTCGACAGGTCGTCGCTGACCAGGACGATCGTGTCCACGCCTTCCGAACGCATCTGCCAGGCGATGTCCGGCACGCTGAGCTGGCCGTCCACCGGCTGGCCGCCGGTCATCGCCACCGCATCGTTGTAGAGGATCTTGTAGGTGATGTTGACCTTGGCGGCGATCGACTGGCGGATCGCCAGCGAACCGCTGTGGAAGTAGGTCCCGTCGCCCAGGTTCTGGAACACGTGCTCGGTGTCGGTGAACGCCGCCTGCCCGGCCCAGGTGACGCCTTCGCCGCCCATGTGGGTGAAGGTGTCGGTGTTGCGGTCCATCCAGGTGACCATGTAGTGGCAGCCGATGCCGCCCTGCGCGCGCGAGCCTTCCGGCACCACGGTGGAGGTGTTGTGCGGGCAGCCGGAGCAGTAGTGCGGCACGCGCGGGAAGTTGGCGCGCGGCAGCGCCATCTCCGCTTCCTTCTCCTCCATCCAGCGCAGCCGTTGCTCGATGGATTCGGTGTTGAAGAACCGCTGGATGCGCTTGCCAATGACGCCGGCGATGGTCGCCGGGGTCAGTTCGCCGGTGGACGGCAGGATCCACTCGCCGGCCTCGTCGTACTTGCCGACGATGCTCGGGCGATGGCCCCAGTCGGCCGGCCAGTTGTAGAACTGTTCCTTCATCTGTCGCTCGATGAAGGCGCGCTTTTCCTCCACCACGACGATGTCTTCCAGGCCGCGGGCGAAGCGGGCGATGCCTTCGGGCTCGAGCGGCCAGGTCATGCCGACCTTGTAGACGCGGATGCCGATGTCGCGGCAGGCGTCCTCGTCCAGGCCCAGGTATTCCAGCGCCTGCAGCACGTCCAGGTAGCTCTTGCCGGTGGTCACGATGCCCAGGCGCGCGCGCGGCGAATCCAGCACCAGCGTGTCGATGCCGTTGGCGCGGGCGAAGGCCTGCGCGGCGCGGATCGCGTAGCGGTGCAGGCGCATCTCCTGCTCCATCGGCGGGTCCGGCCAGCGGATGTTGAGTCCCCCCGGCGGCAGTTCGAAATCCTCCGGCAGCACGATCGTGCGCGCGAACGGATCGACCTGCACCGAGGCCGAGGATTCCACCGTCTCGGCGATGGTCTTGAAGCCGATCCAGCGCCCGGTGTAGCGGCTCATCGCCCAGCCGACCAGGCCCAGGTCGAGGATGTCCTGCACCCCGGCCGGGTTGAGCACCGGCATCATCGCGCTGACGAACTCGTCCTCGCTGCCGTGCGGCAGGGTCGAGCTGCGGCAAGCGTGGTCGTCGGCGGCCAGCGCCAGCACGCCGCCATGGCGCGAGGTGCCGGCGGCGTTGGCGTGCTTGAACACGTCGCCGCAGCGATCCACGCCCGGGCCCTTGCCGTACCACATGGCATAGACGCCATCGACCCGGGAGCCCGGGAACAGGTTGGTCTGCTGGGTGCCCCAGACCATGGTCGCGCCGAGGTCCTCGTTCAGGCCGGGCTGGAAGCGCACCTTGGCCGCCTCCAGGTGCTTGCGCGCGCGCCACAACTCCAGGTCGAAACCGCCCAGCGGGCTGCCGCGGTAGCCGCTGACGAAGCCGGCCGTATTCAGCCCTGCGGCGGCATCGCGCAGCTGCTGCATCAGCGGCAGGCGCACCAGGGCCTGCACGCCGCTGAGGTAGATCCGGCCGTCGCGGCGGGTGTACTTGTGCTCCAGGGTGTAGTCGCGGTCGAAGGTTTCCAGGCCGGGCAGGTTGGCCGAGGAAGGCGAGGTCAGTTCGGCGGTGCTGGTCATGAATGGGCCCTGGCGCTGGCTGGAGCCGGGCTCCCCGGCCCGATGCGAAATGATATCAAGCCCGATTCTGTGACGGCGGACACTCGCCGAACGTGCGCTGGTGCGGTTACGATGGGGCGAGGGAGGCTGTCAGCTCTCGGGGAAGTGACAGTGAAAAGACTACGTTTTCCGCTCGCCTTCGGGCTTGCATTGTATTCGTTGCTGGCCCAGGCGCAGGCGTTGCCTGGGCCGAAAGAGTTCTATTTCGACGACGATCCGCAGACGACGCGAACGATCGTCGTCATTCCGGGCGAGGGCGATGCGGTGGTGGAGCGGCTCGCCGCCAACGTCGCGCGCAAGCCGGGCGATGTCGAATCGCGCGCCCAGCTCGCCCACCTGGCCATGGCGTCAGGCCGGCCCGAACTGGGCGAGGAGCTGTACCGCGCTGCACGCAAGAGCGCCGGCGGCAATCAGCGTCTGACTCGTGCGGTGGCCTGGAACCACGGCTGGGACCTGTACCGCGCCGGCGAACCGGCCCGCGCGCTGGAACAGTGGTCGACGCTGCTGGGCGGCTGGCCCAGCGCACCCACGTGGCAACCGCCGACGATGGCCCTGGCATTGTGGAAGCTGGGTCGCAAGCAGGAGGCCGTGGCCTGGTATGCGGCGGCGGTGCGCACCGAACCCGGGCAATGGTCCAGTGCCGCCAACTTCGCCAGCCTGCTGCCGGACTGGCGCGAGGAGGACCGGGCGACGCTGGCCGAAGTGCAGGCCGCCTGGCAAGCCGATCCGCCGGCCTGGCCATAGGCCTGGTCGGGCGGGAATGCGGGCACGCCGCATCGACGCTCGTCCATCGCATCGCCGATGATCAGCAACGAACTCCAGCTTGAGCCTTGGCGCGCGCGCCTGCGTGCGCATGGCCGGGTCCAGATTCCCGGGTTCCTGCAGGAAGATGCGGCGCTGCGCCTGCACCAGTGCCTGCGCGACGAGGTGCCGTGGGAAACCGCGCAGCGTACCGATGCGCTGCTGGCCGACGGCCAGGCCCACGGTGCCGCGCCCGGCACCCCCGAGGACGCGGCATTGCTGGAGGCGGCATGCCTGCGCGCGCGCGCGGGATTCGAGTTCTACTTCGACCGCTACCGGATGATCGATGCGCGCCGCGACGGGGTCGATCCGCAGCTGGTCCTGCATGTGGTGGTCGATTTCCTCAACAGCCCGGAATTCCTGGACTTTGCCCGCCAGCTGACCGGTGATCCGGCGATCCGCATGGTCAGCGCGATCGGCGTCCGCTACCGCCCGGGACACTTCCTGCGCGCGCACAACGACCGCGTCGGCAACGAGGACCGCGCCTTCGCCTACGTCATGAACCTCAGCCGCGAGTGGTTGCCGGACTGGGGTGGCCTGCTGCATTTCCTCGATCCGGCCGAGCGTCGCGTGGTGGACACGTTCACCCCGCTGTGGAACACGCTGAGCCTGTTCCGCGTGCCGCAGCCGCACGAGGTCAGCCTGGTGGCGCCGTGGGCGGGTTCGCCGCGCTACAGCATCACCGGCTGGTTCCGCCGCGGCTGAGCCCTGTCCGTGGTCCGGGGCGCCTTCGCCCTGATCCCGCCGCCCCTGCCGGCCCCGGCCTGGCAGCGGGCGCGCTGCGCGGACTGGCGTCCGCCGCCCGTGCGCCGGCGAATCCGTACAATTGGCCGATGGATGCCACCTACCCCGTCGTGCGGCTGAAGAACGCCTGGCGTTCCAGCCATCCCTGGATCTTCCAGAAGCTGGTCGACAAGCCTGCGCAGAAGCCGCGCCCGGGCGAGATCGTCGACGCCTACGACGTCGAGGGCCAGTTCATCGGCCGCGGCTTCTACAACGGCCATTCGCGGATCGCCCTGCGCATCCTGGAGACCAATCCGGCCGCGGCGGTGGATCAGGCCTGGTTCGAGCGCAGGATCGGCGAGGCGGTGGCGCTGCGCCGCGAGGTGCTGAAGCTGGACGAGGTCTCCAACGCCTGGCGGGTGGTCCATTCCGAGGGCGATGGACTGTCCGGGCTGGTGGTGGACCGCTACGACGACCTGCTGGTGGCGGAGTTCTTCAGCGCCGGCATGTACCGCCACCGCGAATGGGTCTACGCGGCGCTGCGCCGGCATTTCCCGGGCGCGCGCATCTACAGCTTCGCCGACGAGCACGTGCAGAAGCAGGAGAGCTTCGACTACCGCCCGGTCTACAGCGAGGGCGGCTCGCCCGAGCCGGCGGTCATCACCGAGCACGGCATCCGCTTCCGCGCCGACCCCGCCGGCGCGCACAAGACCGGCTTCTTCGCCGACCAGCGCGAGAACCGCGAGTGGTTCTCGCGCCAGGTGGCCGGCCAGCGGGTGCTCGACCTGTGCTGCAACACCGGCGGCTTCGCCGTGTACGCGGCGGTGCGCGGTGCGGCCGAGGTGGTCGGCATCGACATCGACGCCGACGTGATCGCGATCGCCAAGGCCAATGCGCGACTCAACGACGTCAGGCCGAAGTTCGTCCAGGCCGACATCTTCCCGTGGCTGCGCGAGGCCGCCGCGCGCGGCGAGCAGTACGACGCGGTGGTGCTGGACCCGGCGAAGATGACCCGCGACCGCGACCAGGTGATCGCCGCGCTGAAGAAGTACCTGGACATGAACAAGCTGGCGCTGGGCGTGGTCAGGCCCGGTGGCTTGCTGGCCACCTTTTCCTGCACCGGGCTGGTGTCGGAGGAGCAGTTCCTGGACATGCTGCGGCGCGCCGCGTTCTACGCCGGGCGCACCGTGCAGGTGCTCAAGGTCGCCGGTGCCGGCCCGGACCACCCGTTCCTGGCCAACGTGCCCGAGTCGCGCTACCTCAAGGCGGTGTTCTGCCGGGTGCTGGACTGATCAGTTTCCGGCGTCCCGGCGCAAGCCGCGACGCCGGGTTCAGGCTTTCCCGAGCATGCTGTTGCGCCGCGCGTACACCACGTACAGCACGAAGCCGAGCACGTTCCAGGCCAGGAAGTACAGCTGCGTCTGCCGCGGCAGGCTCCAGAACAGGTAGGCGCAGCCGAGGATCGCCAGCGGCGCGATGATCCAGGCCAGCGGCGTGCGGAAGCCGCGCGCGCGGCCCGGTTCGCGCTTGCGCAGCACCAGCAGGCAGATCGACACGGCGATGAAGGCCACCAGGGTGCCGGCATTGGCCAGCGCGGCGATCTCGCCCAGCTCGGCCACCCCGGCCAGCGCAGCGACCAGGATCGCGGTGAACACGGTGATGACCACCGGCGTGCCGGTGCGCTGGTTCACCTTCGACAGCGAGCGCGGCAGCAGGCCGTCGCGCGACATCACGAAGAAGATCCGGCTCTGTCCGTAGAAGAACGCCAGCAGCACCGTCGGCAAGGCGATCACCGCGGCGATGCCGATCACCGCCGCCGCATTGCCGTGGCCCAGCTCGCGCAGGATCAGCGCCAGCGGCTCGGCACTCTTGCCGAACACGGTGTAGTGCATCGCGCCCACCGCCGCCAGCGCCACCAGCACGTAGATCACGGTGCAGCCGATCATCGAGCCGACGATGCCGATGGACAGGTTGCGGCTGGGGTTCTTGGTTTCCTCGGCGGCGGTGGAGATCGCGTCGAAGCCGTAGAAGGCGAAGAAGATGATCGCCGCTGCCGCCATGACCCCGCGTTCGACTCCGTCCGGCCCGATCGCCTTGGAGAAGCCGTAGGGCATGAATGGTTGCAGGTTCTCGGCACTGAACGCCGGCAGCGCCAGCGTGATGAACACCGCCAGCGCGACCAGCTTGACCGCCACCAGGATCGCGTTGAGGGTGGCGCTCTCGCGGGTGCCGGCCATCAGCATGCCGGCCACGAGGAAGGTGATGACGATGGCCGGCAGGTTGAGGAAACCGCCTTCGACGTGCGGGCCGGCGGCCAGCGCTTTCGGCAGCATCACGTTCCACCCGGTCTGGGCGTGCACCCATTCGAGGAAGCCGACGAAGTAGCCCGACCAGCCCACCGCCACGGTGCTCACCACCAGCGAATACTCGAGGATCAGACTCCAGCCCACGATCCAGGCCAGGGTCTCGCCCAGTGCCGCGTAGCTGTAGGTGTAGGCGCTGCCGGCCGCCGGCATCATGGTGGCCATCTCGGCATAGGCCAGTGCCGCACAGGCGCAGACCATGCCGGCGATCACGAACGACAACAGCACCGCCGGCCCGGCCTTGTCCGCGCCGACTCCGATCAGGGTGTAGATGCCGGTGCCCACGATCGCGCCGATGCCCAGCGCGACCAGGTGCGGCCAGCCCAGGGTCGGCACCAGGCGCCGGCCCTCCTCGTGCTGGGTGATGGTGTCCAGGGACTTGCGGCGGTGCCAGCTCATGGAGGCCTCGTGCGGGACGCGAAGCGCCGAGTGTGGCGCAATGCACCGCAGCAATGCCATGGCCGGGGGCATCGGCCGGCGCCGCCGCGTCAGGCCCGGGACTTGCTCGGCGCTGGCCCGTGCAGGAGGTAGTCGCGCAACGCCACCGCGTTGTTGTGCTCCTCGTCGCGGGCGCCGTAGACCAGGGTGACCGGGCCGCGGGCCAGGTAGCCGCGCAACTGGTTCAGGGCGTCGGGATGGGCCTCCAGCTCGGCGAAGTAGCGCTCGCGGAAACCTTGCCAGCGCGCCGGATCATGGTTGAACCACTTGCGCAACGCGGTGCTCGGGGCCAGCGCCTTGAGCCAGGCTTCGGCGCCCAGCTCCTCCTTCGACACCCCGCGCGGCCACAACCCGTCCACCAGCAGGCGCTGGCCGTCCCCGGGCGCCGGCGGTTCGTAGGCGCGCTTGAGCAGGATCGGGTGGCGGGAGGCGGGGGCCATGTGCGGATTCTGCACCGGAATCCTTGCCGCGGCGTGAAGTCGCACCTGCCGAGACCTCCGCCGCTAGACTGTCGGCATGACCGATACCGCGTTGCTGTACCTGCTCGCCGTCCTGCTGCTGGCGGTCCTGGCCTGCCTGGTCGCGTTGCTGTTGCGCCGGTCTTCCCGGGCGCCGGCGCACATGCCGCCCGAGCTGGATGCGGCCCGCGCCGAAGCCCGGGCCGCCGCGGTGGAGTCGGGCCAGCTGCGCGGCCGGATGGAGGCGGTCCTGGCCGAACGGGAGAACGAGCGCCAGCGCGCCGCCGGCCAGGCCCAGGCGCTGCTCGCCGCGCATCAGCGCATCGAGCGGGAAACCACCCAGCTGGCCGAAATCGGAACCCGTCTGGCCGAGCGTGAGGCAGCGCTGGCCCGGCTGCAGGAGCGCAATGCCGCCCTGGAAGGCGAAATCGAGGCGCAGCGCGCCGCTTACCAACGGCTGCACGCCGAGCATGCGCGGGCCGCCGCCGACCTGCAGCACTCGCGCCAGGCCCAGCAGGAGCTGCGCAGTTACCTGGATACGGCGCAGGAGAAGCTTTCCGGCGCGTTCGCGGAACTGGCGGGCAAGGTCTTCGAGGAGCGCGGCCAGCAGTTCGAGAAGAACGTGCGCCAGGCCGCGCTGCAGTCGCGCACCGACATCGAGGGGCTGCTCAAGCCTTTTTCCGACAAGCTGGGCGAGTTCCGCCAGCGGGTGGACGTGCTCTACGGCGACGAGGCGCGCGAGCGCGCCAGCCTGCTCGGCGCGGTCGGCGAGCTGAAGACCCTCAACCAGGACATGGCGGTGCAGGCGGCCGCGCTGACCAGCGCGCTCAAGGGCAATGCCAGGATCCGCGGCGACTGGGGCGAGCTGATGCTGGACAGCGTGCTGCGCGGCTCGGGCCTGGAGGAAGGCGTGCATTACCAGCGCCAGCAACATGCCGTCGACGACGAAGGCGCGCGCCTGCGGCCGGACGTGGTGGTGAATTTCCCGGACGAGCGCAAGGTCGTGGTCGACAGCAAGGTCAACCTGGTGGCCTGGCAGGAGGCGATGAACGCGGCCACCCCGGAACAGCACGACGAGGCCCTGCGCCGGCATGCGGCGGGCCTGCGCCAGCACGTGAAGGACCTGGGCGAGAAGAACTATCCGAAGGCCATCGGCAGCGAGGCGCTCGCCGTCACCATCGCCTTCGTGCCGATCGAGGGCGCGCTCTCGGCCGCGCTGGGCGCCGATCCGGACCTGCAGGGCTATGCCTTCGACCGCCAGGTGGTGTTTGCGTCGCCCAATACGCTGATGGCCCTGTTGCGCGTCACCGAGCGGCTATGGACCCGCGACAAGGTGCAGAAGCAGGCGCTGGAGATCAGCGAGGTCGGCGGCCGGGTGCTGGATGCGTTGAGCGCCTTCCTCGCCGAGTTCGATGCGGTCGGCAAGCGCCTGGACGATGCCAGCCAGGCGTTTGGCCGTGCGCGCAGCCGGCTGGTCGATTCGCCGCAGTCCGCGCTCAACCGCGCGCGCCGGCTCGCCGAACTGGGCAGCAAGGCAAAGCGGGTGCTTCCGGCCGAGCTCCAGCCCGACGTGATCCAGCAATTGGCCGCGCCGACCGACGGCGAGGACGTCCAGGAATGAGCGTTGCCGCTCAGGTGCCCGGAACGGGTATCGGCAGCGGCATCGCGTCGGCCGGCACGGTCGGGTTGCGCTCCCAGTCCTCGTCTTCCCGCAGGTAGTCGGGCAGCTCGCTGTCCTGGGCCCGGTTGCGGCGATCGCTCTCGATCTGGAAGGTCCGGCGCTTGAGCCAGGCGTCGCGGACGATCGCGTATTCGTCCGGGGCCGAATCGCGCAGCGAATCCAGGGCCAGCAGCTGGGCACGGGTATCCACCAGCTGCACCCCCTGCATCAGGATCCGCAGCCTGTCCCGCTCGATCCGCTGGGTCACCGACAGCGGTGCGTCGCCGGCCAGGCCGACCACGTCGCGCAGGGTGCGCGGGCCGAACAAGGGCAGTTCCACGTAGCGCGAACTGCGCCAGCCCCAGATGCCCAGGGTCTGGCCGAAGTCCTCGCTGCGGCGCTTCATCTTCAGGTCGCTGGCCGGATCGAAGATGCCGCCGATGCCGAGGGTGGAGTTGATCACGAACCGGCCCAGGGTCTGCACCGCGTCGCGCGGCCGGCCCTGCAGCAGCTGGTTGACCAGGGTCAGCGGCGAGGCGAGGTTGTCGAAGAAATTGGTCACCCCCAGGCGCAGTGGCTGCGGCACCACGGCGACGTAGGCGGTGGCGAGCGGCCGTGCCACCGCGCGGTCGACCACGTTGTTGAAGGCATGGATGCGCCGGTTTACCGGCTCCCACGGGTCGTAGGACACCGGCGCCGGCGCGGCAGGATCGGCGGCATCCGCGGCCGGCGGTGCCTCGCCGTACAGCGCGGCGTAATCGTCCTCGGCTGCGGTGGGGGCAACGGTGCCGTCGCCGGTGCTTGCCGCCGGCGCCGGCGCCGCGACCGCGGCATCCGCGGCTGCGGCCGGGTCAGGGACCGTAGGCGCGGTTCCCGCGGTCGCGGCACCCGCTTCCGCGGGCGCATCCACCGGTGCCTGGCCGGCGATTCGCGTGGGCTCGTGCGACACGGCCACCGGCTTGGGCGTGCCGGCGCAGGCAGTCAGCGCCAGGAACAGGGCTGCGGCCAGCGGGAAACGCAGGGTCACGGGTTCGGGTCCGCGTATCCCAGTGCGGGGTTCAGGCGATAGGCCGCGCACAGGTCGGCCAGGCCTTCCGGGGTGCCGTCGATGCGCGGGGCCGCGCCTTGCGCGGACAGGCGCGCGGCCACCTCGGCCAGCAACGCCAGTCCGGCGCTGTCCAGGCGCGTGAGCGCGGACAGGTCCAGCGCCTGCGCGCCGTCCAGCAGCGGCAACAGCGCCGGCCACGCCGCGGAAGCCGCGGCGCGGTCGAGGGTGCCGGCCAGGCGCAGCACCGCTCCGTCGCGGCGCAGCGCCAGGTCCGGGGCGGGCGCGGGAGCCATCACTCCGGCTGCGGCTGCAGGGTACCGGCGCGCAGGTCGGCGGCGACCTGGGCGATGGATTTCTGCCGCAGCGGCCCGTCGAACTGGCTGCGGAAGGTCTGCACGTAGGACACGCCCTCGACCATCACGTCGAACACCTTCCAGCCGCCGTTGTTGCGGACCAGGTAGTCGACCGGGATCGGGTTGCCGCCTTCGCGCAGGATCTCGGTGGAGACTTTCACCCCGCGGTTGCCCGGCAGCGGCGTTTCCGACTTCAGCCGGATGCGAGGCTTGCCCTCGATGTTGACCAGGGCGGCGCCGTAGCGCTGCATCAGGTTCTCGGTCATCGCGTCGGCGAACAGCTGCACGTCGGCATCGCCGGCGCCGCGGCCATGCGGGCCCAGGACCAATTGCGCGGCGTACTTGCGGTCGAAGCTGGAGCTCAGTTCGCTGTCGATGTACGTCTTCAGCGCGGCCGGGCTCTTCTGGAACTCGGCACGACGCTTCTGCAGGGTTTCGAGGATGCGGGTGCCGCTTTCGAGCACCTGCTTGCCGGCCGTGGCGGCGGGCGCGGCGGCCTGGGCGTGCGCGGGCGCCGGCGAGGCCAGCAACGGCAGCGCCAGGACCAGGGAAAGGGAGAGCAGGAACGGCTTCATGGTTGCGGGGTTTCTTCCGTGGGGGGCGGGGGCGTCGAGGCGCCGGTGGCGCCGCCGAACATGTACTTGCCGACCAGTTGGATCAGGTCCACGGCCGATTGGGTGTAGGCGATCTCGTCGCCCGGGCGCAGCGGCTCGGGGTCGCCGCCCGGCTGCAGGCCAATGTAGCTTTCGCCCAGTAGCCCGCTGGTGAAGATGCCGGCCGACGTGTCGGCCGGCAGTTCGGCGAAGCGCTTGTCGATGGCCAGGGTGACGATCGAATCGAACTTCACCGGGTCCAGGTCGATCTTGTCGACCCGGCCCACGACCACGCCGCCGATCTTCACCGGCGCCTGCGGCCGCAACTGGCCGAGGTTGGCGAAGCGCGCGGTCAGCGGATAGCTGCCGCCGCCGATGCCGAACTGACGGTTGGTCGAGGCGAATGCCAGCACCAGCAGCGAGGCCAGCGCCAGCACGAGGAAGGCGCCGACCGCGAATTCGAGCCTGGGACCACGGATAGCCATGGGCGGATTACCTACAGGAAACGGATTGAACGAAGAAACAACGATACAAGGGACAAGCTTGGCTTTTATTCAGTACCGGCACATGGATGTGCCGGCGCTTGTGTGGGACTCGCGCAAACGGATTCGCCTAGAACAGCAACGCGGACATCACGAAGTTCAGCATCAACACCAGCAACGAGGCGTTGACCACCGCGCGGGTGGTCGCCACCGAGGTGCCCTCGATGGTCGGCTCGGCATGGAAGCCCACGTAGGCCGCCACCAGCGCCGCAGTACCGCCGAACACGGCCGACTTCAGCAGGGCCACGCCGAAGTCGTCCCAGAAATCCACGCTGCCCTGCAGCGAGGACCAGAACGTGCCGTTGTCCAGGCCCAGCACCTGCACCGCCTGGAACCAGCCGGCGCTGATCGCCAGCGAGCAGAAGAACACCGTCAGCAAAGGTACGCACAGCACCGCCGCCCAGAAGCGCGGGGCCACGGTCTTGGCCACCGGGTCGATGGCCATCAGTTCCAGCGCCTTGATCTGGTCGGTGGCGCGCATCAGACCCAGTTCGGCGGCGATCGAGCTGCCGGCGCGGCCGATGAACAGCAGCGCGGTCAGCACCGGGCCCAGTTCGCGGTACAGCGACAGGCCCAGCAGGGTGGCCAACGCATCGGAGGCGCCGAAGGTGGCGAGCGTGCGGTAGCCCTGCAGGGTCAGGACCAGGCCCACGAACGCGCCGCCCACGGCGATGATCGGCAGCGAGCGGCCGCCGACCTTGTAGATCTCGCGCACCAGTTCGGCGAGGAAGTCGCGGGTGGGCGCGGAGGCGCGCAGCACCGACAGCGAGAACAGCCCGGCGCGGCCCAGCGACTGCACGGTCGAGGAGAAGGCGGCGGCAGCCATCAGGCCACCTCCGGGCGCTGCCGCGCCGGCACGCTTTCGAACGGGATCGGGCCATCCGGTTCGCCGCGCAGGAACTGGCGCAGCAGCGGATCGTCGCTGGCGCGCAGCTGCTCGGGGGTGCCGTCGAAGACGACCCCGCCGTTGGCGATCACCACCGCCTGGTCGGCGATGGGCAGGGTCTCGTGCACATGGTGGGAGACCACGATGCTGGTCAGGCCCAGGCTGCGCGACAGGCGCCGGATCAGGCTCATGATCACGCCGGAGGCAATGGGGTCCAGTCCGGTCAGCGGCTCGTCGTACAGCATCAGCGGCGGATCCAGGGCCAGCGCCCGGGCCAGCGCCACCCGCCGGGCCATGCCGCCGGACAGCTCGCGCGGATACAGGCCGGCGGCGGCGCGCAGGCCGACGGCGTTGAGCTTCATCGCCACCAGCCGCTGCAGCAGCGGCTCGGGCAGGGCGGTGTGCGCGCGCAACGGCAGGGCCACGTTCTCGGCCGCGGTCAGGTCGGTGAGCAGGCCGTTGCCCTGCAGCAGCACGCCGATGCCCTTGCGCATCTCCAGCAGTTCGCGCGCGCCCTGCGGCACCGGACGGTCGAACACGCGCACTTCCCCGGCGGCCGGCACCAGTTCGCCGGTCACGGCGGCCAGCAGGGTCGACTTGCCGGTGCCCGAAGGCCCGAGCACCACGGTGATGCTGCCGGCCGGGACGACCAGGTCCAGGTCGCGCAGGATCGTGCGCCCGCCGCGGTCGAGGCGGACGCCTTGCAGGACCACGGCATTGGCGGTCGGGGCGGTCATGAGGTGCGTTGCGGTCGGCTCGCCACAAACGGGGCATCATGCGTGGCGGAAACTGAATCTTAACCTACTATTGAACCGGGCAGTACAGTAAACAAGATCCCCGGGTGCGATGCCTGCGGGAACAGGTTGTCCCATTGCTGGATCGAAAAGCGCTGCACGTGGCCGCACCCCCAAAGCGCCTCTTCGGTCAGGGGCCGTCGTTACCAGGGGTCGCGAAAAGCGCCGACCCCGGCCTGCGGCCGCCGCCAGTGTTTTTCACCTAGACGCCAAAGCCAAAGCCACTGGGTCCCGACCTGCGCCGGAACGACGGGGTGGTTCAGGCGACAGCCTCGTCGCGAGCCCGCTGCCGCAGGCGGCGCAGCGATCCCGGTTCGCGGGTGTTGTCCAGCGACTGCCGCAGGTTGGCGTAGATGCGCGCGGCATAGACCTGGTCGTTGAGCAGCGAACCGGCTTCCAGTCCGTCGATCGCACCTTCGCGCATCAGCTCGAACAGGCGTTCGCGCTGGCGGGCGTCCTGCGCCTCGACCCGGCCGTCCAGCGCCGCCAGCCGTTCCGTCCACTCCGAGGTCTCGCGCGCCGTCCACGCGATCTCGCGCAACGCCACGATCTGCCAGAACAGGTTGCGGCGCAGCTCGACATAGGCCGCGCGCAAGGGCGTGTCGCCTTCGCGCAGGCGCGGTCCCAGATTCTTCTGCAGGTGCTTGGCGTCCTTCACCGCGTTGACCAGTTGCAGCGCCGCCAGCCGGCTGTTGGTCCAGAAGCGCTGGTATTCCTCGTCCAGCGGCGCGGCCAGGCGGCCCATGAACGCGAGCAGGTCGCCGTACACGCCCTTGACCCGCTGCCGGTACAACTGGCCCACATCGTGGCAGGCCTGGCCCTCCGGGCGCGCGTCCAGCAGCGCCGGGTCCGGCTTGGGCTGCCGGTACAGGTCCGCCGGCAGGCACAGCGCCTGGCAGATCACCTCCAGGCCGAGGGTGCCGAGGTGGCGCAGCTCCAGCGAGACCGCGGCGGCGGCGGCGTCGGGCGACTTCAGCGCGGAGTCGCCGAGGTGGTGCGCGCGCACCTGTGCCATGGCCGGCGCATCGGCGGCCGTCTCCGGCAGCGCCGGGTCGGTGCGGTCGGGCAGCCACTTCGTCAGCGCGTCCGCCATGCGTTGCTGCAACGGCCAGAACAGGGCCACGCCGCCGGCGTTGAACAGGGTGTGGAACAGCGCCAGCTGCAGCAGCGCGTTGTCGCCGAAGCCGCCCCAGCCGGCCAGGGTCTTCATCGTCCAGGTCAGCGGCGTCAGCAGCAGCAGCGCCAGCACCGCCGTGGTCACGTTGAACAGCACGTGGAACAACGCCAGCCGCTGGCCGCTGCGGTTGCTGCCGAACATGCCCACCACCGCCGTGCTCACGCTGCTGCCCACGTTCGAGCCGATCGCGATCGCCAGGCTCTGGTCCAGCTGCAGCTGGCCGCCGGCCAGCGCGGCCAGGGCCAGCATCAGCACCGCGTGGGTGGATTGCAGCACCACCGTGGCCACCAGGCCGATCAGCACGAACAACAGGGTCTGGGCCACGCCGGTGGTGCCGTTGGCATCGAACCCGGTGCTGCCGCCCATCGCTTCGAAGCCGGCGCGCAGCCCGTCGATGCCCAGGAAGATGAAGGCGATGCCCAGCAGCACCCGTCCCGCCGCCTTGCCGCGCGGCCCGGCGAAGCTGCCCAGCACGCCGAACACCAGCATCGGCAGCGCCGCCGGCGCCAGGCTCACGTTCTGCCCGGCCAGGGCCAGCAGCCAGATGCCGGTGGTGGCGCCGAGGTTGGCGCCGAGGATGATGGCGATGCCACCGGCCAGCTGGATCAGTCCGGAGCCGAGGAAGGCAATGGCCAGCAGCGACACCAGGGTGCTGGATTGCAGCAGGGTGGTGCCGACGATGCCGAACGCCAGGCCCCGGGCCGGGGTGCCCGTGCTGCGCGCCAACAGCTTCTCCAGGCTGCCGCCGGCCAGTTGCCGCAGGCCTTCCTCCAGGCACTGCATGCCGAACAGGAAGATCGCCAGCCCGGCGCACAGCAGCAGCCAGCCGTCGTTGCGCCAGAACGACCAGCCCAGCACGGCGGCGAGCAGCACGAACAGCGGCAGGCGCAGCTTGTCGAGGGTCAAGGAAGCAATCCCGGCGGACGGAAGCGGCGGCCATTATCGGCCGCTTTCGCGCGTCTGCGCGAATCGTCTCGCGCCCTGCGATCAGCCTCCGGCACAATGCCGGCGACCATGCCGACCCCCGCGCCGCCCGACTTCCGCCTCTACCACTCCAATTCGCTGGAAGTGCTGGCGGGCATGCTGGCCCGGGAGTTGCGCGAGCCCGCGCCGGGCGCGGCGCTGCTGGCGCCGGACACGATCCTGATCCCGCAGGCGGCGATGCGGCGCTGGTTGCAGGCCACCCTGGCGAGCGAGTACGGAGTCGCGGCCAACCTGGAGTTCCTCACCCCCGGCGAGTTCGTCACCCGCGCGCTGGACGCCAATGTCGGCGGTGCCGGCGACGACCTCGATACCGCCGCCCTGCGCTGGCGGCTGTACGCCGCGTTGACCGATCCGGCCCTGTGCGCGCAACCGGCGCTGGCGCAGGTCGCCGCCTACCTGTCGGGCGCGGCCGCGCAGGCGCCCGATCCGCTCAAGCCCTGGTCGCTGGCCGGCGAGCTGGCCCGGGTGTTCGAGAAATACCAGGCCTGGCGCCGCGACTGGCTGCTGCGTTGGGACGGCGGCGCCGACCCGGATGATCCGCAGGCGATCCTGTGGCGCGCGGCCATCGCCGGCCGCAGCCACCGCGCGCGCCGGATCCAGGAGTACCTGGCCCGTTTCGCCGACGGCGCTGCGCGGCCGGCCGGCCTGCCCGCGCGCCTGTTCGCGTTCGCCACCCTCAACGTTTCGCCCGACGTGCTGCGGGTGCTGGCCACCCAGGCCCGGGTCGGCACCCTGCATTTCCACCTGCCCACGCCGAGCCGGGCCTACTGGGGCGACCTGCAGTCGCTGGGCGCGCGCGTGCGCCAGGGCATCGACCCCTTCGCCGACGAGGCCGCGGACAATCCGCTGTTGCGCGACTGGGGCGCGGCCGGCCGCGATTTCATGGCCCTGCTCGGCAGCTACGAAGTCGTGCATCCCTCCGGCGAGATCGCCGCCTACGCCGATCCTGCGGACGGCGCGGGCGACCGGCACCGGAGCCTGCTGCGGCGGATCCAGGGCGATCTGTTCCATGCGCGCGCGGTGTCGCCGGAGCCGCGGCGCGTGGACGTCGATGCCGGCGATCCCAGCCTGCAGTTCCACGCCTGCCACACCCGGTTGCGCGAACTGCAAGTGCTGCACGACCGCCTGCGCGCGCTGCTCGAGGATCCGCGCTTCGACCCGCCGCTGCAGCCGCGCGAGATCGCGGTGCTGGCGCCGGACATCGATCCCTACGCGCCCTACCTGGACGCGGTGTTCGGCGGCCCGGGCCAGCGCGATGCCATCCCGTACGCGTTGGCCGATGCCAGTCCGCTGGCCGACGAGCCGCTGGCCGGGGTGTTCCTGCGCCTGCTGGCGTTGCCTGCATCGCGCTTCGGCCTGGAGGAAACCCTCGACCTGCTGGCCAGTCCGCCACTGGCCGAGGCCAACGGCCTGGCCGCCGGGGACTTCGAGCGCCTGCGCGGCTGGCTGCGGGCCGCGGGTGCGCGCTGGGGCATCGATGCGGCGCATCGCGCGCGCCAGGGAGCACCGGAGGACAACGCCTACACCTGGCAGTTCGCGCTGGACCGGCTGCTGCTGGGCCACGCCACCGGCGCGGACGACGCTCTCGTCGCCGGTGCCGGTGGGCTGGTCGCGCCATGGAGCGGGCTGGAAGGCCATGCGCTCGATGCGCTGGACCGGCTGCTGCGGCTGCTGCGGGAACTGGCCCGGCACGAGCGCGCGCTGACCGGGGCGATGCCGCCGGCACGCTGGCGCGAGCATCTGTTGCGGCTGCTTGAAGTCCTGCTGCCGAAGGCGCCGACGAGCACTGGCGACCAACGCGCCCTGGACCGGCTGCGCAGCCTGGTCGACGACTTCGCCCGGCAGGCAGGCAAGGCGGGCTTCGAGGGGCCGGTTCCGGCCGAGGTGGTGCGCGCGCATTTCGCCGCGGCGCTGGGCGAGGCCGATACCCGTGCGCCGTTGCTGACCGGCGGGGTCAGCTTCGCGCGCATGGTGCCGATGCGGTTGCTGCCGTTCCGGGTGATCTGCCTGCTGGGCATGAACGACGGCGACTTCCCCCGCAACGATCCCGCCAGCGGGCTCAACCGCCTGACCGCCGAGCTGGGCACCGGGCGCCGCCGCCACGGCGACCGCTCCACCCGCGACGACGACCGCTTCCTGTTCCTGCAGCTGTTCGCCGCCGCGCAGGACGTGTTCTACGTCAGCTGGCTGGGCGCCGACCCACGCGACGGCAGCGCGCGCGAACCGTCGGCGCTGGTGTCCGAGCTGCTGGCCGTGGCCGGCCTGCAGCATGCCGCTGCCGATGAGGCCGCGGAGCGGCTGGTGCTGCGGCATCCGCTGCAACCGTTCTCGCCGGCCGGGTTCGGCGGCGATGGCGACACGCGCCGGTTCAGCTACCGCGGCCATTGGCATCCTGCGGCCCGGCGCCTGGCGGGTGCACGCGAACCGCTCGGGCCGTGGATGCCGGTCGACGGCGAGCCGCTGCTGGCGCCGGAGGTTGCGGAAAACGAACTGTCGCTGCAGGCGCTGCGCCGCTTTCTGCTGGATCCGGCCGGGCAGTTCCTGTCCCAGCGGTTGCAGCTGCGCCTGCCCGAGCCCGGGGAGGCGGGCGAGGACATCGAACCGTTGCGGGCGCCGCCGCGCGGATGGGAACGCTCGCGACTGCAGCATGCGGTGTTCGACATGCTGCTGGCCGGCGGTGATGCCGCGGCGATCCAGGCGTCGCTGCGCGCGCGCGGCCTGTTGCCGTCCGGGCCGCTCGGTCGGCGCGTGCTGGCCGAAGTGGCGGACGAGGTCCGGCCCTATGCCGAGGCGTTCGCGCGCTGGCGCGGCGAGGCCGACGTCGGGTCGTTGCCGCTGGAGGTCGGGATCGACGGCGTACGCCTGCATGGCCGCCTTGCCGATGCGTGGCCGCAGGGCATCGCCCGGCTCCGCTTCGGTGAACCGAACGGGCCGTCGGTCATCCGCAGCGGACTGGATTGGCTGCTGGCGAGTGCTGCGGGCGTCGGCCTGCCCTTCCTCGAGTTCCACGCGCGCAAGGGCGCCGGTGTCGGCCCGCATCCGCGCGAACCGTTGTCGCGCGAGGCCGCCATCGCCGGCCTGCGCGCGTTGCTGGCATTGCGCAGCGAAGGCCTGCGCCGGCCGCTGGCGTTCGCGCCGTACAGCGGCTGGGAGCTGTTCGACCGGCGCGACGACGTGGCGACCGGGGTGAGCAAGGCGGCGGACAAGTGGCGCGGCGGCAACGGCGGCTGGGCCGAAGGCGAGGGCGAGGCCCTGCGCCTGGCCCTGCGTGCGCGCGACCCGTTCGGCGACGAGGCATCGTTGCGCGAATTCGCGCGGGCGACCGGGATCGTGTTCGGCACGTTGACCGGCGGTGTGCCGGTGGTCATCGATACCGGCACCGCGCCGCTGCCGGACGGCGATGCCGAGGACGCTGCATGAGCGTGCGCGATCCATACCTGGACTTGCCGCTGGAAGGCGTGCACCTGATCGAGGCCAGTGCCGGCACCGGCAAGACCTGGACCCTGGCCACCCTGGTCGCGCGGCTGGTGGTGGAGCGCGACCTGCGCATCGGCGAGGTCCTGACCGTCACCTATACCGAGGCGGCGACGCAGGAACTGCGCAAGCGCATCCGCGAACGCCTGCAGCTCACCCTCGACCTGATCGATGCGCCGCAGGCCGCCGGCACCGGCGCGGAGGTGGCGGTGACCCGCCAACTGCTGGAGGACCATCGCCGGCGCAGCGGCGAAACCGGGGCGGCGCTGCGCCAGCGCCTGCGCCAGGCCATGCTGGAGATCGACCTGGCCGCAATCTTCACCATCCACGGCTTCTGCGCGCGGGTGCTGCGCGACCACGCCCTGGAGGCCGGCCATGGCTTCGACGTGCCGGAACTGTTGGCCAACGAGGACGGGCTGCACGCCCAGCTCGCCGCCGACCTGTGGCGCGCGCATGCGCAGGATCCGGCGATGGTCGACGACCTGGCGGCGCTGTGGAAGGGCGGCCATGCCGACCTGGCCAGGGACCTGCCACACCTGTTGCGCGAACCGGTGCTGTTGCCGCCGGATGCGCCGTTGCCCCCGGATCCGCTGCCGCGGGTGGAAGCCGCCGGCCGGGCGCTGGCCGCGGGCTTCCGCCAGCACGGCAACGATTTCCTCGCCGACCTGCGCGCCGCACTCGCAGGCCGGGTGCTGAACGGCAACAGCTATCGTGCCGACTGGATCGAGGATCTGTGGCTGCAGTGGGCAGCATGGTGCCGGGCCGGGGATCCGGGCGCGCCCCTGGACGAGCGCATCGCCCGGCTCGCCCGCGACGCAATGCTCGCCAGGGTCAACGGCGGCAAGGACGCCCAGGTGCCGGATTCGCCTTTGGGCGCGCTGGTTCCGTCCTATGTGGAAGCGGTCCAGGCGCGCGCGGGCTACCTCGCGCATCGCCGCGCGCACCTGCTGCACCGCGTGCGTGCGGACGCACGGGCGCGCATGGACGCGCTCAAGCGCCAGCGCCGGGTCCAGGGCTACGACGACATGATTTCCGGGGTGGCCGAGGCGCTGGCGGGCCCGCATGGCGACGCGCTCGCGCGCCGCCTGCGCGAGCAGTACGCGGTCGCCCTGGTGGACGAGTTCCAGGACACCGACGCGCGCCAGTGGCAGATCTTCGACCGCGTGTTCGGCAACGGTGGCGATGGCCGGGGCGGCAGCGCACCGGCGCTGTTCCTGGTCGGCGACCCCAAGCAGGCGATCTACGGCTTCCGTGGCGGCGACGTGCATACCTATCTCGCCGCCGGCCGGGTCGCCCGGGCGGCGCCACCGCTGGCGCGGAACTTCCGGTCGCGCCCGGCACTGCTTGCCGCCGTCTCCGCGCTGTATGCACAAGCCGGCGAGGATGCCTTCGTCGATGGCCGGATCCGCTTCCTCGAAGTCGCGCCCGGTGGCAAGCGCGGCGACGACGACTTCCTGCGCGGTGGCGTCGTCGCGCCCGCGCTCACCGTCTGGCGGGCGCCGCCGCCGCCGGACGTCAAGGGCAAGCGCAAGTCGTGGAGTGCGCCGAGGTCGCGCTCGATCGCCACCCAGGCGTGCGCCGCCGCCATCCACGCGGTGCTGTCGGATGCGCGCGCCGGCAAGGCCGCGATCGGCGGGCAACCCGTCCGGCCGGGCGACATCGCCGTGCTGGTGCGTTCGCACCACGAGGCCACGATGATCCGCCAGGCGCTGGTGGCAATCGGCATCCCCGCAGTCGCCGCCGGCAGGCAGAGCCTGTTCGCCAGCGCCGAGGCGCGCGAACTGCACGGCCTGCTGCTGGCCCTGCTGCAGGGCGCCGACGATGGCCGCCTGCGCGCCGCGCTGTCCACGGTGCTGCTGGGCGTGGACGCGCGCGGCATCGCCGCCCTGGACGCCGACGCCGGCGAACACCGCCGCCGGCACCTGGACGCGGAACGCTGGCGCGAGCGCCTGCGCAGTGGCGGTCCGCTGGCGCTGGTCGGCGACCTGTGCGCGGACCAGGCTGCGCGCCTGCTCGGGCTGGTCGATGGCGAGCGCCGGATCAGCAACTACCTGCAACTGGCCGAGCTGCTGCAGGAAGCACAGCGTGGCACCCTCGGCCTGCACGGCCTGGTCGACTGGCTGGCCCATGCCATCGCCTGCGCCGACCCCAACGACGAGGCCCAGCAACTGCGGCTGGAATCCGACGCGCACTGCGTGCAGATCGTCACCCTGCACAAGAGCAAGGGCCTGGAATATCCGCTGGTGTTCCTGCCCTACGCCGGCATCGGCAGCAGCGAACGCTCGCCCGCCCGGCGCTGCACGGTGCACGACGAGTCCGCGGGCCGCCGCTTGCACTGGCAGATCGATCTGCCCGAGGCCGGCTGGGATGCCGCGAAGGAGGCGTGGAAGAAGGAACAGCGCGCCGAGGACGCGCGCCTGCTCTATGTCGGCCTGACCCGCGCCGAGCAGGCGCTGTGGATCGCCACCGGCGACTTCCACGCCCACGACAGGACCGCACTGGCGAAGATGCTGGGCGATGACGAAGCGCTCGAGGCGGCGGGAATCGTGTTCGATGCCACCGAACCCGCGGCGCAGCTGCCGCACCTGGCCCCGGAATCCGACGTCCCGGTGCCGCCCGCACGCCAGGCCCGGCGCAGGCTGGACAACGACTGGTGGGTGTACAGCTTCAGCCAGCTGGCCCGCGCCGATGCCGGTGGCGACACCGCCAGCGCCGCCACCCTGCCGGCCGGCGGCGGCAACGATGAGCCCGAGGCCGTGGGCGAGGCCGCATCCGGCGAAGGCTTCGATGCGCGCTTCGCGGGTAACCGCTACGGCGTGGCCCTGCACGCCGCGCTGGAGCGCGCGGACTTCGCCGCCTGGCGCCACTGGCGCGCCGGCGATGCCGCCCCCGGGGACGAAGCCCAGGTCATCGCCGCGGCACTGGGCCAGGAAGGCTACGTGGCCGACGAACTGGAAAGCGGAGTCGCCCTGACCACGCGCCTGGCCGGGCATGCGCTCACCGTCGTCCTGCCCGAAGGCGTGCGCCTGTGCGACGTGCCCGCGGCCGAGCGCCGGCCGGAGATCGAGTTCCAGTTCGCGCTGCAGCCGGTACCCGTGGACGACCTGCTGCACCTGCTGCATGCGCACGGCATCGCCCGCGAGCGCCACGGATTCGGCCTGCGCCAGCGGCTGGAAGGCCTGATGACCGGCCTGGTCGACCTGGTGTACCGCCACGATGGCAAGTGGTACGTGCTCGACTACAAGTCCAACCGCCTGCCCGGTTACGACGCCGCCTCGATGCGTCGGGCGATGGAGCACAGCGAGTACGACCTGCAGGCGCTGATCTATACCGTGGCCCTGCACCGCTGGCTGCGGTTCCGCCTGGGCGCGGACTACGACTATGCCCGCGATTTCGGCGGCATCCGCTACCTGTTCTGCCGCGGGCTCGATGTCGGTCGCGGGGATTCGCCCGGCATCCATGCGCAGCGCTTCCCGCCCGAACTGGTGCATGGGGTCGATGCGCTGTTCGGCCATGCCGCCGCAGGAGCCACCGCATGAGCCTGCTTTCCGCGCTCAACCGGACCGGCGCACTGCGCGCGCTGGACGATGCACTGGCCAACAGCCTGCGACGGCTGGATCCTTCCATCCCGGACGAAGTGCTGGCCGCGGCCGCGCTGGCTTCGCTGGCGGTGGCGCACGGCGATGCCGGGTTCGATCCTGCACGCCCGCGTCAGCTGGTCGACGTCGACCTCCCCTGGCCGCCGGCGGACGCCTGGCGACAGGCGCTGGCGGACTCGCCCTGGGTGGCCACGCCCGGTGACGGCGACGCGGAGGCCGGGACCGCGCCGCTCGTGCTCGAACATGGCCTGCTGTACCTGCGTCGTTACCGCGAGTACGAACGCAGGCTTGCCCTGCGGCTGCGGCGCATCGCGGCCCAGGCGATGCCGGCGGTGGATGCCGGCGTCGTCGCGCCCCTGTTCGGCGCACTTTTCCCGGACGCGGAGGACGACCGCCAGGCACGTGCCGCCGCGCTGGCCTTGCGCCGCGCGCTGCTGCTGGTCACCGGCGGCCCCGGCACCGGCAAGACCACCGCCATCGCGCGCATGCTGCTGTTGCGCATCGCGCAGGCCCGCGCCAACGGCCAGAGGGAGCTGCGCATCGCCCTGGCCGCGCCCACCGGCCGCGCCGCCGACCGCATGGCCGCGAGCCTGGGCCATGCCCGGGCGGCCCTGCGCGCGGCCGGGACCATCGAGGCCGCCCTGCTCGAGGCCATGCCGGGCCAGGCGCAGACCCTGCACCGCCTGCTGGGCACGCAGCGCGACACGCCGGACTTCCGCCACCATGCCGGCAACCCGCTGCCATTCGACATCGTGGTGGTGGACGAGGCGTCGATGGTCGACCTGCCGCTGATGTGCAAGCTGGCCGAGGCGATCGCCGACGGCACCCAGCTGGTGTTGCTGGGCGATCCCGACCAGCTGCCCTCGGTGGAGGCCGGCGACGTGCTGGCCGCGATCCTCGAAGCTGCCGGTCCGGGTGACGCGTTGCCGGCCGGCGATGCCACCGCACTGGGTCCGTTGCTGGGCCGGGTGCCGGCCGCTGCCGCCGCAGGTGGCCTGCGCGGCCACCGCGTGCACCTGCAGCGTGGCTGGCGCCAGGATGCGGGCCTGCAGCTCGCCCCGCTGGCACAGGTCGTGCGTGCGGGCGATGCGGCCGCAGCCCTGCGGTGGCTGGCGGGTGGCGAACTGGATGGCGTGCACTTCCACGATGGCGTCATCGATCCGCTGCAGTCGCGCAGGATCGACCTGGTGGCGCATTGGCGCCAACTGGCGACCCCCGCCGATCCCGCCGCGGCCCTGCAGCGGGCCGGCGGCCTGCGCCTGCTCACCGCCCTGCGCGAGGGTCCGCAAGGTTCGCGCGCCCTCAATGCCCGCATCGAGGCGCTGCTGTCCGGTTGCCGCGTCGGCGCGCCGCCGGCCTGGTTCCCCGGCCGCCTGCTGCTGGTCACCGAGAACAGTTATCGGCACGGCCTGTTCAACGGCGACGTCGGCATCTGCCTGCCCGACGAAGCCGGAACGCCGCTGGCCTGGTTCCCCGGCGGCGGCGATGGCGTGCGCGCCTTCCATCCTGCCGCCTTGCCGGCGCACGAGTCCGCCTTCGCCATGACCGTGCACAAGGCGCAGGGCTCGGAGTTCGACCGGGTCTGGCTGCTGCTGCCGGCGCGGGACAACCGCGTGCTCTCGCGCGAGCTGGTCTATACCGGCATCACCCGCGCCCGCCGCGAGCTGCACCTGGCCGCCGCCGCCCCGGTCCTGGAAGCCGCATTGGGCCGCCATGCGGGCCGGGTGTCGGGGCTGGCGCGGCGGCTGGAGCGGTGACTGGATGATGGCGCGTGGATCTGGTCCGGCCAACCGGCCTCGGATCCTGTGGCAGGCTTGTCGCGGTTCCATCCATCCTTGAGGCAACCGATGCGCCGCATTCCGTCATTGTTGTCTGCGCTAGCCATCCCGCTGCTGTGCCTCGGGAGCGCGGTGTCGGGCGAGCCGCGGATCGAACGCGACGTATTCCAGTTCCGGGACGGAGGCCATGCCATCTATTACGAAGCCGGCGTTCCCGCGGACGACGCGAAAACCCTGGTGTTCGTGTACGGCGGAACCGGGTGTTACAGCTGGAAACAAATGGCCCCGCAGATCGCAATGGAACTGGGAACGAGTACTCGCGTTGTCGCACTCAACAAACGAGGGGTTTCCGACGAAGACGCCAGGTTGACCGGTTGCTCGGAAGAGTTCGATCAGCAAGACGTTCCTCGGCAATGGGTTGCCGACTACATGGAGTTCTTGACGGCGAAATTGAGCGACAAACCGGGAAGCGCGAGGAATGTCGTGCTGCTGGGCGTGTCGGAAGGAGGTGCCCTGGCGGCTCGGGTTGCCCGGTCAAGGAGCGATATAACCCATCTCCTGGTGATAGGTGACGGAGGGTGGAGCATGCGCGACAACCTCAGCTATCTGATCGGCAGGGATGAGGTCGAAGGCGCATGGCGGAACATTGCCGCAGATCCCAACAACACCGATCGCACCTGGCTCGGTCGGCCATACCGATACTGGTTCGATATCCTCGACCAGGAGCCCATGCTCGACTACCTGGCGCTGGACATTCCCGTACTGGTCGCCATGGGTGAGCGCGATGCGAGCGTTCCCGCGCATTCCGCGGCTGCGATCAGGACGGAGGCCGAAAGAGCCGGGAAGAAGAATATCGGTGTGGTGATCTACCCGGGCGCGGACCATCGCCTCCAGGCCGACGGACATGCATACAGGAGCGAATTCCTGCGAGGAGCGGCGCAAGGCATCTCCAGGGGGAAGCTGGATTGATCACGCCGGATCTTCATGCGCGAAGGGCCGGGCCCGCCCGGCGCCCGGGTCGCCCGCCGAGCCGGGATCTACGGCAGCCTCAAACCTCTCCCTTCTGCGACAGCAGCACCGCGAGCGGCCGGCTGCCGGAGAACTCGGCCAGGATCATCATGATGCAGGCGGTGATCGGCACGGCCAGGAAGGCGCCGGGGATGCCCCACAGCGCACTCCACACGGTCAGGCTGACCAGGATCACGAACGGGCTGAGGTTGAGCGAGTTGCCCATCAGGTAGGGGTCGAGCAGGTTGCCGTTGAGGAACTGCACGGCGCCCAGCGCGGCGGTCAGGCCGAGGACGGACTTGAGGTCGCCGAACTGCAGCAGGGCGAACATCACCGGCAACGCCACGCCCAGCACCGAGCCGATGTAGGGCACGTAGTTGAGCAGGCCCACCACCAGCGCCCAGAACACGGCCAGCTCCACCCCGAACAGGGCCAGGATCACCCAGGTCGCCAGGCCCAGCAGCACGCTGAGCAGGGTCTTGAGCGCCAGGTAGGCGCCGATCCGGCCGTTGATGTCGGTCATCACCTGGCGGATCCGCGCGTTCTGTTCGGGATCGGGCGAGAGCCTGGCGAGCTTGGTGTCGACGTTGCCGCGCTCGATCATCAGGAACACCACGTACAGGCCGACCACCGACAGCGAGGCCAGGATCGCCACCACCCAGCGCAGGGCCATGCCGGCCAGGCTCTGCAGGTTGACCTGGGCGAGCACGTACTGGCGGATCGTCTCCCAGCTGGGGTCGGACTCGATCCCGAACAGCAGGCCGCCGCGCTGCACCAGCCCGACCAGTTGCGACTGGTAATGCGGGGCCTTGGCGACCAGCGTGTCGATGCTGTTCATCGTCAACCATCCCAGCAGCATCAGCGCGACCAGGATCGCCAGGGTCGACAGGCCGTAGTGGAAATACACCGGCAGCGCCGGGCCGATCACCGGCAGCCGCGCCAGGAACCGCGCCGAACCGATGATCACGTACAGCACCAGCACGCTGAACACGATCGGGATCAGGATGTCCTGGGCGATGTACAGCACCCAGCCGACGACCACCGCGAACACGGTGCCGTAGACGAGCGCGCGGAATCTTTCGTTCATGCGGTGGGTCGCCTGCGAGGTGGCACGGGCGACCGGATGGCCGCAACCGGCGGCTATTGTGTGGCAATCGGAGGCTGCCCGCATCCCCCGGGGGCCATGATCCCGTCATGCCGCCCGGCATGCAGGGCCGACGGGCCGTCGGCTCTGCACGGCCCGTGCCCGGGGCAGAGCATTCAGCCTGCCTTGCTCTCCGCGATCCAGTGGTCCACGCGCTTTTCCAGCAGGTCCAGGGGCATCGCGCCGCCGCCCAGCACCGCGTCGTGGAAGCCGCGGATGTCGAACTTGTCGCCCAGCTCGGCTTCGGCCTTCTTGCGCAGCTGCTGGATCTTGATCATGCCCACCTTGTAGGCGGTGGCCTGGCCAGGGATGACCAGGTAGCGCTGCACTTCGGACTTGATCGCCGCGTCGGGCACCGAACTGTTGGCGCGGAAGTAGTCGATCGCCTGTTGCTCGGTCCAGCCCTTGGCGTGCAGGCCGGTGTCCACCACCAGGCGGATTGCGCGCCACATCTCCGACATCAGCCGGCCGTACTCGGAATACGGATCCTGGTAGGTGCCGGGCATCTCCTTGGCCAGCCATTCCGAGTACAGGCCCCAGCCCTCGGCATAGGCGGTGGAGAAGTACTGGGTGCGGAACTGGGGCACGCCGGTCAGTTCCTGGGCGATGGAGATCTGCATGTGGTGGCCCGGCAGGCCCTCGTGGTACGCGATCACCTCCAGTTCGGTCTTCGGCATGGCGTTCATGTCGGACAGGTGCGCGTAGTACACGCCCGGACGCGAGCCGTCGGGCGTGCCGGGGTAGTAGTGCTGGGCCGCGCCGTCCTGCTCGCGGAACGCCTCCACCCGCTTGACCACCAGGTCGGCCTTGGGCAGCAGGCCGAAATACTCGGGCAGATGCTGCTTGATGTTGGCGATGTCGGCGCTGGCCTGGTCGATGTAGGCCTGGCGGCCGGCGTCGGTGTTCGGGAACACGCGCGCCGGATCGTGGAGCACGTGGGTGAAGAACGCCTGCAGGTCGCCCTTCACGCCCAGCTTCTGCTGCAGCGCCTCCAGCTCGCCGCGCAGGCGCGCCACCTCGGACAGGCCCAGTTGGTGGATCTCCTCGGCGGTCATCGCCGTGGTCGTGGCCTGCATGAGCTGGTACTCGTAGTAGGCCTTGCCGTTCGGATGGGTGGTGCCCACGCCTGCGGGGTTCACCGCGGCATTGGGCAACTGCTCCTCGGCGAAGGCGATCACCCGCGCGTAGCCGGGCCCCACGTTCTCGACCAGTGCGGTCCGGGCCAGCTCCTTCAGCTCGGCGGCGCGTTCGGCGGTGATCTTGCCGTCCTTGGCCAGCGCATCGGCCTTGGCCTGGGCGTCGGTCCACAGCGCGCTGTCGGGACCGGTGGCGAACGGCGCGCCGGCGACCACCTTCCGGGACTGGTCGATCACCCCTTCCCAGGCGAACTTCGGCGGACCGATGCCTTGCGCCGCCGCCGTGCTGGCGCGTTCGAGCAGTTGGTCGAACAGCACCGGGACCTGCTGCAGGCGCGAGATGTAGGCCAGGTAGTCCTTTTCGTCATCGACCTTGTGGAAGTTGATCAGGAAGGTCGGCACCTGGCTCTGCATGCCGTTCATCTGGTCGAACGGGTAGCCGTCCAGCAGGAACGGCAGGCCATCGCGCGCACTCTCGTACTGGCGCTTCCACAGGTCGTACGACAGCCGGGTTTCCGGATCGAGCTTGGCATAGTCGAAGCCCGACTCCATTTCCTCGACCGAGGTCTGCAGCCAGGCCAGCTGCTTGCGGATGCCGGCTTCGGACATGTCGTCGATCCGGTCGTTGAGCTCCTTGCGGCCCAGCATGGTCAGCTGGATCGGGCTGAACTGCAGCAGCTCCTCGTACTGGGCATCGAACCAGGCGTTCAGGCGCGCGGATTCGGCCGCGACCTGCTCGGCGGTGGGCGCGGCGGCGGCCGTGGCCGTGGCGGCGGACTCGCCGGCGGGCTGCCGCGAGCAGGCGGGCAGGAGCAGGGCGAGCGACAGGGCGAGGGCAAGGGGGGTCAGGGCGGAGGCGCGCACGGGCGGTGTCTCGGCGGGAAGGAGCCCCGATTCTGCGCCTTGGCGGGTTTTCCGGCACCTGCGGATCGTCATGCCCGGCGGGCCAGGGCCGTCGGGTACCATGCACGGCCCACCCGCCGTGCGAGATCCCGCGATGCGCCAGGACCGCCATGCCGCCGCTTCCGTCACCCAGGACCAGGCCGAGGAGGCCGTGCGCACCCTGTTGCGCTGGGCCGGCGAGGATCCCTCGCGCGAAGGCCTGCTCGACACGCCGCGGCGCGTGGCCGAGGCCTACGGCGACTGGTTCAGCGGCTACCAGGACGACCCGCGCGCGTACCTGGAGCGCACCTTCGAGGAGGTGGCCGGCTACGACGAGATGATCGTGCTGCGCGACATCGAGTACGAAAGCCATTGCGAGCACCACATGGCCCCGATCATCGGCAGGGTCCACGTCGGCTACCTGCCGGCGGGCAAGGTGGTGGGGATCAGCAAGCTGGCGCGGGTGGTCGAGGCCTACGCGCGCCGCTTCCAGGTGCAGGAGAAGATGACCGCGCAGATCGCCCAGTGCATCCAGGAGGTGCTGAATCCGCTGGGCGTGGGCGTGGTGGTCGAGGGCGCGCACGAGTGCATGACCACCCGCGGCATCCACAAGCGCGGGGTGAGCATGGTCACCTCGAAGATGCTCGGCAGCTTCCGCGAGGACGCGCGCACCCGCGCCGAATTCCTGCGCTTCATCGAAACCGGCCGGCGCTGAGCGCGGCCATGCGTCACCCGGGCTCGCCGCGTCGTTGGCTGCCATTGGCTTTGCTGTCGCTGGCCGGCAACGCGGCAGGCGTGCAAGCGAAGGACGGGGAGCCTGCTTTCCAGCAATGCCTGCAGGCGATGCGTCCGCAGGCGATCGCGCGCGGCATCGATGCGCCCGCCTTCGAGCGACTGACCGCCGACCTGCAGCCGGACCGCAGCGTGTTGCCGCTGCTCAACGCGCAACCGGAGTTCACCACGCCGATCTGGGACTACCTGGCCGGGCTGGTGGACGAGGAGCGGGTGGCCGATGGCCGCGCGATGCTGGAGACCCATCGCGAACTGCTGGAACGCATCGCGCGCGAACACGGCGTCGATGCGGCCACCGTGGTCGCGGTGTGGGGCGTGGAGAGCGACTACGGCCGGGTCGTCGGCAAGCGCCCGCTGCGGGTGTCGCTGGCCACCCTGGCCTGCGAAGGGCGGCGCCAGGCGTTCTTCCGCGACGAGTTCCTTTCGCTGCTGTCGCTGCTGCACTCGGGCGACCTGGCCGATCCGGACCTCACCGGCTCCTGGGCCGGGGCCTTCGGCCAGACCCAGTTCATCCCCAGCACCTATGCGCGCATCGCTGTGGATGGCGACGGCGACGGTCGCCGCGACCTGGTCGGCAGCATCCCCGATGCACTGGCGTCCACTGCCAACTACCTGCGCCGCGCGGGCTGGCTCACGGGCGAGCCGTGGGGCTACGAGGTGAAGCTGCCGGCCGGTTTCGACGCCTCGCTGGCCGGGCGCGCCAAGCGCAGGCTGCTGTCGGACTGGGCCGCACTCGGCATCGTCCGCGCGGACGGCGGCGCGATCGCGCCCGCGGACGCGCGCGGCGCACTGCTGCTGCCGGCCGGCCGCGATGGCCCGGCGTTCCTGGCATTCCGCAACTACGACGCGATCTATTCCTACAACGCCGCCGAAAGCTACGCCCTGGCCATTGCCACCCTGGCCGACCGCCTGGGTGGCGGCGCCGGCATCGTCGCGGCCTGGCCCACCGACGATCCCGGCCTGTCGCGCGCGCAGCGCCGCGAACTGCAGTCCTTGTTGCTGGCCCGCGGCCACGACATCGGCGTGGCCGACGGCATGGTCGGCACCGCCACCCGCCGTGCGATCCAGGCCGAGCAGCAACGGCTCGGCCTGCTGCCGGCCGACGGCCGGGCCGGGACGCGCATCCTCGAAGCATTGCGCGGCCAGGCATCGCCTGCCGATCCGGCGTCGCCCGCGGCCGACCCGCCGGGCGCGACGCCCCTGGCACCGCCATCGGGCGGGTCGCGGTGACGACGCTCGCGGTACCGGGCCTGCGCACGGGCCGGTTCCGGGATCTGGAGGCCCTGCGGATCGAGACGCCGCTGGCCACCGCCGAGGTATCGCTGTTCGGCGGCCAGGTGCTGTCGTGGGCGCCGGCCGGGCAGGAGGACGTGTTCTGGCTGTCGCCGCTGCGCGCGGAGCTGCCCACGCCGATCCGCGGCGGCGTCCCGGTGTGCTGGCCGTACTTCGGCCGCCAGGGCCGGGGCGGCGACATGCCTGCGCACGGCTTCGTCCGCACCCTGCCCTGGAGGCTGGCATCGGCCGCGCGCGTGCCTGACGACACCATGGTCCTGGAACTGGAAGCACCGCCGCTGCAGGACCTGTCGCTGCGCCTGCACATGCAGCTGCGCATCGGCCATACCCTGGAGCAGCGGCTGACGACGACCAACGCCGGCGGCGAGACCGTGCGCTTCACCGAAGCGCTGCACAACTACTTCCGCGTCGCGGACGCGGAGAAGGTGCGGATCGAGGGCCTGGCCGGCCTGGCCTTCCTCGACCAGAACGACGGCGGCAACGAACACGTGCAGCAGGGCGACTGGACCCTGCACGACCCGCGCGACCCGGGCCGCAGCGATCGCATGTTCCCCGGCGCCGGCGCCCGCTATTGCCTGGTCGATCCGGGCATGCGGCGGCGGATCGCATTGGAGGTGGGCGATGGCCGCACCGCAGTGGTCTGGAACCCCGGCGAATCCGCCGCCGCGCGCATGCCCGACGTGGGCCCGCACTGGCGCGGGTTCGTGTGCCTGGAGGCGGCCAACGCCGGCCCGGATCCGGTCGAGCTGGCCCCGGGGGCGACCCACACCCTGGTCCAGAAAATCGGCACGCTCCCGCTGCCGTGACCCGTGACCCGTGACTCCGGCGGACCTGTCAGGCCGTGGCGGCGCCGATCGCCAGCCGGGTTTCGCCCAGGGCCGTTCCCAGCGGACCCCAGCGGCGCTCGATGATCGTGCCGCTGCCGTCGTGGCCGATCGCCAGCACCGTGCTGGCGCGGGTGCCGTAGTCCTGGCCGCGGATGAACGCGGCCGAGAGCCAGCGCTCGCGTTCCAGGCCGATGCCGGTATCGGGCAGCAAGGCGTCGGCGTAGCGGGTGTCGTCGGCGAGGGCGCCGAACAGCGGATCGAAATCGTCGTCATGGCCGGCATCAAGCCAGGCGCGCAGGCGCGTACCCAGCACGGTGGCCTTCGGCCATGGCGTATCCAGTTCGGCATTGGACAGCACGTGCACGCCGTCCTCCGGTACGGCCATGCGCACCTGCGGCCGGTTGCCGATCCAGGCGCCCGCCTGGCGGTCGAACAGCAGCAGGTTGAACGGGCGGTAGCCAACGGCATCCGGCAACAGCGCGCGCGCGTACTCCAGGGCGCCTTCGCCGCCGCGCAGGTAGTCGCTGGCCAGCAGCCCGCGCGAAAGCCCCTGCTGCGGATGGCCGGGATCGCGCACGTTGGTGACCAGCGCGCAGCGGCCCCGCGCATCCACGCCCAGCCAGGTGCCGCCCGCCTCCAGGTCGCGGCCGGCGGCGACTCCGGGCGCATCCTCCCAGCCCGCAAGCGCGGCGGTCGGCCGCGCATGGAACTCGTCGCGGTTGCCGGCCAGCACCAGCTTCCAGCGTGGATGCCCATTCCAGGCGAAGGCGACTACGCACATGCTTGCGGCTCCGGGGCCTTCATGCTTCGCGCCGCCCCCGGAACCGCGCGGCCGCGGTCCGGATGACCCCGGCCGGCGCCATCCAGGCCGGCCGGCGAGGCGGGACTCAGCGGACGAAGGCTCCGCTGCGGCGCAGGTTGCGGGTGCGCGACTGGGCCAGGAAGCTGATCGTGGCCAGCAGCACGAACACCACCAGGGTGCGCGAGTTCACCGGCATCATCCCGTTGGGCGCGGTCTGGCCGAAGATCAGGGCCAGGCCGGTGACGGCGAAGTAGGCGCCGGCGAAGGCCGAGGACACGATGGTCAGCCATGCGCCCAGATAGCGCCCGCCGAAGGCGCCCGCCACCGCGCCGCCCAGCGCCAGCAGGGTCAGCAGCCAACTGCCGCCGATGCCGACCAGCGAGGTCAGGAACAGGGCCAGGACCAGGCCGAGGATCGCGCCGGCCGCATACACCGCGATGCCGACGAACGAATACAGGATCCCGCCCAAGGCCGCGCCGAGTACCACCGCGATCAGGGTCTGCATGCCCGGGCTGGGCCCGGCGGACAGGCTCCCCAGCCAGGCCGAAATCAGTCCGAAACCTATGTAGAAACCGGCGAAGGCCAGCACCACCCGGAACATGGAAGCGCCATAGACGATCATCACCGTACCGCAGGCTAGGGCGATGACGCCCCACAGGAACGCATAGTCCACCGCACACTCCCCGTCTGTCAGGATGTGGCCGATCCTAGCAGACGCGCAGGGCCGTCCGGTGTCAGTGGCGCGGGGCGTGTCGAGGCACCGGCCGGACCGGACGCCTCGGCCGCAATCGTCATCGGGGCCACCCCGGCCGGCCGCAGGCTCGACCGGCACCGAAACCGGCACCGCGATCCCGGGGCTTCTCTTGCGCTCGATCAAGGTGGCGACATGGATCGGGCGTAGGCTGGACGGATATCCCCCGCAAGAGGAGTCTCCGGACATGAACAACACGATGAAAGCCGCCGTGGTCCGCGCCTTCGGCCAGCCGCTGGCGATCGAGGAAGTGAAGGTGCCGCGCCCCGGTGCCGGCGACATCCTGGTGAAGATCGAGGCCTGCGGCGTCTGCCACACCGACCTGCACGCGGCCGAAGGCGACTGGCCGGTGAAGCCGAACCCGCCCTTCATTCCCGGCCACGAAGGTGTCGGCCATGTGGTCGCCGTCGGCGCCGGCGTCGACCACGTCAAGGAAGGCGACCGCGTCGGCATCCCGTGGCTGTACTCGGCCTGCGGCCATTGCGAGCACTGCCTGGGCGGCTGGGAAACGCTGTGCGAGACCCAGCAGAACACCGGCTATTCGGTCAACGGCGGTTTCGCCGAGTACGCACTGGCCAATGCCGCCTACGTCGGCCACCTGCCGAAGAACGTGGGCTTCGTCGAGGTCGCGCCGATCCTGTGCGCGGGCGTCACCGTGTACAAGGGATTGAAGGTCACCGACACCCGTCCGGGCAACTGGGTGGTGATTTCAGGCATCGGCGGCCTGGGCCACATGGCGGTGCAGTACGCCAGGGCGATGGGCCTGAACGTGGCCGCCGTGGACGTCGACGACGCCAAGCTCGAGCTGGCCACGCGCCTGGGCGCCACGGTGACCGTCAACGCCAGAACCACCGACCCGGTCGCCTACCTGAAGCAGGAGATCGGCGGTGCGCACGGCGCGCTGGTGACCGCGGTCTCGCCGAAGGCCTTCGAACAGGCCATCGGCATGGTCCGCCGTGGCGGCACGGTTTCGCTCAACGGCCTGCCGCCGGGCGATTTCCCGCTGGACATCTTCGGCATGGTGCTCAATGGGGTGACCGTGCGCGGCTCGATCGTCGGTACCCGCCTGGACCTGCAGGAATCGCTGGAGTTCGCCGAGCAGGGCAAGGTCGCCGCGACCGTGGCCACCGATCGTCTGGAGAACATCAACCAGGTGTTCGAGAAGATGCGCCAGGGCCAGATCGAAGGCCGGATCGTGCTGGACATGGCGGCCTGACGGACGCGCCGGTGCACCGGCGGATCAGGCGGCCACGCCTTGCGCCCGTAGCGCCAGCATCTCCGCGATGCCCTGTGCCGCATCGCGTCCCTCCGCCACCGCCGTGACCACCAGGTCCGCGCCGCGCACCGCGTCGCCACCGGCGAACACCCGCGGATGCGCGGTCTGGTACGGCAGCCGGCCGCTGCCGTCCCGCGCGCCGGTGCCGGTGACGATGCGCCCGTTCGGGGTGCCCTCGATGCCCAGTGACGTCATCCATTCCGGCACCTGCGGCGAGAAACCGAAGGCGATGATCACCACGTCCGCCTCGATCACGGATTCACTGCCCTCGACCGGCACCGCGTTGCGGCGGCCGCGTGCGTCCGGTTCGCCAAGCACGGTCTCGACCAGGCGCACGCCGGTCGCGCGGCCCTCGGCATCGGTCTCGATCGCCAGCGGCAGGCGGTTGAACAGGAAGCGCACGCCTTCCTCGCGGGCATTGGCCACCTCGCGTGCCGAGCCGGGCATCGAGGCCTCGTCGCGGCGGTAGGCGCAGGTGACCCTGGCGGCGCCCAGGCGGATGCAACTGCGCACGCAGTCCATGCCGGTGTCGCCGCCGCCGAGCACGACCACGTGCCTGCCGGCCAGGTCGGGCAACTTCACCTTGTCTTCCCAGCCGGCGATCGGCCGGCCCATGCTCGTCGGAAGCCCGGGATCGTTGCCGGCGACGATGCGCCCGTTCTGGACCAGGAACGGCAGCGCCGGCAGCACGCCGTCGGCGTCCTGTCCGGGCAATCCGCCGTCGGTGTAGCGGTAGGCGCCGGTGCCGAGGAACACCGCGTCGTATTCGGCCAGCAACTGTTCGATGCCGACATCGCGGCCGACTTCCACGCCGAGCCGGAATTCGACGCCCATGCCTTCCAGCACCTCGCGGCGCAGGGCGATCACCGACTTGTCCAGCTTGAAGCTGGGGATGCCGAACTGCAGCAGGCCGCCGATCTGTTCGTAGCGGTCGTACACCACCGCCTGGATGCCGTTGCGTGCCAGCCGGTCGGCGCAGCCGATCCCGGCCGGGCCGGCACCGACCACCGCCACCCGCTGGCCGGTGGGCTTCACCTCCGACAGGTCCGGGCGCCAGCCCCGGGCGAAGGCGGTGTCGACGATGTACTTCTCCACCGCGCCGATGGTCACTGCGCCGAAGCCGTCGTTGAGCGTGCAACTGCCCTCGCACAGGCGGTCCTGCGGACACACCCGCCCGCACACCTCGGGCAGCGGGTTGGTCGAATGGCACAGCGCGGCCGCCTCGACGATGCGGTTCTCCTGCACCAGCTGCAGCCACTGCGGGATGGCATTGTGCACCGGGCACTTCCAGCTGCAATACGGATTGCCGCAATCCAGGCAGCGCCCGGCCTGGTGGTCGGCCTCGGCCGCACCGAACCTGCCGTACAGCTCGCCCCAGTCGCCGGCCGTGCGCAGTTCCAGCGGAATCCGCCGCGGCATCTCGCGCGGCAGATCCAGGAATTGAAAGACTTGCTTGCGGCTCATGCGGCGCGCCTCAGCGTGTCGGCCAGCGACTCGATGCTCGCCGCCTTGGGCTTCACCAGCCAGAATTTGCCGACGTAGTCGCGGAACTCGTCGAGGATCTGCTGTGCCCAGATGCTGCCAGTCAGCTCGCGGTGGCGGCCGATGAGACGGTGCAGGTGCTGGCGATAGCTCTCGAAGCCCTCCGGACTGATCCGGTGGATGTCGATCAGCTCGTGGTTGTAGCGGTCGACGAAGTCGCGGTCCTGGTCGAGCACGTAGGCCAGCCCGCCGGTGAACCCGGCGCCGAAGTTCAGCCCGACCTTGCCCAGCACCAGCACCACCCCGCCGGTCATGTACTCGCAGCAGTGGTCGCCCGCGCCCTCCACCACCGCCAGCGCGCCGGAGTTGCGCACCGCGAAGCGTTCGCCGGCGCGCCCGGCCGCGAACAGCTCGCCGCCGGTGGCGCCGTACAGGCAGGTGTTGCCGACGATCGGCGTGCTGCGCGCCTCGAACCGTGCTCCGCGCGGCGGGCGCACCACCAGCCGGCCGCCGGCCATGCCCTTGCCGACGTAGTCGTTGGCCTCACCCTCCAGCTCCAGGTGCAGGCCGCCGGCGTTGAACGCGCCGAAGCTCTGTCCGCTGGTGCCGCGGAAGTGCAGCGTGATCGGCGCCTCGGCCATGCCGTGGTTGCCGTGCGCCCGGGCGATCGTGCCGGACAGGCGCGCGCCGATGCTGCGGTCGGTGTTGTGGATCAGGTGGCGGTGCTCGCCGCCGGCCTTGTGGGTGATCGCGTCGGCCAGCTGGATGTCCAGTTGCGTGGCCAGGCTGTCGGGCGATTCGTACAGGCGCGCCGCCGCGCAGCGGCTTTCGTCGCGCGGGGCTGGGTGCAGCAGCCGCGACAGGTCCAGGTGCACGCCTTCGCGCGGCGCCGCCTCGATCTGCCGCAGCAGGTCGGTGCGACCGACGATCTCGTCCAGCGAACGCGCGCCCAGCAGCGCCAGCCACTGCCGCACCTCGTCGGCCAGCAGGCGGAAGAAGTTCTCCACCCGCTCCGGCAACCCGGTGAAGTGGTCCGCGCGCAGGCGCTCGTCCTGGGTGGCGATCCCGGTGGCGCAGTTGTTGAGGTGGCAGATGCGCAGGTACTTGCAGCCGAGCACGATCATCGGCGCAGTGCCGAAGCCGAAACTGTCGGCGCCCAGCAGCGCGGCCTTGACCACGTCCAGGCCGGTCTTCAGGCCACCGTCGGTTTGCAGCGTCGCCCGCCCGCGCAGGTCGTTGGCCACCAGCGCCTGGTGCGATTCGGCCAGGCCCAGTTCCCAGGGTCCGCCGGCGTAGCGGATCGAACTGATCGGCGAGGCGCCGGTGCCGCCGTCGTGGCCTGAAATGGTGATCAGGTCGGCGCCGGCCTTGACCACGCCGGCGGCGATCGTGCCCACCCCGGCGTGCGAGACCAGCTTCACCGACACCAGCGCCTGCGGATTGACCTGCCTGAGGTCGTAGATCAGCTGCGCCAGGTCCTCGATCGAATAGATGTCGTGGTGCGGCGGCGGCGAGATCAGGCCGATGCCGGGCCGCGCATAGCGCAGCCGCGCGATCAGCTCGTTGACCTTGTGCCCGGGCAACTGGCCGCCTTCCCCGGGCTTGGCGCCCTGCGCGACCTTGATCTGCAGCACCTCGGCGTTGACCAGGTACTCGGGGGTGACGCCGAAGCGGCCGGAGGCGACCTGCTTGATCTTCGAGCGCTTCTCGGTGCCGTAGCGCGCCGGATCCTCGCCGCCCTCGCCCGAATTGCTGCGCCCGCCCAGCCGGTTCATGGCGATGGCCAGCGCCTCGTGCGCCTCCGGCGACAGCGCGCCCAGCGAGATCGCGGCGGTGTCGAAGCGGCGCAGCAGGTCCGAGGCCGGCGCGACCTGTTCCAGCGGCGTGGGCGTACCGGCGGCCTTCAGCTCCAGCAGGTCGCGCAGCGCCGACGGCGGACGCGAGTGCACCGCCCCGGTGTACGCCTTCCAGTCGGCCGCATCGCCGCTGCGCGTGGCCCGCTGCAGGGTGGTGACCACGTCGGGGTTGTACATGTGGTACTCGCCGCCGTGGACGTACTTGATCAGCCCGCCGATGCCGGGCTGCTTCAGGTCGTTCCAGGCGTCGGCCTGCAGTTCGCGCGCGTCGCGATCCAGGCGCTCGAAACCGGCGCCGCCCACCCGCGAGGGCGTGCCGTCGAAGCACAGCGCCACCACTTCCGGAGCCAGGCCGACGATCTCGAACAGCTGCGCGCCGCGGTAGCTGGCGACGGTGGCGATGCCCATCTTGGAGATGATCTTGGACAGGCCCTTGTAGAGGCCCTTGCGGTAGCTGCGGCCGACCTGGGCCACCTCGCCCTTCTTCAGCTGCAGGATCCCGCGCCGGCCCATGTCGAACAGGGTCTGGTAGGACAGGTACGGATACACCGCGGTGGCGCCGCAACCGAGCAGGCAGGCCATGTGGTGCGCGTCGCGCGCGGTGCCGGTCTCGACGATCAGGTTGGCGTCGCAGCGCAGGCCGACCCGGCACAGGTGGTGGTGGACCGCGCCGGTGGCCAGCAGCGCATGCACCATCGGCCGTTCCGGGACCGGGTAGCGGTCCGAAAGCAGCAGCATGACCATGCCGTCACGCACGGCCTGCTCGGCCTCGCGGCAGATCCGCTCGATGCCGGCCTGCAACCCTTCCTCCACGCCGTAGGACAGGTCGATCAGCCGGTTCTTCTCCGCGTACTGCGGCATCTGCATCAGCTGGCGCAGCTTGCGCTGCGACAGCACCGGCGAATTGAGCAGGATGTGGTTCACCGTCTCCGGCCCGGCGTGGAAGATGTTGGTCTCCCGGCCCAGCTGGGTGGCCAGCGACATCACGCAATCCTCGCGCAGCGGATCGATCGGCGGGTTGGTGACCTGGGCGAAGGCCTGGCGGAAATAGTCGTACAGCGGCCGGTTGCGCCGGCTCAGGACCGCCATGGGCGTGTCGTCGCCCATCGAACCGGTGGCTTCCTGCTCGGTCTCGGCCATCGGCCGCAGCACCAGTTCCACCTCCTCGGCGGTGAGCTGGAACAGCTTGTGGTAGCTGCGCAGGGTCTTCTCGTCGAACGGTTCCTCGGCCAGCGACGGGTCGATCAGCTCGGTCTGCAGGAAGGTCAGGCCCTGCTGCAGCCACTGCTTGTACGGCGCGCGGCCGCGGTTGATCCGGTCCACCGCCTCGGAATCGAGCAGGTCGCCGCGCCGCAGGTCGATGGCGATCATCTCGCCGGGGCCGAGCTTGCCCTTGCGCACGATCCGCTCGGTCGGCACCTCCCACACCCCGGCCTCGCTGGCGACGATGAAGTGGCGGTCGGAGGTGAGCAGCCAGCGCGAGGGCCGCAGGCCGTTGCGGTCCAGGGTGCAGGCCGCGTAGCGCGCGTCCAGCGAGACGATCCCGGCTGGGCCGTCCCAGGGCTCGGTGTTGAGCCCGTAGAACTCGTAGAACGCGGCCAGGTCCGGATCCTTGAACTCCAGCGACTGGGTCGCCGGCGGCACCAGGATGCGCAGCGCCTGGATCAGCTCCATGCCGCCGGCCACCAGCAGTTCGAGCATGTTGTCCAGGCTCTGCGAGTCCGAGCCGTGCATGGACACGATCGGTTCGAGCTCGGCGATGTCGAAGCGCGGCGTCTTCCACACCCTGCCGCGCGCCTGGGCCCAGCGGCGGTTGCCCTCGATGGTGTTGATCTCGCCGTTGTGGGCCAGCATCCGGAACGGATGCGCGAGCGGCCAGCGTGGCAGGGTGTTGGTGGAGAAGCGCTGGTGGAAGACGACCGCGCTGGAGGCCAGGTCGGCGCGCTGCAGGTCCGGGTAGAAGTCGACCAGCTTGTCCGGCAGGACCATGCCCTTGTAGCCGATGGCATGCGCCGACAGGGTGGTCACGTAGTAGTCGGGGAGGTCCCGGAGCTGGCGCTCGCTGCGGCGACGGGCCAGGAACAGCGCCAGGTTGAAGCTTTCCTCGTCCTGCGCGGCGCCGGCCTGGACGTAGACTTGCTCGATCGCAGGCAGGGTCTGCCTGGCCAGTTCCCCGCAGACCCGCGTGTCTGTCGGGGGAGATCGCCAGCCGAGGACGCGGAGGCCGGCACCCTGCAGTTCCCGCTCCAGCGTCTCCCGGCAGCGCTGGGCCGGCAGCGCCTCGCCGGGCAGGAACACCAGGCCCGAGGCGAAGCGCGCATCGGCGGCCAGCGCGATGCCGGCTTCCGCGGCCAGCGCGCGGAGGAACGCTTCCGGCCTGCGGATCAGCAGCCCGCAACCGTCGCCGGTCAGCCCGTCGGCGGCCACGCCGCCGCGATGGGTCATGCGCGAGAGCGCCGCGATCGCGGTATCGACCAGCGCGCGCGAGGGCTGGTCGTCGAGCTGGGCGATCATGCCGAAGCCGCACGCATCGCGTTCGGAGGCCGGGTCGTGGAGCCCGTGGCGGTGGCGAGGGTCCATCTGCATCTCTGGGGTCGGTGCCCGGGAAGCCGATTCCCGAACGCGGGGAAGGCGATGCCGCACACAGTTTCTTTCGAAACCTGCGCAATCCGAAAATCGCCGGAACCCCGACTAGACCACAGATGTTGCAGTGCCGCAACCGCGGCCGGACGCATCCCCGAGCGGGTGGTTCCGCCTAGGATGTACCCCCGGGAGGAGCGCGACGATGAGGACGTCTGAAATCTGGCAGTGGGTCTTTCTGATCGCCGTGATCGGCATCCCCGTGCTGATCGGCCTGACGGTGGCGTGGATGGTGTTCAAGGCCATCCTGTACGGCGACTGGTCCGGTGGCCTGGCCCGGGCCAGGTCGCTGCTGGAGCGGCACCGCCGGGGGGACGGGTACCGGCGGGATCCGGAAGGCGACTGACCCGATCAGCCGCAGCGCAACGCGGTGATCCGGCCCTGCGCGTCGACATCGATCGTCAGGCGCGTATCGTCGAACTCCATGGTCACCATCTGGCCCGGCGTGAGCACGCGGACGCTGCCGGCGCCGGCATCGGTTTTCGCCTGTTCGGCGATTGCGTCGTCGATGGACTGGCCGATCAGGCCCTGCACCTGGCTGCCGTCGCATACCGGTGCTGGCGGCGGCACAGTGGTCCCGCCATCGGCCACCGACTCGGCGGCCCGCTGCGCGGCCACCAGCGCCTGCTCCTGTTCGGCCCCGTCGTCATCCGCCGTCCCGCCGACGGAGCAGGCGCACAGGGCGGCGAGCAGGGTCAGTGACAGCAGCGGGCGCAACGCGGAAGGAGACATGGCCGGTTTCCGAAAGGCGGGAAGGGTGCAGAGAGTGCCGCAGCCCGCATTCGCGATGCGTTAACCGGGCCCGCGTGCGCCATCGGCAAACCGTGCAGGAGAATGGCGCGCCCGGAGGGATTCGAACCCCCGACCAATGGCTTCGGAAGCCACTACTCTATCCGGCTGAGCTACGGGCGCGTGGCCGGCCATTGTAGCTGAGCGCCGCCCGCCCGTCGCGGGTGCCCGGATCCCGGTGCGCGGGTCCCGTCCTAGCCGTAACGCCGGTCCGGTCCGTTTTCCGCGCGATCCTCGACGACCGGTGCCGGCGAGGCGGATTCGTGCACGGCCATGTCGACCGCGTCCGCTACCTTGCCCCGCCCGAACAGCACCCGATGCAGCCCGGCGAACATCCGGCACGCCCGCGCGCGATGCAGGGTCAGCCACAGCCAGGCCACGCACGCCAGCACGAACAGCGCCAGCAGCAGCGGATTGGGCACGTCCAGGCGCATCGCCTGGCCCACCGTCAGTCCGGCGAGCAGGCTCAACCCGGTCAGCACCACGCACAGCTGGGCGGGGCCGAAGCCGGCGTCATGCATCAGGTGGTGGACATGGTCGCGGTCGGCCGAAAACGGCGAGCGGCGCTGGCGGATGCGACGCACGATCAACACCAGGCAGTCGATCACCGGCACCGGCAGCAGCCACAGCGCCAGTACCGGATTCACCGGGTGGCCCGGGTTCTGGGTCAGACGGAAGGCAATCCACGCCACCGAGAAGCCCATGAACGCGCTGCCGGCATTACCCATGAACACCCGCGCGCGGCGGCGCCAGGGCAGCGGGAAGTTGTGTGCCAAAAAGCCCACGGTGGCGCCGAAGATGACCAGGGTCACCGCCGCCACGCCCGCGTTGCCCGCGTACCACGCCGCCGCCGCGAGCATCAGCAGCGCGGCGCCTACCAGCGAGCCGGCCACACCGTCGGCGCCGTCGATCATGTTCACCGCGTTGATCAGCCCCACCGTGGCGAACACGGTGAACGGCACCGACAGCATGCCCAGCGCCATGTCGTGCAGGCCGAAGGCCGGGCCGAGTTGTTCGATGCGCACGCCGCCGATGTAGACCATCGCCAGCGCGGCCAGCACCTGGGCCAGCACCCGCCACCACCAGCGCAGATCGTACAGATCGTCCAGCAGGCCGACCACGATCAGCAGTGCCGAGCCGGCCACGTAACCGAGCTTGGCCTGGGTCATCGGCAAAGGCACCAGCAGGGCCAGCACCAGCAGCGCCAGGGCGATGCCCAGCCCGCCGGTCACCGGGGTCGAATGCGCGTGGTCCTTGCGGCCCTGGGGATGGTCGAGCAGGCCCCAGCGTGCGGCGACGGGCTGCAGCAGCCAGATCAACGCCCAGGTCGCCACCGCCGCGGTGATCGTGCTGCCGACGACCCACAGTGGCCGGTCAAGCAGCGCCATCGGGTCGGATGTGATGGAACCGGGTTGAAGCATTTGCCCCTCAGGCGTGGTGCCGTCCAACGGGCAATGCGCTGCGATCCGGACCGCCCTGGCCAACTCTAGCAGGCAGGCGACGCCTGGATAACGGAAATCCACGCGAAACCGGCCGGAAAATTTCTGCCCCGCGGTTCAGCGTTCGCCCTGCACCTCGTGCAGCCGCCCGCCGTCCAGCCGCAGCACCCGATCGGCCAAGGCCAGGCTGGCCGGGCGGTGGGTGATCAGGATCACTGTGCGCTGGGCGAACAAGTCGCGGCATTCGCGGATGAATTCGCGCTCCCCGTCCGGGTCGAACATCGCCGTGGCCTCGTCCAACACCAGCACCGACGGGTCGCGCAGCAGCGCACGGGCCAGCGACAGGCGCTGTTTCTGCCCGCCGGACAGTTTCACGCCCTGGTCGCCGATCACGGTGTCGTAGCCCTGCGGCAGATCGGCGATGAAATCGTGGGCGCGCGCCGCCCGTGCCGCGTGCTGGATGTCGGCGGCGGTCGCATCCGCGCGCCCGTAAGCGATGTTTCCGGCCACCGTGTCGTTGAACAGCAGCACCTGCTGGGCGACCACGCCCACCTGCGCTCGCAGCGAGGACAGGGTCGCCTCGCGCAGGTCGATGCCGTCGATCAGGATGCGCCCGGCCTGCGGTTCCACCAGCCGCTGCAGCAGGTGCGCCAGGGTGCTCTTGCCGGCGCCGTTGGGGCCGGTCAGCGCCAGCGTCTCGCCGGCGCGCACGTGCAGGTCCAGCCCTTCGAACAGCGGCGGGCGCCCCGGGTAAGCGAAACGGACGCCTTCGAAGCGCAGCTCGCCGCGCGGGTCGTCCAGCACCACCGTGCCATCGTCGCGCTCGGGGCGCGCGTCCAGCGCCTCGAACAGCCGGTCCAGCGCGCCCCGTGCCGACTGGGTATGGCCGTAGAGCTGCGAGAGCTGGCCGACCGGGGACACCAGCACCAGGCCGTACAGGAACAGGCTCACCAGCTGCCCGGCGGTCAGTTCCTCGCGCACGATCAGGCGCCCGGCCAGGCCCAGCAGCAGCAGGATCACCCCGGCGCTGAGCACCCTCACCACCGGCGCGATTGCCCCTTCCAGGCGCGCCTGGCGCAAGGTGACCTGATACAGGTCCGAAGTCGTTTGCCCGTAGCGTTCGGCTTCCAGCCCGGCGGTGTCGAAGCCCTTGATCACCGGCAGCATCGCCAGGTTCTGCTCGGCCGAGGCCGACTGCTCGGCCCACGCCTGTTGGGCGGCGTGGCCCAGCGGCCGCAGCCGCCGGCCCACGATCTTCAGCACGACGAACAGTATCGGCATCAGGATCGCGATGGCCACGGCGATGGCCGGCGCCAAGCGCAGCATCATCGCCAGCGCCCCGACCAGGGTGAACAGCAGCGGCAGCAGCGGCACCAGGGTGCCGGTGAGGTAGCCGCCCAACCGATAGATGTCGCCGGTCAGCAGCGATAGCACATCGCCGCGGCGCCGCTCCTGGTGCCAGGCCAGCGGCAGCGACTGCAGGTGCGCGTACAACTGCGCCCCGGCATCGGCCACCAGCCGTCCGGAAACGGCCTGCAACTGCACCGATATCGCATAGCCCAGCGCCGCCTGCGCGGCCACGAGCACGAACAGCAGCCACAGCAGGTCGCCGAAGCCCTGGCTGAACACCAGCCGTGAAGTCAGCAGGCCACCCACCCAGGGCTGGGCCAGGGTCGCCGCGCTCTGCACGAACATCAGCGCCAGCGACAACAGCAGCGCACCCCGGTAGGGGCGCAGCAGGGCCATGAGCCTGGCCCGCGGGGACGGGAGGGCCGTCATGGCAGGCGCGTCCGTGCTGGTGTCGGCGGTGCCGCCGCCGTCGTGCCCTTTACCCGGCATCCGCGCTTGCCTACCCTGTGTTTTCGTCCCCTGGACCCGTGCCCATAGCATGACCGCAAGCCCCCCCCGCGTCACCCTGGACGACCGGGTGCAATGCTCCGGCGAAGTACTGATGCAGGAAGTCGGCGGCGAGGCCGTGCTGCTGGACCTGGCCAGCGAGCGCTACTTCGGCCTGGATCCGGTGGGCACGCGGATCTGGCAACTGCTGGCCGCCGGCGCACCTTCGCTGGCACAGGTGCACGCCACCTTGTGCGGCGAGTTCGATGCGCTGCCCGAGCGCATTGGCGACGACCTGCTGGCCCTGGTCGGGCAGCTCAGTGAGGCCGGGCTGGTGCAGGTGTCGTCCGGACCGGAATGAGATGGGACGCCGGCTGCAACGCTGGCGCGCGCTGGACGCGCGCGACCGCTGGCGACTGACCGGCTGCGTCGTTGGGCTGTGGTGGGTGCATGCCAGCCTGGCCGTGTTCGGTTATGGCCGCACCCGCGCGATGATCGAGCGTTGTTCGAAGCGCGCCAACCCACGCCGGGCCACCAATGCCGAGATCGCCGATGCCCAGTCGCTGGCCCGCCTGGCGGCCAGCGCCGGCCACAACACCATGGGCGAGGCGACCTGCCTGCGTCGCGCGCTGCTGTTGCACGGCTGGCTGCGTTGCAAGCGCCTGGACCCGGCGCTGCACCTGGGCGTGCCGGTGGATGCCGCGCCCGGCGCGCTGCGGGCGCATGCGTGGGTGGAGCTGGACGGGGTGCCGCTGCTGGAGTCGGATGCCGGCTACCGGCCGTTCGAACGGGCCTCAGCCGCCGCGCAGGCGTGAGCCTGCACTGCGCAGACGTCGCCACAGCAGCGCCGGATAGCCGAGGTCTTCGCCATAGAGCGCGCGTAGGTGACCGGCCGGGGGCAGCAGGCGGCCGCCGATCCAGGACAGGCGCGCACGCCAGTTCGGCAATGCGTGGAAGTTGAGACGCTGCAGGTAGCGCCAGTCGGCCAGCCGGGTGGCGTCCAGCGGCTCATTCGTACGGCCGATGGCCAGCGCAGCGGAAACCGGGGAGGGCACCGGCGTGCCGAACAAGGCCGCCGTTGCCTCCAGCCCCTCGGCCGCGATGCCGCATACCCGCGCCTTTTCGCAGGCGGCGAGGAAGCGCCGCCAATCGTCGTCGCGTTCCAGCACCTGCGCCAACAGATGCAGGTCGTACAGCCATTTCAGCCGGTCACCCAGGCCCGCGGCCAGGTTGGAGGCGCGATGTACGCAGGCATGCAGCAGCGCGTGCGGCGCGCAAAGCCCGCGCGCGCCGGTGCCCAGGCCGGGCAGGGCGATGCCGGCCGCGTCCAGCGCGTCGAAGGACGGCAAGCGGTCCAGCACCGGCCAGTCGCTCAGCGCCCAGTGCAGGTCCAGCGCCGGGGCGTGGCGGTCGGTGGCAAGGCAGGTCAGCTCGTGCTGGAAGCGCGAGGGCTGGTAGGGCATGGCGTAGCCCAGCGATGCCAGCGCTTCGGCAGCCTTCAGCGCCTGCCCGCGATTGGCGAACAGCAGGTCCAGGTCGGAGCATTCACGCAGGTAGGGCGCTGGGTAGAGCCAGTGAGCGAGGGCGCCGCCCTTGAGCAACAAGGCCGGAATGCGCCGTTCGTATATAACGGACAGCACGCGCCGGCCACTGGCCTCGCGCCGCAGTGCGGGCATGGCCATGTTGCGTGCTGCGGCGGCGAAAGCATCCCGCAGGGGCCCGGGGGCGTCCGGACACTGGCGCAGGCCATGCTCTACCAGCGCGAGGACGCCTTCGCCCCATGCCTGGCCGAGCATGGCGTCGAGTGCGGCAGCATCGGCGTCTCCGGGCTGCCAATGACCCTGTATCCAACGCGCGAGCGTAGCGCGGGGGGCCACCCTGCCGGCCGAAAGGCTCACACACGAACTCCCGCCCTGCATCGGTGATCCGCCTACCGCTGCATCGTCATCACGACCGCTATCATCGATGCTTGCGATCCTCGTATCCCCGCGCCCGTCCCATGGTGCCGATGAGCATATCCCGCCCACCCGAAGTCGCATACGACCCGTCCGCGGGGGCAGGCGCCTGGGAAGAGATCGATCGCACCCGTCTGCGCCTGCACCCGGCACGCGTGCCGCAACCGATGCCCTTGCCAGCCGCGCATGAGTGGGAACGGATCGACGGCAGTCCGTGGATGCAACGTCACGATGTCGCCGAAGGCTGCGTGCTGCGCCTGGCCGGCTTGGCGGATTTCAGGATCGATGCGGCCGGCGTGGAAGTGGAAGCCTGGCCGTTCCCGGGCATGGATGCGGACACCTGTCGCCACCTCTACCTGAACAACGTGCTGCCGATGGCGCTCAGCCGCCAAGGTCGACTAGTGCTGCATGCCAGCGCGGTGGATATCGAGGGTGAGGCGATCGTGTTCGTCGGCGTGTCCGGGCGCGGCAAGTCCACCCTGGCCGCAGCCTTCGCGCGCGCCGGGCATGCGCTGCTGGTGGACGATGGTTTGGTGCTTGAGCCGGGCGCGGCAAGTTTCATGGCCATGCCTGGCGACCCTTCGGTGCGGCTGCGGCGCGACAGCGGCGACTGGTTCGATGCCGCCGGTGCGTTGCCCGCCGAACCGCTGCGCTACACCGACAAGCAGCGCCTGCATGCAGGCGACAAGCTGCGTTTCGCCACCGGCCCGGCGCCGGTGCGTGCCATGTTCCTGCTCGGCGACGACCCGCGGGCTCCGCTGTCGATCCAGTCGTTGCCGCCTGCGCAGTCGATGATCGAACTGATCCACTACAGCTTCCTGCTCGACGTCGGCAACCGCCGACGGCACGAGGAGTCGATGCGGCAGGCCGCGGCATTGGCGTCCAACTGCGGGGTTTTCCGGCTCGACTACCCGCGTGATTACCTGGCATTGGGCGCGGTGCAAGAGGCCGTAGCTTCGTGTTTGGCTTGATCGCCATTGACGATGCCCAGATCAATGCCCGAAGTGAAGAGTATTGGAATGCCCATGAGGGAGAGGGGGTGCGCAATGGCGACGGAACGGAAAGCAGGGATCCAATGCAAAGCACAGCCGAAATCATGGATACTTCTGGCCCAGCAAAGGGATCCCGCATGGATCGAACAACGAGCGAGCCAGAACCGAGCCTGCGAGGCTGGGCGCAACCAAGGCTAATCTGTCTGGGAACGATTCGGGGCCTGACTGCGAGCGGGAGCGGGAGTCTCAACGAGGTGGGCTGGTGGAGTGACCAGTGCCTGCTCCCCCCCTATCAGAACACCTGGGAATGCACGGGGAGGCAGCGCCCCTAGGTTGGGCGGCCAATCCGCCCCACGCGGGCGTCCGCGCGCAAGCACGGTGCCGCGGGAGGGCCCCTGCCAGCCTTCTGGACTCGGTCCTCACTTGAGGTTAGAATCGCAGACAACTATGTCTGGCCATCAGGGTCAGCCGATGTGTGTACCAGGGGGCGTGATGGATATGCGAGGCACCACCAGCGGGGAATCCCCGCCGTTTCAAGGCGGGGGCGATTCTGCCAAGCCTTGGTCGGCGCCTGGCTTGACCTGCTTCGGGTCGATAAGCAATTTGACTGCATCGGGGAGTAGGGGTAACTCGGAAGGGGCATTTGGCCAGTCGTGGCTGTGTGGGCTTTATGTTTCAGGCAGCAACACCCGGATCAGGTGTTAGTACTGGGAGTGCCGACAACCTTCGTTACGGCAGCCGATGAGCGGCCTCTGCGGCATCCTCAGGCTCGACGGAGCCTTGCCCACCTCTTCCGCCCTTGAGGCGATGACCGCGTGGCTGAAGCGGCGCGGTCCGGAAGGCACCCATCACTTCCTCGATGGACCCGTGGCGCTGGGCCACACCTTGCTGGCGACCACGCCTGAAGCGCTGGTGGAGCGACTTCCGCTGACCGAGTCGGTCGGTGGTTGCACCATCACCGCCGATCTGCGTCTGGATAACCGTGACGAATTGATCGCCGCTATGGAACTGGGACGGGAGACTCGTGTCGTCGGAGATGGCGAGTTGGTGCTGCGGGCCTACCTGAAGTGGGGTGAAGACTGCGTCCATCACCTGCTGGGCGATTTCGTCTTCGCCCTTTGGGATCAGCGCGTGCAGAAGTTGTTCTGTGCGCGCGACCACCTCGGGATGAAGCCACTGGTCTACAGCCATGTTCCCGGCAAGCTGTTCGCCTTCGCTTCCGAAACTCGCGCGGTGTTGGCGATCGACGAGGCGCCCCGAGTTATCAACCAAGGACGGATCGCCGACTTCCTCGAGAACTACCTGGAAGGGCACGATCACACCTCCACGTTCTTCGAAGACGTGTACCGCCTACCACCGGCCCATTGCCTGCGTGTGGATGCCTCCGGCGTGACCGTGCGTCGCTACTGGACATTGGAGGCCGACCCGGAACTGCGGCTGGAATCCGACCAGGCCTATGCCGATGGATTGCTGCAGGTCCTCACCCAGGCCGTCGCCAGCCGCCTGCGTTGCGTCGGGCCCATCGGCTCGATGCTGTCCGGTGGCATGGACTCGGGTTCGGTATCGGCCATCGCCGCACGGCTGCTGGCCGAGCGCGGGCAGGGACTTCTGCACACCCTTTCCTGTGCCGGCCCGGACCCGGCCACCTGCGTGGAAACCCGTGCCATCCACGCAGCGATGACCATCCCGGACATCGTCCCGCACATCGCCAACCACGCAGACCTGTCGCCCTGGCGCGACGAGTTGATCCGGCTGACGCTGGAAAGCGACGAGCCGTTCGATGGCCACATGACCTTGGTGCGCACCGCTTACCTGATGGCCCGGGATGCAGGCATCAAGGTGGTGCTGGATGGCGTCGCCGGCGATTCGGCGCTGCCCTCGGTCAGCCGGACCGCACGACTGGTGCGCCGTGGACGCCTGCACCGCGCGTGGCGCGAAGCGGCCGGCATGGCACATTTCTGGGGCGGTTCACCGGCAGCCTATTTCCTGGGCGGCGTGCGCGAGGCGCTGACACCGAACGCACTGCGCCGCCTGCGCGACCGCTGGCGCAGGCATCGCGGCAACCGTCCCCCGGGTGGCCTGCTGCACCCCCGCTTCGCGGAAAAGGTGGACCTGTCCTCGCGGATCGATGCCTACCGACAACACGCCCCACCGGGACTCCGCTCCAAGGCCCACCAGCACATCACTGCGCTGACGCATCCCAACCTGGCCGTCGGGCGTGAACGCTACGACCGCGTGGCCGCGGCATTGGCCATCGAGCCGCGCGATCCGTTCATGGACCTGCGCGTCATCGAATACTGCCTGCGCCTGCCCGCCGAGCAGATCGACGACCAGGGCTGGATCAAGATGGTCTTGCGCCGGGCGATGGCCGGCTACCTGCCCGACGAAGTCCGTTGGCGTCCCGGCAAGCAACACCTCGGCGGCCTCTACACCCACACCCTCCTGCTGGAGTGGGACGGCCTGCAGGAAGCGCTTGAGCAGGCGCCGCGCAGGCTCGAAGGCTGGCTCAACCCCGACCTCCCGTTCCTTGCCAACGGCCAGGCGTCTGCACGCCTGGCCTATGCCGAGCAGCACATGATGGTTTTCCTTTCGGAGTGGTTAGGCGCACACTCCAGCCATGATCGAGACCGGACCCGCTGAGTGCCCTGCCGGGCGCGCTCGGAAACTGCGCGCGTATGCGGCGCCGGTGCTGGTACTGCACGGAGCCGTGTCCGCGCTGACCGCCAACGGCAGCGAGGCACCCGGCGAAGGCGCCTACCTGAACAGTTGCAGGCCGCCGTGGGGATATCAGCCCAACTGTCGCAGGAAGCTCTGAAGACCGGCAGGAGCCGTCACCGCGAGTCCTTCCGGTCGCTCTCGTGGCTCTTTGAATCGGCAATCACTTCGGCCCTTTCCCGGCGGCACGCCGCACCAAGGCCACCAGCAGCAGTCCCACCCCCGCCGCCGCCACGTCCAGCATCGCTTCACCCACGCTGGCGGTGCGGCCCGGCACCCAGAGCTGCACCAATTCGGACACGGTGGCCAGCACCACGATGGCCAGCAGCAACCGCACGGGGCGCGCCGCCGGATACGCCAGCGCAAGCAGCACGCCGACCGCGCCGAACATCACCACATGCACCATGTCCACGGTGGGCCACAACGCTTCGACGCGGTTGATCGCCTCGCTGAACCAACTCCAATGCAGGCGCAACGCCGCCAGCCGGGTGTTGGGCAGCAGCACTGCCACCGCGACCAGCGCCACCGCTGCTCCCAGCAGGACGCGCGCCAGCCCGGTCAGCCACGCCGGTTGCGGTGATGGCGCAGGCGTGGATGGTGCCGCGTCACCTCCTGGCGATCCTGGTCGCTCAATCGTCATCGGGCAATACCTCGCGATACACCGCCACAGTCCTGTCGATGACGATGCGTTCGTCGAACTCGTCCAGCGCGCGCTGGCGGGCGGCCTCGCCCAGCCGTCGTGCCAGGCCCGGATCGTCCTGCAGCCGCGCGATGGCAGCGGCCAGTGCGCCGGCATCACGCACCGGCACCAGCAAACCATTCTCGCCGTCGGTCACCACCTCGCGGCAACCGGGCACGTCGGTGGTCACCAGTGGCAGGCCGCAGGCGGCCGCTTCGATCAGTCCTTTCGGCAATCCTTCGCGATAACTGGGCAGGACCACCATGTCCACCGAGCGGAACAGCGCGGGCATGTCCTCCACGTGGCCCAGCCATTGCAGCACGCCTTCGCCGACCCAGCCTTGCACCGTGGCTTCCGGCACCGCGGCGGGATTGCCCGGATCGGGCGTGCCGGCGAGCAGGAATTCCAGCGCCCAGCCTTGCGCGCGCAACCGGCGCGCGGCCTCCACGAACTCGGCCAGGCCCTTGTCCCACAGCAGGCGTGCGGGCAGCAGTACGCGCAATGGCCGGTCCGGTGCGATGGCGTCGGCGTCGGAACGCGGCGCAAATCGAACGCAATCCACGCCCGAGCCGGGGATCAGGCGGATGTCCTGTGGATCGACCAGCCGCGCGCTTTCGAACAGTGCCACGTCATCCGGGTTCTGCAGGATCAGCCGCGCGCGCTTGCCGCCCAGCGCCAGCCGCATCAGTCCGCGTACCAGCGGACGCAGCCATCGCGCCTTCGCATCGTCGCTGGTGAACACATAGCCCAGCCCGGTCACCGCACTCACCCGTCCCGGCACGCCGGCCAGCCGTGCGGCCAGCGAGCCGTACACCGCGCACTTGATGGTGAAGCCGTGTACCAGGGCCGGACGCTCGCGACGGAACAATCGCCACAGGTGCCACAGCAGCGCCACCTCGCGCAACGGGTTCAGGCTGCGTCGGTCCATCGGCACCGGTTCCCAGTGCAGGCCCAGTTCTTGCAACCGCGCGCCATAGGCTCCATCAGGCGACAGCAGCAGGACCTCATGCCCGGCATCACGCAACGCCAGCGCCAGCGAGCGGCGGAAGTTGTAGAGGTACCAGTCGGTATTGGCAAACAGGACGAGCTTCATCGATGTTCCAGCTTGCGGTCCAGATTAGGCACGGGAACGAAGTAGAAGCTCTTGCCTTGCTTGTGCTGCTCCATCAGCTTCTCATCGACGAGCCCAAGCAGGTCCGTCCTGGCCGTCTGGTAGGAGATGTCGTGCGTACGCCGGTGGACGTCGATGGTGAATTGCTTGTCGGGATGGCGCAGGGCGTTGAGCAACACAGCGCGCTGCCTGTGGTTCAACGTGCCCGCAAGCTTGCTCCCCGGCCGCAGGAGTACCTCGGCTTCGGCCTGCGCGCGCTGTTTCCTCTCGATGTAGCCATGGACACCGGCAATGGCCTTGATCAGCACATCGAGCTGGTGCGACAGGAAGTACGTCGCATCGCTGCCATCGGTTTCGGTGAACAGATAGGAGCGCGTGTACTGCGCCGGTGCCTGCTTGAGGATGCTGGAGATCGAAAGATACTCGGCCATCCAGAATCCCGAGCGCATCATCGACCAGTAGAACAGCGCCCGGGCCGTGCGGCCGTTGCCGTCGCAGAACGGATGGTCGTAGCCGATCTGGAAGTGGATCATGATCGCGCGCACCACCGGGTGGATGAAGTGCCCGTCGTCTTCGCCCTGGTTGGCGAAGTCGCACAGTGACTGGAGCCGGGCCGGCAACTCGCTGGCCGCAGGCGGCACATGCAGGACGTTGCGGACCTCGTCCTCCACCACGATGTTCTCGTCTTGACGCCGGAACCTGCCGGCACACGACGGGTCCTTGAGCGTCCCATCGGTCAGCATCCGGTGCATCTCGAATACCGCTTCCGGCGTGAGCGGCCTGGACTGCCACGCCTTCAGCTCGCGCATGGCCGCGTAGTTGTTGTAGATCATCCGCTCGCCGTAGTCCCGCGGCTGCCGCCCGGTCCGGAGCATGTCCTTGGCCACCTGGGTGGTGGTGGCGGCGCCTTCCAGCTGGGAGGAGGTCATCGCCTCCTCCATCAGCGAGCGCACCAGATAGCGTTCCCGCATCTTGTCGGAAGGCACGCGTTCGGCGCCTTGCAGCGCTCCTGCTGCATCGCGGGCCACGAGGAACAGTCGGCGCTGGACGCTGTCGCTCAACGCCACCGTGAACGGCGCGCCCGCCTTGTCCCGCAACGGAAGCTCGCTGTACATGGCCAGGCGCGCATACTTGAGGCACAGCCACCATTGTTCCGGCGTGAGATCTTCCCGCGGAGGCGTCAGGTGGCGCAGATGATCCCAGTGCTCATAGGCGCCCTTGACCTCGGGGCCCAGCCGGTAGGAGAACAGGCGACCCAGATCCTTCGCGTGCCTAGCGACCAGCCCTTCCCAGGGGGGCGGCGAGACCGGGATCTTCATGGGGGCTCCTGTCAACTAACTACTAAAATGTAATTCAATTAGTAGAAAATTGACAGGTGGGGGTCGGAATCAGGTTGCAGTTCCAGGAAATACATGAATAACAATGAGTTACAGGCAAGCCGTGCTGGTGGCATCCCGTGAAAGGAGGAGCCGCCTCACAGGGTACCGGGCCTATCCGAACAGCCTGAACTGGTACGGCAGCCAGTACTGCGCATGGGTGGCGAAGTTGAGCCACACGAACTGCACCGCCGCGTAGTAGCCGATCACGCCCAGCACCAGTCCGGTGCGCATGCGGATATTGGTGCCCGCCAGCAGCGGGATGCGGGCGAACACGAACAGCTGCAGCGGGATCAGGTACAGCGCCACGCGGTCCACCGCGGTGGAAGCGAGCGACACCAGTGGCAGGCACAGCAGTGCCAGCAAGGCGATGATGGTCCACAGCCTGCGTTCCTGCCTGTCGGGGGCCAGGCGCTTGCCGTACAGCAGCATCAGCAGTGCCGGTACCGCGTTCATCAGAACGCGGATCTTCGCGCCCTGGGACTGCATCTGGTACTCGACGTAGTTGGTCCACAGCGCATCGGCGTCTTCGGCCAGCAGCAGGAAGTAGAGCAGCACGAAGGTGGCACCGACCATGCCGGCGGTCAGGAAGCGATTGCGGCTGTTGGCCAGTACCGCGATCGGCAGCAGCAGCACGGCGGACTTGTGGAACAGTGCGCCGAGCGCGATGCAAACCACGAAGGCGCGGACGCGGTGCTCGCCCAGCGCCGCCAACCCCACCAATGCGAAGCCCAGCGCCATCGCCTGGCGGCTGTAGCCCATGCCGACCACGATCAGTAGGTAGGGCACCGCCACCAGCAGCGCCAGCCAGGGCCAGGGCTGCTTGCGGCAGAACATCACCGTGCCCCACATCAGCACCGAGCCGTAAAGCAGATTGACCCATTGGACGTCGCCGCCCAGGCGGGCGACGGCCCAGTTGACGAAGTAGTGGCCGGGATCGCCCTTGCCGAAAACTTCGGAGAAGCGCAGGTGCGAGGTGATCTTGAAGTGCTCAATGTAGTTGAGCCAGTCGCCACCCACCTCGTAGCGGAAGCCGATCATCAGTGCGAACACGACGCCGATGACCCATCAGGCAAACACCACCTACTTCTGCGGCAGTCGCGAGGGAGACAGGGTGGCCCATACCGGAACCAGGAACATCAGCCAGAACGGCCACATCAGCCCGCCGCTCCCTGTGCTTCCAGCCAGGCCTGGAACATCAGCACCGACCACAGGCGATAGCCGAACGAAGCCTGCCCGGCCAGGTGCCGCTTCCAAGTCTCACGAATCGGCTCAGGCTGCAGAAAACCTTCGCGGCGCAGGCGAGTTTCATCCAGCAAGGCCTCGGCCCAATCGCGCAGTGGCCCGCGCAGCCAGTCGTCCAGCGGAATGCCGAAGCCCATCTTGGGGCGCTCCACCAGCTCGCGCGGCACGTGCCGGTCCAGCAACTGGCGCAGGAGCCACTTGCCACGTCCGTCACGCAGCTTCATCGACATCGGCAGCGACCAGGCGAACTCGACCACGTCGCGATCCAGGAACGGGGCGCGAGTTTCCAGCGACACCGCCATCGACGCGCGATCCACCTTCACAAGAATGTCGTCGGGCATGTAGGTGAGGCCGTCGAGCGCCATCATCCGTGCCACCGGATCGGCAAGGCGCGGCCAACGGGAGCGATCGTCGAGCAGGTTGGGTGGCATGAAACCACCCAACACCAAGCCAGCCGGGTTCGGCCACTCGCTCACCAGCGAGACGTACAGATCGTCCGGGTCACGCACATGGCGCAGGCGCGCCCCAAGCTTGTGCGCCTTGTCGCCGGGCAGGGCGATGCCAGCGCGCCGGGCCAGTGGCCCCAGCCAGCGATTGAGTGTGGAGGCAGGCAACGCGGTCAGGCCCGCACCCACCGCGCGTCGCATCACCAGCGGCATCCAGCCGATCCGCGACCAGGCCTTGGGCCCGAGGAAATAGCGGTTGTAGCCGCCGAACATCTCATCGCCCGCATCGCCGGACAGGGCCACGGTCACGTGCTGTCTCGCCAGTTGCATCACCAGGTGGGTGGGCAATTGCGAAGAATCGGCGAAAGGCTCGTCGTACATCGCCGGCAGGCGCGGTACCAGCGCCAGTGCATCGGCACCGGTCAGGCGCAGCTCGGTGTGCTGTGTGCCCAGGTGCGCGGCCACGGCGCGGGCGTGTACCGCCTCGTCGTAGGCACCTTCCTCGAAGCCAATCGTGAAGGTGCGCACCGGCTGGCTGGCCTGAGCCTGCATCAAGGCGGTGACCAGGGTCGAGTCGATGCCGCCGGACAGCAGCGCGCCCAGCGGCACGTCGGCCACCCGTTGCCCGCGCACTGCCGCGCCCATCAGCTCGGCCAACTGCTCCACCGCGTCTTCTTCGCTGCCGGCAAATGGCGAGGCCATGCCGCGTTCGGCCACCTCGGCCAGCGACCAGTACGCTACCGGCTTGGCATCGCGCCGGTCCGGGCCGATTCGCAACCAGTTACCCGGCGGCAACTTGGAGATGTCCGGATGGATGGAATACGGCGCCGGCACGTAGTTGTGGCGCAGCAGCAGCGCCAATGCGCCCCGGTCGATTCCGCCGGCAAAGGCCGGGTGCGCACGCAAGGCATGCAACTCCGAGCCGAACAGGAAGGTGTCGCCCTGCCAGCCGTAGTACAGCGGCTTCTCGCCCAGGCGGTCGCGGGCCAGCCACAGCTCGCGCCGCTGCCGGTCCCACAGCGCCAAGGCGAACATGCCCACGCTGCGCTTGAGGGTGGTTTCCACCCCCCACGCCTCGATCGCCGCCAACAACGTCTCGGTATCCGAATGCCCGCGCCAGGCCGGGGCCGCGCCGCCCGCTTCCAGCTCCCGGCGCAACTCAAGATGGTTGTAGACCTCGCCGTTGTAGGCCAGCACCCAACGTCCGCTGGCCGAAGCCATGGGCTGGTGACCCGCAGGCGACAGATCCAGGATCGACAACCGCCGATGCGCCAGCGCGATACCGGCGGCACCATCCACCCACGCCCCGGCATCGTCCGGGCCGCGATGGGCGATGCGCGTGGCCATGGCCGTGGCCTGCGCGGTGGCGGCAGCCGGGTCGAAACCGGCCGGTTGCAGGAAGCCGGTTAGACCACACACGAGAACGTTTCCCTCTGAAGATCTCGAAATGTGCCGAGCCGGAAACCCAGTTCTTCAGCGATTCGGCGTAACGTATCATCCGCAAGCAGCTTGGACTCCATCTCGCTGATGTCCGTGATGGCGGTCTTGTCTTTCAGCTCATCGTCGACGTAAGCAGGGTGAACCATTAGCTCGACTACGCCATGTCCGTAGGGTGCAAGCAGGGTTCGATAGGCGTCGATGCGCGGTTCGGACGACAGGGAAGGCAAGTCAAAAACACTGCAGAACCCGCTGTTCGTGCGAACGCCAGGTGGAATCATGCCTGAGCAATGACGCAGGCTCATCGAGAGAATCCTTTCCTTAACGCGCCGCCGGAAGCGTTTCCCGGTCACGGTTCCTATCCATGGCCATGGCATCCTTATGGGCAGCTTATGCTCGCTTGCAAAGGTAGAGAACGCCTTGAACACAACGGGAATGGCGTGGACATGCTGGTGGGAATCCATATGGGTTGGTGAGATGCCAAGTATTCGAATCCGGGAATACTGCGCTTCGAGTTCGGCGTAAATATCTTCCGCTCGTAACCTCCCAGTCACTGCAAGCTGCACCAGACGACGACGCGTAGGCAGGGAACCATTGGCATCCACAATGGAACTTGCCTTGCCTGCCAGCGGATTTCCCAGCGTGAGGTTGAAATGCAGGCCGATCCCCAGCGATGGGTTGGATCGTGCAAGTTCTGCTGCGTAATCAGCAGCGGGCATCGAGCTCATCAAGGTGGTACTGGTTACCGATCCAGCAAGATGACAGGTAAGGATGGCGTCGGACGCTCTTTCTGTGATTCCGAAATCGTCGGAGTTGACAATCAACAACTTATCGGCAGAGTGCTGGCTCATCAGAAGTCGCTCGCAGCCAGGGTGATGCACCGACAGTCATGGCTCCGCTTCAATGGATCGGTCACGAAGAATGGGATTCGTCTTGAAGTAGGCATGCGAATGGCATTGCGAACGGTGCGGCTGCCATCTGGCAACAGCGCGATTGCTGGAAAGGGTGCGGCCAGGGCCGCATGGGTATTTGCCCACCAGTCGACAAGTAGGTGAAGCCCATGCCGCCATGGAGTGGCGACGCTGAAGGTCAGGGGAGCGCCTTTCGCATCCAGCCGCACGAGAACCTTGTAGTCCTTGTCTGGGCGATCGTAGTAACGCCAACGAGCGTAGTCGACGGTGCGCTCAATTTCGGGGGGCGTGGAGGTGGCAGTGGCAGCCATCCTGCCCTGCAGGTCTGGCCAAATGGCCAACACATCGCTCCGGGCGGAAAGAACCCGGCCAGATGACAACAGCGGAAGTACTGCGGCTGGTCTCAAGTCGGGCTGGAAATCCATGCCTGCACGTTGCCAACCCGGAAGTGCGGCCTTGTTGGGATGACCAAGTAGTAGGGCGCCCCGCTCAGTGACAAACGACATGGCACATTCGATGATGCGGGAGAAAAGACGCAGCTTTCGATAGTCTGGATGGGTAAGAACGTCGACAACGAAGTAACCCAGACGATTGTCTTTGGCACCTATCGCAAGTCGTACCGGAATCAGGGCAGCCTGAGCAATCAATTGGTCGCCATTGCGGACTACCACTGCAAGAGCTTCACCATGAGGGTTGTGCAGACACAACCAACGACGGTAATCGGCACTTGCATAAGGATCAGTAGGTGGATAGTAGATACTGCCGAACGCCAGCATGCTGGCAAGCAGGGAGTTGTCTATTCGTTCGATGAGCGCTGAACCAATGGATTCGTTCATCACTGCGCCTTGTTGGCTGCGTCGCGAAGTATCTGTTCATAGACAGGCAGTTGGCTGGCCAAGGAATACTGTGCCGCAACTTTTGCTCTGCCTACAGTGCCCATTCTGGCACCAAGCGCTGGATCGTCACGGAGGGCTCGTAATGATGCCAGCCATTGCCCAGTGCCATTCGCCAGGAGGCCAGCCCCGTCATCCAATACCTCAATGTTTGCACCGACAGGCGACCCTATGGCAGGCACCCCGCAGGCCATATATTGAATCAACTTGAAGGCGCATTTCCCTCGTGTCCAAGGATCGTCTTCCAGGGGCATGATTCCCACGTCGAAGGTGCGGATCAAATCGACCTCGGTGTCCTCGCTCCAGGGAATATTGACGACTTCCACGCCGGGAACGGCGGGCGCCACTCCACCCACCACCGTGAGTCGTACGGGACTCTCCTGAGCGAGTTGCGCCAATGCGTCTTCAACCAACCGAAGGCAACGGATGGAAGAAGGTGAACCGATCCATCCAACATTGAAATAGCCGTTCCCGCCAGAGCCTATCGCTGGAAGGTACCGGGTATGGTCTACCACGGTCGGTACGATCCGAATGTCCTGGGCGAGGCCCTTGGCCATTTCCGCAAGTACCTTGTTCCCAGGTACGGAAATGGCGGCCTTGCGCAGAACAGGGGCGAACTTGTTCCCCAAAATTTTTGCCTTGATGCCACCCGCAAGGCGGTACTTCAATGGAAAGGCGTCGTCGAAGTCGAAGACAAATGGGGCACTAAGGAGCGCCGCTTCGATCCATCCAGGGACCAAAGGACTCAACTCACCTTGTACCCAAACGCAGTCGTACTTCCTTTGCCGGATGAATGTGAGGAGACGACGCCAATAGCCTCCAGCAACGGATCCGAAGTGGATGCTTCCGCTTCCAAATCGGTTTGTCAGATAGTTGTTGTCAAGGAGCGGAGCGACATCGACCTCAATTCCATGATCCATCAGCCCGGGTTTGAAATATGAAATGCGATGGCGGGTGCTGGCCGCAAGGGTTCCATAGAGGGGTAGCGCAAGAACGCGCAATTCGTGGCTTGGCTTTTCCATCATCCGTTCGTTGCCCACTCAAGGATCACGTTTCGATAGGGCAGATAGGCGAATGCATGGCTTCCAAGATTGAAATAAACCAAGAAAACGGCCAGGAAGTACGCATTGCATATCCAGGTGGCCTGTGTCCAACGCGAGCCGTGCGCGGCGACGAAGGCGGGGAACGCCCACATCTGCACGAAAGAAAAATAGAGAGAAAGGCGGCTCGCTCCCGTGGAAGTCAGAAACACCAGCGGTATCAACGCCAAGGACAGGATGGAGGCGCGATAAATCAAAGCGTTGTCCCAGCCGTGAGCCTTGATCTGGCGTTGGAATACCAGAAATAACGCTGCAGGAAAGGCGCTTAGCGCAACATGGAAGATGGCACCTCCGGACTGGATATTATCCACGAGATAGCGCTGCGCATAGACGCCAGCTGCCCCGCTGTCCATGAGGTATCGGGTCATCAACGCCACGAAAGCCACACCAATCGTCACCCTGATCCAGGGCTGCTTTCCTCCCCCCCAGATGACAAATATCAACATGAGGGCTGCGCTATTGTGGATGCTTGCTGCCATGACAATGAGAGCGACTTTCAATGCCAGAGATGATTGCCGCCAGCTTGCCATGGCAGTAAATACAAGGCCTATTGCCGCCGCTTGTCGAATACCACTCATCGACACCACGAACACGAGAAAGGGAGTGACGGCCGCAGTCGCCAACCAAGGGTTGGCCGTCGTCAACGAGAAACGATAAAGGCCAAAAAGGAACAAGGCTGCGCAGATGGCATTGACCCCTGGCAAGCCCAGACCTGTGACGCTGGCGATCTTGCCGATCAGGAAGAAACCCGGTTCTCGGCTATCAAGGATAGCCGACCAGGCAGAGGCCTCGATGCCCTGGAACATGTACCAGTAACCGGTCCAGTCTGGCCCAACCTCGTAGCGGAGACCCGTGAACAGCCAGAGGGTCAGGTAGAACACGATAAAACCAAATTTGCCGTACCTGCGTCCAGGCACGCGAAAAGCCAAGACGATGGGGATCAGGAGGATGAGAAGATAGACCCACATCAGCGCGTACTAGCCAGCTTCTGATAGACAGACTGGTACAGGACTACCCCCTGATGGAGCGAGAAATGCTTGTGGGCGGCGGCCACGCAGCGGTCGGCGGTGGCCGGGTCGGCGGCCAGGGCGAGCAGGCGTTGCAGGCCGGTGTCCAGGGTGGCCGGGTCGAAGGCGTCAATGGCCACGCCCACGTTCTCGCCTTCCAGTACCTGGGCCATGTCACCCACGCCCGTGTTGGACAGGCAGGGGATGCCGCAGCCCAGGAACTCGCCGAGCTTGGTGGGGGCCGAGGCCTGCTTGGAGAACACTGGTTTGATGAAGAAGATGCCCGCATCCATCCGTGCCATTTCCTCCGGCACCTGGTCGTGGCCGGCGCTGAGCAGGTCCACCGCATCCAGGTCCGCACCACCGGCCGCCAGGCGCTGGCGTATGTAGTCGTGCTCGTGGCGGTTGACCACCCGCAGCCGTGAGTCCGGGCGCAGTTGTCGCAGCCGGGCGAAGCAGGCCACCACCGCGTCGAACAGGTACCAGGTGCCGGCCGATCCCACATAGCCCAGGGTGAAGGCATCCCCTGCCCCGAGCGGGCGTGGTCGCGGCCGGAAACGCGCCAGGTCGGCACAGGTGGGGATCACCGTGACCGGCGGCATGCGTCCTTGCAGGTAGTCGAAGCGCTGCATCTCGCCCACGGCGGCGTGGGTCAGCGACACCACATGGTCGGAACCCAGCAGGAAACGGCGTTCGAACCACTTGGCCACCCGGTACATGCGGCCATCGCGTGGCCACAGCCCGCCATCCACGCGCTCGTCGGCCCAGAAGCCGCGCATGTCGAATACGAACTTCGCGCCAGTCGGCCGCTTGAGCGCCAGCGCCATCACCGCTGGCACGTAACTGCGGGCATGGACGATGCCGATGCGGTGACGCAAGACCAGCCACAAACCGCTGGCGATGCCGACGAGGATGTCCCAGGCCGTGGCCAGCGCGGACGGACGCTTGTGGTAGCGGCGTGGATGCCAGTGGATGTCGGCGGCGGCGATGCGTGCGGCCAGCGCATGGCGCCTGTCGACATCAGCCCAGTCCTGCGGCTTCTCGAAGCTGAGTAGGTGGATGGGACGGTCGGCGGCCAAGCGTTCCAGGTAGGCGAGCACCTGGGATTGGCCCAAGGGTTCTAGCATGCCATCGTAGGCAAGGTATAGCAGGGGCGATGGCGTCATGCTGGCACCTTGTCGCGCCGATCCGGCAGCAGCAGGTCCAGGTATTGATCCGCAATCCTGCCCACGTCGAAGTCCTGGGCCCTGCGCTTCAGGGCTTCTGTATCGTGCGGGTGGGTGAGGGCATCCTCCATGGCCTTGGCCAGGGCCTCCACATCGCCGACAGGCACCAGCGTGCCGTAGCGACCACCCTCCAGGATTTCGGCAGGGCCGGAGAGGCAATCGGTGCTGACTACGGGCGTGCCTTGTTCCAGTGCTTCCACGATCACGTTGCCGAATCCCTCGTTGCTGGACGACAGCACGAACAAATCCGCGTGGGCATGGAACGGCACCGTGTCTGGCACAAAACCAGGCAGAAAGACAGGTTCCTGCAAGCCCAGTTCCCGTATCAAGGCTTCCAGAGCAGATCGCTCGTCCCCTTCACCCAAGATGAGCAATCGGGCATCCACTTTGTTGCGCAGTCGAGAAAATGCGTGGAGTAACAAAGGAAAATCCTTCTCCCTCTTGAGCCCTCCCACAGCTAGTACACGTTTATGAGTACCTTCCGCCCAAGACTGGAAGCTTTTGGGGAAAGAAGGTGCGGCGACAACCTGACCCCGTGTTGCAGGGTTATATTGCGCGCTCACCAAGCCATCAGGGAAGCCCGCGAACTGCTCCAGATCAGTGGCGGATCCTTGCGAAACTGCCAGTACCGCATCTGCACGTGGTAACAACCAGCGCATGGTGGCTTTTATCGCCGTTCGCGTACGCCAGCGACGAGCCAGCGGAGATGTCGACCAAGTGGTGTGCTCTACGGCAACCACGCGGCAGCGCACACGGGACTTCCAGCGCGCCAGCACTGCCAGGATGGTCAATGGCCACATATTGGCCAGCAGTGCCATCGGGTGCGAATCGCGCAGATACCGCGCCAGTGGCAACAGCACATGGCGGGCGCGTGGTGTGCCCAGATCCACTATCTGAACACGCGAGTCAAGCATATCCAGCAACTCTCCCTGCTTGCGCATCAACACCATGTCCACTACAAGCCCGCGTCCTACGAAGGCGTTGGCTAGATTGACGCAAACGCGCTCGGCGCCACCGCCGCGCAAGTTGGGGAGGAGGATGGCCACATCAGCTGACGGCATCAGGCCGCTCCTTGATGAAGCGTGCCGGAGCGCCTGCGACTATCGTGTTCTCTGCTACCCCCCCTCTGACCAGGGAGTGCGCGGCGATCACCGCGCCCTTGCCGACATGCGCGCCTTTGAGCACGCTGGACTTCGCCCCGATCCATACGTCGTCCCCGATCACTACCGGGGCGCAATCGAAACCGGATTCGCGGATCCGCTGCCCGATCGGGAAGCGGTGATTCTGATCGCGGATCGTAACGTACTCGGCGATCAACACGTCGCGCCCGATGTTCACCTCGACCTTGCTCGTCACCAAGCACCCAATGCCGATGAAGGAGTCGCATCCGATTGAAAGCGCACCGCCCTGGGCGACAAGTTGCGAGCCCGCACCGATGGAGACGCCTGCCCCGATGACAAGCCTGCCGCCATCCGTCGCCTGAAGCATCACGTTGCGGCCGATTGCAGTGGACCAGGGCACCTGCACACCTCCGTACAGCAGACGAATCTTTGCGACCCTGGCCAGCGACGCGCCATGGCGCAGGGCATGCAGGGCCAGCGAACGAATTTTTCTCAGCAGCACGTTACCCATCAGCCCATTCCGTGTCCGGCCCTGGCGCTTCCACGACTGGGAAAGGCCAGCAGTGAAGCATCGAGCTTCAGCCGGTCTCGCGCGGCCATCCACATGATCAGGTTCCAGACCAGCGTCGACACAACATGGCTGATGGCGGCCCCCATCAAACCGAAGACATGGATCAACGGATACGAAAGAGTCAGGAGACATATCAATGCAGCAAATGATGCGTGGGTAACCTGTTTCTGGCACCCAGTCATGTTCAGCAGGCCGGCTGCAATCCCGAACATAGCATTGACCAGCACCGAGCCACACAGCACCAGAAGTATCACGTTGCCCTCAGCGAACTCGGCACCGAACACCTTCGTCAGGATCCATTCGCCCTGCAGCAGGAACGGCAGCACCAACGCAGCAACCCCGAGGGTCATGCCCGCGGCCGTCAGGCCCAGCAACCGTTGCAGCCGCACTCGGTCACCCACCGCGTGCAGCCGGGCGATGATCGGCATCCCGACGATGTTGAACAGGCTGATCGGCATCGCGATCAACAGCGTCATGGAAGTGGCCATGCGGTAGATGCCCACATCGGACATGGCCACCATGATGCCGAGCAGCAGGATCAGCACATGCCCCTGCAGCAGGCGCATGCCCTCGGTCAGCGCCATCGGGAGCGCGCTGGACCACCAGCCACGTACCTCCATGACGGGATCGGCGTCCGCCACCTGCCCCGGCAGTGCCTTCTTCAGCATGACCAGGACGACAAGCAGCGCGAGGCATGCGGATACCGCGCCAAGTGCCATGCCTAGCGCAGGCGTCAGCGGGGCCAACCACAGCGGCACGAGGAACAGCAGCAGCGAATAGAACGCCGGGCGCAGCACCACATCGGGTAGCTGCCCCCGGACGATCTGTTGCAGTCCCCGCAGGGCGGCCGCTTGCAGCGAGACCTGTGCGGCGACGGGGATCATCAGCACACCTACCAGCAGGGTCAGGCCCAGCATCGAGCCGATCCCGCGGCCGCTCAGCCACAGCCAGATGAGCAATCCGATCGCCACAACGACCGACAGCCACAGGGAGGTTCGTGTGGCCCAGCGCAGGATTCCCTTCATGCGTCCCCAATCCTGCTTTACCTGCGCAGCCGCGACTTCACGGGTCAGTAGCTGCGGCAAGCCGAACTCGGTGGGAACCGTAAGCAACGCAATGATCGACATTGCTACGCCATAGATGCCATAGCCCTCCGCGCCGAGGCCGCGCGCAAGCTGTACGCCGACCAGGAAGCTAAATCCCATCCCGGCGATGCGCAGGCCGGCGCTGCCGGTTACGGCTTTGACCAAGGTTGGCCCGAGACCTTCTCCAGTCAGATAGGTGCGGATCCGGCTGATCATGCGTCTTGACGCTTGATGCTTTGAGTACTCGTGAAGCCACTGGGGTTCTGCGACTGCCACCGCCACGTATCCCCACGCATCTCTTCAACCCCCAGCTTCGCCTTCCACCCTGGCAGTGCTTCGGCCCGCTCCAGTGCGACCTGGCTGCTGTTGCACAGGTTGTCGAACACGGTGACCCGATGCCCGGCCTCCAGCAGCGCCACGCAGTTATGCGATCCGATGTAGCCGGCGCCGCCGGTGACGAGGATGTGCATGGTCAGGGTGGGCGGCGGACCGGGAGTGGTGCACAAGTCTAATGGTCTTTGGGCTTCGTACTACGGGATTTCTTCTCGGTACGCCCCGACGGCATGCGGGATTTTCCTACGCGGAGTAGGAGGCGAGGCCGACTGGCAGGACCGGACGGGCGTGGGAAGGTGGCTGTCCCAGTCTGTCTTGAATAATATCATTAGGTGATATAGGATATGGGCATCGAGTCACTCCTTGAACTGGACGGTGAGCGATTCGAAGTCTGCGACGGCTATTGGGTGAAGTTCGACGTGAGGCTCGTGCAGGCCACGGCCACGGCCACGGCCACGGCCACGGCCACGATTCCGCACGGTATCGGCTACTCGTTGACGCTCCACCGGCCCGACAGCACGAGAATCCTGGGCTTCGACAACGCCCATGCGCTGAGGCCCGCCGGCAATCCATTCAAGCACGTTGGCCAGGTGTTTGCCTACGACCACAAGCATCCGTACTTGCGCGCCCCGATTCCTTACAGGTTCGACTCGCCTGAGCAATTGCTGACGGATTTCTGGGACGCGGTGGACGATGCGCTTTCGAGGGAGGGGGTATGAGCTCCGATAGGACAATCCACATCGGCGTGGCAACCCGTGAGTCCATCCGGAAGCGGACGCTGGACATCGCGGCGGGTCGGATCAAGCCGGAACCGGGCGATCCGAAGATCTGGATCACCTCCCCGAAGGTAATCGCGGAGGTGTTGAGCCAGGAGAACATCGATCTCATCCATGCCATCAAGAGGCTGAGCCCGGACTCGGTCTCCTCGCTGGCCGAGGCGACCGGACGCAGCCAGGGCAATGTCTCCAGGACCCTGAAGCGGCTGACGGAACTGGGTATCGTCGAGCTAGTCCGCGAGGATCGGCGGGCCCGGCCCGTGGTGGTTGCCGACCGGATGCAACTGGATGTGGAGTTCGTCGGCTGCTAGAGCACGGAGTGGGCTTTGCAGGCTACGCGTCGTAGTACTCCCGATACCACCGCACGAAATTCCCAACGCCTTCCTCAACGTCCACCACCGGCCGGTAACCCACGCTCTCGATCAGCCCAGACACATCGGCCTCCGTATCGGGCACATCCCCGGCCTGCAGCGGCAGCATCTCCATCACCGCCTTCCGCCCCAGGCATTGCTCCAGCACCTCGATGTACCGCAGCAGCTCCACCGGCTTCTCGTTGCCGATGTTGTAGATCCGATACGGCGCCACGCCGCTACTGGCCGGATCGGGTGCGTCGCCGCGCCAGTGCGGATCCTTGCCCGGCACCTGGTCCAGCGTGCGGATCACGCCTTCGACGATGTCGTCCACGTAGGTGAAGCTGCGCTTGTGACGGCCATGGTTGAACACCTTGATCGGTTCGCCGGCCAGGATCGCCTTGGTGAACAGGAACAGCGCCATGTCCGGCCGGCCCCAGGGGCCATACACGGTGAAGAAGCGCAGTCCGGTGCAGGGAATGCCGTACAGATGGGCGTAGCTGTGCGCCATCTGTTCGTTGGCTTTCTTGCTGGCCGCGTACAGGGTCAGTGGATGGTCGGTGCCCTGGTGCTCGGAGAACGGCATCTTGGTATCTGCGCCGTACACCGAGCTGGTGCTGGCGAACACCAGATGCTCCACGCCATGGTGGCGGCAGCCTTCGAGCATGTGCAGGAAACCGGTGACGTTGCTGGACACGTACACATGCGGATTCTGTGCGGCGTAGCGCACGCCGGCCTGGGCGGCCAGGTTCACCACCCGCTGCGGCTTGTGCAAGGCGAATGCGGCCGCGATCGCGTCGCGATCGGCCAGGTCGGCGGTGATATGGGTGTAGCGCGGATGGTCGATGAAGCGGGCCAGGCGCGCCTGCTTGAGGGTGACATCGTAGTAGTCGTTGAGGTTGTCGATGCCGACGACCTCGTCGCCGCGTTCGAGCAGGCGCAGTGCCAGGTGCGAGCCGATGAAGCCGGCGGTGCCGGTGACGAGGATCTTCATGGGTCAGAGCCTTCCATCCACCGCTTCGCGCGGCAGCACGTACTTCACGTCGTACAGCACCGCGCCGGGCTTGCCGTAGCCGCGGATACCCGCTGCGCCCAGTTCGCGGAACTGCCGGTGGCCGACTGCGATGATTACCGCGTCATAGTCACCGGGCTTGGGAACGGCGACCAGGTCCAGGCCGTACTCGTGCCGCGCCTCGCCCGCATCCACCCACGGGTCGTGCACGTCCACCTGCAGGTTGTCCTGGCGCAGCGCCTCGACGATGTCGATCACCCGGGTGTTGCGCAGGTCCGGGCAGTTCTCCTTGAACGCCAGGCCCAGCACCAGCACCTTCGCACCCACCGGGTTGATGCGCTTGCGGATCATCAGGCGCACGGTCTGCGCGGCCACGTAGCCGCCCATGCCGTCGTTGGTGCGGCGGCCGGCCAGGATCACGTCCGGGTGGTGGCCCACTTCCTGCGCCTTGTGGGTGAGGTAGTAGGGGTCCACGCCGATGCAGTGGCCGCCGACCAGGCCGGGGCGGAACGGCAGGAAGTTCCACTTGGTGCCGGCCGCTTCCAGCACTTCCAGGGTGTCGATGCCGAGCTTGTCGAACAGGATGGCCAGGTCGTTGACCAGGGCGATGTTGAGGTCGCGCTGGGTGTTCTCGATCACTTTGGCCGCTTCGGCCACCTTGATGCTGCCGGCCTTGTGGGTGCCGGCGGTGATGATTGAGGCGTACAGGGCGTCGACGAAGTCGGCCGTTTCCGGGGTCGAGCCCGAAGTCACCTTGAGGATGCTGGTGACGCGGTGTTCCTTGTCGCCGGGATTGATCCGCTCGGGGCTGTAGCCGGCGAAGAAGTCCCGGTTGAACTTCAGCCCGGACACGCGCTCGAGTACCGGCACGCAGGCTTCCTCGGTGCAGCCGGGGTAGACGGTGGATTCGTACACCACCACGTCGCCGGGCTTGAGCACCCTGCCGATGGTCTCGCTGGCCTTGAGCAGTGGGGCCAGGTCCGGGCGCCGGGCGCCGTCGATCGGCGTGGGCACGGTGACGATGTAGACGTTGCAGCCGGCGATGCCGTCGGCCTGGTCGGTGAAGCGCAGCCGGATGGCCTGGGCCAGCAGCTCCGGTTCCACCTCCAGGGTGCGGTCGCGGCCCGCGCGCAGTTCGGCGATGCGGGCGGCGTTGATGTCGAAGCCGACCGTGTCGAACTGCTTGCCGAATTCCACAGCCAGCGGCAGGCCGACGTAGCCCAGGCCGATGATGGCGATGCGCGACTCGGCGGGCGGGCGCGGAAACCGCATGAGGAGGGATTCCTTGGATGAAAAAGGGGACGACGCGATCAGGCGAGTTTAATTGCCTCCGTCCCCTTTTTCGCCTCCATCGCGAGCGATGCGGCGATGCCGGCCAGCAGCGCGGTGGCGGTCATCAACGCCGGGGTGCGCAGCGGGTAGTCCACGACGCTGTGCGCCAGGACCACCAGCACGCCGACCCAGGCGCCCACGTGCAGCGAGTCCGGGCGCCGGCCGCGGCCCGGACGGGGGCGCGACCACGCCATGAACACGGCCAGTGCGGCAATCCAGGCCAGCCCGGCGATGCCGCTTTCCAGCCACCATTGCGGGTACTCGCTGTGGGCGTGGTTGAAGAATTCCCCTTGCACCAGTGCGGGGGGGGCATGTGCCTCGAACCAGGGAACGAAGCTGCCCACGCCGATGCCGCCCGCCGGCGCCTCGCGCGCCATCTGCGCGGTGGCGGCGAACACCGCGCTGCGCGCCTCCTCGTTCCGGTCCACCTTCAACCAGCCGTGGGCGACGACCAGCAGCAGGGCCGCGGCCACCGCGCCGCCGACGCCGGCCAACAACGCCAGCCGGCGGTGCCTGCGCCAGCGTCGGCCCAGCCAGCCGTTGGCCACCGGCACCGCCAGCAGGCCTGCGATGGCCACCAGCACCGCGCCGCGCGATCCGGTCAGCGGCAGGCCCACCAGCAGGAACAGGCCCAGGCCGCCGATCGCCACCCGGGTGGCCCACCAGCGGCCGTCGCGATCCTGCTCGTCGTCGTGGACCAGCCAGGCCAGGACGATGACCAGTGCCACGGCGATCGAGGTGGCCTGGTGGTTGGGATTGGCGAACAGACCGTTGAGGGCCGGTTGCCACTGCGGGAACGGGTTGAGCGGGCTGTCCTGCGGTGCGCCCAGCTGCAGGTAGCCCAGCACCAGGCTGAAACCTGCCAGGGCGACGAACAGCCAGGCCAGCTGCTGCAGCTCGCGCCGGGGCAGCGCCAGTGCGGCTAGAAAGGCGACGACCGCCGGCAGCACCGACCACAGCGAACGTTCGGTGGCCCAGGGCGACAGGCTCAGGCCGGTGAGCCATTGCGCAGCAAGGGCGATGGGTACCGCGGCGGCCAGCGCCACCAGCCAGGCGCGCGCCCGTGGCGCGGGCGTGGAGGCCAGTTGCCAGGCGGCCAGCAACAGCACCGGCCAGGCCAACAACTGGGTCAGGGCATCGCCCCAGCCGCGATCCTGCGAGCCACCGCCCGTGAGCATCGCCATCACCAGCAGCAGTGCGGTGAGGATGGGAAGCGCCATGCCAGCGCCTGTCAGGCTCCAGCGCCAGTGCTTGTTTGCAGCGTCGGGGATCAGCGACTGACCGGTGGCGGCGGGACGGTGTCCATCGCATTCAGCAGGGCGGCAGTGATGGCCACGCCGCCGGCGATCTTGCCTACCCCAGCCCAATCCGTGCCGCCCGATTGCGGCAACAAGGCCAGGCAGCCGTCGCGGTCCGGCACCGTGTGCACGCCGGGCTTGTCGAAATGGATACGGCAATCGTTGTCGTAGCGCAGCGTGGCGGTGGCGCCGTCGACCAGCATCAGCCGGTCACCTTCGTGCAGCTCCTGGCCCTGGGCCACGCTATTGAAATCGCCACCGACGCTGGCGGTGACGCTGCCATCGCGCATGACCACGGTGGCCACGTCGCGGTCCTCCGCGGCGAAGGCCGTGCCGCAGGTGGCGATCGTGGCGAAGGCCAAGGCGATCAGCGACTTGTTCATGTCCGTGACCCTGAAAGGGATGCTATCGCCGGCCACATTACTATTTATCCCGCTGGATCCGCAACTTGCGTCACAGAAGCAGGCCGGTTGGCCGGCGCCACGCGCACCCGGTCCACCCACATCCGACCCTCGGTCCACTGGGCGCGCTCGGTGGGGGCCGGGTTGCGCAGGCGCAGCCACTGGCCGGGACAATCGGCCGGGACCTGGATCGCGCCGCTTAGGGTATGCCACTCCGAGCTGCCAGTGATGCGCGGCGTGGTTCCCAGCACGCGGCCGTCGGCACAGGCCACGATCCACTCCAACCCGCCGTCGCTGCGCAGGTTTTCGGTGCGCAGCCGCACTTCCAGATCATGGTTGCCGGGCGCCAGCAACAAGGCCTGCTCCAGCCCGACCTCGGGTGCGGGGCGGCCCCGGAACTCGAGCGCCGCAACCGGGCCCTGGGCGCCGGCGAGGGCGGGTTCGATGGCGATGGTCTGGCCGGGGATCGTGCGGACGCGCCAGTCGAAGCCGATGCCGGAGAGCGGATGGCTGAAGTCCTCGTTGAAGACGGGCGACAGGCGCGTGCCGGCCGGCAAGGTGCCAGCCCAGTGGGCGTAGGCCTGGCCCCATTGACCACGTCGGATCAGCTCATCGATCCAGGCCGCGTGTTCGGACTGGGTCAGTCCACCTTCGGCGCCCAATGCGGCCATGACCGAGGCCGCATTCTGTGGATCGGACGCGGTCTGGAGCTGCCGCAGGTAGGCCTGACGCCAACCCGGCGTACGGACCAGCACCGGCACCAGGGCGTCGACGAACTCTTCGTCGGCGGATAGCTGCACCAGCACCCCCAACAGGGCTGGGCGGGTTTGCGGGCTGGTGTCGAGCAGGCGATCAATGTGTACCAGGGCTTCGGTGTAGCGGCCCTGGGCCAGTAGGTCGTCGGCCATCCAAGCGCGGGAGGGCAGGTCGCGCGGGCTCAGGGCGATGGCCTTGGCGTATAGCTCGCGGGCCTGGTCGGTGTGGCCCGCGGCAGCCTGTTCCTGGGCCAGGATCCGCCAGGCGCGGCCCTCGAGGGGGGCGGCCTGGATCAACACATGGGCGGTGCGGGCGGCGGCGGCCAGGTCGCCGGCGGCGGCCTGGCGCTCGGCCAGTGCGGCCAGCGCGCCGGGGTGGCCGGGCAGGCGGGACAGGGCGGTTTCGACATCGCCCTGGGCCAGTGCGGCATCGGCGCGGGTGTGGGCCACGATCCGCCAGCCCGACCAGACTGCCAGCGTAGCCAGGCTGACGAGCAGGGGCAGGCGCAGTGCCGGCTTCACGGGGCGGGCTCGGCGGTGATCGTTTCCAGGGTCACGCTTTCCACCCACCATTCCTGGTCGCGCCAGCCCAGCCCGGCGCGCAGCATGCGCGGGCTACCGCGGTCGGAGGTCCGCACCGGGACTTGCAGGCGCGCGGTGTCCGGCTCGATCCGCCAATGGGCCTGGCTGTGCAGGATCTGCGCCTGCCCCCTGCTGGAATCGTCGGCCAGCTGCCGGCGTACGGATTCGGCCGCGTCCAGGGCCGGGCCGCTGCGCCAGATCGGTGGGGGAACGGCCTGGCGCGATGTCAGCCAGGCCAGCAGGGCTTGGGCGCGCTGTTGGGCGTGGCGTGCGCGCACGGGGTCCGGCGCCGGTGTCGGTTCCGGATCGGGTGCCCGTGCCTGCACTGGGTCCGGCTGAGGAAGAGCGGGTGCGCTGATCGATGCGATGGCGGTGGTCGTCTTGACCGCCTGGGACGCGACCGGTACCGATGCGGCGACTGGAACAGCGACGGGTTCCGAGGTGGCTGTCGCCGCGACCTGTTGCGGCACGACGCGCGCCTCGGCCTCGGGGCGCGCCGCCGACCGGGGCTGCACCGCCGCATGCGCCCCTTCGGCGGTGATCGCTGCGTCCTGGGGGGGCGAATCGATGGCTTCGTTCGCGATGGCCGGAAGTGCCAGTGTGTCGGAAAAACGGGCGGAGGCAGATGCCTTCCGGCCTTGCGCCGGCGGCGGTGGTGTCGCCAGGGAGGCGATGAGTCCCCGTTCTGGACGTTGCGGGGGTGTCCAGGTCAGCCACAGTCCGCCGCCGACCAGCACCAGTGCCAACGCTGCGACGAACAGGCGGCGGCCCCCCATGCGCCGGGGTGGCGCATCCTCCACGCGGACCCAGTGGCGTACGCGCACGGGGGTGGTAGGCGGAACGAAGGCTTCGTCCTGAGTGGCGCCGGCCATCGATGCGGCGGCCGAACCGTGACGCAGGCGATGGAAGGCGGCGTTGATCCGTGCCGAGTGGATTGCCTCGCCGCTGTCTGCGTTGGCGCGGTCCGGGTGCAGCCACGATTGCAGCAGGCGGTAGTGACGCTTCAGCGTGGCCGCATCGGCTCCAGGGGGTAGTCCCAGCAGGCGGCGGTCCTCGGCGCCTTGGAACAGCAGGACCTCCTGCACATAGAAGCGCGCGGCCTGTTGCAGCCGGTCGGGATCGGTGCCCAATGCCTCGGCGGTCCGTTCCAGGTGGCCGCGCTCGCCGCCGGCCAGCGCGAGAACCTGTTCGATGTCGTCGGGGACCGGCCCCAGCCGCAGCTCGTGGCGCAGGCCCGGCTGGCGGGACAGGGTCTGGACCAGCGCGAGGATGTTCTTCGCAGGCATCCGCGGCCTACCGTTTCTTCCCCGGCAGGCGTGCGGGGCCACCGTAGGCGTAGTAGCTCTCGTAGTGATAGCCGTGACCCGCAGCCTTGGGGTTGTATTTGGTCAGCAACACGCCGACGACATGCGCGCGGGCCGCCAGCAGACGCTTGAGCGCCGCCTGGGCATGACCGATCTTGGTGTGGCCCGAGTCGACCACCAGCAAGGTGCCATCGGCGCCGTTGGCCAGCAGCGGGCCGTCGGCGATGCCCATCACCGGCGGGCCGTCGATCACGACCTGGTCGTAGTGCTGGGTGGCGATGCTCAGCAGCGATACCAGTCGCGTACCGGACAACAGCTCGGCCGGGTTGGGCGGCAGCGGGCCGGAGAAGATCACGTCCAACTGGTCCTCGCCACTGGCGACCACGACCTCCTGCAAGGTGGCCGAGCCGGCCAGCAGGTTGCTCAAGCCCTTGCCCGGCGGGACCGCCGACAGGGTGCGGTGCAAGGAGGGGTTTCGCATGTCCGCCTCGACCAGCAGCACCCGCTTGCCAAGTTGGGCGAAGTTGCGTGCCAGGGCCAGGGCCGAGGTGGACTTGCCTTCGCCCGGGCCGGTACTGGTCAGCAGCAGCACCCGCGGCACGCCATGGTCGGTGGAGAACTGCAGGGCCGTACGCACCGAACGGTAGGCCTCGGAGAAGGAAGAGCGGGGATCGGCCGCGGCGCTGGCCACGGATTGTTTCGCACCCAGCCTCGGGATGATGCCCAGCACGGACTGGCGCAGTTTCTGCTCCACGTCCTCGGGGGTCTTGAGGGTGTCATCCAGGAACTCCAACAGCAGCGCCAGGGCCACGCCGACCAGCAGACCGATGAACAGCCCGATCAGCAGGTTGCGCATGCCATTGGGACTGTAGGGGCCGCCGGGAACCTGGGCACGGTCGATGATGGCAATGTTGTTGGGGCGCGCGTCGCTGGCCGCGCCGACCATCTTGTAGCGCTGCAGCAGGCTGTCGTAGAGCTGCCGGTTGGTGTCGGCCTCGCGGCGCAGGATGTTGTACTGGATGGAGCGGCTGTCGGTGTCCAGCGATTCGTCGCGAAGCTCGGCCAACTGGCCCTGCAGCAGCTTTTCCTGGGCTACGGCGGCATCGTACTCGGCACGCACCGAACGGCGCACGTTGGCGATTTCCGCTGCGATCTGGCGGTCCATCTCCTTGATCTGGCTGTCGAGGCGCTGCATGTCCGGATAGTCCGGCTTGAATACCTGCAGCTTCTCCTGGTACTCGCGCTGCAATCCGGCGCGCTGCGCGCGCAGGGAGGGCACCAGCGAGGACGCCATCAAGTCCTGGGGCAGGCTGTCGTTGGCCTGCAACTGCGACCAGCGCGCCTGGGCGGCGATGCGCTGGGCCTGGGCCTGGGCCAGCGAGGTGTTGATCGTGCCCAGGTTCTGCCCGGCCAGCGACTGGCCTTCGCCGATGTCGACCAGGTTCTCCTTCTGCGCGAATGCGACCAGGTCGCGCTCGGACTGTTCGAGCCGCGCCTTGGTCAGGCCCAATTGCTCTTCCAGATAGGTCTTGGCGTAAGAGCTGGCGCCGAAGGCGCGTTCCAGCTCCTGGGAGATGTAGCCGTCGGCCACGGCATTGGCGGCGCGTGCGGCGAATGCCGGATCCGGGCTGGAGAAGGAGATGTCCACCAGCTTGGAGTTCATCTGCGGCTGCACGCTCAGGCCGCCCATGATCGTTCCGGTGCCGGCGGCGCGCGCGGCCGCGGCGTCTTCCGCATCGATGGATGCGGGGAGGACGGTTTCGGCGGTGGCCTCGGGGCGCAAGGTGCGCTTGAGCCGTCCAAGCCACGAGGGTGGACGCAATCGCGCGAGCGCCGCGCTGTCCAGGCGCAGGTCTTCGGCCACGCGTTCGGCCAGGCTGTGGCTGGTCAGTACGCCGACCTGGGTGGTGAGGAAGTCGGGGTCCCAGCCGAACGGGGCGCTGAACTCGCCCACCTGCACGATCGATTGCGAGAAGTTGTCGATCTTGACCACGGCCGTGGCTCGGTACAGGGGCGTGGTGGTGAGGGTCATCACCAGGGCGATGGCGGCGCAGCCTGCGACGACCGAGGCGATCAGCCAGCGGCGCTTGACCAGCATCCGCCAGTAGGCGAGCAGGTCGATCTGGTCGGGGTTGTCGCTGTTGTTCTCGCGCAGGAGATCCAGGACCTGGGCGTTGTCCGGACGGGCGATGGCGCCATCGCGACGGACCGGCAGTTGGGACGGATCTTCGCCCAGGGGCCCGGCTGGAAGGTTGGGTGTGCTCATGCGCTGCGGAAGCCTGCCTGGGATAGTAGACGTGGTGCGGTCAGAATGGGGCCATGAACAAGCCGACGGCCGGCACCGATTCGATGAAACGGCGCAGCGCGGTCTTGCTGCCGGACTGCTCGACCACGACGATGTCCTCGCCGTACAGCAACGGGTCTTCCACCTTGCCCTTGCGCAGTTCGCGGATGTCGTACACGGCGGCCATCTTCTTGCCGTCCACTTGGCGGAACAACACCACGCCGCCCAGGTCGGCCAGCGGGTCCAGGCCCTGGGCGATGGCGATGCTCTGCAGCAGGGTAGTGCGACCGGTCAGTGGGTAGATGCCGGGCTGGCGCACGGCGCCTTCCAGGGTGATGCGCTGGCTGGCGAATTCCTTGACGAACACGGTGACCTGGGGGTTCTGCAGGTAGCTGTCGGAATAGCGGCGGGTGAGTTCGCGCTCCAACTCGGGGATGGTCATGCCGCCGGCGGAAATGCTGCCGATCAAGGGCAGGGAGACCTGGCCGTTGGAGTTGACCCGCACGGTCTTTGTCAGTTCTTCCACGCCGAACACGCTGATCTCGACCTGGTCGTTGGCGCCGAGCCGGTATTCGCTGGTGCCTTCGTAGGCTCCGACGGCGTTGGTGGTGTCCGGTGCGGGCAGGGAGTGCCCTCCGGCTGCCACCACTTCATGCACGCCACCACCGCCGGTGGAGGAGCAGGCGGCCAGGGTCAGCAGGCACAGGGCGAAGAGCAGGTTTTGCAGGTGGGGTTTCACGGCGGTACCCATGACATCGGCAGGCAAGGCGCCGGGGTATCGCCGACGCGCTGCGGCGACGTCGAATCGATCCCCCTGGACCCGGGTGGAGATGATAGCCGCTACGGTGGCCAGGTCCCTGAATCAGTGGACGGCGCGGGCGCCGCGCGCCCGTCAGCGCCCCAGGCCCAGCCGGTGCAGGAGCCGGCCCCACGGGCCAAGGGTACTTGCGCCGCGGTCTGCGTGGTGCCGATCGACCTGTCCGTGCAGCGCCGGCGGCAACTCGCCCGGGGGCCGGTCGGCGACGATGCCCGCCGGCCGGGTCTGCACCATGTGCAAGGCTTCCTCGGCGCCGAGGCGGGCCGCGACCGCTTCGCGAGCCTCGGCCAGCAGCGGCGGCCGCCGCTGCGGGTGGTGCGCGTCCGTCGCCAGAATCATGCAATGGCCCTCGTCGATGAAGCGTTCGCCCCAGTACTTCACCCGGCGCCCGAAGCGGCCGGTGAGCGCACCAGCGGTGACCTGCATCCAGGTGCCGCGCCGGCTCAGGCGGACGAACATCTCGTAGTGGTCTTCGACCCAGCTCAGGCGCTCCGGATGGGTGATCACCGGCACCAAACCGGCGGCCATCAGTTCGAACACCACGCCCTCGAAGTTGGGCGGGGCCACGTGATGCGGCGGTTCCAGCAGCAGGTAGCGCGAGCCGGCGAGGGTGGGGATGCGGCCACCGCGGATGCCTTCGACCAAGCCCAGGTCCAGGTGCACGTCTGCGCCTTCGACCAGATGCAGCGGGATGCCGGCCTGATTCAGCTCGGCCTGCAGCTTTTCAATGGCGGCGGCGATCCCGGCACGGTCGTTTTCGTAAAGCCCGGGATAGATGTGCGGGGTGCATGCCACCGTGGCGATGCCGTCGTCCACGGCCATGCGCGCCATCTCCAGCGCCATGGCCAGGTCGTTGGCGCCGTCGTCGATGCCCGGCAGAAGGTGATGGTGCAGGTCCAGCATGGGCGCCATCTTACGTGGCCGCGGTGCCTAGGGCCGTGCCCGGTCGCATCCGGATCGACTATGTTGCTTCACCTGTTGCCTCAATACCGCGGCTCGCGATGCCAGCGCCAGGCGCTCTCCACGATCGGCGCCAGTTCCGTCCATTGCGGGTGCCAGCCCAGCTCTTCGCGCGCCCTGCGGCTGGAGGCGACCAGCGTGGCCGGGTCGCCAGGCCGGCGTGCCGCCCGCTCGAAGGGGATGCCGGTGCCGGCCACGGCGCTGGCGGTGGCGATCACTTGGCGCACCGAGAATCCGCGGCCATTGCCCAGGTTGAAGGCATGGGTGCCGGGATGGGTGTCCAGGTAGTCCAGTGCCAGCGCATGGGCCCGGGCCAGGTCCTGCACGTGCACGTAGTCGCGCACGCAGGTGCCGTCCGGCGTGGGGTAGTCGTCGCCGAACACCTGCAATGCCGGGCCAGTGCCGAGGGCGGCGCGCAGCACGTTGGGAATCAGGTGGGTCTCGCAGGCGTGGGCTTCGCCGATGCCGTGCTCGGGCAACGCGCCGGCGGCATTGAAGTAGCGCAGCGCCACCGAGCGCAGGCCGTGGGCGTGCGCGGCGTCGGCGAGGATGCGCTCGACCATCAGCTTGGAGGCGCCATAGGGGTTGATCGGCACCTTCGGATGGCTCTCGTCGATCAGGTCCGCCACCGGATTGCCGAATACCGCGGCGGTGGAGGAGAACACCAGCCGTTCCACTCCGTGCCGGCGCATCGCTTCGAGCAGGTTGAGGGTGCCGGCGACGTTGTTGGCGTAGTAGTCGTAGGGCTGCCGCACCGACTCGCCGACCAGCGAGCGGGCGCAGAAGTGCATCACCGCGTCGTAGCGGCGCCCGGCGAAGGCACGCTCCAGCGCAGCCGGGTCCAGCAGGTCGGCTTCGACCAGCTCGCCCCACCTCACCGCTTCGCGGTGGCCGGTGGACAGGTTGTCCAGCACGGTCACGCGATGATCATGCTCGGCCAGCCATTGCGCCATGTGGCTGCCGATGTAGCCGGCACCGCCGCAGACCAGGATGTCCATGCTCGGCCGGCTCATCCGCGCCCGTACACGTCCTCGAACCGCACGATGTCGTCCTCGCCCAGGTAGCTGCCGGACTGGACCTCGATCAGCTCCAGCGGCACCTTGCCCGGGTTGCGCAGGCGGTGGGTCACGCCCAGCGGGATGTAGGTGCTCTGGTTCTCCGACAGCAGCAGGATCTCGTCGCCGCGGGTGACCTCGGCGGTGCCGCTGACCACGATCCAGTGCTCGGCGCGGTGGTGGTGCATCTGCAGGCTCAGGGCGGCGCCGGGATTGACCGTGATCCGCTTGACCTGGAAGCGCTCGCCCATGTCGATGGAGTCGTATGCGCCCCAGGGGCGGTAGACCTTGCGGTGGAAGGTGGGTTCCGGGCGCTCGGAGGCCTTCAGCCGTGCCACCACGGTCTTGACGTCCTGCACATGATCCTTGTGCGCGACCAGCAGCGAATCGTCGCTGTCCACCACCACCACGTCGCGCAGGCCGATCATCGCCACCAGGCGGCGGTCGGCCCAGGCCAGGGTATTGCGGCAGTCCAGCGCAAGCACGTCGCCGTGGTGGGCGTTGCCGTCGCCGTCCTGTTCGGCCACCTCCCACAGCGCCGACCAGCTGCCGACGTCGTTCCAGCCCACCGCGATCGGCAGCACCGCCGCCTCGGCGGTCTTCTCCATCACCGCGTAGTCGATCGAGTCGGAGGGGCAGGCGGCGAAGGTGGCCTTGTCCAGGCGCACGAAGTCGGCGTCGCGGCTGGCGCCCGCGAAGGCGGCACGGCAGGCGGTGAGCATCGCCGGGGCATGGCGCTCCAGTTCGGCCAGGTAGCACGAGGCCCGGAACAGGAACATGCCGCTGTTCCAGAAGTATTCGCCGGAGGCGACGTATTGCGCAGCGGTGGCGGCGTCGGGTTTCTCGACGAAGCGGTCGACCTTGAGGACGGCCGCCTGCGCGCCTTGCCCGGCAACGGCCTTGATGTAGCCGTAGCCGGTTTCCGGGCCGGTGGGGACGATGCCGAAGGTGACCAGCCTGCCGGCCTCGGCGGCGGGGACGGCCCGGGTCACGGCCGCCCGGAACGCGGCCGGGTCGGCGACCACGTGGTCGGAGGGCAGCACCAGCAGCAGCGGGTCGGCGCCCTCGGCCGTGGCCTGCAGCGCGGCCACCGCGATCGCCGGGGCGGTGTTGCGGCCCGTCGGTTCGAGCAGGATCGCCGCCGGCACGCAGCCGGCCTGGCGCAATTGCTCGGCGACCATGAAGCGGTGCTCCTCGTTGGCCACCACCAGGGGCGCGCCCGAGGCCAATGCCGCTACCCGCTGCCAGGTGGCCTGGAGCATGGTGTCCTCGCCGGCCAGCGGCAGGAACTGTTTGGGATAGGCCTCGCGCGACAGCGGCCACAGGCGGGTGCCGGAGCCGCCGGAGAGAATGACGGGAATCATCGGGCAAGGATACCGCCTGCCCGCGCCCCGGGGACTGCTAACCTTCGCCGATGGGTTACGAACGATTCGAGTCCCCCGCCGCGGCGCCGGTCCCGCGCTGGCGCGAGCGGCTGGGGCAGTACTGGAAACTGGCCCGCGGCGACCGGCCGATCGGGGTGCTGCTGCTGCTGTGGCCGACCTGGTGGGCGCTGTGGCTGGCCGCCGGCGGGTTGCCGCCGTGGTGGACGCTGTTCGTGTTCACCGCCGGGGTGTGGCTGACCCGCTCGGCCGGCTGCGTGATCAACGACTACGCCGACCGCTGGCTGGATCCGCACGTCGAGCGGACCCGGGACCGGCCGCTGGCCACCGGCGCGGTGTCCGGGCGCGAGGCGCTGGCGGTGTTCGCGGTGCTGATGGGGGTGGCCTTCGCGCTGGTGCTCACGCTCGACCGGCTGACGGTATGGCTGAGTATCGCGGGCCTGTTCCTGGCCTCGACCTATCCCTACCTCAAGCGCCACACCTACCTGCCGCAGGTGTGGCTGGGCATGGCCTTCGGCTGGGGCATCCCGATGGCCTTCGCCGCGGTGCAGGGCACGGTGCCGGCGCTCGCCTGGCTGCTGTACTGCGCCAACATCCTGTGGGCCACCGCCTACGACACCTGGTATGCGATGGTGGACCGCGAGGACGACCTGCGGGTGGGAGCCAAATCCACGGCGATCCTGTTCGGCGACCTCGACCTGGTGGCGCAGGGGATCCTGTATGCGCTGGCGCTGCTGGCGCTGGCGCTGGTCGGCAAGCAGGCGCAGCTGGGCATGCCCTACTGGACTGCGCTGGGCATATCGATGGTGCTGGTGGCCTGGCAGTTCTGGATCGCGCGCCGGCGCGAGCGCGGGGCCTGCTTCCGCGCATTCCTGCACAACAACTGGGTCGGCGCGGCGGTGTTCGCCGGGATCGCCGTCCACTATGCCATCGCCTGAGTCCGCCCCGGTGACCCGGAACCGCTGGTTGTAGCGCCGGCTGGCACTCGGTTGCGATCGGCCCCGGCGGCGTGGGTCCGGACGCATGTGCCGGCCGGTGGTCGGCACCTATACGGGAAGGTTCGCCGGAGGCGCCGTTTCAGTGGATGTCGAGGGGGGCGAAGCCCTTGACCAGGTCGTCCAGCGCCTTGATCTGGGCCAGGAACGGCTCCAGCGCCGCCAGCGGCAGCGCGCTGGGGCCGTCGCAGCGCGCATGGTCCGGGTCCGGGTGTGCTTCCAGGAACAGGCCGGCCAGGCCGACCGCCATGCCGGCGCGGGCCAGTTCGGCCACCTGGCGCCGCCGGCCCCCGGACGCGGCGGCGCCGGCCTCGCGCCGCTGCAGGCTGTGAGTGACGTCGAAGATCGCCGGCAGCCCGCCGCTGGACTCGATCATCTCGCGGAAGCCGAGCATGTCCACCACCAGGTTGTCGTAGCCGAACTGGCTGCCGCGCTCGCACAGGATGATGCGCTCGTTGCCGGCCTCGCGGATCTTGTCCACGATGTTCCTCATCTGGGTGGGGCTGAGGAACTGCGGCTTCTTGATGTTCACCGCGCGGCCGGTGCGGGAGATGGCTTCGACCAGGTCGGTCTGGCGCGCCAGGAACGCGGGGATCTGCAGTACGTCCACCACTTCGGCCACCGGCGCGGCCTGCGCCGGCTCGTGCACGTCGGTGATCACCGGTACGCCGAAGCGGGCCTTCACTTCCTGGAAGATGCGCAGCCCCTGCTCCAGGCCGACGCCGCGGTAGGAGTGGATCGAGGAGCGGTTGGCCTTGTCGAACGAGGCCTTGAATACGAACGGGATGCCGAGCCGGGTGGTGACCTCGACGTAGTGCGCGGCCGCGTGCAGGGTCGAGTCCAGGTCCTCGAGCACGTTGAGCCCGCCGAACAGCACGAACGGGGCGTCGTTGGCGACGGAAACCGAGTCGCTGACGGCGACGGACTGCGAGGGCATGGACATGGGGTCGGGGAGTCGGCGGGGTCGGCCGATTTTCGCACCCCCGGCCGGCGCGTGCACGGCCGGGGGCACGGGCCGCGGGTCACCCGACGATGACGACCGCCTTCTTGCGCAGGTAGAACGCCACCGCCACCTGCAGCACGCCGTAGACCAGCGCGCCGATGCCCAGCCACCAGGCGATCGCCACGCCGCCTACGTTGGTGTTGAACAGGAACCACACGCCCAGGGCGATCGCCACCAGCCCGCTGAGCCACAGCAGCCACTTGCCGTCGACCACGTCCCGCATCTGCACCGCGAACACGATCCGCGCCAGGCCGGCCACGATCAGCCACGCCGCCAGCAGCCAGATCACGAACGTCGCCACCGCCTGGGTCTGGAACACCAGCAGCAGGCCGAAGCCGATCGACACGGCGGCATAGACCAGCAGCACCCAGGCCGGAAGGGCCGTGTTCCTCCTGAACGCGGTCACCAGGCTGAGCACGCCGTCGCCCAGCGCCAGCACGCCCACGCCGATCAGCACCACCCACATCGTCGCCTGCGGCTGGAACAGCGCGAACAGGCCGAACACGATCGCCATCAATCCGTAGAGCAGGAACACCCACCAGGAACGGGACATGGAACTCTCCAAGAGGCCAGGGGAAGAACCGGCGGCCCATGCCGCCGGGAAAACTTTGCCGCGGCGCCCGTTCAGGCGGCCAGCGGCGCGTGCTTGCGGAAGCGCAGGCCGGCGGCGATCTGGGCCACGCCATAGAACAATGCGCCGATGCCGATCCAGACGGCAGTGGTGAACAGGCCGATCATCGGATTGCGCAGGAACAGGATGCCGAGCACGATCGCCAGCGCTCCGCTCAGCGCGACCAGCCACTCGCCGACCATTTCCTTGCGCACGCGGATGGCGAATACGATCCGGAACACCCCGGCGAGGATCAGCCAGAACGCCAGCATCAGGAACAGGATCCCGGCGGTGGCCTTGGGATTGGAGATGGCGATGAGACCGAAGGCGATCGACAGCGCCGCGTAGAACAGCAGCATCAGCCGCGGGATGGCCACCTGCCGGTCGAACATGGCCAGCAGGCTGGCGATGCCGTCGGCCAGGGCCAGGATGCCGAACGCCCAGGCCATCGCCACCAGCGCCTGGAACGGCCGGGCCAGGGTCAGCACGCCGAAGGCGATCCCGATCAGGCCGAACAGCACCGATACCCACCAGCTGCGCCGTACTTGCTCCGTGGTTCCCGCCTCCATGACGCCCCCCGTCCGCGGGCCGGATCGCCCGAGGACGGGATACTCCTGTGCGCCTGCGACTGTCAAATGACGGCGGGCCCGCGGCGAGCAGCGGCGGGCCGGAACCGATGGCCCGGGCGCGCCGGTGCGGGCGCATGCGGCATGTGGCCGGACGCGCCAGGCGCTCAGGGCGCCCGCGCGCAAACCCAGGCATCGACCCGCGCCACGCCGGCCTGGCGCAGCGCCGTGGCGGCGGCGTGCAGGGTCGCCCCGGTGGTCATCACGTCGTCGACCAGGGCCACGTGCGCCGGAGGTGCACGCTCGTTGGCGCGGAAGGCACCGTGCAGGTTGCGCCGGCGTGCGGCCGCGTCCAGTTCCGATTGCGCGGCCGTGGCGCGCACCCGCCGCAGCAGGTCGCCGCGCACCGGCAGGTCCAGGGCGGCGGCGAGCGGGCGGGCCAGTTCCAGGGCCTGGTCGTAGCCGCGTTGGCGCAGGCGGCCGTGGTGCAGCGGCACCGGCACCAGCGCCTGCGGGCGTTCGCAGCCGGCGAAGGCATCGGCCATCAGCCGCGCCAGCAGGCGTCCGGCGGCCAGGTCGCCATGGAACTTGTAGCGCGGCAGCAGCCGGTCCAGCGGCGTGGCATAGAGGAAGGCGGCCCGGGCCAGCTGCAACGGCGGCGGCCGTTGCAGGCACGCCCCGCACAGGCCCGGTGCCGGCAGCGGTAGCGCGCAGTGCCGGCAGGCCTGGCGGCTGGCGGGCAGGGCGGCGCGGCAGGCCGCGCACAGGTCCAGGCCGGCGTCGCCGGCTTCGGCGCACAGCAGACAGCGCGCCGGCAGCAGCGACTGCGCGCGCGCGGCCAGCCGGCGCAGCGTGCCGCGCAGGCCGGGCGGAGCTCGTGCAGCGGGGGCCAGGAAGCGCATGGGTCGAGCGCGCGAAGGGTGTGCGTGCCAGCCTGCCCGGAGCGTCGCCGCCCTGCCGTCGGGAAACTGCCCGCCCGGCGCCGGAAATCCAGGTGCCTGCGCCGCGTATCGTCGCCTGGGCCGGGTCGGTGACAATCTCCCCCATGCACATCGAAACCCTGGGCAGTGGCCCGGACCTGGTCCTGATCCACGGCTGGGCGCTGCACGGCGGCGTGTTCGCGCCGCTGGCGCGGCGCCTGGCGCCGCATTTCCGCCTGCACCTGGTCGACTTGCCCGGACACGGCCTGAGCCGGGATCCGGACGAGACCCTGGACCTGCGCTCGGTGGCGCTGCACATCGCCGCGCGCACGCCGCCGGCGATCTGGCTGGGCTGGTCGCTGGGCGGGTTGTTCGCGCTGCGCGCGGCGGCCGCCCTGCCGACCGTGCGCGGGCTGGCGATGATCGCGGCCACGCCGCGCTTCGTGTGCGGCGAGGATTGGCCGCACGCGGTGCCGCACGCGGTGTTCGAGCGCTTCGGCGAGGAGCTGGGCCGGGACTACGCCGGAACCGTGGACCGCTTCATCGCCCTGGACATCCTGGGTTCGGAACACGGCCGCGAGGAGTTGAAGACCCTGCGCACGCTGTTGCACGCGCGTGGTGAGCCGGACCCGGCCGCGCTGCGCGACGGCCTGCGCCTGCTCGACACCGCCGACCTGCGCCGCAGCCTGCCCGGCCTGCGCGTGCCCAGCCTGTGGATCGCCGGGCGCCGCGACCGCCTGGTCGATCCGCGCGGCATGGCCGCGGCGGCCGCGTTGGCGCCGCGGTCGCGTTTCGTCGAGCTGCCCGGCGCCGCGCATGCGCCGTTCCTCGGCCACCTGGATGCGGTGGCGGCGGAACTGCTCGCTTTCGCCGACAATGCCCGGTCCTGAGCCGCGCGACATCCCCATGGACCCGTTGTTGGACCACCGCCACGTGCGCCGTGCCTTCGCGCGCGCGGCCGCCGGCTACGATGCCGCCGCCGTGCTGCAGGGCGAGGTGCGCACGCGCCTGCTCGAATCGCTGGCCTACCTCGACGACCGGGTGCCGGCGGTGGTGCTGGACGTGGGCTGCGGCACCGGCCACGCAGCCGCGGCGATGAAGCGGCGCTGGCCCAAGGCGAAGGTGGTCGCATTGGACCTGGCCTTGCCGATGCTGCGCGAAGCGAAGCGGCAGGCGGGCTGGTGGCGTCCGTTCGCGCGGGTGTGCGCCGATGCGCGCGCGCTGCCGCTGGCCGAGGGCAGTGTGGACGTGGTGTTCGCCAACCTGTGCCTGCCGTGGGTCGAGGACCTGCCGGCGGCGTTCGCCGGGTTCCGCAGGGTGTTGCGGCCGGGCGGCCTGCTGCTGTGCTCGAGTTTCGGCCCCGAGACGCTGCTGGAACTGCGCGAGGCCTTCGCCATGGTCGATCCGTCGTCCCGGGCGGTCCCGTTCGCGCCGATCGCGCAGTTCGGCGATGCGCTGGTGGCGGCCGGATTCCGCGATCCGGTGCTGGACCGCGACCTGTTCACCCTCACCTACCCGGACCTGCCGGCACTGCTGCGCGAGCTGCGCGCGACCGGGATGGGCAACCCGATGGTCGGGCGCCGGCGCGGCCTGGCCGGGCGGGCGCGCTTCGCCGCCGCCGAGGCGGCCTGCGAACCGCTGCGCGACGCCGCGGGCAGGCTGCCCAGCCATTGGGAAGTGATCTATGCCCAGGCCTGGGCGCCGGCGCCGGGCGCGCCGATCCGCGAGGGCGGCCATGAGGTGGCCACGGTGCCGCTGGCGCAGATCCCGATCCGGCGCCGGACCTGAGCGTCCCCTCAGCGCGAAACCTGATCGATCCAGTCCTGCAGGTTGTAGTAGTTGGTCACCCGTGCGATGCGCTCGTCGCGGATGTCGAAGAACGCGCCGCCCGGCAACACGTAGGTCTGTCCGCGCGCCGGCGGCAGGCCCTCGTCGTCGCGCAGGTATTCGCCATGGACCACGTACTCGGCCGCGGCGCGGTCGCCGTCCTGGGTGGCGAACACGATGATGTCGTGCAGCTGCTCGCGGTAGCTGGCATCCATGCGTCGCATGAATGCGGCGAAGGCGGCCTTGCCGCTCTCGCGCTTGCCCTCGTTGAGGTCGTGGACCACGTCGTCGGCCAGCAGCGCGAGCATGGTCTCGCGATCGCCGCGGTTGAATGCATCGTAATAGCCCAGCACCAGCTCGATGGTGCGGTCCTGGCGGCGGGTGCCATCGATCTTCATCGTCAAACGCCGGCTGCGGGGGAGGCGTCCATCATACCCGCCGTGCCCGGGTTCAGGCCGCGTGCCGGACCAGGTCGCGGTGGAAGAAGTAGACCTCCTGCAGCAGGAAGCGCCACTGGGTCTGCACCGTGCGGAAGCGGGTGCTCGGCGTGGGCGAGCCCAGCGCGTCGATGCCCAGCTCGCGCGACAGGCGCAGCGCGCGCGACATGTGCAGCGGGTCGCTGACCACGATCACCCGGTGCAGGTCGTGCTGCTGCATCAGCTTGCGCGCCTGCTGCAGGTTCTCGCGGGTGTTGCGCGAGGTCGATTCGATCAGGATCGCCGACTCGGGCACGCCCTGGCGCAGGGCGTAGCGGCGCGCCACCTGCGATTCGGCGTAGCGCGCGCCGTTGCCGTAGCCGCCGGTGAACAGCAGTACCGGCGCGTAGCCGCGCTGGTACAGGTCCAGGCCATGGCGGATGCGCTCCTGGAATACCGGCGAGGGCCGGGTGTCGTAGGCCGCCGCGCCCAGCACGATGATCGCGTCGGCCGGCGCGGCCTGGTCGAGTTGCCCGGTCCACACGATCCACGCGGCCACCCCGGCCAGCCACAGCAGTGGCGCCAGCAGCAGCCAGCCGAGCCATGCCCACCGGCCGCGCCGCCGCTTGCCGGCGCCCTTCATCCTGGCCACGGCAGCGCCTCCAGGTCGACGTTGCCGCCCGACAGCACCACGCCCACGCGCTTGCCGGCGAAACGGGCCGGTTGCGCCAGCACTGCGGCCAGGACGGTCGCCGAGGACGGCTCGATGACTTGCTTGAGCACCTGCCAGGCCAGTTTCATCGCCGCCACGGTGTCGGTGTCCGCGACCGTCGCCACCTCCGCGCCCCAGGCGTGCAACAGGTCGAAGTTGGGCAGGCCGAGCGCGCCGCGCAGGCCATCGCAGAGGGTCTCGGGGACGAAATCGATGCGCCGCTCGCCTGCGGCCAGCGAGCGGGCCGTGTCGTCGGCGCCGGCCGGTTCGGCCAGGAGCAGCCGGCATTGCGGCGCCACCGCGGCCAGCGCCAGCGCGGTGCCTGCCGCCAGGCCGCCGCCGCCGACCGGCACCACCACGATGTCGGGCACGCCCCCGGCGCCGCTCATGTGCGCGACCAGTTCCAGCGTGGCCGTGCCCTGGCCGGCGATCACCCGTGCATCCGCGTAGGGATGCACCAGGTGTGCGCCGGTGGAGGCCTGGACCTGGGCGCAAGTTTCCTCGCGCGCGGCCTGGGTCGGGGCGCAGCGCCACAACGTGGCGCCGTGGCGCTGGATATTGGCCAGCTTGGCCGCGACCGCGCCTTCGGGTACCACCACGTGGCAGGGAATGCCGCGGGTGCGCGCGGCCAGCGCCAGCGCCGCGCCATGGTTGCCGGAGGAATGGGTGACCACGCCGCGCGCGGCGTCCGCGTCCGGCAGCGACCATACCGCGTTGCACGCGCCACGGAACTTGAACGCGCCGCTGCGCTGCAGGTGCTCGGCCTTGAAGTGCAGTTCGCAGCCGGCCAGCGCATCGAGGGTGCGCGAGCGCAGTACCGGCGTCGTGTTGGCATGGCCGGCGATCCGGGCGGCGGCGGCGAGGACGTCGTCGGCGGTGGGGAGGTCGACAGGCATCCAGGAAGGTTAGCAGCGCATCGGCGCCCACGGCAGCGGCGGCTGAACCGGGGCGGCCGCCACGGCGGGGTTAAGCACGGATTCAATGCGTCGCCCGGAAGCTGGAGCCTCGAACCGGGGGGATTGCCCATGAAGTTGCGATTGTTCACTGGCTTGGCCGCGGCGTTGGTCCTGAGCGGCTGCGTGAGCTATGACTACGTGGACCGGGGCGGCGGCTACTACACCGGCGCGTCCCCGCAATACAGCGGGTCGGCCTACGGGTCGTACGGCTACGGATATGGCTATGGCTATGGCGGGTCGTACCAGAGCTACCGTTACCGTCCGGGCTGGTCGTTCGGTGTCGATTTCGGCTATCCGTACAACTATTACCCGTATCCGGGCGGCTACTACGGCGGCGGCTACGGCTACTATCCGCGGCCGCCCTACTACCGGCCGTATCCGCCCCGGCCGGTGCATCCGCGGCCGGACGACCACGACCATCGGCCGCAGCCCGGTACGCGGCCAACGGTCGATGCCGGCCCGCCGCCGCTCAACCGCGCCCCTTGGCGGGACATCGAGCGCCTGCGGCGGGGCGAAACCAATGGCGAGCCGCCCCCGCGGCGGCCCGGCCAGAATGCGTTCGTCGGCGACGCCGGCCCGCAGCCCGATGCGGGATCGTTTTCCGGCGGCCCTGCCCCGGCCCGGCGGCCGGGCGGCCTGTCGGGGGACGCTGGCGTGCGTCCGCCGCCGCCCGTGGACTTTGGGAACCAGGCCGGTGGCCGGCCGCGTTTCTCCGGGGAGGGCCAGGGAACCTCGGCGCGCCAGTTCCAGCAGCCATCGCGGGGTGCGGAACAGCGCGCGCCCAGGCAGGAACCGTCGGAGCCGCGGCGGCCGGCGCGGAGTGAGACGCGGGACACGATCGAGCCCTGATCGCCCCCTTGCGCTGGCGCGGTTGTGGACGCAAGCTAATCTGCGGATGACCGGGTGCGTCACGTTCTGACCTGCCCGGCTCGGTTCATGTCGATGTCCGGCAGGGAAATCTGGATCCCCCCTGTTCCGGCCCTGTCGGACGTCGACGCCCCTGCGGCAGCCCGGCCCCTGGCCGGGCTGCCTCGTTTCCGCGCCGGATCAAGGTTTCGCGGAAAAAAATGGGGCCGATGGTCCCCCGACCATCGGCCCCTGGCTTCCCCGTCGCGCGCATGACTGGCCCCTGTTCCAATTCCAGTCTGCGCCCCCCGGCGCGTGCCGCGATGGGTGCACCGCCTGGATGATGCAGGAAGCGTGCCAAATCTTCCGCCTGCCCCGGCCGTAGAATCTGCCCGGTTCGCGTGCCCGCGACCGGCCCGCGCCACGGATCGCCCATGTCCTGCTCCGCTCATCCATACGACGTCATCGTGATCGGCGGTGGCCACGCCGGCACCGAGGCCGCGCTCGCCTCGGCGCGCGCCGGCGCGCGCACGCTGCTGCTGACCCATGCCATCGAGACGGTGGGGGCTATGAGCTGCAATCCGGCCATCGGCGGGATCGGCAAGGGCCACCTGGTCAAGGAGATCGATGCGCTGGGCGGGGCCATGGCCCATGCTGCCGATCGCGCCGGTATCCAGTGGCGCACGCTCAACGCCAGCAAGGGACCGGCAGTGCGCGCCACCCGTTGCCAGGCCGACCGTGCGCTGTACCGGTCGGCGATCCGCCGTAGCGTCGAGGCGCAGGAGAACCTGCGCGTGTTCCAGGCGGCGGTGGACGACCTGCTGCTCCGGGGCGACACGGTATGCGGCGTGGTCACCCACACGGGCCTGCGCTTCGAGGCCCCGGCGGTGGTGCTGACCGCCGGCACCTTCCTGGCCGGCAAGATCCACGTCGGCCAGGTCCAGTATGCCGCCGGGCGCATGGGCGACCCGCCGGCGACCACCCTGGCCGCGCGCCTGCGCGAGCGGCAGTTCGCGGTGGGCCGGCTCAAGACCGGTACCCCGCCGCGGATCGACGGGCGCTCGCTGGACTACGCGGTGATGGAAGAGCAGCCGGGCGACGATCCGCCGCCGGTGATGTCGTTCCTGGGCGATGCGGGCGAGCATCCGCGCCAGGTGTCGTGCTGGATCACCCATACGACCGAGCACACCCACGCGATCATCCGCGGCGCGCTGGACCGCTCACCGCTGTACAGCGGCCAGATCGAGGGCGTCGGCCCGCGCTATTGCCCCTCGATCGAGGACAAGGTGGTGCGCTTCGCCGAGAAGGCCAGCCACCAGATCTTCGTCGAGCCCGAGGGGCTGGACGTGGCCGAGATCTATCCCAACGGCATCTCCACCTCGCTGCCGTTCGAGGTGCAACTGGAACTGGTGCGTTCGATCCGCGGCTTCGGCAACGCGCACATCACCCGTCCGGGCTACGCCATCGAGTACGACTACTTCGATCCCCGCGGGCTCAAGGCCACCTTGGAGACCAAGGCCGTGGCCGGGCTGTTCTTCGCCGGGCAGATCAACGGCACCACCGGCTACGAGGAGGCCGCCGCGCAGGGATTGCTGGCCGGGATCAACGCCGCGCGCTTCGTGCACGGGCAGGAAGGCTGGTCGCCGCGCCGCGACGAAGCCTACCTGGGCGTGCTGGTGGACGACCTGGTCACCCACGGCACCAGCGAGCCGTACCGGATGTTCACCAGCCGCGCCGAGTACCGGCTCCAGCTGCGCGAGGACAACGCCGACCTGCGGCTGACGGAGAAAGGCCGCGAACTGGGCGTGGTCGACGAAGTCCGCTGGGCCCGATTCGCGGCCAAGCGCGAGGCGATCGAGCGCGAGACCGCGCGCCTGGGTGTGCTGTGGGCCGCGCCGGGCAATGCCCTGGGCCGCGAACTCGAAGCCGCGCTGGGCGTGGCAGTGAGCCGCGAGACCAGCGCGCTGGACCTGATCCGGCGCCCGGAGCTGGGCTATGCGGCGTTGATGCGGGTACCGGCGCTGGGCCCGGGCACCGACGATGCGCAGGTCGCCGAGCAGGTCGAGATCGGGGTCAAGTACGCCGGCTACGTGGAGCGCCAGCGCGAGGAGATCGAGCGCCAGCGTCGCCACGAGGATGCCGCGATCCCCGTCGGCTTCGACTACGCGGGCGTGCGTGGCCTGTCGGCCGAGGTGCAGCAGAAGCTCGAGCGCGTGCGCCCGCAGACCATCGGCCAGGCCCAGCGCATCCCGGGCATGACCCCGGCGGCGATCTCGCTGCTGCTGGTGCACCTGGAGCGGATCCGCCGCAGCAGGGTGGCGTGAGTCATCCCGAGGCCATGGACCGCTTGCATGGGTCACCGGAGTCCATGGTCCCGATGGACGACAGGATGCGGTGGCCTTGCCTTGGACCATTTTTCGATGCTCAGGCATGCTGGCGCCCATGAACGAACCAGCACGGCGGGACCGGGCGCCGCGGCATATGCAGACTGAGCAGGGCGTGCTGCGGATTTCGATCGCCGCCACCGGGGTGGTGGCCACGCTGGGGATCGTGTTCGGCCTGCTGAGCGGCTCCTACGCGATCGTCTTCGACGGCATCTATTCGCTGGCCGACGGCGCCACCAGCGTGGTGGCGCTGCTGGTGGCCAACCTGATTGCGTCCTACAACGCCAGCGACGAATCGAACCGGCGCCTGGTCGAGAAATTCACCATGGGCTTCTGGCACCTAGAGCCCATGGTGGTGGGCGCCACCGGCCTGCTGATGTCCGGGGCCGCGGTCTACGCCTTCATCAATGCGATCGGAAGTTTCATGAGCGGGGGGCGGCCGCTGCAGTTCAGCCAGGCCATCGTGTATGCGGCGGTCACCACGCTCATCAGCCTGGCGATGGCCTGGTACGGGCGGCGCGCCAACCGCCGGATACGCTCGGAACTGGTGGCGATGGATGCGCGCGGCTGGCTGATGTCGACGGCGATCACGGCCGCGCTGCTGGTGGCGTTCGTCCTCGGCCTGGCGATCCAGGGCACCGCGCTGGAATGGATGTCGCCGTACATCGATCCGGCGGTGCTGGCGCTGGTCTGCCTGGTGGTGTTCCCGATCCCGTTGCGGGCGGTGCGGCAGGCGCTGGAAGAGGTACTGATGGTCACGCCGATGGAACTGAAGCGGCAGGTGGACGAGGTGGCGCAGGCGATCGTGCAGCGCCACGGCTTCGTCTCCTACTGCGCCTACGTGGCCAAGGTCGGTCGCGGCCGCCAGATCGAGCTGTACTTCATCGCGCCATCGGGCTGGCCCGCGCGCACCCTGGAGGAATGGGACGCGCTGCGCGACGAGATCGGCGAGGCGATCGGCGCCGATACCCCGGACCGCTGGCTGACCATCGCCTTCACCACCGATCGCGAATGGGCCGAGTGAAGGCCCTGAAACGCAACGGGCGCGGCTTGCGCCGCGCCCGTTGCCCGGAATCCCCGCTGAGGGATCAGTACACGTCCTGAACCGTGTTGTGGACGTTGAACTTGCCGGTCGGGGTGATCAGCCGCTTGTCGTCGATCACCTTCTTCAGCTTGCGGGTCTTGTCGTCCACCACCACGATCGCCGAACGCTGGTTCTTGCCGTTCCACACCGAGAACCAGACCTCGTCGCCGGTGGCGTTGTATTCCGGCTGGACCACGCGCTTGGGGCCTTCGCCCAGGTTGGCCCATTCGGCGATCGGCAGCACTTCGAAGCCCTTGTCCAGGTTGTCGATGTCGAACACCGCCACCGACTGGCTGACCGCCGCTTCCGGGTTGAGGGTGGTGTCCACCCACAGATTGTGCGACTTCGGATGGGTCTTCACGAACAGCGAGCCGCCGCCCTGGCCCTGCAGCGTCTGCACCACCTTCCAGGCCTCGCGCGGATGCTTCTGCGGGTCGGTGCCGATCAGGGTGATGTTGGCGTTGCCCAGGGCCGAGGTCGCCCACACCGGACCGAACTTGGGATGGGTGAAGTTGGCGCCGCGGCCCGGGTGCGGAATCTTGCCCACGTCGATCAGCGCCGTGACCTTCTGGTCCTTGGAGTCGATCACCGCGATCTTGTCGCTCTGGTTGGCCGCGGTCAGGAAGTAGCGCTTGCTCGCGTCCCAGCCGCCGTCGTGCAGGAAGCGCGCCGCCTGCAGGGTGGTGGTCTTGAGGCTGTCCACGTCGGAGTAGTCCACCAGCAGCACCTGGCCGGTCTCCTTGACGTTGATGATGAACTCCGGGTGCTCGTGGCTGGCGACGATCGCGGCCACGCGCGGCTCGGGGTGGTACTCCTGGGTGTCCACGGTCATGCCGCGGGTGGAGACGATCTTCATCGGCTCCAGGGTCGCGCCATCCATGATCACGTACTGCGGCGGCCAGTAGGCGCCGGCCACCGCCAGCTTGTCCTCGAAGCCCGGGAACTTGGAGGTTTCGACCGAACGCGCCTCCAGGCCGATCTTGATCTCGGCCACGCGGTCGGGAACCTTCATCCACAGGTCGATCAGGTCGATCTTGCCGTCGCGGCCGATGGTGAAAATGTAGCGGCCGGAATGCGAGACGCGCGAGATGTGCACCGCGTAGCCGGTCTTGATGATGTTGATGATGTTCTTGGTGTCGCCGTCGATCAGGGCGACCTCGCCCGAGTCGCGCAGGGTCACCGCGAACACGTTGTCGAGGTTGTAGCTGTTCATCTGCTTGGTCGGCCGCTTCTCCGGCGGGACGATCACGTTCCAGCTGCCGCGCATTTCCTTCATGCCCCACTCCGGCGGGTTCGGCGGGGTGTGCTGCAGGAACTTGGCCATCAGGTTGACTTCGTCGGCGGTCAGCTCGCCGCCGGTACCGAAGTTGGGCATGCCGCCCGGCGAGCCGTAGGTGATCAGCGCCTTGAGGTAATCGGTGCCGCGGGCCTGGGTCAGGTCGGGGGTCAGCGGCTTGCCGGTGGCGCCCTTGCGCAGCACGCCATGGCAGCCGGCACAGCGCTGGAAGAAGATCTCGGAGGCACGGGCGAACTCGGCCTCGGTCATGTCCGGTGCGCCCGGGGTGCGCACCTGCTTGATGTCGGTGCCGGTGAGGGTGCTCGGCGCGCCTTCGTAGGCAGCCTGGGCCTGGCTGGTGTTGGGATGGATCTGGCCCTGGGCCGGGTCGGTGGACACCGCCAGCTTGGCGCGCAGTGCCTTGACCTCGTCGGCGCTGATGCTGCCGCCGGGGTTGCCCCACTGGCCGCGGATGTAGGTGACGGCCGCGGCGATGTCGGCATCGCTCAGGTGGCTCTGTGCCGGCATCAGGCTGTCGAAGGTCTGGCCGTTGACCACGACCTCGCCTTGCAGGCCGGTGAGCACGGTGGAGGCGACCTCGGCGGGAGTCTTGCTGGCCAGCCAGTCGGACTTGGCCAGCGGCGGGAACGCACCGGGCAGGCCCTTGCCGTCCGGCTGGTGGCAGGCGGCGCAGTTGTCGAGGAAGACCTTCTCGCCGTTCGGCTGGTCGGCGGCGAACGCCCCGGATGCGGCCAGGAGCAGGGGAACGGTCAGGGCGAGTGTCGTGCGTTTCATGGATATCGCCATTGCGAAAGGCAACTCTGGGTTGCGGACATGTTCGATTGTCCGCATGCCCGGGGGGGCGGCTTTGACGTAGGTCAAGCCTCGCAGCGAAAGGCCCGGAATTGCTGGGAAACCGCGCACCCACAAGCGAGAATGTTTCCCAACTCCACAAGTCGTGTCCGCTCGCCGTGTCCTCCGCCCGCCTCGCCATCCCCCTGTTGCTCGCTGCCTCCGCCACCTCCGCCGCCGCAGAGGCGCCTGGCGCCGCCGATCCGATCACCGACCTCGACACGGTGGTGGTGGTGTCCAGCCGCGCCCCCGAACCGATCAGCCAGGTCGTGGCCAGCGTGTCCAAGATCGAGCGCGAGGAACTGGACCGGCGCCTGGTGCGCGACCCGGCCAGCCTGGTGCGCTACGTGCCTGGCATTTCGGTGGTGGCCGATGGCCACCGCTGGGGCGCGCGCGGCTTCGCCATCCGCGGCCTGGAGGGCAACCGGGTGCGGATCCTGATCGATGGGGTTCCCCTGGCCGACGACTACAGCATCGGCCAGTTCGCCTCGGCCGGCCGCGACCTGGTGGACCTGGAGGCGGTGGAGCGGGTGGAGATCCAGCGCGGCCCGGCCTCGACCCTGTACGGCAGCGATGCGCTCGCCGGCGTGGTCTCGTTCCGCACGCTGGATCCCGAGCAGTTGCTGGCGCGCGGTGGCGACGGCAGCTATGTCGGTGCCCGCCTGGGCTACGACGACATGGACGACAGCTGGCTGGCCTCGGCGCGCTGGGCCGGCGAATCGTCCGGCGGCTGGCAGGCGATGGCCATGGCCGCCGAGCGCCGCGGGCACGAGACCGGCAACCGCGCCTGGCGTGCGGAGGACGGTCCCAACCCGACCGACTACACCCGCCGCAGCGTGCTGGCCAAGCTGGCGCGCGGCGATGCCAAGGGCAGCGGCCGCTACGCCCTGACCTTCGACGCCAGCGATGCCTCGCGCCAGACCGAGGTCAATTCGCTGCGCTTCGGCAGCGGCCGCTTCAGCACCACTTACCGCCTGGGCGCCGACGACCGCCAGCGCCGCAGTCGCGCCAGCCTGGGCGGCGAATGGACTCCGGCGCGCGCATGGATGCAGACCCTGGAGGCGCAGGCGTACTGGCAGAGCACCGACATCCGCCAGGACAGCGACCAGTACCGCCTTCCCGACCGCGCCACGCCGTTCGAATCGCTGCGTTGGCGCCGCTTCGACTACGCGGCCGACGCGGTCGGTGGGTCGCTGCTGGGCCAGGCCCGGCACGAGGGCGCGCGGGCGAAGCACTGGCACGTGTATGGCCTGGATCTGTCGCGCACCCGCTACGAGGGCCTGCGCGACGGCCTGGAGACCAACCTGGCCACCGGCAAGACCAGCCAGACCATCCTGGGCGAGCACCTGCCGGTGCGCGATTTCCCCAACACCGACGCCGACAGCATCGCGCTGTTCTGGCAGGACGAGATCCGCCTGGGCGAGCACTTCGCCGTGGTGCCCGGCCTGCGTGCGGAGTGGAACCGGCTGCGCGCGCATCCGGACGCGATCTACCTGGAGGACTTCCCGGACAACCCGCCGGTGGACGTGGAGACCCGGCAGACCACGCCGCGACTGGCGCTGCGCTGGATGTTCGGCAACGGCCACAGCGTGTTCGCCCAGTATGCGCGCGGTTTCCGTGCGCCGCCGTTCGGCGATGTCAACATCGGCCTGGCGTTGCCGGTCTACAACTACGAGGTCCGCGCCAACCGCGACCTGCGCCCGGAGCGCAGCCAGGGCCTGGAACTGGGTTGGCGCTACGTCGGCAGCGACCTGCGCGTCAGCGCTTCGCTGTACGAGAACCGCTACCGCGACCTGATCGAGTCGCGTGCCAACCTCGGCATCGACCCGGCCACCGGCGCGCTGGTGTTCCAGTCGGTCAACCGCGACCGCGCGCGCATCCGCGGCGTCGAAGCCGACCTGCTGTGGCAGTTGCCGGTCGCGCCGGCCGGCGCCGGCGACTGGCAGGTGCGCGGCGCGATGGCCTGGAGCGAAGGCGACGACACCCGCCGCAACCTGCCGCTGAACAGTGTCGATCCGCCGCGCGCCACCCTGGGGCTGCGCTACGACGGCGGCAACGGGCGCTGGGGCGGCGAGGGCGCGATGGTGGCGGTACGCGGCATGCGCCGCATCGATCACGGCGTCGGGCCGCTGTTCGCCCCGCCCGGCTACGCCCGCTTCGACCTGTACGGTTGGTACGAGGCCGGCCCGCACGTGCGGGTCAACGCCGCCCTGCTCAATGTCGGCAACCGCCGTTACTGGGAGTGGGCCAGCGTGCGCGGCCTGGGCGCCGGTGACGACGGCCTCGGCTTCCATACCCAGCCGGGGCGCAGTTTCGCGGTGAATCTGGCGCTGGACTGGTAGCGGGCGGCACCGCGCGCATCGCGAACGGGCCGGGCGGGTTCAACGATAGGCCTTCAGGTAGCGGTCCTCGAACTTGCGCTTGAGCCAGTGGAACAGGCGCGAACGCGGCGAGGTGAAGGTGCGCGATTCGCTGCGGTAGACCAGCAGACCGCCGTCGAGCGTATCGACGATGCAGGCAAGTTCGGTCTTGAAGCCGTGTCTGGCGGGTTCGCCGCGCAAGCCGGCGGCGATGTTCTTCGCCACCGCTTCGGCCTGCAGGTCGGCCTGGTGCGCCTGCTTGGCCATCCAGTCCGGGCCGGGATAGCTGCCGATGTCGCCGGCCACGAACACCTGCTCCAGGCCGCGCGCGCGGCAATGTTCGTCGGCGGCGACGAAGCCGCCTTGCGAGCGCGGCAACTCGCTCTCGTCCAGCCACGCCGGGCCGGTGAGCCCGGGCATGAACAGGATCAGGTCGGCGGCGAATTCGCCGCCTTCGGTGACCACCTTGTCCGCCTCGAAGCGGATTGGCTTGTGGCCCAGGTGGGTTTCAATGCCGAGTTCGCGCATCCGGCCCAGCATCTTCCGCACCGCGGTCGGGCCCAGGCGCTGCCCGGGTTCCTTCGAGGGATTGAAGAACACCAGCTTGAACCGGTCGCGGCGGCCCTGGCGGCGCAGCAGGGTATCGATGCCGAACAGGAATTCGAACATCGGCCCGCCGCGCACCGCGCCCGGCTCCTTGGGATTGGACGCGAAACCGATCGCGATGGTGCCGCCATCCATCGCCGCCAGCCGGTCGCGGATGGCCTCGGCCGAGGCGATGCCTTCGCAGGGCACGAGCGCATGCTCGATCCCGGGCAGCTTGCGCAGGTAGCGGCCGCCGGCGGCGACGACCAAGATGTCGTTGCCCAGTTCGCCGTTGTCGGTGACCACGCGGCGCCCGCCTTCGAGCACCTGCAGCACGCTGCCCGGGTGCCAATGCACGCGCATGCGTCCGAAGAACCCGGCCAGGGGGATGCGCAGTTCCTCGCCGCGCCTTTCGCCCGACGGCAGCCAGATCAGGCTGGGCAGGTAGACCAGCTCGTTGCGTGGCGAGACCACGGTGATCTCGGCATCGACCTGCAGCCGGCGCAGTCGGCGGACGACGGTGAGTGCGGCGAAGCCGCTGCCGAGGACGACGATGCGGGTCATGGCGACTCCCTCCCGGTCAGGCCTGCGCGAGCTGAGACCGGGCCCAGCGGACGATCTCGCCGGACGGCATGGCGCCGGACACGCGCCCGATCTCGCGGCCGGCCTTGAACAGTGCCATCGTGGGGATGCTGCGGATGCCGAAGCGGCTGCCCAGGTCGGGATGGGCCTCGGTGTCGACCTTGGCCAGGCGCAGGTCCGGCTCCAGTTGCGCAGCGGCGGCCTCGAAGTGCGGCGCCATCATCCGGCACGGGCCGCACCACGGCGCCCAGAAGTCCACCAGCAGCGGCAGTTCGCTCTTGGCCGCATGCGCCTGGAATGCCGCGTCCGATTCGATCGCCAGCGGGTGGCCGGCGAACAGCGGCTGGCGGCAGCGACCGCACTGTGGCGCCTCGGACAGGCGCCCGGCGGTCACGCGGTTGATGACGTTGCAGTGCGGGCAGGCGACCTTGATGGTGGCGTCGGCGTTCATGGCGTGCCTCCCGTCGGTGCGGGCGTCGCCGATGGTACTTCCACCCACAGCGCGCCGCGCAGGTCGCCCACGTCGAAGCCGGTGGCGCGGTCGTCGGGATAGCGTTCGGCGATGGCGGTGCGCACCGGTTCGGCCACGTCCTTGCCGTGGCAGGCCAGGCAGGGCGGTTCGGTGGCGATGCCGCGCATCATCCGCAGGGCCACGCCATCGGGCAGGCCGTCGCGCATCACCGCGACCTGTTCGCCCGCCGCGCCGCCGCCGTCCACCGCCTGCTGCAACGCGCGCAAAGTGTCGAGCTGCCATCCGTCCGCCGCCTGCGCCGGGTTGCGGTTGCGCCCGGGCAGGGCGACGCGGCCCAGGCGCACGCCATGCTCGGCCATCACCGCCTCGGCGATGCGCGGGGCGCGTTCGTTGCAGACCTCCACTGCCGCGGTCGGGCCGCCGGCGGCCATCGCCGCCTGCAGTTCACCGCGCAGCTGGCCGCTGAAGGCCATCGCTGCGGCCTTGGCACGGGCCAGGTCGGCGTCTTCCTGCGGTGGGGCGGCTTCGGCAGGCGCCGCTTGCGGTGTCGGGGCCGCGGCGGAGTCGTTCGCCGCCGCCGCATCGGGCTGGCGTGCGCAGCCGGTGACGACGCTGGCCAGGCACGCGGCCAGCAGGGCGGTGCGGAAGGGAATCGGACTCATGCGAAAGCCTCCTCTTGTTGCCCGCGCTTGCGCGAACGGAGCGACAGCAGCGAGTAGTACAGCAGCGGGATCACCACCAGGGTCAGCACGGTGGACACGAGGATGCCGAAGATCAGCGAGATCGCAAGCCCGTTGAAGATCGGGTCGTCCAGGATGAAGGTGGCGCCGGCCATCGCCGCCAGCGCGGTCAGCGCGATCGGCTGGGCGCGCACCGCGCAGGCGTCGATCACCGCCTGCTCGGGCGTGTGTCCGCGTTCGATCAGGTGGTTGATGAAGTCCACCAGCAGGATCGAGTTGCGAACGATGATCCCGGCCAACGCGATCATGCCGATCATCGAGGTGGCGGTGAACTGCGCGCCCATCAGCGCATGCCCGGGCATCACTCCGATCACGGTCAGCGGGATCGGCGCCATGATCACCAGCGGCACCAGGTAGTCGCGGAAGTACGCCACCACCAGCAGGTAGATCAGGACCATGCCCACCGCGTAGGCGATGCCCATGTCGCGGAAGGTCTCGTAGGTGATCTGCCATTCGCCGTCCCACTTGATCGAGAAGGCGGAGGTGCCCGGCGGCTGGCGCACGAAGAACTGCTCCATCCGCTGGCCGCCGATGGCTTCGCCGGAGACCTGGCCGACCAGGTCGAACATGCCGTACAGCGGGCTGTCGACCCGGCTGCTCTCGTCGCCCGTCACGTAGACCACCGGCAGCAGGTCCTTGTGGTGGATGGCGCCGTCCCAGCCGTCCTTGCGCACCTGCACCAGTTCCGACAGCGGCACCAGCTGGCCTTCGCCGCCGCGCACGCGCAGCGACAGCAGGTCGTCCAGGGTGTCGCGCTGCGAAGCCGGCAGGCGCAGCCGGATCGGGCGCGGGTACTTGGAGGCGTCGTCCACCAGGTGGCTGGCGTCCAGGCCCTGCAGGCCCGAGGCGATGGTCTCGGCGATGGCCGCCTGCGACACGCCCAGGCGCGCGGCGCGCACCCGGTCCACGGCCAGTACGTCGCGCACGGCGTCGGCCTCCACGCTGGTGTCCACGTCGACGATGCCGTCGGTGGCCAGGAAGCGCTGCTCCAGGGCGCGGGCCAGCGAACGCGCGCGGTCGTAGTCCGGGCCGTAGACCTCGGCCACGATCGGCGAGAGTACCGGCGGACCGGGCGGCACTTCCACCACCTTGACCGAGGCGCCGTGGCGCTGGCCGATTGCGGCCAGTTGCGGGCGCAGTTCCACGGCGATCTCGTGGCTCTTGCGCTTGCGATCATGGCGGTCGACCAGGTTGACCTGGAGGTCGCCCAGGTTGGCGCCGCTGCGCAGGTAGTACTGGCGCACCAGGCCGTTGAAGTTGATCGGCGCGGCGGTGCCGGCGTAGGCCTGGTAGTCGAGCACTTCCGGGGTGCGGTCGAGGACGCCGGACAGTTCGGACAGCAGCGCGGCGGTGTCTTCCAGGGTGCGGCCTTCGGGCAGGTCGACCACGATCTGCAGTTCGGACTTGTTGTCCAGCGGCAGCATCTTCAGCACCACCAGCTTGAACCCGGCCAGGCTGGCGGCCACCAGCACCAGCGCGGCCATGCCGGCGAACAGCACCCGCCGCCGCCGCTTGCCGCGCTCGGCCTCCAGGAACGGCGTCATCAGCCATTCGAACAGGCGGTGCAGGCGCGCGGCCAGCACCGGCGCGGTGTCGTGGTGGCCGGCCTGCGCCGGCCCGTGGCGCTTGAGCAGCTTCAGCGACAGCCACGGCGTGACGATCAACGCGATCAGCAGCGACAGCAGCATGCCGACCGAGGCGTTGATCGGGATCGGCCGCATGTACGGCCCCATCAGCCCGCTGACGAAGGCCATCGGCATCAGCGCGGCGATCACGGTGAAGGTGGCCAGGATGGTCGGGCCGCCGACCTCGTCCACCGCCGGCGGGATCGCCTCGCGCAGCGTCTTTCCCCCCTGGGCCATGTGCCGGTGGATGTTCTCCACCACCACGATCGCATCATCCACCAGGATGCCGATGGAGAAGATCAGCGCGAACAGCGAGACCCGGTTGAGGGTGAAGCCCATCGCCCAGGACGCGAACAGGGTCGCGGCCAGGGTCAGGATCACCGCGGTGCCGATCACGATCGCCTCGCGCCTGCCGAGCGCGAACAGCACCAGCAGCACCACGGAACTGGTGGCGAAGATGAGCTTCTTGATCAGGGTCTGCGCCTTGTCGCTGGCGCTGAGGCCGTAGTCGCGGGTGACGACCACGTTCACGCCTTCCGGGATCACCTGGCCGCGCAGCGACTCGATCCGTTCGCGCACTTCGCGGGTGATGTCGGTGGCATTGGCGCCGGGCTTCTTGGCGACGGCCAGGGTGACGGCCGGGGCCATGCCGCTGGCCGGGCCGTCGCGTCCGGCCGGCGCGCCGTGCCAGACGTAGCTGACGGGCGTGTCGGCCGCATCGGTGACCGTGGCCACGTCCTGCAAGCGGACGGGCTGGCCGCCGGACACGCCCAGCACCAGTCCGGCGACGTCGTCGCGGTCGGCCAGGAAGCTGCCGGAAGACACCTGGACCACGCCGTCGGGGCCGACCCGCTCGCCGGCCTGGCGGGCGAGGTTGGCCGACTGCAATGCGCCGGCCAGGTCGCCCACGGTCAGCCCATGGCTGGCCAGCCGTGCCGGATCCAGCGTCACCAGCACCGCGCGGTCCGGCGCGCCCACGGTGAAGACCTCGCGCGTGCCGGGAATGCGCTTGAGTTCGTTTTCCAGGCTGTGTGCCACCTGCGCCAGGTCGATCGCGCCGCGCTGGGCATCGTCGGTCCACAGCGTGAGCGACATCACCGGCACGTCGTCGATGCCCTTGGGCTTGACGATCGGCTGGCCCACGCCCAGGCCCTGCGGCAGCCAGTCCTGGTTGGAGAACACCTTGTCGTACAGGCGCACCAGCGCCAGCTGGCGCTCCACGCCCACCTCGTATTCGACGGTGAGCACGGCCATGCCCGGGCGGCTGATCGAGTAGGTGTGCTTGACCTGCTCGATCTCGGACAACTTCTGCTCCAGCGGGAAGGCCACCATCTGCTCGACCTGGCGCGCGTCGGCGCCCGGGAAGGGCACGATGACGTTGGCCATGGTCACGTCGATCTGCGGCTCCTCCTCGCGCGGGGTGATCGCCACCGCGACCAGGCCCAGCAGCAGGCCCAGCAGGGCCAGGATCGGGGTCAGCGGGTTGTCCTGGAAGTAGCGCGCGATGCGCCCGGAAATGCCCAGGCGCGGCGCCTCCTGCGCGGGAGTGCTCTGCGCGTGCAGGCCGTGATCGTGGGTGTCCTGGGCGTTCATGTCGTGAGCCGTCGTGTCGTCGCCCATGTCACTTGCCGTCCTGGCGCGCGGCCACCAGTGCCTGCACCGCGGCCACCGGATCGGCGGCGATGGTCTCGCCCGGCTTGAGGCCGGCGATGACCTCGACCGAGCCGTCGCCGCGTTCGCCCAGGCGCAACTGGCGCAGCGACAGGCGGCCCTCGTCCAGCACGTACACCGCGTTCACCTCGCCGCGCCGTACCAGCGCCGATTCGGGCACGCGCGGGTAGGCGGCGCCGACCAGCGCCGGGAACGCGACCTTTGCGGTGACGCCGGGCCGCGGCACCGGATCGAGCGACGGCAATTGCACCCGGACCTTGACCGCATGGGTGGCCGGGTCGGCGCCCGGGAACACGGTCACCTCCGAGGCGTCGACGCTGCGGCCGTCGGCGAACAGGATCCGCGCCTGCGGCTGCGCACGCACCAGTTCGGCCTCGGCCTGCGGCAGGCTCACCTCGATCCGCAGCGCTTCGGGCGAGAACACGGTCATCAGCAGCTGCCCGGTGCCCACGCTCTCGCCCGGTTCCACCTCGCGTGCGCTGACGATGCCCGCATAGGGCGCGCGCACGGTGGTGTAGGCGGCCTGCTGGCCGGCGTTGGCCACCTGGGCGCGCGCGGCGTCGCGCGCGGCGAACGCCGCGTCGCGCGCGGCGCGCACCTGGTCGAGTTGCGCCTGCGAAACGTAGCGGTCGCCGGCCAGCGACTGGAAGCGCTTGTGGGTGCTGTCGGCCTCGGCGGCGGCGGCCTCGGCCGCGCGCAACTGGGCGCGTGCGCTGTCGGCGCCGGCCTGCTGCTCCACCGCGCTCAGGCGTACCAGCACTTCGCCGGCGGCCACCGTTTCGTTGACGTCGTGCAGCACTTCCCGCACGCGGCCGCTGGTCTGCGCCGACAGCGCGGCCTGGCGCACGGCCTCGACCACGCCGTCCCAGGCGCGACCGCCGCTGGCTTCGCCGGCGTCCACGACCAGGGTGTCCAGGCCCTCGATCGCCGCCGGTGCATGCGCCTGCGGCTTGCCGCCGCAGGCGGCAAGCGCGCTGGCCAGCAGCAATGGCACCAACCACTTGCTGCGCTTGTTCGTTTGCAGGTCCACGCCAGGCTCCAGGTTTCGGTACGGATTACTTGAAGGCACAACCGCTGGACAGGCCCAGCTTGCGGAACACGATCGCCGCCGGGCAGAAGCCGGTGATGCTCGACTGCAGCAGGTTGGCGCCGACGAAGGCGGTGAGCCACAGCCACAGCGGCGAGAAGAAATGGGCCAGCAGCAGGCTGGCCAGGACCATGATGCCGGCGAAGGCGAAAATGGCACGATCGACGTTCATTGCGACAGCTCCTTGGTTGCAGGTGTTGCGGAAAGGGATTCAGTGGGTGCGCATGATGCCCAGCAGCTTGAGCACGTATTTCTCGTAGACCGGCTCGGTATTGCCGGACTTCATCTTCATCAGGAAGTACTTCTCGAAGGCGACCTTGGCCAGGTGCACCCACTTGCCGACCTTGGCCCAGGTCACGTTGCGCGGCGGGATCTGCGGCAGGGCCACGAACGCGGCGCCGGTATCGCCCATGTCGGCCAGGCAGATCGCGTTCCAGGTGGCTTCGGCGGTGGCCGGCTTGCCCTGCAGTTCGGCCTGGATGTTGTGCACGATGGCGGTGCACATCGACTCGATCATGAAGCCGGTCTTGGGCGCGCCGGTCGGCACCGGCGTCTGTTCCACCGGCGGGATCGCCACGCACACGCCCAGCGAGAAGATGTTGCGGTAGGTGGGATTGCGCTGGTGCTTGTCGATCAGCACGAAGCCGCGCGGGTTGCCCATGCCCTCGATCCCGCGCACCGCGTCCACGCCGGTGAAGGCGGGCAGCACCATCGAATAGCGGAACGGCAGGGTATGGGTCTTCTTCGGCTGGCCGTCGTCGGTCATCTCGGCCACGTCCATCTCGCCGTCGCGGACCGCGGCGATCTTCGCGTTGACGATCCAGTTGATGTGGCGCTGGCGCATTTCCGCTTCCAGCAGGCCCTTGGAGTCGCCGACGCCGCCCAGGCCCATGTGGCCGATGTACGGCTCCGGGGTGACGTAGGTCATCGGCACCTTGTGCCGGAGCTTGCGCTTGCGCAGGTCGCTGTCGAGGATCATCGCGAACTCGTAGGCCGGGCCGAAGCAGCTCGCGCCGGCCGCGGCGCCGACCACGATCGGACCGGGATCCTTCAGGAACGCCTGGTAGGCGTCCCATGCGCTGTTCGCGTGCGCGGTGGTGCAGACCGACTGGGTGAACCCGCCCTCCGGGCCCAGGCCGGGGATCTCGTCGAACGCCAGCCGCGGGCCGGTGGCGATCACCAGGTAGTCGTACTCGATGTGGCGGCCGTCGCGCAGCAGCACGCGGTTGGTCTCGGGTTGCACTTTCTCCGCGCCCACGCCTTCGAAGGCGATCTTCTTCTTCGCCAGGTGGGCGGCCACGGGCAACTGCACGTCGCCGGGCTTGCGCCAGCCCACCGCCACCCACGGGTTGGACGGCGTGAACGAGAACAGGTCGCCCTCGCCGATCACGGTGATCGCCGGATCGGGGCCGAGCGTGCCGCGCAGTTCGTAGGCGGCGCTCATGCCGCCGATGCCTGCGCCCAGTACCACGATGCGTGCCATGGAATCCCCTCCACTTGCCGGCCAGCCCGCGGAGCGGGCCTTGGAGTCCGGTTGCAATTAAATTAGCACTAGCTTATATTAGAGTCAACTGAAATAAAGGAGGTTCCCGGATGCCCATGACCGTCGACGAACGGGTGGCTGCCGTGGGTTCGCTTGCCGGCGGCTTCCAGGCGTGGCGCAATGCGGGCCTGCCCATGAGCATGGAATGACGATGGCCAAGGCCCTGGCGAAATTCGAGTTCGACCTGGAGGCGATGCACGCGCACGCCGGCGATGCGGCGCAACTGCTCAAGGCGCTGGCCAACGAACGCCGGCTGCAGGTGCTGTGCCTGCTGGCCGCCGGCGAACGCTCGGTCGGCGAAATGCAGAGCCTGCTCGACCTGGGCCAGTCGGCGCTGTCCCAGCACCTCGCGGTGTTGCGCGAGGAAGGCCTGGTCGCGACCCGGCGCGATGCGCAGACCATCTACTACTCGCTCGCACCCGGCCCGGCCGCGGCGGTAATGCATACCCTGCACGGCATCTACTGCGCACCGGCCGGTCCGGCGGGTGCGCGCAACGGCAACAGGAGGAGTGGAGCGTGATCGGTTGGCTGAAGGGATTGTTCGGGGCCGGCGGCGAGGATATCGGTCCCCAGGAGGCGGTGCGGCGGATCAACCAGGGCGCGGTGCTGGTGGACGTGCGCGAACCGGGGGAGTTCGCCGGTGGCCACGCTCCCGGCGCGGTGCCGTTGCCGCTGGGGCGGATCCGCGCCCAGGGTGCGGCTGCCATCGACGCGCTCGGCCTGGTGGCCGATACGCCGGAAATCCTGCTGGTGTGCCATAGCGGCATGCGCTCGCGCGCGGCCCGGGCCGCACTCGCTTCCGACACCCGCCGCCGCTACGTGAACGTGAGCGGTGGCATGGCCGCCTGGGCGGCGGCCGGGTTGCCGCTGATCCATGGCCGGCACTGAACACCGTAGCTTGCGAAGGGCGGGCGATTCCGCAGGCCCTTCGCACCTGAACCCAGGATTCCAGAGGAGAACACCATGACCGCAATTGCTTCCTACACAGACCTGACCCGCGACGTCTCGCGCAACCTGACCGCCCTGCGCACCCACAATGCCGAGGTGATGCAGGGCTTCGGCGCGCTGAGCAAGGCCGCGCTGGCTCCCGGCGCACTGGACGAGAAGACCAAGGAATTGATCGCGATGGCGATCGGCGTGGCCGCGCGCTGCGACGATTGCCTCGGCTTCCACGCCAAGGCGCTGGTGCGGTTGGGCGCCACCCCGGAGGAGTTCCGCGAGATGCTCGGCGTGGCCGTGTACATGGGCGGTGGCCCGTCGCTGATGTATGCCGCCCACGCGCTGGCCGCCTACGAGGAGTTCGCCGCCGCCGCGGCGGGCTGACGCCGCCCCGCTCGATCCGCCCGCTTCCACGAGGGTGGATTCCTACACGCCGCTGCGTGCGGCGCGGCTGTCGCATCCCCCGCGGCGGCAGCAGGCTGGCGGCATGGACATGCATGTCGAACAGCGGTTCCACGGCCATCGCGTCCTGCGCCATGGCCGGATGCCGCTGACCGGCCGCGCCTGCCATGTCGTCGTGGCCACCCGTGGGCACCAGCCCTGGTTCTCCAGCTTCCACGTTGCCTGCGAGGCGGTGCGTGCTTTCCGCCAGCCGTCGGCGCGCGGCGACGCCGCGCTGCTGGCCTGGGTGCTGATGCCCGGGCGGGTGCACTGGTTGTTGCAGCCGGGCGAACGGGCTGCGCTGGCGACGGTGGTCTCGCGGATGAAGGCGACCGCGGGCGCGCAGGTGAACCGGATGCTGGCCCGGGCCGGACCGCTGTGGGAGCCGGCCTTCGATTGCCGTGCGCTGGACCAGGACGAGGATCTGCGCGTGGCCTCGCGCCAGTTCGTCGCCGGGGCGCTGCGCGCGGGACGGATCGAGGACTTCGGCGGCTACCCGTTCTGGGACTGTGCCTGGATGTAGCCACGCGGCACGGGGTGCGCCCGACCCTGCCGCCTTGGCAGCGACCCGGTGCGAAGGCCGGGCAGTGTCCGCTCAGCCACGGCGGGCGCGGCTCAACGCATCGGCCATCGCGCTGTTGAACGGAGCGGGCTGGTCCTGGCGCTGGCCCCGTGGGGAGCCGGCATCGCCGCGCGGCGCGCCACCGGAACGGGCGCCGGCCTTGGCCGGGCGTGCGCGGTCCCCATTGCGGCTGTCGCGCTCGCCGCGTGCGTCCTGCGCTCCCGGTTCGTCGTCCAGGCGCCGGGTCAGGGCGATGCGCTTGCGCGTCACGTCCACCTCCAGCACCTTGACCTTGACGATGTCGCCGGCCTTCACCACCTCGCGCGGATCCTTCACGTAGCGGTCCGACAGCGCCGAGATGTGGACCAGGCCGTCCTGGTGCACGCCGATGTCGACGAAGGCGCCGAACGCGGCGACGTTACTGACCACGCCCTCCAGCACCATGCCGGGCCGCAGGTCCCTGATGTCCTCCACGCCCTCGGCGAACTTCGCCGCCTTGAATTCCGGACGCGGGTCGCGGCCGGGCTTCTCCAGTTCCCTGAGGATGTCGCGCACGGTCGGCAGGCCGAAGCGCGCGTCGGTGAATTGCTCGGCCTTGAGCGAGCGCAGGAAGGCACTGTCGCCGATGACCTGCTTCACCTGGCGGCCGCTGCCGGCGAGGATGCGCTCGACCACCGGATAGGCTTCCGGATGGACCGAGGAGGCATCCAGCGGCTGCTCGCCGTCGGCGATGCGCAGGAAGCCGGCGCACTGTTCGTAGGTCTTCTCGCCCAGGCGCGGCACCTTCAGCAAGGCCTTGCGCGAGGCGAAGCGGCCGTTGGCGTCGCGGTGGGCGATGATATTTTCGGCCACCGTGGCCGACAGACCGGACACGCGCGCCAACAGCGCGGCCGAGGCGGTGTTCACGTCCACGCCCACCGCGTTCACGCAGTCCTCGACCCGGGCGTCCAGCGCACGGGCGAGCTGGTACTGGTCGACGTCGTGCTGGTACTGGCCGACGCCAATCGCCTTGGGCTCGATCTTCACCAGCTCGGCCAGCGGGTCCTGCAGGCGCCGGGCGATCGAGACCGCGCCGCGCAGCGACACGTCCAGGCCGGGGAACTCCCTGGCCGCCAGTTCCGAAGCCGAATACACCGAGGCGCCGGCCTCACTGACCACGACCTTCTGCATCTTCAGTTCGGGCGCGAGCTTGAGCAGGTCGCCGGCAAGCTTGTCGGTCTCGCGCGAAGCGGTGCCGTTGCCGATGGCGATGAGCTGCACGCCGTGGGTGCTGCACAGCTTCCTCAGCGTGGCCAGCGCCGCGTCCCACTGGCGCCGCGGTTCGTGCGGATAGATCGTGTCGGTGGCCACCAGCTTGCCGGTGGCATCGACCGCCGCGACCTTGACCCCGGTGCGCAGGCCCGGGTCCAGGCCGAGCACCGCCTTCGGGCCGGCCGGCGCGGCCAGCAGCAGGTCCTTGAGGTTGTCGCCGAACACCGCGATGGCCCCGGCCTCGGCCTTTTCGCGCGCCTGGTTGAACAGGTCCAGCAGCAGGTGCAGGTGGATCTTCGCGCGCCAGGCCAGGCGCACGGCGTTGCGCAGCCAGGCATCGGCGGCGCGACCGCGGTCCTCGATGCCGGCATGGCGGGCGATGCGGCCTTCGGCATAGGCGTTGCCAGCGTCGATGTCGCCGCCCGGTTCCAGCTCCAGCTGCAGGAACTCCTCGCGGCGACCGCGGAACAGCGCCAGCAGGCGGTGCGAAGGGATCTTCGCCAGCGGCTCGGCATGGTCGAAGTAGTCGCGGAACTTCTCGCCGGCCGTTTCCTTGCCTTCCACCACCTTGGCGCGGATCACGCCGTTGGCCTCCAGCCAGCCGCGCAGTTCGCCCAGCAGCGCCGCGTCCTCGCCCCAGCGTTCGATCAGGATCGCGCGCGCGCCCTCCAGCGCGGCCTTGGCGTCGGCCACGCCCTTGCCGGCGTCGACGAAGCCGGCGGCGAACGCCTCCGGCAGGCGCGAGGGATCGCCCAGCAGGCCGTCGGCCAGCGGCTCCAGCCCGGCCTCGCGCGCGATCTGCGCGCGGGTGCGGCGCCTGGGCTTGTAGGGCAGGTACAGGTCTTCCAGCCGCGACTTGCTGTCAGCGGCCTCGATCTCCGCGCGCAATTCACCGCTCAGCTTGCCCTGCTCCTCGATGCTGGCCAGGATCGCGGCGCGGCGCTCCTCCATCTCGCGCAGGTAGCCCAGCCGCGATTCCAGGTTGCGCAACTGGGTGTCGTCCAGGCCGCCGGTGACCTCCTTGCGGTAGCGGGCGATGAACGGCACGGTCGCGCCTCCGTCGAGCAGGCCGACCGCGGCCTGCACCTGGGTGGCCTGCGCGCCGATCTCACCGGCGATGGTCTGGACGATCTTGCGCGCGAGCGCGGTGGACGGCTGGGTCATGGGCTGCGGGTTCTGCGCCATCGGGGCGGGCCGCCGATTGTCGCAACCGCGTCGCGGCGATGTAAGCCGTTGACAAGCGGCACCCTGCGCGGCGTGCGCTCAGCGCTCGCCGGCCGGATCCGGGGCGGCCTCCCACACGAAGGTGCCGAGGCTGCGCGCGGGAAGTTCGTATTCGAACGAACGCCCACCCTGTTCCACGCTGAACCTGCGCGGCTGCTGCGCCGAATTGCTCACCAGCAGGACCAGCGTGCCGTCGTCTTGGTTGAGGAAGGCGACGTTGTCCAGCTCGCCGCCGGTTTCGTTGGAGCCGATCCGGTATGCGCCGGGGCGGATGAAGCGGCTGGCATGGGCCAGGATGTAGTACTCGTCGGTCCGCGAGACCTCGCCGCTGCGCGAGTCGATGGTCACCACCCCGCGGCAGGTATCGCAGCCGCCGGTGTACGGGCCGTTGTTCTCGTCCAGGGCCAGGTTCCAGTACAGCACCCCGCGTGCCCAGTGGCGCGCGGCGCCGATGAGCGTGGTGCGCGCCTGCTCGGTGATGCCACCGCTGCGCAGCGGCTCCCAGTCGCCGCCCGAGCACTCGGTCAGGTAGGCGTCCTTGTCCGGGAATTCGTCGTGCACCGGCGTCTGCGCCGACACCTCGCCGCCGTAGCAGTGCCAGGCCACGGCATCGACGTAGCGCCCGGCCGCCGGGTCGCGCAATACCGCCAGCGGCTCTTCGGGCTTGTCCCAGTTGTGGTCCCAGTCGAACAGCAACGGCCCGTCGCCGCGGCGTTCGATCATCGGCCCCAGGTGGTCGCCGATCAGGCGCGCGCGCGCCGGCGCGTTGAGGCGCATGCCCGGGTAGCTGTCCGGCTCGAAGTCCGGTTCGTTCTGCACCGTCAGGGCGAAGATCGGCACTCCCTCGGCCGCATAGGCATCCACGTAGGCCAGCAGATAGCGCGAGAACGCGTCGTAGTGCTCGGGCAGCAGTCGCCCCGTGACGAGGGCGTTGCTGTCCTTCATCCATGCCGGCGCGCTCCAGGGCGAGGCCATGATCTTCAGCTGCGGATTGACCGCGAGCATGGCGCGGGCCACGGGGATGACGTCGTCCCGGTTGGGGTCGATGCTGAAATGCCGCAACTCGTGGTCGGGCGCGCCATCGGGCGGGTCGTTCAGGCTGTAGTGGTGGCGGGAAAAATCCGAAGCGCCGATGGTCAGGCGGCTGAAGCCCAGGCCCAGCCCGCCGTGCTCGCGGCCGAACAGCTCGTGCAGCAGGGCGTCGCGTTGCGCCGGATCCAACTTGTGCCGGATCAGCCATGCGGACGAGTCGGTGAGCGATGCACCGAAGCCCAGCATCGTCTGGTAGCGGCGCTCCGGCTCCACCACGATGTGCTGCGGCAATCGATGCGGCGCGCCTTCGGCGACCGGGATCGGCGCCGTCGGCGTCAGGGCCAGGCGATGGTCGGAGGTGGTCACCCAGCCGTGCACGGTTCCGGCGGCCATGCCGTCCGCCGTCACCAGGAGCAGCAGCCAGAGCAGGCACAGGGCCGGTGCAGGGGTCTTTCGCATGAGGCTCACAGTCCGGAAGGAATGGGGCGGCGGGGGCCGTCCCGCCCTCCGACCATGCCTGCGCAGGCTCGCGCGATCATTTTGCGTTGCAGCATGGCCTGAACCCGCGATTCATCCAAGTCATTGATTTTTGGTCACTCGGCGGTGGCATAAATAACGTTAGATTGACATTTTCCCGGGCCACCAATTAAAGACAGCGCTGTCAATCTACGGTCTGGAGGCCACCATGACACCCATGATCCGTGCGGATCGCAACGTCGGTGCCGGCATACTGCGCAAGCACCACCTGGCCATCGCCTGCTGCCTGGCGCTGGCTTCGCCGCTGGCCTCCGCGCAGGAGCAGGCGACCACCACCGACGACGTCCAGACCCTCGACGAAGTCCGCGTCACCGGCATCCGTGCCGCCATCGCCAGCTCGGTGGAAACCAAAAGCGAATCGACTTCCATCGTCGAGGCGATCTCGGCCGAGGACCTGGGCAAGCTGCCCGACATCAGCATCGCCGATTCGATCTCGCGCCTGCCCGGCCTGGCCACCCAGCGCGTGGATGGCCGGGCGCAGGTGATCAACATCCGTGGCATGTCCGAACAGTTCGCCGGCACCCTGCTCAACGGCCGCGAACAGGTCAGCACCGGCGACAGCCGCGGCGTGGAGTTCGACCAGTACCCGGCCGAGCTGATCAATGCGGTGGTGGTGTACAAGACCGCCAACGCGGCGCTGGTCGGCCAGGGCCTGTCGGGCACCATCGACCTGCAGACCGTCCGTCCGCTGGACCTGGGCGAGCGCCGGATCGTGTTCAGCGGCCAGGGCGAGAAGAACTCGCTGGGCAACCTGACCCCCGGCGGCGGCGACTCGGGCTACCGCTTCTCGGCCTCGTACGTGGACCAGTTCGCCGACGACACCATCGGCGTGGCCATCGGCGTGGCGCGGCTGGATTCCCCGTTCCAGGAACGCCACTACAAGTCCTGGTGGTGGGCCAACACCGACCTGTGGGGCGCCCCGCAGGGCGCCAAGCCGGCAGACGCCATCGCCCTGCAGGGCACCGAGGGCTGGGTCAAGACCCGCGACATGACCCGCGACGGGGTGATGGCGGTGCTGGAGTTCAAGCCCAACGACACCTGGCACAGCGTCCTGGACATGTACTACTCCAGGTTCGACCAGGACGAGACCATGCGCGGCACCATGTTCACCAACGATCCGTGGTGGAACAACGGCGCAGTGACCTACACCGCGGCCCGGACCACGCCGCATGATGGCGTGCCGGTGGTCACCAGCGGCACCCTGGCCGGCATCCAGCCGGTGGTGCGCAACGACAACAACACCCGCGAGGACAAGATCCAGGCGATCGGCTGGAACAACGAGTTCAAGTGGGGCCTGTATACGCTGGGCGTGGATGCCAGCTACTCCAAGGCCGACCGCGAGCAGTCCACGCTGGAAACCTACGCCGGCATGCTCGGCCCGCTGTCGGTGGACTTCCAGATCCCGCTGGGCCCGGGCAACGCCCACTATGCGCTGCCGGACCTGTCCAGCCCGACCCAGGTGTACTTGTGGGATCCGCAGGGCTGGGGTCACGAGGGCCGGATGGAGAACTCCTGGCAGACCGACAAGCTGCAGTCGTTCCGCGTGGACCTGAACCGTGTCGTGGAATCGTCCGACTTCCTGCGCAGCTACGACGTCGGCTACAACCACAGCACGCGCACCAAGGACAAGCGCGCCGACGTGTACTTCGCCAACCTGCCTGGCCGGGTGCCGGTCCTGGTCGGCTCCTCGTACCTGCTCGCGCCCACCAGCCTGGGCTTCGCCGGCATGGGCAACGTGCTCAGCTTCGATCCGCGCGCGCTGCTGTACCAGGTCTACAACGTCGACATCAGCGAGAGCAACGACGACCTGCAGAAGGACTACGGCATCGAGGAGAAGGTCGACACCTTGTACTTCAAGGCCAACCTGGACATGGACATCGGCCAGGTGCGCCTGCGCGGCGACGCCGGGGTGCAGTACATCCGCACCGACCAGCGCTCCAGCGGCGTGAACATCCAGGCCGACGGCCCGGTCGCGGTCAAGTCGATGGGTGCCACCTACGCCGACATCCTGCCGAACCTGAACCTGGTGGCGGAGTGGGGCGATGGCTGGAACCTGAGGCTGGGCCTGGCCAAGCAGATGATGCGTCCGCGCATCAACGACATGGGCGCCTACGGCAGCGTGTGGGTCGCCGTCACCAACGGCGTCGGCGAGTGGGCCGGCAGCGGCGGCAATCCGGAACTGCAGCCCTACCGGGCCAATTCGGTGGACCTGTCGCTGGAGAAGTACTTCGGCGATGCCAGCTACGTGGCCCTGGCGTTCTTCCACAAGAACCTGGAGTCGTACGTCTACACCAAGAACATTCCCTGGAACTTCGCCGGGTACGACTACGAGGGCGATACCCCGCCGGCCTCGGACTGGGGCATCTTCTCCGCTCCGGCCAACGGCACCGGCGGCACCTTGCGCGGCGTGGAGTTCAGCACGGCCATCGGCGGCGAGGAAATCCACCGTTCGCTGGAAGGGTTCGGTGCGCTGCTCAACGCCTCCTATACCGAGTCGTCCATCAGTCCCGATGGCGGAGCCACCACCGACACGATCCCCGGCCTGTCGAAGATCGTGGCCAACGCCACCGTCTACTACGAGAAGCATGGGTTCTCGGCGCGCGTGAGCCAGCGCTTCCGCGACCCGTACCGCGGCGAGTACAGCTACATCTTCGGCCAGCGCAGCTATCGCTATACCAGGAACGAGCGCCAGGTCGACCTGCAGCTGGGCTACGACTTCCCCGAGTCGGGCCGGCTGTCGGGGCTGACCCTGATGTTCCAGGTGAACAACCTCAACAACGAACCGTTCCGCACCCAGGTCAGCGATTCCAACGGCCTGGGGCTGTTCTTCCCCGAGGAGTTCACCGAGTACGGACGCCAGTACCTGATCGGCTTCCGCTACTCGCTGTGACCTGCGCCTGATCCGGCGGGGCCCGTGTCCGGGAGCAGTCCGTCCCGGGCACGGGCCCGTTCGCATGATGGAACCGTGCAGTCGCACGAAAGACCGAGGAGCACGCCAGTGAAAACCATCCTGTTGACCGCATTGGTCGCGCTGGCGCTGCCGGCGCAGGGCATCGCCGCGGCCGGTTCGACCGTCGCCGTCTACACCACCGCCAAGGATGCGGAACGGCAGATGGCGCCCAGCCGGACCGCGCCGCTGGCCGAAGGCCATCCGCTGACCGAGGCGGAGAATTCGATCTTCGTCGAGCCGACGCGGCGCTTCCAGGCCCTGCTGGGCATCGGCGGCGCGATCACCGACGCCACCGCCGAGACCTTCGCCAGGCTCGATCCCGAGCGCCAGGCCGAGTTCCTGCGCGCCTACTACGACAGGGAGCATGGCATCGGCTACACCCTGGCCCGCACCACCATCCACAGCTCGGACTTCAGCAGTGGCAGCTATACCTACATCGAGGACGGCGACGGCGACCTGAAGACCTTCTCGGTCGAGCACGACCGCAAGTACCGGATCCCGATGATCAAGCGCGCGATCCAGGCCGCCGGTGGCCAATTGCCGATGATGGCCAGCCCGTGGAGCGCGCCGGCGTTCATGAAGGACAGCGGCAACATGCTGCAGGGCGGCAAGCTGTTGCCGGAATACGCCGCGGCCTGGGCCCGGTATTACACGAAGTTCATCGATGCCTACGCCGCCGAAGGCATCCCGATCTGGTCGATCAGCGTGCAGAACGAACCGATGGCCCGGCAGACCTGGGAGTCGATGCTCTTCACCGCCGAGGAGGAGCGCGATTTCCTCAGGGACCATCTCGGGCCGACCATCCAGGCCAGCGCCCATCCCGACACCAAAATCGTGGTGTGGGACCACAATCGCGACATGATGGTCCACCGCGCCAACGTCATCTTCGGCGACCCGGAGGCGTCGAAGTATGCGTGGGGCATGGGCTTCCACTGGTACGAGACCTGGGCCGGTTTCGAGCCGATGTTCGAGAACGTGCGCCGGGTGCACGAGTCGTACCCGGACAAGGTGCTGCTGCTGACCGAGGCCACGGTGGAGAAATTCGACTGGGCGCAGGTGCAACGCTGGTCCAACGGCGAGCGCTACGGCACCTCGATCGTCAACGACCTCAACAACGGCGCTTCCGGCTGGATCGACTGGAACATGCTGCTGGACCAGACCGGCGGCCCCAACCATGTCGGCAACTACTGCTTCTCGCCGATCCATGCCGACACCCGTACCGGCGAGCTGGTGTACACCCCCAGCTACTGGTACATCGGCCATTTCTCCCGGTTCCTGCGCCCGGGCGCGCAGCGGGTGGGCGCGGCCAGCAGCCGCAGCAACCTGCTGACCACCGCCTTCCTCAATCCCGACGGGACGCTGGCCACGGTGGTGATGAATCCGACCGACCGCGAGATCGTCTACAACTACTACGTCGGCACCGCCTCGACCCGGGTGACCATCCCGGCGCATGCGATCCAGACGCTGGTGCTCTAGGAACCGTTGCGACCGGCCGGCAGGTTGCCGGCCGGTCGCTCCTCAGCGCTCGGTGCGCCAGTTGACCGAGGTGCGCGTTTCCACCGTGCTCGACTCCAGTTCCACGTCGAAGCCGCGGTTGAGCAGGAACTTCAGGATCACCACCTGCCCGGCGCCGACCAGCGAGACGCCGTAGCCGACGTACAGCCGCGGGGTGATGTACTTGCCCACGCCCACCACCGAGCCGCCGAGCGCGCGCGAGTGCATCACCCCGGCGTCGTCGAAGCCCAGGCGCATGCCGAGCTGCCCGGCGAGCAGGCCGGTGCCGGCCGACAGCGCGGCCGAGGTCGCGGTGACCTGCTGGGCCTGGGTGCGGGTGGCGCCTTCCAGGCTGCGGCCCAGCATCAGGTAGGCCAGCGCCTCGGACTGCGGCATCGCCGGGTTGGACCAGACCTCGACCTGCGGCGTGCTCACGCTGCCGGACACGTTGATGCCGGCGACCACCTCGCCCACGCGGCGCTCGGCGCGCAGCGCGATGCGCGGATCGTCGATCAGGTTGTTGCTCCAGGTCAGCTGGCCATGGGTGACGGTCAGGTCCTGGCCGTAGGCGCGGTAGCGGCCGCCGATCTCCAGCGCGCCGGTGGCGCGCATCTCGTGGCCCGGCCGCGCGCGGATCTGCAGGCGTCCGCGGGTCGTGCCCTTCATCCCGTAGCCGGTGACGACCACGTCGTTGGACAGGACCAGCGCCAGGTCCATGTCCAGCGGCGCGGTGCGCCGTTCCTCCGGATCGACCGGATCGACCACCACCACGTCCACGGACGTGGACACGCCCTGTTCGAACCGTTCCAGGTTGAGCGTGGCATCGGTCACGTCGACTTCGCCGCGCAGGACCATGGTCGCCCCGTCCATCCCGAACTGCAGGTCCGGATTGGCGGTGGCGGTGAGCATCGGCGTGTTGGCGATCAGCACGTCCTGGCCATGGATGTGCAGCTGCAGCGGCGTGTCCTGGCCGAACCAGGACAGGCTGCCGTCGACCATCATCTTGCCGCGGCCGCCGGTGCTTACCGCGAAGGCGACGCGCGCCGAGCCGTCCGGTTGCGCGTCCAGGCTGCCGCTGCCGCCGGACAGGCTCAAGCCCAGCGCCGGCAGTTCGCCCTCGAAGTCCTCCAGCAGCAGTTGCCCATCCATCAACGGCTGGGCGCGGGTGCCGCGCAGACTCATGTGGCCGCGGATCACGCCGCGCGGGCGCACGAGGTCGGGCGAGAACAGCTCCAGCCAGAACAGCGAGGAGATGTGGGTGTACAGCTCGCCGTGCAGCGGCGAGTACGGCTCCCAGCCGGTGTTGAAGCTGGCATCGAGGTAGCCATCGCCGTGGAAGCCGATCCCCAGGCGGCCCTGGATCTTCTGCGGGTCGAATGCCAGGTCGAAGGTGAAATTGTCGTAGCGCACGATCTCGCGCCGGGTGTTGTTGCCCAGACGCATGCCGCCATCCAGCGAGGCCAGGTGCACGCCGCCGGTCCAGCGGTTGCCCTGCGGACGGATGGTCGCGTCCAGGCGCACGTCGCCGCGCAGCAGCAGCGCCCGCCCGCCCTGGTTCGGCAGCCACGGCTCGAGCAGGGTCAGCGGCAGCCGTTCGCTGTGCAGCGCCAGGCCTTCGCGCGGCCAGTCCGCCTGCGCGCACAGGCGTCCTTCGCCCTTGTCGTGGGTGACCAGGCAGGCGGGCTGCAGCTGCCAGCGCGGGCCGGTGACCACGAACGCGGCCGGCGCCTCCAGCATCCACGGATTGCCGCGCGCCGGCTTCACTCCCAACTGGTCGATCGAGCCGTGCCAGCTGTTGCCGCGCCGTTGCATCTGCCCGCCGAAGTTCAGGCCGGCGGTCTGCGGGCTGTCGGCCTGCACCGTCAGGCGCAGGTGCTCGACCGCGCCTTGCGCATGCACGTTCACGCTTTGCAGGGGGATGCCGACCTGCAACTCGCTGCCGCGCAGGACCAGGTCGCCGCCGCTGCCGCGCCACGGCAGCTGCCCGTCCAGGTCGAGGGCACTGGCGCTCCAGTCGTTCCAGCGCAGGCCGCGGCCCTCGAGGTTGGCCTGCAGGTTCGGTGCCTGGCGGGTGCCGGTCAGGCGCAGCGAACCCGCGACGCTGCCGGCGCCGCCGGGCAACAGGTCGTCCAGCCGCAACGGCTGCAGTTGCGCGCTGACGTCGAGCCGATCGCCGGCCACGCGACCATTGGCGCGCACGTGGCTGTCGCCCAGGCGCAGCGCGAGCTGGCCCTCGCCCTGGTCGCCGCGCAGGGTGAAGTTGCCGTTGCCGGCCAGCGCCCGGCCGCGCAGGCGCCCGTTCAGCGATTGCACGTCCACCCAGGCATCGAAGCCCCGGTCCTCGCGCGCGTTGCCGTGGGTGGCGATGCGGCCGTCGACGTTGCCGTCCCAGCCGGGGACGAAATAGCCCGGATCGAATCCATCCAGCACCAGCGCCAGGTCCCAGTCCAGCACCGGATCCCAGCCGGCCTCGCCGCTGGCCTGCAGGGTGCCGGTGGGCATGGTCGCCTGCAGCGAATGGATCGTTGCCCGCGATTGGTTGCCGCGCACGTCCAGCACCACGTCGGCCTGTTCCCCGTCGCGGCTCAGGGTGGCGTCGCCGTACACCGCCCACTGCGTCATCGAACCGGCCACGCCGAGGGCGGCGTCCAGGCCGACCGCCGGCGCTGCCGGATCCTCGGCCGCGAAGGTCAGGCCCTGCGCGTTGAGCGAGAAGCGGAAGCGGGCATCCTCCGGATCGGTGAAGTCGGCCTGGCCCTTGAGCCGCACGCTGCCGTCGTACAGGTCCAGCGCCAGCGGGGCCACGGTCAGCACCTGGTCTTCCAGGCGCAGGTGCGAGGGCGCGATGGCCAGGTGCAGGTCGCCGCGGCCGACCTGGCCGGAAACATCGGCCGCGCCGCCGTTGCCGCTGGCGCGCAGATCGAAGGTGAAAGCTTCGGCCGAGGGTTCGCCGCCGGTGAACAGGGCCGGGTCCAGGCCTTCGCTGGTCGCGGCCAGCCGCCAGTTCGGCGCGTCCTTGTCGCCGCCGAGCGTGAGCGTCGCGCGCAGCGGTTCCGGCGCCCGTCCGCCGATGCCCACTTCCATCTTCGACAGGTCGCCGCGCGCCAGCAGCCCGAGCCGCGCGGGACTGTGCCCGTGCGGCGCCGGCAGCACCGCGGTGGCCAGCAGGTCGGTGCGGTAGTCGTGCGCCGGCTCGTAGCTGCCGTGGAGGGAGAACAGGCCACGGTCGCTGTCGATGTCGATGCGCTCGGCGCGCAGCGAGCCGTTGGCGATGTCGATCCCGCCGCGCAGGGTGCGGATGTCGATCGCGTGTTCGCCGCCGGAACTCACGGCCAGGCCGTCGATCGCGATGCGGTCGGCCTGGATCGGGATCGGCATCTCGATCGCCGGCAAGGACTCGGGCCAGCGCGGCAGTTCGAATGGCTCGTCGCTGGCGGCCAGCTCCAGGGTGGCGCCCTCGATCTCCAGCGCGTCCAAGCGCAGGCGCCGGCCCAGCAGCGGGCGGATGTCCGGATCCAGCAGCGCGCGCCGTGCGGTGAAGCGGTAGTCCTGGTAGCGGAATTCCAGCCCATGGAACACCAATGGCCCCGCGATCGGGCCCTCGGCCTTCTCCCAGGTCAGGCTGGAGCCCGCCGGCAGGCGCGCCACGATCTGCGCCAGCAGCACGTCGCGCCCGGCCACGCTCTGCAGCAGCCAGTACAGCAGCACCACCAGCCCGATCGCCAGCGCGAGCACGCCCAGGCCCGACCCGACCCAGAAGCGGCGCCGCCGGTAGAAGCGCGGGCGCGGCGCCGGGGGCGCGGCGCCGTCGGCCGGCACGCTCACAGGTTCGCCCCCAGGCTCAGGTAGATCTGGACGACCGAATCGGGATCGTTGAGGCCGCGCGCGACGTCGATGCGCACGCCGCCGATCGGCGAGCGCCAGCGTGCGCCCAGGCCCACGCCGGTGCGCAGCCGGAAGTCGTTCTTGCCGTCGAAGGCGTCGCCGGTGTCGACGAACGCGGCCATGCCCCACGGCCCGGCATTGAAGTAGTGCTCGTACTCGGCCGAGGCGGTGACCACGTAGCGGCCGCCGAGGGCGAAATTGTCCGGCGGCGGCGTGCGCGGGCCGACTTCGCGCCAGGCGTAGCCGCGGATGCTGCGATCGCCGCCGGCGAAGAAGCGCAGGCTCGGCGGCATCGCGACCAGGTTGCGGGTCCAGGTGGCGCCACCTTCGCCGCGCAGGATCAGCCGGTCGGCTTCACCCATGCCCTGGAACCAGGTGGCGCTACCCCAGCCCTGCACGAAGCTGGTGTCCGAGCCGGCGCCGTCGGCACCGCCGCGCAGGGCGACGCTGGCACTGAGCCCGTGGCGCGGGAACAGGCGGTTGTCCACGCCGATGTAGTTGCCGGTGACCTCGGGATAGAACAGGGTGGAGTAGCTGTACAGGCGCCCGCCGGTGGTCACGTCCATGTCGTAGCTCCAGCGCTCGCGCAGCGCGATCAGCGAGGCCACCGCGGTCCAGCGGTCGTTGAGCTCGCCGCTGCGGCTGGCCAGCAGCTTGACGTGGCGCATGTCGATGTAGTCGGTCTGCTCGTCGTAGGCGCTGGCGGCGACGGTGTACCAGCCGTCCAGCCAGGCGAACGCGGGCATCCGGTACTGGACCAGCAGGTTCTTGCGGTTCTGCGCGTAGTCCAGGTCGGTGACCAGCTTGTGTCCGCGGCTGTTGACGTAGCGCCGTTCCATGCCGAAGCGCACGCCCAAGCCGCTCTCGGTGCCATAGCTGAGACCGGCGCTGTAGACGGTGCGCTTGGCCAGCACCAGGTTGACGTCGACCGGTACCCGGAAGTCGTCGCTGGCGTCCTGCGGCCGCGGCTGGATGTCGATGGCGCTGAAGTAGTCGAGCCTGACCAGCGACTGCCGCAGCCGGTCGAGCTTGCCTTGGTGGAAGTAGCTGCCTTCCTCCCAGGTCACCAGCTTCTCCAGCAGGCCGGGACGGAAATAGTCCTGGTGGAACGTGGTCGGCCCCATGTCGTAGCGGAAGCCGCTGTCCCAGGCCAGGTCGATGTCGGCGGCGAAGTCGGCGCGGGTGACCCGCACCTCGCGGCGCATGAAATCGGCGTCGAAGTAGCCGCGTTCGGCCAGGCGCCGGCTGATGCCGTCGCGGCTGGCGTCGTAGGTGGTGTGGTCGAACACCTCCCCCGGCGCCGGGCGGAAGGCCTTGATGTCGGCGACCAGGTACGGATCCTCGCCGCCGGGGCCGAGGATGGACACGTCGGATTCGCGCACCCGCACCGGTTCGCCCCTGTCGACGTGGACCACGACGGTGACGCGGTCGTCGACGCCGCGCGGCGAATCGACGGTGATGGTCGGCGAGTAGTAGCCGAACGGCTCCAGCGCCTGGCGCGCCTCGCGCTCGGCGTTGAACAGGAGGAACTCCAGGCGTGCCTCGCCTTGCTGCTCGCCCACCGCGGTGTTCACGCCCAGGGCCAGGCGCACGTTGTTCTCCATCGCCGGGTGTGCTTCCAGGCCGCGGATTTCGACCCGGTCGATGGTGCCGCGGGCCTGGGCCCCGGGGATGGCTGCCAGCGCCGCCAGCAAGGCGATCGCACAGCGGAGGAAGGGGAGGGGCAGTGGCATCCGCGGAGGATACCGGGAATGCCTCCGGCAGTGCCCTGTCGCCCACGGGCGACGCCGTCGCGGCGGGCGGCTTCCGCGCGAAGGTAGCAGCTGCAACCGGGGGTCGGGAGGGGAATATTGATATTTCCGTCACATTCTTGAACAATAGGCGGCTGCCGTGGGGCTTGATCCGTCCCTGGCAGTTCCGGAGGGCGCAAGCGCGCCCGATCCCGGCACTTCAAGCAAACGATTCCCGCCGGCCATAGCCATCGCCGGCGGAGCGACAGGGGAAAACCAGCGTGAACCGAAAGGACGGGAAGCCGGCCATGGGCCGGCGTGGGACTGAATGTGCCACGGATACCGGGGCAGCCTGGCGGCGTTTCAGGGTCGCCAGTGCGCTCTGTGCGGCGTTGCTGTGGGCGCCGGCGGCGGCCGCGGCCGACCTGCTGATCAGCGACCTGTCCGACGGCATCTACGACCCCTCGCCGGTCGGAGGCCAAGTCACCTATCACGTGTCGCTGGAGAACGGCGACGTCGACACCGCCACGGACGTGGTCGCGATCTTCGACCTGCCCGCCGGCGCGACCGCGGTGGCCCTGCCGGGGTTCTGCACCGCCGCCGCGACCAATCCGGTCCGCGTGCACTGCAATATCGGCACCCTGACGGGCGGCTCGCCGCGCGACTTCGACTTGACGATCGGCACCGCCGGCCTGACCCCGGGCGACGTGTACATCCATGGCGCCATCGGCTTCGCCGCGGGCCTGCCGGGCGCCGGCGATGCGATCAGTGGCCTGGACGTCAGCACCCATCCCTTCTTCGACGGCGACTCGTCGCGCAACAACAATGTCAACAGCGAGCGCACCACGCTGCTGAACGCGGGCGACCTGCGCCTGGCCAAGACCGGCACCCCCGATCCGGTGATCGGCGGCGGCGAAGTCACCTACACCCTGACCGTCACCAACGACGGCCCGAATGCCTCCAGCGGCTTCAACGTGGTGGACACGCTGCCGGCCGGGGTCACCCTGGTACCCGGCAGCTTCAGCGGCTCCGGCTGGAGCTTCGTTCCCGGCACCATGACCGCCACCCATGCGGGCACGCTGGCCAACGGCGCCAGTTCCTCCTTCAGCTTCCGTGCCCGCGTCGGCGTGGGCAGCGGCAACGTGGTCAATGCCGCGGTAGTCAATGCCGGCAGCGCCGTGCCCGACCCGAATCCGGGCAACAACTCGGCCCAGGCCGTCACCTCGGTGACCCCGGGCGCCGACCTGGCCATCGAGAAGCGCGCCGACCCGACCCCCGCGGTGGCCGGCAGCCCGGTGACCTTCCATGTCCAGGTCCGCAACCTGGGCCCCAGCGCCGCCCAGAGCCCGAACTGGAGTGACGTGCTGCCCACCGGCTTCCTGGTGACCGGCGGCACCCAGCCGAGCGGCTGGAACTGCACCACGTCGCCCGATTCCACCACCCGCAGCTGCGCCAATCCGGGCAGCCTGGGCGTCGGCGCGACCGCCGACTTCACGATCGAGGCGACGGTTCCCTCCAACGGTCCCAACAGCAGCGGCAGCGTGACCAACACGGTTGCGGTCGCTTCGGGTACGCCCGACCCGATCGCCGGCAACAACACCTTCAACAACACCTTCAACGTCCTGGCTGACGGCGCCGACCTGAGCCTGACCAAGCAGAAAACGCCCACTCTGGTGACGGTGTGGCCGGGCACGGGCTCCGACACCGACAGCCGGATGACCTCCACGATCCGGGTGAGCAACAACGGCCCGCGCGCGGCGATCGGCGGCGTGCAGGTCGTCGACGTGCTGGCCCTGGGCGAGGAATACCTCAGCGGCGGCAACGCGAACTGGAGTTGCTCGGTCGCACCCGCCGCCTGGAGCGCGGCGGTCCAGCAGGTGGTCACCTGCGACCTGGCGGCTTCGCTCTATCCGCTGGGGGTGGGCACGACCGCGCCCAACCTGACCATCGTCACCCGCGCGCGCGCGTCCGGCGCCCTGACCAACCAGGCCTGTACCGGCGGTTCGGGTGGCTCGGTCCAGCCGCAGACCGGCGGCGTGGTCAACGAGGATCGCAATCCGGGCAACAACTGCGCCAGCGGCAACAACCGCACCACCGAAGACCGGGTCGACCTGCAGATCGAGAAGTGGACCAACGGCACGGCGTCCACCTCGGACAACACCCTGGTCGTCGGCGCCAACAGCCTGACCTATACCTTGCGCGTCACCAACCTGGCGATCACCGACGCAGTGCCGGCCACCGGCATCGTGGTTGCCGACACGATCCCGGGTTTCGTGGCTGCGGCCGGCGGCAATCCGGCCACCGGCGTGACCTGGGCGGTGCCGGCGGGCTGGACCTGCAGCCGGTCCGGTGCGAACGTGACCTGCCGCTCCGGCGCCACGGCGCTGGCGCCGGGCGCTTCGGTCGACATCGTGCTCACCGTCGCCCGTCCGTTGTTCGACAGCGTCGGCCAGACCCTGGCGGCCAACAGCTGCGGCACCGGCAATCCCACCACCGGCGCGCGCTGCAACACCGCCACCGTCAGCGTGGACCCGGCCGTGGCCGGCTCGATCGGCGAGATCAACGGCGCCAACAACACCGCGCGCGACTGGGTCATCATCGAGCGCGAGGCCAACGTCACCACCACGGCCAAGGACATCACCACCGGCAACGTGGGCCGCGCCGGCGTCGACAGCAACTACGTGATGTCCTACATCAACCAGGGGCCCTCGGCGGTTCCCGGCGTGGTGTTCCAGGACACCTTCGTGATCCCGGCGGGCGATGCCGGCTTCGTGCTGCGCTCGGCCACCCGGACCCCCGGCACGGTCAACTGCCCGGCCACCCCCGCGCCGGGCCTGGTCGCCACCGTCACTGCCGGCGGCACGTCCTACTCCAATCCCACCGGCGGCGACCTGACCCTGACCATCGCCTGCCCGGCGATCAACCTGACCTACCGCCAGGCCGAAAGCCTGCAGGTCAGCATTCGTCCGAACGTCAACTCAGGCAACACCGCCGGCGGCCGGGTCTTCACCAACGCGGCCAGCTTCTCCATCGCCGGTGGTGCGTCCGGAAGCGATGCCCAGGGTGGGTTCAACTTCAACACCAACACCGCCGACGACACCCGCAACGCCACCCTGACCTTCCTGGCGGGCGAAGCCGACTTGATCGTCAACAAGGTCGACACCGGTTTCACCGGGGGCGTGGACCCGCTGGGCTTCGACGCCACCAATCCGGCCGCGAACCTGATCACCTACCGCGTGTCGGTGCGCAATGAAGGCCCTTCGGTCGCGACCGGCGTGCAGATCGTCGACAGCTACCGCGCCCCGGCCGGGCGCCAGGTCGAATTCATCGGCATCGCCACCGGTCCGGCGACTGGTCCGGCGACCGCATTCGACCCGGCGGGTTGCAGTGTCGTGTCCGGCACCAATCCGTTCACCGGTTCGGGCTCGGAGATGACCGATCCGTCCGCGTTGACCGTGCGCTGCGATGTCGCGGGCAGCGGCTTCCCCGGGAGCAACGCCCTGGGCACGCTGGGCGTGGGATCCACCAGCTATGTCTTCATCCAGTATCGCTATCTGACTGCGCCGGGCCCCGGCGGCGACATCGTGCGCAACCATGCGCGGGCCGAACTGAACGAAACCGACCCGGCCCTGGCCAACAACGAGGCCGAGCAGTTCACCACCATCCGCGCCCGCGCGGACATGGCGGTGGAAAAGTCGGTGTTCACCACCGCCCCGAACAGCGATCCGACCGTGGCCCTGCCGGCGACGCCGGCGACCTCGGTGTCGCTGATGCAGCCGTTCTACTACGTGGTCGAGGGCATCAACAGGGGGCCGGGGGCGAGCCTGTCGCGCGACCGCACCGGCAGCAGCCCGCTCGACGGCACCGGCACGGTGGTCACCGACACCTTGCCGCCCGGGCTCGAAGTCACCGGGCCGATCGGCTGGCAGAAGCGGGGCCCCGATCCGGGCGGCGGCGAAGTGCCCAACGGCGGCGGATCCTGCGCGCTCGCGGCCAACGTGGTGACCTGCACCATGGGCGACATGACCGTCACCGGCAGGTCGCGGATCATCATCCCCGTGCGCTGGGTCACCTGGCCCACCGGCGGTACTGCCACCAATGTCGCCCGCGTCACCACCGAGCAGGTCGACCCGGATCCGAACAACAACGAGGACGACGTGGTCATCAACGTGACCCGTTCGTCGCTGGCCGGCGTGGTCTACGAGGACCGTGACCGCAGCCCCGGCAATGGCGGTCGCCGCCAGCCGGGCGAACCCGGCATCGCCGGCGTGACCGTCACCCTGGAAGGCATTGACGCCTACGGCAACTCGGTCAGCCTCACCACCACCACCGATGGCAACGGTGCCTACAGCTTCGGCGACCTGGCTCCCGCCAACGCCGCCGGTTACACCATCACCCAGGGCCAGCCGGCCGGCTACATCGACAGTCCGTATGCGCCGCCGGTGGCGCCGGATGCGGATGCGCCGTCGCTGGGCGGCAGCTATGCCTCCGGCACCCGATACACCGGCGTGCCCGTGGGTGCCAACGACGCCGGCGTGCGCTACGACTTCCCGGAAGTCAGGAATCCGTCCCTGTCCGGCTACGTCTACGTCGACGCCAACTACAACAACGTCCGTGACCCGGGCGATGGCCCGATCGCGGGCGCCACGGTGGAACTGCTCAACGCGGCCGGCGCGGTGGTGATGAGCACCACCACCGATGCCAATGGCGCCTACAGTTTCACCGGCCTGGATCCGTTGCAGGTCTATACCCTGCGCCAACCGCTGCCGGCCGGCGGTTACATCAACCGTCCGCTGGCGGTGAACCCGGGCCTGATCGGCGGCGCGGCCTGTGCCAGCGGCTGTGCAGCCGGCACCGGCGTGGGTGGCGATCCGGCCACCACCGACCGCATCAGCACCATCGACCTGGGCTCCGGCCAGGACGGCACCGAATTCAACTTCGGTGAATATGCCGTCACCACGATCAGCGGCAGTGTCTACGTCGACCGCAACAACAACGGCCAGTTCGATGCGGGCGACGCCGGCACCCACTACTCGGCGCCCAACGGTGGCCTGACCGGCGTGACCGTGACCCTGGTCGGCGCAGGTCCGGACGGCATCTTCGGCAACGGCGACGACCCCGCGCCGGTGGTGGTCACCACCGATGCCAATGGCGTGTTCAACTTCGCGGACGTGGTGATCGGCCAGAACTACCGCATCGACCAGACCCAGCCCGACGGCTTCGGCAACGGCCTGGAAAATCCGGGCAATTCGATCACGATCAACAACCTGCCGCCGGCCGGATCGACCGGCAACAACTTCGGCGAAGTGCTCGGTTCGCTGGCGGGCTTCGTGTTCGAGGACTTCTCGTCCACCGCGGCCAACAACAACAACGGCAGCTTCGATGCGGGCGAGAACCCGATCGGCAACGTCACCCTGACCCTCACCGGCACCGACCTGCGCGGCAACCCGGTCACGCGCACGGTGCAGACTGCCGCCGACGGCAGCTACGCGTTCGCCGACCTGATGCCGCCGCAGGCAGGCACCACCTACACCATCACCCAGACCCAGCCGGCCGGCTACATCGACGGCCGCCATACCCCCGGCAACGCGTCCACCCCGGGCAGCGCCAGCGCGCCCAACGTGATCGACGGCATCGGCATCACCGCCGGCGAGGCGGCCACCGGCTACCTGTTCGGCGAACTGGCCAACGCCACGATCAGCGGCACCGTCTACCTGGACCGCAACGACAACGGCAACCAGGATCCGGGTGAACCGGGCTTGCCCGGCGTCACCATCACCATCGAGGGCGCAGGCCCGGACGGCATCTTCGGCAACGCCGACGATCCGGCGCCGGTGGTCCTGACCACCGACGGCAACGGCCACTACAGCTACGACGGCGCGGTCACCGGGCAGGACTACCGCGTGGTCCAGACCCAGCCGCCGGGCCTGGCCGATGGTCAGGAGAACCCGTCCAACACGATCACGATCGGCAACCTGCCGATGACCGGATCCAACGGCAACAACTTCGGCGAACTGGCCGCATCCATCGCCGGCAACGTCTGGCTGGATGCCAACAACAACGGCGTCCGCGATCCGGGCGAGGACGGCATCGCCGGGGTGAGCATCAGCCTGCCCGCCGGGACCGTCGACGCGCTCGGCAATCCGGTCGCCAGCGTGTTGACCGATGCCAACGGCGACTACCTCTTCGTCGACCTGCTGGCCGGCACCTACACGGTGACCCAGCAGGCCGCGCAGCCGGTGGTCGGCGGCGTGACCACGCTCAACGGCACCACCGTGGCCGGTACCGTCTCCGGCGTGCCCAGCGGCACCGCCAGCACCGTGGCCACCGTGCCCAGCGCGGTGTCGGGCATCGTGCTGCCCGCCGGGCGCGCGTCGATCGGCAACAATTTCGGCGAAACCTTGCCGGTGGCGGTATCCGGCCGCGTGTTCTTCGACGTCAACAACGACGGCGTGCAGTCCGGCCCCGGCGAGACCGGGATCGCCGGCGTGACCATCGAGTTGACCGGGGTGGACGACACCGGCGCCAGCGTGTCGTTGACCACCACCACCGATGCCAACGGCGACTTCAGCTTCGAAGGCCTGCGCCCGGGCACCTACACCCTGACCCAGCCGACCCAGCCGCCGGGCACCAGCAACGGCCAGACCATTCCGGGCAGCGCCGGCGGCACCGGCACGCCGATCACCACCGTGCCCAGCGCGATTTCCGGGATCGACCTGACCACCCCGGGCTCCCGTTCGATCGACAACCTGTTCGGCGAGATCCCGATGAACAGCTCGATCAGCGGCCGGGTCTGGAACGACCTGGACAACGACGGCGTCATCGACCCGGGCGAGACCGGCATCGAGGGCGTGGTCATCCGCCTGACCGGCACCGATCCGGCCGGCAATCCGGTCAGCCGCGAAACGGTCACCGGTCCCGACGGTCGCTACACGTTCACCGAACTGCCGCCGGGCACCTACGTCATCGTCCAGCCCGAGCAGCCGGCCGGCACTCTCAGCGGCATCACGGTGCCGGGCACCGGTGGCGGCACCGCCACCACGCCGTCGACCACACCGTCGACCATCTCCGGCGTGGTCCTGGGCGTGGGCGAGGAAGCCAGCGCCAACAACTTCGGCGAAATCCCGGTGGGCCGCATCTCCGGGCGGGTGTACTACGACAACAACAACAACGGCGTGGTCGATCCGGGCGAGGCGGGCATCGCCGGGGTAACGGTGGTGCTGACCGGCACCAACGACCTGGGCGAGGCGGTCAACGTCACCGCCACCACCGATGCCGATGGCCGCTATCGCTTCGATGGCCTGCGTCCGGGCACCTATGCGGTGACCCAGCCGGTGCAGCCGCCGGAAACGACCAACGGCATCACCAGCGCCGGCACCATCAACGGCAGCGTGGTCGGTATCGCCACCCCGGTGGACGTCGTTCCCTCGGCGATCAGCGCGATCGTGCTGCCCATCGGCGGCGAATCGATCGACAACAACTTCGGCGAGATCGGCGATTCGCCCGACGTGGTGGTGAGCAAGCGGGCCAACCCGGCCTTGTTCACGGTCAACAACCCGGCCACGTACACCATTTCCGTGCGCAACCGCGGCCAGCGCCAGACCGAAGGCCAGTACACCGTGCACGATCGGTTGCCTGCCGGGATCGTCCTGGCGGGCGTGCCGAGCGGCGACGGGTGGACCTGCTCGGGCCAGGCCGGTGAAACCCGTTTCAGCTGCAGCAGCAGCCGGGTGCTCGCCGCCGGTGCCGACGCCGCGCCGATCGAGCTGCCGGTGAAGGTGTCCGCCGCGGCGGCCGCCACCGGGACGGTGCACAACGCCGTGTTGGTCGAGGGCGGTGGCGAAAATCCGTACCGTGCGCCGACGCCGGCCGAACGTGCCGCCTTCGAGGGCGACATCACCGGCCTGCCGGTGTGCGATCCGGCCATCACCCAGAACGCCTGCCGCCTGCCCACCCGGGTACAGCTGTCCGCCGCCCTGAGCGGCACGGTATGGCTGGAACTGGGCGGCACCGGGGACCATTGGCTGGATTCGGCCGACCAGCGCAAGTCCGGCTGGATCGTCGAGCTGGTCGATCCGGTCACCGGCCAGGTGGTGCGCACCACCACCACCGGCAACGACGGCCGCTATCGCTTCGACGACGTCGTTCCGGGCGTGCGTTGGCAGGTGCGCTTCCGCGATCCGCAGAGCGGCGCCATCTGGGCTTGGCCGGTGTCCGGTGAAACCCCGGCGGGCCCGCCGGCGCCGTGCGATGCCGACGCGGCCATCGCCAACGGCACCGCCAGCAGTTGCCGCACCCAGTCCGGTGGCTTCACCGCGCTGGAAGTGGTCCTGCGCCCGGGCAGCGAACTGCCCGAGCAGAGCCTGCCGCTGGATCCGGGCGGCGTGGTCTACGACTCGATCACCCGTACTCCGGTTCCGGGTTCGATCGTGATCCTGACCCCGGTCGGCGTGTGCGCCGGCTACGACCCGGCCACCAGCCTGCTCAACGTCGGCCAGGGCGGTTACCAGATCCAGGGCGACGCGGTGTCGATGACGGTCGGCAGCGACGGCTACTACCAGTTCCAGTTCGCCACCGGTGCGCCGGCGCGCTGCGAGTTCCGCCTGACCGTGACCCCGCCGCCCAGTTACACCTTCGTCTCCACCACGATCCCGGCCAACGACGGCACCCTGTCGCCGCCGGGTGGCGGTGATGGCCGCTACCCGGTGCTGCCGGGCGCGACCGCGCCGACCGCGCCGGTGGGGGATGGCACCCGCTATTACCTGACCGTAATCGGTGGCTCGGACGTGGCCCGGATCGTCTACAACCACATCCCGCTGGATCCGCGGCAGCCGCCGGGGCTGAGCATCAGCAAGACCGGCAACCGGCAGATCGTGGAGATCGGCGACACGCTCGAGTACACGATCACCGTGCGCCAGACCGCCGGCGCGCCGCTCGGCCAGGTCACCGTGCTCGATCGCCTGCCGCGCGGCTTCACCTACGTCGCCGGCACCGCCCGCGTGGATGGGCTGGGGATCGCCGATCCGGACGGCCAGCCGGGTCCGCGCCTGGCCTTCGACATCGGCGCCATCGGCAGCGGCGCCCAGCGCGTGCTGACCTACCGGGTCCGGGTCGGCGTGGGTGCCGACCAGGGCGACGGCGTCAATCGCGCCCAGGCCCACGGCTGCGCGTTCCAGCAGGGTTGCGTCGATGCCGGCATGCAGCCGTACCCCGGCAGCGTCCCGTCCAACCAGGCCCAGTACCGCGTGCGGGTCACCGGCGGCGTGTTCACCAGCGAAGGCTGCGTGCTCGGCAAGGTGTTCGTGGATTGCAACCGCAACCACGTGCAGGATCCCGAGGAGCTGGGCATCCCGGGCGTGCGCATGTACTTCGAGGACGGCACCTGGGTGGTGTCCGACTCGGAGGGCAAGTACAGCTACTGCGGCCTGCCGCCGCAGAGCCACACGCTGAAGGTGGATGCGTCCACGCTGCCGGTCGGCTCGCGCCTGACCACCAGCAGCAACCGCAACCTCGGCGACGCGGACAGCCTGTTCATCGACCTCAAGAACGGCGAGCTGCACCGCGCCGACTTCGTCGAGGGCAGTTGCTCCAACCCGGTGATCGAGCAGGTCAAGGCCCGCCGCACCCAGGGCGAGGTGCGCGCGCCGGAGACCGAGACCGGCCAGCCTGCGCTGCGCTTCGAGAGCAAGCCGCTGCGCAGCCCGCAGCAAGGCACGGATTCGGCCAACCAGAGACCGATCGTGGATCCCAGAACCACCCGACCCACCGACGGACGGGAGGTGCAGCCATGAGCCGGTTCTCCTTCCGCCGTGGTGCCCCGAGGCTGAGCCTGCTCGCATGCGCCCTGGCCGTCGCCGCGCCGGCGCTGGCCCAGGACCCCTCCGGCAGCCAGCGTTTCACCTCCGTGCTCGGCACCGCCGATGCGTTGTACCCGCAGTCGCCGGCGACCACCAACGCCGGGCCGCGCGTGGTCGACCGTCGTTCGGGCAGCGTCGACTACAGCGCCAATCGCAGCGTCGACCGGATCCTGGTCGAGCTCGACCGCGACGGGGTACCGGCCGATGGCCAGTCGCCCGTGCACGTGCGGGTGCAACTGCTCGGTGCCGACGGCCTGCCGCTGGCCGGCCAGGTGTTCGCCACCATCGAGCACAGCGGTGGCCGCATCCGCCTGCCGGGTTCGCGTACCGACGAGTTCGGGCCCGGTGCCAGCGATGCCGACAAGGCCACCCCGGGCGTGCAGCTCGAGGCTGCCGACGGCGTGGCCGAATTCGACCTGATCGCCCCGCATGAACCGCAGGACGTGTTCCTGCGGATCACTGCAGGCGACCAGACCGCAGAAGGCGTGGTCGGTTTCCTGCCGGAGATGCGCGAGCTGCTGGCCACCGGCCTGATCGAGGGCATCGTCAACTTCAACCGCAAGGCCAACCGCGAGCTGATCGCGCCGGTCCAGCACGGCGATGCGTTCGAGCGCGAGATCCGGCGCTGGGAGAAGCAGTTCAACGACGGCAAGGCCAACGCCGCCGCGCGCACCGCGTTCTTCGTCAAGGGCCGGATCAAGGGCGAGTACCTGTTGACCGCGGCCTACGACTCGGACAAGGAAGTGCGCTCGCGCCTGCTGCGCGACGTGCGCCCGGAGGAGTTCTATCCCGTCTACGGCGACTCCTCGTTGCACGGTTTCGACGCACGCTCCTCCGGACGCCTGTACGTGCGCCTGGACAGCGGGCGCAGCTACCTGCTCTACGGCGACTTCCAGACCGGCGAGACCCTGGCCACGAGGACCGGCGTTGGCGGCAGCGGGCCGATCCCGCAGCGCAGCCTGGGCGCCTACAGCCGCACGGCCACCGGCCTGGGCTGGCATTTCGAGAGCGGGCGGGTGCGCGGCAACGTGTTCGCCACCGAGGACTCGCTGCGCCAGGTGATCGAGGAGTTCGCCAGCCAGGGCAGCGGTCCCTACGCGCTGCGCAACAGCGCGGTGCTGGAAGGCAGCGAACGGGTCGAGGTGGTCGTGCGCGATCGCTACCAGCCGTCGCGGATCGTCGAGGTGCGGCCGCTGGCGCGCCTGGTGGACTACAGCTTCGAACCGTTCTCCGGCCGGATCCTGCTCAACCAGTTCCTGCCGGCGTTCGATGCCAACCTCAACCCGGTGACGCTGCGCATCACCTACGAGCTCGACCAGGGCACCGAGAAGTTCTGGACCTACGGCGCCGATGCGCAGTGGAAGCTGACCGACCGCCTGGAGATCGGCGGCGCGGTGGTGGACGACCGCAATCCGTTCGCCGAGTTCCGCATGGCCAGCGCCAACCTCGGCTACCGCTTTGGCGAGAAGACCTACCTGGCCGCCGAGTTCGCGCGTACCCGCAGCGAGGTCAACACCAACAGCATCAACCAGTACGCCACCCCGGGCCTGCAAGACCTGACCGGGGACGTGGACGGCGACGCCTGGCGGGTCGAGTTCGGCCACGAGGGCAAGGTGCTGGACGCGCGGGTGTTCGCCGCACGTACCGATCCTGCGTTCAACAACGTGGCCTCGCCGCTGTTCGGCGGCCGCGGCGAGTACAGTGCGCGCCTGACCTGGAAGCTGGGCGAGCGATTCCAGCCGTACCTGGAGGGATTGCGCAGCGAAGACCGCAATCCGGATGGCGGCAAGCGCGATGCGGCCGGTGCCGGCCTGCGCATCGGCGCTACCGACCGGCTCACGGTCGACCTGGGGCTGCGCAGCATCCGCGAGACGGTGGGCGCCTATTCGCCCTGGACCGCGGGCATGCCGTTCGGCAACGCCGGTGGCCTGACCGGCGGCTTCGCCACCGGTGCCGGTGGCGGCGCGCTCGGCTTCGGCCAGCAACCGCTCGATCCGTTGACCGGCCTGCCGGTGATCGGCAGCAGCGGCGCGCAGGGCGAGTGGACCAGTTCGCTGCCGATCGGCACCGAGCTGGAGTCGGAAACCGCGCGCATCGGCCTGGGCTATCGCGCCAGCGAGACGTTCACCGTCGGTGGCGAGGTCGAACAAGCCTTCGGCGGCGAGGACCGCAACCGCCTGGCGTTGGGCGTGGACTGGCAAGTGTTCGAGCGCAGCCGCCTGTATGGCCGCTATGAGAAGCAGACCGGCCTGACCAGCGCCTACGGCATCACCGAGGCCGGCCGCGAGGCCGACGCGTTCGTGTTCGGCGTCGACAGCAACTACCTCAAGGACACCCAGGTGTTCAGCGAGTACCGCATGCGCGACGCCGTGGCCGGTCGCGACCTGCAGGCCGCCTCCGGCATCCGCCAGAACTGGGACCTGGGCCCGGGCTTGCGGATGAGCGCTTCGGCCGAGCACGTCAAGGTCTATGACGGCGCCACCGGCGATGCCACCGGCCTGGCCTTCGGCGTTGACTACACCGGCAACCCGTTGTGGCGGGGCAGTGCGCGGGTGGAGCACCGGATCTCGGGCGACGTGGCCGGCACCGACCTCGACGAGTCGTTCGACACGACCCTGGTGCAGTTGCTGGCGGCGCGCAAGATCAACCGCGACTGGACCGTGCTCGCGCGCAACTACCTGCTGGCCACCGACTACCGCGCCCGCGGCGACGTGCTCCAGGACCGCTTCCAGCTCGGCCTGGCCTACCGCGACACCGACCGCAACCGGATCAACGCGCTCGCCCGCTACGAGTACAAGCTCGAGAGCGACGAGAGCGGCCTGACCCTGGACCGCGGCCAGGTGGTGGCGGGCACCAGCCAGGACATCCGCAGCCGCGCCCACATCGTCTCGATGCATGCCGACTGGCATCCGTCGCGGCCGTGGTGGCTCACCGGCCGGGTGGCGGGCAAGTGGCAGGACGACCGTTTTGCCTACGCCGACGGAAGTCGCGTGGACGACAGCTTCGACGCGATGCTGCTGTCCGGGCGGATGGTCTACGACTTCACCGAGAACTGGGACGTCGGGGCGATGGCCTCGACCTTCCGCGGCCAGCACGGCGCCAACCAGTACGCGTACGGTGTCGAACTGGGCCGCCTGCTGCGGCAGAACCTGTGGCTGTCGGCCGGATACAACTTCTCCGGATTCGACGGCGACCGCGACTTGTCCGGCTACGAGTACACCCAGCAGGGCATCTACCTGCGCCTGCGCTTCAAGTTCGACGAAGACCTGTTCCGCAGGGACGAACCCCGCTATCGCGAACCCGTGCGCTACGGAGCGACCAACTAATGAAGACCAACACCACGATGCCCATCCGTTTCCCCGGCGCCCGGCGGGCGCTCGCCCTCGCCCTGCTGGCCTCGCTTCCCTTGGCCGTGCAGGCCCAGGACGCGGTGCGCCTGGCTCCGCAGCAGGCCCGGATCACCGATGAGGCGATCCATGCCGACCTGCAGAGCTACGAGGCCACCCAGGGCCGGATCAAGGGGCTCAACGACGCCGGCCGCCCGGTCCGCGACTACCACCTGTCCAAGGCCCAGTGCTGGCTGGACGTGTCCTTCCACGAGTACACCCGCAACGACCGCGGCGACTTCCCCCAGGAAGCGCTGGACGAGTCGGTGAAGTTGATCGTGGGCATGGAGAACCGGGTTTCGCCGCTGCCGACCGATACCCCGCTGGTCAACGGTGCCGTCCGCCTGCGCGAGGACCTGTGGGCGCGTCTGGCGGCATTGCACGGCACCCCCGGCTTCACCTGCGCGCAGCAGGCGGTGGCCTGCGGCGAGGTCGAGCTGGTGCACGCCGGCAACGAGTTCAACCAGCAGCAATGGCGCCACGCCAAGCCCTACATCCAGATCGCCGAGGACCTGGTGAACGACGCCGAGGCATTGGCCCGCCAGTGCGGCGCGGCCCCGGCCGCCGCCGTACCTGTCGCCGGTCCGCCGCTGGTGGCCAACGTCCTGTTCGAGTTCGACCGCGACAAGCGCGGCGATATCCGCGGAGGATCGTTGCAGGAACTCGAGCGGGCACTGGCGCGGATCAGCGCCGAGGGACTGACCGTGGAGCGCGTCGAACTGGTCGGCCATGCCGACCGGATGCAGGGCCGCGGCGCGGACTACAACAAGGAATTGTCTGCGCGCCGGGCCCGGACCGTGCGCGAACTGCTGGTCGGCCGCGGCATCGATCCGTCGCTGATCGAGTACAGCTACCGCGGCGACCTGGAGCAGGTGGAGTACTGCAAGGGCGTGACCCCGCGCGCGGCCCTGCTCGAATGCCTGCTGCCGAACCGCCGGGTGGAAACGCGCTTCATCGTGCGCTGACCCGCGCCGGGGCCGAACCCGTGCCTGCCCGGCACGGGTTCGGTCCAGACTCCCGGATCCACGGTCCGCGGCGGCTCAGGCCGACAGGTGCCCGATCGCGGCCACCGCGCCGAAACGGTCGGCCAGGCGCTTGAGCAGGGCCAGGCGGTTGGCGCGGATGGCCGGGTCCTCGGCGTTGACCATGACCTGGTCGAAGAACGCGTCCACCTGCGGCCGCACCCGCGCCAGGCGCTCGAGCACGCGCACGTAGTCGTGCCGGTGCAGGGCGGCGTTGCTGTCGTCCAGCGCGGCTTCCACCGCCTCGGCCAGTGCGCGTTCGGCGGGTTCGGCCAGCAGCGCCACGTCCTCCATCACCGGGATTTCGATGTCGGCCTTCTTCAGGATGTTGCCGATGCGCTTGTTGGCCGCGGCCAGCGCTTCGGCTTCCGGCAGCGCGGCGAAGGTGCCGATCGCCTCGATCCGGCGGTCGAAGTCGTACAGCGAGGCCGGCTTGAGCTCGGCCACGGCGTTGAACTGCGCGGCCGGCACGCCCTTGTCGGCGTAGTAGCCGCGCAGACGGTCGAGAATGAAATCGTAGACCTCGCTCAGCTCCGAGGCAGCAAGCGAGCGCAGGTTCGAGTGGCCGGCAGGCGTCTCGACCCCTGCTTCCCTTGCCTTGTGCGCCGCGTCGGTCTTCTGTCGAAGCACGACCTCGGACATGGACATCGTGACGGCTTCATGGGCCTTCTGGATCAGCGCCATGAGGTCGAAATCGTAGCCGCTTTCGATCACCGTCCGCGCCAGTCCCAGCGCATTGCGCCGCAGCGCGAACGGATCCTTGTTGCCGGTGGGCTTGAGTCCGGCGGCGAAACCGCCGGCCAGGGTGTCCAGGCGTTCGGCGATCGCCAGCACCTTGCCCAGCGGCGACAGCGCGATGTCGTCGCCGGCGAAGCGCGGCCGGTAGGCCTCGTCGATGGCCAGCGCGACTTCCTTCGGCTCGCCGGCGGCCAGTGCGTAGTGGCGGCCCGCAATGCCCTGCAGTTCGGGGAACTCGTTGACCATGCGCGACTGCAGGTCGTTCTTGCACAACTGCGCGGCGCGGCGCGCCTGCGCCGGGTCGGCGCCGACCTGCGCGGCGATGGCCTGCGCCAGTGCGCCCACGCGCGCGGCCTTGTCGGCCACCGTGCCCAGCTTGGCCTGGTAGGTGACGGTCTTCAGGCCCGCGCCCATCGACTCCAGGCCCTGCTTGAGGTCCTCGTCGAAGAAGAAGCGCGCGTCGGCGAAGCGCGGCCGGATCACCCGCTCGTAACCCTTGCGCACCTGCACCGGGTCGCGCGACTCGATGTTGGCGATGCCGATGAAGTGCTCGGTCAGCCGGCCGCCGTCGTCCAGCACCGGGAAGAATTTCTGGTTGACCTCCATGGTCTCGACCAGCGCTTCCTGCGGCACCGCCAGGAAGTCGCGCTCGAAGCCGCACAGCACCGCCGCCGGCCACTCGGTCAGGCACACCACCTGCTCGAGGTTGTCGTCGGTGATGCGCGCGTCGCCGCCAGCCTGGCGCGCCGCCTGCTCGACCTCGGCGACGATGCGCGCGCGGCGCTCGGCCGGATCGACCAGCACGTGCGCGGCGCGCAGCGCGTCCACGTAGTCGCCCGGCTGCCCGATCCACACCGGCTTGTCGTGCTCGAAGCGGTGGCCGCGGCTCATCCGGTCCGATTCCACGCCCAGCAGCCGCATCGGCACCACCGCGTCGCCCAGCAGCGCCACCAGCCAGTGCACCGGGCGGGCGAAGGCGTGGTCGTGGCCGCCCCAGCGCATCGGCTTGGGGATCGGCATGCCCGCGATGGCCTCGGCCACGATGTCCGGGAGCAGCTCGGCGGTGCGCGCGCCCGTGCGCAGCGAACGGTGCACGAAGCGCTCGCCCTTGGCGTCGCGGGTGCGCTCCAGGGCGGTCCAGTCCACCCCGGCCTTGGCGGCGAAGCCCTCCAGCGCCTTGGTCGGCTTGCCTTCGGCATCCAGGGCGATGTTGAGGTACGGCCCCAGCACTTCCGAAGCCTGTTCGGGCTGCTCGACCGCCACGCCCGGCAGCAGCACGGCCAGCCGGCGCGGCGTGTGCAGCGGCCGCGCGTCGCCCAGGTCGGCATCGATCCCGCGCTTGCCCAGCGCGGCGACCATACCGTCGAAGAACGCCTGCGCCAGCCCGGGCAGCGCCTTGACCGGCAGTTCCTCGGTGCCCAGTTCGATCAGCAGGGGTTTGGATTCGCTCATGGTGACGGGGACTCAGTTGTTCTTCTGCTTCAATCCGGGGAAACCCAGCTTCTCGCGCTGTGCGTGGTACGCCTCGGCCACGGCCTGGGCGAGCTTGCGCACGCGCAGGATGTAGCGCTGGCGCTCGGTGACCGAGATCGCTCGGCGCGCGTCGAGCAGGTTGAAACTGTGGCTGGCCTTGCACACCTGCTCGTAGGCCGGCAGCGGTAGCCCGGCCTCGACCAGCGCCAGCGCCTCGGCCTCGCAGGCGTCGAAGCGGTGGAACAGCTCGGCCACGTTGGCGTGCTCGAAGTTGTAGGTGCTCTGCTCGACCTCGTTCTGGTGGTACACGTCGCCGTAGGTGACCACGCCCTGCGGGCCGACCGTCCACACCAGGTCGTAGACGTTGTCCACGTTCTGCAGGTACATGCACAGCCGTTCCAGGCCGTAGGTGATCTCGCCCAGCACCGGCCGGCACTCCAGGCCGCCGGCCTGCTGGAAGTAGGTGAACTGGGTCACCTCCATGCCGTTGAGCCACACCTCCCAGCCCAGGCCCCACGCGCCCAGGGTGGGCGACTCCCAGTTGTCCTCGACGAAGCGCAGGTCGTGCACGCGCGGGTCGATGCCCAGCGCCTTCAGCGAACCCAGGTACAACTCCTGGATGTTGTCGGGGTTCGGCTTCATCACCACCTGGTACTGGTAGTAGCGCTGCAGGCGGTTGGGGTTGTTGCCGTAGCGGCCGTCGGTGGGGCGGCGCGAGGGCTGCACGTAGGCGGCGTTCCACGGCTCCGGGCCGAGCGCGCGCAGGAAGGTCGCCGGGTGGAAGGTGCCGGCGCCGACCTCCAGGTCCAGCGGCTGGATCAGCACGCAGCCCTGCTCGGCCCAGTACGCGTTCAGCGCCTGGATCAATCCCTGGAAGGTCGGTCCGGTCATCGAGGTTTATTGCAGTGCGGAAAAGCGGGCTAGTATAGGCCCAAGGCCCGTGCGACACGGGTTTCGACGCTTTCATCCGCTACTTTTCCTGGCCCTGCCCCCGCCAACGTGAACGCGCCCCGCGCCCCCTTCCTGATCGTCGAGACCGGCCAGCCGGTGGCCAGCTTGAGGCGCCATGGCCGCTTCCCGCATTGGATCCGGGTGGCCGCCGGCCTGCCTGCGCACGAGGTGGTCGAGGTCAACGTCGAGCGCGGCGAACCGCTGCCGGGCACCGCGGGCCTGGCCGGGGTCATCGTCACCGGCTCGGCCGCCTACGTCACCGACCGCGCCGAATGGAGCGAGCGCACCGCCGGCTGGATCCGCGAGGCGGTGCAGGCCGGCACGCCGCTGCTGGGCATCTGCTACGGCCACCAGCTGCTGGCCCATGCCCTGGGGGGGCAGGTCGACTACAACCCCGCCGGCCGCGAGTCGGGCACGGTGCTCATCGACCTGCATCCGCCGGCGTTCGAGGATCCGCTGTTCGCGGCGATGCCGGCGCGGTTCGCCGCCCATGCCACCCACCTGCAGACCGTGCTGCGGCCGCCGCAGGGCGCCACCGTGCTGGCCCGTTCCGAGCAGGACGATTGCCACGCCTTCCGCTGGGGCGATCGTGCCTGGGGCGTGCAGTTCCACCCGGAGTTCGCCACCCACCACATGCGCGGCTACGTGCATGCCCGGGCCGAGTGCCTGCGCAGCCACGGCCACTGCCCGCGCTCGATCGCGCGCGGGGTCAGCGCCGCACCCCAGGCCCGGCGCCTGCTGCGCCGTTTCGTCCAGCATGCCCGCCGCACGCCGGGGCGGCCGGGGCCGGACTGAGTCGCGCGGCGGGGCCGGGCAAATCCCCGGCCGATCACGGATAATCCATGCCGCGCGCCCGATGGCGGGCGCCCGCATCGGGAAGACCATGGACGCGATTCGCAAGTTGCCGGCCTCCGCCGGCGCCGAATGGGTGCTCGGCGGCTTCGGCCTGCTGAAGCGGGCGCCGCTGGCGCTGGGCGCGCTGGGCGCGCTGTGGGGCCTGCTGGGTGCGCTGGTAGTGGCCCTGGGTGCGGCGGTTCCGGCGCTGGCCGCGGTCCTGCAGCTGCTGGTCGCGCTGGCGGGGCCGCTGCTGTTCGCCGGCCTGGTGTGGGCGGTGCGCGAAGTCGACCAGGGCCGCGCGCCGCAGCCGGCGCACATGCTGGCCGGGGTGCGCGAGCAGCGCGTGCCGCAGTTGCTGGCGACCCTGTTGCCGCAACTGGCCGCCGGCCTGCTGCTGGGCCTGCTGCTGCTGGTGCTGGTCGGCTCGCAGCAGCTGCAGCACCTGGCCCAGGTCAGCGAACAGTTCAACGCCATGGCTCAGGCCGGACAGCAACCCGCCCCCGAGCAGGTCCGGGAACTGGTGGCCGGGCTGCCCTCCGGGCGGATCCTGCTGTGGCTGCTGCTGGTCGTGGTCGCGGCGGTGGCGGTGGCGATGACCGTGTTCGTGTCGGTGCCACGGATCCTGTTCGACCGCCGCGACGGCATCCCGGCGATGGGCGACAGCCTGCGTGCCTGCCTGCACAACCTGCCTGCGGTGGTGCTGTTCTTCTTCATGACCCTGGTGGCGCTGTTCGCCACCTACTTCATCGTGTTCATCATCGCCGCGTTGGTGCAGATACTGCTCGGCGTGGCGGTGGCGATGCTGGTCGGCCAGCTGCTGATGATGGCGGTGATGATGCCGATGCTGGCCGGCGCCGCCTACACCGCGTGGCAGCGACTGTTCGGCACGGCCGGCGAGGCCGGGGCCGCGGCGGCAGCGGCGGCAGCGGCGGCAGCGGCGGGGCGTCTGGAAGCCTGAGCGACGCGCAGCCGGTCAGGTGCCTGCCGATGCGTCCTTGTCGCGCGGGACCACCATGCGCGAGGCGGCGATCCCGGCCTCGTACAGCAGGCACATCGGAATCGCCAGCAACAGTTGCGAAATCACGTCCGGCGGAGTGATCAGCGCGGCCAGGATGAAGATGCCCACGACCGCATAGCCGCGCCCGGCGCGCAACTGCTCGGGCGTGACCCAGCCCAGCGAGACCAGGATCACCAGCGCCACCGGAAGCTGGAAACTGGCGCCGAAGGCCAGGAAGATCACCAGCACGAAGTCCAGGTAGGCGTTGATGTCGGTCATCATCGCCACGCCTTCGGGCTTGATCGCGGTGAGGAAGCCGAACACCGCCGGCAGCACCACGAAGTAGGCGAACGCGCAGCCGGCGTAGAACAGCGCCACCGCCGACACCAGCAGCGGCATGGCCAGGCGCTTCTCGCGCTGGTACAGGCCCGGGGCGACGAACGCCCAGGCCTGGTACAGCAGCCATGGCGCGGATACCAGCAGGGCGACGAAGAACGCCAGCTTGAGCGGGGTGAAGAACGGCGAAGCCACCTGCACCGCGATCAGCTGGCCGCCGGCCGGCAGTTTCTCCAGCAGCGGTGCGGCCAGCCAGGCGTAGAGCTTGTTGGCGAACGGCAGCAGTACCAGCAGCACCAACGCCAGTCCGGCCAGCGCGCGCAGCAGCCGCGTGCGCAGCTCGAGCAGGTGCTCCACCAGGCTGCTTTCGGCGTCCGCTTCGGGAGGATGGTCAGGGCCGCGGTGATCCATCATTCCCTTCTTCCGCGGAGGGCGCAGGCGCATCGACATGCTCCGGCGGCAGGTCGGCAGCTTCGCGCCGGACCTCGTCCAGTTGCCTGGTGGCCGTCTCCGCCTCGTCGCGCAGCGCGTCCCGGGCCTGTCCGAAGTCGTCCCGCAGGCGCGCCTGTGCCTGTTCGAATGCGGTCCGCGTCTGGGCCATGCCGCGCTTGAGTTCCTCGGCCTCCAGCTCGCGTTCCAGTTCGGCCCGGACCGAATACCACTGCGCTCGTGCGCGCCGCACCCACAGCCCGGCGAAGCGTGCCGCCTTGGGCAGCCGCTCCGGGCCGAGTACCACGAGGGCGACCACTGCGATCAGCAGCAGCTCGCCGAAGCCGACATCGAACATTCGCGCGCGACCGACGCCGGGTCAGTGCTGGGCGCGATCGCGCTCGGCTTCGGCCTTGTCCTGGGGCTCGGCGCTGCGCTCGTCGGACAGCTGGCCGGCCGGCTTGTCCGGGTCGCGCATGCCTTCCTTGAAGCCCTTGACGGCTTCGCCCAGGTCCTTGCCGGCATTGCGCAGGCGCTTGGTGCCGAACACCAGCACCACCACCACCAGCACGATGATCCAATGCCAGATGCTCAGGCCGCCCATGGCACGCTCACATATTCAGGATTACGGACCGACAGGATAGCGCAGTGGTCAGGGCAGCGGCTCGGTCTTCGTGGCCGGCTCTTCCACCGGCTCGAAACCCCGGCCCGGCGCGGGGGCAGGCTGTGCGGGCGCGGCCTGCACCGTGCCTTGGGTCTGCGCCTGCGTCGTGGCGGGCTTCGGCGCCGGCGCATCGGAGCGCGCGGCGCGGGCGTTGTGGGTGGCTTCCTCCAGCTGGTCGCGGAAGGCGATCACCGCGGCCGACGCGGGGGTCTGGGTGCGGCCTTCGAGGACCATGCGCGGGGTAGTGGTCGGGCCATACACATTGGCCTGCGCGTTGCGGTCGACCTGCAGCGCCGCGCCGTCCAGGGAGACGCCGGCGAACAGGCCACGGGCGCGCGACCACGACCAGATCTCCGCCTTCAGCTGACCGTCGGTGGCCGCCGCCGCGTTGCGCCCGACCGGACCTGCGGCCACCCCGGCATCGGCGCCGAGGGTGAACTTGCCGTTGACGATGTCGTCCAGGCTGCGGTCGTTGCGGAACACCAGGACCACGTCGGCCGACTGCACTCCGGCCTGGAAGCCGATGCTGCCGCCGGTCAGGGTCACGAACACCGGGTTGGACCAGGTGCCATCGGCGCCCTTCACCGACATCAGACCGTGGCCGCGGCGCCCGCCGAGGATCAGGCCGGCCTTGATCGTGTCGGGGACCACCACGATCGCGCGGGCCTCGTCCAGCAGCTTGTCCGGGATCGCCTGCTCGGGGATGTTCTGGATCTCCGCCAGCACCCGTACCGCATTGCGCGCGCGCTCGTCCTCGGAGGGCGCGGCGACGGCATGTCCGGCGACGGCGAACAGGACGGCCAGCGACAGCAGGAACTTCGGCAGGGGCGACATGGGGGGGCTCCAGGAAGGGTGGTGCGGTTGCGGGCCGCGATGGTCCGAAGCTAATGAAGCGGCAATGAATCGTGCATGACGCCTGCGGCACGTGCCAGCGCCCCCGGGTGCCGCGGGCGCGGGCCGGCGGCCGGCGGCTCTGTCAGAATGCGGGCATGGCTTCCGCTTCCGACACCGCGCTGATCGCGGTCAACCTGGGCACCCCCGACGCACCCACCGCGGCGGCCGTGCGCCGCTACCTCGGCGAATTCCTCGGCGACCCGCGGGTGGTGTCGATCCCGCCGCTACTGTGGAAACCGCTGCTGCACGGCCTGATCCTGCCGCTGCGAAGCCCGCGCTCGGCCGCCAACTACGCCAAGGTATGGATGGAGGAGGGCTCGCCGCTGCTGGTGCATACGCGGCGCCTGGCCGAGCGGCTGCAGGAACGCCTGCCGCAATGGCGAGTGCTGCCGGCGATGCGCTACGGCGCTCCCGCCCTGCGCACGGCCCTGCGCGAATTGCGCGCGGACGGGGTACGCCGGCTGGTGGTGCTGCCGCTGTATCCGCAGTACTCGACCACCACCACCGCTTCGGTCGCCGACCTGGTGGCCGAGGAAACCCAGGGCATGGACGTCACCCTGATCGAGGACTATTCCAGCGATGCGGGCTGGGTCGCCGCGGTGGCCGCCTCGATCGTCCGCTACCGCCACCAGCATGGCGGCGGCCGGCACCTGTTGTTCTCCTTCCACGGCCTGCCGCAGCGGATCGCCGACGCCGGCGACCCCTATCCGCAGCGCTGCGTGGACAGTGCCAACGCGGTGGCCGCCGCGCTGGGGCTGGAGCCTGCGCAATGGTCGCTGTCCTACCAGTCCCGTTTCGGCCGCGAACGCTGGCTGGAGCCATCCACCCTGTCCGAGCTGGACCGCCTGGCCGCGACCGGGGTGCGCGAAGTGGACGTGGTCTGCCCGGGCTTCGCGGTGGACTGCATCGAGACCCTGGAGGAAGTGGCGCTGGGCCTGGCCGAGCACTTCAAGGCCAAGGGCGGGCGCCTGGCCTACATCCCATGCCTGAACGACGCGCCGGCCCACGCCGACGCCCTGGCGCGGCTGGCCTGTCGCGCCGCCGGCTGCGAGGCATGACCGGGGTCGGCACGACCCCGCGCGAGATTCGTCTGCCGGTAGCCTGGGGCGAACTGGCCGGGCTGCGCCTGGAACGCCCCGGCCGGCCGCGGGTAGTGGCCCTGCACGGCTGGCTCGACAACGCCGCCAGCTTCCTGCCGCTGCTGCCATACCTGCCCGATCTGGACCTGCTGCTGCTCGACCTGCCCGGCCACGGCCACAGCACCCACCTGCCTCCGGGCGCCGAATACGACCAGGCCATCCACCTGCACGCGACCCTGGACGCGGTCGATGCACTGGGCTGGGAGCGTTTCGCCTTGCTCGGCCATTCCATGGGGGCGTCGATCGCCGCCCTGCTCGCGGTCGCGGCACCGCCGCGAGTGGAGCGGCTGGCCTTGATCGAAACCCTGGGACCGCTGGTGGAGGCGCCGGAGCAGACCGCCGTACGCCTGCGCCAGGCGGTGGCTGCCGCGCGCGCGCTGCCGGACAAGCCGCTGCGGGTATTCCCCGACCTCGACCTGGCGGTGCGGGCGCGGATGCAGGCCAGCCGGCTGGACGAGATCCACGCGCGCCTGCTGGTCGAACGCGGCACCCGCGCTGTTCCTGGCGGCCACGTGTGGCGCAGCGACCAGCGGCTGACCCTGCCTTCGCCCACCCGCCTGACCGAAGCGCAGGTGCTCGACCTGCTCGCGGCGATCGCCTGTCCGTTGCGCCTGCTCTATGCCGATCCGGCACAACCGTATTTCACCGATCCGGTGCGCCGCGCGCGCCTGGCCGCGGTTCCGGGCGCCGAGCTGGCGGTGCTGTCGGGTGGCCACCACCTGCACATGGATCAGGCTGCGCGCGTGGGCGAATGGTTGGGCGGCTTCCTCGCCGCCTAGTTGTGTTGCGCGGTGCAAGTCGGGGCGGGAAGCCGCGGAACGTGTTGCTTTCGGCCCCGTGCGGCGACATCTCCGCGAGCTGCGGGACTCCCGCTTCTATGGGATGTGTTTCGGACTGTGGTTGTAGCGCCGACCGACAATCGGCTCAACAACGGCCAGGCACAGGCATGGCCGCTTTTGGTTGGAGGCCGCGGCCAAGCCTCCCAGGGAGAGGTCCAGCTTGGTTGGACCTCGCGTGAGGCCGCCCCCTGCCGCCACATGCATGAAACCGCGGGAAATCGCGGGTTTTCCAGGCAATGATCCCGGTCCTCCGGGGCGGCCGGCACTGGGGCGAGCGACAGCCCTTGAGGAGAGGTATTGCAGTTCTCCAATGGCCCCCTATAATGGTCGGCCCACCACGGCGGATCCGGACCGACAAGGTCCAGCCCCGGGGCGGCGGAAACGAAAGCCCCTCTTCACGGGGTGTTGACGGATCCGAAACGAGCTGCCAGAATGTGCGGCTCACCTCGACCGAAGCGGTTCGCCGCCGAAGCTGAGGGGAAGATGAAAACCCCGTGACACGGTGTTGACACTTCCAAAACGAGCTGCCAGAATGTGCGGCTCACCTCGACGGAAACGTCGGGACACGGATGAAGGCGCTGAGGCCGATTCCGACGCTCTTTGAAAGTGTGCGCAGGTAACTTGTGCGGACGCCTGCAGGAAGGATGACTGTCCATCTTGCAGACGTTTGAAACAGCAACAAGTCAATTGCTTTAAGCAAGCGATTCGTAGCTGGGTAGAACTTCTGCATCTAAAAGCTTTATGCCTTCGGGCATTGCAGTTTTAAGTGAAGAGTTTGATCCTGGCTCAGAGTGAACGCTGGCGGTAGGCCTAACACATGCAAGTCGAACGGCAGCACAGGAGAGCTTGCTCTCTGGGTGGCGAGTGGCGGACGGGTGAGGA
>Ga0209460_1000046_pt1 | contig 222817 bp, 211 predicted proteins | sample EBPBio132013_DNA_FD_185868 | JGI IMG/M metagenome (GOLD analysis project Ga0209460, IMG submission 185868) | Wastewater treatment Type I Accumulibacter community from EBPR Bioreactor in Madison, WI, USA - Reactor 2_5/13/2013_ DNA (SPAdes)... | ecosystem: Engineered > Bioreactor > EBPR >... | reverse complement strand
CGTGTAATTTAAATTCCAAGCTGTAATGGCTGTTTACTCTTTTCATCTTCTAAAGTTAGCGCAGATAATCTTAACTTTTGTGTCCACCTAAAGGTAGTAACTCCACATTACTGCAAAAGTAGGAGAAACTGTTCGCTTATTTGTTGGAAATGGTGGTCCTAATCTAGTTTCATCATTCCATGTAATTGGCGAAATATTTGACAAAGTTTACTTAGAAGGTGGCGATAAAGTTAATGAGAATGTTCAAACAACATTAGTGCCTGCAGGAGGGTCTGCGATAGTTGAATTTAAGGTAGACGTAAATGGAACATTTATTTTAGTTGACCACTCTATTTTTAGAGCATTCAACAAGGGGGCATTAGGAATGTTGAAAGCTGAAGGTGAAAGCAATAAAACTATCTATTCAGGAACAATTCAAGAAGGTATTTATCATCCGGAAGGTGGTGGTATTCAAGAAATGCCAAAAGAACAAGTTGTTACTAAGCCGGTTGTTGCAAAAACTCTTCCGCAACAAATTGCAGCTGGAAAAAACATATATAGTAAAACATGTTTCGCTTGTCACCAATCAGAAGGGCAAGGTATTCCAAATGCATTTCCGCCCTTAGCCGGATCAGATTATCTTAATGCAAACCCTAAACGTGCCATAAATGCTGTAATTCATGGGTTAAGTGGTGAGGTAACAGTAAATGGTAAAAAATACAACAATATTATGACTAGCCAAAATTTAACTGATGAAGAAATTGCAAATGTTTTAACTTATGTATATAGTAGTTGGGGTAATAGTAAAAAAGTAATTACAACTGTAATGGTAAAAGCAGAAAGATCAAACAAACCTATAAAAGCATCGGGTGGAGGGCACTAATTTAAAAAATATATGTTCAATTTTAAATCCATATATCTATTTATCTTATTGGTTATGTCAATAGCCGTTTCGGTAGCTCAAAATGACAAAGAAATGGCTTACATCAAAGGGGGGGCGTTTGCCCCCTTTTATGGAAACATTGATAAATCAAAAGTAAAAGTTTCTGATTTTTTAATTGATAAATATTCAATAACAAATGAACAGTTTTTAGAATTTGTAAAAACATATCCAAAGTATAGAAAGACTATTATGAAAGGAATATTCGCGGAAAAAAATTATTTATATTATTGGATTAATGATACAAGCTATGGCGAATACAACGACAAATCACCTGTTACAAATGTTTCATGGTTTGCGGCAAAAAACTACTGTGAATGTATAGGGAAAAGATTACCTCAAATGGATGAATGGGAATATGTTGCAATGGCAGATGAGAAAACACCAGATGCAAGACAAAAAATAGAATTCAATAAATATATATTATCATGGTATGAAAAACCAAAGTCATATTTAAACACTGTTGGTTCTACGTTTAAAAATTATTATGGAGTGTATGATATGCACGGTTTAATTTGGGAATGGACAAGTGACTTTAATAGCATATTCCTTTCAGGAGAATCAAGAAAAGATAAAGACACTGATAAACTTTTGTTTTGTGGAAGTGGTTCTGTAAATGCAAGTGATTTAATGGATTACGCAGCTTTTATGCGTTATGCATTTAGAGGGAGCTTGAAAGCAAACTACACAACCAGAAATCTAGGCTTTAGATGCGCAAAAGATACAGTTTTAATAAAATCTGAAAACAACAAGTTGAATAGTAAATAGCACTCTATGTAAAATTAGAAAATTTAATAATTATATATTTTATCTTATGAAAACATTAATTTTAGGATTGCTGGCAGTCCTCTTAACAACAAACCAGTGTTATTCACAAAATTCTTCAACAAAAATTACAGAATTATCAATTTATAATTTGCCTTCTAAATGGACGACTCAAAACGGGAAAGATATTGAGTTAAAAGACTTAAAAGGTGATGTATTGGTAATGGTTATGATATATACTTCATGTAAAGCTGCTTGCCCAAGACTTGTAGCAGATATGAGAAGTATTGAAGAGCAGTTGCCTCAAGATGCTAAATCTAAAGTGAAATTGGTATTAGTAAGCATTGACCCTGAAACTGATACACCAAAACGTTTAAAAGAGTTTTCAGTAGAAAATAAAATGGAAGGTAAGCAATGGGTATTTTTAAGATCATCCGAAAAAAACACTAGAGAATTTGCTGCTGTTTTAGCTGTAAATTATAAGAAAATATCTCCAATAGATTTTTCTCATTCAAACATAATTAGTGTATTTAATGTAGAGGGGGAACTTGTTCATCAACAAGAAGGATTAGATGTAAATAATGAAGAAACAGTGAAAAAAATCGTAGAAACAGCTTCTAAAGTTAAAACGCCTTAATTTTTACTTTATCACTTGGTTAAAAAAAAATCAATTTATCCAATACCAAAAACTACACTTATGAAAACAAAACTTAAAAGTGTTATGCTAACAGTTTTATCAGCATTAGCTGTTTTTAATACAAAAGCCCAATTAACAATATCTGGTGAGATTAGACCTAGATTTGAATATAGACATGGATACGCTTCTCCGATAGACACGTTACAAAAATCATCACAATTTATTCAGCAAAGAACACGATTAAACTTCGGATACAAAAGTGAAAAAATAAAAATAGGTCTTACTCTACAAGATGTAAGAGTGTGGGGTAACCAATCTCAACTAAACTCTAGCGATGCAAATACTTATGGTTTACATGAAGGATGGGCAGAATACTTTTTCACAAAAAAGTTATCAATGAAAATGGGTAGACAAGAGTTGAGTTATGATGACGAAAGAATTATGGGAGCAGTAGGATGGGCGCAACAAGCAAGAAGCCATGATGCATTTATATTGAAATATACAGATAGTACTTGGGCAATACATGGCGGTGTAGCATATAATCAAGATAAAATAAATAATACTGCAAATAGTTATACTACTGCAAGTAGCTATAAAGAAATGCAATACTTGTGGCTAAATAAACAAATAAAAAATATTAAAGTAAGTTTATTAGGATTAAATGTTGGACAACAATCTCCAATAGGAATTAATAGCACAAGATATATAACAACCGCAGGAACTAGAATAGAATATAAAACAAAACCATTTTTTGTAGGATTAAATTTTTATTACCAAAATGGCGACGATATTACAACAACCACAGAGGGTAAACCAAAAAAAGTAAATGCATTATTAGGAGGAATTGATTTAGCTTACACAATTAAAGAAAAATTTACAATTGGATTGGGATATGAATATATTTCAGGACAAAGTAAAACAGACACAAGTAGAGCGTATAATAATATTAACCGAGCGTTTAATCCTGTATTTGGTACAAACCATAAGTTTAATGGGTATATGGATTATTATTATGTATCAGGTCATTTTAATAATGTAGGCTTGCAAGATATTATCCTACGATTAAATTATAAACAAAAAGCATGGAATGTTAGTCTTGATTTCCATCAATTTATGGCTGCGGCAAATGCGCTTGATACAAAGGAATTAGCTAAAACAGGACAGTATAAAGCTTTAGATAGCAATTTAGGAAGTGAAATTGATTTCACATTAGTATATACATTGCCAGGTGGAGTTGCGGTTACCGGTGGATATTCTCACTACTTAACTTCTAACACAATTGCAACTATAAAAAATGTAAAAGATTATAAGGGTGATGGCAGAACAAATTTAATAAGCAATTGGGCTTATATCATGGTAACGTTTAAACCAACTTTCTTAAATAAATAACCAAACAATAAATAATAACAATCTAAAATCTAACATTATGCTTTCAAAATCACAAGCCAGAGCGTTTTTTTTAGGAGGGACTGCTGTTACATTTTTAATCTTTATAGGATTAACAGTGTATTCATTCAGTCCTAAAAACGATCAAACAAATCATCAAAAAATTGACTCAAAAGTAATTAGAGGAAAGGAAATATGGGAAACAAACAATTGCATGGGATGCCATACAATATTAGGCGAAGGAGCTTATTATGCGCCAGAATTAACCAAAGTATATGAACGAAGAGGAGAAGGTTTTATTAAGGCAGTATTAATGTCTCCAGTTCCGTGGGCTCCAAAGGGTAGAAAAATGGTATGCTATAAAATGAGTGATGAAGACGCAAGTGCAGTTGTAGCATATTTTAAATGGATTGGTGAAATAGATTTAAATGGATTCGACAAAGTAGTATCTCCACTTTCAAAAACTAACAAATAAAAATAAATATTATGAAATATAAATCACAAAAAGTTGCATACTGGTTTTTTGGACTATGTATGCTGTTATTAACCTTACAAATTGTATATGGTTTTATAATGGGTTTTGCAAGAATTGGATGGGACGGTCTACATGATTTTATACCGTTTAATACAGCTCGTGCTGTGCACACAAATTTATTAGTAGTTTGGCTATTAACTGGTTTTATGGGCGCAGCATACTACATAATACCTGAAGAAGCTCAACAAGAATTAGTAAATGTAAAACTAGCATATGTACAATTAATATCTTTAGCTGTAGTAGGTGTAATTGCAATTGTAGGGTATCATTTTAATTACTGGGAAGGAAGGAAATTTTTAGAAATCCCAAGAGAGCTAGACTTCTTAGTAGTTGTGAATGTATTACTATTTCTAGGTTTAATACTAGCAACATTATGGAAAGGAAAACGAAAAACAACAACATCTGTGGTACTAACAATGGGTTTGTTATTTGCCGCATTATTGTATTTGCCAGGTATGATTTGGTTTGACAGTCAAGTAACGGATTCGTTTTTTAGATGGTGGGTTGTTCATTTATGGGTAGAAGGAGTATGGGAATTAATTATGGGCGGTATTTTATCTTTCTTATTAATTAAATTAACAGGAGTTGACAGAGAGGTGATTGAAAAATGGTTGTATGTAATTGTAGGTCTAACCTTTTTATCTGGAATATTAGGTACAGGGCATCACTATTATTTTATCGGAGTAAATAAAATATGGTTAGTTATTGGGGGAATATTTTCTGCATTAGAACCATTAGCATTTTTAGCAATGGCACTTTTTGCAGTAAATATGTATAGAAAAGGAGAAAAAAATCATCCAAATAAACTAGCACTATACTGGACAATAGGCGCTTCTATCGTTTCATTTATTGGAGCAGGATTACTAGGTTTTGCACACACTTTACCTCAAACAAACATTTATACGCATGGTACACTAGTAACTGCTATGCATGGGCATTTAGCTTTTTGGGGAGCGTATGCAATGATTGTATTAGCAATTATTAGCTATGCATTACCAAATTTAACTGGAAGAAAAAGATATGATAGTGGTCAAGGTCGAATGGCATTTTGGCTATCAAACATTGGAATGATAGGAATGACCGTTGCATTTGGTGTAGCGGGTGTAGCACAAGTATATATGGAAAGAAAAATGAAAATGGATTTTATGGATGTTCAAAATGAAATAAGTATCCATTTTGTAGTGCTAATTCTTTGCGCAACATTATTTGCAACAGGAATAACTTTGTATATATATGAATTTATTAAACATGGGAAAACTAATGATGAAGCATTAGAAATAGAATCAAAACAATAAATAATAACGATGCCAATGTTTATTTTAAAATAAACATTGGCATTTAAAATAATATTATGTCGAAATATATTCCATACTACCATTTAATAGATAAAGAATCGGAAGTATTTACTCATTCATTCAAAAATAAAATTCCAATTTTAATTAAAGGACCAACAGGAACAGGTAAATCAAGATTTATAGAATATATGAGTCATAATCTTGAAAAAAAATTAATTACTATAAGCTGTCATGAAGAAACATCTTCAACTGATTTAATAGGCAGATATATTATAAAAGGAGCAGAAACTATTTGGATAGATGGGCCATTAACAGTAGCAGTAAAAGAAGGGGCAATCTTATATTTAGATGAAATTGCAGAAGCAAGGCCGGATGTAATTGTAGCAATACATTCTTTAACAGATCATAGAAGAGAACTATATATTGACAAGTTAGGAATAACAATAAAGGCACATGAAGATTTTATGTTAGTTGCTTCTTACAATCCAGGTTATCAAAAAGGATTTAAAGAATTAAAACCGTCAACAAAACAAAGATTTATTGCACTAACATTTAATTATCCAGTTGCAAAAATTGAAACTGAAATTTTAATTAACGAAACAAGTGTGGAATTAGAAACAGCGAAACAGTTGGTTGCAATAGGAAACAAAATAAGAAATCTAACAGAACTAGGATTAACAGAAACTGTATCAACACGATTATTAGTTGACGCAGCAAAACTAATAAAAAGTGGATTACCAAAAAGGTTATCTACTCACGTTGCTATAATTGAACCGTTAACAGATGAACCTCAAACATTAGAAGCTCTAAAAGACTTATGTAATTTAATGATATAGTATATCATGGGATTAGAATTAGATGAATATATATACGGAAAAATAGTTAAATATTTTAAGAATAATAAAAAAACAGATTCTTTAATATTTAATCGGACTGTATATTTAAATGATATTAAACCACAACTAACGTTAATAGCAAGGGCAGTAACTGGAAGGGTAATAAATATTTATCCAGCAGAAAAAGAAGGTGGCTATAAAAATAATAATTACTTCTTACCAATATCATTTTCAGAATTAGAAACAAAAGAAAATAATAGATCTTTTTATTTTTTTAGAGTATTATACTTAAGCATACAACAAAAATTAAACTTAAACTGGTTTAATAAAGTTGAATGTCCTGCAGAAGAATCGTTGCAAAAAGCACATGAAAGTTCAAAGATTATATTACCTGAATTATTTAAAGAATATCCAAACACAGAACAAATATATACTCAGATAAAACAGCAACTAATACAAAAAGAAACGAAAAAAGAAAAACAAGATTTATCGTTGTTGTATGGGAAATGGATGATAAATGAAATTGATAAAATAGAAAATAACGTAGAGAATATAGATGATAAAACAAAAAAAGCAAACAAGGATAAAATTTCAACAATATTAAAAGCAAATGCTGTAGAAGAAATAAAAACAAAAATAGTAGATAAAAAACAACAACAAGATTATGTAATGACACATAATTTTGAAAAAGTAGAAACAGCAGATGAATTTAATGGGAACTGGAGAGATTTTGATGGGAGTGATGAGCTACAAGATCACCAAGACGCATTAGAAGAGTTAAGCATGAAGTATACTGTAAGAGTTGATGACACGGCACATTCAGTATACCAAGCTGAATTTACAGAAAATACAACAATATCTGAAAGCTCAGAAGTAGATGAAAAAGGATTTCATTTAAAATATAATGAATGGGATTATAAAAAAAATTCTTATAAAATAAATTTCTGCAAATTATACCCAAAAACATTATTAAAACAAGATTCAGGATACTATAAAAAAACAATAGAAAAAAACAAAATCACATTGGTGCAGTTAAGAAAAATGTTGGCAAATGTGAATAATAAAAGGTTACAACAAAAAAAACAAAATCAAGGAAACGAACTAGATATTGATTGCGTAACAGATATGTATGTAGAGATAAAATCAAAACTTACTGCCTCAGAAAACATATATATATCCTCAAGAAAAAAAGAAAAAGACCTATCTATATTATTACTATTAGACACAAGTTTATCGAGCGATGGGTATGCCGCAAATAATAGAGTAATAGAAGTAGAAAAAGAGGTTTCCATATTATTTGGTGAAATACTAAATGAATATAATGTTGATTTTTCTATTGATGCGTTTTATTCAAAAACAAGAAATTATTCAAACTATATAACAATAAAAGATTTTGATGAAAAATGGGAACAATCAAAATATAAAATAGGTGCGCTAGAACCTGAAGGCTATACTCGTATTGGAACCGCTTTGAGACATGCAGGAGAAAGGCTAAATTATAGAGAAACTAAAAACAAATGGATTATTCTTTTATCTGATGGGAAACCTAATGATTATGATAAATACGAAGGACAATATGGTATTAATGATGTAAAACAAGCATTAAACGAATTAAATCGAAAAAATATAAATTCTTACGCACTAGCAATAGAATCTCAAGCAAAATATTACTTGCCTTTAATGTTTGGGCAAAATCAATATCAAATATTAACTACTCCTATCGAACTAATAAATTCAATTGTAAAGTTATATGAGAAAATAAAACTTCAATAACAATGAATGATACAATAATTTATATCAATATACCAGTTCGTCATTCTGTAAAAACAAATTTCCAGGAAAATGGTTTGTTTTATAAATTATTACAAGAACTACGAACAAGTGATATAAAACGATTATTAGACTGGTTTATTTAGCAAATTTTAATTATTTAAAAAATATGCATATCAAATGTTAAATAAACCAAGGGAATAAAACTTGTTTATTTAAACATTTATTTTTTGTAACGATAATATTTTATGTAACAAGTTTAACAAACCAGCCATCTATAATTTATAACTATAAACAGTATAAAAATGCAAAAAGTTTATAAAATAAAAAAAATTAATTTATCTTAAGATATTGGTAATATTAAATAACTCAGTACTAATTCTAAAATTAAATTTTATGTTGTCAAAAATTAAATCAGATTTACCAGCCAGTTTGGTGGTGTTTTTAGTCGCACTTCCCTTGTGTTTGGGGGTGGCTTTAGCAAGTGGTTCACCTTTACTATCAGGGATTTTATCAGGGATCATTGGAGGAATAGTAGTTGGAATTGTAAGTGAATCACATACTAGTGTAAGTGGCCCGGCAGCTGGATTGGCAGCAGTGGTATTGTCAGCTATATCACAATTGGGTAGTTTCGAAACTTTTCTTTTATCTGTTGTATTAGCAGGCGTAATTCAGTTAACCATTGGGATTATAAAAGGAGGTATAATTGCAAATTATATACCTTCAGATGTTATTAAGGGTTTGTTAGCTGCAATTGGAATAATTTTAATATTAAAACAAATACCACATGCTGTTGGTTTTGATAGAGATACACAAGGTGATTTTTCCTTTTACCAAACAGATGGGAAAAATACAATTACTGAATTATTAAGCATATTCAATTATTTTACTTGGGGCGCAATAATTATATCTATTTCATCAATTTTAATTATGATGTACTGGGATAAAACGCCATTAAAGAAAATAAAATTTTTTCCATCTTCATTATTTGTTGTAATATTTGGGGTTGTATTAAACACTATTTTTCACAAAACAGTTCCATCAATAGCAATTTCCATAGAGAATTATGTACACATTCCAAAATTTACTGATATAAGGTCATTAATTATATTCCCTAATTTAAACAATATTGGAACTTTTCAAGTTTGGGGTGTTGCTTTAACCATTGCAATAGTTGCGTCAATAGAAACATTATTAAATTTAGAAGCAGTTGAAAATATTGATCCACATAAAAGACAAGCCTCTCCAAATAGAGAATTAATTGCACAAGGTGTAGGAAACATATTCTCTGGATTAATAGGAGGGTTACCTATTACATCTGTAATTGTAAGAGGATCAGTAAATATAAATGCTGGGGCAAAATCAAAGCTTTCAACTATATTACATGGATTTTTTTTACTTATAAGTATTTTAGTTTTAAGCCCTGTATTAAATTTAATCCCTTTAGCCTCATTGGCTTCAATATTAATATTAACAGGATATAAATTAACAAAATTCTCTTTATTTAAAGAAATGTATAAAAAAGGATTAAATCAGTTTATTCCGTTTATTACAACTATACTTGCAATTGTATTTACAGACTTGTTAATAGGAGTTTTGATAGGATTAGGAGTAAGTGTTTTTTATATTCTAAAAAGTAATTTTAAAAACCCGTTTGTAATACAAAAGCAATCGTTGCATAATAATGAAATTATTAGAATAGAACTACCTAATCAAGTTTCATTTTTAAATAAAGCATCTATTAAAGAAACTTTGTGGAGCATTCCTAAAAATACTAAAGTAGTTATAGATGCTTCTCACGCTGATTTTATTGATGATGATATTTTAGAAATTATAACAAATTTTAAAAACATAATATCAAAAGATAAAAAAATAAAACTAAATATTATTGGATTAAAAAAACATTACGAATTAGAAGATTACATACAATTTGTTGATGTGTTAGATAAAGTTGCACAAGAAAAAATGACTCCTAGTGAAGTTTTAGATATTCTAAAAAAAGGAAATGAACGGTTCGTAAAAGGAAGCCCATCTGAAAAATATTTAAATCATCAAGTAAATGCGACATCTTTTGGTCAAAATCCCTTTGCAATTGTATTAAGTTGTATTGATAGTAGAACAACGACTGAGCATATTTTTGATTTAGGTTTTGGGGATATTTTTAGCGTTCGTGTTGCAGGTAATGTTTTAAACAAAGATATTTTAGGTAGTATGGAGTTTGCAACAAAATTATCTGGAGTTAAATTAATTGTAGTACTTGGTCATTCCAAATGTGGGGCAATTATAGGGGCATGTAATCATGTAAAACTAGGTAATTTAACAGGGTTGCTAAATAAAGTAAAACCTGCAATTTTAAATGAAAAAACAATTATAGAAAATAGAAACGGATCCAATTTGGCATTTGTAAATAAAGTATCAGAGCTTAATGTTAGGTTAAATATGGAACGAATAAGAGAGGAAAGTAACATAATTTATGAACTTGAACACCTAAAAAAAGTGAAAATAATTGGTGGATTTTATAATATTGAGACGGGCAAAGTGAGTTTTTTTGATTAACAATTTATTCCATTGTGAAATCTTTCAAAAAATATCACTTTATGAATATAAAACTAAGTGTAATAAGTAATGAATAAAAGTTTAAAATCAAATATCTATTATCCTCCAGGAGGTATTTTGATATGGATTATAATTCTCATAGAACTACTGACTTTTGGAATGGCAATTATTACTTTTTTAATTTCATCTCATAATGAACTAAATATTTTTCACGAATCGAGATTACTATTAAATATACGTATAGGTTCATGTAATACCTTAGTATTAATAATTAGTGGATATTGCATAGCAAAAGCTGTAAACTATTATAAAGAAAGTAATTTATTTAAATTTTCGTTTTCAATAAAATTAACCGTGTTTTTTGGGAGTTTATTTATTGTTCTAAAATGTATAGAATATTATTATAAGATCAATGATAATTTATTAATTGATACTAATACTTTTTTTACTTTCTACTGGATGCTCACTGCATTTCATTTAATACATGTTATTGTTGGGTTAGTGATTTTAGTTACAGTTTATTTCAAATATATAAACAAGCCACAATCTATTTCAATTTATGATATAGAGGCATCAGCAGCTTTTTGGCACATGTGTGATCTAATTTGGCTATTAATATTCCCGTTATTATACTTGTTCAGCTATAATGAAAAATGAATTAAAAATAGTATTAGGAACATTAGTATTTTTAACCCTAATTACAGTCATAATATATAATAGTAACATAGCTTTTTCACTTAAAAACAACATTATATTTTTAGTGTCTTTTGTGAAAATAATATTGATTGCATTTTTTTTTATGGACTTAAAAAATGCTCATTTGTTCTGGAAATTAAGTCTCATTGGGTTAATAGGATTTTTAGTTTTAGTCATAATTATCCTATAATCTAACTGCAAAAAATTATAGTAAAAATAAAAACACCTATTAAATAAGTTATACCAATTACTAAAGAGTCAATTTTATAGTATTGTTTTATGTAAAATTACCAAATCTTCTATAAAATCTAATATTAACTCTAAATGTTTGTTAAATTTGTTCGCGATTCCATCGATTGTTTCAATTCACTATTAGCCTTGCTGAAAAAGAAAAGCATTTAAATTAATTTAGCTTTTTTTGTTTATATTTATATAAATATATTTTAAAATGACTAAACAAATATTTATAAACCTTGCAGTTAATGACTTGCAAAAATCTATGATGTTTTATACTGCTTTAGGATTCATTAATAATCCTCAATTTTCTGATGATACAGCAAAATGTATGGTGTGGAGCGATTCTATTTTTGTGATGATTATGACTCACGAAAAATTTAATGTTTTTGCAACAAAACCAATTGCTGATACAAAAACAAATCTTGCAGGTTTATTTTCTCTTTCAATGAATAGCATAAATGAAGTAAATAATACAATTGAAAATGGATTAAAAGTAGGAGGTATTGAGCCCGCTCCTATGCGCGATTATGGCTTTATGCAACAACGCACCATCGAAGATTTTGATGGCCATACTTGGGAAATATTTTATATGGATATGTCTAAATTTCCACAATAGTAATTATGTATAACGATATTATAGAATATAATAATTCAATTGATGAAAAAGAATTATGTAATACACTTTTTAAATTAATAAATGAAAATTTAAAAAATGCGCAAGCAAAAATATGGCATGCTCATCCAGTTTGGTTTATTAACGATAATCCAATTGTTGGGTACAGTAAACAAAAAAAAGGAATTCGCTTAATGTTTTGGAGTGGTGCAGATTTTGAGGAAAGTATATTAAATGTTAAAGGTGGTAAATATAAAGATGCATCTGTTTTTTATAATTCAGTAAATGAAATATCAAAAAAAGGTTTAACTCGTTGTTTAAAGAAAGCCGAATCAATTCAATGGGATTATAAAAATTTAATAAAACGTAAAGGTAAACTCGAAAAACTCGTCATAAGATAAATAGTGTATTTACAATTTAATGTGATTATGAAATTTGAAAATAAAAAACAAAAACTTATTCCTGTTTCTCATTTTGCATATAGACTTGGGCGTTACGGAATTTTTGCCTTTGTATTAATAGCTTTTTCGTTATTAATTGGGATGCTTGGTTATCATTATATTGGTTCAACATCTTGGCTCGATAGTTTTCACATGGCAAGCATGATTTTAACAGGAATGGGGCCCGTAGTTGAAATGAAAACAGAATCTGCTAAACTATTTTCATCATTTTATGCATTATATAGTGGCGTTGCCTTTTTAAGCATAACAGCAGTTTTTTTCGCACCAATTATACATCGTATTTTGCATTATTTACATATTGAAGATGAAAAAATAAATAACTAATTTTAGTTTTATGAAAATTAAAAATATTTTAATATTTACATTTTGTTTATTTATTTTAATACACAAAGCACAAACACCAATAAGTTTTTACGCATCGCCCAACCCATGCGATAGTTATACAAATATATTTTTTACAACTTCGCAAAAAGACACTTTAAGTTTAGATGTTTACAATAGGTTTGGCACTTTACAAAAAAATATTTTTTCAGGAGCAGTTTTACCAGCAGGCACTTATTCTGTTACATACCAAACCAATAATTTAACAGATGGTGTGTATATAATATCTTTAAAAATAAATTCTAAATATAATGGAGCTAAATTAGTTAAAATGCAAAATGTAGGCATAAATACTAATACTGTATCAAATAACGATGTTGTTATTTTTCCAAACCCAACATACGATAAAATTAATTTAACTAACGTAGATAAAACATATTTTGTGTTAACCGATTTAACTGGTAAATATATTTTAGAAGGTTTAACTATTAATAATTCAATTGATGTTTCAAACATTTTAAATGGTATTTATATTTTACAAGTTTACGATGAAAATAAAATGCTTATTAAAAACCAAAAAATAATTAAATTAAGTAAATGATTATTTTTAAAGAAACTCAACGCTTTAAACAGTGGTGGATTTGGCTAATTGTATTAGTTGCCAATGGTTCTAATTTATTTTTTGTTTATAACCAAATTATTAGTAATACAAATTCAACATCAAATAATTATATAGGCTTAATAGTTGCAGGCATTACGTCAATACTATTAACTTCTTTATTTTTTATAATAAAATTAGATACAGTAATTAAAGATGATGGAATTTATGTTAGATTTTTTCCTGTACATATAAAATTTAAACATTTACAATGGAAAAATATAAACAAATGTTATATTAGACAATATTCACCTTTAAAAGAATATGGAGGGTGGGGGATAAGAGTAGGTTTGTTTGATAAAGGTAAAGCTTTTAATATATCAGGAAACAAAGGATTACAAATTGAATTTAAAGACAATAAAAAACTATTAATTGGAACTAATAAACCAGAAGATTTAGAATTTACATTAACTCAACTTAAAAGTAAAGGTGTTAATGTTATAAATAATTAAAAATTTATTATTATGAAAGTAGAAATTTGGTCAGATATTGCATGCCCATTTTGTTATATTGGTAAAGCGCATTACGAAGAGGCTTTATCGCAATTTAAACACTCATCTAAAGTTGAAACAATTTACAGAAGTTATTTAATTAGCCCAGATATACAGTTTGATGAAAATGAAACTGTTGTTACAATGTTAATGGCTAAAAAAGGAATGTCTGAAACTCATGTAAAACAAATGCTTTCGCAAGTTGAACAAATGGCAAGCGAAGCTAATGTTAAAATTAATTTTTCAACTAATAAACCAGCAAATACATTAAACGCTCATCGTTTATTACAGTTTGCATATTCGGTTAATAAAACAGAAAGTGTTTTAAACGCCTTATTTAAAGCACATTTCGAATTAGGCGAAAACATTCAAGATACAAATGTATTAATTTCATTAGCTGTTAATTGCGGAATTGATAAATTAGTTTTAGAATCTTTATTTACATCAGATAACTTTTTGTATGAAGTAAAACAGGATATATTATATGCAAATAATATTGGCGTTAAAGGTGTTCCATTTTTTTTATTTAACAACAAGTACACAATTTCTGGTGCTCAACCAACCAGCGTTTTTACTGAAGTACTAAACAAAGTTTACGAAGAATGGAGTGGGAGTATGAATGATAAAATTTCTGTTTCTGAACAATCAAATTTATCTTGTGATAATGATAAATGTGATATTTAAGTTTATTGGAAATTAATTCTTAAACTAAACCCACCATTATTATTAGCTGTTGGAAATGCTGAAGATGTTTGTGGTGTTGTTCTTATCCAATCGTAAAATATTCTTAAGTTTATGTTTTGAGTAAGTTGATAATCTGCACTACTTCTTAATGTAATAATATTTGTGCCACCTGTAGGAATACTTATACCATCGGCAACCCTTCTAATAACAGATAAATTTTGACGGTAACTAAAATCAACTTTAATGGTTAAATTACTTTCTAATGGTTTTCCTTGTATTGATATTTTTTTGAATTTTAATTTAGGATACATGTAACCAACACCAACAATATATTCTTGTCCTTTGGTTTCTATTATTTGAGGACCAGTAATATTTAAACTTGTGGTTTTATCTCGCTTTGTTTCTAAATTAGCATTCCAGCCTTGTTTTTGAAATTGAAAATCAAATTTAATTAATGGTGAAAAACTTTCGGTTAAGGTAATAGAATTTAAATTGTAATAACTCGCAAAATTAGATGTTAAGTTAGTTGAGCCAGAAGTGTTTGCAACAGGTACACGTTGATCTTGTGTTACACCATCGTGGTTAAAAATTAAATTATTACTATAACCTGCAATGTTATATGTACTACGATACCCATGGCGTAATGTAATGCTTCTAAAATGTTTTTTTACCGCAGGTAATTTTCCTAAACCATCCCATGTTAATGTAAAATTAGGTAATGGCACTTTAGGGAATAAATTTTTAGTATTGTAATTAGATATTGATCTTCCTGTATATGTTTTGTAAAATGCACCAACCAAAACGTCTTGTTGGTTGTTGTCATAACCGTCAATATAAGATTGCTTTGTGCCTTTAATATCTACATATTGTATTTCTCCATTTGAGTTTGCATTTGCAGCTCCTAATTCATTAGCTACATTTCTTCGCTCAGTTAAAAACTCATCAAATAAACTTGAGTTTATACCCTTGCCTTTATCGCTTAACGATTTAAAAAATGTAAATGTAGATATGTTATAATTTCCGGTTTCGTTTCTACTTACGTTAAAATCAAATTTATTTGTTAATGGATCAAAAATCATAAACTCGCTTAAATTTTTTGATTTTGTTAAGTTTCCTGTTACTTCAATTCTTAAACTTCCATGTGGTTCTATACTACTTCTGTAAGATAAGTTTTGTTGATTGGTTTCTATATATGGTGTTGTTTGTAAAGGAATTTTAGCTAACCAATTGTTCGATGCGCTGGTTTCTCTTATATTTCCATCATATAAACCAGTTGTGAATAAAAAACCAGGCGCATTTTGATTATTCATATCCATTCCTAATAATTGTGAGTTAGGTTTAAAGTTTGGTAAGGCTTGTCCTAAATTATTTTGATATGTTATACCTACATTTTTAATCATCATAATTGCTTTAACAATAAATGCAGCTATGTCTTTAAAATTGTCTCCTTTTTTAGTGCTATCTATTTTGCTTTCTGCAGGTTTAGTTGTTGTTCCTTTGTTGGTATTTGCTTTTGGATCTTTAATTTTTACTTTTTCATTTTCTTTATTTTTATAAGTGCCATTATTAACACGTTTAAAATATGGTATTTTATTATATAACTGTGTCATGTTAAAATTAGCGGTGTAGTTATGCCCACCGGTATTTTGTATGGTGTTACCAATACTATCAGCAGCAGCAAATGGTCTCCTGTTCCAAGTATATGTGCCCGAAAAACGATAGGTTAAAGTTGTAAAATCAAATAATGGTATTTTATTTAATGGCACATTAACATCTAAATTATATTGCTGACGGTAAACAGTGTTTGTACCTAAGTTTCTTAAATTTCGCATTAATGTATCGTACTCTTGCGCTTGTCTTTTTGTTACATAACCTTGTGGTTCAAGCACACGCCCTTCGTTTGAAGCGTTGTAAGTTAATTTTATTGCTTTACAAAAATCCCAACGTAAATTGTAACTTCTGCTTAGTGTAAAATTTTTATTAATTAAAATAGGATTTTCGAATACGTTTGAATTAGCATAAATAGAGGTAATATCTCTGTTTTTTAAATCATTAAATGTTCTGTTAAAATCTATTGATGCACCAAAACTATTTGGTAATAATTGTAAATTAAATTCTTTAATTAAAGTAAACCATTTGTTGTCTAATGCTTTTATTTTTGTAAATGGTTTTAATGTTAAGGGGTTTCTAATATTGTATGTATAAAGTAAATTCCCTTTGTAAGATTTGTTTGCACTAAACTCAATATTTATATTTCTTCTATTAATTTCGCTATATGCATAAGTTGCCGAAAAATTACTTATGTCCCATGGCATTGGTTTTGCTTTTTTGCGTTTTAACCCATCTATTCTTACATTGGTTAAGTTAAAGCCTTTACGTTCAGTTAAATCTAAAGTTTGTCTTAATACTTTATCTTTTAGTGCATCGTCTATATTATTATTTCCTATAAAATCATTCATTCTAATATCTGGGTCTAAAGGATTAAATAAAGGTGTTACAATAGTTTGACCAAAGTTGTAAAACATTGGTAATGTTACTTTCCATTTTGAAGGGAAAAATTTACCCATGTTTAACGATGTGCTCATATCCCAAGTGGCATTTGTTTCTTTACTTCTTTCATTAATTTTTTTATCTACCGATCCCCAAAACGGAGTCATATATGTACCTGCTAATGAAACGTTCCCTAAATCGGCAAGTTTAGCTTGTAATTGGCCTGTTGTAGCCCAACCGCCCGAATTATTAAAATCAGTTAAGCGTAATTCATTAATCCAAGCTTCAACACAATGTGCCATGTTATCTGTTGTTTTAGGATTGCGAATACCCACCATTATTGATTTAATAGTTCCTAAATTTGGGTTCCCAACTATTGTCATGCTGTAACCACTAAAGGCTAATGTAAAAGGTTTACTGTATTTATTTAAATCGCTGTAATAACCAAAACGTGGGTCGTTGTTACGTGCATTTCTTAACTCGGTTACATCGCTAAATTTAAAATTAATTTGATTTTCAACTGGCCAAACTTGGTATCTTGCATCTGTACTATTTGGATCGTAAGTTCCTTTAGGTGTTAATTTTAAAGGAACTTCATATTCGTAATAATTATTATTATAATCTGTACCAACTCTAAAAAACAAAGTTAAATCGCCATCGTTTAATGGAATGTTGTTTAATTGTTCTGCATGCACATTCATTTTAATGTTGTTAAACATACGCGTATCTAATTCAACATTTTTAAAAATTGCTCTACTATCTCCGTCTTTTAAATTACATGCACGCATTTGTAAAGCTTGCTCATTCATTAACACCAAATTAGTAGTTTGCACATTTTGTTGTTGTTGAATATCAGGAGGCATTACATAATTTACAGGTTGTTTGGTTCCATTTTCTTGTAAGTTAACTGCACTAACATCAAATGAGGTACTGTTATCATCAGTTACAATATATTCTCCTGATTTTGTTAAATCAAATTGGTATCTTCTCCAATCGCTTCGAACCAACTCAAACCTTGCCATACGCAATAAAACAGGTCTATCAAATCCTCTCATGTAAACTCGCATAAAACGGATTGAGTTAAACCCTTCTATGCCACCAACTACTTTTTCAAATTGATTTACAGGAATTTTAAACTGATACCATTTAACGGTTTTGTTAATGCCTCCAATATCTGCTGTTCCATCAAAAGCATCTACTAAATAATTAGTTCCTACGGCAGCTTTATTTACATCAGAAGGGCTAATGCTAATTTTATATTGATAATAGTTTTCGGTTTCACTTAATGTATTATCTCTATTTACATCTTCTATATTTGGTAAGTTTGTTTGGCCTGTAGGATAGTTACCACCATTTGGATTGGCACCGCTGTATTGCGCTTCGGTAGGCGAGTTCCCTTCGGGGTTATTGTATTTAGAGTAGCGAGTTAAAGTATAATCGTTATTAGCATCGTAATCATCTCCTCTAAAAAAATGGTATCTATCTGTTGATGGGTCATCTTTAAAAGCTTGTATTGCTTTTGCATTTTGATTAAATGCACCCGAACTTATATCTTGTATATACTTCGAAAATAAATTTCGTTCTGCATCATCGTTTAGTCCATCATAACCTACATCTTGAAAAGGTCTATCGTTATTATCTTGCGAAAACGCATTAACAGTTGGTGGTATTAGTGGTACTACAGCAATTACTTTTGTTGTATCTACTGGTAACGATGCGCTAACTTGGCTTGTGCCTGGTAAACCATTTTCGTAACTCATGCGCCCATCTTTTAAAATATCTTCGCTTACGTTACCAATATTGATATACAATTCACCACGTGGGTATTTTGTTTTATCAAAATCGGGGTGTGTAGCAACATCGTAATCATCGTTATAGGGGTCCATTAACCAAAATTGAATGTACTCAACATTGGCTGCTTGAAAATCATTAGTCTCTAATCTTCGCATTATACCACCCCAACGTGTGGCAGGGTTTTTTAAAAAACCATCGGCATCAATACCTGCAGATGTTGAAGTTCCTAAAACATCGTAATTGTATTGCCCACGCTCTTTAGGGTAAAATCCTAAATCTAGAACAGGTAAAATAACTTGCTGACCGTTAGGAGGGGTTTTGCCAGGAAATAATTCTGTTTCAAAAACTTGTCTCCACATGTTGTTTGAAAAAATTTGATTGTTGTAACTACTTGGTGTACTTCCGCCTTGGTTACGAGTTAAAATAGGATCAATTGTGTACCAATTTAAACGTGCACGGTTCATGCCAGTTGTAGTAGTATTACTGTTTACAGCTTCAGGAAATTTATCGGGTTGCCCTTGTGGAATACTTGATAAATACCAACCATTTGGATTTCTAATATCAATTAATGATACAGAGCCTTCAAAATCATCTATATAAGAGTTACCGCCATTTTGTTTTATGGCACGTGCATTACCTGGAAAAAGTCTAGCATACTCGCCACGCATGGTAATGCTACTCATTTCTTTTGTGCTATATAAAGGGAGCTTATCTAAAATTCTGGTAAGTATTGGTAAATCAGTTTTGAAATTAAAGTCTATACCAGCAACCATGTTACTTACAGGCTCATCGCCAATATTTACTTTTTGGGTTATTGGTCTTTCGTTAAATCTTAAAAAAGTACTTCCTAAAGTTAAATTTCGATTTACTTTATAATCTAATCTTGTACCCCATAAGCTTTTTTGCTGAACATTAAAAAGCGAATTACTTTCTAAACTTACTTTTACTTGCGCACCAGAGTTTAAAATACTTTCATTTATAATTTTTACTCTTCCTAAAGTATAATCTACTGTATAGTCTGCATTTTCTACTAATGGAACGCCATTTGCACTAACAACAACAGCACCTTGCGGAATGTTTAAAGCGTTTAAAGCAATTTCTGAACCTGAAGCAGAACGGTAAGAGCCTTTAATTTTGTAACGGTTTTTATTTTGAATAAATGTTGCTGCGGTACGCGTAGAGTCATATAACTCAGTAAAGATATATTTATTTGCTTCAGGAAAATCTGCTGCTGCAAATTTTGATTCTAAACTTCGTCCAAATGGTTCAACAGTAGGGAAATAAACTCTACCATTGTTTGGTTGTATTGTAAAGTCTTTTATAAAATCAAAAACACCATCGGGAGCTCTATCTCCGTTAACGCTTAATTTATCACAATTTAAAACGCGTATTAATTGTTGCCCATTAATTGCACCAATTGGTAAATATGGTACATCAACACCTGTTTCAATATTGTTATAATAAACATCTAATTTAAAATCTTGTGCATTTAAATTATAAGCACCTAATGCATAAACGTTTTTCATCATTAAACGCCACATTTTATGCTTAACACTTACGCTAACTGTTTTTAATAATTTTGCAACTAATATTTTTGAATTATCAGGAACTTGGTCGCTAAACTCACCAACCTGGTATGTTTTACCGCCATAAGTAAATTGGTAAGATACTGCTAATGCTTGTTCGTTATTTAATTGTTGGTTTAATGAAATGTAACCTAAACGTGGATTAAAAAAATATTCGGTTGGATTTAATTTACGAGCATTTTGAATTACGTTATAATCACGCGATGCATCCATGTATATGCTTCCTGCATTATCTGGGTTAGAGCCATAAACTGTAGAGGCTAAATTGGTAACTGCAGATAATGTGCGGGCTGATAATAAACCATTTATGGTGTTTGTCATTATTCCATAAAGATTATTAGCATCATTAAAAGGAATAGAATCTAGTAAATCTAAATCTTGTACTTGTAAAGAAGCTGGGGTTATTAAGCTGTTACTGGTTTGTGCTTGAACTTGTTTAATATCCTCGCCTAAATCTTGAAATGCAACTACGTTCCGTGTTTGCTCTGCGTTTCCATTAATATTTAAAACATAAACTTCTACTTTAGTTATAACAATTGGCGTATTAACAACAGGTAATGTTGCCATCCATTTATCGTAATTGTTTCTAAAATAATGGCTTAAAAAATAGTGTTTGTTTTGTTCGTAGCTATCCCCATTAATAGTAAATTGTTGTGTTTGGGCCCCACCTTGTAAATTAATTTCTTGTTTTTTACCACGTTGTTGCGAAAAAATAGTTGTAGCTCTTAATCTACCAAATTGCATTTCGGTTTTAAATCCAAATAATGTTTGGCTACCGCTAATTAATGTGCTGTTTAATGGAAGTGTAACATTCCCTGCTTCAATTTTCTTTAAAATTTCATCTTCGTAACCTGTGTAATCTAACTTAACTTGGTTTTCCCAATCAAAACTGGCTTCGGTATTGTAGTTGGTTGTAACTTTTAATTTATCTCCAATTTTACCAATTAAGTTTAATTGAATACGCATGTTAAAATCAAAATTTGTGATTTTTTGTTGCCTTTGCGGTATGGCAGGGTTTAAGTTTTTATTCCTATTTAAACCAAATATTAATTCTGCTGTTCCTGTTGGTTTAATATCTACAGTATTACCACCAAAAATACGGTCAAACAATTCGCTATTTACTTGCAATGTTGGTATTACACTTTTGCGTGGTTTGTTATTTAATTCATCAGCGGCAACTCTAGAGCGCCAATAATCGCGCATTTGTTTACGGTACATGTAATTTTGATATTCTTTCAAATTCATGTAAGTTTCGGGCCTATACTCTAAATCGCCCATTTTTTGAGAAATATCGTATTGTCCGGTTTTAGGGTTATAATTAGTTTCGGTTTTTATGTTACTTGGATTTTCTAAATACAATTTACTTTTAGGATCGTACTGTGGTGGAGCTCCTTTATTATCGTTAAAGTTGTAATTTAAATCTATGGGTTCAACCTCTGGGGTATCAACTACTTGCGTATAATTTTCTGCTTTAGTTGTGAAATCTAAATTTTCATCTTGTTTAGTATAGTTTCCAGTTACTACATTAAACAAAATTGCAGCCGTAGCAGTAATTAAAGTAAAATTTATGATAGAATTGCTACGCAAGGATTAATTGAAATTTTTTAAAGCTTGTTTTATTAATTGTTCAACATTATCTGTATTTACACCTTGTTGTTTTATTGCCTTTTCTATTGCTTTTTCTGCAGCTATTTTAGGAAAACCCAAAGTGGTTAAAGCCATTAACGCCTCGTCTTTATTTTTATTGTACGATGTTGTTAAAATCTGTGAAATTCCTCCTTCGTGTTTACCTAATTTACCTTTTAAATCAACAACAATGCGTTGCGCTGTTTTATCGCCAATGCCTTTAATGCTTTTAAGCATAGTAACATTTGCTGTATTAATTGCGCCTGCAATTTCGGGTGCACTTAGGCTTGATAACATAAGTATTGCACTTGCTCCTCCAACACCACTAACAGATATTAATTTTCTAAATAAATCTCTTTCTTCTTCGGTAGCAAAGCCATAATGTTTAGGGTTATCATCTCTAATATAAACGCTTTCAGTAAATAATTTAGAAGTTGTTTGATTTTGAATTAAAGAATAGGTTTGAAGTGAGATATATAAACCATATCCAACACCATTTGTTTCTATTATTGCAAAAGCAGGATTTAACGATGTTAAATTACCTGTTACATAATTAATCATAAAACCTTTAAATATAGGGATTTATACTTATTAAATAGAAAGAAAAACGAATTAATTTAATTAATTTTAAAATTCATCTTCATTAAAGAAAAAGTCGTCTTTTGTAGGATAGTCTGGCCAAATTTCTTCAATGTTTTCGTAGCTTTCGCCTTCGTCTTCCATTTCTTGTAAATTTTCAATTACCTCCATTGGAGCTCCACTTCTCATCGAAAAATCTATTAACTCATCTTTAGTTGCTGGCCAAGGTGCATCTTCTAACCAACTTGCCAATTCCAATGTCCAATACATAGTAAATTCTAATTTTCTGCAAAAGAAAATATTTTTTTTGGAATAAAAAAATGAAAAATAAAAAAACTGTTTACATTTCTATAAACAGTTTGCAAAGTGCTAATAATAAACGATTTAATTAAAATATAGACCCAATAACGTGCAATAATTTATCAACTTGACTTTGCCATAATAATTTTGAAGAGTTTGCATCTTGAGTGTTTTCTGCAAAATCTGTAACTATTAATGATATATCGTTTGTTAATTCATCTTTTTGAATTTTAAATTCAAAATAACTTCCATCAACCTTATCTACCCATTGAAATCTAACTAATTGATTTTCAATAGTTTTAAGCAATCTTGCTTGTTGTAATTGACCATCCCATACAAATGTATAAATACCGTTTCTAATATTTACATCATCGCAAAACCATTCAGATAATCCGCTTGAAGTATATAAAAATTCAAATAGTAAATCTGCCGATGATTTTACAATAAATTCCATTTCATATTTTCCATTGGGTTCTTTTTCAGATTTAACAGCGTACGAATCGTTTGTTTTTAATGGATTTGTAATACTGCTTGAAATAGAATTTATTTTACTTGATGAAATTTCATCTTTTATAACTTTAGGAATATTGTTTGTTATTGCAATTACATCTTTACTGGTTTCAATTGTTTTTGATGTAGTTGGTGCTATTTTAGGTTCTGTCTTAGTTACTGTTTTTATTTTTGTGTCAGTTTTTATTTCCTCTTTTACCTTTGTTATTGGCTTAACAATAGGAGTTGGTTTAGTTTTTTGAACTAATTTAACTGGTTTTGTTTTAAGTGTTGCTTTAACTTTTGTTTTAGGTTTTACAGTAGCAACTTTGTTTTTTACCGCTTTAACAACTACTTTTTTTACTGGCTTAGCAACTTTTTTAGGTGCAGTTTTTTTTATAATTTGTTTTTTAACCGCTTGCTTTTTAGCTATTGGCTTTGATTTTACTGCTTTTTTAGCTATAATTTTTTTAGCTACAGGTTTAGCTTTTGTTGATTTTTTAACAACAGCTTTTTTAGCAACAGTTTTTTTAACCGCCTTGTTTTTAGGTTTAGCAGCTATTTTATTTTTTTTTATTTGTTTAGCTGCAGTTTTTGTTTTTGCTTTTTTTGCAGACGAAACCTTATTTTTTTTCGACATAACGGAAAAATTTTCAGAAATATATAAACTATTTTTAAGATTCCAAACAAAAAGCAACTATTTTTTTTAATACTTGCTTTTTATTTAACAAAATTGTATTTTTGCAACCCAATTTTATGGCGGGATAGCTCAGTTGGTTAGAGCACAGGATTCATAACCCTGAGGTCACGGGTTCAACTCCCGTTTCCGCTACTTTTAAAAGCCTCCTTATATTAGGGGGCTTTTATTATATTTATAATTTATTTTTATATTTGATTAAATAATTGAAATTCTGTATTTTATATTTATTTTTTTTAAGTGGCTTTATATTAAAAGCTCAAAATAATATAGACTCTTTAAAGGATGCTTTATTGTTGAGTCAGAATGATAGCCTTAAAATTAAAACATTGTTTAGAATTTCTAACTTCTATAATAATTCAGGAAACATTGATTCTTTAGAAAAATATGTAACAGCTACAAATAGTCTTGCTTATATTAATTATTTAAAAGATTCAACGAGTAAAACAAACATAAATCATTTTGCAAATTCTATAATGTATATTGGATTATATAAAAATAAACAAGCAAAATACAGTGATGCAATTAAACAATATCAAAAAGCAGAAAATTTACATAGAAAAAACAACAATTTAGATAGATTAGCAATTGTTTACAACGATTTAGGGATAGTGTATAAAAGCAAAAGAGAATATAAATTAGCTTTAAATAATTATTTAAAATCTTATGAAATTAGGGAATTATTAAATGACTCTAAGAATATGGCTGGTGTTTTACATAATATTGGGCATATTTATCATAGTTTAAATAATTTAGAATTTGCAATAAAGTATGTAAATAAGGCTATACCAATTAATAAGTTAAATAGTAATTTTAACTGGCTAGGTTTTAATTACAATGAGTTAGGTTTAATTTATAAAGAATTGGGAAAATATAAAATAGCTGAAGAAAAATTTTCAATCTCAAAAAAATATTTTGAAAAAGTAGGGTTTAGCGAAGGAATTTCTGGAGTAGAATCAAATTTAGGAGATTTATACTTACAAAACAATGAGCCTAATAAAGCTTTAAATTCATATAATATTTTTTTAAAAGATATGATTCGTTTAAATAACACAAGCGAACTTGCATTAGCATATATTAATATTGGTAAAGCCTATATTAAATTAAAAAAATTTAATATAGCTTATGAAGAAATTAATAAAGCAATATTAATTGCAAATAACTTTTCACAATTTGATCTACTTGAAGAAGCACATTTATACTTAGTTAAGATTGATAGTTCAAGAAATAATTTTAAAAGTGCATTTAATAATTTTAAATTATATATTAAATATAAAGATAGTGTTGCTTTAGAAAAGAATAATAAAAAAGTAATTGAAACAAAATATCAAACCGAATATGCAACTATGCATATAACTGATAGTATTAAATCTGTCGAAGAAAATAAAATTAACGAACTAAAAATTAATGAAGAAAAAACGCAAAAAAAACTATTAACTGGATTTATATTTGTTATTATTTGTGTTGTAATTTTTATTTTAAATAGATATAAAGCATCACAAAAACAAAGAAAAATAATTGAACAACAAAAAACAGAAGTCGAAATTAAACAAAAAGAAATTTTAGAAAGCATTAATTATGCAAAACGCATTCAGCAAAGTTTATTACCTACTAATAAGTATTTAGAAAGAAATATAAAAAAATAATTTTATTTTTTTATATGATTGTTTATTAATGCTTCATTAATCTCTTTTATTAATGCTGGACCTTCATATATAAAGCCGGTATAAAGTTGTAACAAATCAGCCCCCGCATTAATTTTATCAATAGCATCTTGCGCACAATGAATGCCACCTACACCTATAACCGGAAACGCATTATTTGAAGTTTGCTTTAAATATTTTATTACTTCTGTACTTCTTTTGGTTAATGGTTTCCCACTTAAACCACCAATTCCTATTTTTTTAATTTCTTCGGTTGTATAGGTTAAACCATCGCGGCTAATAGTTGTATTAGTGGCAACAACTCCAGCAATTTTTGTGCTTTTAACTATTTCAATAATATCATCTAATTGTGTATTTGTTAAATCGGGGGCAATTTTTAATAAAATGGGTTTTGGTTTTGTTTTGGTTTTATTAAGTTGTTGTAGTGTATTTAATAAATTTGTAAGAGGTTCTTTTTCTTGTAATTCTCTTAAATTTGGTGTGTTTGGCGACGAAACATTAACAACAAAATAATCTACAACATCGTATAAAGAATTAAAGCAGTAAATGTAATCATCTACAGCTTTTTCGTTAGGAGTAATTTTATTTTTCCCAATATTTCCGCCGATTATTAATGAGTTGTTTTTTCTGTATTTAAGTAATTTAGCAGCTTCATCAACTCCTTTATTGTTAAAACCCATCCTGTTAATTAGCGCTTCATCATTAATTAATCTAAATAAACGAGGTTTTCCGTTACCATCTTGAGGCTTTGGTGTAACTGTACCAATTTCTATAAATCCAAATCCAAAATTACCTAATTCGTTAAAAGCTGTTGCATCTTTGTCTAACCCTGCCGCTAAACCAACGGGGTTATTAAAAGTTAAACCAAAAACTGTTTTTTTTAATGCTGGATACTGTTTTTTGTAAATTAATCTCATTATTGGATAAAATAATGGTATCCATTTACCAATTTTTAATAAATTAAAGGTTAAATAGTGTGCTTTTTCAGGTGGATTTTTAAATAAAAAGTACTTTAAAATGCTGTACATAGGGTTTAATTATTAAATTTTATATTTTTTTAAAAAAAATTTAACTTTTTTTTTGTTATAAAATAAAAAACTGTATTTTTGCGCTCAAATTTAACCAAAAAAATAAACTTAAAAAATGAAAAAAGTATTATCTATCATTGCAGTAGCTGCTTTATCTGCTACTTTTGTTGCTTGTGGTCCTTCTAAAGAAGAAATCGAAGCTCGTGAGAAAGCAAAAGCTGATTCAATTGCTGCTGTAGAAAAAATGAAACAAGATTCAATCGCTGCTGTTGAAGCTCAAGCTGCTGCTGATGCTGCTGCTGCTGCTGAAAAAGCAAAAGCTGATTCTGCTCGTATTGCTGATTCTTTAGCTAAATTAGCTCCTGCTAAAAAGAAATAATCTTTTTAAAAGGTAAAAATTAACCCTTAAGCTAATGTTTAAGGGTTTTTTTATGCATTAAACTTTGATAATTAATAATATTTTACTATATTTGCACCCTATTTAAAAAATAAAACAATGTATTTAACATCTCAAGTAAAGAAAGACATTTTTAAAAAACACGGTGGAAACGAGAAAAACACAGGCACTTCTGAATCTCAAATAGCCTTGTTTACATTAAGAATTGATCATTTAACAGGTCATTTAAAAAGTAATAAAAAAGATTTTGGAACACAACGTGCCTTATTAAATTTAGTTGGTAAACGTCGTGCTTTATTAGATTATTTAAAGAAAACTGATTTAATGCGTTACCGCGCAATTATCAAAACTTTAGATATTCGTAAATAATTTTATAATTTGGAAATTTGAAAAAGGGGGCATTCTGAAACAATCGGAATGCTTTTTTTTTAATAATAATAAAAATAACCAGTACACGAAAGGGTCGTGTATATAAAAACAAAAAATATGTCACAATTAGGAACACAACACAAATTTGATTCGGGCAATGGGCTCGAAATTACATTAGAAACAGGTAAATTAGCTAAACAAGCCGATGGGTCGGTTGTTGTTAAAGCAGGAAATACCATGATTTTAGCAACTATTGTTAGTAACAAAGATGCAAAAGATGGAGTAGATTTTTTACCATTAACAGTTGATTATCAAGAAAAATACGCTGCCGCTGGAAGATTCCCTGGAGGATTTTTTAAACGCGAAGCAAAATTATCTGATTACGAAGTATTAATTTCAAGAATTGTAGATAGAGCTTTACGCCCACAATTCCCTGATGATTACCATAGTGATACACAAATTATGTTGTCATTAATTTCTGCAGATAAAGAAATTTTACCCGATGCTTTAGTGGGATTAGCTGCTAGTGCTGCAATTGCAGTTAGCGATATTCCTATCAATGCACTTATTAGCGAAGTAAGAGTTGGTAAAATTGACGGTAAGTTAGTTATTAACCCCACAAAAAGTCAATTAGCTTTAAGTACAATAGATATGATTGTTGCTGCTAACGAAACCGATATCGCAATGGTTGAAGGCGAAATGCACGAAATTAGCGAGGCAGAAATGCTTGAAGCTATTCAGTTTGCACACGCAGCAATTAAAGTTCAAATAAATGCAATAAAAGAATTTGCAGTTAAAGCAGGGTTAAAAAATAAACGCGAATATTGTCATGAAGTTAATGATGAAGATTTACGTAAAAAAGTACATACCGAAACTTTTGATGCTGTTTATGCCGCTGCAAAAAAATTAGACGCAAACAAATCAAACCGAAAAGACAATTTTAAAGCACCATACGAACAATTTATAAAACAATTTTCTGCCGAAGAATTAAAAGAAAAAGAAAGTTTAATTAAAAAGTATTACCACGAAGTTGAATATAATGCCGTACGTAAAATGGCTATAGCCGAAAAGGTTAGGTTAGATGGCCGTAAAACTACAGATATTAGAAATATTTGGAGCGAGGTGGCATATTTACCATCAGCACATGGTAGCGCAATTTTTACAAGAGGAGAAACACAATCGTTAACTACTGTAACTTTAGGTACACCAAAAGATGGTTTAATTATTGATGGCGCTTTTCACCAAGGCGAAGAAAGATTTTTATTGCATTATAATTTTCCTGGATTTAGCACAGGAGAAGCAAAACCAAACCGTGGGCCAGGCAGAAGAGAAGTAGGGCATGGTAATTTAGCTTTACGCGCTTTAAAACCTATGGTGCCAACAGATACAGGCTATACAATAAGAATTGTAAGTGATATTTTAGAAAGTAATGGCTCAAGCTCAATGGCAACAGTTTGCGCTGGTACTTTAGCTTTAATGGATGCTGGTATTAAAATAAAAAAACCAGTTGCAGGTATTGCTATGGGGCTAATAACCGATGATAGCGGTAACTACGCTATTTTATCTGATATTTTAGGCGATGAAGACCATTTAGGCGACATGGATTTTAAAGTTTGTGGAACTAAAGATGGTATAACTGCAGTACAAATGGATTTAAAAGTTAATGGCTTACCGTTTGAAGTAATGGCAAAAGCATTAGACCAAGCAAAAGCAGGCCGTTTACACATAATGGGCGAAATGCTTAAAGCAATTGCTGAACCTCGCGAAGATTATAAAGAACACGCACCTCGTTTCGAAAAAATTGTTATTCCAGGCGAATTTATTGGCGCAGTAATTGGGCCAGGCGGAAAAGTAATTCAAGAAATGCAAAAACAAACCAACACTACAATTGTAATTACTGAAGTTGAAAAAACTGGTGTAGTTGAAATTTTTGGCACAAGTGCAACAGAAGTTAAAGCTGCAATGGCAAAAATTAAAGGGATTGTAGCAGTGCCCGAAGTTGGCGAAATTTACGATGCTAAAGTTAAAACAATTATGCCTTACGGTGCATTTGTAGAAATTATGCCAGGTAAAGATGGTTTATTACACATTAGCGAATACGATTGGAAACGTATTGATTCATTAGAAGGCTTAGTTAAAGAGGGAGATGTTGTTCAAGTTAAATACATTGGCGATGATCCTAAAACTAAAAAAATTAAATTAAGCCGAAAAGTGTTATTACCTAAGCCAGAAGGAGCAGTACAATCAGAAAACAAATAATAAATTTATATTTTTAAAAAACCTGTCAAATAGTTTGACAGGTTTTTTTGTTTTAAAATTTTAATCCAATTACAACAATATCATCTGTTTGTTCTAATTGTTGTTTCCAATTGTTTAAGTGGTAATCAAAATATGCGGCTTGCTCATTAATATTAAGCATACTGGCAGTTTTAAGCAATTCAATAAAATTACGTTTGTTTAGTTTTTTCCCATTTTCGCCTCCAAATTGATCTGCAAATCCATCACTGCTTAAATATAAAACATCGTTAGTATTTAAAATTAAAATTTGCTCATAAAAAACTTTCTCAATATCATTAATATATCCAATGGGGTATCTGCTTGCTTTAAGCGTAATTACTTCGTTATTTCTTACTAAGTAAGCATTTTGGTTTGCTCCTGCATAATGCAAACGGTTAGATTTTTTATTAACCATAATTACACTAACATCCATACCATCATAAATTTGTCCATTGTTATGGTAATTTTTATTTAAAAATTTAAATAAACTTTCATCAATTGCATATAAAATTGCACTTGCAGATTTTAATTTTGTAGAGGTTAACACTTCTCTTATTATTGAGTTTGCTATAATGCTCATTAAAGCGCCTGGTACACCATGCCCAGTACAATCTATATTTATTAAATATTTAAATTCGTTATCATGGTGGAAATAATAAAAATCGCCACTCACAATATCTTTAGGTTTATAATAAATAAAACAATTATTAAAAATAGTTTTTGCAAACTCTAAATCTTGTAAAATACTTGTTTGTACTCGTTTTGCGTACTTTAAACTATCAATAATTGCATTGTTTTTTTCTGCTAATGTTTTATTAATTTTTTCTAAACGCTCTTCATTTAATTTACGTTCTGTAATATCTTCGCCAATTGCTATTATGCTTTCTGAGTTAAAGTAACTAAATTTCCATTTAATCCATTTACTTAAGCCATTAATAGTATTTAATTCATGTGTAAATTCATAACTGCTAATTTGTTGATGTTCAAATAACTTTGTAATTTTTGACTTAATATCAAAAGACGCTTCATTATCAATTCTTGAGTTTATCCACCAATTATTTCCTAATAAATTAGCTTGTGGTTGCCCAAGCAAGTTACAAGCGCTTTGACTAACGTAAACTGGGTTGCCGTATTTGTTAATAACAACTACTAATGCATTTAATTTTTCTAATACTTGCGTTTCTACGCTTTCAAGTAATAACATGTTTTAATAAAATTTTTGGTAAATAATTAACTTAACTAACAGTGGCGATATAAACTATCGCGTAATAATGGGCCAACAATGTAGGCACATATAAAAGGAAATATTTGTTAATGTTAACTTCAAGATGGCACAAATTTATTATAAAAGTTTTAAATTCACAAAAAAATTATGGCTATTATTCTTCCGGTAAAAAATATTCACCCAAAAATTGGTGATAATTGTTTTGTTGCACCAAACGCAACAATTGTAGGCGATGTAATTACAGGCAACGATTGTAGTTTTTGGTTTAATGCAGTAATTAGAGGCGATGTAAATTCTATTAGAATAGGAAATAAAGTTAATATTCAAGATGGTGCCGTTATTCATTGTACTTATCAAAAAACAAAAGTTAATTTAGGAAACAATGTATCTATTGGTCATAATGCAATTGTACATGGTTGCACAATAAACGATAATGTTTTAGTAGGAATGGGCTCTATTATTATGGATAATTGCGTAGTTGGAAGTAATAGTATTATAGCTGCTGGCGCAGTTTTAACCGAAGGAACTCAAGTGCCAGAAGGCTGTATTTTTGCTGGTGTACCTGCAAAAAAAATTAAAGATATTAGCCAAGAATTAATAAATGGCGAAATTAATAGAATTGCTGAAAATTACTTAATGTACAGCAGTTGGTTTAAAGAATAATTAGTATTTTTTTTTAATTTTCAAAGTAAAATAACTAGTAAATTTCAATTAATTTAGTGCTTTAATAAATATAAAATGAGAGAGTTTGATGACGATGAAGGATTAGATGGGAAGAGTTTTGAAGAAAATTTAAAACGCTTTGAAGAAATGCTTGCAGGTAGTGCAACGTGTTTTTTTGATGCAGATGAAATTGAAGAGATTATAGATTACTATTTACAATGGTATAATTACGAGTTTGCTAAAAAAGCTATTGATTTTGGTTTAGAAAGGTTTCCTTTTTCAACAATTATTAAAATAAGATATGCTCAGTATTTAAGCAGCCAACATTATACACACGAGGCTCTAGCAATATTAAATGAAGTTGAACAAATTGAACAAAATAATTTTGATTTGTATATGGCTAGAGGTTACATATACAGTCAAATGGGCTTAGGCGAACAAGCTATTGAAAATTTTAAAAATGCTTTGCCTTTAGCAGAATTTAAAGACGAAGTATATGTGGCACTTGGTATCGAATTTTTAAATGAAGATAAAGCTGATGATGCAGCTTATTACTTTAAAAAAGCAATTAAATTTAATCCGAAAAATGAAGTTGCTTTAAATGAATTATCTCTTTGTTTTGATTTAACTGGTAAAAGCAGCGATGCTGTTAGCTTTTTTGAAAAATACTTAGATGAATTTCCTTATAGCTACTACGCATGGTTTAATGTTGGCTTAGCGTATAGTAGATTAGGTTTATTTGAAAAAGCAATTGATGCCTATGATTACTCTATAGCTATTAACGAAAAATTTAGCTCTGCTTATTTTAACAAAGCAAATTCTTTAGCTCAGTTAGAAAGGTATGAAGAGGCAATAAATACATATCAAGAAACATTTAAGTATGAGGAAAAAGAACCTACTACTTACTATTTTATTGGGGAGTGTTACGAACAACTTAAACGCTTTGAAGATGCTTTAATTAATTACAACAAATGTGTTAAACTTGATCCTGCAAACGCAGATGCTTGGCTAGGTATTGGTGTAGTGCTTGATGGTTTAAACCGATTAACCGAAAGTGTACATTATGTTAAAAAAGCAATAGAAATAAATCCTAATGAAGCTGAATATTGGTACGTTTTTGCTGAGGTTCAACAAAAATTAGGATTTATAGAAGAGTCTGCTTTAGCTTATGAAAGAGTAATTGAACTTGAATATAATGAAGTTGATGTTTGGATAGACTTTAGCACTATGCTTCATCAAGCTGGTTATTTAAAAGAAGCAAATGAAGCACTAATGCAAGGGATTAAACGTTTCCCAGATTCGGCGGAACTAATTTATAGAATAGGGGTAGTTTTATTAGATTTAGCAAATACTAAAGCCGCAATGGAGTATTTTTCAATAGCTTTAGATATGGATTTTCAAAAACATGAAATAATATTTGAATATGCCCCAAATTTAATAAACAATACAGAACTTAATCATTTAATTTCAATTTATAAAAAATAATTATATGGCAATAATATATAATAGCCAATTGGCTCATATACCTCAACGAACAATAAAACCACGTAACAACGGAGTTACTATGGTTATGGATAAAGGCATTAGTACTAGACAGGCAGAAGATTTAATTGCAACAAGTTCAGATTATGTAGATTTTGTAAAGTTAGGTTTTGGTACAAGCATAATTTCTAAAAACGTTAAAGAAAAAGTTAAACTCTACAAAGAAGCGGGAATTAAAGTTTACGTTGGAGGCACTTTATTTGAAGCTTTTGCTATTAGAAACAAATTTGACGAGTATGTAAAATATATCTCAGATTTAGGTTTAGATACAGCCGAAGTTAGCGATGGTAGCATTACTATTGAACACGAGTTAAAATGCGAATACATAAACAAATTATCTAAAAACTTTACTGTTTTAAGCGAAGTAGGTAGTAAAGAAGAAGGTGTAATTATTCACCCTCAACGATGGATAAAAATGATGGAGAATGAATTAAAAGCTGGTTCTACTAAAGTTATTGCCGAAGCTAGAGAAAGTGGAACTGTTGGCATTTTTCATAAAAACGGAAGTGCACACACTATGCTTATTAATAAAATTGCAAACAAAGTAAAATTAGAAAACATCATTTGGGAAACTCCTCAAAAAAGTCAACAAGTGTATTTTATTAAAATGTTTGGTGCAAATGTAAATGTTGGTAATATTGGTGTAGATGATGTTATCCCTTTAGAAACATTACGAATTGGCCTGCGTGGCGACACTTTTTTTACATTTTTACCACAAACAAATAACTAACTATAATTTTTATGAAAGAAATATCACCTGAGCAATTACATCAACTTATAACTACAAATGCAAATTTTCAATTAATTGATGTTAGAGAAGATTACGAATTTGATGAGGTAAATATAAATGGAGAACTAATTCCTATGGGCGATGTTATGGACAACATTGATAAAATTAGCAAAGATAAACAAGTTGTAATGCATTGCCGAAGTGGTAAACGCAGTGCAACTGTTATTAATGCATTAGAAACAGAACACGGCTTTAACAACTTATATAACTTAACTGGTGGTGTTATGGCATATTTAGAAAAATATTCAAAATAAATTAAAAAATGGTTGAGCTTTTTAAACATATTATTCATTTAGATTTTGAATGGATTTTTGCAAATTATAATACAGCAATTTATATTGTTTTATTTTTAGTAATTTTTATTGAAACAGGTTTAGTTGCTATGCCTTTTTTACCTGGCGATTCGTTATTATTTACTGCAGGCTTATTTGCTAGAAGTGGAATGTTAGATATGTCATATTTATTAATTTTACTTTTTGTAGCAGCTGTACTTGGCGATAATTGTAATTATTGGGTTGGTAGAAAAATTGGCTTAAAAGTTTTTAATATTAAATTTAAAGGCAAGCAAATTGTTAAACAAGAGTATCTTACTAAAACCGAAGATTTTTTCGAAAAATATGGCACAAAAGCAATTATAATGGCCAGATTTGTGCCTTTTGTACGCACATTTGCTCCATTTGCAGCAGGTGTTGGCAAAATGGATTACAAAAAATATTTTATGTTTGATGTTTTAGGTGGTGCTTTATGGATTGGTGGTTTAACTACTGCTGGTTATTTATTAGGTGAGGTAGAATTTATTAGAAAAAGAATAGATTTAGTTTGTATTGGAATAATTTTACTTTCAGTATTACCTATTATTATTGGCTATTTTAAAAACAAAGGAAAGTCAGTTTCAAATTAAGTTTAATTTAGTTTGCAATTAATAAATTTAAAATGAAGTTTTTATTTTTATACACCGAAATTGCAGATTATTTTTTAGCCTGTTGCGCTGAGTTAAGCAAATATGGCGAAGTTCATGTAATTAGATGGCCTGTAAACAAAGAGGCGCCGTTCCAATTTCATCAACAAAATAATATTAAAATTTATAATAGAAACGATTACAATTTAGTTCAACTAAAAAATTTAACTCAGTCTATTAATCCAACTGTAATAATTTGTAGCGGTTGGATTGATAAAGATTATTTAAAAGTTTCAAAATCATTTTTTAAAAAAATACCCACTGTTTTAACTTGCGATACCCATTGGCGAGGCGATTTAAAACAAAAGTTAGCTGTTGTTTTAAGTAAATTTACATTATTAAAAACATTTTCGCATGCATGGGTTCCTGGCGAACAACAATTTACTTATGTTAATAAACTTGGGTTTAAAACTAGTTTAATTAGTAAAGGATTTTATTCATGCAACTACACAAAATTTGAAACTATTTTTCAAAATAATAAATTAGAGAAAAGTGAAAATTTCCCTCATAAATTTTTATATGTTGGTAGATATTACGATTTTAAAGGCTTATCAGAACTTTGGCAAGCATTTATAGAACTTCAAAAAGAAAATCCAAATGATTGGGAGTTATGGTGTTTAGGAACAGGAGATTTAAAGCCTGTTAATCATCCTAAAATAAAACATTTTGGTTTTGTGCAACCTAACGATTTAGAAAGTTATTTAAAACAAACTGGTGTGTTTATTTTACCAAGCAGGTACGAACCATGGGGTGTTGTTGTGCACGAATTTGCAACCGCAGGTTTTCCATTATTAATAAGCAATGCAGTAGGGGCTAAACAACAATTTTTAATCGAAGGCAAAAATGGTTTTAGTTTTAATCACTCATCAGTTAACTCAATTAAAACAACTCTTAATAAAATTATTCAACTTTCCAATTCCGAATTATGCAACATGGCAAATGTTTCAAATCAAAATGCTAAAAAAATTACGCCAATAACTTGGGTTAATACTTTAATAAGTATTGTAAAAAATTATAAATAAATTTTTTATTTCTTTTTAGATGCTTTCTTTTTAACCACTTTAGCTTTAGTTGCTGTTTTTTTAGCAGCTACTTTTTTTACTACTGCCTTTTTAACCACTTTAGCTTTAGTTGTTGTTTTTTTCGCAGCTGCTTTTTTAGCACCTTTTTTGTCAAACGCATTTGGTATTTGTTCAACAATCATGGCTTTAATATTATCTAAGCTTAAATCAGCAACTTCTTCTGGTGTAAATTTACCTCCACCTTGTTTAATTAGTTTAAGCATGTTTTTGCCAAACTTTATAAAAGGTCCCCATCTTCCGTTTTCAACCGAAATTTTTTCTTCGGTCCAGTTATGTATATAACGATTTGCTTCTTTTTCTAATTTTTTACCAATAAGTTCATCAATATCCTTTTGCGAAAGTGCATCAAAATTATAAGCACGTGGTACATTCACATAAATACCTTCATATTTAATAAACGGACCAAAACGACCTTTACCTTTTGTTACGGGTTTACCGTTGTAAAAAGCCACAGGAGCATCAGCAACTTCTTTTTCTTTTATTAATGCTATTGCTCTTTCTAAATCAACTTTTAAAGGGTCTTCGCTTCTTGGTATTGAAATAAATTGTTCATTAAATTTTATGTATGGACCAAATCTTCCAACTGCAACAATAATCTCACTTCCTTTATATTCGCCAATACTCATTGGTAATTTAAATAAGTCTAAAGCATCTTCTAATGAAATTGTTTCAATACTTTGGTCTTTGCGTAAACTTGCAAAGCGAGGTTTTTCTTCGCTTCCTTCAACAGTTTCGCCTATTTGAGCTAAAGGTCCAAATCTTCCTATTCTAACGCTTACGGGTTTGCCGCTTACTGGGTCAGTTCCTAAAATTCTTTCGCCGCTTGCGCGTTCGCTATTGTCAATAGTTTTTTCTACAGTTTTATGAAAGGGTTTGTAAAAATCCTTTAACATGCTTGTCCATTGTATTTTACCTTCTGCAATTTCATCAAATTCTTCTTCAACTTTTGCGGTAAAATTAAAATCTAAAATATCAGGAAAGTATTGAATTAAAAAATCGGTTACAACTGCTCCAATATCTGTAGGAAATAATTTAGCTTTTTCTGCTCCTGTATTTTCTGTTTTAGTTTCTTTTTTAATTGTGTTACCATCAAAAACAAATTGTGTGTAATTTCTTGATGTGCCTTCTCTATCTGTTTTTTCTACATAATTACGTTTTTGTACGGTACTTATAGTTGGTGCGTAAGTACTTGGTCTTCCAATGCCTAACTCTTCTAATTTTTTAACTAATGAAGCTTCGGTATATCTTGCAGGGTGATGCGAAAAACGTTGTGTTGCAGTTGTTTCTTTTAAATCTAAAACATCTCCTTCTTTCATTGGCGGCAACATTGATGTGTTTTCTTCATCATTTTCATCATCTGTCCCTTCTATATATACTTTTAAAAAACCATCAAATTTTAAAACTTCGCCTTGTGCAACGTATAATTCTTTTGTTGTACTAATATTTATTTTTGCTGTTGTTTTTTCTAATTCAGCATCAGCCATTTGGCTTGCAATGGTGCGTTTCCAAATTAATTCATATAAGCGTTGTTCGTTACGTTCGCCTGTAATTTCAGAGTTTTGAATATAAGTTGGTCTAATTGCTTCGTGTGCCTCTTGTGCTCCTTTGCTTTTAGTTTTATATTTTCGTGGTTGATAGTATTTATCTCCGTAATTACCAGTTATTGCTTCTTTAGCTTGACCCATAGCAGTATCCGATAAGTTTACACTATCTGTACGCATATATGTAATTTTACCTGCTTCGTACAAACGTTGAGCAACCATCATGGTTTGTGCTACACTAAAACCTAATTTACGTGCAGCTTCTTGTTGTAATGTTGAAGTTGTAAATGGTGCTGCTGGTGTACGTTTGGCTGGTTTAGTTTCTAAACTTGTTATTTTATAAATGGCTTTTTTGCCTGCCTCGCCGGTAGGCAGGCAGTTTTCTAAAAACGTTTGTGCTTCTTGTTCTGTATTAAATCGTTCATTTAATTCGGCTTTTAAAATAGATTTTCCTACATTAAATAATGCACTAACTTTAAATGATGATGTTGATTTAAATGCTTGTATTTCGCGCTCGCGTTCAACTATTAACCTAACTGCAACTGATTGCACGCGCCCGGCAGATAAACTTGGGCGAACTTTACGCCATAAAATAGGGCTTAATTCAAATCCAACTAATCTATCTAATATTCTTCTTGCTTGTTGGGCGTTAACTAAATTAATATCAATTTCGCGTGGATTTGCAATTGCTTTTTGTATTGCGGGTTTAGTAATTTCATGAAAAACAATACGTTTTGTGCGTTTTTTATCTAACCCTAATGTTTCATATAAATGCCAGCTAATTGCTTCCCCTTCACGGTCTTCATCGGATGCTAACCAAACCATTTCGGCGTTTTTACTTAACTTTTTAAGTTCAGCAATTACTTTTTCTTTATCGGGTTGTATTTCGTAAGTGGGTGTAAAATTATTATCTATATCAATACCATAACCTTTTTTTACTAAATCTCTTACGTGTCCAAAGCTCGATTTAACAGTGAAATCTTTACCTAAAAAACCTTCAATTGTTTTTGCCTTGGCGGGACTTTCTACGATAACTAAATTTTTTGACATGAACCTATCTTAATACTATGCTTTTTAACTTTTTAACCTCTTTTTTTGTGTTTTTTAAACAAAAACCGATTTTAAATTTTTGCAAATTAAAACAATTAAAATGTAATAATCCTAATAATTTAAGTAATTTATATTTTTAATAGTAATAATATTTGTATTTAAATTACTGATAGTTAATGATTTATTAATGCAATTTTGTTATTTGTTAAATTGAATTAATTTAAAACAACAATTTAAGTTTTGTGTCAAAATGTCATATTTTAACAGTATCTTTGTAAATTAATAAAAATGGAAACTGAAAACAAATCTATTGATGAAAAAATTCAAGGTACTTCGTTAATGAAGCCTTCAAAAATTCCTAACGGAAAAAAATTGTATTTAGAGAGTTATGGTTGCCAAATGAATTTTAGCGATAGCGAAATTGTTGCCTCTATTTTAATTGATAAAGGTTTTAGCACCACTCAAAATTACGAAGAAGCGGATTTAATTTTTATGAACACTTGCGCCATACGCGATAATGCAGAAAACCGTGTGCGCCAACGTTTACAGGATTATAAAAAAATTAAAAAATCAAAACCAGAGCTTTTAATTGGTGTTTTAGGTTGCATGGCCGAACGTCTAAAATCACAATTATTAGAAGAAGAAAAATTAGTTGATATTGTTGTAGGTCCCGATGCTTACCGCGATTTACCAAACTTAATTGCAACTGCCGAAACTGGACAAAAAGCTATTAACGTAATCTTAAGCAAAGAAGAAACGTATGCAGATATTTCGCCACTTAGGTTAGATAAAAATGGTGTAAGCGCATTTATTAGTATAATGCGTGGCTGCGATAACATGTGTAGTTTTTGTGTAGTACCTTTTACTCGAGGAAGAGAAAGAAGTAGAGACCCAAAAAGTATTTTAAATGAATGTAAAGATGCATTTAATGCTGGTTATAGAGAAGTAACCTTACTTGGTCAAAATGTTGATAGTTATTTATGGAGCGGTGGCGGCTTAAAAAAAGAAATTTTAACCGACGAACAAAAACAAAACTCTACAAATTTTGCTCAACTTATGGAAATGGTTGCGCTTGTATCGCCTGATTTGAGAGTTAGATTTAGTACATCGCACCCAAAAGATATGACCGATGAGGTTTTGCATGTTATGGCTAAATATGAAAATATTTGTAATAACATTCATTTACCTGTACAAAGTGGTAATTCAAATGTATTAGAAAAAATGAATCGAGGATATACTCGCGAGTGGTACCTAGATAGAATAAAATCTATTAGAACAATTATGCCCGATTGCGGAATAAGCACGGATGTAATTACTGGATTTTGTGGGGAAACAGATGAGGAGCATAAAGATACAATAAGTTTAATGAACGAAGTGCAATATGATTTTGCTTTTATGTTTAGTTATAGCGAAAGACCTAAAACCTTAGCTGAAAGAAAATACAAAGATGATGTAGCTGAAGATATAAAGAAAAAAAGATTAAGTGAAGTTGTTGATTTACAAAGAAAACATAGTGAGTTACACACTAAAAAATGGCTAGGGAAAACAACCAAAGTTTTAATAGAAGGAGTATCAAAAAAATCTGATGAGATGTTAATGGGTAGAAACTCCCAAAATGCCGTAGTTGTTTTTCCTAAAGAAAATTTAAAACCTGGCATGTATGTAAATGTTTACGTTGAATCAAGTACGCCTTCAACATTAATAGGGAAAGTTGTTTAAGTTTTAAACAAATAAAGAAAATGAATTTACAAGATCTTAAACAAAAATATGGTATAATTGGAAACAATACACAATTAGAACGAGCAATTGAAGTTGCAAGACTTGTTGCTCCAACTGATTTAAATGTTTTAATAAATGGCGAAAGTGGTACAGGTAAAGAAGTTTTTCCTCAAATAATACATCAAAATAGTGCACGTAAACATGGGCCTTACATTGCAGTTAACTGTGGTGCAATTCCCGAAGGTACAATTGACAGTGAATTGTTTGGGCACGAAAAAGGAGCGTTTACAGGCGCAACTGAAGCTCGAAAAGGATATTTTGAAGTTGCAAATGGTGGAACAATATTTTTAGATGAAGTAGGGGAGTTACCACTTGCTACACAATCGCGCTTACTTAGGGTTTTAGAAAGTGGAGAGTATTTAAAAGTAGGTAGTAGTAAAGTTTTAAAAACTGATGTAAGAGTTGTAGCTGCAACAAACATAAATTTTTATCAAGCATTAGAAAAAGAAAAATTTAGAACAGATTTGTTTTATAGATTAAGCACTGTACCAATTGATTTACCACCTTTACGCGAAAGAGAAGGAGATATACATTTGTTGTTTAGAAAGTTTGCAAATGATTTTTCTGCTAAATACAGAATGCCTGTAGTTAAACTATTACCCGAAGCAGAAAAAGTTTTAACAGGCTATTATTGGCCAGGAAACATACGACAATTAAAAAATATAACTGAACAAATTTCTATTATCGAAAAAAGCAGAGAAATTACTGCCGATGTTTTATTAAGGTATTTACCTCAGTTTTCTAATACAAATGTACCTTCGTTATCAAACAATATTAACTTTACTAATAATACAATTGATAGCAATGATAAAGAATTACTATTTAAAGTAATTAGAGATATGAAAGGTGAGTTAAATGAATTGAAAAAAATTGTATTTGATTTAATTACAACAAACCCAGGTTCAACAAATACAGCAAAAAATTTAAATGAATTACAAATTATTGATAAGCAAGATTATAATAAAGATATAATTAATACAAATAGTGGATTAACTATACACCAACCAACACATCAAAATCAACTTCACAACCAGCAAACTATTGAGGTTGAAGAAACTTTGTCGTTACAAGATAAAGAAATTGATATGATTAAAAAAGCCTTAAAAAAATATAAAGGCAAACGTAAAAATGCGGCTAAGGAATTAGGAATAAGTGAACGAACATTGTATAGAAAAATAAACGAATTTAATATTGAAGAGTAATAATGTTTAAATTTATCTTAAATTAATTGAAATTTTTTAATCTTAAATATTTACTAATTGCATTAAGTTTATTAATTATTAATGCCTGTAAACCTACTGTTTCATTAAGTGGAGCAACTATACCAACCGAGGCCAAAACAATTAGCGTTGGTTATTTTACTAATAACAGCAGTTTAGCCCCACCATCATTAGCCCAACAATTTTCAGAAAAAATGCGCGATATGGTTTCGCAACAAACTAGTTTAGCTTTAATTAAAAATAATGCCGATTTGCAATTTGAAGGCTATATTTCGGATTATAATGTTGCTCCAATTTCAATACAAAGCAACGACCAAGCATCACAAAATAGATTAACTATTACGGTTAATGTTAAATACAGTAACAAATTTGACGCAACTAAAAATTTTGAACAAGCATTTACAAGGTTTGCAGATTATAGTTCTACTAAAACATTATCAAGTGTAGAGAGTGAATTGATTACAGTAATTAACAAACAATTGGCCGAAGATATTTTTAATAAAGCATTTAATAATTGGTAATGCAAACACAAGAGTTATTAAAATACATTAAAAACCCTAATTCTATTAACCAAAATAGTGTTTTACAATTGTGCGATTTAGTTAAACAATACCCTTATTTTCAGCCTGCGCATTTATTGTATAGTTTAGCAACGCAACAATTTGATATTGCTTCACATCAATCCGTATTAAAAAAAGCAGCCATTTCTGTTGTAAACAGATCTGTTTTACATCAATTACTAAATAATACGGTTGATTGTAAAACTGATGAGGTTGATGTTACAATTTCTATTCAAAATAAACTAAATAGAGTTGATGATAAACCTGCTTTAGAAACTAAAGTAAAAGAAGAAGAAAATACTAATAATGAAGATTTAAACGAAATAAAAACTGTTTTAAATCAAATTAAAGAGGATATAAATATACTTAAAGCCACAGAGTTATCGGAACATAAAATAATTGAAACAGATGTAAAAGAGGAAAACCTCGAATCAAATACAGAAAACCAAAATTTAAGTGTTCAAAATTTAGAAATTGACATTCAAAAAGCGGCAAGTGATGCCTATGTTAATGAAGAATATTTTGAAAGTAGTCCATCATTTAAAAAAGAAGAACAAATAACACCAACTAATTTTATTGAATGGGTTAAATTTTTAAACAATAAAAATGGAGCCACAGAAGATGAATTAAAACAAACGGAGATATTATCTGATGAAAAAAATAATCCAAAATTAAAAATTGTTCAAAATTTAGAAACAGAAACAGATAAAGTCATCGAAAATCAAACAAAAAAGCAAAAAAACATCGAATTAATTGATAAAATTATACAATCAAACCCTGGCAGTATAAGGAACAAAGACGAAAAACGTATTTTTATTGCAAATGCACAAGCTAAAGAGAGTTTGTTAGAAAATGAACACTTAGTAACCGAAACTTTAGCTAAAATTTATGCCTTACAAGGGCATATTAGTAAAGCAATTAGGGCTTATGAAATTTTATGTTTGAAAATTCCACAAAAAAGTGTTTACTTTGCATCCCTAATTAAAAATTTAAAAGAAAAACAATAAAAAATATATATCATGATAGCATCAATTTTAATAATTTTAATTTGCCTTTTATTAATACTAGTTGTATTAGTTCAAAACAGTAAAGGTGGAGGTATTCAAAGTCAGTTTGGCGCAGCAACCCAAATAATGGGCGTAAAACAAGGTACTGAGTTTATAGAAAAAGCAACTTGGGGTTTAGCTATTGCATTAATAGTAACTTGTATTTTTTTAGCTCCAAAAGGTAATAGTATTGCTGCAACAGAAGGCAGTGAGTCTTCGGTTAAAAAAACTGCAGCTGGCGCTGTAAATATGCCAACGCAAAACGCACCAGCGCAACAAGCACCGCAACAACCAGCAAATGGTTTACCAACAAATTAATCCTAAAAATCTCAATAATAAAAAAGCCATCTAATTTAGATGGCTTTTTTATTTAAATAACAATATATTTGTAACTATTAAATAATATATAATATATTTGTAACTATTAAATAATATATAACATGAAACAATTTTACTTTTCTTTAATTTTAATGAGTTTTGCCTTTTACGTAAAGGCGCAATGTAGTTTTACAATTTCTCAATTACCTAATCCTGCTTGTAATCAAGCAACGCTAGTAGCAACAACTATAGATGCTGCTCAAACTGTTTCTTCTACATGTATGGCTAGTTTTTCGCAAGTTGATTTAGCGCAATCATTTCAACCTACAAATAATACATTATGTGGTGCAGGAATTTATTTAGGCAGTGGTTCAGGCTCAGGTACCTTAACTATAAATCTTTATAATAATTTACCAACTATGGGTGGTACGTTAATGGCAACAGGCAGTGTAACATTAAACACAACCGGTTTTTATTCAGTAAATTGGCCTTCTGTTTCGGTTACACCAGGGAACACTTATTATTTAGTATTTATAAATACAGGAGGATTATCTAGTTATTGTATTGGAGGTTCAACCTCAAATCCATATGCAGGAGGTATGACCTATGCAAATTCTGGATTTTCACCTTTTCCGAGTTTTGATTACACATTTTTAACTACTTCTTGCCCAGGTTTTAACTATGCTTGGTCTTCAGGTGCAACATCAAATTCAATAATTGTAAATAATTCTTCAGTTGTTAACTTAACTGTTAGTATTCCATCTACATGTACAAATTCAGCAGCATTTACACCAACAGTAAATCCTTCACCTACAATATCAGTAAACAGTGGAAGTGTATGTAAAGGAAGTACGTTTACTATTGTCCCTTCTGGCGCAAGCACTTATACAATACAAGGAGGTAGCGCAAATGTTACTCCAACTGTTAATACTTCATATACTGTTGTTGGAACAAGTTCTGCAGGTTGTGTAGGTGTAAATACAGCAACAAGTAGTATAGTAGTTAATCCAATTCCAACAATTAGTGTTAATAGTGGAACTGTTTGTTCTGGTAGTTCATTTTCTATTAATCCAACAGGTGCAAATACTTATACAATACAAGGGGGTAGCGCAAATGTTACACCAACTGTTAATGCTACATACACTGTAGTTGGTACAAGTTCTGCTGGTTGTGTAAGTGCAAACACAGCTACATCATCTATAACAGTAATTAATAGTCCAACTATTACCGCTTCTAGCGGTACAATATGTAGTGGTCAAACATATAGTATAAGTGCAAGTGGTGCACCCACACTAACATTCAGTAGTGGTAGTGCTAATGTGTCGCCTACAATTACAAGTTCTTACACAGTTACCGGAACAAATTCAGTTGGTTGTATTGGTTCGGCTATAAGTAATGTAACTGTATTTGCAAACCCAATTATTACAGCAGTTAGTTCTTCAACTAATTATTTATGTATTGGAAGCTCTGCAACTTTAACAGCAACTGGGGCTACAAGTTATAGTTGGAATACAAGTGCTACAACTCAAACAATAGTAGTTAATCCAACTGTTACAACAAGTTACTCTGTATCAGGTACAAATACCGTAGGTTGTAATTCAAATGCAATAATTACACAATCTGTTAGTAATTGTACAGGTTTAAATGAAACACAAAATAATAATGGTTATATTGTTTATCCAAACCCTACTAAATCTGAATTTTTTGTTGAGGCTTTAAATCAATCTAATGAAATATATAATGTTGAAATAGTTGATGTATTAGGTAAAGTAATATTTAAACAAAATAATGAACTAAATAATTATTTAATTAAATTTAATGTAGAAAATTTAAATAAAGGAATTTATTTTGTGAAAATTACTAATAATGAAAAAACTAATTTTATAAGGCTAATCAAAGAATAAAAAATCTCAATAATAAAAAAGCCATCTAATTTAGATGGCTTTTTTAATTTATAACTAAATCAGATTATTAATATCTGTACATGTCATTTTTAAATGGTCCAGTAATTTTAACACCAATATAATCTGCTTGTTCTTGGTTTAAAACATCTAATTCTGCACCAATTTTACCTAAATGCAACATAGCTACTTTTTCATCTAAGTGTTTAGGTAAAGTGTAAACTTTTTTCTCGTAAGCTCCAGTGTTAGTCCACAATTCTAATTGAGCTAAAGTTTGGTTTGTAAAAGAATTACTCATTACAAAACTAGGGTGCCCAGTAGCGCAACCTAAGTTTACTAAACGGCCTTCGGCTAATACAATTATGTTTTTACCTTTAATGGTGTATTGATCTACTTGTGGCTTAATAGTATCTTTTGTGTTACCATAAGTTTTATTTAACCAAGCCATATCAATCTCAGTATCAAAATGCCCAATGTTACACACAATTGCACCGTGTTTCATGCTTTCGAAATGACGACCAACAATTATATCTTTATTGCCTGTTGTGGTTACTAAAATATCAGCAATTTTTGCTGCATTATCCATTTTCATTACTTGGTAGCCATCCATTGCAGCTTGTAAAGCGCAAATAGGGTCAATTTCTGTTACAATAACACGAACACCTTGGCTTGATAATGATTGCGCAGAACCCTTACCAACATCGCCATAACCAGCAACAACAGCTACTTTACCAGCCATCATTACATCTGTTGCTCTGCGTATAGCATCTACTAAACTTTCGCGACAACCATATTTATTATCAAATTTAGATTTTGTAACAGAGTCGTTAACGTTAATTGCTGGTAATAATAAAGTACCGTTTTTCATACGTTCGTATAAACGGTGAACACCAGTAGTTGTTTCTTCACTTAAACCTTTAATACCAGCAGCTAATTCAGGATATTTATCAAATACCATGTTTGTTAAATCTCCACCATCATCTAATATCATATTTAATGGTTTACGGTCTTCGCCAAACCATAATGTTTGTTCAATACACCAATCAAATTCTTCAGCATTTTGACCTTTCCATGCATAAACTTGTATTCCAGCAGCAGCAATAGCAGCCGCTGCATGATCTTGAGTTGAGAAAATGTTACAAGAACTCCAAGTTACTTCTGCACCCAATTCTACCAATGTTTCTATTAATACAGCAGTTTGAATAGTCATGTGTAAACAACCTGCAACACGAGCACCTTTTAAAGGCTTGCTTGCACCATATTCTTTACGCAAAGCCATTAAACCTGGCATTTCTTCTTCAGCTAATTTAATTTCTTTTCTACCCCATTCAGCTAATGAGATGTCTTTTACTTTGTACTTTATGTACTTTGTTGCAGTTGTTGTTGACATTTTTTATTTATTTATAATTAATTATTTTTTAAGGATAACAAAGATATTAATAAGTTTGCAATAAATAAAATATCCTTTTGATTGAAATTCAACATATTAACCAAAACACAGAAGTAGGCTTATTAAACCTTGATTTGTTTAATCTAAAAGCTAATAGTGTTGCGAAAAGAGTTTTAGAAAAAGAAGGTATTAAGTATTTACTAAGTCAATTAAACATTAATTACAGTAAATTGTGTTATAATCAAAATAATAAACCATTTTTACTAGATAATGAAAGGTACATTTCAATTTCTCATTCGCATAAATATTTAGCAATTATCATTAACAAAAAAAATAATACTGGTATAGATATTGAATTAATTAGACCAAAAATATTAAACATTAAACAAAAATTTTGTAATATAAATGAATTAAATTACGCTAATAATTCAATTGAAATGCTTACTTGTATTTGGAGTGCAAAAGAAACTGTTTATAAAATTAATGGTATAAAAGGGATTAGTTTTTCTGAACAAATTAAAGTAAATCAATTTAATATTAACCAATCAACTATTACAGTAAGCATTTTTTTAAATAACAATTGGATAAATTATAATTTAGCTTTGCAAAAAATTGAAAATTACTATTTAACGTACTTACTAAATGAAATTTAATAAAGTAATTAACAAGATAAAAAACACTAAAAAGCCTTTATTGGCTTTGCTTGCCGACCCTGATAAGTTAAATTTACAATTAGTTAAAGATGCAAAAAAAAACAATGTTTTTTGTATATTGGTTGGAGGTAGTAAATTATTAAAAGACAATTTTAACGAAACAGTAATTAAAATAAAATCTGTAACTAAATTACCGGTTATAATTTTCCCTGGAGATGAATTTCAATTAAGTACAGAGGCAGATGGAATGTTGTTTTTAAGTTTACTATCTGGTAACAACCCCGAATTTTTAATTGGTAAACAAGCAAAAGCAGCATTAAAAATTAAACAAGCAAAAATTAAAACTATTCCTACAGCTTATTTTCTTATAAATGGTGGCAAAATAAGCACAACACAAAAAGTAACTCAAACAAAACCATTAGTTGCTCAAAGAGATATTTTAAATCGAATTGTGGCTGCAGAGTTGCTAGGGTTTAAATTAATTTATTTAGAAGCGGGTAGTGGAGCTAAAAATCATTTAAAAAGCAGCTTAATAACAAAGGTTAAAAAAACAATAAATTTACCTTTAATTGTTGGTGGAGGCATTAATAACATTACAAAACTTAAAGCAGTTTTAAATTCTAGCCCTAATGTAATTGTTGTTGGTAATGCTTTTGAGAATAATCCACAATTATTAAATCAATTTGGTATGTATTTTAGACCAGAAAAAACTTAGGTATTTATTTTTTTTATTAGTTTTGATTTTAATATTTAAAAATTAACATATGCAATTAATGGTAATTACATCTTCAAAATCTGTACCCGATGAAACTGGTGTGGTTACAAAAATGTTTGAAAGTGGTTTACAGTATTTACATTTACGCAAACCTAAATTTACAACAACGCGAATGATAGAATACTTAAACGAAATTCCTGCTCAATATCATAATAGAATAATAATACATTCGCACCATAAATTAGCATTAAAATTTAAACTAAAAGGTGTTCACTATACAAGCACGCATTTATCAAACAAAATTAAATACAGATGGATTAGGTTTAGGTTAAAATTTAAATTTGGCTCGTTAATAAAAACCAGAAATCACACAAGAGTAAATGCTATGTTTGAAAAAGAATTATATGATTTTGATTATATAATGTTAGGCACTATGTTTAATAATTTAAACAATTCTTTTTATAGTGGATTTTATGAAGAATCTATTAAAGATGCAGTAAAAACATCAAATAAAAAAATAGTGGCAAGAGGAGGTACAAGCCCCGAAATTGTTACTAAATGTAAAGAAATGAACTTGTATGGTATTGCATTTAAATCCTACATCTGGAATTCCCCAACACCATATAACCAATATTTAAATATTATAAATGCATTTAAACAAAATCAACTACCATTATAAATGGGAGTGTTAGATATATTTGCGTTTATTTTTGGAATATTAGGTGTTGTTTTAACTATTAAGCAAAATGTTTTGTGTTGGCCAATTTCAATAATTGGATTAGTTACAAGTTTATTTGCATTTTATGAGCAACGCTTATTTGGCGACGCATCTTTACAAATAATTTATTTAATATACTCAATTTATGGTTGGATTTATTGGAACAAACAAGTTCAAACCGAATTTAATATTACTAATTCACCAATAAAACAATTATTTTATTTAGGTGTAGTTACTATTTTACTTTTTATTGGAATTTTCTTTTTACTTAAATTTTTTAAAGGTGATAAAATTTTAGTTGATGCAATTTTAACTTCTATAAGCTTAACAACAACTTACATGATGATTAAAAAATGGATTGAAAATTGGATGTTGTGGGTAATAATAGATTTTGCTTATGTATTTTTATATTTTTCAAAATCAATGTATTTATTTTCGGTACTCTATTTTATTTTTGCAGTAGTTGCATTTTTTGGATTTTTAGAATGGAAAAAACTATTAAAAAAATAGTCGTTATTGGTGCCGAAAGTACTGGAAAAAGTACACTTTGTTTAAAATTAGCAAAACACTTTAATACTACATGGGTTAAAGAATATGCACGCATTTATTTTGAAAATAAACCAATTAATACTTGTACAATTTTTGATATAGAAGAAATAGCAAAACAACACGTTTTAAATGAAAGTATACTTCAAGCAAATACAAATAAATTTTTATTTATAGATACAAATTTAATTACCTTAAAAATTTGGGCTGAGTTAGAGTTTAATACTAAAATTAATTTTATAGAGGAGCAATTACCAAATCATAAATACGATTTAGTTTTGTTAACTAAAAATACAATTCCATGGCAAAAAGATAAATTACGCGAAAATAAATTTGATAGAGATTTAATTTTTAATTTAAACAAAAAACATTTAATTAACCTAAATCAAAAGTTTATTGAAATAGATGCGCTTAATTTTGATGAGGTTCTAAAAAACATTATAAGTATTTGATAGTCAGAACTATAATTTTATATTTTTTTGTAACTTTTATATACCTTTATCGTCTTACCATTATAATTTTTTGACAATAGAAGAATATAATAAATGTGTTGATGATTTTGCAGATGCTGTTTATCGTTTTGTTTTAAAACAAATTAAAGATAAACACAATGCAAAAGATATAGTACAAGATACATTTGAAAAAATGTGGATTAAAATGGATTCTATAGAATATTCAAAATCAAAATCTTATTTATTTACTGCAGCATACCACACTTTAATAGATTTTATTAGAAAGCAAAAAAAACAAACTAATTTTTCTGAAATAGACTTTAATCAACACAGCCATAACAAACAATACAGCGATTTAAAACAAGTTCTTGATGCTGGTTTGGAACAACTTCCCGAAATCCAAAAAGCTGTTATTTTATTAAGAGATTACGAAGGTTATGATTATAAAGAGATTGGAGAAATTACAAATTTAAACGAAAGTCAGGTTAAAGTTTACATTTTTAGAGCTCGTAACTTTTTAAAAAATTACATTGGTAAAATGGAGGTGGTTTTGTGATGAGTAAAATTAATTTAAATAATTACGAAGCATATTTACTTGATTATTTTGAGGGAAGTTTAAATGAATTGGATTGTAATGAATTAAAGGGTTTTATTAAACAAAATCCACAATTAAATATTGATTTTGAAGATTTTAATTTACCAATTTTAAAAGTTGAAACAAATGAATTTGAGATAAAAAATAGTTTAAAGAAAAATAAATGTGATTATGAAAATCAAGTAATAATATCTTACTTGGAGAATTGTTTGCCTGCAGAAGAATTGCTTGAATTTGAACAAAAACTAAGTGTTGATTTTGAATTACAAAATACATTAACCGAATTTAAAAAAACATATTTTAAGAAAGATTTAAGCAAAGAAAAATTAAATAAAAACCAATTTTACATTTCAAATAATTATAAATTACAACTTTTAATTTTTAACTATTTTGAAGGTAATTTAAATCAGTCAGAAAAAATAAAATTTGAAGATGATTTAATTTCAAATAAATTTTTACAAAACGAAATTAAGTTATACTCTAAAACAAAGTTAGTTGCTGAAAATGAAAAAATTAATAAATCAAATTTATACAAATCAGAGGGTGGTGAAATTATAAACTTAACACATGAAAATGAGTTATTAAATTTTCCAACTACAATCAATCAATCTGATTTAAAAATAATTTATCCCAATAAAAATGATTTAAAAAAATCAACCACTAAAATTATTACACTGTTTAATTCATTTAAATTCGTAGCTGTTGCTGCTAGTGTGCTATTGGTAATAACTTTTTTGTTTAAGTTGTTAGTACCTCAAACTTATTATGGTAAAAGTTTTTATTCTAATAATTTTAAATTTTATTCTCCCAATTTGCTTAAAGTATCCCAATCAAATACAACAAACAATTCTAATTTATTAAGCAATTCTTTTAAAAGTTCACATCAATATAACGTAACTAATTCTGTTATTAAAAATTACAACTTTAATAATGTTATAACAGATAGTTTAGTAAACCAAACAACCAAATTACTAGTAAAACCAACTGTAAAAAAAGATTCGTTAATTAATTCAATTGATGTTAATATTGCATCAAAAATAAAAACAGATACAATTATTTATACAGAAAAACTAGAGCCTTTATTAGTTATAAAAGAAATTAAAGAAAATGAAGAAGATGATTTTGAAACAATAATTCCCGTTAAAAAATCAAATTTTTGGTCTAAAGCAGTTAATCTTGCAAACAATCTAAATATTTTAGGTTTTAAAACTTTAAAAGCAAAAGAAAATAACAATAATTACAGCATTGCATATAAATCATTTGTAATTGAAAAAAAATAAGTAATTTAATGTTTAATTTATATGGACATTAAATCTCAACTTATACAAATATTAGAAAAGGAAAATTACACCTTTGCACAATTGGCTGATTTTTTAAATATGCCAGAAGATGAACTTACTAACGAATTAAATAATAAAACACTCGATTTACGAAATCTTGAGTTAATTTCGAAAGCATTACGCGTGCCATTATATAGTTTTTTCAGAGTAGAAAATCAAAATCTTTTAGATTTAGAAAAACCATATTATATAAATAAATTATGGACAGGCGAAGACTCAACAAAAACGAAAGAAAGACTTCAAGAAGAAATTATATTATTAAAGCAAATTATTTTATTAAAAGAAGAAAAATTAAATAGTTTGTCTTAATTTCAATCTAATCATGAAAGTAAAATTTTTAGGAGCAACCGAAACAGTAACAGGGAGTAAGCACTTAATTACAACACCATCAGGTTTTAATATTTTATTAGATTGTGGATTGTATCAGGGCGTTGGTCAACAAACGGATTCTCTTAATAGACATTTAGGTTTTGATCCAGCAACAATTGATGCCGTAATATTATCTCACGCACATATCGATCATTCCGGCAACCTTCCATTACTAATCAAACAAGGTTTTATTGGGTCAATTTATTGTACGCCTTCCACATTACCTGTTGTAGAAGTTTTGCTTTATGATAGTGCAAACATTCAACAAAATGATATCGAACACATCAATAAAATTAGAGAAGCGAAAAAATTAGAACCATTAAAACCTTTATACACCAAAAAAGATGTTGATAAATGTTTAAAGCATATTAAAACAATTCCATATCATCATTCATTTTTTTTAAATAATGAAGTTAGTTTTAATTTTACAGATGCTGGGCATATTTTAGGTAGTGCGGTGGTAAACCTAAATTTAAAAAACGAAGACGATACAATTATTAACTTAACATTTACAGGTGATGTTGGAAAGTATAATGATTTATTGTTAAAAGATCCTGAATGTTTTCCATTAGCTGATTATATAATTTGCGAATCAACCTATGGTGATAAATTACACGAACCAGAAAATGATGCTGAGGAACACTTACTTGAAATAATAAATTATACCTGTGTTGAAAAACAAGGTAAATTAATTATACCTGCTTTTAGTTTAGGGCGAACACAAGAAATAGTTTTTATTTTAGATAAATTAAAAAATAAAAATTTATTACCGAATATAAAAGTATATGTTGATAGTCCAATGTCATCAAGTATTACAGATATTATGCGTGAACACGTTAAATGCTTTAACGAAAAATTACAAGAGTATATAGAAACAGATTCTGATCCTTTTGGTTTTAACAGTTTAATTTATGTAAGAGAAAAAATAGACTCAGTAAAATTAAACGAAAGTAAAGAACCATGTATAATTATTTCTGCGTCAGGCATGATGGATGCTGGGAGGATAAAACATCATTTAGCACATAATATTTCTAACGAAAAAAACACAATTTTAGTTGTAGGTTATTGTACCCCAAATTCACTTGGTGGAGATATAAGATCTGGTAAAAAAACAGTAAGAATTTATGGCGATTATTATAATGTAAATGCTGATGTTAAAATAATAGATTCGTATAGTGCTCATGCAGATTATAAAGAACTAATAAAATTTTTGTCTTGTCAAGATAAAAATAAAGTAAAAAAAATATTTCTAGTACATGGAGAAAATACATCAAAAACTACTTTTAAAGAAAAATTACTTGCCGAAGGTTATGCAGATGTAATAATTCCAAATAAAGGAGAATTGTTTGTTTTACATTAGTCTATTTAAAAACTATAGATGTACTCCAGGCTTCTGGTGCCGCATTAAATAAAGCTTTTGTTTTGCTCCAAACGTTTTTAAATAATTCTGTGTTTTTATAGTTATCAATACTAACTTCATCATTCCATAAACTATATGTAAAAAATACACAAGGGTTATTTTTATCTTGTAGCAATTTAACGTCATTACAACCCGGTTGATTTTTTATTGCATTCCAGTTTTCTTCAAAAATTGTTTTAAACAATTCAATATTTTCTTTTTTAAAAGTTAATTTCACTATTCTATTTATCATTTTAAAAACTATCTAGTTCTATTAATAAATTAAAATCAAAATTCACACCAATATCTCTCGGAAACAATTGTTTATAAGCACTTGCGCCATTTAAAGCAATTTCTAAATTACCCAAAGTGTTAAATAAAACTAATGCTTTACCAAATTCAACATCATCGTAATTTGTGCTTATTTTTTGAATTTTAGCACCAGGAAATTTAATTGTGAAAGGTTTGTTTCCTATATATTCATTAAATATTTCTTTAGTAATATTGGTAACAATATTTCCAAAATCATCTATATAAATATTTTTACCTTTTAAAATTGTACCATTTAAAAAGGGCTCAAAATCATAAATTTTATAAAAATCTTTTGTCTCACTCGAAATCTCATTTACATTACCTGTTAATAGTATATGTAAAGCTGCATCTACTAATATATCATTTAAATAAAATTTATTAAAATCTTGGTTTGTATAATATAACTGATAAATTGGTTCATTATAATTTTTATCCAACAAAGTAAACAAGCCATTATCAGGCGTTATAATGTATTGTTGTTTATATTTTGAAATTAAATAACGGGTGTTATCGGCTTCGTTTTGTTTATTGTTTTTGCTTTTGTGAGAAGATTTTATCCCAATTAAGTGAATTGTGTTTTCTTTAAAGTTAGCTAATCCAAGTTTTAAAACATAAGCAACATCTGTAACCGATGCATTTTTAATTTCACAACTTAAATCTACAACGTTAATGTTATTAGCCAAAAATTTTGCCTTCACTATTGCTAAATAGGGGTCGCGATATCCTAAATCCGTTGTTAGTGTTACAAGGCTCATTTGTTCAAAAATAAACAAAAAATAACCTTTAAATTAAAGCTACAAATTTCTTACATTAACAAAATTATAAACAATAATTTTACTTAACTTTTATAATGATTGAAAAAATTATAACATTAGATAGTGTTGAACCTGTTGAAATTTACGGCGTAAACGATGTTAAATTAAATATTATTAAAAAACATTTTCCTAAATTAAAATTAATTGCACGTGGTTATTCTTTAAAAGTTATGGGAGATAATAACGACATTTTATTTTTTGAAAAAAAATTAAATATGCTTGTTGATTATTACCATAAAACAGGCGTTTTAACCGATACCGTTATTGAAAGGTTATTAGGGCAAACAGGTGATAATTTACTCGACAAACAAACCGAAAATATTGGTAACGATGTAATTTTATTTGGCAACAATGGTTTAGTAATTAAAGCTAAGTCTGCAAACCAACAAAAAATGGTAAACAGCATTTTAAAAAATGATATGATGTTTGCTGTTGGACCTGCTGGTACTGGAAAAACTTACACCGCAGTTGCACTTGCTGTAAAAGCACTAAAAAATAAAGAAGTTAAACGAATTATATTAACTCGACCTGCTGTTGAGGCTGGCGAAAATTTAGGATTTTTACCTGGCGATTTAAAAGAAAAATTAGATCCCTATATGCAACCCTTGTATGATGCGCTAAACGATATGGTTCCTGCCGATAAATTAAACCAATACCTCGAAAATAGAATTATTCAAATTGCACCTCTTGCTTTTATGCGCGGGCGTACGTTAGATAACGCTTTTGTTATTTTAGACGAAGCCCAAAACACTACCGAAAGCCAAATGAAAATGTTTTTAACACGCATGGGCGCAAATGCAAAATTTATTATTACTGGCGATACAAGTCAAATAGATTTACCGTATAAACAACCAAGTGGATTATTACAAGCATTAAAATATTTAAAAAATGCATCTGGTATTGATATTATAGAGCTTGATAATACTGATGTTATTCGCCATAAATTAGTAAAATTAATTATTGAACGTTACGAACAAACAAAAAATTAAATTATAATGAATAAAGATGTTACAATTGTAGGAGCCGGTTTAGTTGGCACTTTAGTTTCAATTTACCTTGCAAAAAAAGGCTATAATGTTACTATTTATGAACGAAGAAACGATATGCGTAAAGTAAAAATGAGCGCAGGTAAAAGCATAAATTTAGCATTAAGCGATAGGGGTTGGAAAGGATTACAAGGCGTTGGAATTGCTGATGAAATTAAAAAAATTGCAATTCCAATGTATGGGAGATACATTCATAATAAAGATGGCTCAAATGCTTACCAACCTTATGGTAAAGATGAGCAAGCAATTTACAGTGTTAGCCGTGCCGAAATTAACATGAAGTTAATGGATTTAGCCGAGCAACAACCAAACGTTAAAATTCATTTTGATTATAAATGTAATTCAGTAAACAAACATACTAAAGAAGTTGTATTTGAAAACACTAACAGTTTGCAAGTGATTACAAAAAATTACGATTTATTATTTGGCTCTGATGGTGCTTTTAGTGCAAGCAGATTAAGCATGCAGTTATCAAACGATAGGTTCGAATACAACCAACATTATATTGATTGTGGGTACAAAGAATTAATAATTCCTCCGGGTCCAAATGGAAAATTTTTATTAGAGAAAAATGCGCTTCATATTTGGCCTCGCGGTTCATTTATGATGATTGCACTCCCTAATCCTGATGGTAATTTTACATGTACTTTATTTATGCCATTTGAAGGCGAAAAATCTTTTGCTCAACTTAAAACTAAAGAAGATGTAAAACAATTTTTTAATAATGAGTTTAGTGATGCTGTACCCTTAATGCCTACATTAATAGAAGACTTTTTTACAAATCCAACTTCTAGCTTAGTAACTGTAAAATGCTTTCCTTGGACATTTGATGATAGTATTGCGCTTATTGGAGATGCGGCTCATGCCATAGTTCCTTTTTACGGACAAGGTATGAACTGCGGGTTTGAAGATTGCGTTGTATTAAACGAATTAGTTGAAAAACACCAACACCAATGGCCAAAAATTTTAAACGAATACCAAAACCTTCGTAAACCAGATGGAGATGCCATTGCAGATTTAGCTATTGCAAATTTTATTGAAATGCGAGATAAAACTGCCGATCCAAAATTTTTATTACAGAAAAAAATTGAAGGAAATTTTTCTCAAAAACATCCAGATAAATGGATTCCATTATACAGCATGGTTACGTACAGTCCGCAAATACGTTATAGCCAAGCTTTACAAAGCGGAAACAAACAGCAACAAATAATGGATAAAATTATGCAAATTCCTAACATTGAAAATATTTGGGATAGCAATGAAGTAGAGCAGGAGATACTTAACAGCTTGTAAAATAAAAAACCCTGTTAATTTTATTAACAGGGTTTAAAATATAATTTAAATCTAATTACGGTTTTTTAGCGTAACGGCTACGGAATTTATCCACACGTCCTGCAGTATCAACTAACACTTGTTTACCAGTGTAAAAAGGATGACTAGTCATTGAAATATCTAATTTTATTAATGGATACTCATTACCATCATCATGTTTAATAGTATCTTTAGTTTCAGCACAAGAACGCGTTAAAAACGAGTAACCATTACTCATGTCTTTAAATACACATAATCTGTAATTTTCTGGGTGTAATTCCTTTTTCATATCTTAAATTTTAATAAATCCTAAAAATTGGGGTGCAAATATATCAATAAAAATTAAATCAATCAAGTTTATTTAAAAATAGTTTATAAACATATCAATTTTAATTTTTTTATGGGCTTAAAATCAAAAAAATGGTTGTTAAATTTTGTTTATTTAATTTGTTTAACTATTTTAGCACCTTAAAAAAGGTACATTTTGTATCATTATTATAACTATATGAAAAAAACAATTACCAAAATTGCTATTGCAGTAGCAGGTTTTACAGGGGTTGCAACAGCCCAACAAGATGCTCAATTTACTCAATGGATGCAAAACCGCGTGATTTACAATCCGGGTTATGCAGGTACTAGCAATGCCATTTGTGGCGTAGCGCAATACCGCCAACAATGGGCTAGTTTTGATGGTGCGCCTCAATCAATTGCATTAGGCTTAGATGCTAGAATCCCTGGGGCGCCAGTTGGTGTAGGTTTAAGCGTAATTAGCGATAAAATTGGAGCAATGAACACTTTATTTCTAAGAGCTGCTGGTTCTTACCTTATTCCTATTGGCGAAGGTAACTTAGGTATTGGTATTGATGCTGGTATATTACAAAAAAGCATCTCAAATACTTGGATTACTCCTGAAGATGGTAAAATTGACAATAAAATCCCTGGTGCATATAATACAGGTGGTTTAAACAATCCTGATTTTAAAAAATTAACTTATGATGTAGGTTTTGGTGCATTTTATAACGTTCCTGATAAATTTTTCATAGGTTTATCTTCAACTCACTTACCTGCACAAGCATTATCAAGCGGTAGCCTTGGTTTTGATATGACTCGCCACTATTATTTAATGGGAGGTTATCACATTGCTGTAAACCCACGTAATGAGGTTATTCCAGGAATTAAAGTAAGATCTGATTTAGCTGCAACTAATTTAGATGTTAATTTAATGTACCGTTGGAATAAAATGGTTTCTGTTGGTGGTTCTTTTAGAACTGGCGGTTATGCAGCTGCATTAATTGGTTTTCAAAACATGAATGCTAAAAAAACATTAAGTTATAAAATTGGCTATTCATACGATTTATCATTATCAAAAATTAAAGGATACAGTGGTGGTACTCACGAAATTGTATTAGGAGTTTGCTTATTCTTAAAAGATAAAAAAATAACTTCGTACAGCGACCCACGTTTCTTAAATTAAAATTGCAACCTTTTAAAATTATTTACGTTTAAGCCATTTAATACTAACATAAAATTTGTTAATAACTTATAAAAAATTATATTTGTAACTTTTAAAACTGTTAGTGGTTATAAACTAAAACAAACAATATGAAAAAACTCCTGGTATTAGCTTCATTTGTGGCCGTTGTTACTGGCTGTAACAAACGCGTTGGAGAGTTAACTGGTGTTCCTGCCCGCGAAAAATGGTATCAACCAGATCCTTTTGGTACATTATTTATTCCAATGGGTTCTTACCATATGGGACCAGATGACGAAGAAGCACCTATGGCACACACTACTAAATCAAAATTAGTATCGGTGCAAGCTTTTTATATCGATGATTCTGAAATTTCTAACAATGAGTATCGTCAATTTGTTTATTGGGTTAGAGATTCAATCGCTCGTAAATTATTAGCTGGTGGTTCTAGCTCAATGGCCGAGGATTATCAAATTTCTCAAGATGAATTCTTACAAATGTGGCCTATTTATAAAGGTGATAATAACTTACAAGATCCTTACATCAATTGGGAAACTAAAATAAAATGGGATAGTGATGATGATGATTATCGTGCAGATTTACAACCATTGTATTTACCTGAAGGGGAACGTTTTTATAACCGCAAAGAAATAGACGCGCGTAAATTAAATTACGAATATTATAGAATTGATATAAAATTAGCAGCATCTAAATCTAATCGTTTTCGTCCTCAAAAATCAGCTGATATTCAAGACGCAGCTCACGATTATAAAAAAGGTGAGTACATGAATGGTGTAACTTTAAATGATGGTCAAAACGGAGCTTTAGGCTCTCCTACAAGTTTAGTTGGCGATCCTGCAAAAGATACTAAAGTTTTAGGTACATATAACGTACAAGACCAAGTTTCTGTAGGACAAGGAAATTATGTGCCTCGCGAAAGAAGAGGGGTAGATCGTTCAGTGTTTATTATTAAAGATGTAATTAACGTATATCCTGATACTTTAGCTTGGGTACATGATTATACTTATTCATTTAACGAGCCTTTAACAAATATGTACTTTTGGCATCCAGCATATGACGATTATCCTGTTGTTGGTGTAACTTGGAAACAAGCTAGGGCATTTTCACACTGGAGGTCATTCTTATTAAACAATTTTTTAATTGGTACAGGTCAAACTATTGTTAACGATTTCCGTTTACCAACTGAGAGTGAGTGGGAATACGCTGCAAGAGGTGGTTTACAAAAATCTCCTTATCCTTGGGGTGGCCCTTATATCCGTAACTCTCGTGGTTGTTTCTTAGGTAACTTTAAACCTATGCGTGGTTCTTATATCGATGATGGTGGTTTCCATTCAGTTTATGTGTATTCTTATAATCCTAACGATTATGGTTTATATTGTATGGCTGGTAACGTTAGCGAGTGGACAAGCAACGCATTTGACGAATCGGCTTATGATTTTCAACACGATTTAAATCCTGATTACGTTTACGAAGCTCAAGAAAAAGATGCAAATGTATTAAAACGTAAAGTAATTAGAGGTGGAAGTTGGAAAGATATTGGTTATTATTTACAAACAAGTACTCGTACATACGAATATCAAGATACAGCAAAATGTTATATCGGATTTAGAAACGTTATGACATTCTTAGGTCGCGATAAAAACGATAATATTTAAACAAACAACAAACAAACAAATAACAAACACAAACAAACAAACACAAACAACTATGAGTAAATTAGGAAAAGTAAAAGGGTTCAAAAGGTTTTTACACCTTGCTTCTTGTATCGGTGCTGCCGTAGTAATTTTAGGAGCTTTATTTAAAATCATGCACTGGCCAGGAGCATCTGTCATGTTAATCGTGGGTCTTGGTACCGAAGCATTCTTATTCTGTTTATTCGCTTCAGATATTCCACATGAAGAGGTAGATTGGACATTAGCTTACCCTGAATTAGCTGGTATGGGACATGATGAGTTAGAAGAAGATAAAAAACATGGTAACAATTTACCAATAAGTAATCAATTAGATGCAATGTTAGCAGATGCTAAAATTGGACCTGAATTAATTGAAAGTTTAGGCGCAGGTATGCGTTCGTTAAGCGATAACGCAAATAAAATTGCTGATATTAGCCAAGCAACTACAGTTACAAATGAGTATGTTGATAACGTTAAAAAAGCATCATCTTCAGTTTCTACTTTAGCTGATACTTATAAATCTGCTGCTAATTCTATTCAAAGTTTAGCTGAAAGTAATGATGCTGGTTACTCAATTGGTGAGTCATTAAATTCAGTTTCTAAAAACCTATCAGCTTTAAATGCTACATACGAATTACAATTGCAAGGAAGTAAACAACATTTAGATGCTACTACTAAATTTTATGGTGGCTTAGCAGAATTAATGCAAAACTTACACGAATCAGTTGAAGATACTAAAAAATATCGTACTGAGATGAGTAATTTATCATCTAATTTAACTGCCTTAAATACAATTTATGGTAACATGTTAAGTGCAATGAATTATTCTAAATAATTTTATTGTAACTTACATTTAAAATTGTATTATTAAATTAATTAGTGTTTAACTAAAATAAAAATTATTAAAAAATGGCAGGTGGAAAAGAAACCCCAAGGCAGAAGATGATTGGTATGATGTACTTAGTACTTACCGCACTTTTGGCTATGAACGTATCTAAACAAGTTTTAAAAGGTTATGTTACCGTAAATGAAAGCGTTGTTAAGAGCCGTCATAATTTAGATGAAAATAATAAACGTATTACCGAAGCTTTTCAACAAGCTTTAGGTGGTAACCCTGGTGCTAAACCTTATTATGATAAAGCATTAGAAGTTCAAAAATTGATTAATGAAACCATAAAATACATTGACAAATTAAAAGGTAAAGTTGCCGAAACTACCGAAGGGTTACCTGCAGGTACTGGCGATACTTTAAAATTAAATTGGAGTTTAAAAAATGGTAAAATTGATGATTACGATGCTCCAACAAATATCTTAATTGGGCCAGAGCCAAATGCACCAAAATCAGGTGAATTTAGTGCTAAAGAATTAAGAGGTAAAATAGATGGGTTGTTAGGTAGCATAGTTTCTATTATGGATAAAATGCAAACAGATCCTAAAACTAAATTATATCCTGCTGATTATGAGGCTTTAAAGAAAAAAGTAAACTCTTTAAAACCAGTATCAAGTGGCGAAGAAGAAGATGGAATTAAAATGGATTGGGAAGCTGAAACATTTTATCATTTACCTTTAGGTGCTGTTACTTGTAACTTAAACAAAATTGCTGCAGATTTAAAAAGTTTAGAAGCTGAAATGTTAGGTGTATTCTCATCAGCATCAGGTAAATTAGCTATTAAATTTGATAGAATTATAGCTCGTGTTGTAGCTCCTTCTTCGTACATACAAGTTGGTCAACAATACGAAGCAAATGTGTTTTTAGCTGCTTCTTCTTCAAAATTAGGTCAAGGAGATATGGAAGTAATTTTAGGAGTTGACTCTGCAGGTGCTGCAAGTGGAGCAAAAGGAGAGTTAGTTCCATTAGTTAATGGTGAAGGTGAATATCGTACTGCTGCAGGTGCTGCTGGCGATAAAGAATACCAAGGTGTAATTAAATACAAAAACCCTGACGGAACATTTAAATACTATCCATTTAAAGGCGAATATAAAGTTGCTCCTCCGGGCGCATCTGTAAGTGCTGATCAAATGAACGTGTTTTACCGTGGTGTAGTAAATCCTGTTACTGCTGCTGCTGCTGGTATTGCCCCTGGCGATATTAGTGTAAGTGCTAGTGGTGCTGGTGTTAAAGTTGTTCAAAAAGGTGGTGGTAAATACGATTTTACTTTTAGTGGAACTGGTGATTGTATGGTAACAGTTTCTGGTAAAACTAAAGATGGAATGAAAGCTCAAGGCCCTCCATTTAAATTTCGTGTTAAGCCTTTACCAAAACCAGATATTAAAGTTGGTGGTAAATTTGCTCCTTCAGAAATGAAAAAATCTGAATTAGCTGTTGTTGGTGGTATTGGTGCAGGTGCGGCTGGTTTTGATTTTGCTGCAAATTATGTTGTTCAATCTTTAGATGTTATTGGAAAAGTAAAAGGAAAATTAACATCAGGATCTTGTGCTGGAAGTAGTTTAAGTGGTGATGCATTAAATATTTTTAGAGGAGCTGATGCTAACTCAAAAATTTATGTAGATGCTAAAATTAAAGGACCAGATGGCGTTATCCATAATATTTCTCAAGGTATTAAAGTTGCTAAGTAATTTTAAAATTTAGGCTATGAAAACTATAATTAATTCTGTAAAACTAGTTGTTGCAATTGTCTTAGTATCAACTTTTAAAGTTAATGCTCAACAAAGTATTTTACAACCTGGTGATTATAATGATGGTATTTATGTAAAAGAAAATTCAAACAACAGAAAGTTTATCCCTTATACCCATTTACGCGAAGCAGATGTGGCATGGGAAAAACGAGTGTGGCGTAGAATTGATTTGCGTGAAAAACAAAATCAACCGTTGTATTATCCAATAGATAATCGCACAAGTAGAATTTCGTTTATACAAACAGTATTAAAATACGTTTTAAATGGCTCTATTGCTGCTTTTAAAGATGAAGAGTTTTTAGTTCAATTTGAAAAAGCTGAAATTAAATCTAAACTTGTATTACAAGCAGATTCTATAGAAACAGAAGAGTTTGATGCTGAAGGAAATGCAATAATAGTAAAAAAATTACCTCCTGCTGACTCTACTTGGATATTTGAGAATTTTTGCGGACTAGATTTAAAAGAAGACTGGTTTTTTGATAAGCAAAAATCGGTATTAGAAGTTAGAATTATAGCATTAGGTATTAGTACTTTAATTAAAGGGAAAGAGGATTTAGGTTGTAATAATATGTTTTATATTTATTTCCCTGCTTGTCGCCCATATTTTGCTAAACACGAAGTTTACAACACAAAAAATGATAGCGAGAGACGTACCTTTGAAGATATCTTTTGGAAAAGGCAATTTGCAAGTACTGTAACAAAAGAAACTAATGTTTACGATAGAAGCATTGAAAATTACTCAAAAGGTATTGATGCGCTATTAGAATCGGATAGAATTAAAGGAGATATTTTTAGATGGGAACATGATTTGTGGCATTTTTAATTTTATTAAAATCATTAAAAAACCTAAACTTAAAGTTTAGGTTTTTTTGTTTTATAAAAACTCAATTAATAAAAACAATTAAGCTATAGCTGAAAAAATCTTTATTAATAATAATAAATTTAGTTGTTTAAATTGTACGAATTTGTTAAACTTGCAAAAAAATTAAAAATGGCTCAAATACATATAACCGATATTCAATATATAGAAATTAATAGTCAAGATGGTTTAGATTTTAAATATAAACCAGATGTGCCAAAATTAAAATTAGTAGGTAATATTTTAAACATTGAAAATGAAGATGAAGATGAAGAAGAAGGGGTATTGTTTTTAACTCAAAAACAATTAAACCAAGTTTTGGCTGATAAAGATATTGAATTAAAAGTGCAAGATGATCGTTGGTTTCCAAATAGAGCATTAACAAAAGAACAAAGTAAAAAAGTTGGTTTAGTGGGTATTGATGCTGAATTTCTTGGTTCTGCTGGCGATCTTAAATGTTTTGAAGCCTTAAAAGTATTTTAATTACCAAATAGCAGGTCCAAATTTTTGTGTAATTTTTGATTTAGGAAAGCTAGTAAAATACAATTGATCAAACCAAATTAAAATTTTTAAACTGTAAGTAGGCGAATTTAATTTTTCGCCTATTTTTTTATTATTTAATGCAGTAAACCTGTAAGCCACATCTGCACCTAAACCAAACCATCTAAAAATTTTGTATTGTACGGTAATTCCTGGTTCATACAATATAAAAAAATGCTTTTTATCGCCCGTATAAAAGTTTAATTTACTTTGTTTTTGCCACCAAGCTAATCCTGTTCCTGCTTGTATTGGTACGCTTAATTGCCAGCGTTTTGTTTTATAAAAAACAAAATCTACATAATAACATAAATAGGTAAATTTTAAATTTCTAAATACTGTATCAATAGTACCATCAACTTTAGTTTCATAAAAAGTTTCAGGATGCATAGAGTTAAGCCAACTAATTCCACCACCAATTCGCATTTTGCGTTGGTATGCAACGCCTAATCTAACACCTCTAACACTTATAAGTTCATTATCAATAAAACTATATCTCGACTCTAATCTCGCATCAATACTACTTTTATGATTAAAAACTTCATGTAAGGTATCTAAAAACTGTGCGTTTACAGATCCATTTAAGCTAATTAAACTAAAAATAAAAATTAAGTATTTCACTAACACAAAATTATTCGCAATACTATGTGTATTTTTAAATAAAAATAAATAATATCAACACTTACAATGTTGTAATTTAGTATAATGTTTAATACACCAATAGAGTATATTAAAGGAATTGGACCTATTAAAGCTGAAGTTTTAAAAAAAGAACTCAATATTTTTACTTGTGGCGATTTATTAAATTATTTCCCGTTTAGGTATGTTGATAGGACAAAATTTAACAGAATAAATGAAATAGAAGAAGAATTACCCTATGTGCAATTGCGAGGTGTAGTTCATTCGTTAGAAATTATTGGTTTAAAACAAGCTAAGCGTTTAGTTGTTGTTTTTAAAGATAATACAGGATTTATTGAGTTAGTTTGGTTTAAAGGCTATAATTATATTGCTCAAAAGCTTAAAACAGGAATAGAATACATTGTTTTTGGAAAACCAACAAATTTTAAAGGTAGACACAACATTGCACACCCTGAAATTGATGAATTTAATGAAGAAAAATTACAGCAATTTAATGCTTATCAAGGAGTTTATAACAGTACCGAAAAATTAAAAATTAAAGGACTTGACAGCGAAGGAATACGAAGAGTTTTAAAAACAGTTTTAATTAACTTAAAAGAAACTGATGTAATTGAAAATTTGAGCACAGATTTAATCAACGAAAACAATTTAATTTCAAAATATAAATCAATACTACAAATACATTTTCCTTCAAATGAACAAGAATTAAAACAAGCAATTTACCGTATAAAGTTTGAAGAGTTATTTTTTATTCAACTTAAACTTTTAAAAAGTAATAAATTGCGTAATACAATTAGCAAAGGGTTTGTATTTAATAAAGTTGGTTTCTTTTTTAATTCATTTTACAAATCATACTTGCCATTTAATTTAACCAATGCACAAAAAAAAGTATTAAAAGAAATTCATGTTGATTTAGGAAGTGGAAAACAAATGAATAGATTAATACAAGGAGATGTTGGAAGCGGCAAAACAATGGTTGCCTTAATGAGCATGCTTTTAGCGCTTGATAATGGTTTTCAAACATGTTTAATGGCTCCCACCGAAATATTAGCTCAACAACATTACCAAACCTTTATTGATTTATTAAAACCATTAGCCATTAATGTTGAACTTTTAACTGGTAATACCAAAACTAAACAACGTAAACAAACTTTAGAGCAATTAAAAAATGGCGAATTAAATTTGTTAATTGGCACCCATGCTTTAATAGAAGACCCAGTTGTATTTAAAAATTTAGGTTTAGTTGTTATAGATGAACAACATCGATTTGGAGTAGCACAACGTGCAAAATTACACGCAAAAAACACGTTTCCTCCACATATGTTAATTATGACTGCAACTCCAATACCACGTACTTTAGCAATGACATTGTATGGCGATTTAGATGTAAGTGTAATTGATGAATTGCCTCCAGGAAGAAAACCTATTAAAACAATTCATTTTACCGAAGCCCAACGTTTAAGCGTATTTGGTTTTATGCGCGAAGAAATTGCAAAAGGAAGACAAGTTTATATAGTTTATCCGTTAATTCAAGAAAGTGAAAAAATGGATTATCAAAATTTACAACAAGGTTATGATAATTTATTAAATGAATTTCCTATCCCTAAATATCAAATTAGCATTGTGCATGGTAAATTAAATAACGAACAAAAAGAACAAGAAATGCAACGTTTTATTAAAAATGAAACACAAATTATGGTTGCAACTACTGTTATTGAAGTTGGAGTTAATGTGCCAAATGCAAGCGTTATGATTATTGAAAGTGCAGAAAGATTTGGGTTATCACAATTACATCAGCTACGTGGTAGAGTGGGTAGGGGAGCAGAACAAAGTTTTTGTGTTTTATTAACCGGCGTAAAATTAAGTAATGACAGTAAATTACGAATGAAAACAATGGTAGAAAGTAATGACGGTTTTTATATAAGCGAAGTTGATTTAAAGCTGCGTGGCCCTGGCGATATTGGCGGTACTCAACAAAGCGGGGTAATGGATTTAAAATTAGCAAATCTTGCACAAGATGGGCAGATTTTAAATGAAGCTAGAAAAGCCGCAGAAACATTATTAATTGAAGATGAACAACTAATTTTAGAGAAAAACAAATCAATTCTCAATACTTTAAATAATGTTGATGTAAATAAACCAAATTGGAGTAAAATTGGCTAATCTATTTTTATTAGTTTTTGTTAATTTTAATATAAAGTTGTTTTTTGTTTTGTAACTTAGTATTTATAAAATTATCGGTTTGAAAAAAAACAGTTTAATAGTTGTTGTATCATTTTTTATAATCATAAGTTGTAAAGTAGATCCTAAAATAAAAAAAATACTTCCATCTGATAATTTGCAAGAAATAATACCACAAGGTTGGCCCAATCCTATATATACATATACAGGCAATCCTATTTCAGAAGCACGTTTTAAATTAGGGCGCGAACTTTTTTACGATCCAATTATGAGCGAGGATAATTCTGTTTCATGTAGTTCTTGTCATCAACAATTTTCTGCGTTTGCACATTTCGATCATGATGTAAGCCACGGAATACATGAACGCTTAGGTACAAGAAATGCACCAGGAATATTTAATTTAACATGGCATCCAAATTTTATGCACGACGGTGGCATAAACCATATCGAAAGTCAACCCATTGCACCTATTACAAATACTTTAGAAATGGGGGCAAGTATAACACCGGTATTAGATAAACTAAAGGCATCATCTAAATACACACAAATGTTTGCTGATGCGTTTGATAATAAATTAATTGACACAAAAAATTTATCTCAATCAATTGCACAGTTTATGGGATTAATGGTGAGTTATAACAGTAAATACGATTTGTGGAAACGTAATGAAAACAACGTTAATTTAACAGATGCAGAGTTAAGAGGTTATAATTTATTTCTTTCAAAATGCAACAGTTGCCATAAAGAACCTTTGTTTAGCGATTTTGTTGAGCGTAGTAATGGCTTAACTCCTTCATTAGTTAATGATAAAGGGCATGAACTCATTTCAAACTTAACAACTGATAGGTATAAATTTAAAACACCAAGTTTACGCAATGTAGCTTTAACCGAACCATATATGCACGATGGAAGATTTAAAACATTACAAGAATGTTTAAATCATTACACTACACCAATAACTAATACTTTAAATATAGACCCATTATTAATTCCTAACGGAATTGTTATGACTGAAAGTGAAAAAAGTGACATTATTAGTTTTTTAAATACTTTAACCGATTATAAATTTATAAATGATAAACGTTTTTCAGACCCCAATGCTAATTAGAAGAATAGTAACGTTAGTATTAATTGCAACAAGTTTAATTTTTATTTCTTGTAAAAAAAATCAATTAGGAGGCAATGCAACAATTAAAGGTGTAGTTAAGCATCACTCTAAAATTATTGCAAATGCAATAGTTTATATTAAGTTTAACGCTAAAGATTTTCCTGGCGAAGACTTAAGTGTTTATGATGATAAAGTGCAAGCAAATGCACAAGGCGAATTTGAAATAAAATGCTATAAAGGAAATTATTATTTATATGGTAATGGAATTGATAGCCAAGTTTTAGTTAACGGAGGTAAAGTTATTGGTGGTGCTCCTATTAAAATTAGAAATAAAGAAACTGTTGAAATTACTCTTGCTGTAACCGAAGGCGATTAATTAGTCGTCCCTAAAAATGTTTGTACAAGCAATTTATTTACATTTGTTTTAAAACTAGTAAACAAACAATGGCTTTACATAAAATTGTAAAAAAACTGATACTTGTTAATACTAGCAAAAGAAAAAAATAATTCACAATTGAATTTTTTTATAATAGAATTTAGTAAACATTAAAATAATTTTAAACCAAAAATGTATTCATTTTTGTATTAGTTAGATAGTTGCACGCATTTTTTAACTATCACAAAATCTTTTTCAAAATTATAACCAAATTTATTTTTTAGATAATTAAAAATAATACTATTGTAGGCCCTTACTGAATCATTAATGAAACCATGTTTAAGAAAAACTAACTTTACATTGTAATTGTTGGTTAATTTTTTGATGTTTTTGATGTTCTTTTTCGTTAAATCACTAAAAATAAAATTTAAATTATTTTCCTTAATGTTTTCATTAGCTTTTATTGAATTGTAAAAATACCCCCAATTAATATCAATTTCATCTAATTTAATTGTTGTGTCTGGTTTTAAGTAAAATATAATCTGTACGTTCTTTTTAATAAACACAACAGTGTCCATCTTTTGATATGCGTAATAATTAAAAAAAAGATCGATTTTAGAATTAGGTTTTACATTTTTAATACAAGCCTCTCCGTCTATATTGAGAATGATGCTATCTTTTGAATTTTCATTGCATTTATAAAATACTTTTGCAAAAGGGAGCGGCTCTGTATGAACAGCATCTATAATTTTAATTTTAACAATAAATTGCCCTTTAAATTTATTTAGAAAAAATAGACAAAATATAATCCAAAACGCTTTCATTTACCTAACATTTAACATATAGTTTAAAATATTGTTACTCGGAACAAAATATGGGAATGTATATCCATTATTTTTAAATTATATACCAAAAAAAAGCTGACCAATTATGGTCAGCTTTAGCTTTTAGTAGAGTTTTATATTTAGTTTACTAAGCTAGTAAAACCAGCATCAGCACGCATTTTTACAAATTCAACATCATCTTTAGCCCAAGCTTTTAATGTTGCATCTTTTTCAATTGCTTTTTTAAGATTTGCAATAGCATCTGCATTATTTCCACCTTTAGCAGCAGCTACAGCTCTTAAATAATCGCTATAAGCTTTTTCCTTATCTGTACCACCGTCTAAAATTGCGTTAACACCAGTTGCATTACCAGTTAATAATGTAGCTAAAGCTTTATTAAAATCTTTAGTTTCACCAAAATTACTTAATGCATCAGCATATTTTCCATCACGAATATCTAAAATACCTGTGTTGTATTTAGATTCAGTTGAACCTCCTGCTTTTTTGTATAATTCGCGAGCAGCAGAACGGTTACCATTTTTAGCTTCAATAATTCCTAAGTTATTGTAAACAGCAGGTTGACCATTAGCTACTTTTTCTGAGCGTTTAAATGCATCAGCAGCTTCGGTTACTTTGTTTTGTAATAATAAAGCACAGCCTAAGTTGTTAGATGCTCTCCAATCACTTCCAAATTGTTTTTCGGCAGAAGTATAAACTTGAACTTTTGTATTAATATCATTAGTTAAATTAGCACCATACAATAACTCTTCAATTGATAAGCTATCAGGTTTTGTAATCATTAAAGCTGTAATTTGCTCATCAGTACGAGATTTTTTATTTACGTTAACTGTAATTTCAGAACGGCGTAATTTTGGTAATACTTTATCAGCTAATTCAGTATATGTTTTTGATAAGTTTTTAATTTCTTTACGGCGTTGGTCAGCATCAGAATACATAGTTAAAACGCGTAAAATTAAATCTTTATCAGTCATAGTGCTTGCTTCCATTAAAGATTTAAAACCTTCCCAGTCTTCTTTTGTTGTGCCAACTGTATATTGTTCTTTAGTTTTACCAAAAGTTACATTTTTATCTTTATTAGATTTAAATTCGCCCATAATAGCATTAGAACCAGAAGTAGCACGATCTTTTGCTAAGTTTTCGTTTTTATCTGTTTCACCATCTGGCGAAGCGTAAGCTGATACTGTTATTCCTTTAAACTCGTACCAAACAGAACTTAAGTTTGCATCAATAAAACTGCGGAATGCTTTTGCTTCTTCGCTTTTTAATTCGCCCGGGCGAACGTTAGATTGGTTAATTTGATAATAAATATGAGTTGATTGATCAACAGGAGTAGATTTAACAAACGCATCTTTACCCATAACTGGTTTTTCATCGTTACGAACTAATAATGGCGTTACATTTGTTGCGTCAGCTAATTCAACTGGGTCAAATTTTTTCTCTTTCTTTTTAACAGTTCCAACACCTCTTAATTCAACTTTAGCGTTGCGCATACTTGGTTCGTATAAAAATTTTTCTGAAGTATAGTTAAATGAACCACCGCTCGAAAATCCAATTTTTTGACCACTTCCTGTAGCTTTTTCGCCAACTAAAATTACTGGTTTTAATGCTTTTTCAGTTCCGTTTACACCTTTTACAACCGGAGTTAATGTTAAAGTTACTTTTTTAGCAAATAATTTTGGGTTAAATTTACCACTTACACTAAATTGCACACTATCACCATGCATTTCTATAGGGTTTGGTGTTACTTTGTACTGTATATCTTTTTGTTTTTTAACCATTTTACCCAAGCCATTACAGCTTGTTAAAATTAAAGCTACCGAAAGTCCGGTTCCAATTGTGCGTAAAAATTTTGAATTCATCGTGTAATTTTAGTTTTTATTTGAGTTCAAAAATATAAATAAGTTTTAAAAATAAAAATGATTTTATAACAAAATTATTACCATTTATCATTTTATATGCAGTTTTGCCCTAAATTTGCAAAAAAATTGTCATCTCAAACAAATATTGCACAAGAAAATATTAGTTACAATAAACTAATTGGATTTTTAAAATTAACTAAGTTTAGATTGGGTTCGTTAGTTGTATTTAGTGCTGTAGTAACCTACTTTACAGTTGCTGAAAGTATAAATTGGAAACAAGTTTTAGCTTTAACAATTGGAGGAATTTTTGTTACAAGTGCTGCAAATGGTTTTAACCAGTTTATTGAGAAAGATTTAGATAAATTAATGACACGTACCAATAAACGCCCACTACCATTAGGAATTATAACCAGAAAAGAAGCTTTTTTATTTTGTGCTTTACTTGGTGTAATTGGAACAATAATTTTGTGGGTTTTCACAAATCCTTTATCTGGCATTTTAGGATTTATTTCAATACTTCTTTATGCGGCTGTTTATACTCCTTTAAAACGTATAACACCATTTTCGGTTTTTGTTGGCGCATTTCCTGGCGCTTTACCAACTTTAATTGGTGCAGTTGCAGTTACCGATGGTTTTGGGCATGTAACATTTTTTGGATTATTATTATTTATTATTCAATTTGTGTGGCAATTTCCTCATTTTTGGACATTAGCTTGGTTTAACAGCGAAGATTATGCTAAAGCAGATTTTTATCTTTTACCAAGCCAATACGGTAAAGATAAAGCCAGTCAATTTCAAATATTGCTTTACACGGTATTTTTGTTAATGGTTAGCTTATTACCTTTTATATTTCATTTTACAGGCTTGTTAAGCGCAATAGCGTGTATTTTAGCTGGTTTAGCCATGTTATTTCAGGCCTATATATTTTACAAAAAAGGAACAGATGAGTTAGCAAAAAAACTTTTTTTTATAACTCTAATTTATTTACCAATTGTGCAATTAGCACTCATGACAAAACAATAAAATGGAACAAGACATTAATGTAACATCAAAAAAAATTAGTAAGCAAGAACGAAAAGCTGAATTAAAACTAGTCCATCAAAAAACAGCCAAGCCTTTATTGTGGATTGGGATTGTTAGTATAATAATGCTTTTTGCTGGTTTAACCAGTGCTTATGTTGTTAGAGCAGATAATGGTAATTGGCTTGTATTTCAATTACCAAATATCGTTTTTATAAGTACGGCAATAATAATTACGTCAAGTATAACAATGTATATGGCTCAACAAGCAATAAAAAAAGATAATTTAAAATTAACTTCACTATCGCTTTTAATTACTTTAATCCTTGGAATTGGATTTTTTTTCACTCAAATTCAAGCCTGGAAAGAGTTAACTGCACAAGGAATTTATTTTTTTGGTAGTAAAAGTAACGCTTCAGGCTCGTTTTTATACATAATTGCATTTTTACATTTGTGCCATATGATTGGAGGTTTAATAGCCTTGAGTGTTTCATTAACAAAATGTATGTTGAAAAAATATTCATCTTCCGATTTCATTGGAATTGAGCTAACTGCAATTTATTGGCATTTTTTAGACTTACTTTGGGTATATTTATTTTTATTTTTATATTTTTATCGTTAATATTGCACAAAATTTATTTTATTTAACTTTTATATTATGAGTCATTCAGCAGAAATAGATACTAAAGACTCTTGGGGCGGCGGTCAGTCTCCTTTTAGAATAAGCTACGGAAAAATGATGATGTGGTTTTTCCTTATTTCAGATGCCTTAACTTTTGGCGGTTTACTTACTGCATATGGTTTTGCTCGCCATAAATATGCAGACCAGTGGCCAAAAGCAGAAGAAGTATTTACACACTTTCCTTTTGTAGAACAACATTTACCACTAGCTTATGTGGGTTTAATGACTTTTATTTTAATTATGTCTTCTGTTACAATGGTATTAGCTGTTGAAGCAGGGCATAGAATGGATAAAAGAGGAGTAACAGTTTGGATGTTTTGGACCATTGTAGGTGGGGCAACGTTCGTTGGATCTCAAGCTTGGGAGTGGTATCATTTTATTCATGGAACTGATGTTGGAAGTTTAAGAGATGTATTTGACAGAGAAACTGGTACCTATGTTAGACAAGTTGTGCATGGTGCAAATATGACTGTTAATGAATATGGGAATTATGATGTGCCTCAATTTGCTAATTTCTTTTTCTTTATAACTGGTTTTCACGGAACGCACGTGTTTAGTGGTGTAGTAATAAACTTTATTATTTTTATGAATGTACTTAAAGGAACTTACGAAAAACGTGGCCATTACGAAATGGTTGAAAAAGTAGGTTTATATTGGCACTTTGTAGATTTAGTTTGGGTATTTGTATTTACCTTCTTTTACTTATTATAATTTTAAAAATAACTTAAAAATAATTTTATGGAATTTCACGATAACTACCCTGAATATGAAAAAATGAGCAACCATGATGAAACTTATGGTAAAAAAGCTCGCAGAACATTATGGAATGTGTTTTGGATAATGCTTGCAATTACTGTAGTTGAATTAATTATTGGTTTTATGGCACCAAGCAAAGGCTGGAGCGGTACATTAGGTTTAAAAGTATTATTTATTGGACTTACCTTAGTTAAAGCTGCTGCAATTGTATTATGGTTTATGCACTTGGGTCATGAAGTTAAGTTTTTTAAATATGTTGTATTATTGCCTTATGCAATATTTATGATTTACGCTGTTTTTATCTTGTTAACCGAAGGTACTTACTCTGGAGTTAAAGAAAATTACACACGTACAAAACAAATTCCAATAGAAGATCAATTAGCTCATAAAAAAGCAAACGGTGGAGAACAACACGGCAGTAGCGAATCACACGAAGAAGCTCATCACTAAATAAAAAAACCGGTTTTTAACCGGTTTTTTTATTTAACTAAATTTGTTAAGGTATATTAGTTTGTAAAATTGAATCATTTATAAATTAAATTATTAGTTAGACTATCTTCTAAAATTTTTCTAAAGTTTTGAATGTTAATTTATTTTACAATCTCATAAAATATTAAATAAGATTGCCTAATATTTTAAACATGTAACCTAATTAGTTTTGATTTTAATTATTTGATTAATCTCTAATTCCATTTTGCATATTGATAGAGTTTGGTGGCTTAATTAAGTATTTGTATAAATATTCTGATTCTTGTTTTGTTAAAGTTTCTTTTAAAAAAACATATTTATATGCCTCTTTTGTCATTCCGCTCCAATGTATTATATGGTATTTTGATTGCCAGGTTTGAAATAAATTTAGTTTAATACAAAACCATAAAACAATTAAACCACATAAAAACAAAATTTGATTTACCATTTTTTTACTTTTAAAAACTAAACTAATTTGTTTTATAAATAAAGCAAGAGGAAATATTAAAATAGAATACGATTGTATTAAAGCCCTATTTCCAAAAGTGCCGCCATACCCCCAATCCCACCAAGATGATAGAATATAAATATTTAAAATATTAAAAATTAATAAAAAATAAAACATTTGTTTAAAATACTTACTGCTTAAAATAATACCAATTAAACTAAAAACCATAATAGGGGTATAAATTAACCACCCTTTTTTAAAGCTTAGTAAAAAATTAAAAATTTGAGGATCGTTAAAATAAAATCTTTCTTTGCCATAAGAGTAAAAAAAATAATTACCGTTGTATTTTTTCCAAAAATAAACTTGAATTAACCAAGGTATAAGAAATATAATTACAGATATAAAAAAATTAAGTTTAGCGCTTGTTAAATAAATAAGTCTTTCTTTAAGCTCTTTAAAACTATTTACTTTAAATAATAATGGAAATAATAAAATTAAAAAATCTGTTGGGCGTATAAGTATAATAAGCGAAGCAATAATACTTAAAATGAAAATAGAATTTTTCTTTTTATCAATTAACCATTTAAAACAATAATAGATAAAAGTTGAATATAAAAAAAATAAATAGCCATGAGGCATTTCTCCAGTACAATAGGTATAATAAAACAAATTTGTACCAAAAAATATAACAACTAAAGTTAACAATGTAACTTTATCACTAAAAAATCTTAATAAATTTTGCCTACAAATTAAAAGGCCAAAAATTACAATTATAATACTTCCCCATCTAACTGATGATTGATAGGGTGGAGAATATCCATCAATTCTTTCTCCTGTAGTTCTGGCAATAACATCTCCAACAATAAATGCAGGAAAATACATTATGGCCATACCAATTGTTCTTTTATTATTTAAAAAATTGTTTGCAATGCTTTGCTCATCACCATAAAAATATTTAGGTAAAAAAGAATAATATTCGCCAACATCATATTCAAACGGACCTAAGCTAGGGTTTGTTGTAATTTCGTATCTTTCGTGCCTATCAAAAGTAAATACAATTATAAAAATAAAGAGTAATAAAGATAATTTGTATTTAATGTTTACACTTATCATAATTAATTACACTATAAAAGTAACATCAATGCAAACATTTTTTACACCGCGTTAACTTTAAACTCCAAATTGTTTGAAGTGATGATCTAAATGTTTATAAAATAAATTATTCCATTCGTTAGCAGTTAATGCCCCAAATGATAACGATTCTTTACCTTCAAAATAATTAGCACCTAATTGCTGAGTTTTAATAATATAATTTATTAATCTTTCTTTTTCAATCGTAAATTCTCTTTCGTTAGCAATTATAAATGCAGGAGCAGTTGCAGTATTTGGTTTATAGTAAACATCATTAACTACATGTTTTTTTACAAAAAACTTTAAAATTAATTTAATAAAAAAACTAGGCGCTTTATGTTTATTTTCATAAAGCATTTCATAGGTAACATTACAATGAGCTAACATTTGTGCTACATTCATTTTACCCCATTTTGCTTTACTTTCGTTTGATAAATTGTTAATGCGTTCTATTAATTTTTGTGTTGTGCTATTTTCAAATACGTTTAAAATCATAAATTTTTATCACAAATTTACTTATTTATTATTTAAAGTGTAATATAACATATATTTTAATTATATGATAATCAAATACTTAATAACTATTTGATATATAATTATTAAATACATAAGAATATTATGTATATTTGTATTATGTATTCATCAGAATTATTAAAAGGCTCATTAAAAACTATTGTAATGCAACAATTAAAAGAGCATGGTAAAATGTATGGTTATGAAATTACACAAAAAGTAAAAGAGATTTCATCAAACAAAATACAGTTAACCGAAGGAGCTCTTTATCCTGCATTACATGCATTAGAAGCAGAAGGTTTTTTAACAACCGAAACAGAATTTATAGGTAAACGAGTTAGAAAATATTATTCATTAACTCCTACCGGACAAAATAAAGTTTTAGAAAAAATAAATGAATTTGCTGAATTTGTTTCTACAATGAAATTAATACTTCAAATCGAAACAAAAAAAGCATAAATAAAAATGTATCAATTAAGCGATAAACAGGTTGATTATATTTTTAATGACATAAGTGCACGTGGCATTAAAAATGAGGATCTGCAGTATAACCTCGTTGACCATGTTTGTTGTATAATTGAACGAAACTTCAAAGAAAATGGTGACTTTGAAGAATTTTATTTACAAACAATATCTAGTTTTTATAAAAAAAATTTGTTTGAAATAGAAGAAGAAACTCACCTATTAATAAATTTTAAAAATTATTACACTATGAAAAAAATAATGAATATAAGCGGGTTATTAGCTGTACTATTTTCAATTTCAGGGATTGTATTAAAGTTTTTATGGCTACCCGGAGCTGGAGCAACATTAATTTTAGGATTTTCTATTTTTAGCTTGTTTTTTTTACCTATGGTTTTTGCTATTAAAGTAAAGCAAAATAAATCTTTAAATAATAAGTTAACTTATTTTATAAGCACCATTTGCGGCTCGCTTTTAACTTTAAGTATATTGTTTAAAATGATGCATTGGCCAGGAGCAAACATTATGGGCTTAACAAGCATAATTGTTTTGTTTTTTGTATTTGTGCCTATGTTTTATTTAAATGGTATTAAAAATGAAGAAACAAAACAACAAACAATAATTACAAGTGTAATTTTAATTTTAGCTTGCGCACTATTATTGGCTTTAATTAATGTAAAAGCAATGCGTGGAGTAAATACCGAAGCTAATCACACAAATGTTAACACAACAAACTTATTAGAACTTAATAAACAAGTTGCTGAAAATAAAATGAATTTAATTGCAAACGATAGTTTGCAATTAAATTCATTAAAAAACGCTTTAAGTATTTATAAAAATTTAGAAGAAATAAAATCAGAATTTCTAAAAAAACATACAAACGATATAAAATATAATAACTCAGAAACTTGGCATGAATTAAAAAACATTTCAATTTTTGAAACAGAATCCGAAAATCAATTAACAGAAATTAAACTATTAGGTATAGATAAGTTATATGCAAAATTAAAACCAATTGATATAAAAATTAATAACCAAAACTTTTTATTAAATACAAATTTAAGTGAGCAAGATTGGTATAATTATTATTTTAATAAACAGAATTTAGAACAAATTTTACAAAATATAACATACATTCAAAACTGTTTGTTTAAAGGATAGTAATTTTGTAGTTATTGAGGCATTCAATTTTATTGAGTTGTTAGTATTTTAAAACCCTAAAAAAATTATTAAAATGTTATTTTAAAACTTGTCCCTTTTTTAATTTGAGAAGTAAGTTCAATTTCACCATCTATTTGTTCAATTAAATTTTTTATTAATTCTAAACCAATTGAATTATTTTCGGATTTAATATTTAAGTTGGTATCAAATCCTTTTCCATTATCTGTTATTATTAAGGAGTGTTTACCTTTTTCAATTTTAGAAAGAGATAAATAAACTTCTCCGTTTTGTAAGTTGTTAAATGCATGCTTAAGAGAATTAGTTAGTATTTCGTTTATTACAATTCCTAGTGGAATAGTTTTATCTAACGTTAAATTAATTTTTTCAATATTTAAGTTGAATTTAATTTGAGATTGCCCTGAAAAAATATATTTAACTAAATCGTTTATATAAATAGATAAATCAACAGTTGAAATATCTTTAGATTTATATAAACATTGGTGTACTAGTGCCATTGATTGAATTCTATTTTCGCATTCAATAAATGTTTGTTTTAAATCTACATCATTTATTTTATCGTTTTGCAAACGCATTAAGCTTATAATAATTTGCATATTGTTTTTAACTCGATGATGAAGTTCTTGTAACATAACTTCTTTTTCTTCTTTACTTAAAAGCGTTTTTTTTAATTCAGAAATTGTGTTATATCCCATTTTTACTACTAAATAAACAAATACTGCTCCAAGTAAAAAAATTAATCCAATTAATATATTGTTGTATAATTTTAAATGAAAAATGTAACTTACAATTATAAAAGCATAGCCTAATAAAAAAATTATCATAAAAAGTAATAAAATTTTCCATCTTCCTAAGTGGATAGTGTCTTTTATAATAATTAAAATTTGTTTTGTTTTACAAATGGCTAATATTAGTGCAACTGCACCAATAAAAATTAATATTACAGGTAATATTGTTGAACTAAAAAAGCTTTCAAACAAAATAAAATTGTTCATTATTAAAAATTTTTAGTTTTGATTTATAAACTAATTTAATAAAAATTACAATAAAAAAATATCAGCACAAACAAAAATGCAAAATATTACACTTGCAATTCCGTTAGTTGTAGCAAATGCTATGTTAACTTTAGATAAATCATTTGGTTTAACTATTTGATGTTGGTAATACAATAACCCAATAAAAACTAAACCCCCAATTTGGTATAACCAGCTAAATTGTCCAATAGCAAATGCAATTACAACTACACAAGCACACAAAATGTGTAATACCCTTGAAACTAAAAGAGCATTTTTTGTTCCTAATAAAACAGGTATTGAGTTTAAATTATTTTTTCTATCAAAATCTTCATCTTGTAAAGCATAAATTATATCAAAACCACTTACCCATAAAAACACAATACAACTAAACAATATAGGTAAAATTGCAAATTGTTGGGTTAATGCTATATATGCACCAATTGGAGCTAAAGACAATCCAATACCTAATATTAAATGGCATAATGGCGTAAATCGTTTGGTGTAGCTATAGCCCAATATTACAATTAAAGCAACAGGGCTTAAATAAAAGCATAATTTATTAATAAAATAAGTAGTAATTATAAATGCCACAGCGCAAAATATTGTAAATAATAAAGCTGATGATGCTTTTATTTTACCCGATGGAATTTCTCTTATTGCAGTACGTTCATTTTTTATATCAAAAGCTCTATCTATATATCTATTAAAGGCCATAGCTGCACTGCGCGCAAACACCATGCATAATAAAACATAAATAAACGTTTGTAAATTAAATTTAGCTTGGTTTGTGTGTATGGCTATAAAAAAGCCAATTAAAGCAAATGGTAATGCAAATATTGTATGACTAAATTTTATTAAAGAAAGGTATTTACTAAGCATTATTAAATTATTTTTTAAAATTTAGTTAAACAAAAAACCCTTGTTCAAACTAATGAACAAGGGTTAAAGTTAAGGTTTTTTGATTTTATTTTTGTTTAAATCCAATTAAAATAACTGCACAACCAGAACCTGGGTTTTTATTTGCGTCTAATTGTCCTTCAATAATTGTTTCTAAAGTAGATTTTACTTTAAAATCCCAATAAGGTGCATTTTTTTGATTTTTATTTGTAAATAGTAAATGGCGGTCTTGGTCATAAATATTAAATATTAAGTTACCATCACTAGTTCCACTACAAGCTGCAATACGATATGTAGTTTCTCCAAAAAAAGTAGTTCTAAATTCTGCTGTTTCTTCAGAGTTTAATAATAATGCGCGGTATTGTTGCCCATCGGATATATAAGATGAAATAATGTGTTTTGTGCAAATATTTGCAATTGTATCGCACTGAGCATTTACATTGTTTATAAATAAACCTGATAAAGCAATAAATATAACTGTATATAATTTTTTCATTTTAATTGAGGGTAATTAAGTTAAGATTTTGTAACGTTAGTAATATTGTTTCTAATTTCAACTATTTTAGTAGAGATTTGAGTTAATTGTTCATCAGTTATTGTTACATCTGAAGTGCTGTTTATATAAGTTACTTTTTTAACAGTATCTGTAGTTGGCTCAACAAAATTGTATTTTAAAATTACACCTTCGTAAACTTTTGATAAATCAGTTAATTGTTTTGTTAATTCAACAACATCAGCATTTCCTGTATTCATGCCTAATATTTTAATTAAGCTGGTAAGTGTTTGTTTTTGTTCTGCAATTCTTCTTTTAATTTCTTCGTTTGGTTTAGATTTAAATGCATTAACCGAAAAATATAAACTTTCAATCCATCCACCAGCTAAAACTAAACTACTTACATCACTACGTTGGTTATTTTTTAAATAAGCATCACTACTTCTGTATGCTATACCTACTAAAACCATCATACTATCTTTATTAGTAACATTTTTTTGAATACGTTCCATTGTACTTGCATCAAAAGCAGCACTTATACCTAGCTTATCTGCTAATTGTTTAACTGCACCTAAATAAGATAATGCATCTTGGGTTTGATTGTACAATGACACATATCCTAAATCTGCACCATAAATTCCTAAGTTAAGAGAACGACTATAATCTGTAGAAAATTTATTTACATTGCTTGACGATAACAAAATATTTTTATCATAAGTTACACCGCTTTTTTGAATTAATAAGGCTGTTTGTATTGGAGATGGCACACTAAACAATTCGCCACTAAAATTAAATTGTGTTGTTTTAATTGTATCAGGTGTTTCAACTAAATCATCTTTTTTATCATCTGGTTTGTCATCACCGCCATTACAACCAACAAAAATTGCGCTCGACAAAATTGTTGCAAGACTCATCGATAAAATTCCTTTGTTTATCATTTTAATATTATTATTCGTTTAAAAAAAATGTTTTTAATATAGATATGCAAGTAACTAAAAAAATATGAATATAACAAAAAATAATAAGCACAATTTTACCATGTAATTGTTAATAACCTCTTTAATATAATTACGTTATTATTTAGCTACTTTTTTACTTATTTAAAATTTTATTTTTGGTTGAAAAGTATTTTGTTTAAAATTGCAAATCATTAACAATCAATCACTTTTGATTCATTACTTTATGTTTAAACATGTGGAAAAAGGAATTACATTTTTCCTTACAAATTTGTTAACTTTGTGCACTAATTAAACACTTTTTAAAATGAATGAAATTGGATTAAAGGCAGATAATTTTTCTATTGCCGATTTAGGTTTAGCTAATGTTGATATGGCATATTGGAATTTATTTCCAAGTGAACTAACCGAAGATAGCATTATGTTAAACCAAGGAAACCTTACTGATAGCGGCGCTTTAGCTATTGACACTGGCGAATTTACAGGTAGGTCTCCTAAAGATAAATTTGTTGTTTATGATGAAAACACAAAAGATAGCGTTTGGTGGGGCGATATAAATAACCGCTTCGAATCTGATAAATTTGATTTATTACATAATAGAATGTTAGCTTACTTAGGTAATAAAGAAGTTTGGGTTAGAGATTCATATGCTTGCGCCGATCCTACATACAGAATAAACATTAGAGTTGTAAATGAATATCCTTGGAGCAATTTGTTTGCTTACAATTTATTTTTACGTCCTACTGCTGAAGAAATTAAAACATTTAAACACGATTGGGTAATTATTAATGCGCCAGGTTTTAAAGCCGATCCTAAAATTGATGGTACACGCCAACATAATTTTGCCATAATTAATTTTACTAAAAAACTTATTTTAATTGGTGGTACAGCATACACTGGCGAAATTAAAAAATCTATTTTTGCAGTTTTAAATTACATTTTACCTCACGAGAAAAAAGTTTTATCAATGCATTGCTCTGCAAACATTGGAAAAGATGGAGATACAGCCATTTTCTTTGGTTTATCAGGAACAGGTAAAACAACTTTAAGTGCCGACCCTAACCGTAAATTAATTGGAGATGATGAACATGGTTGGAGCGATAAAGGCGTATTTAATTTTGAAGGTGGTTGTTACGCAAAATGCGTTGATTTAACCAAAGAAAAAGAACCTCAAATTTTTAACGCAATTAAATTTGGTTCGTTATTAGAAAATATAGAATACTACGATGGAACTACAACAGTTGATTTTGCAAATATTTCAAAAACAGAAAACACACGTGTAAGTTACCCATCTCATTATATCGATAATGCTGTTAATCCGGCGGTTGGCGATATACCTAAAAATATTTTCTTTTTAACTTGCGATGCTTTTGGTGTTTTACCTCCAATAAGTAAATTAACTACTGGCCAAGCCATGTACCATTTTATTAGCGGTTACACTGCAAAAGTTGCTGGTACCGAAATGGGCATAACAGAACCTACAACTACATTTAGCGCATGTTTTGGTAAAGCATTTTTACCTTTACATCCTACAAAATATGCTGAGTTATTAGGCGAAAAATTAAAAAAACATAAAGTAAATGTTTGGCTACTAAATACTGGCTGGGTTGGCGGTGCGTATGGAGTAGGTAGTCGTATTAAATTAAGCTATACACGTTCGTTAATTTCTGCCGCATTAAACGGAGAATTAGATAGTGTTGAATATGGAAATACAGCTTACTTTGGTTTAAAATTCCCTAAAACATGTAAAGATGTACCAACCGAAATTTTAGAACCTCAAAATGCATGGAAAGATAAAGCAGGTTTTAAAACTAAAGCACAAAATTTAGCTTCTCAATTTATTAAAAACTTTGAGCAATATGCAAGTGCTGCTAATGAAGAAATTATGGCAGCAGCCCCTAAATTAGAAGAAGTAACAGCATAATATTTTTTGAGATAAGTAAAAAAAGCCCTCAGAATTTTTCTGAGGGTTTTTTTGTTAATTTATTTTTAAACTGCCAATAAGTCAATTTAAAAATATTGGCACAGTTAGTGATTTAAATAGGTAAGTTTTTTTTGAATTGATTATGAATATGTTTGGAAACCACGATGATTTGCAGTTCAATCAAGGAATTGAAGAGGATACTGATTTTATCCCTCTTTTAAGTTCTGATGAAGAAGATAGTATAATTAACGAAAAAGTACCCGATGTACTGCCAATTTTACCTCTTAGAAATACAGTTTTATTTCCTGGTGTCGTAATTCCTATAACCGTTGGTCGAGATAAATCTATTCAGTTAATTAAAGATTATAATAAAGGCGATAAAACAATTGGGGTTGTATCACAAAAGCAAGATGATACTGAAGACCCAAACGAAAATGATTTATTTAATGTTGGTACAGTTGCATTTATTATTAAAATGTTACGAATGCCCAATGGCGATACAACAATTATTTTACAAGGAAAAAAGCGATTTAAAATTCAAAAATTCATTCAAACAGAACCTTATCATAAAGCAAAAGTTATTGCTTTCCCTGACATAAAACCAAATGAAAATGATAAAGAGTTTGAAGCAATTATTTCTAACTTAAAACAAACATCTCAAGAAATTATTAAACTATCTCCAAACATTCCAAGCGATGCCGGTTTTGCTTTAAATAATATCGAGAGTCCTTCGTTTTTAGTAAGTTTTATTAGTAATAATATGAGTGCTAATACAACCGAAAAACAAAAATTATTAGAAATAGAAAATTTAAAAGAACGAAGTATGCAAGTTTTAGAATTCTTAAATAAAGAATTTCAAATGCTTGAACTTAGAAATCAAATACAAAATAAAACAAAACAAGATCTAGATAAACAACAACGCGAATATTTTTTAAATCAACAAATTAAAACTATACAAGAAGAACTTGGTGGTAATAATTTTGAACAAGAAATTAATGGCTATAAAGAAAAAGCCAAAACAAAAAAATGGAACAATGAGGTTAAAGAAATTTTCGAAAAACAAATTTCTAAACTTCAACGAATGAACCCAAATGCTGCTGAATATGCAATTCAAACCAATTATGTTGAGTTAATGTTAGAGTTACCATGGAATGAATTGACCCAAGATAATTTTGACTTAAAACACGCACAAGAAATATTAGATGAAGACCATTACGGTTTAGAAAAAGTTAAAGAAAGAATAATTGAACATTTAGCAGTACTAAAATTAAAAGGAAATTTAAAATCGCCAATTATATGTTTGTATGGCCCTCCTGGTGTTGGTAAAACTAGCTTAGGGCGTAGCATTGCAAAAGCTTTAAATAGAAAATATATAAGAATGAGTTTGGGCGGGCTAAAAGATGAAAGCGAAATACGAGGACATAGAAAAACTTATATAGGTGCAATGCCAGGTAGAATTTTACAAAATTTAAAAAAGGTACAAAGTAACAACCCTGTATTTGTTTTAGATGAAATTGATAAAGTTGGTAATGATTACCACGGCGACCCCTCATCTGCTTTACTGGAGGTTTTAGACCCTGAACAAAACTCAACATTTTACGATAATTTTTTAGAGTTAGATTATGATTTAAGTAAAGTTATGTTTATTGCAACATGTAATAATTTATCAGCAATACAACCTGCATTACGCGATAGAATGGAAATTATTGAAGTGAATGGTTATACCTTAGAAGAAAAATTACAAATAGCCAAAAATCATTTATTACCAAAACAAATTGAAGAAAGTGGATTGAAAAAATCGCAAATAAAATTAAGTGATAAAACAATTGAATATATAATTGATAATTATACCGCTGAAAGTGGTGTAAGAAATTTAGAAAAAAAATTAAATAAAATTGCTCGTAATATGGCAGTTCATATTGCAAAAGAAAACGAACTTCCTAAATTAAACGAAGAAAGTATTTTAAAAATTTTAGGCCCATCGCACTCTAAAAGTAAATACCAAGGCAATGAAATTGTAGGTGTTGTTACTGGTTTGGCATGGACACAAGTTGGCGGAGATATTTTATTTATTGAAACGAGTTTAAGTAAAAGTAAAAATGCAAAACTTACTTTAACAGGAAATCTTGGCGAAGTAATGAAAGAAAGTGCAGTTTTAGCATTTGAATATTTAAAAGCACATCCACAATTAGTAAACTTAACAACCGATGAAATTGAACAGTACAATGTTCATGTTCACGTTCCTGAAGGTGCAACACCAAAAGATGGCCCAAGTGCAGGTATAGCAATGTTAACATCATTAGCAAGTGCTTTTACAAAACGCAAAGTAAAAAAGGCTTTAGCTATGACAGGCGAAATTACTTTACGAGGAAAAGTATTACCTGTTGGAGGAATAAAAGAGAAACTATTAGCTGCTAAACGAGCAGGAATAAAAGAAATTATTTTGTGTAAAGAAAATAAAGTAGATGTTGATGATATTAAACCAGAGTATTTAAAAGGTTTAAGCTTTCATTACGTAACTTTAATGGAAGAGGTTTTAAAAATTGCTATATAATAAATTATCTATCAGTTTACTTAAATTAAAACAAAAAAGCTATCCATTTGGATAGCTTTTTTATTAAGTTTATTTTGTTTTACGCAAATTTATTTTCAAATTCTTTCATTACATCAACTAACACTTTAACGCTTTCTAATGGTAAAGCATTGTATAACGATGCTCTATATCCTCCAACATCTCTATGGCCTCTAATACCACTTATGTTTTGAGCTTTCCAAAATTTATCAAACTCAGTTTCCATTTCAGGTTTATTCATTAAAAAACAAACATTCATAAAACTTCTATCTTCTTTATTTACCGTACCATAAAATAAACTATTTCTATCTATTTCATTATAAAGTAAATCTGCTTTTTGTTGATTTAAATTTTCTATCCAATTAATTCCACCATTTGCTTTTAACCACTTTAAAGTTAATAATGTAACATATATTGGAAATACAGGAGGAGTGTTATACATACTTCCACCTTTAATATGTACTTGATAATCTAACATTGATAAAAGTTTACGACCGGTTTTACCTAAGGCATCTTTTTTTACCATAACCATTGTGCTACCTGCTGGTCCTATATTTTTTTGAGCTCCAGCATAAATTAAAGTAAAATCTTTTGCATTTACTTTTCTGCTAAAAATATCAGAACTCATATCACAAACAAGAGGGACATTTACTTTTTCAAAATTTTTAATTTGCGTACCATAAATAGTATTGTTACTTGTTAAGTGTAAATAATCTAAATTATTTGGTACACTATATCCTTTAGGAATGTAGGTAAATTTTTTATCTTCGCTACTAGCCACCACATTTACATTTCCAATTAGTTTAGCTTCTTTTATAGCTTTACTGGCCCAAACGCCAGTATTTACATAACCGGCCGTTCCATTTTCGGTTAATAAATTTAATGGAACCATTGCAAATTGTAAACTTGCACCGCCACCTAAATACATTACTTCATACTCATCACCAACTTCAAAAAGTTCTTTAATTATACTTCTTGATTCGTCAATTACGGCTTCATAATTTTTACTTCTATGACTTATTTCTAAAAGAGATAAATTCATATTATCAAAATTTAAACATGCTTCTGAAGCTTGTTTTAAAACATCGGCAGGTAAAATTCCTGGTCCTGCGCTAAAATTGTGTACTTTCATATATTTAGAAAATTAATTAAAAAAATCAAAGAAAAACATCACTGCGGCTTGTTCTTTTTTTACACCGCTAGCCGACCCAATTAAACTTCCGTTTTTTCTTACATCGCCATTGCTTTCAATTTTACCAATTAAACTTCCGTTTAATCTCACATCACCATTACTTTCAACTTTACCAATTAAACTTCCGTTTTTTCTAATATCACCATTGCTTTCAATTTTTCCTTTTAAGCTTCCGTTTACTCTAATATCACCATTAGATTCGAACTTGCCTTTGAGGCTACCGTTAATTCTTACATCGCCATTACTTTCAATTTTTCCAAATAATGATCCGTTTTTTCTTAAATCTTGTGCTTTTGTAAAGTTAATTGTTAATAGTACAAATAATAAAATTGTAATTTTTTTCATAGTTTTTATTTTAATAGTCAAAATTACCATTTGTTTTAATTGGTAATAATTTAAGAGTGTTGTTTTTAAATAGAATTAGCAAAAAGTTATTAACCTTTTGTATGGATTCAATGTTATTGTATAGATCTACACCTTTGTTAGATAAAATTTCTAAGGGGTTGCTTTCTATAAAATAATGTTCGTTATTAATTTTTTTTATTAAAAAATCAGAGCAATAAAGCTCTTTACCGCTTAAATCTATAATACAATTTTTGTTTTTGTAACTTACAACTGTTGTGCTATCCTTAAAATCGTTTGCTTTTTCGTATTTGTAAGGTATCACAAGGTTTAATTTCCTATCAACAAAACCATATTTTTGTTTTCGTTTTACTTTAATTAAATTGTTTTCAGCAAAATAAATTTCATCATAAATACCAAAATCTATACCAATTTTACCATTTACATCTATAATAGCTTGAGTATTGTTTTTTATTAATTTAAAACCTTTTCCGTTAGAATAATAATCAGTTTCTTTTTCTTTTAAAAAATCAAATGCAATTTCTGTATTAAAACATTTATTGTGGGCATTATAAAACCCGTATTTATCATTTTTAACGATGATATAAAATCCATTTTTAATGTAAGTAATTAAATCGTATTTTGCTTCAAGCAATGTATGTCCAAATTGATTTATTATGCCATAAAAATGATTGTTTTTGATTATAAACACGGAGTCTTCGTTTATATTTGATACCCAATTTAAATTGCTAATTAGGGTTTCGCCTTGTTTTGTAATTATACCGTATTTGTTATTGTTTATGAAATAGGCGTAACCATTAATAAAATCGCCTAATTTTTGAAACTGAAAATCTATTTGTGTTTTGCCAAATAAATTTAAAGCACCGTATAAAGAATCTTTTTTTGCTACATATAAATCATTAGAAACTTCGTTTACATCATTAAATAGATCAGATACTTTTTGACCTAAGCGATTAATGAAATAAAATTTATTTTTTTCTTTAACAACCGTATAGCCATTTTTAAAAGAATATGCATCATCAAAAACTCTATTAAATTTATTTTTATTGTTTTTGTCAATAAAAAATACACTATCATTTTTGTTAACAACAGCTAAGCCTTCATTAAAATCAGTAGCATTATCATATATTGGCTCAATTACAATTTTTGAAGTAGTATCTATATAACCAAAATAATCATTTTGTTTAAAAGGCAAATAAACTTTAGTGTTAAGTTCGAGTTCTTCTAATATTTCAGATTTATAAGGGAAGTTAGGGTAACGCGTTATGAAACTTTTTAAATTAGTGTTGTTGTAGATTTTTACACATTGCGTAAATAAAAGTTTCCAGGCTTCATTAATTTGAGGTGCATTTTTACAAGTTTCTATAAATTTATTTGTTTCAAGTGTGTCGTTAATTTTTTTAATCTTTTCAAATAATGTTTGATATGCATTTTGAAGATTATTGTTATTTGGATAATTTTTAATAAAAGTATAATAACTTTCTAAAGTGTTAGAGTTTACACTTTCGCTGTAAAGTTGATTTTGAAACAAAGTTGTTGCTTTATTTTTTAATTTAGATAAAGGGTGTGTTACAATAAAGTAATAAGTTGCTTTACTTTTATTTTCTTTTTGTGTTGCTGTAAATTCTAATTCATCGCGTAAAAGCAAAATGTTGCTAATTTGTGCTTGTTTTGCTAAATAGTTATTGCACAAAAAATTTTCAAAGTCATTTACTTTATTTTTTTTAATGGCTAATAAATAAAGTTGTGTATTTATACTATCCAATAAATTATTAATGCTTAAACTATCCACATTTGTACAATTAAAATGTTGTGGTGTGTTTTTAGTTTTAAAATAAACTACAGCTCGGTTAATGTATTTTGTTGCACTATCTAAATTATAAAAAGGATTATTGTTTTTACTGTATATTATTGCTAAACCAAAACACGATGCCGGATTTTTTTGATTTAAGCTTTTGTAAAATATTTTTTTTGCCTTAAAAAAATCATATATACACAATGCTTCAAAACCTTTTTTAATTTTTCCTGCAAAAGTAAAATTAGAAAAAGCAACAAAAAGTATTACTAATATAAATCGCATTCTGTTTTTAATTAAGCAAAAATCGTTTTTAATTGTGTAAATTTGCAAAAAATGTTTACACAAGGTAGAATAATATTTACTGCAATTTTTGCTCTTATTTTTGTTGTAGGTTTAATTTTGGCTTACCGAAAAGAAGCTAAATTAAATTTAACTCATTACGCAAAGCCTTATAAAATTTTAATATCCATAGTTTTAATATTAGGTTTGTTATATTTGATTGTTAACATCAAAAAGTTCATATAAGTGTTAAAAACTTAGCGATTAATTGTTAAATTTTATCGATATTTAAATAAAAATTGCTTATTTTTGGTGGATAATTAAAAAAATTAGTTTTAAAATGAAACAATTCTTAGCTCTCTTTATTTCATTAGCTGTTTTAGGCTTAAACGCAGCTTCTTTAGTTGTAGAAGGTAAGTATCAAAATAAAAATGTGTTTGTGCAAAATGCTGTTGGGAGTAGTGGAGTAGGTTTTTGCGCACAAGAAATAAAGGTTAATGGTAAAATTACTACAGATGAAACCAATTCAAGCGCTTTTGAAATTGATTTAGCGTCTTTACAACTTAAGTACGGCGATAAAGTTGTTATTGAAATTGTTCATAAAGATGGATGCACCCCTAAAGTATTAAATTTAGATGATTTAAAGCCAAAACCATCGTTTGAAGTATTAGCAATTGGTGTTTCGTCAACTGGTTTATTAAAATGGTCAACTAAAAACGAAGCAGGTTCATTACCTTATATTGTTGAGCAATTTAAATGGAATAAATGGATTCCAGTAGGTGAAGTAAGTGGTATTGGAACACCAGATGATCATGAATATACATTTCAAGTAAACATGCACAGTGGCGAAAACAAATACCGAGTTAAACAAAAAGGTTTAAATGCTGTGGCTAAAGTTTCTAAAGAAACATCTGTTAGATCAGACATCGCAAAACCAAGTTTTATGGTTCAAAAAGGTGCCTCAAGTGTTGATTTTACAAACGAAACAGCATACGAGTTATTTGATGCTTATGGTATTGTAGTTAAAAAAGGTTTTGGTAAAGCAATTAAAATAGATAATCTAAAAAAAGGAACATATCATTTGTGTTATGATAACCAAGTGGCAGAATTTAATAAATAGGATTTAAAATTTCTTTAAGCTCACTTAAAATCATTGCAGTAGCTCCCCACACTTTAAAACCCTTTACATCAAAGTAAGGGGTTTTGTTTTTTAAGTTATTGTCTATTTTTATATATTCTTCTTTTACAATTGCATTGTTTAATAATAAACTTAATGGTAATTCAATAATTTGTTCAACTTCACTTTGTTGTAATTTGTAATTTAAAGTAGTGTTAGGGCTAATTGCTATGTGCGGCTCTACTTTAAATTTACTCACCGGTATGTAAACTTCTGTTAATTGCCCAATTACTTCAAAATCTGAAATACCAATTTCTTCATAACACTCTCTAATTGCAGTATTTTTTAAGTTAATATCTTCACTTTCAAAAGTACCACCGGGTAACCCAATTTGTCCGCTATGCGCACCACCATTGTTTACTCTTTTAATTAATGGTACACACCAATCGTTTATGTTTTTATTAAAGTATAATACAATTAATACAGCACTTAATTTATAGGTATTTATTTCGTTAATTAACTCAGTTGTTTTTTTTCGATGTGTTGGTGCCATTTTGTATTGTGCATCAATACCTGGTAAAGAAGCGTTAAAGCTATGTATTAGTTTTTGTTTAAAATCTAACATAATGTATAAAGCTACAATTTATAGTCATTTAACTTTTAATGTTAACCTAATTTAGCAATGATTTTTTAATTGCTTTGTTTGCTATAATAGATATTGCAATTCCTTAAACATTATTTAGTTTCTCGTTTTAAATTAATAGCTCAGGCAAAATTAAACTAATTTGTGCCTTTACAATGTTTTTCAAACATTTGCAAAGCTAGTTCACTTCCTAGTCCATCGGCTTTAGTTAAATCATCGCAGGCACCTTGTTTATCTTTAATTGCCATTTTAATTGCAGCTCTATTTACATAAGCCGTAGCGTAATCAAATTTTAATTTAATAGCTTGGTCTAAATCTTTAATACCTTCGGTAAAAGCTTTGTTTCCACCTTTTGCAACCCCTCTATAACAGTAACTTACAGCGTTTTTGCCATTTATTGCAATGGCTTGGTCTAAATCGGCAATTGCACCGGTATTATCATTCATGTTTATTTTTGCCGCACCTCTCGAAATTAGTGCTTCTTCTTCTTTTGGGTTTGCATCAATGTAAACACTCCAATCGGTTACTGCACCTTTAAAATCTTTAAGTTCAAACTTGGTTTTTGCTCTAAATTTATATGCTTTGTAATCTGGTTTTTCGGCTTTACAAAGTTTTATGGCTTCACTTAATTCCTTAACTGCATAATTGTAATCTTTCATTAAAAATCTAATTTCGCCTTTAAGCGATAGTACTTCCTGAAATTTTGGATTAATCTCTAAAGCGGCATCACAAGCGCCTAAAGCATCTTTGTATGCTTTACCTTTATACATTAATTGAGCTCTGTAAAAATGCAATTCTGCATCGTCAATTTTATCTTCTAAAGCTATAACAACAGCTGTATCAAATGCTCCTTTACTATCTTTAAAATTATTATTTAGAAAAAAATTTATTCCTTTTAATTTTAAAGTTTCAAAATTTTGGGGTAAAATTAATTCAGATTTTGCTAAATTTTTTTCGGCAGATTTATAATCTTTTTGTTGTATTTGAATAAAAGCCATTTTATTATAAGCCGGCCAATAGTCTGCTTTTAGCTTTATAGTTTTTTTTAATATTGGTAAAGCATCTTTATATTTAGTAGAATCTATTAATTTTTTAGCTTCATTAAATAGTTTAACATGTTCGGGTACAGAATCTGTAATTACTTGCTCGTCTTCATTTTGAGAAAAGGCTGAGTTAACAAATAATATTAATGTTAAAACAAAAAAAAGTTTATTTAATCGAATCATAATTTTGTTAAAGTTTAGGCAAATTACAAAATATTTTATATTTTTATAAAATAAACAATTATTATGCCTTTAATTACCATTATATCTATTATCTTAATTTTACTTTTATTTTCTATTACAACAGTTCAACAAGGTACTGTAACCATAACAACCGTTTTTGGAAAGTTTAGAAGGATTTTAAGACCAGGGTTAAATTTTAAAATACCATTTATTGAACGAAGTTTTAAAAAAGTTTCTGTTCAAAATCGTAGTGCAGAGTTAGGTTTTCAGGCTGTTACGGTTGATCAGGCAAATGTTAATTTTACCGCAATGTTATTATATGCTGTAATTAATAGCGAAGAAGAAACCATTAAAAATGTAGCTTTTAAATTTGTTGATGAACGAAATTTTATGCAAGCCTTGGTTCGTTCGGTTGAGGGTTCGGTACGTGCATTTGTGGCTACAAAAAAACAAGCCGAAGTTTTAATAACGAGAAGAGAAATTGTAGAAGCGGTAAAAAGCCAATTAGATAATATTTTAGAAGAATGGGGTTACCATTTAATAGATTTACAGTTAAACGACATTACGTTTGATGAAGAGGTAATGCGAAGTATGGCTAAAGTTGTGGCAAGTAATAACCTAAAAGCTGCTGCTGAAAATGAAGGGCAAGCTTTATTAATTACTAAAACTAAAGCAGCCGAGGCCGAAGGTAATGCTATAAAAATATCAGCCCAAGCCGAAAAAGAAGCATCTCAATTAAAAGGGCAAGGTATAGCGTTGTTTAGACATGAAGTTGCCAGAGGTATGGCCGATGCGGCTAAAGAGATGACCGAAGCAAATTTAGATTCGAGTTTAATTTTATTTAGTATGTGGACAGAAGCTGTTAAAAATTTCGCACAAGAAGGTAAAGGAAATGTTATATTTTTAGATGGAAGCGTAGAGGGAATGGACAAAAACCTTAAACAAATGATGGCTATGAGCCAATTAAATCCAAACACAACAACAACAAACAAAAAATAAATAATTATGAAAAAGCAGTTACAAAAAATATCAATACTAACAGCTATGCTTGGGGTATTTGGTAGTTTTGCACAAACTAATAAAAGCATACAACCATGCGCAACTTACGAGAGTATGGAGATGCATTTTAAAAATAATCCATCTGCACGCGCAAATTATGAAAACCTTCAGCAAATATTAGCTGAGCAAGTAAAACAAAACGAAAAAAATAATGTTGCAGGTAAATCAAACGCAGCAGTTGTTTATACAATTCCAGTTGTGTTTCATGTTTTACATCAAGGAGGTTCAGAAAACATTAGCGATGCTACAATTAAACAAGCTTTACAATGGGTTAATAACGATTATGCAAAAGCAAATAGTGATGCAACCACAACTGCAGCACCATTTTTTTCATCATACATAAATTCTGATATTGTTTTTCAATTAGCTACAATAGACCCTAATGGAAATTGTACAAATGGAATTGTTCGCCATGTTGATTCGCGTACATCTTGGGATAGAAACCCTGCTGGAGCTTTTACTTATTTATATAATGGTATTACATGGACCCCAAGTAAATATTTAAACATTATTTTAGTGAAAGACATTGTAGCTGCTACTGGACAAGTTGGTACTGTGGTAGGTTACACGTTTAAACCCAATACATGGCCAACAAATGCTGTTCAAGATGCAATTGTATATAATTCAGCATTTTTAGGCAATATGGTTCAAGCGCGTAGTTTATCGCATGAAATTGGACATTGGTTTAATTTATCTCATACTTGGGGTAACACAAATAATCCTGGTGTAGCTTGTGGCGATGATGGAATTACCGATACTCCTGTAACAAAAGGTGAATTTGGAGGATGTGCTAGTTCATCGATAACTGCATGTACTCAAACAAGCGCACCAATGACAGGTTTAAACAATGTTCAAAATATAATGAATTATTCTGATTGCCCACGTAACTTTACTACTGGTCAAACAAATGCAATGCGTACAGCAGCAGCTTCAGTATTATCAGGAAGAAATAATTTATGGACTACAGGTAATTTAACAGCAACAGGTGCTGGTTTAACACCAAATTGTGCTCCAATTGCAGAATATTTATCTACTACTAACATTTATACAGTTTGCGCAGGCGGAACATTAGTGTTAAAAGATGTGTCTTACAACGGTACTATTACTTCAGTAAGTTGGGCAGGAAGCGGTAATGTTGCAATAAGCAATGCTACAGCAACTGCACCTACAGTTACATTTAATACTGTTGGTGTAGAAACAATTACATTAACAGCTTCAAATGGAGTTGGTTCTTCGGCTATAACTCACACAATTCAAGTAAAAGATGGAACACCTCAAATTACTGGCGTTTATGGCGAAAGTTTTGAAAGTGGTTACCCTTCAAATTGGTCAATTATTAACAACCAAGGAGTTACTTGGGCTACTACAAATTTAGCTTCTTATGATGGAGGCACTTCAATGTTATTAGATGGATCAAGTTCTGGTGTAGGGCAAATTGATGCAATGGTTATGCCAGTAATAGATGGAAACGTTTATAATTTCTTTGCGAACCCTACTTACAGTTTATCGTTTGCTTATGCTTATGCAAGAAAAAGCGGTACACACAATGATATTTTAAAAATAGAAGGAAGTAAAGATTGCGGCGCATCATGGACAACAATCCAAAGTTTATCAGCTGCAAGTATGGCTTCTGGTTCTGGCGAAACTACTGCGGCTGCATTTGTGCCTACAACTGCGCAATGGAAAATTCATGATATTTCTCAAGCACCAATTTGGCCTTCATTTAGTTCTGCACAAAGTATAATTTTAAAATTTACGTTTATTGAAGATGCAACAAGTGGATTTGGTAACAGTATTTACATTGATGCTTTAAACTTTAATTCGCCAGGTGTTGGCTTTAACGAATTAGCAAAACAAATTAAATATATGGTTTATCCAAACCCATCTAATGGTACCACTACTGTTAAATTTAACATTAGTGATGAAGCTAAAATTGGTGTTGAAGTAATTGATGTTTTAGGTAAAGTAATGATTCCTTCAAAAACAACTACTTATAGCCCAGGAGAACACATTATTAGTTTAAATCAAAATAATACATTATCAAAAGGTATTTATTTTGTTAACTTATCTTATAATGGAGCAAAACTTTCAACCAAATTAATTATTGAATAAATAAATTTGATGTAATTTAAAATCCTGCTTAACTTGTTGAGCAGGATTTTTTTGTTTTGAACGTTTTTAATTCAATACCATTTTTTAAATTATTAATACCATTTGTATTAGGTATACTGGTTTCTATTGAAATTTATGTTCAATGCAACATAATAATTTTAATTTCATTATTTATTTTATCAAGCGTATTGTTTTTTTTACAAATTAAAAATGCTGAAAAAACAAAATTAATTTATTTATGTTCTGCCGATTTACTATTGTTTTTATTTGGTTTTTTTAATATTCAGTTATTACAAAAACACAATAATACCGAGCATTATAGTAATAAATTAAATAAAGATAGTGCTTACATTGTTATAGCTAAATTAAATGATGTAATTTCTGAAAAAGAAAAAACGTTTAAATGCCCTATTATAATTAAAACAATAAAAATTAATGATAATTATGTTAATGTTAATGAAAAAAGTTTTTGTTACATAAAGAAAAACAGTTTAAATATCCCTAAAATTGGCGAAGATTTTATTTTTATTGCAAAACCAACAATCATTCAAAAGCCTTTAAATCCTAACGAATTTAACTATCAATTATTTCTTCAAAGAAAAAACATTTATACCCAGTTTTTTATTGATAGTTCTTGTATCTCAAAACTAATATCTGATTCAAAATTTAATATTATTGATTTTTCATTAAAATGTAAACTAGAAATTATAAATAGATTTGAAAATGGTTTAAAAAAGGAGCATGCAGCAATATGTTCAGCTTTAATTACAGGATACGATGACGAAATAGATAAAGAAACAATTTCACAGTTTTCTAATACAGGTACTTTACATGTGCTTTCTGTAAGTGGTTTACATACAGGTATAATTTATTTAATAGTTATTTATTTTTTTAATGTTTTAGATGTAAATAAAAAACTTAAATTAATTAGATTAATTACAAGTATAATAATATTATGGCTTTTTGCCTTATTAACAGGTTTTAGCGCACCCGTATTAAGAGCGGTTTTAATGTTAAATTTAATTGGTATTGGTAATTTGTATTTTAGAAATAGAAGTATTAATCAATTAAACATTTTATGTTTTTCGGCATTTATATTATTGTCATTTAATCCATTTTATTTTTTTGATGTTGGTTTTCAATTAAGTTATTGGGCAATGTTTGGTTTAATTTATTTACAACCAAAACTACAATCAATTTATTTGCCTAAAAATTATCTGTTTAAAAATTTAATTAATAATGTTTACAGTTCAATTTCTGCAACACTAACAACTGTACCTATAACTTTATATTTTTTCCATCAATTTCCTTTATGGTTTATAGTTTGCAATATTGTTATTATACCCTTAACTTCTATTTTACTCATTTTATGTGTAATTTATTTATTAAACATTAAAATATCTGCAGTTTTAATTACGTTTTTACTTAATGGCATAATCTATTTTATTAACTTGTTTGATAGAAATAGTATATTAGATTTAATTGACTTTAAACTTTATGATATGTTATTTTTAACAATTTGCTTAATACTATTAAATGAATTAATTAAAAATAAAAAATTTATTACAGTGGTGTGTTTAAGTTTTTTAATAATCTCATGGCAATTAATTAATTTATTTTCAGTTCACTTTTCTAAAAGTTTAAATTTAATTACGGTGTACCAAATTCCTAATCAATCTACTTTATTAGTTAAAGTAGGTAATAATGTTAGTTACAATCAAATAGATACAAATAAATTTAATTATCATATAAAGCCACATTTAACTACTTTTAATTATTCAAAAACAACTATAAAACCATTTAATTATGTTAAAACAAATAAAGATCAAATAGTTGTTTTATCTCAAAAAAATAAAATTCCTATTGTAGATTATAATAAAATCACAATTTTAATTCTACAAAATAATTTTATGCTAAATGAACAAAATTTGAATAAATTTAAAAACATTAAACAGGTTATTATAGATGGTAGTGTAAACTTTTATAACAGTTTACAAATTGAAAAATTATGTCGTAAATTTGACATAAGTTTATATTCTACAAAAACACAAGGGGCATTTTTAAAACAGTTTTAATGAAGTTAAGAATTGGAGATAAAGTTAGGTTGTTAAATGAAGTAGGGGAGGGTGTAGTTTCTCGAATTAAAGATCAATCGTCAGTTTATGTTGAAATGCAAGATGGATTTGAGATACCTTTTCTTATAAAACAATTGGTTCCTATACATACAGAATTAATATTAAACAAAGACGCTGAAAACATTGAACTTAATACCGAAGCACAATTAAACGATGCAATTTATTTTATTATTGAGCCTGACCATGATTTACAATCATTAATAAGCGATTATAAAATATATTTGTTTAATGCATCGTCGTTTAATGTTGTATTTACTTATTCAATTAAAGATGATGCTTATTTCCAAACATTAAAACACGGTGAGGTTGGCGCATATCAAAAAATTGCACTTAAAAATGTAAAGCTAAAATATTTTGAAGAATTTAATTTTCATAAAATAGAATGTTTGTTTTATAAAAATTCACATTATAAAGCTCAGCTTCCAGTTTCAGTTGTGTTAAATGTTTCACCAAAAATTTTAGCAAAATCTAACAAAGTAAAGCACGATGAATTTAAACATTTTGTTTATGCTTTTTTATTAAAAGAAGACTTTATGTTTAAAGAAGAAATTGTACAAGAACTTAGTTTAATTGAAATTGCTAAACTCGAAGCAATTAAAGAATTTAAAACTAAAAGTAAAGTATCTAAATCTAATAAAGAGTATTTAAAGTCGTTAGAAATTGAAGTTGATTTACATATTGAAGAATTAGTTGAAAATATTAATGGATTAAGTAATTTTGAAATGTTAAACATACAAATTGAAAAATTTGATAAAACAATGGATAATGCATTTGAAAATAATACTAAAAAAATAATATTTATACATGGCATAGGAAATGGCCGATTAAAAGCAGAAATTACAAACAGATTAAAACATATAAAAGGCATAACTTTTCACGATGCTTCGCATAAAGAATATGGTTTTGGTGCCACACAAGTAAATATATTATGATACCTTTTTCACCCCCAAGAATTGACGATAAAATTTGTAATGAAGTTGTTGCAGCTTTAAAAAGTGGATGGATAACTACAGGGCCGCGAACTAAATTATTTGAAAAAAAAATTACAGAATATTGTGGCAACAAAGCTACGTTATGTTTAAACTCAGCAACTGCTGGTTTAGAAATAATTTTACGATGGTTTGGCGTAACCGAAGGCGATGAAGTAATTTTACCAGCTTACACATATAGCGCAACTGCTAATGTTATAATTCATTGTGGTGCAACGCCAGTATTTGTTGATGTTAACTCATTTGATTTTAATATTAACGTTAACGCAATAGAGCGCGCAATTACTAACAAAACAAAAGTAATAATGCCTGTAGATTTTGCAGGAATGCCTTGCGATTACAACGAAATTAATACTTTAGTTGAAAAATATAAATCCAAATTTAACGCAGTAACCAATGTTCAAAAAACACTTAATCGAATTTTAGTGTTAAGCGATTCTGCCCATTCATTTGGTGCAACCTATAAAAATAAAAAAGCTGGTACTTTAACTGATGTAAGTGTTTTTTCTTTTCATGCAGTTAAAAATTTAACAACAGCAGAAGGGGGAGCAATTGCATTAAATTTACCCGAGCCATTTAATAATGAAGAAATTTACAACTATTTATGTATTAAAACATTGCATGGTCAAAACAAAGATGCACTTGCTAAAACACAAAAAGGAAATTGGAAATATGATATAATTGAAGCTGGTTATAAATGTAATATGACAGATTTGTGTGCTGCAATTGGTTTAATTGAATTAGAAAGATATGATAATGACACTTTAGTTAAACGAAAACATATTGTTAACTCTTACAATAAACTTCTTGGTAATGATGAAAGATTTGAATTGCCAATTTTAAATAATGAAACAAAAGAAAGTTGTTACCATTTATATCCACTTAGAATTAAAAATATAACCGAAGAACAAAGAGATAAAATAATGCAATTGATTTTTGATAAAGATGTTAGTGTTAATGTACATTTTATTCCTGTGCCTTGTATGAGTTTTTATAAAAATTTAGGATATAAAATTTCTAATTATCCTACAACATATAATAATTTTAGTAGAGAAATTACATTGCCTGTGTTTTACAATTTAACTGAAATACAAATTAATACCATTGTAAATGCTGTTTTACACGCGGTTAATACAGTATGTTAAAAAGAGTTTTTGATATAGTTTGTTCGTTTATAGGATTAGTTTTGCTTTTACCTGTATTTGTTATTATTTACTTTTTAATCATTTTCGAATCAAGAGGTGGAGCATTTTTCCTTCAATCTCGTGTTGGTAAAAATGATAAAGATTTTAAATTATTTAAATTTAGAACTATGTATTTAAATTCTGATAAAAAAGGATTACTAACAGTTGGCGGAAGGGACCCTAGAATAACAAAAGTTGGATATAGTTTAAGAAAATATAAATTAGATGAATTGCCTCAATTACTTAATGTATTTTTAGGATCAATGAGTTTGGTTGGCCCTAGACCAGAAGTAAGAAAGTATGTTGATTTGTATAATGAATCACAAAAAAAAATATTATTAGTAAAACCTGGATTAACTGATTATGCCAGTTTAGAGTATTTTGAAGAAAATGAATTATTAGCCAAATCAAAAGACCCTGAAAAAACCTATATTAATGAAGTTATGCCGGCAAAATTAAAATTAAACGAAAAATACATTTTAGAGGCCGGTTTATTTACAGATATTAAAATTATTTTTAATACTATTAAAAGAATATTTAAAAATTAAATTATTCCAACATCTTTTAATTTTAACCAACCTTCATTTCCGTTTTCTAATTTAATTAAAACCCAATCTCCATTACTTTCTACTACTTTAACCTTGGTTCCTTCGTGTAATGTGAATTTATTTGTTGCAACAGTGTTAGGTTCGTTAGTTACATTAACTTGTGCTGATAAAATAATTGCAAATTTATTTTCAATTTTAGAATTTAAAGCAGCATATCCTAAAAAGTAAGTTATAAAAAATGATATTAAAAAGAAAGAAGCAATTATAAATGAAATGCGTTTAAAAGCAGTACTGTTAAAGTTATAAAATAAAAAGTAAACAAGTAAAGACAGAGCTATAAATAATATAGTTAACCAAGCCCACGAAGTTGTAGAAATACTTTGCAAAACATTTGTTTTTACTGCATTTATAAAAAAATTTTCTTTAGTTTCAATTTTATCAATTGTTTGTGAATTTGCAATACCTAAATTAATACGAATATCTTCATCGTTAGGGTTTATTTTTCTTGCTAATTCATAATAATAAATTGCTTTTCCTAAATTTTTATTTCTAAAATATGAATTGCCTGTATTATAATACAATTCAGATGATTTAAACCCTTCGTTAATTAATTGCTCATATTTTTCAATTGCTAATTTGTAATTTTTATTATCATATGCTTTTTCCGCTTCAATTACAATAGGGTTAGCATTAATTAAATTAAGCAAACAAATAAATAATATGGTTAGTTTTATTTTCATTATGCTTTTTTATTAATTTGTTCTTCTATACTTGTAATTATATTAATAGCATTTTGGTAAACCTCAGGTAAATTGCCACTTACCGCACCAGGTGCAAATTTTACATACTCACAAGCCTCTAAAATTTTAATTAAACTAGATATACTATTTTCATTTACTTTTTTAGTTATTAAAATTTGTTGAATATTATCTCTTGTATTATCTACAGCACTTATACCTAATTTATTATTTAAATAATTATTTAAAGCAAATAAAATTTCGGTATAAAACTCATCTTTATTATTCTGAGTCATTTTCTTTTCTGCGCTTATTAATTGTTTTTTTGCAAGTTTTACAGCTTTACGCTCTTTTACTAATGCTAAATTGCTATTGTTTTTAATGTACGTTTTTCTAATTACAATAGATGTTATGAATATTATTAAACAAATTAAAATTATACTAATATGAGCAAATGAATTAAAAAACTCATTATTTTCTTTCGCTAAAGTAATTTTTCCTTTTTTAATGTATCTAATGTCGTTTTGAGTTTCTTTAACTTGATTAACAGGATTATAAACTGTAGCATTTAAAGAATTAGCATCTGCAGGTAATACAACAATATTAATTGGATTTGCTTTTATGGTATTATATTTTTTTGTTTCTAAACTAAAATAACTAAACTCTATATTGTTTAAACTATAAGTTCCTTCATCCCTTGGAATTATTAAATAATCAAAAGTTTTTGTATTGCCATTTTCAGTTATTTTTGGGTCGTAACTTTCAAAACTTTCTGGGAGTTGAGGTTTAGGAATATCAACTAATTTCAAATTTCCATTACCAGAAACAATAAGTTTTAAGTTAAAAGCATCATTAGCTTTAACTTCTGTTCTGCTTGCTTCTACTTTAAAATTAAAATTACCAACTGCTCCATTATACGAGGCTGGTTTTCCTTCGTTTGGTAAATCAATTACTTCAATATTAACTGGTTTACTTTTTGTTTTAACAGGTACATCTTCATAACCGCCACCGCCAAAAAATTGTTCCCAAATATTTTTAGGCTTTGCATTAGTTTGTTTTCTTACCACAACATCAACTTCAGTTATATCAATATTTAATTTTCCTGCCTTATTTGCAGTGCAAACAGTTTTTAAAAGATCATATGTGAAATATCTTACACCATCTAAATTTTCTTGCATTACTTGGCCTTGATTATTAATTTCTTGATTTTGAACAAAAAATCCATTATAACTTGGTGGTTCAAATTTTTGAAAACCTACAATTTGATGACGAGAATATATTTTTTGACTAATTGTTACTTGCTCTCCAACTATACATTTAGCTTTACTTATAGTTGTTTTAATAAATACATCAGCACCATCTGCTTTTGAAGTATTGCCATCTGTTTTATTGTTGGTTGTTGATGTTGCACCTTTTAAACATTCAATGGTAATAGCTTCAGTTTCTAGTTTTTGATTTCCAACTGTTACAATTGCTGATGGTATAATTAATTTACCTTCTTTTTTAGCAGCTAAGTACCAAGATAAGGTTAATTGTGAAGAAACAACTCCATTAACATATTGTGTGCTTTGGCTTTGGTTTGGCCCTCCAACAACATCAAAATCTTTAAAGTTTGGTGGCGTATAACTATTTGCATTTGTTTTAATTATTATAACATATTCAAAAGGTGTACCAACTTGCACTTGTTTTGAGCTAACTTGTGCTTCTACAATTTGAGATTTTAAACTGTAAAAGCCGAAAATAAATAAAATATAAAGTATAATTTTTTTCATTTTTATTAATTTACCAATCTTTTTCAGGTTTTGCTTTTAAAGCATCTTCTTGTTTTTGTTTTCTCTTATTTTGTAATTTTTGTTCTTTATGCATTAAAGCTTTTAATAATTGTTCAGCTTGTTCTTTATTCATTTGCCCTTGTTGAGGCTGAGCATTATTTTGTTTTTGATCTTTATTTTCTTTATCCTCTTCTTTTTTATTTTGTTGTTGGTTATTTTGTCCACCGCCACCATTTTTTTGTTTAGGAGGTCTGTTTTTTAAAGCGTAAGCTAAATTATATCTCGTTTCTTCATCTTTAGGGTTTAATTTTAAAGATTTTTTATAAGCATTAATTGCTTCTTCGTATTTTTTTTGTTGTAAATAACAATTACCAATGTTGTGCCATATCTGATGTAAAGTGTCTTTATTAGAAATAGCATTTGCAACTTGAGCGTAATTGTTTGCAGCTTCATCTAATAACATGTTTGCCATAGAATCTGGCGTAATTTTTGATTTTAATGATGGGTCTGGTTTAGACTTTTTAAGTGCATTTGCAATTTTATACTGTGTGTTTCCTAAATTGTATTTTGCTTTTGCATTCATTGGATTTTCTTTCAACGATTCTTTATACCTTAATTCTGCTACAGTATAACTACTATCGTAATAATGTTTATTGCCTTCATAAATTAATTTAGAGTCGTTTTGAGCATTAGAAATAAATGAAATTGCGATTAATAGAATTGTTGTAATGTTTTTTTGCCCAAATAAATTTAATTTTTTAAGCCATTCACTTACCCTTTCTGATATTAAAAATTCAATTAAAAATAATAATAAACTTAAAGCTAAAAACCATTGAAATTGATCTTCATAATCTGTGTACATTTTGTTTTCTATTTGACTTTTTTCTAATTGAGATATTTTATCAAATACCGCACTTAATCCTATATCTGCTTGGCTCGCTTGAACATAAACCCCATTTGCAGCGGCAGCAATTTCTTTTAATGCTGCTGGGTTTAATTTTGTTACAACAGTTTGCCCACTTTTATCTTTTCTATAACCTTTAATTACACCATCTTCTACCAAAGGAATAGGAACACCGTTTAAGCTTCCAACCCCAATAGTATTTATCATTATCCCTTTATCATAAGCTTCTTTTGCTTTTTCTATAGCTTCTGGTTCATGATCCTCACCATCAGAAATAATTATAATAGCTCTATTTTTACCTTCGTCGCTCGAAAATGATTCAGATGCTTTTTCAATTGCTGCAGCTAAATTTGTTCCTTGAACGGGTACTATACCTGGATTAATTGATTGTAAAAATAATTTAGCTGCAGAATAATCTGTTGTAATAGGTAATTGCACATAAGCTTCGCCTGCAAAAACAACCAATCCTAATCTATCGCCTTGTAAATTATCAATCATTTTTTCTAATGCATATTTAGCACGTGTTAATCTGTTTGGGCTTAAGTCTTGCGCCAACATACTATTACTCACATCTAAACAAACAATTATATCTGCGCCTTCTCTTTTAACTTCGGTAAGTTTGCTGCCTGTTTGTAAATTACACATTGCAATTATTAAAGATGCAAAAGCCAAACAAAATAAAATTACTTTAATAGTTTGTTTTCGTTTACTAATATATGGTGTTAAATAATTTATTAAAGTTAAGTCACCTAATAATTTTAATTTTTTCTTTTTATTTAGTTTATAAATAAAAAATAAAGAAAGAAAAATTGGTAATGCAATTAATCCATAAAAAAACAATATGTTTTGAAATTTATACATTAAGGTACATTTTTAAATAGTGTAAATTTTAATATAAATTCTACAAAAAGTAAAATTGCTGCAGCAATTACTAGTGGTAAAAAATGTTCTGATTTGTTTGTAAAACTTTTTTCGCTAATAATGGTTTTTTCCATTTTATCAATTTCACCATAGGTTTCTTGTAAACTAACCTTATCTGTTGCTCTAAAATATTTACCACCTGTTTGATTGCTAATTTCTTTCATTACATCTTCATCAATATCAACATCTACATAATCGTATTCGTATTCGCCTGGAGCATACATTCCAACAGGTTGTAATGCTTTACCTTTTGAGCCAATACCAATGCAATACACCCTTAAACCATAAGTTTTAGCTAATTCGCCGGCAGTAAGAGGCGATACTTCTCCTGCATTACTTTTTCCATCGCTAATTAAAACTATAACTTTACTTTTTGCTTTACTATCTTTAATTCTACTAACTGCAGTTGCTAAACCAAGCCCAATTGCAGTTCCATTATCTAACGAACCTGCTTTAATTTGAGGAAACATGTTTTTTAGTACTTTATGGTCTGTTGTTAATGGACATTGTGTAAATGCTTCTCCTCCAAACAAAACCATACCTATTCTGTCGTTTGGGCGAGAATCAATAAAATCTAACATAACATCTTTTGCAACTTCAAACCTATTGGGTTTAAAATCTTTTGCAAGCATTGATAACGAAACATCCATTGTTAAAACAATATCAATTCCTTCTTTTTTATTGTCTTTCCAACTAGATCTACTTTGTGGTCTTGCAATTGCTAATATAATAAGTGTAATTGAAAATAATCTTAATAAAAACAGTATGTGTCTTAATTTTGCTTTTTTGGTTGATGAGATTGATTTTATTAATTGAAATGATGAAAAATTAAATTCGCCTTGTTGTTTTTTAAGTTTTAATAAATACCACAACAACATAATTGGTATTATTAACAAAAGCCAAAACCAATGTTTTTCTGCAAATTGAATATCTTTAAAGTAGCTTAACATTAAGTGTTTGTATTTTGTTTTTCGGTAATAATTTCTCGTTTAGTTCCATTTACAAATTCAAAAGCATTTAAAAGAATTTGTTCGTTTTGTTGTTCAACGGGTGTCATTTTTGCAAACTTTACTAAGTCAGAAAATTGTAAAATTTGTTGTAATTTTTCTTTACTTAAATTGTCAATTACTTGACTTTTCATTGCAAACATTATTTCATCAGTTGTACTTTCAAGTGCAGGTACTTCGTATCTATCTTCCAAATATAATCTTATGGTGTCTGCAATTTGCGAGTAGTACTCTTTAGATTTGCCTTCTGTCCATATTTTTTCTGATTTTATTTTTTCTAAAGCTTCTAATGCTTTAATATGTGCAGGTATTTTTGGACCTTCTTCTATTACAACAATTGGTTTTTTATTTTTTCGGATGTATCTGTAAATTAATATTAAAGTACAAATGGCAATTAAAATAAGGCTTCCAGCAATTATATGATTTTTATACCAAATCCAATTAAACTCTTCAGTAAATAAAGGTTTTATGTCTTTTGTTTTAGTTAAACTACTGTCGGTTGGTACCGTATGTACTTCTAACATAAGAGTAGGGGTTAAGTGCAAATTTGTTGTATCATTATTTACTTTAAACTTAAATGCTGGTATAACTTGGTAACCGCTATCAAAAGGACTAATAATAAATTGTTGATGCATTTGAATTCTACCAGGATTTGTTTTATCTGGTATTGTTGTATCTATTGCACTAACACTTACTACATCAATGTTTTCGGTTATAGTATCGCCAATTTGTGGCCATTCAATATTTAATTTTGGTGTAATGTTTGCATCATACATTACATATAGGTGTAGTTTTACTTGTTCGCCAATTCTAATTTTTGTTGAATCTAAAACAGCATTAACTGTTACACTTTGTGCATTTATTTTTAAAACAATAAAATATAAAATAACTATGTATTTGAATATTCTTTTCATTAACGCTTTTTAAATAAATTCATTAAAGGTTTAATATAACTTTCTCCTGTATAAATGTTTGTAGTATCAACGCCACTTCTACTAAAAATATCTTTTAATTCTGCGTCAAATTTTAATTGAGTTACTTTAAATTCTTTTTGAAAATTTTTACTACTGCTATCAACCCACAAAATCTCTCCTGTTTCATTATCTTTTAACTTAATTAAACCAATTTCTGGGATATGTTGTTCTGTTTTATCAATTACTCTTAACGTAACAACATCATGTTTTTTATTAGCAATTTTTAAAGCATCTTTATAATTTACTTTAGAGTAAAAATCACTTAATAAAAAAACAATACTTCGTTTTTTAATAACATTTGTAAGGTATTTTAATGGAACTTCAATATCAGTTTTAGTGCTTTTTGGTTTAAACTCAATTAATTCTCTAATAATTCTAAGCACATGTGATTTTCCTTTTTTTGGTGGAATAAATTTTTCTATTTTATCTGAAAAGAAAATTATACCAATTTTATCGTTGTTGGTTGATGCTGAAAAAGCAATAACAGCGCACAGTTCGGTAATTAAATCTTTTTTTAATTGTTTATTTGTTCCAAACAAACCGCTTGCGCTAACATCAACTAGTAATACAACGCTTAATTCTCTTTCTTCTTCAAAAACTTTTACAAAAGGTGTGTTAAATCTTGCAGTAACATTCCAATCAATAGTTCTTACATCATCTCCTGGTGTATATTCTCTAACTTCAGAAAAAGCCATACCACGCCCTTTAAAAGCACTATGGTATTCGCCAGAAAAAATTTGACTACTTAAACCACGGGTTTTAATTTCTATTTTTCTAACTTTTTTAAGAAGTTCTACAGTATCCATTTTAATAAACTTAAACGATTTTAATTAATCTGGTTTTAAAAATTAAGGAACTTCTACTGTGTTTAAAATTTCTGTAATAATTTGTTCTGATGTTATGTTTTCTGCTTCTGCCTCGTAGGTTAATCCAACTCTATGGCGCATAACATCTAAACAAACTGCGCGAACATCTTCTGGAATTACATAACCTCTTCGTTTTATAAATGCATATGCTTTTGAAGCTAATGCTAAATTTATACTTGCACGTGGCGAACCACCATAAGAAATTAAACCAGAAAATTTATCTAATTTATATTCTTTAGGAAAACGTGTTGCAAAAACAATATCTACAATGTATTTTTCAATTTTTTCATCCATGTAAACATCTTTAACTACACTACGTGCTTTTATAATATCATCTGGTTTTAAAATTGAATTTGGTTTTGGCATTCCGGCAGAGGCAAGATTAGATTGAATAATTTTTCTTTCATCTTCTTTTGTTGGATAACCAATTACTACCTTTAACATAAAGCGATCCATTTGTGCTTCGGGTAAAGGATAAGTTCCCTCTTGTTCAACTGGGTTTTGTGTTGCTAAAACTAAAAACGGATTTGGTAATTTAAAAGTTTCTTCGCCTATTGTTACTTGTTTTTCTTGCATAGCTTCAAGTAAAGCAGATTGTACTTTTGCAGGAGCGCGATTAATTTCGTCGGCTAATACAAAGTTTGCAAAAATAGGCCCTTTTCTAATTGAAAAAGCTTCTTGTTTTTGATTGTATATTTGAGTACCTATAACGTCGGCTGGTAATAAATCAGGAGTAAATTGAACTCTACTAAATTGTGCATCAATACATTTTGCTAATGTGTTTATTGCAAGTGTTTTTGCTAACCCCGGTACACCTTCTAATAAAATGTGTCCATTGCTTAAAAGCCCAATAAGTAATCGTTCAACCATTTGTTTTTGGCCAACAATTACCTTATCCATTTCTAAAGTTAGTAAATCAATAAAAGCACTTTCTTTTTGAATTCTAGCATTAATTTCGTTAATATCTACCATAATTTTTTTGATATAGAATAGCAGGTAAAGATAGATAGGAAGCCAATTTATAGAATTATTATCTCGTTAAAATTTGTTAAGTTTTTCTATAGATTAACATTGATTATGTTTTTTAAAAACCCAGTTTGTTTTTTAAAATTTATATCCAAAAGAGGTTTGCATAAAGTAGGGAGAACCAAAACTAATTTCTGAAATATTAAATATGTTTTTGTAAATGGTGCTTTTTAATCCAAAAAAAATTTGAAACGAAGGAAGTAAATAATTTTTTGTGGTTAAAATAGAATAATTTATTGAGTATAAATTACTATTGTTATAATTCCATATTGATAAACCCATAGAGCAGCCAGAATAAGCCATTATTGGTTTTTTATAATTTCCAAAATAACTATATATTCTCATTCTTATATTATGACGAGTTGATTCATTTGGTCTGTATAATAAAAAGAAATTACTTGCGCTATATTTATCATAAGAATAACCCGCACCCATAAAAAAATTATTTATAACATTAACATCTACTTGAATTTGTGCTGGAGGAGCAGCTATGCCTGTTAAACTAAAAAAGCCAGCATGTAAACCCGCCGAAATAAAAACATTTGTAACCTTTTTATTAACCGTATCGTTTTGTGTTTTTACATTTTCGCATAATATTATAAAACAAAAAACTAAAATTAATTTAGGCATAAATCAAATTTAATAATAAATATTTTGGTTTTTAAATTAAGTTTAAATTTGTGTTATCTAAATAAAACAATTTATGCAACAATTAATAGAATGTGTGCCTAATTTTAGCGAAGGCAATGATTTAAATATTATAAAACAAATAACTAACGAAATTGAAAGTGTAGAAGGTGTAAAACTTTTAAATGTTGACCCAGGTAAAGCCACAAACCGAACAGTAGTTACTTTTGTTGGTACACCAAATGCTGTTGTTGAAGCTGCTTTTTTAGCTATAAAAAAAGCAGGTGAGTTAATTGATATGAGTAAACATAAAGGTGAACATCCACGCATGGGCGCAACTGATGTTTGCCCTTTTATTCCTATTTCAAATATTAGTATGGAAGAAACAGCAGAATATGCTATAAAACTTGCTAATAAAGTAGGTAATGAATTAAACCTTCCTGTTTATTTATATGAAGCAGCACAAGTAAATAAATCTCGTTCAAATTTATCTATAATTAGAAATGGTGAATATGAAGGTTTTTTTAAGAAAATTAAAGAACCACAATGGAAACCTGATTTTGGGCCAGATGAAATGGATGCTAAACGTGGTGCAACAGTAATTGGTGCTCGAGATTTTTTAGTAGCTTATAACATTAATTTAAACACAACCAGTACACGTCGCGCAAACTCTGTTGCTTTTGATGTGCGTGAGGCAGGGCGCGTTATGCGCGAAGGAAATACCTTAACAGGTAAAATAATTTTAAATTCAGATGGTACACCTAAATCAATTCCAGGAAAATTAAAAAGCGTTAAAGCAATTGGATGGTATATACAAGAGTATGGTGTTTGCCAAATATCAATGAACTTAACAAATATTAATGTAACACCTGTTCATATTGCTTTTGATGAAGTTTGTAAAAGCGCAGATTCTAGAGGAATTAGGGTAACAGGAAGCGAGTTAGTAGGTTTAATTCCATTAAAAAGTTTGTTAGATGCTGGAAAATATTTTTTACAAAAACAACAGCGAAGTATTGGTGTAAGTGAAGAGGAATTAATAAAAATTGCTGTAAAGTCTTTAGGTTTAGATGAGTTAACTCCATTTAACCCTAACGAAAGAATTATAGAGTATTTACTTAACACAAAAGAAAACACACCATTAATTAATTTAAATTTACGCCAGTTTGCAAATGAAACTGCAAGCGAAAGCCCTGCCCCTGGTGGCGGTAGTATAAGTGCTTATGTGGCTAGTTTAGGTGTAAGTTTAGCAACAATGGTAGCTAATTTAAGTTCACATAAAAAAGGTTGGGATGAAAGATGGGAAGAGTTTAGTGTTTGGGCAGTTAAAGGTCAGCAAATTAAAGACCAATTATTAAAATTAGTTGATGAAGACACAAATTCGTTTAATAAAATAATGGAAGCTTTTGCCTTACCAAAATCAACAGATGAAGAGAAAAAATTAAGAAATGAAGCAATTCAATCTGCCACAAAATACGCAATAGAAGTGCCGTTTAAAGTAATGGAATTAAGCTACGAAAGTATTTTAATTGCTAAAGAAATGGTTCTAATAGGAAACCCTAATAGTATAACTGATGCTGGAGTAGGGGCTTTATGTGCAAGAACAGCTGTAATTGGTGCATTTATGAATGTAAGAATTAACTCAAGTGGCTTAAATGATAAATCATTTGTAAACGAAATTGTTGCAAAGGGCAAAGTAATTGAAGAAAACACGCAACAAATAGAAAAAGATGTTATTGAGATAATAAATAAACATATTTCATTATAAATTTTTAGTTGATTTTAATCACATAACAAACCTTGTGTAAAGTTTTTAGTTTCTGATAATCAAATTGTTATAAAAAATATTGGATAGTATTTAAGTAGTATTTAAACAATCCATATAAATATTGATTTGCTACAACAAAAAATACTTTTATATTTGACAAAAATTAATAAAAATAAACAAAAATTATGAAAAAATTGATTACCCTAGCAGTTGCAGCAATTATGATTGCTACAACCTCATGTACTAACAAAATCTTAACAAATTCAAAAAACACAGTTCAATTTCCTGGGATGACTGTAACACGCGCTGATTACAAATTATCAAAAGATGTTACAGCTGAAGTTGAAGTTAAAGAATTTAAAACTTTAGGTGGTTACATTCGTACTGCGAAAACTACTGGCGAAGAAAAAAGAAAATTACGTCAAGGTATTGTTTCTGGTTATGGTTTAGATAAAGCATCTCAAATTGCTGTTTACCGTATGTTAGAAGCTAATCCAACTTTTGATTACTTAACAAACATTCGTGTTGAAAAAGAATTTACTCGTAAATGGTTATTATTCTTTACTAAATACAACACTAAAGTTAAAGTAACTGCTAAAGGTATTACTTTAAATACTGAGAAATAAGAATTATTAATTAATAAAAACGATTTTAAAAAATGAAAGTATTTAAATTAATCGTCGCTTCTGCCGCATTAACACTGTTTGTTTCTTCTTGTGGAGTAACAGTGGACAGAAAAGACATCAAACATATGCCTATTAGGTTTAAACCATTAAAAAGAAATGAGTTTACATTAGTTGGTAATTTAGAAAATTCAGTTACAATAACTGGTAAAAACGGAGTTCCTGATAAAGCATTTACTAAAAATGAAAAGCAAGGTTTATTAACTTCAAGAGATGCAAACGAGGTAATGTATTTTTCACCAGGCGCTAACGAAGCAATTACTGGTTCGTTATATGAAAACGTTTTGTTTAACAACGTGTTTGGGCCTGGAACAACATACCTACAACGTAATCCAATTTTTGGAGCATTAGCATTGTTTAAGAAAAATGTAGCCCCTAAAGATTATGGAATGAATTTAGCTTATTACGAGTTAACTAAAAAATACCCAGACGTTGATTATTTTATTAACGTTAGATTTGATAGAAAATTAACAGTTAAAGGAAAATCTTTTAGCGAATTAATTGTTGTAAAAGCAGATGGAATAAAATTAATCACAGATTAATAATTTGTTTTAATTAATAAAAAAAGCGCAAATAATTTTGCGCTTTTTTTGTTTATATACAATTCGTTTATATTATTACTATAATAAATATTATAACCAATTATTAAAAATATTTAACCACTTGTTTTAAAAAACTTATTTTTAAAAGTATTAATGCTAAATTAGTACTAGTTAATGAAAAAAATAAAATTTTTATTCTTATTAATTTTATTTGCTTTTACAAATTATGTAAAAACACAGCAATATTTTTTTAAAAATTATTCTGCCGAAAGTGGTTTGCCATTTGTACAAGTTTTTTGCTTGTTTCAAGATCATTATGGCTATTTATGGAGTGGAGGTTATGGCGGATTAAGTAGGTTTGACGGAAAAACATTTAAAAATTTCACAAAAAAAGATGGACTTACTGATAATTATGTAAATGCAATTTGCGAAGATGATAGTAATTATTTATACATAGCAACAAATAAAGGAATAAATGTTTTTAAAAACAGTTGCCCTCTTACAAAAAAACAATCAATTAATTTAAATGGGTTAGCTGTAACAGCAATTAAAAATGCTAACAATAATTTGTTGTATGTTGGAACAAATAAAGGTTTATATAAACTCGAAAAAAACAAAATAATTCATATTGTTCAAATTGGTAAACGCAAAATTAATTGCATTTATAAGCATATAAATAATGAAATTTATATTGGTACAGATAATGGTTTGTTTGTAATAAGAGAAAACATTATTAAGAATTATACAATTTTAAATGGATTGGCTTCAAATCATATTAATTGTATTTCAAATATCAAAAACAACATTGTAATAGGTACAACAAAAGGTTTAACAGTTTTAAACTCTAATTTTCAAAACCCAGTAACTTATAAAATAGAAAATGGATTAATAGATGAAAACATTAAAACTTTATTATATGATGATGAAAAATTATGGATAGGTTCAAACACAGGTTTAATTTATTTAAAAGACAATCAATTTTATTTCACAGATATATATAACGATAACAACTCTAATTACATAAGATGTTTAATTAAAGGAAAAGAAAACAATATTTGGATTGGTACACATACCGGTATTTTTAAATACCGCGATAATTCTTTTGTGTCATTTGATAAATACAGTGGGCCAGGTAATGCTTTTGTGTATGGTATTACAAAAGACAAACAAAATTCATTGTGGTTTTGTACCGAAAATAATGGGATTTATAGTTATTCTAATTCTTATTTTAAACGATACGGTTTAAGTGATGGTTTAGTAAGTAATGTTTGCCGATCTGTAGTTAAAATAGACTCTAGTAAACTTTTATTTGGATTTGATAATGGGTTGATGTTATATGAAAATAATAAATTTAAAAAAATAAATATAGATTTAGGGGTTAAAGGCCCTTTTGATTTTTCATATAAAGCTAAAGATGCTTCTATTTATGTTGGATGTTACAATGGTATTTTAAAATTAATATTTTCTAAAAATACAATACAATCACATCTATATAAATATAGTACTAAAGATGGTTTTAATGCCTATGGTTTTGCCGAAGATAACAGTGGTAAATTATGGATTGGTACATATGGATATGGAATGTTTACAATTTTAAATGATAGTATAAAAAACATTAATAAAGAAATGAATACGTCTGAAGAAAATTTCTTTTCAAATGAAATTATTTATAATACACTTTTTGCTGGCACATTATCAGGTTTGGCTGTTTATGATATTAATACTAAAAAACTAAAGTATATTACCGAGGCCGATGGGTTAAATTCTGATTTAATTTATTCACTTAAAATTACACGAAATAAAAAATATTTATGGATAGGAACTAATCAAGGAATTAATACCCTTAACCTTGATAAATATTTTAATAGTAATAAAATAGAAATTAAATCTTATGGCAAAGAAGAAGGATTTACTGGTGTTGAATGTAATTCAGGTGGAATTTACGAAGAAACTAATGGTGCTGTTTGGTTTGGTACAGTAAGTGGTGTTGTTAAACACGATCCGTTTTCTATTAAAACAAATACTTTACAAAATACAACTCTAATTCAACAAATTCAACTTAATTCAATAGATACAATTGTAAAGTCTGGCGTTAAACTTCCATATTCGTACAATAACATAACATTTCAATATCGAGGAATTTGTTTAACCAATCCTCTTAAAGTAAAGTATATAAAAAAGCTAGAAGGTTTAGATAAAAATTGGAGTTTGCCAAGCGATGAAGATTATAGTAAATATATTAATTTACCTGCAGGTAAATATATTTTTAAGGTTAAATCTTCTAATAACGAAGGGCAATGGAACGATTATGAAACAGCTTTTGAATTTGAAATTAAAAAACCTTTTTATTTAACGTATTGGTTTTTTATTATTTGTATTTTATTTTTAACTATTATCGTAATTGTTATTTTTCAAATAAGGGTTGCTCGAATTAAAAAAATTCAGAAACTCGATTTTGAAAGAAAAGTAGAAATGAGTAAAGTAGAACTTAAAGCGCTCCGTTCTCAAATGAATCCACATTTTGTTTTTAATTCTCTTAACTCTATTCAACATTATATTTATAGTAACGAAAGCACTGAAGCAATAAAATATTTAAATAAATTTGCTCGTTTAGTAAGAATAATATTAAACAATAGCGAAAAACCTACTGTAACAATTGAAGAAGATTTAGAAGCTTTAAAATTATATTTAGAACTAGAACAAATGCGTTTTGAAGGTAAATTCGAATATGAAATTATTGTAGATAAAAACGTTGACACAGATTACGACATTATGCCTCCTTTATTAATGCAACCATATGTGGAAAATGCAATTTTACATGGTTTAAATCCTTTAAATTATAAAGGTAAATTAACAATACAATTAACTGTTAAAGAAAACATTTTAGTTTGTACTATTATTGATAATGGAATTGGTAGAGAAAAAGCAAGAGCAATAACACACAGTATTCCAGGTAAAAAACATAAATCTTTTGGTATGAAAATTACAGAAGATAGATTACGAATTTTAAATGAATTGAATAATTCAACTTTAAGCGTTAATATTATAGATTTAAAAGATAATAAAGGAAATCCAACAGGAACAAAAGTAGATTTATTTGTACCATTAAATAGTTAAATTATGATCATTAAAACATTAATTATTGAAGACGAATCAAAAAGCCGTAGCATGTTAGTTACAATGATTCAAAAACTAAACACAAATTTACAAGTAGTTGGCGAAGCCACCGGAGTTAAAGATGGTGTTGAGAAAATTAAAAGTTTAAAACCCGATTTGGTTTTTTTAGATGTAAGTATGCCTGATGGAACTGGTTTTGATTTGTTAGAACAAGTTCAAGGTCAAAAATTTGAATTAATTTTTGCAACAGCTAGCGATCAACATGCAATAAAAGCAATAAAGTATAGTGCATGCGATTATTTGTTAAAGCCAATTGATATTGAAGAATTAAAAAGTGCAATTGATAAAGTTACATTAAAGAAAAACGAAGGTCCAAATATGGATAATCTTAATTTTTTAATTCAACACCTTAAAAAGGCTGATGATAATTTTCAAAAAATTACCTTACCAACGGGCAATGCTTACGAAATAGTTTCGATAAAAGATATTGTAAGATGTGAAGCTGATGCAAGTTATACAACCTTTTATTTAATTGATAAAAGAAAAATTTTAGTAAGTTTTGGATTAAAACATTATGAAGAACTTTTACCTTCTAATGATTTTATTAGAGTTCATCACCAGCATTTATTAAATATGAATCATGTAATAAGATACTTAAAAGAAGATGGTGGATACGCAATAATGGTTGATGGTTCAAAAATAGAATTATCACGCCGTAAAAAAGATCACTTTTTAGAAAGATTAGGTAACAAATAAATCTTCAATTAATAAAGTAACTGCACATATCCTTTAAATTGTCTGCCTTCTGTATCATTAAGATACAATATATAAAAATAGGTTCCTGTTGGTAATTTCGATTGCCCTAATGCTCCTTTTGAATTTGGAACACCATCCCAATCATTTTTATAATTTTTCATTTTATAAACTTCATTTCCCCACCTATTAAATACTTGTAATTCTGCATTTGGAAAATATTCTAAATTTTTAATTGTAAAGTATGGGTTATGTAAATCGCCATTTGGTGTAAATACTTCAGGTATTTCAATATCTGTAATCTTCACAATAACTATAACATCACTTGTATCCGTACATATTCCATTAGAAACTATTAACTGTACCGTATAAGACCCTGGATTGTTATATGTGTTATTAGGTGTATTAATATTAGAACTATTTCCATCTCCAAATGTCCACGCTACATTACTGCCAGGTGTTAACCCTGTTGATGTGTTAGTAAAATTAACTAATAGTGGTACACCACCGTTTAATGTAGAGCTTGAGATAGCCGCATTAATATTAAAATAGTTTGCAACAATAGGAGTTACTGAACTTGTACAACCATTTGAGCTTCCTTGTGCATAAAAGGTGTATGTACCAAACGAACCAAAAGAAGGAGTAAAAGTATTTGAATTTACTAATAATGTATTTGTTAATGCAGCTTCATCATACCAGTTTACTTGTACACCGCTTCCAAAATTTGCAAATAATACTACGTTTGAACCTACACATGTATTTCCTCCATTACTTGAAATTAAATTTGGTGTTGTATTTATGTTAACTTGTGTTGTTGTTGTACTAGGGCAATTATTATTATCTACAACTGTTACTGTATAAATTCCTGCCATATTACTTGTTACATTAGATAGGATTGGATTTTGTATGTTTGAAGTAAATGAAGCAGGTCCTATCCAGTTATAACTAACTCCAGTTGTAACTGATAAATTAACAGTGTTTGTAGTACATATTACACCAATGTTTGAAACGCTTGCTGTTGCTGGGGTTAAACTATAAATAAAAACAGATACAACTCCTGTATTATTACAACCATTAACATCTGAAACAGTTATACTATAATTTCCTGCATTACTTGAATTTGCATTTGAAATTGTTTGATTTGGCCCACTTGCTGAGTAACTTGATGGTCCTGTCCAAGAGTATGTCGAAATTCCAGTTCCATTTGCTGATAAGTTAATTGACGCATTTGTACAAACGCTACTATTTAATGCCGCCGCGGTAAATAGGGGTGCGCCTAAAACATTAACTGCAACAATTGTGTTACTACTACAGCCCGTTAATGTATTGGTGACTGTAACTGAATAATTTCCTACATTTAACGTACTACTATTTGCAATACTAGGGTTTTGTAGGAAAGAATTAAAACCGTTTGGTCCAGCCCACACATAATTGTTTCCTCCACTAGCATTTAAATTTATTGGGTTGCCTGTACAAACTCCTGTGTTAGTTGCAAAAGCTACTAAACTTGGATTTGCATTTATTGTAACATTAATGCTCGTATTTCCTGTACAGCCTTGAGCACTAGTTACTGCTAAATTATATAATCCAGAATTTGATACAGTTACTGGATTTATTATTGGATTTTGAATATTTGAATTAAATGAGCTTGGCCCTGTCCATGTATAACTTGCTGCACTACTTGCAAATAAGCTAAAAGTTGAACCAGCACAATATACCGATTGTGATGAACTTGCAATAGGGCTTGGATTATTATTAACCGTAACTGTAACATTTTGTGCAGGTCCACTACAACCAGCAGCTGTAGCAAATACTGAATAAATTCCAGACATTAAATTTGTAGCTGATGGAATAGTTGGATTAGCAATGTTTGCAGTAAAACTATTAGGCCCACTCCAAGTAAAACTTGCACCAGATGAAGATGAACTTGCAAATAAATTAATTGATCCTCCTGCACATAAACTATTTGTTGCTGCACTTGCAGTTGGTGCAGTAGGCGCTCCAGGATTAATAATAGAATAAGGACCAAAGTTAGAAATACAACCTAAATTATCTTTAATTTGAAGGTTGTAAGTTCCGGCTGGTTGATTGCCTAATGTTGCTGTATTTGCAACAATTGCACTTGATGAATTAGTCCATGTATAAGTAAACGGACTTGAGCCTGAAGCTACAATATTTGTGATTGAGCCAGTACTTGCTGAACAATTACTAGGTGATACACTTGGAACAGAAGATAATGTAGGGATATTAAAAACTGTTACATTACTAACAGCTGTATTTGTACAGCCTGTTGTAGCTAAACCATTTACTGTATAACTTGTATTTGTTGTTGGTGTAACAATAATACTTGGCCCACTTGCGCCAGTACTCCAATTGTAAGTGTTTGCACCATTTGCAGTTAATGTTAGATTGTTGTTTGAACATAAAGTTGATGAATTAACAGTAACAGCCGGTTTTGCATTAACACTAACCGTTGTAATTGCTGAATTTTTACAACCATTACTACCTGTGCCTGTAACAGTATAATTTGTTGTTGTTAAAGGTGAAGTTGTAATGCTTGATGAATTAGAGCCTGTACTCCAAGTATAACTAGATGCTCCGCTTGCGCTAATTGTTCCTGTGCTTCCGTTGCATATTGTAGTTGAATTGCTTAAAACTGTAGGTAAACTATTAACTCCTATATTTGTTGTGAAACTTTTTATACAACCAACAGAGTTTGTACCTACAACAGTATAAATGGTTGCAGACACAGGAGTTACTACAATAGAATTTGAATTTGAAGAATTAGACCATGTGTATGTAGATGCTCCACTTGCTGTTAAAGTAGCATTAGATCCCGAACAAATTGTGTTAGATGATGCTGAAATGCTTGTGTTGGGAACTGCATTTACTGTTACAGTTGTTACAGTTGAGTTTACACAGCCTTGTGAACTTGTGCCTGAAAGTGTATAACTTGTAGTTGATGATGGAGAAACATTTATAGTTGTAGTATTTGGTCCGGTATTCCAAGTATAAGTACTTGCACCACTTCCTGTTAGTAAAGTTGTAGCTGTACCACATGTACTTAAAGGACTTCCGCCATTTATTAAAACGCTAGGTAGTGGATTAACAGTTATAAATTTTGTTAATGTTTGTTTGTAACCACAAACACCAGCTGCTATTAAAGTATAATTTATAGAACTACCTGGTGTTGCTAAAAAAGTGTTTGTGTTTACACCACTTGGTAACCATGTGTAACTACTAGCTCCTGCAGGGCCTGTTAATAAAACAGAATTACCTGGGCAAACAGAATTTGTAGGTGAACTAATGTTTGCAAATGATACACCTGTTAATGCAGTAATAGTATAGTTACAAATATCACCCGCATAACCATCTATCATCAAATAATAACTATTGCCCACTGTTAAACTGTTTGCATTTATTGTAAATGTAGAACTGCCTTCTTTAAAATCGCTAACTGGTGTAAAACTACAACACGCTGCTGCTGCACTAAATATTTGCATTTGTAAACCACCACTAGGGTACGAACCAACCCAACAGTTTCCTACATTAACTTTAAACGAAGCGGTAGTTGAAGCAGCTGTAAATTTTATCCATGAATTATTATTAATGTTTACATCAATTGCAGGGGAACCAGAACCCCAAGGCCCACCTTGACCAAAAGGCCCACCAGTATTAGTTCCGTTTGGTTGATCAACACCAGCATTCGTTTCATTATTTCCAAACATGTTACAAGGTCTATCAGCAGTATAAGCTGCGCTTGTTGAACCAGAGTAACCATTAATATCACAAATATTTAAAGCTGTACTGCAATTATCGTTTGTTGGTGATTGAACACAAATTCCAAAACTACCCGTAGAAGTTGCATATCCCCAATATCTAATATAAATAGTTGCACCAGGAGTTAAACCGGTTGCAGCAATGTAAGGTAATAAATCATTACCACCACCTGGGTAAGATGTGTAATCATCGCTACAGGCTATTTGAGTTAAACTGCTACATGTTGCACCTGAATAAATTGCCATTGCACCATCTGTAATAAAACCAGCACCCATATTTGGTTGTGGTGTAATAAAAATATTTCCGCTTGCAGGTACTGTTACTTTAAACCAAACATCGGCTGTTGAACCAGAGTAACCTCCCATAAATGGTGAGCTTCCGCCAGCACAACTTGCAGGGGTAGGAGCTAAACCGCTTGAAGTTGATGTTGCACCAACATTACTAAATTGCATATAATTACAATCAGAATTTACAGCAGGCAATTGTATAGCAGAACAAGGATTATCGTTTGGTTGACCACTAACAATGGCATTACCACTTACACAAACACTAAAAGTTGAACCATTTCCAGAGTAATAATCAAACACTCTAAAATAGTAAGTAGAGCCTGGCGATAAACCAACAATTGTAACAGATTCTGTACCGCCGCTAAAAGTATTATCAACACAAGTATAAGAAGTTAATGCGCCACATGAACCATTAAAAATTTGTAATACAGCATCAAAAGAAGAAGAACCAGTTGTTTGAATTGTTTGTGTGTAATTATTAGCTACAAAACTAAACCAAACATCGTCGTTTGCAGTACCAGCACAACCCGCAATAGATTGTGTTGCACCGTATGAGGTACCCGTGGTGTTAACACAACCAGCATTAACAGTTAAAGGAATTGCTCCAGAACAAGCATCATTAGAAGGTGGAGTAGGGGCATTAGAAACGCAAATATTAAAATTACCTGAACCACTACCAGAAAAGTAATGATAAACTCTTACATAATAATTTGCGCCAATGGTTAAACCTGAAAGAACAGTACTTTCAGTACCACCAGTAAAAGTTGCATCTACACAATTTAATGAAACCAATGCAGCGCAAGGACCTGAAAAAATTTCTAAAACTGCATCGTAACCAGCTGAACCTGCAACTGTAATAGAATGTGATGTTGCAGTAGCAACAAACCTATACCAAACATCATCATCTGCAGTTCCTGCACAGCCAGGTATGGTTTGTGTTGCACCTGTTGAAGTCCCTCCAGTAAAAACACAACTTGCATTTACAGGAAGTAAAGGTGCAGCGGAGCAATTGTCTGTTTGCGCAGTAGTTTTGGTTAATGAAAATAGAAGTAATGAGCAAGTAAGATATTTAATAAATTTCATAAATAAAATAATTTATTCTTGTATTGTAATTTCTTTAATTTCTAATGGAGATAAGTTGTATTGTAATAAAATAGCTTTAACGTTACTTAAACTAAATGCTTTATATTCTTCACCATTATTGGGTAATTGTTCAACGGTAAAGATTAATTCACCCATTTCTTTTTCGGTTTTATATTTAATTTTAGCTTCAGTTATTTCAGTATTTCTTTTTAAATGTTGCTCAATAACTGTTTTTGTTTCGGGTAAAAGCGTACCAGAAAAAATATATTGATACGATTTTTTATTTTGTTGAGCGAACGAATTTGATGCACAAAAAACAAGAAGTAATAAAAGAAGTTTTTTCATAAAAATATTTATCTTTAATATTCAAATATAACCAATAAAGAGTAAATAATCTTAAAATATAAAATGATACTCGGTAGTTTTATCGGTTTAGATTTACTAAATCGATTAAGAGTTTAATTGATTTTTGAAAAATTCCCAAATTGGATCGCTTGATAAAGGAAAAGTTTTTAAATTGATCAATTCTTTTTTTATAGGATGTTCAAATTCAAGTTCAGCACTATGTAAATGAATAAATCCATTTTGATTGCTTCGTTCAGCTCCATATTTTAAATCGCCTTTAATTGAACTACCAATTTGTGAAAGCTGACTTCTTATTTGATGATGGCGACCAGTAATAAGATTTATTTTTAGTAAATGATAGTTTGAGCTGGATAATATATATTCATATTCTAAAACACTTTCTAATCCATTTGTAACAGGATTTGAATATGCTTTACTTAAATTGTTTTTTTCATTTTTAACCAACCAATGTTTTAAAATACCTTTTAATTGAGTTGGTTTATTTTTAACTACTGCTAAATATTTTTTATTTATTTTTTTATCTCTAATCAGTTCGTTAAATCTACTTAAGGCTTTGCTAGTTTTTGCAAATATCACTAAACCACTTACGGGTCTATCTAACCTGTGTATTACACCACAAAAAACATTTCCTGGTTTATTATCTCTTTTTTTAATGTATTCTTTAACCAGCTCACTAAGAGGTTTATCGCCTGTTTTATCTCCTTGTACAATTTGTCCGGGCAACTTATTAATTATGATAATATGATTATCTTCATAAACAATTTGAATAGAATTTAAAATATTTGCTTGTAATGTCACTATCTTATTCCTGTTTTAGTTGTTTTTGTTTTAATTTTAAATATCAAATTAAACTTAAATTCTATGCCATTACTAGGTGATGAAGCTGGTGATTGAGCAAGATATCCAGTGTTATTAATTAAATAATAAGCTTCGGTTCCAATTACAGAGTATAAATCTTTAGCAGTTTGATTAATTTCTTTATCATAATTATACCAAATTTGCCAATTAAATTTCGGATATTTTTTAATGAAATTTTGATAGTTTTTTATACTATCATCAACACAAATGCTAATAAACACTACTTTTCCGGTATATTTTTTATTTAACTCGCTAATTTTAAGCATTTCTCTTAAACTATTTTCGTTTTTAGTTGAAAAGAAATTTAAATAAATCCATCTATTCTTGTAATTACTAATTGATACAATTTCTCCAACTTTATTTTTTGCCCTAAATATAGGAGCTGGAGAACCTGTTTGCATTTTTTTTAATTGAATTAAAATGTTTTGAGTGATGGTTTTAGTTGAATTAATTTTTGTATCGTTATTTATTTGAGAAAATAAAGCTTCTATGGCATCAGGATTAAATTCGGAAGAATAATAAAAATCTAACAAATTAAATATAGCAACTAGTTCTTTAATACTATCATTTGCTAATTTTTCATCTGTTTTTAAAAAATCATTTAATGTACCCCAATTAGCTTGTTTATTAATTATATTGTGTAACGATTGTCCTTTTTTCTTTGATGATAAAGCTTGGATGTGTCCTTTAAAATATGTTGCAAAAAAATTCATGTATTCATAATTTTGATACTGAATAGGTTTGTTTTTTATATAATAATTAAATAAATAATTTTCTCCTCTTGATATTGCAGTGTTTAATTCTGCTATTTGATATTGATAATAATTTTTAAAATATGGATTGTTTATTTGTTGGTACCTTTTATTACATTTAATTGATAAAGAGTCTAGAACATTTATAATATTAGATTTTCCAATAAATGCACCATTTTTTTGAGCTAATGTATTTGCTTGCAATTCTTGATAATCTATAATTAAGTGATTTAATTCAGTTGTGTCTGCACCAATAATATTTAAATTTATTTCTAATTTACCACCATTGTTATAATCTAGCGATGATTCTATTTCTGGTATTGTTACCCCATAAACATAATTAGGTTGAACGTATAGTTTACACTCTACATTTTGTATTTTTAAAATTACTGGTTGTGTATATTCGCAAAGCATATTAACTTCAAAATAACCATCATCGTTTATTGTATCTGTGCTTTCAAGTGTTTGGTAGTTAGTTATAAAATCTTGAAATTTATATAATTGAATTGTTTTTTTTGAATACGATTTATGAGCTTTACCTTTTATGGTAAGATTTTGAGAGTAACCAAAAAATGAAATTAAAATTAAAAGATATGTAAATAAATTTTTAATACTTTTATAATACTTAAAGTTTAAAAAGTTACGGATTTATTATACTTGATACAGAAAACATATCAAAATAATTATCTGCAATTATTTTAGCATCTTTTGAATTAGAAGATATTGCAATATTATCAAATTCTAAGGCTTGAGGATTATTTAATAGTTCATTTAAATTTAAATCCATATTTACGATAGTTTTTTTATCGTTAACAACTTTTAAATCTATACTGTTTAAACTAGCTTCTCTTAGGCAGTTAAATGGGCCGTCAAAACCTCCAACATGAATAGTAATTGGTTTTAAAGAAGTTGTATTTGAGTTTTTATACTCTCCTTCTAGCTTAAAAAATATATAACCTGTATTCCAGTCCCAAAACATACCATTTATTGGATCTAAGGCACCAGTTTGCGAACCCGAAATGTTATGTTCTTTATCAACTCCTATTAGCATGCTTAACGAATTGTAATTACCAGGTGTAATAGTATTTAATGTAAAACTTATAGTACTTGTGTTGTGTTCATTAATAACATATTCATTAATTTTAAACTCATTATTATTTATATCTTTTAACTTAAAATTACTAAGATAATATTTTAACAAACTAACTTTAAAACTATCAGTTACATTACCTTTATACATTTGTGTGTTGTAAACTAGGTTTTGATTATTAATTTTTGCTGTAATATTAAATACAATAGTTCCAGAATTAGCTGTTGATGTTGCTTGAGGCGTTTCAATTTTACTATCTTTTTTACATCCTATTGTAAAAAGGATTAATGAGAAAATAAATAGTTTACTTTTCATACATACAAATATACAAATTTATGGCACAGGGTCAAAGCCGCTGCCTCCCCATGGATGGCACCTGCAGATACGTTTAAAACTTAACCAACTGCCTTTTATTGCACCATGTTTATTTATGGCTTGTATTCCATATTCACTACAAGAAGGTGCAAACCTGCATGCGCTAGGAATAAAAGGACGAATACAGTATTGATAAAATTTAATTATTAATAAAGGAATAAATTTGAACATTTTTTAATGTTTATTTTATACAAAGTTACTTCTATTTATAGTAAATTCATAGTGTTGTGATAAATGTATTAATTAATTGATTGTTTTAAATAAAATAAAAATTATTATTAAAAAAAATAAAATTAAAACCTTTATTTTATTTTTAAGCTTTATTGCGTTTATTTTTTGTTTACCTAACAATTTGTTTAACAAAAGTTACAGCACAGTTTTAGTTGATGCTAATAATCAATTACTATGCGCACAAATAGCCGATGATGGCCAATGGCGTTTCCCAGTTAGCGATAGTGTGCCTGTAAAATTTAAAGATTGTATTTTAACTTTTGAAGATGAATATTTTAATTTTCATTTAGGCATTAATCCTGTTTCTATTATTAAATCTATTAAAAGAAACATTACTTCTGGGAAAATAGAAAGTGGTGGAAGCACAATAACTATGCAGGTTGCCAGAATGATGAGAGGCAATAATAAAAGAAATTATATTCAAAAAATTATTGAAATGATAATTGCATTTAGAATAGAATGTAGTTATTCTAAAAAAAGTATTTTAAATATTTATACTAGTAATGCGCCTTTTGGAAGTAACGTGGTAGGTTTATCGGCTGCAAGTTGGAGATATTTTGGGCGCGATGCCCGAAATTTATCATGGGCTGAAAGCGCTTTACTTGCAGTTTTACCTAATGCCCCTTCTTTAATATACCCTGGCAAAAATTCAAAACTTTTATTACAAAAACGAAATAAATTGTTAATTAAACTTTATCAAAAAAATAAAATTTCTAAAAGCGATTTTGTATTAGCTTTATCTGAACCTATACCAACAAAAACTTTTGCAATTCCTCAACACGCAAAACATTTACTCGATTTAACAATTAAAAGTAATTTGAAATCGCAATATGTTAAAACTACATTAAATTTAAACATTCAATTACACGCTAATGAACTATTAAATAAGCATATTAATTATTTAAAATCAAATCATATTTATAATGCTGGATTAATTATTGCTGATAATGAAACCGGAAATATAATTGCATACATTGGAAATTCAGATGATAAATTAAATGAGCATCAAAATTTTGTTGATGTTGTACAAGCCCCACGTAGCACAGGAAGTATTCTTAAACCTTTTTTGTATGCATTCATGTTAAATGAAAATAAAATTCTTCCTAAATCTTTAATAGAAGATGTACCAACACAAATAGGAAATTATGCACCTAAAAACTTTAACTTAACTTACGATGGTTTAGTGCCTGCAAATGAAGCGATAGCTCGTTCGTTAAACATTCCTGCAGTTAAAATGTTACAAGATTATAGTTCGTCAAAATTTCATTTTAGGTTAAAACAATTAGGTTTTACAACATTTAAAAAACCTACTAAACATTATGGTTTGTCGTTAATTTTAGGTGGAGGCGAAGCTACGTTGTTTGAAGTTGCTAGTGCTTATAGTAGTATGGCTAGAGCGTTGCAGGGATATAACAATGCAAGAGATAGATATTTACCAAACGCTTATCATCAATTAAGTTTTATTAATTCAGGCAAAACTAAAAAAGTAAAACCAACACAAACTAATGATTTATTAAGTGCTGGAAGCATTTGGCAAACATTTAATGCGATGACTGAGTTGTTAAGGCCACAGGATTATATTGGCTGGATGCAATTTTTAAATAAAAGTAAAATAGCTTGGAAAACTGGCACAAGTTTCGGTTTTAGAGATGCTTGGGCTGTTGGTTTAAATTCTAAATACTGTGTTGCAGTTTGGGTTGGAAATGCAGATGGAGAAGGCAGACCTGAGTTAACAGGTACAGCTTGTGCAGCACCATTATTATTTGCTACTTTTAATATTTTACAAAACAGAACATGGTTTACAAAACCTAGTAGCTGTTTTAATAAAATAAAAGTTTGTAAACAAAGTGGTTATCGTGTAAATGAATATTGCACTGATTTTGTTTTACAAGATGTGTTAAAAGGATATGAACAATCAAAATCTTGCCCTTTTCATAAACCAATATTTTTAGATGAAACAGGTTTGTATAGAGTAAATAGTGATTGTTACGAGGTTAATAAAATGAAAAAAACTATTTATTTTATTGCAAATCCTATTCAAGAATATTTTTTTAAACAAAAAAGCTTATTTTATAAAGTATTACCTCCTTTTTTACCTAACTGCACTAGTGAAAATTCTATTCAACAAATTGGATTAATTTACCCTAAAGAAGGATATAAAATTTATGTACCTATAAATGAGACTGGAGAAAAAAGCAAATGTATTTTTAAAGCAACACATAAAAAAAATAATACTACACTTTATTGGCATTTAGATGGAACATATTTAGGCAACACTACCAAATATCATCAAATAGCTGTATTACCTTCGGTTGGAGAACATACATTAGTTTTAACTGATGATGAAGGTGAAAACTTATCTTGTAAATTTACTCTTTTAGATAAAGTGAAATAATTATTTAAAATTTACAGATTCAAAATTTATCAATTTTAATCCATTTAATAATTCAATTATTTGTTCACTATTATTTAAAGTTACAAGTTTTGTTCTATACTCTTTAAAATTTGGAATTCCTTTAAAGTAATTTGAATAATGATTTCGCATTTCTAATACACCTAGTTTTTCGCCTTTCCATTCTACAGATTTTTTTAAATGTGTCTCACAAACTTCAATTCTATTTTCAATGCTTGGCTTTGGTATTATTTCTCCATTATTAAAAAAAGCTTTTATTTCATTAAAAATCCAAGGGTAACCAATTGCAGCTCTTCCAATCATTATGCCATCAATCCCGTATTTATTTTTGTATTCTAGTGCTTTTTGTGGGCTATCAATATCGCCATTACCAAAAATAGGAATTTTAATTTTTGGGTTGTTTTTTACTTTTGCAATATGCTCCCAATTTGCTTCGCCTTTATACATTTGCGCTCGCGTTCGGCCATGAATGGTTAAAGCAGCAATTCCTACATCTTGTAACCTTTCGGCAACTTCCATAATGTTAATAGAGTTTTCATCCCAACCCAATCTTGTTTTTACAGTTACTGGCTTATTAGTGCCTTTAACAACAGCTTGTGTTAATTTTACCATTAAATCAATATCTTTTAAAACACCAGCTCCAGCACCTTTACAAACAACTTTTTTTACTGGGCAACCAAAATTTATATCTACTAAATCAGGGTTTGTGGCATCAACAATTTTAGCACACATTTCCATTGCATCTTCATCGCCCCCAAATATTTGAATACCTATTGGTTTTTCATAATCAAAAATATCTAATTTTTGTTTACTTTTTATGGCATCTCTAATTAGTCCTTCGCTACTAATAAACTCGGTATACATTAAATCTGCACCGTATTGTTTACAAACAAATCTAAATGGCGGGTCAGAAACATCTTCCATTGGAGCTAATAACAAAGGAAACTCAGGTAATATAATGTTACCAATTTTAATCATTATGCAAAGTTAATTAATTTCTAATTTTATTTCGTCAGAAATTATACCAACATCAACTGCTTTTTTTATTAAGAGATTTACTGCTTTTGTTCCAGTTTCTCCTATATCTAAACTAAAATTATTAACATATAAATTAATATGTTTTTGCATTACATTTTCATCCATTTCTTGTGCATGTTGCTTTACATATGGTATACTTTCATTTGGGTTATTAAACGCAAATTCAATACTATTTTTTATTAATTTACTTATTTCAATTCTTAAGTTTTCGTTTAGTGTTTTACTAGCAACTATGCCACCTAGAGGAATAGGAGCTTTTATTAAATCATCCCAATACTCGCCTAAATCTTTAACTTTATGTAATCCTTTATTTTGATAGGTGAATCTATTTTCATGTATAATTAAACCCGCATCAACTTCGTTGTTTAAAACTGCATTTTCAATATCGCTAAATAATATTACTTTTTTATTAGTTAATTTAGGATAGGCTAAACTTAATAATAAATTAGCTGTTGTGTTAATGCCAGGTATGGCAACAGATTTAATTTCAATGTTTTTACTTTTACAAATTAAAATTGGCCCACAATTAAAACCTAAAGCACTCCCACTTTTAAGTAAAGCATAATTATTTGAAACATAAAGCAAAGTATGATAACTTAATTTTGTAACAGGTAATTTACCTTGTAAAGCCCATTTATTAAGTGTTTCAACATCTTCTAAAATAGGCTTAAATGTAATTCCGTTTGTGTTTATTTTTTTGTGAATTAGGGCATCAAAAATAAAACAATCGTTTGGGCATGGAGAATAACCAATTTCTATTTCCATATTTTCGTTTCTAAATAATTTAATAATTCGTTATTTAAATTTTTAATTGCTAAAGGAATGTTCCAATTGTCTTTATTTCTTTTTTCAACATAGTTAGAAATTGCTCTTATTTGACAATATTCGGCATTAGTTTCTTTACAAGCAGCAAAAAAAGCAGCACCCTCCATGCTTTCAACATCAGGATTAAATAATTTTAATGTATTATTTATACTTAAAGCACTGCCATGTACTTTATTTACAGTAATTCCTTTTACTTTTTTTAACGCATTAAAAACGGTAATGTTTTTACTAATTGAATCAAGATAAACATTTGTTCCTGGTAAGTTTAATTTATCATATGTAATAAAATTTTGATCATCTTCTGCACCCAATTCGCTTATTATATCTTGATTAACTAAAACTACCTGTCCAATTTTAAAATTTGTATTAAATGAGCCACAAATGCCTACATTAAGTATAAAATCATAATTATTAGTTAAATGTTTTGTAACCTTTACAGCTGTATTAACCATACCAACACCTGTAATTAAAAAATCAATTTTAAAATTAGTATTAGTAATTGTTTTAAATGTTTCAGCATTATTTTTAATAGAAATTTTATAAAAATCTAGTGTAGGTTTAATTTCAAATTCGGTTGCAGAAACAATTAAAATTTTCATAATTAATTTTGTACTTTTGAAAACGTTAATTTACTATGATTTACTTAACTCGCAAAGAACATTTTAATGCAGCTCATAAATTGTATAACCCAAATTGGAGCAAAGAAAAAAATATTGAGGTTTTTGGAAAATGCGCCAATGCTAATTGGCATGGACATAATTATGAGTTAATTGTTACAGTTAAAGGCGAAGTTAACCCAGAAACTGGCTTTTTAATAGATGCCAAAAAATTAGGAGAAATTATAAATAAATATGTTTGCGAAGAATTAGACCATAAAAATTTAAATTTAGATGTTCCTTTTATGAAAGATGTATTAGCAAGTACCGAAAACTTAGCTATTGCAATTTGGAACCAATTAACGCCTCATATTCCTAATGGCGTTAAATTACATTGTGTAAAGCTTTATGAAACCCAGCGCATTTATGTTGAGTATTTTGGTTAATTTTAAATAAATTAAATCAAAAAATATTTTTTTGTATTAAAAGAAAATTATATATTTGCGGTCTCAATTTTTAAAATAATCGGGGTGTAGCGTAGTCCGGTATCGCGCCACATTTGGGATGTGGAGGTCGTCAGTTCGAATCTGGCCACCCCGACAAAAGCAAGGTTAAATAATCTTGCTTTTTTTAATTAAAACACAGTTGTTTTAAATTTTACTATTCCTACGTAAATCTGTTGGTCTTGAATGTGTAAAATCATAAAATGTGTTACTAAACGCTCCTAAAGTGTCATATCCTACCTCAAAAGCAATTTCGCTAATTGATTTATTAGTTTTTAATATTAATTCTATTGATTTTATTACTCTTAATGTTTTTAAATATTGCAAAAATGAAATATGCAATTTTGATTGAAATAACCTAGAAATAGAACGATCACTCATGTTAAATTTCACACTTAAATCATGTAAACTTAAATGAGATGATATGTTTTTATCTAAAAAATTGAGTATTTTAAGAAGTCTATCATCTTCTGTAGTTGGTAAAATAATTGGTAATGATGTGTTATTTAGTTTAGGAAGTAATTTTTTTATTGCAACTAAAAATTCAAAATTGTTGTTTTTACTGTCAATATGTTGCCCATCCCAATTTTCGGAATAATTAATCATTTGAATTAATAATTCACTTGCTGGATAAATTCCTAGTTTTTTATAAAATAAATCTGAATCGTCATCATAGGTATAAAAAAATAACGATCTAAGCACTGTTGCAGAATAACCAACCCTTAAAATGTGAGGAACACCTTTTGGAATCCAAAAATAATGATGAGCAGGAACTACATACGTTTTAAAATCAATAGTAACATAAGCCACACCCCCTTCAACAAAACTTAATTGACCCTTAGTGTGCTTATGTAATGGAATAAGTTTTTCTGATTTTTCGTGCATTACAAAAACAGATTTTGGTTTTTTATCAATTTCTGGCAATGATGCTATTAAACCCATAGATATAACTTTTATGCAAATGTATTTAAAATATGAATTGGCTGGAATGAATAAAATATTGTCTATTTAAAGAAAATGTATTTTTAATATTCTTCTCAATTTTGTCTTCTCAATTTTTATGATACATAAAATTTTATTTATTGGATTTATAATATTTCATCCAATTTATGCTCAAAATGAAGCAAAATTAAACGATACTCTTAAACTTACTTTAACCGAAATTTGGAAAAAAACAGAATCTAACAGTCGATTAATTAGTATTAAAAATAAAGAAGTTGAAATTAGCGAAGAAGAAGTTAAAGATATTAAAATGGAAAGATTGCCAGAGCTTGGAGTGTCTGGAAATTACGAGCGCGCAACTAATATTCCTATTTATGATAAAGGTTTATTTTCATCACCCTCTTACCATGAAGTAATTAAAAACTTATATAAAGTTAGTGGTGATATGTACTTAAATATTTATAATGGAAACAAATTAAATCTTGAAATTAGAAAAGAAAAAGTTTTGCATGAAATAAAAACTATTGAAAGGAATGAAGTAGTTTCTAACATCAAATATAATGCGGCCTCACTTTATTTAGAAATTCAACAACTTATTATTTTTAAAAATTTAGTAATAGATGATATTTTAGATCAAGAAAAACAATTAAAAGAAGTTAAGGCTTTACACAAACATGGAACTAAATTAAAAAGTGATGTGTTAAGAATAGAATTAGATTTATCTAAAAGGCAACTTTTACTTGTTAAAATTAATAATGATTTATTAATTACAAATCAAAAATTAAATATTATAATAGGTGAGCCAGATGATAGAGTTGTAATTCCTGATAATTATAAAGATACCGTAATTAATGAAGCGGACAATTATGAAAGTTTATTAAAAGTTGCATTAGCTAATTCATATGCATACAATATTTCTGAACACAAAACTATAGTTAGTAAATTAAATCTAAAGCAAGTAAAGGCAAATATTAGACCAAAACTAGGGTTAACAGGCGATTTTTATTACATGAACCCACAAATATTTTTATTTCCTTATGCTCCTTATTGGTATTCATTAGGTTTAGCAGGTTTAAGAGCATCATTTCCAATTTCATCTCTATATCATAACATACATAAAACAAAAGCAGCACGCATAGAAGTTGAAAAAGAAGAAATTGCACATAATGAAACTGAAGATAAAGTAAGACAACAAGTTAAAGAAGCTTTTTTAAGATATCAAGAAGCATTTATTCAAATAAATGTTGCTACAGTTAATGTTAAGCAAGCAACAGAAAACGCAAGAATTATTAAAGAAAATTATTTTAATCAAACAGCGTTAGTTACTGATTTATTAGATGCAGATATTCAAACTTTACAAACAAAATTTGAATTGGCTTCAGCAAAAATTCAAGCACAAAACAAATATTATTTATTGTTAAACATTGTTGGAAAATTATAAATTATATGAAAAAAAAATATACAGTAACAGACAAACTAATAACTAAAATAACTGGTTGGATAGCAGGTATAACACTTTTATGTTTATCTGTTTGGGGCGTTTATTCAATATGGGAGTATTTGCATTTTGAATATACTAACGATGCTCAAGTGCAAGAGTACATTAATCCTGTTATTTCTAGGGCTGGTGGATTTATTGTTGCTGTAAAATTTGAAGAGAATGAAGTTGTTAAAAAAGGAGATACTTTACTTTTAATTGACAATAGAGAATATAAAATTCAACAAATGCAAACTGAAGCATCTATTCAAAAAGAAGTAGCTCATTTAAAAGTTTTAGAAAGTAATATTAAAACATTAGAAAATATTTCTGAATCTAATAAAGCTCAAATTTCAGCAAATAAAGCAAAAGTATGGAAACAAGATTTAGAAAATGAAAGATATCAAAAACTATATAAAGAAGAATCAGCTACTAAACAACAATTAGAAGAAGTACAAGCAGAATTAGATGTTTACAAAAACGAACATTTAAGCTCTGTAAATAATTTTGAAGCCTCGTTAGCTAAAATTAATGATATAAAAGCAGAAATGGACGTAGTTAAAGCAGAAATTGAAAGATTAAAGTCTGTTTTAGAAAGACATAAACTTGATGTAAGTTATACTGTTATTATTGCTTCATATGATGGTAGAATGGGGCGGAGAACTGTTGAAGTTGGTCAAATGATTAATGCTGGAGAGGTTCTAGCATTTATTGTTGATAATGAAACTGATAAATGGGTGGTTGCAAATTATAAAGAAACTCAAATAGCAAATATGAAACTAGGAGATACAGTAGTTTTTGTAGCTGATGCTTTTCCTAATAAAAAATTTAAAGGAACAATAATTTCATTTTCTCCTGCTACGGGGTCAAGCTTTTCATTATTGCCTCCTGATAATTCAACAGGAAATTTTGTTAAAATAGTTCAAAGAGTTCCTGTTCGAATAAAAATAGAAGGGATGAGAAATGAAATTGATATTTTAAAAGTAGGAATGAATGTGAATGTTTACTCACCAAAAAAACATGGATAAAATTTTACCTATATTCAAATCATGGGTACCTGAATGGTTAACAAAAGTAATTTTATTTAGTGTGCTTTTACCATGTGTAGTTTTATTTTTTTTACCATTATCAAACATTAATGCAGCAGCTGGTTATTATGGATGTGAGCCTGCTGATATACAATTTTCTGTAGCGCTTTTTTATGCGGGTTATGTCGGGTTTTATTCGTTAGAAAGACGTTTTTTTTCTTATTTAGCAACTAAAGAGTATTTTATAATTTTTACTTTTTTAAATATAATAACTACTCTTATTTGTTATTTAACTAATGAAATTAATGTTTTTTTTCCAATTAGGTTTTTACAAGGTATGCTATTTTCAAGTTCAGTAAATTTATCATTATCTGTTATTTTTACTAGGTTGCATAGCGAACGAGCAAGAGAAATTGGATTTTCTGTTTTTTTTGGAATGATATTATGCGCTCTTCCGTTTAATAATTTAATAACTGCTAATTTAATAGATTCATATAATTTTAATATTATATATAAAGGAGCACTATTTTCGTTTTTACCTGGTTTTTTTATGTTAATAATTTCTATGAATAATATTAGATTTAATATGAAATTTCCTTTAAAAAATCTCGATTGGCAAAGCTTCATAGGTTATAGCATTATTTTAATTTTAATTGGATACATAACAATTTATGGTCAAGAGTATTATTGGTTAAATGATAAACGAATAAAATATAGCTTTATAACAATTATACTTTTAAGTGTTTTATTTTTTATTCGTCAACAAAGTATGAAAAGACCGTACATTATTTTGCAAATTTTTAAGTATCGGAATTTTAATATCGGGATATTTTTATTATTTGTAATGTATATTTGCCGATTTTCAATAGGAATAACAAACAACTATTTTTCTTCTGTATTAAAGTTCGATCCATTTCACTTATCCTATATTAATATATTTAATCTTGTAGGTTTAATATTAGGGGTAATTATAAGTTGTGTATTAATACTTCAACGTAAACCAATAAGGTATGTATGGTTACCAGGTTTTTTATTTCTTTTAATATTTCATTTTATGATGTTATTCTTATTTGATGTTTACGGAAATAATTTTAATTATTACATTCCTTTAATACTACAAGGATTAGGAGTTGGAATGATTATGGTACCTACAATAATATACTCTATTTCTTCAGTTCCTGTTAGTTTAGGGCCTTCTGCATCTGCAATTTGTTTAGCGGTTAGGTATTTTGGGTTTTGTGTAAGTATTACATTACTTAATTATTTTGAATTATTTGAAAAAAGCAAACATTATAATACGTTTCAAAATAATTTAACTTTACTTAATCCAATTGTTAGACAAAATTTAACTTTTAATAAAGAACTTCTATTAAATAAAGGATTAAATGCATTAAGTCCTATTAAAGCATCAGATAAATTATTAATTAATAATTTAAATCAACAAAATAATTTAAGATATGCTATGGATTATTACAGCTTTATTGTTTGGGTTTTAATAGGAACTTTATTACTAATAGCTTTGTTTCCATACCTTAATAAAACAGTTGTTTATTTACGTTCTAAAGTGCTTTCACCTGCTTAAATAGTTATTATGAAATTTAAAATTAATATTAAACGTGTTTACGAAATCCCAACTGAAAAAGATGGTTATCGTATTTTAGTAGATAGATTATGGCCAAGAGGCGTAAGCAAAGAAAAAGCTAAAGTTGATTTATGGGAAAAGAAAATAGCACCTACTTCAGCATTAAGACGTTGGTTTTCGCATGATCCATTATTATGGCACGATTTTAAAATGAAATATCAAACAGAACTTAAAAACAATAAATGTATTACAGAAATTATATCCTTAATTAAACTTAAAAAAATTGTAACCCTTGTTTATGCAGCTAAAGATAAGGAGCATACTCATGCAATAGTATTAAAATTATTTCTTGAAAACCATTGTTTATGAAAGAATTAATAAATGAAAATCAAATAAATGTTAATAATGTTGTGCTACAACCTATTAATAAAGAGTTTAGCGAAGCTTTAACTTTTTGTTGGCATTTAAGGCAAGGTTTTTCCTTCTCTATTGATAAATATAGGTTAAAATTATATACAGACTGGTTTTTTAATAAATGTTTAACTCATCACTTTGCTTTTGAAGAAGAATTTATTTTTTCTCAAATTCAAAATAATAAAGATGCAGTACATAAAGCAAAAAGCTACCAACGAAAACTAAAAAGATTGTTTTCCGATCAAATAAACTTAGAAAAATCAATTTCTTTAATTGAAGAAGAATTAGAAGCTTATGTTAGATTTGAAAAACATAAAATATATAAAATTGTTGTTGATACAATTCCAAACAAACAATTAAATAAGATTATGGAATTGTATAAAGAGAATATAATGTTTGAAGATTGGAATGATCCATTTTGGAAAACAATTAAAAATAAATAATTATTTATGACAAATATTTTAAAAATTTACGTATTATCATTTTTATTAATTATATTAAATTATGGTTGTAAAAAGAAAAATGAAAATATTGATTTTTATTTAAATAGCCTTACCCTAAAAACAAATAATGTAAATAATTTACCAAAACAAAATTTATACATAAAAGTAATACAAATCCAAAATTCAAACCAAATAATTTTAGCAACAACTAATTCATATCCAAGTTATTTTACCTTGCCAGTTAAATTTGGATTAGAAAAATCAATAGAAATGAATTTTTATAAAAATACATACGTAGTTTCGTTGTATGGAGATTCAAGTGGTTGTTTAAGCACTAATTCTATAAATATTAAAGATTACAAAATCTTATATCCGTTAGATATGGATACTGAAAATAATGGAGCTACAATAGTTTTAAGTGGTACTTGGAGATAATTAAATGATTTTTTAATTATGATTATAATCATATAAAATTAATAAAAGATATGTTTGTCTTTTATCTAAAAATAACATACATTTGTATCATAAACTTAATACTTATGTTTTCGAAATCTTGTGAATATGCAATTAGGGCAACAATTTATATTGCAAAACAAACTAAGCAAGATAAAAGAGTAGGTATTAAAGATATTGCAAATGCAATAAATTCTCCAAATGCATTTACTGGTAAAATTTTACAACAATTAAGCAAAGCAAAAATTATCGAATCAGCAAAAGGCCCTTCGGGTGGCTTTAGTATTAATAATAAAAAATTATTAAACCTTAAATTAAGTGAAATTGTTACCGCAATTGATGGAGACTCTATTTACAAAGGTTGTGGTTTAGGCTTTAAAGAATGTTCTGAAAAAAAACCTTGCCCTGTACATAATAAATTTAAAATAGTTAGAAATGAACTAAAAAACATGTTAGAAAATACCAAAATAAATGAACTATCAGATAATTTAGAAAAAGGATTAGCATTTTTACAGAGATAGTTTTTTTTATTTTAATAAAAGATAAAAAGGTCTTTATATATTTAATTTAAAATAAAAATTATGAAAACACAAAACACAATTAATGTAAATTCAACTACAAATGTAGGGTGGTTCGAAAATCAAGTTATAAAATTTGAAAATGCAAGATTTTTTTGGATGGCAGTTTATTTAACAGCACAAAGTTGTATAGGTTCAATTGCCGCTGGTTTGTTATTAGCAAATGATGCAAATGTAATTTTATTATGTACTTGCGCCGCACTTACAATGGCAAGTAATGCTGTATTTATTGCACAAGGCTCTGGTAAAGTATGTTTAATAACTCTTTATTTAAGTGTTTTATTAAACGTTATAATTATAGTAACCAATATTTAATATAGTTTAAAAAAATTCAATTTATTATATGTTAAAAGCTAACATAATCAATATTAATGATGTAAAATTACTAGTTGATAGCTTTTATGCTAAAGTAAAAGAAGATGATTTGTTAGCGAAAATATTTGATGATGTAATTAAAGATAATTGGCCTTTTCATCTCGAAAAAATGTATAGATTTTGGCAAACTATATTATTAGATGAACATACTTATAATGGTAGACCTTTTGTGCCTCACGCTAAATTGCCTATCGATAAAATACATTTTGATAGATGGTTAGAATTATTTTATTTAACAGTTGATGAAAATTTTGTTGGTGAAAAAGCATATGAAGCAAAATGGCGTGCAGATAAAATGGCCGAAATGTTTTTAAACAAAATTAAGTATTACAAAAATAATCCAGATAAAATAGCTATATGAATATTGTTTCTAAATACCCATATTCAATTGCTATAATTTACTTGTGGGTTGGATTTGTGTGTGCTATAAGCTTTATGGAGGCATGGTTAAAATTTAAAGCTCCGGGTGTAAATATTCAAATTGGTTTGGGAATTGGACGTTTAGTTTTTGGAGCACTAAATAAAGTTGAGTGGTTTTTTGCTCTATCAATTTTAATTGTTTTTTATGCAAATAAACACACTATTTTAAGCATAAATAATTTATTTTACTTTATTGCTTTTATAATTTTAATTACTCAAACATTATGGCTTTTACCTGCTTTAGACGAGCGCGCAGAACTTAGAATTCAAGGTAAAAACATAGAAAATTCATTTTTGCATGTTTATTATGTACTGTTTGAATTTATTAAAATTATAGCCCTTTTTGTTTTTAGTTTAAAACAATATAAATAATTAAGCTTTTATTTTTAATTTAATAATATGAAAATAGAAAATATAGAAAAAAGTCAAGGTCATTGGATTTTAGCAAAAATGGGGAAAAGAGTTTTACGCCCAGGTGGAAAAGAACTCACTTTAAAAATGATAAATGCTTTAAACATAAATAGCAATGATGTTGTTGCTGAACTTGCTCCAGGTTTAGGTTTTACAGCAAATATTACTTTGCAAAAATCACCTAAAATGTATTTTGCAATTGAGCAAAATGAAGATGCTGTTAATTTATTGAAAAATAAATTTAATTATAAAAATGTAAAAATTATAAATGGTAATGCATCACAAACAACATTACAAGACAGTTCAATAAATAAAGTTTATGGCGAGGCAATGTTAACAATGCATGCAGATCATCGTAAATTAGAAATTATAAAAGAAACTTTTCGTGTTTTAAAAAGTGGTGGATTATATGCAATACACGAATTAGCGCTTACACCAAATAACATAGAAGATAAAGTAAAATCTGAAATTCAAAAAGAATTAGCATTAGCGATTAAAGTTAATGCCAGGCCACTTACAGAAAGCGAGTGGAAATACCTTTTAGAAAGCGAAGGTTTTATTATTAAAGAAATTTATACTAATTCAATGACTCTACTCGAACTTAAACGTTTAATTGACGATGAAGGTTTATTTCGAACAATTAAAATTGCTTTTAGTGTTTTAACCCACTCTAAAGCAAGGAAAAGAATTTATGAAATGAGAAGCATTTTTAGAAAATATCAAAAAAACATGAATGCAATTACAATTATTGCACAAAAACCTTAAAAAAATATATTATGGAAATCACAAAAAACTTAAACATCGGTGCCTTAGTTGCTCGAAATTACAAAACAGCAAGTGTATTTAAAAAAAGTGGTATTGATTTTTGCTGTAATGGTAATAGAACAATTGAAGAGGCCTGTAATCAAAAAAAGATTAATGTAGATGAATTAATTAAATCATTACAAAATGTAATACAAAATACTAATAATAGTGATAGCATTGATTTTAATTCATGGCCATTAGATTTATTAGCAGATTATATTGAGAAAAAACATCATCGTTTTGTTGAATCAAAAATTATTGAAATTACACCTTTTCTTAATAAAATAGTAAAAGTTCATGGGCCACAACATCCTGAATTAAATGAAGTACAAGTTCTTTTTCAAGGTTGTGTAGAAGAATTAACCGTGCATATGAAAAAAGAAGAATTGATAATATTTCCTTTTATAAGAAAACTTGAAGCTTTTAAACAAAGCGGAGGAACTATAAAAATTCCATTTGGCTCTGTTCAAAATCCAATTCAAAATATGATGAACGAACATACCGCTGAAGGTGAAAGGTTTAGAAAAATAGCAGAGTTAACTAATGATTATACACCCCCTAAAGATGCGTGTAATACATACAAAGTTACATTCTCATTATTAAAGGAGTTTGAAGAAGATTTACATCAACACATACATCTTGAAAATAATATACTGTTTCCAAAAGCAATTTTTCTTGAAGAAGATTTAATGCAACCAAATTGTTTTTAATAAGTATTAAGTTGGATAAAAATATTGAAATAATTGTTTTAAATGGTTCTGAAAAAATAACATTAAATACATACACAAATGAGTACGAAAATTTAATGGAACTTTTAAATGATAATATTTTTATTAATAACTTTGGCGAATGTAAAGGTGTTGGAAAATGTTGCACTTGTTTAATAGAAATTATAACTAAAAAAACTAAAATAATTGATGTTAACAGGAATGAACAAATTACATTAAAAAAACACAATATTTCCAATTTAAATAAAAGATTAGCTTGTCAAATTATGATAGATTCTAATATCCATAATCTTGAAATAGCAATTGTAAATTAAAAATAAACGGTTATGAATAAAGCCCCAATTAAACGTAGTAATTTTTTAAAACCATTAAGTAGAGAGCATCATCATGGTTTACTTTTATGCTGGAAAATTAAAACTGGATTTAGCAAAAATATAGAAATTGAAAGAATAAAAAATTATACTGATTGGTTTTTTGAAGCAAATTTGAAAACTCATTTTAAATTAGAAGAAGAAATTGCTTTTCCAGTTTTAGGCAATAATCATCTTTTAGTAGAAAGAGCTATTTCTGAACACAAGCGTTTGCGTGAATTATTTTCTGAAAAAATAGAAATAAAAAAATCTCTTTTAGCAATTGAACATGAATTAGAACAACATATACGTTTTGAAGAACGAATTTTATTTAATGAAATAGAACAACTTGTAACTTCTGAAATTATGGAATCAATTAATCAAATTCATAATAACGAAACAATAAGTGATGATTGGAAAGATGAATTTTGGAAGTAAATACAGCTCCATTATTAAATACAGATTTTAATCTCAATAATTAACTATTTTATCTAGATTTATTGTTATTTCCTATAATTCTTTAAATCCGAAACTTAATTTATATTAATTTTGTTGTTTCAAAATTTAATTAAACATCAGCAATGAAATGTAGTTATTTAAAAATTAAACTAATAATTTTAGGTTTACTTATTACAAATATTTTTCCGGCACAAACCAATACCAAAACTTTAACTTGTTTGTTTATTGGAAATAGTTACACATATGTAAACAATTTACCAGTTTTAATTGATAGTTTAGCAAAAGCCAATGGAGATGATTTAGTGTTTGACCAAAACGTAATTGGTGGATATACATTTAATAATCATTTTAACAATGCCACCACAATTAGCAAAATTAATTCACAAGCATGGCAATATGTTGTGCTTCAAGCTCAAAGTCAAGAACCATCATTTTCTCCCTCACAAGTTAATATTCAAACTTTACCTTATGCAATTAAATTAGATAGTGTAATAAATAAAAATAATACTTGCTCTCAAACTGTTTTTTACGAAACTTGGGGTCGTAAAAATGGCGATGCAGGTAATTGCGGTGCATATCCTCCAGTTTGTACATACACTGGTATGCAAAATCGTTTAAGAGCATCTTATAAAATGTTTGCAGATACTACAAAAAGTATAATGTCGCCTGTTGGTGAGGCTTTTAGAGCTTCAATTTCTTATAGTCCTGCATTAGAATTATATGATGTTGATCAAAGTCATCCATCTCTTGCGGGTTCTTATTTAGCAGCTTGTGTATTTTATGAAGTGTTATTTAAAAAATCGGTTGTAAATAATAATTACAAAGCAGGTTTAAGTAATGCTGTAGCGCTACATTTACAAAACATAGCTAATAAAACTGTAAATGATAGTTTATTAACATGGAATATAGGAGTTAATGAGCCTCATGCTGCTTTTACATATAGTTTCATAACATCTAATTTTATTCAATTTAATTCAGTTTCTACAAATACAACATTTAGTCATAATTGGTATTTTGGTCAAGGGCCAAATTCAAGTGCCATAAATCCTATTATTACTTATACAACTACGGGTACGCATACGGTTAGCCACGTTGTTAAAAATTTATGTTCTGGCGATTCGGCTGTTAAAACTCTAACATTAGTTACTGTTTCTATAAAAAACAATAACAACACAACAATTAATGTTAGCCCTAATCCTGCTAATGATTATTTGATTATTAAAATAAATAAAAATTTAAAAGGTAACTTTTTAATATACGATACTAATAATAAAATTGTATCAAAAGGTGTTTTAGTTGAAAGTATTGATGTAACAAGGTTACCAACTGGTATTTATTTTATCGAAATTGATTGGATAGAAGGAAAAGAAAAAATAAAATTTATTAAAAATTAAATTTTATTTTATTAAACCATTTACACCAAGCCCAAATAAACTAAAATCATATTTAATAGGATCGTTAGCATCGTAAATTCTCAAAGTTTTTGTAATCTCTGTTACAGCTTTCCAATCATTTTGTTTACGATTAAGTAAACCTAAATATCTACTTACATTTCCTGTATGAACATCTAAAGGTAAATACAATTGGTTTGGCTTTATATGTTTCCATATTCCAAAATCAACACCATACGAATCGTTTCTTACCATCCATCTTAAATACATGCAAAGTCGTTTTGAACTACTATTTTTTAATGGATTACTAACGTGTTTTTCTGTTCTATTCAAATGATTTAGTTCAAAAAATATATTTCTGAAATTTAAAATATGATATGCAATATCTTTTTTGTTACTACTAAAAACGTTACTTAAACCGTTGTGATTTTTATAAATGTTTTTTAATGATGTTATAAAGTAACAGCAATCAACAGAGTTAAAAGTTCTATGCACAAATTTTTTAACTAATTTTAAATCTTTTTTACTGTGATTTAATATAAAATCATGTGGATTTAAATCCATACAATTAACAAGATTTGTGCAGTTTTTAATTATAGATTTTCTGTTCCCCCAAGCAAGAGTTGCTGCAAAAAAACCAGCAATTTCTATATCTTCTTTTTTACTAAATAAATGCGGAATACAAATAGGATCATTTTCAATAAAGTTTTTTTGATTAAACTTTAAATATGCATTATCTAAAATTTCTTTAATGTATTGATTAACCATTAAATTTTGTTAAGTCTAATTTTTTTAATTTAGGGTTTAACCAATTTACACAACCAACGGTTAGCATCGTAATAGTTCCACCTAATAAAATGCTTCTAACTAAACCTAAATATTTAGCTGCAGCACCACTTTCAAAAGCTCCTATTTCGTTACTACTTCCAATAAAAATGCTATTAATTGCACTAACTCTGCCTCGCATATTATCGGGTGTTCCAAATTGTAAAATACTATGTCTTACAACAACACTAACATTATCAAATGCGCCAGTTAAAAACAACATTATAAATGCTAGCCAAAAATTTGTGCTTAAAGCAAAACCAATTGTAAAAATACCAAAAGCCGCAACACATAATAATAAGGCAACTCCAGCTTTTTTTTGTGGAGGGTAAAACGCCATAATTAATGCCATTATAACAGCACCACAAGCTGGAGCTGTTCTTAAAATACCATAATATTCAGGGCCTAAACCTAAAATTTTATCAGTAAATGCAGGTAAAATTGCAACGGCGCCACCAAACAAAACAGCAAACATATCTAAAGATAAAGCACTAAGCACCATTTTATTTGAAAAAACAAAATTTAAACCAACTTTAAAACTTTCAAAAACTGATTCTTTATTTTTTAGTTGTTCAAATTTACCATTATGCTTAATTAATAAAATAAAAAATATTGCAATTAAAAATAATACAATTACTATAAAATGGCACCAATTTGCATGATATTGATTGTTTAATGAATAAACAATGCCTGCTAAAACAGGTCCTAAAATATTTGCTAAATGCCACGCACTACTATTCCAAGTTGCAGAGTGGGTGTACATGTTTCGAGGAACAATTTGACTCATAAATGGATGAGTTGTTGCTCCTAAAAAAGAACGGATAATACCAAAAAGAAAAACAATACCAAAAATAAAATAGTAGCCTAAATTTCTACCAAATAAAAAATTAGAATCGCTATTAAAGAAAAGTAAAATTGCATTAAACGTTAAAGCAAATACAGCTATTTTAATAATTTTTTTACGAGCAGTATTATCAGAAACATAACCACTATAAAAACTTGTAATTACAAATGGAATAACTTCTGCAAGTCCTAATAAACCAACAATAAATTCGTCTCTGTTTGTGTATTCGTAATAAATTTGTAAGCTAAGTGTTGCAAATTGCATTTGAATTGCAAGGGTTATAAAAAATCTCATACCTATGAAATTTCTAAAATCTCTAATTTTAAAAATTTGTAACGATTCGGCTTGCAACAAACGCATAAAAAGTCAAAATTAAAACTAAATTTGCATTTTAACTATTGGAATTTAAAAACAAACATATTAACATTAAAAGCTTAGCTGAAGATGATCGACCACGCGAAAAACTAGCCACAAAAGGGAAAAACAGTTTAAGTGATGCCGAATTACTAGCAATAGTTTTAGGAAGTGGTAATATTAAAGAAACTGCTATCCAACTTGCCCAACGTATTTTAAGCGAAAATGATAATAAATTGGCAAACATTGCAAAATTAAATATTAATGAACTTAAAAAGTATAGAGGTGTAGGTACAGTAAAGGCAATTAATATTATTGCTGCTTTTGAAATTGGAAGACGCAGAAATGATATTGAACCAAATGAAAAAAATTCAATAAAAAATACAAAACAAGCATACGAAATTTTTAAACCTTTTTTAAGCGATTTGCGGCATGAAGAATTTTGGATTTGTATGTTAGATAAGGCAAACCATATAATTAAAACAGAAAATATAAGTAAAGGTGGAATGTCTGCAACTATAGTTGATATAAAATTAATTTGTAAACGATTATTAGAATGCAATGCAACAGGAATAATTTTAGCACACAATCATCCAAGTGGTAATTTAAACCCTAGTGCAGAGGATATAAAAATTACTAAAAATTTAAAAGAGGCAATTAGTATGTTTGAAATTACTTTATTTGACCATATAATTGTTGGAGAAAATAACTATACCAGTTTTGCTGATAAAAATTTATTATGATAAAAATTGTAACTATAATTGGCGCACGCCCTCAAATAATTAAAGCAGCAGCTTTAAGCAGAGCTATAAAAACAAAATTTAATAATTCAATTTCAGAAATTATTGTTCACACAGGGCAACACTACGATGAAAATATGAGTAATGTTTTTTTTACCGAATTAAATATTCCACAACCCAATTATAATTTAAATGTAGGAAGTGGAAGTCATGGTAAGCAAACAGCTAAAATGATTGAAGGGATAGAAGAAATTTTAATTAAAGAAAAACCAAACGCAATAGTATTGTATGGCGATACTAATTCTACTTTAGCTGGAGGTATTGCTGCAAGTAAAATCCATGTTCCAGTTGTGCATATTGAGGCTGGTTTGCGTTCATATAACAAAGCTATGCCCGAAGAAGTTAATAGAATTTTATGCGATCATATTAGTACTTTATTATTTAGTCCTACTAAAACAGGTTATAGTAATTTATTAAAAGAAGGTTTTAAAGAAAATAACAAATCGCCTTACAATGCTAACAATCCTAAAATATACCATTGTGGCGATGTAATGTATGATAACAGTTTGCATTTTAGTTCAGTTGCAGATAAACAAACTAACATTATAAATAAGTTAAATCTTACTCCTAATAATTTTATTTTAGCAACAATTCATCGAAATAATAATACCGATGAACCAATAAGATTAAATGCACTTTTTGAAAGTTTACAATTTATAAGCAAAACTAACTCTATAAAAGTAGTTTTACCGCTTCATCCCCGAACTGCAAAATTATTAGAACAAAATTTAAACTCTGAGCTTTTAAAAGAAATAAAAAGTAATGCTAATATTTTAATAATTGAACCCGCAAGTTTTTTAGAAATGATTGCTTTAGAAAAAAATTGTAAGCTAGTTATGACAGATAGTGGAGGGGTACAAAAAGAAGCATTTTATTTTGAAAAACCTTGTGTTATTTTACGCCCTGAAACAGAATGGATTGAGTTAGTTGAGTGTGGTACTGCAATTATAACAGATGCAGATAAAGAAAAAATAATTAAAGCATACAACACATTAGTTGCAAAAACAAATTTACAATACCCAAAACTTTATGGTAATGGCAATGCTGCCGAATTTATTTGTGAAGAAATGATTAAGTATTTATAAAAATGAGGTAATATTATTTACCAGCATCTTTTAAAAACTGAGCTAATCCACTATCAGTTAATGGGTGTTTTAATAAAGCGGTAATTGCACTTAACGGGCAAGTTGCAACATCTGCACCTATTTTAGCACATTGTATAATATGCATTGGATGGCGCACACTTGCTGCTAATATTTGAGTTTCATACCCATAGTTATCATAAATTGTTCTTATTTCTTCAATTAAAGTTAAACCATCTGTACTTACATCATCTAATCTTCCAATAAATGGCGATACATAAGTTGCGCCAGCTTTAGCAGCTAATAATGCTTGCCCTGCACTAAATACTAAAGTGCAATTTGTTCTTATTCCTTTTTCTGTAAAATATTTAATTGCTTTAACCCCATCTTTAATCATAGGTACTTTTACAACAATTTGTTCATGTAGTTCAGCTAATGCTTCACCTTCTCTTACCATTCCTTCAAAATCTGTGCTAATTACTTCTGCACTTACATCTCCAGTTACAATTTTACAAATATCAACATAATGTTTTAAAATATTGCTTTCGCCTTTAATGCCCTCTTTAGCCATTAAACTTGGGTTAGTTGTTACACCATCTAAAACACCTAAATCTTGTGCTTCTTTAATTTGAGCCAAGTTGGCTGTATCTATAAAAAATTTCATTGTTTAATTATTTAACTGCAAAAATAACGAATATGCTTAGTATTATATACGATGTTTATTAATTGTTAAAATATTAAACTAGTTTTTTACTTTATTTAATATTTATACCAAACTTTAAGTTGTATTTTTGATAAACTTAAAAATGAAAAAGTATGGCATTTGAATTACCAAAATTAAACTACGCGTTTAATGCATTAGAACCTCACATTGATGCAAAAACTATGGAGATACACCATGGTAAACACCATCAAGCTTACGTAACAAATTTAAACAATGCAATTGCAGGCACTGATACCGAAAAATTAAGCATAGAAGAAATTTGTAAAAATATATCAAAATACCCAGCCGCTGTTAGAAATAATGGAGGCGCTCATTATAACCATAGTTTATTTTGGGAAATTATGGCTCCTAATGCTGGTGGAGTACCTAATAATGAAGTTGGTAAAGCAATTGAAACTGAATTAGGAGGTTTTGAAAAATTTAAAACTGAATTTTCGCAAGCTGGTGCAACTCGTTTTGGAAGCGGATGGGCTTGGCTTTGTGTAAAAGCTGATGGTAAACTTTGTGTTTGTAGTACTCCAAATCAAGATAACCCATTAATGGATATTGCTGATTGTAAAGGGACTCCAATTTTAGGTTTAGATGTTTGGGAACACGCTTATTACTTAAATTATCAAAACCGTCGCCCTGATTATATGAACGCTTTTTTTAACGTAATAAATTGGAACAAAGTAAATGAACTTTACTTAAAAGCAAAAAAATAAAAATTATTAAAGCCACCATTTTGGTGGCTTTTTTGTTTAATGTTTTTTAATTGTATAAAAAATAGTTTTTTCTAATTAAATAGTTTGCTGTTTCATATACTTTCATCATATTTTTTTCTAATGTATCAGCATTAATCTTATATTGTAGTTTATAATTTACAGGGTCTAAATTTTTATATTTTCTCAAATAGGTATTTCCATTTGAAAATGTTTTATAAAAATAAAAACCATTATCATCAACACAACCAACTTTATCATCGGCTGAAAATACTACAAACGGATGTTTTTCTTTTAAGATATTAATTCCAAATGTTTGGTTAGTGTATTTAGCGTTTATAATTCCCATAACTGTTGCAGGTATATCTGGCTGATAACAAGGAGACGAAATGGTATCTGCTTTAAATAATTTAGGTTGATGAATTATACACGGAACATGATTATAACTTAAAGGCATTTCGTAAGTATGCCCCATAGAAAGTCCATGATCGCCTAAAAATATAAATACTGTATTATTATACCAATTTTCTTTTTTTACCATTTCCATAAATCGTCCAATACTCCAGTCTGCATACAAAGTACAGTTTTCTTGTGGTGTATTGTCATTTGGTTTAAACGAAATATTATCTGGTATTTTCCATGGGCCATGGTCTGAGGCTGTCATCACTACAGATAAAAATGGTTTGGTACTTGTTCTGTTTTTATTTACTTCAATTAGTTTATCTAACAAAACATGATCGGGTACACCTAAAGAACTTTCGGTTAACGAATTGTCAAAATTATATTGACTTATAATGTTATTAAAATTATTTAGTTTAAAAAAGCCTTCCATGTTATCGAAATGAGGATCGTGTGTTGTATAAAAATAATTTTCGTAACCTAAATTAAATAAAAGTGTTCCAAGTCCGTTAAATGGATTTTTTACGTAGCTTTTTAAAGATTTTTCGTCGTAAATACTAGGGTAACCTGATGTTGTTGAGAATAAACCATTAAATGTGTGTATTCCTGAAGAGAAAAAATTATTAAAAAATACAGATTCTTTAATGAGTTTGTTTAAATGTGGTGTTAAATTTTTTCCGTTATAGCAACCCATTTTATAAACAGACATACTTTCCATAACTATAATTACAAAATTGTATTTTGTTGTTGTAGTAGTTGACGGAACAATTGTTCTATCTATATTAGCTACAAATGGAGATTGAATAGATAAATATTTTCGTGTATATGCTATTTGTTCATGTATATTGTTTGGTGTAATATATTTTTTTGAATTTGAATTACAAACCATTGCTTTCCAAAATGTAAAATTTGGATTAATTGCAATTTTATTAATAAAATTATTTTGCGATACAATTGCAAGACCTTCGTGTATGCCTGATCTGTCAAATGTTCTGCCTCTTGCTCCAATTGTTATTAAAGTTGAAAAAAACATAAATGCAAATAATTGATTATACCATTTATAATTAAGTTTAATTTTAAACTCGTTAGAATAACTTATAAATGCTTTATTATTAAAATAAATTAATGGAAATAAGATTAAAATAAAAAGAATTAAAAATCCCCAATAACTGAAACTTCCAAAAATAACTCCAAATGCAAAACCAGGATTTTCGCTCCATAAAAAAGCTGTATTATTTAAATGTGCCCCAAATTGATTGTAAAAAGGAATGTTTGCAATACAAATAAAATGTAATATTAATTGTAATGTTATAAAAATATAATTTCCAACTTTTAAAAATGTTTGGTTTTTAATTAAAGTTGCAAAAGTAAATAACAGAAAAGGTAAAATTAACATCCAGCAAAATACGGCTGTATCAAATTCTAATCCCATTTTAAAAGCCATTAGTTTTTCTGTTAATGGAATGGTATTAAGGTTTATTGTTTGATTGTAGAAATAAAAAAACAATCGAATTAAAAAAAATAAAATTAAGTTTATGCAATAAATCTTAATTAAAAATTTAAATAGAATTGGTATATTTTCTATTAGTTTATTAAACATTAATTTGAAAGTTAATACTAATTTACAATTAAAACTTTGTTTTACAGTTGTATTAAACACAAAAGCCAAGCATTTGCTTGGCTTTTGTGTTTATAAGAAATATTAAATTTATTTTCCTCCTTTAATTCTTTCATTCATTTCTTTACCTTTTGCTTCATCGCCAGTTATTAAATACAGTTTACGTAAAGCAACCATTGTAGCTTTGTCATCGTTTTTAATTCCTAATGCTTTTTCTAATAAAGGAATTGCTTTTTTATAATACTCTTGCGATTTTGCATCTTGTTCTTTTTGAAGTTTTTGTAAATCTGTTATTTTTCCTTCAACCTTTTTATTTTGCAAATACCCACCATAGTTATTATACATTGCACCTAAGTTGTATAACGAGTTGTATTGTATTTCTTTATTACTTGTACTTAATTCAACTGCTTTAGTGTAATTAGTTTCTGCGGTTTTAAAATATTCATCAAATTCTTTTGGTTTAGGTAAATCTTTACCAGTTCCTTTTTCTTTTGGGTTTGCCATATTATCGTAAATATTACCAGTAACTAAATATAAAACAGAGTTGTTAGGGTCTTTTTCTATACTTGTTTTTAAATTAGTTAAAGCTTCGGCTTGTTTACCACGAGCTAAAAACATATTGGTTTCGCTATTAAGTAAATTCATGTCGTTAGGAAAAGCAGTGCGTCCTTTTGCTAAAATAGCCATTGCAGCACTTGTATCGCCTTTTGATAAATTTGCATTAAAAATATTATCGTAATTATATGGAGAAGCAACTTTAAAATCAATCATTTTTTTATTGTACTCAATGATTTTTGAGGTAGAAGTTTTCTTTGCGACCTCGTATGATAATGCTTCAGGTGTTGTCAAAGTGTTCGCGTTCTTTGCTATATTATATGTGTAATTGGCATTACTCATAATTTTGCTTGCCGCAATACATGCATTCATAAAACTTGCAGTATCTTTAGCTTTAAAAATCATAGTTTTTAAAAATCCTGTTTTGTAAAAATAATCTGCTGCTTCGTCGTATTTTTTTGCTTTGTATTTACCTTGCGCAATATTTTCGCCTTCCATTTTAATTTGTTGAACAAGTAAAGCAAATTTAACATCGTCTTCTCCTAACATACTTGTACCTTTGGTTAAACCTTCTTGTATGGTTTCCATGTATTTTGGATCTAATTCTTTTATTTTATTTACTTCTTCATTTGCTAATTCAAAATTAGTTAAAGGAGCATTACCATAAGCAATTAATACGCGTTCGTTTTTATCTTGTGATACAGCTTCTGCTTTTTTTAATTCAGCAGTTAACTCGCTTTGATAAAATGCGTAAGAAATACGCGCTTTATAGGCATGTGTTTTACCTTGATTTTTTGTTTCTTCATTTGCAAGTGCAATATCAATTGCATCTTTTGCTTTATTTAAATAAACTAAATCAGGTTTTCCATCACGCACTGTTGCTTCGTAATCGTTTAATGACCTCCAAGCTGTTTGTACTTTATTTTTTTGCGCAATACCAACAAATGGCAATAAGGCAATACTATAGGTTACTAGTTTTTTCATATTTATTATTTTTAGAACTGTTTTGTTTTAAATTTTATTTACAAGGCTTATACCAAATAAATATTTTTAACATTATTTATTATTCAGTTGGGTTTGTATTATCTGTTGTTGAATCATTACTTTCGTTATTTTCAATAGGTGTTGATGGTTCGTCTTCTTCATGATCCACTTTTGTTACTGCGGCAATCTCATCAGTATCAGCAATATTAATTAATCTAACACCTTGTGTGGCACGCCCCATAACTCTTAAATCAGCAACATTTAAGCGAATTGTTATTCCATTTTTGGTAATAATCATTAAATCATTTTCATCTGTAACGGATTTAATTCCAACTAATTTTCCTGTTTTATCGGTTATGTTTATTGTTTTTACCCCTTTACCACCACGGTTAGTTATACGGTATTCATCAATATCTGAACGTTTACCGTAACCTTTTTCACTTACTACTAAAACGTTAGTTTGTGGGTTGTTAATACAAATCATACCTATAACTTCGTTTTTATCGCCCTCTTCATCATTTAAATCTATACCAATAACACCACTTGCATTTCTGCCCATTGGTCTTACTTTTTCTTCAGGAAAACGACACACTTTACCAAGTTTAGTTGCTAACATTATTTCGTTTTTACCATCGGTTAATGCAGCTTCTAATAAAACATCTCCTTCTCTAATTGTAATTGCACTAATTCCATTTGAACGAGGACGAGAATAAGCCTCTACAGTAGTTTTTTTAATTATACCTTCTTTAGTACACAATACAATATAATTGTTATTAATAAACTCTTCGTCGGTTAAGTTTTTAATATTAATAAATGCTTTTACTTTATCATCTGGTGCAATGCTAATTAAATTTTGAATTGCTCTACCTTTACTTGTTTTATTTCCTTCTGGCACTTCGTATGCACGCAACCAATAACATTGTCCTTTTTCGGTAAATAATAATAAATAATTATGTGTACTTGCAATAAACATGTGTTCAATAAAGTCTTCATCGCGGGTAGATGAGCCTTTACTTCCTTTGCCTCCACGACCTTGCGCTCTGTATTCGGCTAAGTTTGTACGTTTCATATAACCTAAATGAGAAATTGTTATTACAACATTTTCATCGGCAATCATATCTTCAACTTTAAACTCATCGCCAACGTAAACAATTTCACTTCTACGTTCATCGCCAAATTTTTGTTTTATTTCAAGTAATTCGTTTTTAATAATTTCAAATCGGTAAGGTTCGTTATTTAAAATATGTTTTAAATCTTCTATAGTTTTCATTAGTTCGGCATACTCTGCATTTAATTTTTCAACTTCTAGTCCGGTTAAAGTTCTTAAACGCATATCAAGTATTGCACGTGCTTGTATTTCAGATAAATTAAATCTTCCCATTAATTCATCACGAGCCGTATCAGGACTTTCGCTTTCACGTATAATTTTAATTACTTCATCAATATTTTTTTGCGCAATAATTAAACCTTCTAAAATATGTGCACGTTTTTCTGCTTGCGCTAATTCAAATTTTGTCCTTCTAACAATAACATCATGTCTGTGTTCAACAAAATAATGAATCATTTCTTTCATGTTTAATGTTTGCGGCCTTCCATTAACTAAAGCCACATTATTAATAGAAAAAGATGTTTGTAATGCTGAATATTTAAATAAATTATTAATTACAACATTACTAATTGCATCACGTGTTAGTTCATATACAATGCGCATGCCTTCGCGGTTACTTTCGTCTCTTATTTCGCGAACGCCTTCAATTTTTTTGTCGTTACATAATTCAGCTTGTTGCTTAATCATTTCAGCCTTATTAACTTGATATGGAATTTCTGTAACAATAATGCGTTCTCTATCACCAACCGGCTCAATGTTATATTTTGCACGCATTACAACTCTGCCTCTTCCAGTATGCATTGCATCTTTAACACCTTCGTAACCATAAATTATACCGCCTGTAGGAAAATCTGGTGCTTTAATAAATTTCATTAAACCATCAATATCAATTTCTCTATTATCAATGTAAGCAATTGTTGCATCTATAGTTTCTGATAAATTATGAGGAGCCATATTAGTGGCCATACCAACCGCAATACCAGAAGCTCCATTAACAATTAAATTTGGTATTTTAGTTGGTAATACTGTTGGTTCGGTTAAACTATCGTCAAAGTTAGGTCTAAAATCAACCGTTTCTTTTTCAATATCGTTTAACATTTCTTCGGTTATTTTTCTTAAACGAGCTTCGGTATAACGCATTGCCGCAGGAGGGTCACCATCTACACTTCCATAATTTCCTTGCCCATCTACTAACATATAACGCAAGCTCCAATCTTGTGCCATACGCACCATTGTATCATAAACGCTACTATCACCATGTGGATGATATTTACCCAAAACCTCACCAACTATACGCGCACTTTTTTTGTAAGGTCTGTTGTGCATTACTCCTAATTCTAACATCCCATATAATACCCTACGGTGTACTGGTTTTAAACCATCGCGCACATCAGGTAATGCACGGCTAACAATAACAGACATAGAATAATCTATGTATGCTGTTTTCATTTCGTCTTCAATGTTAATTGGAATAATTTTTTCTCCTTCTGTCATACTCTTTTTTATGTTTAATTAATTTGCAATTTTGTCGTGTTTTTTAATTGTATTTTATGTGTGTTTTGTCAGTATAAATGTTAATTTTTTATGATAAACAAAACTCTAATAAAAAAAACTAATAGTCTTTGAAAGTACCAAAAAATAGGCACTTTTCAGATAAACTTTTCAACAAAAATTTTGTTAAAAATTTAATAATTGGTTTATATAAAAGCAATTATTTAAATCTATTTTTACTTTTGGCATTAAATGTGTAAATTCACTTAAAACTATTTTATTATTATGGAAGCAAAATTTTCGCCCAGAGTTAAAGAAGTAATTACTTACAGCAGAGAAGAAGCACTAAGATTAGGGCACGATTATATTGGTATTGAGCATTTAATGCTTGGAATGATTAGAGACGGAGACGGAGTAGGAATGAGGTTACTTAAAAATTTAGGAGTTAACTTAAACGAACTTCGTAAAAACATAGAAATGAACTTGATGCCTGGGCAACGCCGTTCTAACAATCTTGCAAATATACCTTTAGTAAAACAAGCCGAAAAAACTATAAAATTAACCTATTTAGAAGCTAAAACATTTAAGGCCATTCAAATTGGTACAGAACATTTATTGTTATGTATATTAAAAGATAATGATAATATAGTAACTAAAACCTTAATTCGTTTTGGTGTTGATTATGAAGCTGTACGAGCAGAACTTGAAAATTTTATGGATAATCCTGCTAAAATTGAAAACACAACATCTGGCGATAACGACGATGATAATGATGAATCCTTTGGCGCAAGTAACAACCCTAGTGGCGCAAAAAAACCTGGAGATAGTAAAAGTAAAACACCAGTACTAGATAATTTTGGTAGAGATTTAACCAAAATGGCCGAAGAAGGCAAACTAGATCCTGTTGTTGGTCGTGAAAAAGAAATTGAACGTGTTTCTCAAATTTTGAGCAGAAGAAAAAAGAACAATCCAATTTTAATTGGCGAACCTGGTGTTGGTAAAAGTAGTATTGCCGAAGGTTTAGCATTAAGAATTGTTCAACGTAAAGTTAGTCGTGTATTATTTGGCAAACGTGTTGTAACTTTAGATTTAGCAAGTTTAGTTGCAGGCACTAAATACCGTGGGCAGTTTGAAGAACGAATGAAAGCAGTTATGAATGAACTTGAAAAAAGTCCAGATGTAATTATTTTTATTGACGAAATACATACTATTATTGGTGCTGGAGGTGCAAGTGGAAGTATGGATGCAAGTAATATGTTTAAACCTGCATTAGCACGCGGCGAAATTCAATGTATTGGAGCAACAACTTTAGATGAATATAGACAATATATTGAAAAAGATGGCGCACTAGAACGTCGTTTTCAAAAAGTAATTGTTGAACCTGCAACGCAAGATGAAACAATACAGATATTAAATAACATTAAATCAAAATACGAAGATCATCATAACGTAAATTATACACCTGAAGCATTAAAAGCTTGTGTAACATTAACTGCAAGATATATAACTGACAGACATTTACCAGATAAAGCTATAGATGCATTAGATGAAGCGGGAAGTAGGGTTCACATTACTAACATTACTGTACCCAAAAATATTTTAGATTTAGAAAAAGATATTGAAGAAACTAAAGAGAAAAAAAATAATGCTATTAAAATGCAGATTTACGAAGAGGCTGCAAAATATCGTGATGATGAGAAAAATTTAACTCTTCAATTAGAAACTGCAAAAAAAGCATGGGAAGAAGAAACAAAGAAAAATAGAATAACTGTTACAGAAGATAATGTTGCCGAAGTTGTAAGTATGATGAGTGGTGTACCTGTGCAACGCGTTAACCAAAATGAAGGTGAAAAATTGGTTAAAATGAACGAGTTACTTAAAGGCAAGGTTATAGGGCAAGATAAAGCTTTAGAAAAAGTAGTTAAAGCCATTCAGCGTAACCGCGCAGGTTTAAAAGATCCTAATAAACCAATTGGCTCGTTTATATTTTTAGGTCCTACTGGTGTTGGTAAAACACAGTTAGCAAAAATTTTAGCAAAACATTTATTTGATAACGATGAAGCGCTAATTAGAATTGATATGAGCGAATACATGGAGAAATTTGCGGTTACTCGTTTAATTGGAGCCCCTCCGGGATATGTAGGTTACGAAGAAGGCGGACAATTAACAGAAAAAGTTCGTCGTAGGCCATACAGCGTTGTATTACTTGATGAGATTGAAAAAGCTCATCCAGATGTTTTTAATATGTTATTACAAGTTTTAGATGATGGTCAATTAACCGATAGTTTAGGACGAAAAATAGATTTTAAAAATACTATAATTATAATGACAAGTAATATTGGAGCTCGTCAATTAAAAGAATTTGGAACTGGTGTTGGTTTTGGTACTACTGCAAGAAAAGATGGCGAAGATGATGCAGCAAAAGGAGTTATAGAAAATGCGCTTAAAAAAGCATTTGCCCCAGAGTTTTTAAATAGAATTGATGATGTTATTATGTTTAATTCATTATCTAAAGAAGATATTCATAAAATTATAGATATTGAATTAGCTAATTTATTTAGCAGAGTAACAAGCCTTGGTTATTCAATTAAAATAACCGAAAAAGCTAAAGATTATATTGTAGAAAAAGGTTACGATGCTAATTATGGTGCAAGACCATTAAAACGTGCCATTCAAAAATATTTAGAAGACCCAATGGCAGAAGAAATAATAAAAAGTAACATAACAGAAGGTGATGAACTAGAAGTTGATTACGATAAAGAAAATGATGTTATTTTGGTTAACTCTCATAAAGCCAAAGGTAAAAAAGGTAAAAAAGAAGACAAAGCATAATCTTAAAACCCGCTTAATTAAGCGGGTTTTTAATTTTATTTTAAAAAATAATTAAAACACAACTTCTACTAATAATCATTTTTAAATAATATTCGTTAATTTTTATTTTTGTGAGTAATTTTTAAAAGTTTTTATTCTTTTTATACTTAATATTTCCTTGTAAATTTGAAGTTTGTTATGATTCAAACAAGCAATTCAGAAAAACTTTTTCAAAAGGCTAAAGAATTTTTCCCTGGTGGGGTAAATTCGCCTGTTAGAGCATTTAAAAGTGTAGGCGGTACTCCAATATTTATTAAAAAGGGAAGCGGTTCACATATTTGGGACGAAGATAATAACGAGTTTATTGATTATTGTGGAAGTTGGGGACCATTAATTTTAGGCCATGCCAACCAAACTGTTTTATCTAAAGTTAATGAAACCATGCAAAATGGAACTTCGTTTGGCGCACCTACAAAATTAGAAAATGAATTAGCCAATTTAATTCTTTCAAACAATCCTTATATAAATAAAATACGATTTGTAAGCAGTGGAACAGAAGCAGTAATGAGCGCAATTAGAGTGGCGCGTGGGTTTACTAATCGAAGTAAAATATTAAAATTTGAAGGCTGTTACCACGGACATGCCGACTCTTTATTAGTTAAAGCTGGAAGCGGCTTAGTTACTTTTGGTAATAGTAGTAGTGCGGGAGTGCCAGATAGTTTTGTGAACGAAACTATAACTGTTCAATTAAACAATAAAGAAGCTGTATTAAAAGCATTTGAAACATACAAAAACGAAATTGCATGTGTTATTATTGAACCTGTTCCTGCAAATAATGGTTTATTATTACAAGGTAAAGAATTTTTAACCTTTTTAAGAGATATATGTACATCAAACAAAACTTTATTAATTTTTGATGAAGTTATAAGTGGATTTAGAATTGGATTTACAGGAGCCGCAGGTTTTTACAACATTCAACCAGATATTATTACTTATGGAAAAATTATTGGTGGTGGCTTTCCGGTTGGTGCATACGGAGCAAATGTAGAAATTATGAATTGTGTAAGCCCAGAAGGCAATGTTTATCAGGCTGGAACGTTAAGCGGCAATCCTGTTGCAATGACAGCAGGTATAGCACAATTAACACAATGTTTGCATCCAAATTTTTATAAAGAGTTAGAAGATAAAACTAATTATTTAATTGAAGGGATTTTAAAGAACAATTCATTTCCATTACTTAAAATTTTTAAATTAGGCAGTATATTTTGGTTGGCATTCTCAAATAAAGATAAAATAAATAATGCCGATGATATTGATGCAAATAGTATGCAATATTTTAAAACACTACATTATGAATTATTAAATAATGGTGTTTATTTAGGTCCAAGTGGATACGAAGTAGGTTTTGTTAGCGCCGCACATACAATACAAGATTTAGATAAAACAATTTTAGCTTTTAAAAACGCAATAAATAAATTAAAATTAAATTAAATAATGAAAACAGTAAACTCAATCAACTTTCTAAATAAACGCGCTGTAATAAGAGTAGATTTTAATGTTCCTTTAAACGATGCATTTGAAGTTACAGATTTAACACGTATTAATGCAGCAATTCCAACTCTTAAAAAAATATTAAAAGATGGAGGAAGCATTGTTTTAATGAGTCATTTAGGTCGTCCAAAAGAAGGGCCAACTAACAAATATTCATTAAAACATATTGTAAGTGCAGTTAGTAAACAATTAGGTGTTGAAGTTAAATTTGTAGATGATTGCATTAGCGATGACGCGTTTAATGCTTCGAACAATTTAAAAAATGGCGAAGTTTTATTGTTAGAAAACTTACGTTTTTACAAAGAAGAAGAAAAAGGAGATGAAAAATTTGCCGAAAAATTAAGTAAACATGGAAATGTATATGTAAATGATGCTTTTGGCACAGCACACAGAGCACATGCAAGCACTGCGGTAATGGCTAAGTTTTTTAATTCAGACAGTAAATGTTTTGGTTTTGTAATGGCAGGCGAAGTTGAAAGTATAACAAAAGTTTTAAACCAATCACAAAAACCATTTACAGCTATAATTGGAGGCGCAAAGGTTAGCGATAAAATTTTAATTATAGAACAATTAATGAATAAAGCTAATAATATTATAATTGGCGGAGGCATGGCATTTACTTTTGTTAAAGCAATGGGAGGTAATATTGGCAAATCGTTATGCGAAGATGATAGATTAGAAACAGCAAAAAAATTATTAGAAAAAGCAACCGAAAAAGGAGTTAAATTGTTTATTCCAACAGATGCAGTTGTTGCAGATAGTTTTTCAAATGACGCTAAATTTAAATTATCTAACATAAAAACAATTGAAGATGGTTGGATGGGCTTAGATATTGGAAACGAAAGCATAAAACAATTTGGAGACGTTATTAAAAATTCAAAAACCATTTTATGGAATGGCCCAATGGGTGTTTTTGAAATGAGTAATTTTGAAAATGGTACAAAACAAGCTGCTTTTGATATTGTTGAGGCAACTAAAAATGGTGCATATACATTAATAGGTGGAGGAGATAGTGTTGCAGCAATAAATAAATATAATTTAGCAAATCAAGTTAGTTATGTAAGCACCGGAGGTGGTGCGTTATTAGAATATATTGAACAAGGTAGTTTACCTGGAGTAAAAGCAATTGAAGGTTAATTCAATATTTTTGATTACATTTAATACGTTAAACACAATTTATTAATGAAAGTTTATAGTATAGCTTTAATGTTATGTTTTATTTCTGCTTCTTGTAAAAAAAATTACACTTGCCAATGTAGTAATGGCAACACAACCTATATTGCTGGTGAAATAGAAGGTACAAAAATGCAAGCAAAACAAAAATGTAAAGATCTTAATACAACTAACACAACTTGTAATTTAAAATGAATATAAGGGTAGGTTTTGGATACGATGTTCATCCTTTAGGAGATAACAGAGAACTTTGGCTTGGAGGTATAAAATTGGAATTTGATAAAGGTTGTGTAGGCCATAGTGATGCCGATGTATTATTGCACGCTATTTGCGATGCTTTGTTAGGCGCAGCAAATTTAAGAGACATTGGTTTTCATTTTCCAAATACAAACCCTAAATATAAAGGTGCAGATAGTAAATTATTATTAAAAGAAGTAGTTGATTTACTTTTGCAAAAAGGATATAAAATTGGAAACATTGATGCAACACTTAGTTTAGAAGCACCAAAAATTAACCCTCACATTACCTCTATACAAACTATTTTAGCTCCAATATTAAATGTAACTGTTGATGATATTTCTATAAAAGCCACAACAAACGAAAAGTTAGGTTATGTTGGAAGAGGCGAAGGTGTTAATGCATATGCTGTTGCTTTAATTTACAAATAGTGTTAATTTAAAATTTATTTTAAAACATAATATTAATTTTAGAACTTAACTTAATATTTATTGAATATTAAAATTTTAAAGTGAAAAATTATTTAATAATTAAATTATTTTTTTTGTGCATTTTAATTTCAAATTTTACAAAATCACAAATTAGCCCACCAGGTTTAGGAGTTGCTAATACTGCCGGATGGTTTGCTGTAGGTTTGCGGCAAGAGTTTGACACGTTAAAAGAATGGCAATCTATGACTTATGCCGGAATGGGAAGAAAAAGTAATCCTGATAATTATGACCCTCTATTTAAATCAGCAATTATAGTATTAACACAAGAGTTTTACCATAAATTTAATAAAAACTGGCAATATTCGTTTGCACTTAGTTATCGTAGGCAAGATGAGTATTTTAAAACTGCACCTTATCAACACGAAAATCCTACCTTAAAACAAGAGTATAGGGCTTATAGTCGCTTTTCATACACTTACAAAACAACACACTTTAAATTTGTACCTACATTAAGACAAGAATTTAGAAAGTATTATTCGCCTACTTTTACATCTATAACTGAAGATTTTCAATTTAGAACTCGTTTAAGATTACAATTAACTGTAAATCTTGATAAAAATAAAATACATAAAATTAGTTTAAGCTCAGAACAACTTTTTTCAATAAGTAAAAATAATGCGCCAAATTTATGGACAGATTTTAATTATCGCGAAAGTAGATTTACCTTTTATTATTCATTTTCGCCTCAAAAATCGCCATTAATATACAGTTTAGGATACATGAACAATTTAGTTGGTATAAAACAAAATTATACAGTTAATTATTTTGCTTTTGATGTTATTTGGGAAAATCCATTTAAATTAAAACAACGTAAAAAAGAAAACATTACCGAAAATTTCGAATAAATTAGTTTATATAAAACAAAAAGATAAAACAGCCATTGAGTTAATTAAGCTTAATGCAGTTAAAGAATGAGATTGATGGTTAAGGTTGTAAACAAACAAAATAATGCATAACACACTTAAAAAACACGATAAAAATAAAACAGGGCTAAATCTTTGTACTCTAAAACTTGATTCGTAACCTTGGATATTGGCTTTTATTTGTTTACCAAAAATATAATCTTTACCTATATTAAATTTACTGCCAACTTCAGGAATATCAATAAAATCTTCAATAACTAAAGTAGTAATTTTGTTTTGAGTATCGGTAATTTTTAAAGTTGAAATTAGTGGTTGTTGATTTGAATTAACTTTGCCCGAATAGTTAACATTTACTTTATTTATTTCATAAATAGAATAGTTACAAGGCCCTAAATAACAAAGAATTAATTCAATATAAATTATAAAACATAAAACACAAATTATATTTAAATATTTGTAACTTTTTGTTTTTTTAAAATTACTTATTGCTACAATTTCTTTATAATGTTTTATTTTTTTAAGTTGAGCAACTTGTTCAGCACTTAAGGCAACTCTAGGTTCTCTTTTTTTTTGATTTTGATTAATCATTTAAATTGAGTTTTTCTTCAATTAAATAATTATTTCTAATAGTGCTATTTCTTAAAATTAATTCGCCAATAAAGCCTGCCAAAAACATCATACTACCAATAATCATACATGTTAATGCTAAATAAAACGAAGGTCTGTCAGTAATTAATCGTGCAACTTTATGAATTATAAACGTATGATAGAGTTTACTTAAGCCTAAGTAAAACGAAAATGCTAAACCTAAAATAAAAAGTAAAGTACCAATTAATCCAAAAAAATGCATTGGTTTTTTACCAAACTTACTCATAAACGTTATTGTAAGTAAATCTAAAAAACCATTAATAAATCTATTCCAACCAAATTTACTTACACCGTATTTGCGCGCTTGGTGTTGAACAACTTTTTCGCCAATTTTATTAAACCCTGCTGCTTTAGCCATTACAGGTATAAATCGATGCATTTCGCCATACACTTCAATACTTTTAACTACTTTGTTTTTGTAAGCTTTTAAGCCACAATTCATATCATGTAGTTTAATTCCACTAATTAATCTGTTAGTGTAATTGTAAAGTTTACTTGGTAAATTTTTTGTAAATGCATTATCGTATCTTTTTTGCTTCCAACCACTAACAACATCATAGCCTTGGTTAACAACCATATTATAAAGTTCAGGTATTTCATCAGGGCTATCTTGCAAATCAGCGTCCATTGTAATTACAACTTTCCCTTTAGCGGCTTCAAAACCAACATGTAAAGCAGGCGATTTACCATAGTTACGTTGAAATCTTAATCCTTTAACTGAAGGATTTTTTTTAGATATAGATTGAATTACTTCCCATGAATCATCTTTACTGCCATCATCAATAAACAAAATTTCGTAGTTGTAATTATGTTGTTGCATAACTTTCACTATCCAATCGTGTAATTCAGGCAAAGATTCTTGCTCGTTATAAAGCGGTATAACTAAAGATATATCCATAAAACTTGGCAAATATAACCACAGTACTTTAACAAAGTTGATATTTTTTTATCAATAATAAAAATAATTGTTAATTTTGCAGCGGGTAAGTCTTTCACGACCAGCTCCTGCTGAATCCCCCAGGCTGGGAACGGAGCAAGGGTAGGTGGTTGTAGCGGTGCGATGAAAGTAGCTTACCCTTTTTTATTTAAAATTAATTAAATTAAAATAAAAAGCCCAATCAGTTTAATTGATTGGGCTTTTGTGTTATTAATTAAAAACTATTGTAAAATAATTAATTTTTTAGCAACTACTGCTGTATTACTTTTTAAGCCTACAAAATATGCTCCAGCAGCTAAATCATTTAACTTAACTGAGTTTTGAACTTGACCATTTTGTTGGTTATTTAATGATTTAGTCATTACTTCTTTACCGTTTATATCATAAATTGATAAAGATAAATCATCGGTAGTAGATTTAAAGTATGATAAGTTTAATGAATTAAATGCAGCATTTTGATATATATTTAAAGCACTTACAGGGTCATTTTCTTTAATACTTACAGGTCCTGAAGGATTTAAAGTCATACTCGTTTGACTTACTAAATCACCAGAATTTGCGCCATTATTATTTACTGTGTTACCAGCTGCAAAAAATCTTACTTGACCAGAAGCAGGAGCAACCCATTCAAACACAAAGTTACCAATAGTTCCACCAGCATTAAATACACCGTTATGTGTAGCGTTTTTTCTGTTATTACCGCTGTTTGTAACAAATTTTGTGTTAGATGCTGGGTTCTGCATTGTACCTGCATCATTATTTGATGAGTTAAGAATTGTACAATCAAAACCAAAATGAGTTAAACTGCCGTTTGCTACACGAACTGTAATGGTATAAGTTTGACCTGGTACATATGTATTACCTGAAAAAGTAGGTGTACTCATAACCATTGTACTAGAACCGCCAGAATTTCCATGGCAAGAAGTACAAGTACTTTCACCTGGGCCGCCAGAATATCCATCAATACCTGTTTGATGTTTTAGCTTTTTAAATGAGCTTCCTAAAAATAATAGGGCAGTAGCAGAAGTAAGTACAATAATTGTAGATTTTTTCATGTTTTAATTTGGTTTTTAAGGTTATGAAAGCAAATATATGAAAAAATTTAACATTTGCAATAATTTAGATACTTTTTAAGCTATTAAACATATCGTTAAATCGAAAATAGGTAGTTTCAATAAATTCTGAAGTAATTTTCTTTTTTAGGTTTTCTAAATTTCCAACATCATCAACCCTAAATTTAAAGGTTTGTTCCATTGGGCCAGCTTCAAATTTAACTTGGTATTTATCATTCATTTGAAAAATAGTAATCATCATGGCCGGATGTTTAATGGTATCAATTATTCGCATAATTTGTTTAGTCCTTAGTTTTTTTTAGTGCTTCTTTAATGTTTAATAAATTTTTCATTACTCCCCAAGGGCTCATGTTTCTGTCTCCATCTTCGTGTATTCTACTTTGTATTGCATGAGCTAATAACACAAAATGTTCTTTATTTGCTTTTTTTAAGGCTAATTCTGCATTATCATCGCCATTAATAATATTTGCACAGGCAGCCCAATCAAATGCTTTGGCATCCATTAAAAATTTAAATGCAGCTTGATCTTCCCAAATGGCATTTACAAAAGCCGCAAGTACATAATGTTTCCCATTCATTAAATATTGAAATGCTTTTTTGTCATCTCTAACTGCATCAATAATGGCTAGTAATTCGGGGTAATTATTGTTCATAAGCCAATTAAATCCTAAAGTATCTTTTAAACAATGCCTTGTAAGCATATCTATAGCATGAGTAGAGTAATGTTTCATTAGAAAAAATTATTAAAACGTAATTACAACGTCTTTGTTGGGTTTTTCTGTTTTTTTAGATTTACCAGATTGGTCGTAATAATGCCAATTTCCATCTTTTAGATACCCTTTTTTTTCTGATGAATAAATTAAGTTTCCTTCAGATTTAATTTGCCCATTTGGGTAATAATCAGACATTTTATATTTCTGATTTTTTTCATCAGTTAGTTCTAAAGTACTTTGCGGTTGGCCATTACTGTAAAAGTTTTTACGTAAAGTTACATATTTCATTTCTTTCTCGTTTTCCTCTACATACTTAGGCAGACCAGAACTAAAAAATTCGTATTTTTTTTGAGGTAAGCCGTTGTAATAATATATTTGTTTACGAGGTTTTCCATTTTCGTAAAATATTTCAAAATTACATCTTAATGGATCTGGGTTTACAACTGTGCGCTCGCATTGACCGTTTTCAAAAAAATTTTTAAAAACAATTACTTTACCATCAATATAATACCCTCTATGCAGCAGTTTGCCGCTCATATAAAAATCTTCATTCCAACCTTGCATGTTGTAACCTGCCTTATTAAAAGTTACAGAATCGCCTCCAATAGCTTCTAAAAGCTTATTGTACATTACAATGCCTTCGGTAGTGTCGCAAATATCTTTTTGAAAATAACGTCTTATTTGCGGAACTTGGTCTGCAAATCGTTGAGCCATTAACCCAGATGATGCAAGCGTAAATAAAAATAAAAATATATTAAGTTTTAATTTCAATTTTTGTTATATCAAAGATAATCAAAAAACTAGTTTATTAAATTATTTTTATCTAAATGTTATTTAGTTTTTAACAATTAAAAACAAACCGTCTCTTAGCGGTAATAATTGACTTTTTACTCTATTATCTTTAGAAATTAACAAATTTAATTGTTGTAAGGTTTGAGTTTCTTCATCTTTTGCGTTTGTAATAACTTTACCACTCCAAAGTACATTATCAATAATAATTAGTCCTCCTTTATTAACTTTATCAAAAACGGCATTGTAGTAATTAATGTAGTTTTTTTTATCTGCATCTATAAAAACCAAGTCGAAATTAGGTTTTAAAGTAGGAATAATATCTAGTGCATTGCCTTGCAAAAGCTTAATGTTGTTTTTAAATTTTGATTCATTAAAATAATTTTGAGCAATAAGGTTTGTTTCTTCATTATTATCTATACAATACAAAGATCCGTTTTGGGTTAATCCTTCGGCAATACAAAGCGCAGAATAACCCGTAAATACTCCAATTTCTAAGGCATTAACAGGTTGTTTTAATTTAGATAAAATACTTAAAAAATTACCTTGCAAATGGCCACTTAACATGCGTGGTTGTGTTGTGTTTAAATGCGTTTGCCTATTAATTTTATTTAATAAATCAGATTCGGCACTGCTCATATTAAGGCAATAATCTATTATTTCTTTACTTATAAAATCCATTATTATTAGGTGTTAAATTGTTTTTAGCGTCAACTATAAATTTTAAAAAACAAAAATATAATTCTGTTTTATGTTTATTAAATAAATTAATTGAATGGTTTAACATTACACCATGATTAATGCGGTGCGAAAGGTGAAATAATACTTTTTCAATACCCTCTAGTGTTGCGTATGCGTTATAAATGTCATTTTGAATAATGTAATTATAAAAATTTTGACTGCTTTTAGGCATTTCATATTTAAAGTCATCATAAATTTTATATACATTTTCAGTAAAATTTAGTAAACTCAAATGGCAATGTTTTTGAAATTCGCTAGCTAAAAAGTAGTCAAAATAAATATCAATTAAAATTCCAGCATATTTTTCGTAACCATCATAAAAGTATCTTTTTGCATTTTTAAATTGAATGTGATTATCAGTAAAATGATCTATTTTTCGGTGTAAAAGTATGCCATTAATAATGTTTTGAGAATAGTGTTTGTAATTATTACCTTTTATATGATCAGCAATAAAATTTCCTAAAATTAAATCTTCATTATTATTTGATAAATATGCGTGAGCTAAATAGTTCAATACTCAAAAATAATTAAATTTATGGTGTGAATGTTTTTATTGCAAATATTATTGATAAACACGCTTTTTTAAGAGAAGATGAATGTTGGCATTGTTATAAAGTATTGCGCAAAAAGATAGGTGATGAAATTGTTGTTATTGATGGTTATGGAAAAATATTTTCAGGCACAATTAATTTTATAAACGAAAAAAAATGTGAAGTTGAATTAATTAAAGATTTAAAATCTAATGAATTAAATAATTTACACATTCATTTAGCCATTGCACCTACTAAACAAATAGATAGAATAGAGTGGATGCTTGAAAAAGCTGTTGAAATTGGTTTAAACGAAATTACATTTTTAAAATGTAAAAACAGCGAAAGGGTAAATATTAAACCAGATCGTATTCAAAAAATTATTGAATCGGCTGTAAAACAAAGTTTAAGAGCATTTATTCCTAAATTAAATAATTTAGTTGATTTTGAAGATTTTATTAAAATGAATGAAAATTTTGATAATAAATTAATTGCTCATTGTTTTGATGCCAATAAAAACGCACTCAAATTATTTGATTTTAAAAATACTAAAACACTTATTTGCATTGGACCCGAAGGTGATTTTACAGAAAATGAAGTTAACCTTGCTATAAAAAATAATTATAAAGCAATTAGTTTAGGTAATACTAGATTAAGAACTGAAACCGCCGGTTTATATGCCGTTCAAGCTATAAAAATTTTATCGGAATAAATTTATTTTACTCTTGAGCCATTTTGGTAAGTTACCACAAATCCATCAAAGCCTGAACTTTTTAAAGATGATAATTTTTTATAAGCTTCATCTTTACTTGTAAAATTTCCAACTAAAACTTTAAACATCCCCGATTCGTTTACAACTTGTATTTGACCAGCAGATTTAAACTGTGATTTTTGCGGACTCATTGTAAATGCACCAATTTGAACTTTATAATTATAGTTTGATGCTGCATTTGTAGTTGTGTTTGAAGAAGAAGAGTTTGTAGTGTTGTTTGCTGTTGATGTTGCATTTGTATTATTGTTAACAACAGCAGTTGAATTACTTGTTGTAGTTGTATTTACTGCTACGCTTTGTGTAGATGTTGATTGTGAAGTTGTATTAACAGCTGTATTGTTTTCAATATTTGTTGTTGTGGTAGTTGTAGTTGTAACGGTTGTTGTGGTAACAGTTGTTGCTTCAGTATTATTAGAGTTTGATATTGAGTTATTGTTATTTGAACTTGCAATAGTTGTATTATCTATATTATTTAAGGTTTTAACGCCATCAGTTGCAAATGTTATGCTTTGAGCATCAATTTCTACTTCTTTTTTAACTCCATTATCTAAATAAAAGAATTTTTGAAAAAATTGTTGAGTACCACTAACGTTCCCTGTATTTAATTTCATGCTAATTATAAATTCAGGTTCAGTAGGAATACTAACCCAAACAATTTTTGCTCTATTATTCTCAAAAGTAAAGTTACCTGTTTTGCTATCTCCTTCGGTAACAGTTATGCCATTTGGTACATCAATTTGAAATTTAGAAAAATTTGAAATAGCACCTTTATTTAGCTTAATTTCAAGTTTTAAATCTGAATTTGGAGCAATTTTTGGTACTAAATTATTAGTAATTGTAACTTGTGCTTTAAATGTATTGCATAAACAAATTACCAGCAATACAATATAGTTATTATAAGTTTTCATTATAACAAATATATAAAATAAAAATTGCTTAAAACAATTATTATTTTTGCAAAAACAATGAGATTTATTATTTTATTTTTATTAGTTTTTGCCACCTTAACTCAAGCACAAGTTGTAAATATTGAGGGTAAACGGTTTTTAAAAGATACCAATGGTTTTGTGGGTAGGGCAGATTTTAATTTTAATATTAATCAAAATGTGCAACAAGTATTAATTTTAGGTTTAAATGTTCATGCACAATATGTGCATAATAGAAATAGAATTTTAGCCATTTCTGATTTAAGTTTTTTTAAAGCTGGTAAACAAGATTTTGTAAACTCTGGTTTTCAACATTTGCGTTATAATTATAAAATAGCAAACCGATTAACTATGGAAGCTTTTGTACAAGCACAATATAATTTAGCTTTACAATTAAATCAAAGAAATTTAGCTGGAGCCGGACCAAGAATAAAAATTTGGAAAAAGCCTAAATTTAAAATGTATGCAGCATGTTTGTATATGTACGAATTTCAAGTTCAAAATAATGACTCTATAAGGGAATTTAATAACAGAATTAGTGCTTATGCAAGTTTTAATATAGATTTTAAAAAGTTAGATTTTGTTAGTACAACATATTTTCAACCAAACTTAGCCGATTTTAATGATTATAGAATTGCAAGCGATAATGTATTAGAAATAATTATTACAAATAGGTTTAATTTTAAAACCGGCATTAATTTATTGTTTGATACACAACAACCACTACGAGTACCAAACTTAACATATATTTATAGAAATGGCTTAAGTTTTAAATTTTAATTTTTTACTGCTCAAAATAAAAACCATTTGCATTTATACCTGCTTTAAAATTATGCTTTAACTCGCCATTAGTATTATAAATAAATACATTTGATTTTTGTACATAATCAACAGCATCGGCTACATATATGTTATAATTATTGGGGTTTACACCTAATCCATAAAATATTTTAGTGCCTGAAGTTATAAGTGCATTTTGTGGTAATTGATTATCTAAAATAGTTAATCTATATACTCCATTATTTAGATAATATAATGTGTCTTTAGTTTTATTTAAACATAAATTATTTGGCGATTGCCCTAAATTAAATGTAAATGTTTTTAAACTATTTAAGCTTAACGCGTCTATTTTAGTTAACATTGCTTGCGATGATGTACTTTGCTCTCCTGATGCTAAAACCCAAATATTATCATAACGGTCTATAACCATGCTGCTTGCATATTTTCCAACAAAAACACTATCTGTAATAGTATTATTAATTGCATTAATAACATATAAATAATTTCGTTTGTTGTTTGTTACAAAAACTTTATTGTAAATCATTAACATTTTTTCAGTCCAACCGTTGCAAGTGATATTGCCCGTTTTGGTATTAGTATTTAAATCTATAATATGTATTTGATTTGCGTATAAATCGCTAACATAAGCTTTTTGGTTACTTACTGGTAAAAAATAACGTGGAGAGGTTAACCCAGAAATTTGACTAGTTTTTTTAAATTGATTATTACAAACTACAATTTTGTTTGAGTTATTAATTACTACATAAAAGTTAGATTGAAAAAAAGATAAACTTTGTGCAATGCTACCCAATATTTGGTTATTATTTTGATTAGCATAATAATTTTCAATAACAGAATTATTTCCTGGATCGTATAATGAAACTGAAGATTTATTATCGTTTAATCCTCCTTCATTAATTACATATACTTTTTTAGTTTCTGTTAAGGTAATGTTTTCTTGTGGCGCAAGGGTTGGTTTATCTTTAACACAAGAAAAAAACAATATTGCAATTATACATTGCACAAAGTAAAGTTTCATATTAATGTAAAATTATTTTTTTGGTAACTGTATTTTTTTCATCATTTAAGTTTATAAAATAAATTCCTTTATTAAAATTACTTAAATTAATTTGATTATTGTTTTCATTAAGCTCTATAACTGTTATTTGTTCACCTAACTGATTAAATACTGTTGCTGTAATTTTAGAACTTGTATTGTTTTTAATATTTAAAATTCCATTTGTTGGATTTGGATAAACGTTAACATTTATTGAGTTTGTAATTTCATTTATTCCTACAAAACTTTGTGATGTTGTAAAATTATCTAAGCTAAAAAATAATGGTGTATTTATACCAAACGATCCTACATCGCTACTTTGCATTACAAATTTAATACTATCAACTTGCCCAATATTACTTGTGTTAACATATTGCCAACCTTCAACTATATAATCCGATGCGTTGTTAGCAAATCTATAATCAGCTAAATAAAAAACTGCTGTGTCAGGATTAACTACACCGTTTTTGTAACCTTTTACAATTACTCTAAAATAATCGGGGTCGTTACCTGTTGAGCCTCCAAATTTTTTCGCAAAAGAATCACCAAATTTCATTGATTTGTATGCATAAGTTGTATTTGTAAAATAAAAACCATCAACTACATTGTTTGGCGAATTTAATTTTATAATTCCATTGTTTTGGCCTGTAACATAAAAATCAGAATTATTGTATCCATTTAATGCTCTACAATTATATAAATTAGAAAAATTTCCGTTTGATGAATCTTTTTTATTTGTATAAGAAAATCCTCCACTCCAATATGCAAAAGAGCCATTTGTCCATTTATGCCTAAATGTTGCGTTAGATGATGTAAAGGCTACGCTATTGGTATCTTTATAAAAGCTGTTAGGAGCTAAAGTAAAACTTTCAAAAGTTTCAATTGTTTGTGCATTTGTAATTAATGCTAATCCTGCTAAAATTGTTGTAATTGTTTTTTTCATTTTTATTTATTGTTTGTTTTATTAAAAGTTAAGTTTAATCCAAATTCAAAATATCTTAATGGCATTGGCCTGTTTTCAACTATCTGGTAATTGTAATTAAATGCATTTTGTGAGCAAATAAATAAATTAACCAAAGTATTATTTTTAGTATCAATTAAATAATTTAATTTAATAGATGATATGTAATATGGATTAAGCCAACTTGTGTTATCGCTACTTGTAAATCTATATCCTACATATTGGTTGGTTATATATAAACTTAATTTATTTAGTATAATAAATCCATTTAAATTTCCAGTGTATCTTGGAGTATAAATTAATTGCTTATTTAGAGAGTTATTAAACTCTTGATTTTGTTGTTGAATTGTTGATAAACAATAATGTGTTAAGATTTGAATGCCAATTTTAAAATGTTTTATTTCATAACTTAATTTAAAATTTGTTTCTGTTCCTCTACTAAAAACCTGTTGTATGTTTTTTGGACTTGGATTACCATTTGCACCAGGTAGCCATAATATCCAATTATTTATTGTTTTATAATAAGCAGCTACTGAACTGTAAAATTTAAAATTATTATTATTTAATTGATAATTTAATTCGCCATCATAACTAAAGCCATTTTCAGGTAATAAGTTTGGGTTTCCTCCTGGGTACCAAAACAATTCGTTTAAAGTAGGTTGCCTAAAAACTTTTGCCGCATTTAATTTAATATTTAAGTTTTTAAAAGGAGTTGTGCTTAAATTTAAATTACCTGTAATTGGTATTTTAGTGTAATTTGATAATTCGTATCGAGAAACAGCTGATAATGTAACATTTTGTAAAATGTTATAAGTTAACATCCCATATATTCCTAATTTATTTAACTGTGCATTGTTTATGTAATTTTTAGTTTGAGCTTTGCTGTTACTAACATTAAAACCTGCTTGTAACGAAAATTTATCTGATAATAAGTATTTAGTTTCATTGTCAACTATTAAGTTGTTTACTAGACTATTACTGTAAATTTGAGATGAGCTATCTATATAATTTAAAATATCTTTTATAAAAGCAATTTTATTATTACTTGAAAATTTATTTTTTTGGTAATTATGTTGCACTAATGATTTTAAATTTCTATCAAACTGGTATTGTTTACTAACAAAAATTGGATTGTAATTTGGTATTTGTCTATCGTTTTGATTAAGCCAAATGTTAAAACCAATTTTTTGATATTGGTTAATTGTGTATTTTAAGTTTTGTAAAATTCCAATATTAGAGTATGCAGCATGACTAACAGTTATAGGGTTTTTAGAAAGAGTTGTATCTAAATAATTATATTTATTTTTTGATTGAGTTAAATATACTTTAGTATCACTATACCATTTATTTTGTTTAATTTCAAACCCAGTTGATGCATTTAAACTATTTAATGTATTTGATGATAGATTAGAATTTAAACTATATCCATTTTTAATTAAATTATTTTTTGAAGATAATTGCACATTGCCACCAACTGCATCGCTACCCCATAAACCACTTGAACCTCCATAATTAATTGTTATGTTATTAAACAACACGGTTGGAATTAAACTTAAATCTGTTTGACCAAGCATTGTGTTTTTAATATTTATTCCTTCCCATAAAATTGCAGTTTGGTTTGCGCTCCCCCCTCTAAATGATGTTGTACCAATGGCTCCATTACCATAATTTTTTATGAAAATTGTTGAGTAATTGGATAATACTTCGCCAATAGTTTTATGTTGATTATTAAAATAAGCGCTACTATCTATTTTAAGTGTTTTATTTAAGTTTTGTGTTTGTTTAATTGAAACAACTTCAATTTCATTAAGTTTTGTTGTGTCTTGTGAATATATTTTTCCAGAAAAAAATATTATACTAAACAACAATAAATAATATTGAAGCATTATATTATTAATACTTAAGTTGTAATTATGTGATTTTCTTTTCAAATTTCACTTAGTTAAACTCACCCCCCGAAGTTTAAATAATTTTAATGAAAGGCAGGTCTTCTGACTCGTTCCAGTTAACACCGTCTTCCCAACCTAAGTTAGTGACTTTTGAATGGTGTTAACTTAAAAGAACTTACAGCAGCGGGAACTGTTAACGAATTTCACGTTATTCCCTTTTAATTTATACTTAAAACTTAAGTAAAAAACCTTTGCGGTGCGAAATTAATAATAAAAGTTTAAACAAGTATTATTTTGTGCGAATTATTTCATTTAATGTAAATTTTAATTCACTTGTATAAATGTCGTGAGGAGCTAATTGAGAAGTGTTTACGTTAGAATTTAGTGTAAAATTAATTTCATTGTAACAGTTTTGCACAAATGCAGAACAAAACAGCGAATTTTTTTGTTTAAACTTATTTTCATTTAATCTACTCTCATTTAAAAATGTATTGTATAAAACACCAAAAACCTCTCTAATAGAATATTGAGTTTTTAAAGCAACTAAATTTAAAGCTTGACCTATTACGTTATCAATTTGTTTGTTTGAGAGGTCAAAATTTAGTATAGCAACATTTGGATATTCATTTTCGTTATAATATTTACTAATTCTATTTTCTTGAACACCTAAATTAATTTGTTTAGTATGAAATTCTAAATCTGATTCAATAATCCAAATTTGGTTATCTTGCCTAATTCCATTAACGATAAAAGCATGCGACCAATAACTTTCTAATTTATTAGGTGTAATTAATTTTTGAGCTTTTCTTATACTTTTATCAATTAATGCTGTGCCTCCAACCAATCCTATAGTTGCGGGTTTTGCAAATTCTTTAAAAAATTCTTTATTTGTCATATTATTTTAAATAAAAAATATCTTCATTTTGATTTAATAAACCATCATCTATCATTTCGTTAAACGCTTGTATAACTGTGTTTGAATTGTATTGATTTAAAATTTCAATTAATTGGGGTAGGGTACAAGGTTTATTTTTAAAAGCGTTATAAATAGCTTTTTTAACACTTACAAAATCTTTTGGTTTTTTAGAAATACAAACGTCGCAATACTTACAATCATTAAATTCTATTTCGTTAAAGTAAATTAGTAATTGTGAGTTACGGCAAATCTTATTATTATTGGTGTAATTAATTACTGAATTTATTTTTTCTAAATGTTTTTGTTTTAATGAATCGTAATTTTCATTGCTTATTTGAAAAAAATTAGGTTGAACTCTGTTACTATTAAATATTAGTTTAGGTATTGTTGTTTGAGGCAAATAAGAAATTATTTTTTGTTTATCTAATAGTTTTAAAAATTCGATAGTTGTAGATAGCGGTTGTTTTATTTTATAGGCAATATCTTTTTCGTTAATATGCACATAATTTTCAAAAATCCCACCATAAGTTCTTAGTAAAGCTTTAAGTATTGGCTCGTATTTTTCAAATTTAATTTGGAAATTATAAACATCGTCTTTATGTGAAATAAACATTAATTTACTTGCTTCGTAACCTGTATCTAAAATGGTTAAGTAATTTTCTTTTTCTAAAAATTTTATACAGTTGAATAAAACAATGGCTTGTAAATTATAACTTCTACAAATAGTTTCTAATTCAAAATCTACAACAGTGCCAGCACCACTGTTTATAGCTATTTGAAAATAATTACAAATAGCTATATAATGTTGTTTTATAACATCAATAGCTGGGTATGCTAAATTAAAATTATCTATTAATTTTTGTTGGTCTTGTTTATTAAATAGGATTATAGAGTAAGCTGTTTTACCATCTCTTCCTGCTCTTCCGGCTTCCTGAAAATATGCCTCTAAACTTTCGGGTAAATCTAAATGTACTACAAATCTTACATCTGGTTTATCTATACCCATTCCAAATGCATTTGTTGCACAAATTATTTGAATTTGGTTATTTATCCATTTTTGTTGAATGTTTTGTCTTTCATTAAAATTAATTCCTGCATGGTAAGTGCCCGCAGAAAATTTATTTTCTATTAAAAATTTGGTTAAATCTTCGGTTTGTTTTCTGTTTCTAACATAAACAATACCCGATCCTCCAATATTAGTTATTATTTTAAATAATCTACTTATTTTATCTTCTTCTTCTTGTACAACGTATCTTAAGTTATTTCTGTTAAACGATTGCCTATAAACATTTTGGTTTTTAAACTTTAATTTATCTTGTATGTCTTGTATTACAGTTTTAGTAGCAGATGCAGTTAAAGCAATAATATTAACTTTTTCAAAATAATTTCTAATTTCTGCAATGTTTAAATAACTTGGCCTAAAATCATAACCCCATTGCGATACACAATGAGCCTCATCTACAGCAATTAAAGTAATAGGTAAATATGCTATTTGTTTTTGAAAATTTTCATTTTGTAATCTTTCGGGCGAAACATAAATAAATTGAACATGACCAAGTGCCGCATTGTTTAAAGCAATTTCAATTTCTTTATAATTCATAGTAGATGTAATTGCAACAGCCGAAATACCACGTTTTTTTAAATTTTGAACTTGGTCGTTCATTAATGCAATTAAAGGTGATATAACTAAACATGTACCCCCTAAAACCAATGCAGGTACCTGAAAACAAATAGATTTTCCCCCACCTGTTGGTAAAAGTGCTAAAGTGTCGTTTTTGTTTAAAACAGATAGTATAATGTTTTCTTGTGTTGATCGAAAACTATCATACCCCCAATATTTTTTTAAAACAGTTACTATTTCTTTATGTATATTCGCTTGCAAATAGATTACTAAATTAAATTATTTTTTGCTTCAAACTTATTTATATCAACTAAAAATTACATTAAAAAGATTGTTATTATTGCAAATTGCCTATTTCATTTGCCGACAATTGTTTTTAGTTTATAATTTCTCATTTTTTAATGAGCTAAATTTTATAAGCTATTTAAAGGTAAATTTTTATGGTTTAAGATTTGATGTATTTAGCATTTTTGTAGCATCATCGTTATTTATATTATGTTCTATAATTCCTAATAATTATTTTTTTAATAAAACGTATCAAAAAATTTTAAAATATATTTATTTAATTCCTAATGCTATTTTTATTTTAACCAATTTAATAGATGTTGGGTATTTTAAATTTATTAAAAAACGGAGCACAGCCGATTTGTTTGACCAAGTGGGGGGACAAACTGATTTAAAAAAATTATTACCTCAATATATAGCTGATTATTGGTGGCTCTTAATTGTTTTTGTTTTGTTAATTATGCTATTAAACTTTTTTTATAATAAGCTAAAAACAAAAGATGAAAATTTTATAAAATATAATTTAAAGCCAATTTCTGCTTTTAGTTTTATACTTTTATTGTTTTTAATAAGCTCTTCAATAGTTGTAATTGGTATTAGGGGTGGGTTACAGCGTGTACCAATTGATGTGATAAATGGTGCAGATGTAAATTTACCAAATTTAATTCCAGTAACTTTAAATACCCCATTTACTTTAATAAAAACCTTTGATAAAAAATCTTTAGAGAGTTATAATTTTTATAATGATAGTGATTTAAATAAAATATACAACCCTATACATCATTTTAAAGACAGTAGTTTTAAAAATTTAAATGTTGTTGTATTAATTTTAGAAAGTTTTTCAAAAGAATACACTAAACTTGGTAATACGGGTCAAAGTTACACACCATTTTTAGATAGTTTAATGGATAATTCTTTAGTTTTTTCAAATGCATTTTCAAATGGTACACGCTCAAACGAAGGAATTCCTGCTATATTGAGTAGTTTGCCATCGTTAACAGATAATCCTTTAATTAATTCGTTATATGCAAATAACAAACAACATAGTTTTGCTAATTTATTAAAAAAGCAAGGATATTATTCTGCTTTTATGCATGGTGGTATTAATGGTACAATGAATTTTGATAGTTATAGTAAAATTGCAGGTTACGATGAGTATTATGGAAAAAATGAATACAACAATAATGCCGATTTTGATGGTTTTTGGGGTATTTATGACGAACCTTTTTTACAAAGTTGTATTTTAAAAATGAATAAAATGAAACCCCCATTTCATACTGCAATATTTACTTTAAGCTCGCATCATCCGTATAATATACCCAAGCAACATCAAAATAAATTTAAAAAAGGAACATACGAAAATCACGAAAGTATAGGTTATGGCGATTATTCTTTAAAACAATTTTTTATAACGGCTCAAAAAACAACTTGGTTTAAAAACACGTTATTTATAATAAGCGCCGATCATGCTTCAATATCAAGTCATAAATTTTATAAAACAATTGTAGGTAACATGTCAATACCAATACTTTTTTATAAAAGCGATAATAGTTTAAAACATATAAATTATAATACAATGAGTCAAATAGATATTTTACCAAGTGCTTTACAGCAATTAGGCTACAATAAATCATTCTTTTCGTTTGGTGCACCAGTTAATGATACTTTAAGTAGATATGTATATTTTATTTCAAATGGCAATTACCATGTATTAAATGATAGTAATTATTATGTAATTCAACCTCCAAAAAGTTTGTTTAAGTATAATTATATAAATGATACGGATTTAGTTAAACCTTTAGGGTTTGAAACTTTAAAAGATAAGCAAACATTAAATAGATTTAATGCATTTATACAAACGTATAACAATACTTTATTAAAAAATAACATTCCATGAAATAAAAATATTTGAAGTGAAATATCTTTTTAAATTTTTGTACCTTATTTTATTTTCAATATATTAGATATACAATTTCATTATAAAATTTATACTTTTTTGCCAACAACAATTGAACATAAAATTTAAAATAATAAATCTTTAGATGGCCCTACACATTTATACAACTCTTCTTTATTAAATATTTTTGGAGATAGCGTTTTTTTACAACAATTTCTAAATCGTAACAATGCATTTTTACCAAATCACTTATCTCATTGGTTACTACAGGCATTATTAAACTGGTTCGATTTTTTAACAGCAGAAAAAATCTTCATTTCTTTAATCGTAATATTTTTACCAATTACGTTTAGATTGATGATAAAGGCCTTAACTAATGAACATGCCTTTTACTCATTTCTTGTATTCCCACTTGTTTTTACTAACTTATTACAAAATGGTTTCTATAATTTTTCTTTGGGGTTTGTCTTTTTTAATCTTCATGTTTTTTTAGTTGCCGAAATAATAAAGGGCAAAAATTCAACTCTAAATTGGGTATTGCTTTTATTTAATAGCGTTTTAATGTATTATTGTCATCTTTTTGGTTTTGCCATTGCTTTACTAATTTGTTCTAATTTTATCTTAATCGTTTTTTGGAAGAATAAAAAGAAAACATTTAAAAATCTTGGATTGTTTTTAGCGGTACACATTCCAACTTTAACCTTTACAGTAATTTTTGCTATTAAAACTAAAATAGATTTTTTTCATTATGATTTTCAGCCTTTTGAAAAAAGCATGGCATTAATGACTTTTATGCCGGGAATTGTGTTCGAAAAAAAAGAAGAATTACCTTATACGGTGCTCATTACAATACTCCTCATTTCATTAGCCGCTAACATCATAACAACTAGGTTTCAGAAGGAAGGAAAAAAGCTAATACCAGTTGATATATTTTTACTTATTTCTACTCTTATAGTTTACCTCATTTTTCATTCAACAGACGGAGATTTTGGCGGAATGTTTATACACCGCATTCTCATTTTGATGTTTTCATTTTTATAATTTGGATTGCATCTACTGGTACAAAGAGTTATGCAATCGTTATTTCAGCAATTGTTGTGTTATTTACCTATTTTCATCTTTGGCAATATAGGTTTAAAGCCATGAAAGGTATGCAACAAAATGTTATTAATGTTACTATGGCAAGAAATTTAATTAAAGAAAAAACGGTTGTTCAAACGGTGAGCTTAACAAAGACTTGGTACCAACAACATTTTACCTCTTATCTTGGTATTAATAAAGAAGTGATTTTATTAGAAAATTATGAAGCTTCGCTTCCTTGGTTTCCATTTAAATGGAACAATAAAATGCTAAATGAATTTCTTAAAAAGAAAGCCGTGTTTAATTTTCCGGTACCAGATTATATATTCATTTACGGTAAATATGAGAAAGAAAGCGTTCCACTTAATGATACGATAAAAGATTACATTTCACTGAATATGGTTAAAATTTATGAGTCACCTAATAAATTTTGTTGTTTATATCGTCAAAAAAATAAGTAATGTAAAAAATGTATATACAAATTTATTTTTCTGTGTAATTTAAGTCTTTGCTAAAGGTTTCTTCTAAAAAGTAATTAGCTAAAAATGCTAAAATAAAAACCACAATTCCAATATAAATACTCGAGTAAACTAAACCAACACTTGGTTTTATTGATGAATTAACTAATGCCATAATTGTTACAGAACCTCTAACAAAATTTGGTGCTGTTGTTGTAACTGTTGCTCTAATATTAGTTCCAAATAACTCTGATGCAGCACTCATAAACACAGCCCAATAACCTGTTGCAAAGCCTATAAAAAATATTATAGTATAAAATACAATTATGTTTGTGTTTGCAAATAAGTAATAAATTACACTCATTAAAAAAGTTAGAAAAATAAAAAGAGCTAGTACTTTTTTTCTTGATTTTAATTTTTGACTTAATAAGCCACTTGCAACATCGCCAATTGTAATCCCAATATAAGCAATCATTATAGATAGTCTGGCCTCTGTTGGACCATTTGTCATACCTAATGCTTTACACATATCGGGCGCAAATTGAACCAAAAAAAACATTACAAACCAAACCGGAACGGCAATTAAAATTATATTTAAGTATTTAAAAAAAAGTTTAGGTTTAGAAAATAAAAACAAAAAATTACCTTTTTTAATGCCTTCATCTTTTTTCATGTGATCAAACATTCCGCTTTCGAACACACCAATTCTTAAAAATAAAAGTAATAAGCCTAAACCTCCGCCAATAAAATAACTTGCTCGCCAATTATTTACTAAAATAGTTGTAACCCCAGCAACAACTGCTCCCAATAAACCAACAGATGCCACAATTGTAGTGCCAATTCCTCTTTTTTCTTTTGACATTGATTCGCTTACAAGCGTAATGCCTGCGCCTAATTCGCCAGCTAATCCAAATCCAGAAACAAATCTTAATATAGCATACCAAAATGTATCGGTAATAAAACCATTAGCAATATTAGCTAAGGAGTACATAATTATACTACCAAATAGTACGGTTAACCTTCCCTTTTTATCACCTAAAATCCCCCAAAATAAACCACCAACTAACATACCCAACATTTGATAACTTAATAGTTGCGCACCAACGGTGGTAATTTGTTCGTTTAATTGAGTTTCATTTAAATTTAGTTTTGATAAAATATCTTTTAAACTGGCTATGCGTTCCATGCCAAAAAGTACTAGGTCATATATATCAACAAAATAACCAAGAGCTGCAACAAGTATTAAACGATTAATTGCAGATTTTTGGATGGGTTGTACCATACATTAAATTGTTATACCCAGTTTTTTTGCAATTGCAGCCGGAATTGCTTTTTTATGAATCATAATGCTTGTAGTTTTTAATAAAGCATAATTTTCGCTTGCAAAAAAGTAACCACCACAAGTATTTCTATCTGTGCCCCAACTGTTTTTAATTGCAAAGTATTTTGTGCCGTTTTGGTCTTTTACAATACCTACAGCATGCATACCATGATCATCTTGTGTTTCGTAATTATCAAAACCTTTTTGTCTTAACTCTTGTGTAATTGTTAATTGTTTTTGAGGTTCGGTACTTAGTTGTTTTTTTTCTGTATCGTTTAATAATTCAAATGGTTTTTCTGTAACTAAAGCTAAACCATCGGCAAACATAAATTCTTTCTCGCTAACATCGGCTGCCCAAGCCCAAGTAAAACCATTGTTTATAGAACTATTCATTACTTCTTGTAATTCGTTTAATGGTAAATTATACATTTGCTCCCAATTCCAATTATCTGGCACTTCTAATATAAATTTAGAGTAAAATGGGTGATGCGAAAATGAAGTTAAATAAACATAATCATTAGGGTTAATGCCAGTTGCTTCAGCGTACGTTTTTGGTGTATATTCTTTTCCTTTATAAGTAAATTTATCAGGTATTGTTCCTAAGTATTGATTACAAGCGGCATCAACCATGCTTGTTAAAAAATTAAAATCAATTTGTTGAGTTGCATCACTTGCGGCTGGTAACAATATGTTTTTAATTGTTGTTTCTAATAATTGGTGATTATGAGAAGCATTAACATCTTTTTTTCCAAGGTAAACTTCTTCTGGTACCATGCCATATTGTTTAATAACATTAACTACATCAGGAAAACCACCACCTTCGCCTAAATTAGTTTTACCGTGCATTCTAATATAATTTGCAGCTTTTAATGGGTATGCTTTATGAGCTATAAACATTTCGCTTAAGTTATAATCTTTGCCTTTTCCCATTCTAATCATTTCACTTTCAAAAAAAGATAAAGATGAAAAAGACCAACAGGTACCAGTTCTACCTTGGTTTTGAATACCTGTAGCATCAATTAATTTAATGGGAGTAAATTGAATGTTACTTCCTGTTTTATTTGTAAAAGTTTGTGTACTTGTACTTAAGTTAAATTTAAAATTATTGTCTTGTGCCAATAAACAAATTGTGCCTAAACTTAAAATGCCAAAAAGAGTTTTTTTCATTGTTTTTTATTTTAAAAATTGTTTTTGCTTTATAGTTTTAAATAAATAATTTATTTCAAAAATAGTAAATATTAAATAGTGTATTAAGTAATGAATGCTAAACTTAGCAAATTCTAATTTATTTAACACATAAAATATAATTAATAAAAAAAGGCAAATTATAAATTTTATTAAGTTGCTGCCAAATAATAACTGTGTATAATCTTTTGGGTTTAGTTTTTTCTTATAAACAAAAAATAAAACCAGCGTAAGGGCAAAATGTATTACAATACTAACCCAAAATAGGTTATAATTTGAAGCATGAAATTGATTTAATAGTGCTGAACTTAAATAAGCTAAAAGTAATGGAATAATTATATTAATAATTAAGTTCAGTTGTTCTTTTTTGGATTTATAAAGTCTTTTAAAATTAAATATAATGCTGCAAAAATGCTTACTAAACTTAAAATAACTGTAAAAATTGGTTTTTGATTTTTATAATATTCGTCTAATTTTGTTCCTCCCCATGCGCCTAAACCAATAATTGCACCCATTTGTATAGCCATATTGCTATATTTTAAGTAAGAATTAGGCTGTTTTTGCTCCATTTACAACTGTATTGTTGTTTCCGGCTATATTTTTAACAACTGCTCCCATATTACACGTTCCATTAAAAACTGCACCAGACTCTATTGATAATTTAGCAGTAATTATATCTCCTTTAATTTTAGCAGACGCTTTTAGTTGAAGTAATTCGTTTATTTTTAATACACCTTTAATTTCACCACTAATGTCTGCATTTGAGCAAGTTACATTTCCCTCAACCAAGCCTTGTGGCCCTAATACAAACTTTCCCGAAGTAATTATATTCCCAGTTAATGTGCCATCAATTCTTACATCTCCTGCACAATTAATATCACCTGTAATTTGTGTTCCCGCACCAATTAAATTTACCGATCCGTTATTATTCGAAGAATCTTTACTTAAACTTTTTCCTAACATAATAATCCTTTAAAAAAATAAAGGTAAGGTTTTAATTTTAGGAATGCAAAATTCAACTTTAAAAACTAAAGAAAAACAATATTAATTTAATAATTTAAATGATTGATTATTAAATTATTAATTATTAATTGTTAAAGTGATTTTATGGTAATTTTTTATGAAGTTTTACGATTATTTAACTCATCTCTAATTTTAGAGGCTAATTCAAATTTTTCGTCTTGCACAGCATTAGATAGCATGTTTTTTAACTCTTCGGTACTTTTACTTTGCAAGTCATTTTTAGATTCGCTGCTTGTTGTTGCTTCATTTAATTCAGCAATCTCTTGTTCAGCTTCTTCATTTATTGGGAGGCTGCTTTCGTCATCTAAAACTATACCTGCATTTTTTAGAATAAATTCGTGGGTATAAATAGGGCATCCAAATCTTACAGCTATTGCTATAGCATCGCTTGTTCTTGCATCAATTTCGTATTGGCCTGTAGCGTTTTCGCAAACTAATTTGGCATAAAAAATACCTTCAATTAAATTATAAATTAAAACTTCGGTAATTTTTATTTCAAATTGTTCGGCAAATGTTTTAAATAAATCATGAGTTAATGGTCTGCTAGGACTCATTTTTTCAAGTTCTATGGCGATAGCTTGAGCCTCAAAACCGCCAATTATTATTGGTAATCTTCTGGTACCAGCATTTTCACCTAAAACTAGTGCATAAGCTCCGCTTTGAGTTTGACTGTATGATAAGCCTACAATTTCTAATTTAATTTTTTTCATTAAAGCATGTAGGTTTAAAGGGTTGGATATTTATAAACAAGCAATTCAATATAACAAAGTTTAGTTTTGACTTGCTTTAAATTTTTTAATAGCTTCGGTTAATTTAGGAACAATGCTAAAGGCATCGCCAACAATACCATAATCTGCCGATTTAAAAAATGGAGCTTCTTTATCATTATTTATTACAACAATAGTTTTACTTCCATTAACGCCAGCTAAATGTTGTATGGCACCAGAAATACCAATTGCAATGTATAAATTTGGTCTAATAGCAAAACCTGTTTGTCCAACATGTTCGTGGTGTGGTCTCCAATGCATATCAGACACAGGACGAGAACAAGCAGTAGTTGCATTTAAACTTTTTGCTAAATCTTCAATAATTCCCCAGTTTTCAGGACCTTTTAAGCCACGACCTGCACTAACAACTAATTCAGCTTCAGTTAATGGAACCATTCCATCAGAAGCGTTACTTTTTGTTTCTTTTATTGTAATTTTTGATGAAACAGAACTTAAATCAACATTAAAATCTACTACAGTAGCAGCGTTGGCTGAAAGTGTTAAAGGAAAACTATTTGGTAATAAAGATATTATTTTAACATCAGTGTTAATAGAATAAATAGCAGAAGCTTTTCCAGAAAATACATTCTTTTTAACTTCAAAATTAGTTCCGTTAAGGGTAGGGTAGTCTGTTGCACCTGCCACCATACCTGCTTTTAATTTAGCTGACAATCTAGGAGCAACTGCTTTACCTGTAATGTCAAAAGCAAACACAATAACTTTACTATTTTCTGTTTTAGCGGCTTGTTCAATTGCTGCAGTAACGTAAATACTATCTGAGTTTAATTTATCGTTTTTAACTGATAATATTTTGTTAGCACCAGCTTTACCTATTTCTTCAAGTTGAGTTGCATCTGCATTATTTACAAGAGCAACAACTGTTGAGTTGGTTAATTGAGCAATTTTTGATGCGTAATTAACACATTCTAAAGAGGCTTTTTTTACTCTTCCTTTATTTATTTCAACAAATACTAGAACTGACATTTTTCTTAATTTTTTTATATTATTAAATTACTTTTGCTTCGGTGTGTAATAAACTTACTAATTCATCAATAGAATCTTCGGTAAGCATTTTACAAGTTGTTCTACCAGGGTTTAATTGAAAAGATTTAATTGATGTTAAACCGCCATTACCAATTGCTGGTAAAACTTGTAACGGTTTTGTGCGCGATGCCATAATGCCTCTCATGTTAGGTATTCTTTGTTCTGCCATACCTTTAGCCGCACTTAACACAAATGGAAGTTCACATTCTACAACTTGTGTACCACCATCTATTTCTTGTTCAACAGTAGCTTTGTTTCCACTTATATCTAGTTTTGTAGCTAATGAAACAAAAGGTAAATCTAACAAACCAGCAACCATTGCACCAACACTGCTTCCATTATAATTAATAGTTTCTTTACCGGCCATTACTATATCGTAATTGTTGGTTTTAGCGTAATTAGCAATTTGTTCAGCAACAAAAAAAGAATCTGGGCCTTCGGCATCTATTCTTACTGCATCATCTGCACCTATTGCTAAACCTTTTCTAATTGTAGCTTCACTATCTGCTAAACCTACATGTATTATTGTTACTTTTTCGGCTAAGCCACTTTCTTTTAATTCTAATGCTCTAACTAATGCATACCACTCATCATAAGGGTTTATAACAAATGTTACACCAGCTGAGTTAAATTTTGTATCGTTATCTGTAAACTGAATTTTTGTTGTTGTATCAGGTACATTACTAATTGCTACAAGTATCTTCATTTTATTCTTTTTTTAAGACGCACAAATTTAATATTTTATTTAAATTTTTAATTAATTAAACATAAACAATTACAATAATTTTTAAACCGATAAAATAATTATATCTAAACGTTTTAAATATTGTGAAATGTAAAAAATAGAAAGATGATAAAATAATGTTATTTACTTAATTAGGTTAGATATTAAATCAATTCTAATTTTTTTTCGGTAAGTATTTTTTTAAGATTCAATAAGGCGTAACGCATTCTGCCTAAGCTTGTGTTTATAGATACGTTTGTAATTTCTGCAATTTCTTTAAAACTTAAATCGTAGTACATACGCATAATTACAACTTCTTTTTGGTCAAATGGCAGTTCTTTTATGGCTTTACGTAAATTATTTTTAAGAGCAATGTTTTCGCCTAAAAACTCATCGGTGTTGTTATGGCCAGAGATATTAGAAAATATACAAATTTCTTCTCCTTTATCATTAGTATAAACGGGTACTGGAGGCATTTTTTTAATTTTTCTAAAATGGTCAATTATTAGGTTTCTTGCAATCCTAAGTACCCAAGGTAAAAATTTACCTTCTTCGTTATATTGCCCTTTTTTAAGTGTTACAATTACTTTAAAAAATGTTTCTTGAAATAAATCGTTAGCCAATTCGTTATCTTTTACAATAACATAAATACTCGAAAAAATTTTACGCTTATGGCGGTTTAATAAAATTTCAAGGGCATTTTCGTTGCCTTTACAATAAATACTTACTATTTCGTTGTCGTTTAATTTTAAAATAGACATATAGAATTTTACTTGTTAAGTTTATAAAAATGTTCAAGTAAAAGTGTCTTCTATATTAATTTTATTAATTGGTTATGTTTACAAAAATAAACTATTTTTTATATAAATTTAAAAAAATCTTAATTTTTTATTAGTTTATTGAGCGAAATAACCCAATTAACATGTAAACTATTATTCATATGCTATTAATTTTGCGTTAAATTAAGCCAATTTATACTTTAAATATACTTAAAAATACTATTTTTGACCGCTTGAAAAAAATTTATAGAATAGTATTTGTTTTTAGTATTTTACTTGGTTTAACTGCTTGTGATAATTTTAACAAGTTGCTTAAAAGTACTGATACAGAATTAAAATTAACAAAAGCTAAAGAATATTACGATAAGGAGGTTTACATAAAATCATCGCAATTATACGAAGATTTAATTCCTTATGTTAAAGGCACACCTAAGGCCGAAGAAGTTTATTATTACTACGGTTGGAGCGAATATTATTTAGGTGATTACTTGCTTTCTCAATATCATTTTAAAAATTTTACACGCCAGTTTCCTAACAGTGTGCATGCTGAAGAGTGTTACTTTATGAATGCTTATTGTTATTTTTTAACTTCTGCAAATTATAAACTCGATCAAACAAGCACTAAAAATGCCATAAAAGAGTTTCAATCTTTTATAGATATTTATCCCGAAAGTAGCAGAATAGATAGTTGTAATAAGATTATGGATAAATTACATGCTAAAATTGAAAAAAAAGAATACGAAGTTGTAAAACTGTACTATAAAATAGAAGACTACAAAGCAGCAATAGTTGCAAGTCAAAATTTTGTTAAAGATTACCCCGCAAGCGACCATAATGATGAAATGTTTTATTTAACTATAAACTCATACTATTTACTTGCAGTTAACAGTATTTATAGTAAAAAAGCCGAAAGGTTAGATGGAGCTATTGAGAATTATTTAAAAATGTTTGATTTATACCCAAAAAGTTCGTACATTAGCCGCGCAGAAAAGATTTATAATAATTGTAAATCATTAAAGGAGAAATTATAAACATGGATTATAAAAAAACAAACGCAGATCAAAGTATTGTTACTAGAGACATTAGAAATTTTGATGGACCTACAGGTAATTTATACGAAGCAATTGCTATTATGAGTAAACGTGCTAATCAAATTAGCTCTGAAATTAAAGAAGAATTAACTAGCAAGTTACAAGAATTTAGCAGTCATACCGATAATTTAGAAGAGGTATTTGAAAACCGCGAACAAATTGAAATTAGTAAACATTACGAAAAATTACCTAAACCTTCTTTAATTTCTGTACAAGAATTTTTAGAAGACAAAGTATATTACCGTAACCCTAATAAAGATTAATATATTTTTAGATTTATTAAAAAGGCAGTAAACATAATTTACTGCCTTTTCTATTTTATTTATGTTGTAAAGTATTTATTTTAATTTTAATTTTGAAATAAGAATTAGTGAATAACAATAAAAATATATTAATTGGTGTATGTGGTGGTATAGCCGCATATAAAATACCAATTTTAGTAAGATTGTTTGTTAAACAAAATTATAATGTAAAACTAATATTAACTAAAGCTTCGCATGATTTTGTTACAGAAAAAACATTATCAGTATTAAGTAAAAATCAAGTAATTACAGATTTTTTTGACAATAATAACAATTGGAATAACCATGTGCAATTAGCAGAGTGGGCTGATGTTTTTATTATTGCCCCATTAACAGCAAATACTTTGGCAAAAATGGCAAATGGAATTTGTGATAATGTTTTACTTGCAACTTATTTATCTTGTAGATCTAAAACAATTGTAGCGCCTGCAATGGATTTAGAAATGTATCAACATCCTAGCACAATAAACAACTTAAAAACTATACAAAGTTTTAAAAATTTAATTATTCCAGCGCAAACAGGCGAACTCGCAAGTGGTTTAGTTGGAGAAGGAAGAATGGCCGAACCTGAAGATATTTTTAATTTTACTTTAAATTATTTTAAAAGTCAACTTCCTTTATTAAGTAAAACCATATTGGTTAATGCAGGCCCAACCTACGAAGCAATAGACCCTGTACGTTTTATTGGTAATAGAAGTAGTGGTAAAATGGGAATTGCAATTGCAAATTATTTTTCAAGTTTAGGTGCAAATGTAAACTTAGTTTTAGGGCCAAGTAATCAAAACAATGTATCCAAAAATATTAACGTTATTAATGTAGAATCAGCAAGCGAAATGTTTACTGCATGTATGAAACTTTTTGAAAGTGTTGATATAGCCGTTTGTACAGCTGCTGTAGCAGATTATACACCAGAAACAGTAAACAAACAAAAAATAAAAAAATCAGACAAAAATTTAAACCTAAGTTTAGTTAAAACAAAAGATATTTTAGCCGAAATGGGTTTAAAAAAATCAAAACAATTTTTAGTTGGTTTTGCTTTAGAAACAGAAAATGTAATAGAATACGCAAAGCAAAAATTAATAAATAAAAATTTAGATTTAATTGTTGCTAACTCAGCAAAAGAACATGGTGCAGGCTTTGGAACAGATACAAATAAAATAACCATTATAGATAAACACAATAAAATGTATAACTTTGAGTTAAAAAGTAAAGAACTTGTAGCCAAAGACATTGTAAACACTTTAATGAACTTAATTTAATAATGAAATTTAAAATAGTAATAGCTTTTTTTATTGTACTTATTCAAGCAAATTATGCGCAAGAATTAAATTGTCAAATTACAATTAACTCCTCTCAAGTTCAAGGTACAGTTGAAAAACAAATATTTGACCAATTACAAAAGTCTATTTACGAGTTTATGAATAATACAAAATGGACTAGAGATGTATTTACTGTAAATGAAAAAATAGACTGCTCATTTTTAATAATAATTAATAAAAAAGTAAGTAACGAAGATTACGAAGCCAGTATTCAAGTTCAAAGCAGAAGACCCGTTTTTAAAAGCGGTTATTTTACACAAGTTTTTAATTACCAAGATGATAATTTTGATTTTAGCTATCAACAATTTAGTGTGTTAGATTTTAATTTAAACACGTTTCAAAATAATTTAACAAGTGTATTAGCTTATTATGCCTATGTTGTATTAGCAACCGATTATGATAGTTTTTCATTGAAAGGTGGGGCAGAGTATTGGCAAAAAGCCCAACAAATAGTTAATAATGCACAAACAAGTAATTATAAAGGTTGGAAAAGTAACGATGGAGATAGAAACAGATATTGGTTAATTGAAAATACCTTACAGCCAGTTTTTGCAGGCATTAGAGATTGTATGTATGAATACAATAAAAATGGCTTAGATGTAATGCATGAAAATGCCGAAACTGGTAGAACAAAAATATTAGCAGCATTAGAATTATTAAAGCCTGTATATAAGGCACGACCAGCATCTTTTAACATGCAATTGTTTTTTAATGCTAAAAAAGATGAAATTATAAATATTTTTAAATCTGCCACCCCCGAAGAAAAAAATAAAGTAGTTGAATTGTTAATGCTGGTAGATCCTGCAAACACAACAAAATATCTCAAAATTCAAAATTAAATGGTTAGATACATAATATTTCTTATTTGTTTCTTTTTAAGTATTGTTGTTAAAGCTCAACTTAAAAACAATAAAATTATCAAAATGGAATATCAGCATGGTTTTGATATGGATAGTATTTATATTCCAGGCGATAAATTTAAGTTTGTTCAAATGTGTACAAGTCGTATTGATAGTGTAATTTCAAATGGAGATATTGGATTTAAAAAATCAAAAATTGGAGTTATAGAAAGTTGTTACTTCCAATTTACTATTAGGAAGGATACTTTAAAAGAAGTTGTAATTAAAACATATGACATTAATAACAATATGTTATTAATATTACAAGCTAATAAACAATTTACTAAATTAAAAGATTCTATAAATGAAAATTTTATTTTTATGAATTGGAAAAAAAACATCAAATCAAAAGAAATTATAGGTCAACTAAAATTTGATAAAAAATCAAACACATCGGAGTTTGTTTTAAAACCTGAATAATTTAAATTAAGCACACGCCATAGCACAAACCCAAGCAGTACTCCAAGCATTTTGAAAATTAAAACCACCTGTAACGCCATCTACATCTATAACTTCGCCACAAAAAAACAAATTTGGAATTAACTTACTTTGCATGGTTTTAAAATCAATTTCTTTTAAATCTACTCCGCCACAAGTAACAAACTCTTCTTTAAATGTAGTTTTACCATGCATTGCAAATTCGTTTCTATAAATTATTTCGGCTAATTTTATTAATTGTTTTTTGGGTATAGAGCCTAAAGTTATATCATTATTTATTTGAGCCTGGCTACATAAAAATTCCCATAATCGTTTGGGTAAATTATTAAGCGGATTTGAGTAGGGTAGAGCGTTTAATTTGTTTTTTTGCAAATCAAAAATAAGCGTTTCAATTTCTGTTAACCTTAATCCACCCAGCCAATTAATAGTAAAATTTGTACTGTAATTGCAATTAGCAAGTTCTTTTGCTGCAAATGCCGATAATTTAAGAATTGCAGGCCCGCTAAATCCCCAATGTGTAATTAGCATTGCTCCATTACTTTTTAAATTAAAGTTATTTAATTTAATTTCAACATTATTTACCGATATACCCTGTAAGCTTTTATTTATAAGGTGTTTGTTTAAATTAAAAGTAAATAAACTTGGTATTGGTTCTTTAATTGTATGCCCTATGTTTTTAATAAATTGGTAATGTCCACTGTTATAGTGCCCACCAATGCAACAAATTATTTTATTACTTATTACAATTCCTTTATTTGTTTTTATTTCAAACGAGTTTAAATTTTGTTTAATCGCAAAAACTTCGCATTGTGTTGTAATTTTAATTTTTAATTTTTTGGTTAAGTTTAAAAAGCAATCTATTATACTTTGGCTATCGTTACTATAAGGAAACATTCTCCCATCTTCTTCAATTTTTAATTTAATACCTTGCTTTTCAAACCAAGTTATTGTATCTGTTACATTATACAAAGCAAATAACTGCTTTAATTCTTTATTTCCTCTTGGGTAATTTAAAGTTAGTAAATTATTGTCTGGACAATTATGTGTAACATTGCACCTGCCTCCCCCCGAAATTTTTACTTTGCTAAGTAATTTAGTACTCTTTTCAAGTATTTCAATTTCAATTTCAGGATTATTTAACGCTATATTAATAGCTGCAAAAAAGCCTGATGCGCCCCCACCAATTATAGTTATTTTTTCCTTTATCAAATTTTAAAAAGTAAATATCTAATTATTTTTACCGAGATGTAAATAATTTTAAAATATTTTACATTTTTCTTTTGTTTATTGTAAAATACTTATTATCTTTGCAACCCTTTTTATAAGGAAAGTTCTTTAAAATTTTGCCGAAGTAGCTCAGCTGGTAGAGCCACTGATTTGTAATCAGTAGGTCGGGGGTTCGAGTCCCTTCTTCGGCTCATGGATAAAAGAATGATAATGTAAGTTGTCATTCTTTTTTTTGGGGATATACCAGAGTGGCCAAATGGGGCAGACTGTAAATCTGCTGATTCGTCTTCGGAGGTTCGAATCCTCCTGTCCCCACAGGCTTTGATTTAAAAACTATTTTAAATCATTTAGCGGAAGTAGCTCATCCGCCGCGGCGGAGGTAAAGCTCCAAAGTGAAAAAAGGAAATACCAAGCGGAAGTAGCTCAATTGGTAGAGCTCCAGCCTTCCAAGCTGGAGGTTGCGGGTTCGAGACCCGTCTTCCGCTCAAAATAAATTAGAATGCTAATTTATTTATTGTGAAGTTGAACAAATACCCTGTTTTTAAGTATTTAAACTTAAAAATTGGACAAGAAACTAAAAAATTGTGCATCACGATTTTTTATTATCTTGGGGGTCCCCAAAAATGAGGGACTTTTTGAGTATGTAAAAGTTAGTTCTTTAAAATATTGAATAAAAATGAGAAGTTAACAACATTAAAATTAAACTGTTGTATCTGCCTGTCGAAAGACAGGGCTCAGTTACAGAGTATTTAAAGCTGTTTTAGCTGTTGTACCTGCCTGTTGTAAGACAGGACTCAGTTACACAGAGTATTTAAGGCTGTTTTAGCTGTTGTACCTGCCTGTCGAAAGACAGGGCTCAGTGGTAGAGCAATTAATGTTGTTGTTAACTGTTGTGCCTGCCTGTTGTAAGACAGGGCTCAGTTACAGAGCATTTAAAGATGTTTTAGCTGTTGTAGCTCAGTGGTAGAGCACTTCCTTGGTAAGGAAGAGGTCGGCAGTTCAATCCTGCTCAACAGCTCTATACTTAATCATTTTTATTAAAAAATAAAAAAATTAGTTTAAACTAATATATAAAATAAACAAAACGAAAAAATAAAAACTATGGCAAAAGAAAAATTCGACCGTTCCAAACCACACGTAAACATTGGAACTATTGGTCACGTAGATCACGGAAAAACTACATTAACAGCTGCAATTACTGTTGTATTAGCTGAAAAAGGATTATCAGAAGTTCGTGACTTCTCTTCAATTGATAATGCACCAGAAGAAAAAGAACGTGGTATTACAATTAATACTTCACACGTTGAGTACCAAACTGCTAACCGTCACTACGCACACGTAGATTGTCCTGGTCACGCGGATTATGTTAAAAACATGGTAACTGGTGCTGCTCAAATGGATGGCGCTATTTTAGTAGTTGCTGCAACTGATGGTCCAATGCCTCAAACTCGTGAGCATATCTTATTAGCTCGTCAAGTTGGTGTGCCTCGTATCGTTGTATTCATGAACAAAGTGGATATGGTTGAAGATGCTGAGTTATTAGAATTAGTTGAAATGGAAATCCGCGAGTTATTATCTTTCTATAAATTTGACGGAGATAATACACCAATCATTAAAGGTTCTGCTTTAGGTGGATTAAATAAAGATCCAAAATGGATGGATAAAATTATGGAATTAATGGAAGCTGTAGATACTTACATTCCATTACCTCCACGCGATAAAGATAAACCATTCTTAATGCCAGTAGAAGACGTGTTCACTATCACAGGTCGTGGTACAGTTGCTACAGGTCGTATCGAAACAGGTGTTATCAACTCAAATGATCCAGTAGAAATTATTGGTATGGGAGCTGATAAATTAACTTCAACAATTACTGGGGTAGAAATGTTCCGTAAAATTTTAGATTACGGTGAGGCTGGAGATAACGTAGGTTTATTATTACGTGGTGTTGAGAAAAAAGATATCCGTCGTGGTATGGTTATTATTAAACCAGGTACTGTAAAACCTCATGCTAAATTTAAAGCTGAAGTGTATATCTTGAAAAAAGAAGAAGGTGGTCGTCACACACCATTCCAAAATAAATATCGTCCTCAATTCTATTTCCGTACAACCGATGTAACTGGAGAAATTGAATTAGAAGCAGGTCGTGAAATGGTTTTACCTGGCGATAACGTTACAATCACTGTAAACTTAATCAATCCTATTGCGATGGATAAAGGTTTACGTTTCGCTATCCGCGAAGGTGGTCGTACAGTTGGTGCAGGTCAAGTAACCGAAATTTTAGACTAAGCCATAGTCCTTAAAATATAGGCAAAATGGCTCTCTTTTTAGAGATGCCATTTTGCTATTTTAAAAAAGTGGTAAGGTTTTAAACTAAACGGGTGTGGTGCAATGGTAGCATACCGGTCTCCAAAACCGTTGATGGGAGTTCGAATCTCTCCACCCGTGCAATAACAAGTAATTAAGTGTTAACTGTTATTTATCTAAAATAAATAATTGAAAAACTAAACACTTAAAACTAAAAATTAGAAAGAAATGAGCAAAATAGGAACATATATTTCAGAAACAAAAAACGAACTTGTAAATAAAGTGAGTTGGCCAACTTGGCCCGAATTACAAAATAGCGCTGTTATTGTAATGGTAGCGTCTATTATTATTGCTCTTGTTGTAGCTTTAATGGATTTTGGCTTTGATTTATTAATGAAATTAGCTTACGATTTAGTTAAATAGTATTTATTTAAAATGGCAGAAGTAATTAAAACCGATAACTCTAACAAAAAATGGTACGTTGTACGTGCTATTAGTGGTCAAGAGAAAAAGGTTAAACAATATATTGAATCGGAAATTATTCGATTAAAAATGGGAGATTATGTTTCTCAAGTACTAATTCCAACCGAAAAAGTTATTCAAATTCGTAATGGTAAAAAAAGCACAAAAGAGCGTTCATTTTACCCAGGTTACATTTTAATTGAAGCTCTTTTAACTGGCGAAGTGCCTCACGTAATAAAAAATATTACTGGCGTAATAGGATTTTTAGGAGAAACAAAAGGAGGAGATGCTGTACCAATGCGCTTAAGCGAAGTTAATCGTATTTTAGGTAAAGTAGATGAATTAACTGAAAGTGAAGGAACTGTAACTTCAAATTACATGGTTGGCGAAAATGTTAAAGTTATTAATGGGCCATTTAACGGCTTTAATGGTGTTATTGAAGAAGTAATGGAAGATAAAAAGAAAATTAAAGTTACCGTTAAAATTTTTGGGCGTAAAACACCTGTTGAATTAAACTACGGTGAAGTAGAAAAAGAATAAAAAAAAAAATTGAATGGTGATAGGTTTTTAAGTTAAAATGAGCGCTTTGCTGCTTCCAACTCAAAGTAAACTTTAATCTCGAAAATACTAAACCGCAATAAAAACAAATAAAAACAAATAAAAATGGCAAAAGAGTTATCGGCAATTGTAAAGTTGCAAATTAAAGGTGGAGCTGCTAACCCGTCGCCTCCTATTGGTCCTGCTTTAGGTGCCAAAGGTGTTAACATTATGGAGTTTTGCAAACAGTTTAACGCTCGTACGCAAGAATCTCCTGGTAAAATTTTACCTGTATTAATTAATGTTTACACTGATAAGTCGTTCGATTTTATAATCAAACGTCCACCTGTGGCAGTTCAAATTTTAGAGGCTACTAAAATCAAAGCTGGTTCGCCTACCAGTAACCGTAAAAAAGTTGGTTCTATTTCATGGGATCAAATTAAAAAAATTGCTGAAGATAAAATTGTAGACATGAATTGTTTTACAATTGAATCAGCAATGAGTATGGTTGCAGGTACAGCGCGCAGTATGGGTGTTACGGTTAGTGGAAACAAACCTTTCTAAAACAATTATTAATTAAATTAAAAACAAAGCTTAACAAATGGCAACGTTGACTAAAAAAAGAAAAGCAGTAGTATCTAAAGTAGATGCAAACAAAGCTTACACAGTTGCAGACGCTTCTAAATTAGTTAAAGAAATTACTACAACTAAATTTGATGCTTCTGTGGACTTAGCTGTCCGTTTAGGAGTTGATCCTCGTAAAGCAAATCAAATGGTTCGCGGAACTGTAACCTTACCTCATGGTACTGGTAAAACAATGCGCGTTTTAGCAATTGTAACTCCTGATAAGGAAGCAGAAGCTAAAGCAGCAGGTGCAGACTACGTTGGTTTAGACGAGTATATCGAAAAAATAAAAGGCGGCTGGACAGATGTAGATGTAATTATTACCATGCCTTCGGTAATGGGTAAAGTAGGTGCTTTAGGAAGAGTATTAGGCCCTCGTGGTTTAATGCCAAACCCTAAAACTGGTACAGTTACCATGGATATTGCAAAAGCAGTAACCGACTCAAAAGGAGGAAAAATTGATTTTAAAGTTGATAAAGCAGGTATTATTCATGCTGCAGTTGGTAAAGTATCTTTTACCGCCGATAAATTGGCAGAAAACGCACAAGAATTACTTAGCACAATAGTAAAACTAAAACCAAGTTCTGCAAAAGGTACTTATGTAAAATCAGTTACCATGAGCAGCACAATGAGTGCAGGTATTGCAATCGATAACAAACTATTTAACTAATAAACACTGCTAGTAAATGAATAAAACAGAAAAAACTCAGGTAATTGAGCAATTAGTTGACAAACTAAATGCCAATGACAAAATCTATTTAGCAGATTGTTCTTCGTTAACAGTTGAAAAAGTAAATGCATTTCGCAAAGCTTGTTTCGAAAAGAAAATTTCGGTTCAAGTTGTAAAAAATACCTTATTAAAAAAGGCTATTGAAAGAGCTAATGATAGTAAATTAGCAGAATTAATACCAACCTTAAAAGGTGAAACAGCTTTAATTTTTACTGATGTAGCTAATGCTCCAGCTAAAGTTATTAAAGAGTTTCGTAAAGGCGATAGCAAACCCGCTTTAAAAGCTGCTTATGTAGAACAAACTATCTTTATTGGTGATAATCAATTAGATACAGTTGCTTCGTTAAAATCTAAAAACGAATTAATTGCAGATGTAATTGCATTATTAAAATCTCCAATTCAACGTGTAATTGGTGGCTTAGAAAATAAATCAAATAAAGAAGCTGCTTAATAGCAAAACAAAAAACAAAAAAGTAAAAACAATTAATTAATCTAATAAAAACCAATAAAAATGGCAGATATTAAAGCAATAGCTGAACAATTAGTAGGCTTAACAGTAAAAGAAGTACAAGATTTAGCAACTTTGTTAAAAGATGAATATGGAATTGAACCAGCTGCTGCTGCAGTTGTAGTTTCTGGCGGCGGTGCTGCTGGTGGTGATGCAGCTGCTGCAAAAACTAGTTTCGATATTATTTTAACTGAAGCAGGTGCTGCTAAGTTAGGTGTAGTTAAAGTTGTAAAAGACTTAACAGGATTAGGCTTAAAAGAAGCTAAAGACCTAGTTGATGGAGCTCCAAAACCAGTTAAAGAAGGTATTGGTAAAGAAGAAGCTGAAGCAATTAAAAAAGCTTTAGAAGAAGCAGGTGCTAAAGCTGAAATTAAGTAATTTACTTAATTAAGCTTAGTGCTAAATATTAAATTTCACATTTCCCCAACCAAATTTTTGGTTGGGGTGTGGAATTTAAAAGAGTAGGTATAAATTAACGTGATTTTACTTACCATGATGGTAAAACATCAAAACTTAATAGCGTCAACAAATTGTAAAACTTAACACAACATACCTTGGCTGCAAGTACAAAAACACAAAAGAGAATTAATTTCTCGTCAAACAAGTTCCCGATCGAATATCCGGATTTTTTAGATATTCAAGTTAAATCTTTTCAGGATTTTTTCCAATTAGAAACTACACCCGAAAACCGCAAAAAAGAAGGTTTATTTCGCGTGTTTGCCGAAAATTTCCCTATTTCTGATGCAAGAAACAACTTTGTATTAGAATTTAAAGATTATTATATCGATCCACCTCGTTATGCTATTGAAGAGTGTATTGAACGTGGTTTAACTTATGCTGTACCTTTAAAGGCAAAATTATACCTTTATTGTACAGATCCTGAACATGAAGATTTTGAACCAATTATGCAAGATGTGTACTTAGGTACTATACCTTACATGACTCCAAAAGGTTCATTTATTATAAACGGAGCAGAGCGTGTTATTGTATCTCAATTACACCGTTCACCTGGCGTATTCTTTGGTCAAAGCCGCCATGCAAATGGTACTAAATTATACAGTGCCCGTGTTATTCCTTTTAAAGGAAGCTGGATTGAATTTGCAACAGACATTAACAATGTTATGTATGCATATATCGATCGTAAGAAAAAATTACCTGTAACTACTTTATTACGTGCAATTGGTTTCCAAAGTGATAAACAAATTTTAGAAATATTTGGATTAGCAGACGAAGTTAAAGTAAGTAAAGCTGGTTTAAAACGCGAAGTTGGTCGTAGATTAGCTGCACGCGCATTAAAAACTTGGTTAGAAGACTTTGTAGATGAAGATACCGGCGAAGTTGTGTCAATTGAACGTAACGAAGTAATTTTAGATCGCGAAACCGTTTTAGAAGAAGAACACATTGATTTAATTGTTGATGCAGATGTAAAATCGATTATCTTACATAAACAAGATATTAACACAACCGATTTTGCAATAATTTACAATACTTTACAAAAAGATTCAACTAATTCTGAAAAAGAAGCAATTGAATTTATTTATCGTTTGTTACGTAACGCTGAACCACCAGATGAAGAAACAGCTCGTGGAGTTATTGATAAATTATTTTTCTCAGACAAACGTTACGACTTAGGCGAAGTTGGTCGTTATAGAATTAATAAAAAATTAGGAATTGATATCCCAGCTAACATTAGAGTGTTAACTAAAGAGGATATGATTTTAATTATTAAATACCTTATTGAGTTAATAAATTCAAAAACTGATGTTGATGATATCGATCACTTATCTAATCGTCGTGTTAGAACTGTGGGCGAACAATTATTTTCACAATTTGGTGTAGGTTTAGCTCGTATGGCTCGTACCATTCGTGAACGTATGAATGTGCGTGATAATGAGGTATTTACACCAACTGACTTAATTAACGCTAAAACATTAAGTTCAGTAATTAATTCATTTTTTGGAACCAATCAATTATCTCAGTTTATGGATCAAACCAATCCATTATCTGAAATAACTCATAAGCGCCGTTTATCGGCTCTAGGGCCAGGCGGTTTAAGTAGAGAGCGTGCTGGTTTTGAGGTGCGTGACGTTCATTACACACATTATGGTCGTTTATGTACTATTGAAACTCCAGAGGGTCCAAATATCGGGTTAATATCTTCATTATGCGTTTATGCTAAAGTAAATAACTTAGGATTTATTGAAACACCTTTCCGTAAAGTTAAAGATGGTAAAGTAGATGTTAAAAATCCAATTGTTTATTTAACTGCAGAAGAAGAAGATTTAAAAAATATTGCTCAAACAAGTGCTAAATTAGATGATAAAGGAAACTTTATTACTAAAAAAGTTACTGCAAGATATGAAGGTGATTTCCCTGTATTAGAACCAGAAAACATTCATTTAATGGATGTTGCTCCTAATCAAATCGCTTCAATTGCAGCTTCTTTAATTCCCTTCTTAGAACATGATGATGCTAACCGTGCCTTAATGGGTTCAAACATGCAACGTCAAGCTGTTCCGTTAATGAAACCACAAGCACCAATAGTTGGTACAGGTATCGAAGCTCGCGTGGCTGAAGATAGCCGTGTTTTAATTAACTCAGAAGGTGAAGGTACAGTTGAATATGTAGATGCAAACACAATAACAATTAGATATAACAGAACCGATGAAGAAAAATTAGTTTCTTTTGAAGGTGATGTGAAATCATACAATTTAACTAAATTCCAAAAAACTAACCAAAGTACTTGTATTAACTTAAAGCCAATTGTAAAAAAAGGCGATAAAGTATCTAAAGGTCAGGTACTTACTGAGGGTTATGCAACTCAAGATGGTGAGTTAGCTTTAGGCCGTAACTTAAAAGTTGCATTTATGCCTTGGAAAGGTTATAACTTTGAAGATGCTATTGTAATTAATGAAAAAATTGTTCGTCAAGATATTTTTACATCATTACATATAGATGAGTACACTTTAGAAGTGCGTGATACTAAACGTGGGATGGAAGAGTTAACTCCAGATATTCCTAACGTATCAGAAGAAGCTACAAAAGATTTAGATGAAAAAGGTATTGTAAGAATTGGTGCTGAAGTAAAAGAAGGCGATATTTTAATAGGTAAAATTACGCCTAAAGGTGAAACAGACCCTTCTCCTGAAGAAAAATTATTACGTGCAATTTTTGGTGATAAAGCTGGCGATGTTAAAGATGCATCTTTACGCGTATCTCCATCTATTAAAGGTACTATTGTAGATAAACGTTTATTTTCTCGTGCTGTAAAAGATAAAAAACAAAAAGCAGAAGAAAAACCGCTAATCGAAAAATTAGATTCTGATCACGAAAAAAATATTTACAACTTAAAATTAAAATTAGTTGATAAATTATTTGTTTTAGTTAATGGACGTACATCACAAGGCGTAACTAACATTTTAGGTGAAGAAATTGTACCTCGCGGAACAAAATTTACTCAAAAAGGTTTAGAGCGTATTGATTATAGCGAAATTAACCCTAGCAATTGGACTACAGATGCTGATAAAAATGAACAAGTTGAGCGTTTATTGCACAATTTCATGATTCAGTATAACGATTTCTTAGGAAAATACAAACGCGAAAAATTCCAAATTACTGTAGGTGATGAACTACCAAATGGTATAGTACAATTAGCTAAAGTTTACATTGCTCAAAAACGTAAGTTAAAAGTAGGTGATAAAATGGCTGGTCGTCATGGTAACAAAGGTATTGTTGCTCGTATAGTAAAAGAAGAAGATATGCCATTTTTAGAAGATGGAACACCAGTAGATATTGTTTTAAATCCATTAGGTGTACCTTCTCGTATGAACTTGGGTCAAATTTATGAAACTGTATTAGCTTGGGCAGGCGAAAAATTAGGATTGAAATTTTCAACACCTATTTTTGATGGTGCTTCAATGGAACAAATTGATGAATATGTGAACAAAGCAGGTTTACCTAAATTTGGACGCACATATTTATTTGATGGTGGTACAGGCGAACGTTTCGACCAACCAGCAACTGTAGGTATCATTTACATGTTAAAATTAGGTCACATGGTAGATGATAAAATGCATGCTCGTTCTATAGGACCATATTCATTAATTACACAACAACCTTTAGGTGGTAAAGCACAATTTGGAGGTCAACGTTTTGGTGAGATGGAAGTTTGGGCACTTGAAGCATACGGTGCTGCTAATGTTTTACAAGAATTGTTAACTGTTAAATCTGATGATGTAATGGGTCGTGCAAAAGCTTATGAAGCAATTGTTAAAGGTGAAAATATTCCTACACCAGGAATTCCAGAATCCTTTAATGTATTGTTACATGAATTACGCGGCTTAGCATTAGATGTAACTATGGAGTAAATAGTTTTTAATTCTATGCGTTTAATTTTAAATAAAAAATAAACAGTATTAAAAACTAAAAATTAATAATTTAAAAAATTAATATAAAAATGGCATTAAGAAGAGATAGTAAACAAAAATCAAATTTCTCAAAAATAATTATAAGCCTTGCTTCGCCCGAAACAATATTACGTCGTTCAAGCGGTGAGGTTTTAAAACCTGAGACTATTAATTACCGTACCTATAAGCCAGAAAGAGATGGTTTATTTTGCGAACGTATTTTCGGTCCAGTTAAAGATTACGAATGTCATTGCGGTAAATACAAACGTATTCGTTATAAAGGAATAGTTTGTGATCGTTGCGGTGTTGAAGTAACTGAGAAAAAAGTTCGTCGCGAACGCATGGGACATATTAACTTAGTAGTTCCTGTAGCTCATATTTGGTACTTCCGTTCATTACCTAACAAAATTGGTTACCTATTAGGTTTACCAACTAAAAAGTTAGATATGATTATTTACTACGAGCGTTACGTAGTAATTAATGCTGGTATTGCTGCTGAAAATGGTATTTCTTACTTAGATTTTTTAACAGAAGAAGAGTATTTAAATGCTGTTGATGCTTTACCAAAAGAAAACGCTTTATTAGATGAATCTGATCCAAATAAATTTGTAGCTAAAATGGGTGCTGAAGCAATTTCAGACTTATTATCTCGCTTAAATTTAGATGAATTATCTTATGAATTACGTCATAAAGCGAACAACGAAACTAGCCAACAACGTAAAAACGAAGCATTAAAACGCTTAAATGTTATTGAGGCTTTCCGTCAAGCAAATCAAAATGTAGTAAACCGCCCTGAGTGGATGGTTATTAAAGTTGTACCTGTAATTCCACCAGAATTACGCCCATTAGTTCCATTAGATGGTGGTCGTTTTGCAACATCTGATTTAAATGATTTATACCGTAGAGTTATTATTCGTAACAATCGTTTAAAACGTTTAATAGAAATTAAAGCACCAGATGTAATTTTACGTAACGAAAAACGTATGCTACAAGAATCTGTTGACTCATTATTTGATAACTCACGTAAATCAAACGCTGTAAAAACAGATAGTAACCGTGCTTTAAAATCATTATCAGATTCATTAAAAGGTAAACAAGGCCGTTTCCGTCAAAACTTATTAGGAAAACGTGTTGATTACTCGGCTCGTTCGGTAATTGTTGTAGGTCCTGAATTAAAATTACACGAATGTGGTTTACCAAAAGAAATGGCTGCAGAATTATTTAAACCATTTATCATCCGTAAAATGATTGAGCGTGGTATAGTTAAAACTGTAAAATCTGCTAAAAAAATAGTTGATAAAAAAGAAGCTATAGTTTGGGACATATTAGAAAACGCATTAAAAGGGCATCCAGTTTTATTAAACCGTGCACCAACCTTACACAGGTTAGGTATTCAAGCATTTCAACCTAAATTAATTGAAGGTAAAGCTATTCAATTACATCCATTAGTTTGTTCTGCATTTAATGCCGATTTTGATGGTGATCAAATGGCAGTTCACGTTCCATTAGGACATGCTGCAATATTAGAAGCTCAAATTTTAATGTTAGCATCTCATAACATTTTAAATCCATCTAACGGTGCGCCAGTTGCCGTACCATCACAAGATATGGTTTTAGGTTTATACTATTTAACAAAACCTAAAAAGAATTTAAAAGACGATGCAGTAAAAGGAGAAGGTAAAACATTTTATAGCGCACAAGAAGTTGTAATTGCAGTAAATGAAAAGCAATTAGACTTACATGCTCAAATAAAAGTAAAAATTACTAATGCTTTAGAGGGCGAAAAATTAGTTACTAAAATTATAGAAACAACTGCTGGTCGTGTTTTATTTAACATGGTTGTACCACACGAGGTTGGTTATATAAATGAATTATTAACTAAAAAATCTTTACGTGATATCATTGGAATGGTTGTTAAAAAAACCGGAATGGCTAAAACAGCTAAGTTTTTAGATGATATTAAAGAATTAGGATTTAAAACAGCATTTAAAGGTGGTTTATCGTTTAACTTAGGCGATATTCAAACCCCAGCTGAAAAATTAAAAATAATTGCAGATGCTCAAGCTGAAGTTGATGAAGTAGTAAATAACTACAACATGGGCTTTATCACAAATAATGAGCGTTACAACCAAATTATTGATATTTGGACACATGCAAACAGTAGAGTAACAAAACAAGTATTAGATAAATTAAGTACAGATAAACAAGGATTTAACTCAGTTTACATGATGTTAGATTCTGGTGCGCGTGGTAGTAAAGAGCAAATTAAACAGTTAAGCGGTATGCGCGGTTTAATGGCTAAGCCTCAAAAAGCAGGTGATACAACAGCATCTATTATCGAAAACCCTGTATTATCTAATTTCCGCGAAGGTTTATCAATCTTAGAATATTTTATTTCTACTCACGGTGCTCGTAAAGGGTTAGCAGATACGGCTTTAAAAACTGCCGATGCTGGTTACTTAACGCGTCGTTTAGTTGATGTGGCTCAAGATGTAATTATTAATGAAACAGATTGCGGAACTTTACGCGGTTTAGCAATGGCTGCCTTAAAAAATAATGATGATATTGTTGAAAGTTTATACGATCGTATTTTAGGCCGTACAACTGTAAACGATGTTTACCACCCAACAACAGGAGATTTAATTATCGCTGGCGGAGAAATTATTAGTGAAGATGTTGCAGCTATAATTGAAAAATCACCTATAGAAACTGTAGATATACGTTCGGTATTAACATGTGAGAGTAGGTTAGGAGTATGCGCTAAATGTTATGGTAGAAATTTATCTAATGGACGTTTAGTGCAATTAGGCGAAGCAGTAGGTGTAATTGCAGCTCAATCAATTGGTGAGCCAGGTACACAGTTAACATTACGTACTTTCCACGTGGGTGGTACAGCAAGTAATACTGCAGCATCAAGTAGTTTAGTAGCTAAATATGATGGTATAGCTGAAATTGATGAATTACGTACTGTTGAACGTGTACAAGATGGTTCAAAAACAAATATTGTAATTGGCCGTAGTACTGAAGTAAGAATTACAGATGCAAACACAGGTATTGTTTTAACTACAGGTAACATTCCTTATGGTTCTAACTTATACATTAAACCGGGTGCTAAAGTTAAAAAAGGAGACAAAATTTGTGATTGGGATCCGTATAATGCAGTAATTGTTTCTGAATTTGGTGGAAGTGTTGAATTTGAACATATTAAAGAAAACATAACTTACCGTGAAGAGAGTGATGAGCAAACTGGTTTTAAAGAAAAAGTAATCATCGAAAGTAAGGACAAAACAATGAGTCCTACTATTCGTATCGTTGATAAAAAAGGCGAAGTATTAAAAACATACAATATTCCAGTTGGTGCGCACATTGTTATTAATGAAGGTCAAAAAATTGAACCAGGTCAAATTTTAGTTAAAATACCTCGTGTAACTGGTAAAACTGGTGATATTACAGGTGGTTTACCTCGTGTTACAGAATTATTTGAAGCTCGTAACCCAAGTAACCCAGCAGTAATTAGTGAAATTGATGGTATTGTAAGTTTTGGAAAAATTAAACGTGGTAACCGAGAGGTTATGGTTGAAGCTAAAACTGGCGAAAGAAGAACTTATTTAGTTAACTTAAGCAAACACATTTTAGTTCAAGAAAATGATTTTGTTAAAGCTGGTGAGTCATTATCTGATGGTGCTGTAGCTCCAAGTGATATTTTATCAATTAAAGGACCTACTGCAGTTCAAGAATATTTAGTTAATGAAATACAAGAGGTTTACCGTTTACAAGGACAAAAATTAAATGATAAACATTTTGAAACAATTGTTCGTCAAATGATGCGTAAAGTTGAAATTGTTGACCCAGGTGATACAATTTTCTTAGAGCAACAATTAGTTAACAAAATAGACTTTATGACTGAAAATGACACTATTTTTGGTAAAAAAGTTGTTGTAGATCCAGGTGATAGCGCTGAACTTAAACGTGGTCAAATTATTACATCTCGTAAATTACGCGACGAAAATTCAGTTTTAAAACGTAAAGATTTAAAATTAGTTGAAGCACGTGACGCAGTTCCTGCAACAGCAGAAAGTATGTTACAAGGTATTACAAGAGCATCGTTACAAACTAGCTCATGGATATCTGCTGCATCTTTCCAAGAAACTACAAAAGTTTTAAATGAAGCTGCTGTAAATGGTAAAGTTGATACTTTAAATGGATTAAAAGAAAACGTAATTGTAGGTCATTTAATTCCAGCGGGTACAGGTTTACGCCAATACGAAAAATTAGTAGTAGGAAGCAAAGAAGAATACGAACGCTTAATGGCAAGTAAAGCCGAAGCAGAACAAGAAGCATAATTTAAAAGCCCCGATTTATCGGGGCTTTTTGTTTAATTAGAATTTAATTTTAAAATTTAAATAGAAAGTCAACACAATAAAAATCAAGCTTACATTTTGATTTAAAATCACAATTTCAAAATCTTTTTATTGTATAAAATAATATAAACCTCATTTTCTAATAGATTATTTTTACTCTTAAACAACTTAAATTTAACTTAAACTTAGATTTTATGTACTTTTGTATTTAACAAATGCATAAATCTGGTTTTGTAAATATAATAGGTTGCCCTAATGTAGGTAAATCAACTTTAATGAATGCTTTAGTTGGCGAAAAATTAAGCATAATAACATCAAAAGCTCAAACCACAAGACATAGAATTATGGGTATTGTAAGTGGAGATGATTACCAAATTGTTTTTAGCGACACACCAGGAATAATAAAACCACTATATAAATTGCAAGAAAAAATGATGCAATTTGTAGTTACAGCATTTAGTGATGCTGATGTTTTTTTGCTAATTACCGATGTTTTTGAAGATATTAAATTAGATGAAGCTTATATTGAAAAATTAAATAAAACAAAAACGCCCGTACTTATTTTAATAAACAAATTAGATATTTCTACTCAAGAAAAAATTGAAGAAAAAGTTGAACAATGGCACAAAAAAATACCTAATGCCGAAATATTACCAATATCTGCCTTAAATAAATTTAATTTAGATTTGGTGCTTACAAAAATAATTAAACTTTTACCACAAAGCGCTGCGTTTTACGATAAATCTGAACTTACTGATAAACCCGAACGTTTTTTTGTTTGCGAAATTATTCGCGAAAAAATATTATTAAATTATAAAAAAGAAATTCCTTATAGTGTAGAGGTAATTACAAATAGCTTTAAAGATGAAGGAAATGTAATTAAAATACAATGCGATATTTTGGTTGAACGCGATAGCCAAAAAGGAATAATTATTGGTAATAAAGGCGCTGCGCTTAAAAAAGTTGGTACAGAAGCTCGAAAAGATTTAGAAGCATTTTTTGGCAATAAAGTGTTTTTAGAATTGTTTGTAAAAGTAGATAAAGATTGGCGCGCTAACGAAAAAAGATTAAGCCAATTTGGGTATTAAAAATTTTTATTATTTATTTTTTAAATTTTGAATAGCATTATTTTTATGATGTAATGGGTGGTAACTCATTAAATAAAATAATTCTTGAATTGATATTTTTCCAAGCAATGGGTGTGGAATTACGATAGATTTAAATTCTTCGTCGTTATATGAATTTAAAATTTCTTGAATTTGTTTTGTAACTGATTTTAAATCGGTAATAATTTTATTTTTATCTACAAATTTTATTTCAGATGGAACAAATTGTTCAGGAGCTTTACGAGATGTGTTTAAATACTTTTTAAGTAAAATTTCAAATGACCAAGGCTCACGATTTAATGTCCCATTTTTTCGGATTAATAACTCTTTTAATGGCAATATTTTTTGAAGTGGAACTAAAGTTAAGTAAACATGGCTTAATTGCTGACCCGCTGACCACTTATCTTTATATTTAAAAATAAAATCAGTTTCAATTAAACTATTAACATAATTTGAAATTTCGTTATGATTTAAAACAAAAGAATTTATTATTTCTTCTTTAGTCATAAATAAAATTTTGAAACTTATATGTTACAAACTCCAATAAGTTAAGCCTTTCATTTTACCACGGTACATACCTTTAACATCAACTAACACACCCTTGTTTGATAAGATGCTTTTAAAATATTTTTCATCAAGACATTTGTATTCTTTGTGGTTTACTGCAATAATTATACCATCGTAGTTTTTACCTAATTTATTTAAACCAAATCCATATTCGTGTTTTAATTCGTTAGAGTCTGCGTGTGGGTCAACAATTTCTACTTTAACGCCAAAACTTTTTAATTCTTTTACAATATCGGCAACTTTGCTATTCCTTATATCACTCACATCTTCTTTAAATGTTGCGCCCATAACCAATACTTTTGATTTAGAAATGTTTTTACCTGCAGCAATTATTTTTTTAACTATGTTTTTTGCAACATAAAAACCCATACTGTCGTTTACATAACGACCACTATTTATTACTCTTGCATGGTAACCTAAACTTTCGGCTTTATGCGTTAAGTAATATGGGTCAACACCAATACAATGCCCGCCAACTAAGCCTGGGAAAAACTTTAAAAAATTCCATTTAGTACCTGCAGCTTCTAAAACATCAAACGTATTTATGTTCATTTTATTAAAAATGATTGATAATTCGTTCATTAATGCAATGTTTACATCGCGTTGAGTATTCTCAATAATTTTAGCAGCTTCGGCAACTTTAATAGATGAAGCTTTATGAGTGCCAGGTTCAACAATTATTTCGTAAACCTTACTAATTTCTTCTAAACTTTCTTTATCGCAACCGCTTACAATTTTTAAAATTTTTGTAATGGTGTGTTCTTTATCACCTGGGTTTATACGCTCTGGCGAGTATCCAACTTTAAAATCTTTTCCAAATTTTAATTTAGAATGTTGTTCTAAAACTGGCACACAATCATCTTCGGTACAACCAGGGTAAACTGTAGATTCGTAAACTACATAATCTCCTTTTTTTAATACTTTACCAACTGTTGTACTTGCGCCAATTAAAGGTTTTAAATCTGGTAAATTGTGTTCATCAATTGGAGTTGGAACAGCAACAATAAAGAAGTTTGCTTTTTTTAAATCTTCTAATTTATGCGTAAACGTAATGTCAGATTTTTTAAAATCATCTTTTACTAATTCGTTACTGGGGTCAATGCCTTTTTGCATTAGTTTAACACGAGCCTCATTAATATCAAAACCAATAACTTTTACTTTTTTAGCAAATGCTAATGCAATTGGTAAACCCACGTATCCTAAGCCAATTACTGCAATAGTTGATTCTTTTTTTAAAATTTTAGTGTAAATTCCCATATTAAAAAGTTTTTAAAACTTCGTTTGTTCTTAAATTATAAATGCGTTCAATTATATCAACCACTTTTAAGCCTTCTAATGCATTGGTTGTTATTTTATTTTTTCCAGATAATGTATCTACAACATTTTCTATAACATTGTGGTGGTTATTTGCAGAGCCTTTGTATGCGCCGTAATCGTTAGCAGGGTTAGTTTCGGCTAATTTTGGCATAGTGTAATTTTTAATGTTACACGTTTCAATTTGATCCATGTATTGTCCGCCAACTTTTATACTTCCATTACTGCCAATAACAGTTAACGACGATTCTAAGTTTTTTTCCCATACTGCAGTACTGTAATTTATACTTCCCATACCACCGTTTACAAAATCAAAACTTACAAAACCACTATCTTCAAACGCTGTTGTTTGTTGGTGATTAAAATCGGCAAACTTAGCTTGTATATTAGTAATATCGCCAAAAACCCAATACATAATATCTATCCAATGGCTAAATTGTGTAAATAAAGTTCCACCATCTAAATTTTGAGTTCCTTTCCAGCCACCTTTTTTATAATAACGGTCATCACGGTTCCAATAACAATTAAGTTGAACCATGTATATATCGCCAATTATTTTTTTGTCTACAATTTCTTTTAACCAAACGCTTGGCGGTGAGTAGCGATTTTGCATTACACAAAAAACAGTTTTACTATGCGACAAAGCTTCGTAAATAATTTTTTCGCAATCGGCTTTACTTAATGCCATTGGTTTTTCAACTACTACATTTTTATTTTTTTGTAAGGCTTTTAAACTATGTTCGGCATGTAATCCGTTAGGCGTACAAACATTTACAACTTCAATATCTGGGTGTGCGTTTAATAAATCATCAATATTAGAATAAAAATTTTCGGTTAAATTTTCTAACCCTAGTTTATCTTTTGATTGAACATCGCACACAGCAACTAACTCGCAATTAGGGTTACGACGAACCATTTCAGCATGGCGTTTACCAATGTGACCTTGACCAATTACAGCAAATTTTATTTTTTTCATTAACTAATTCGTTCTACTAAATTATTTTTTAATTGATAGGTTTGCCCACTTTCAGCACAGGTAGCTTTACCATTAACGTCAAACTCTAACCTATGTCCAAATTCACTCATCCATCCAATTTGCCGTGCAGGGTTACCAACCAATAATGCAAAATCAGGCACATGCTTGGTAACAACAGCACCTGCGCCTATAAATGCAAATTTTCCAATATTATGTCCGCATACAATAGTGGCATTTGCGCCTATACTTGCACCTTGCCCAACATGTGTTTTTGCGTATTGATTTTTGCGATTAACCGCACTGCGTGGATTAATAACATTTGTAAAAACCATACTTGGCCCTAAAAACACATCATCATCGCAAGTTACACCAGTGTATATTGATACGTTATTTTGAACTTTAACATTGTTGCCTAAAACTACTTCGGGAGAAATAACTACATTTTGTCCAATGTTACAATTATTACCTAAAACACAGTTAGGCATAATGTGACTAAAATGCCATATTTTAGAACCAGTTCCAATTTTACAACCTTCGTCTATAATTGCAGAAGGGTGCGAATAAAAAGTGTTATCCATTTTTAAATTAAGTGCATAAAGTTAATAAAAGGTACTGTTTTTGCAATAAAAATTTGACGAAATTATGCCTTTAATGTGCATTATAATTAATTATATTTATAGGCTAATATTTTTATGTATAAATAAAAACTATGGATTTTAAAAAGTATATACCACATTTTGCTGCAATTTTAATTTTTGCTGCAATTACATTATTTTATTTTAAACCAATTTTAAGTGGTAAAGTTCTAAAACAAGGTGATATTGAGCGCCACAAAGGCATGAGTAAAGAAATTGTTGATTATAGAACCACTAAAAAAGCTGAACCATTATGGACTAATAGTATGTTTGGTGGAATGCCAGCATATTTAATTTCCACATTATATCCAAATAATTATATAGGGAAATTAGATAATGTGTTTAAACTATTTATTCCGTTACCTGCAGGATATTTATTTCTTTATTTTATTGGTTTTTTTATTTTGTTATTATGTTTAAAAATAGACCCCTGGTTAGCTATTATTGGGGCAGTTGCCTATGGTTTAAGCTCATATTTTTTAATTATTTTAGAAGCAGGTCATAATAGCAAAGCAAACGCTTTAGGTTATTTACCAGCCTTATTAGGTGGATTTATATTATTGTTTAGAGGTAAATATTGGCTAGGATTAATTTTAGTTTCATTATTTACATGTATGCAAATTAATTGCAATCACTTTCAAATTACATATTATGGATATATTTTAATTGGTATTGTATCGCTTGGATATATAATTTCATTATTTAAAGCAAAAGAAACTAAAACAATTTTTAAAGCAATAGCTTTTGCAATTTTAGGAACATTTATAGGTATTTTACCTAATGCTGCAATGATAATGACTACTCAAGAATATGGTAAATACAGTACTCGTGGCAAAACAGAACTTACAATTGATTCAGATTTAAAAAGTAATAAAAATAATACAACAAGTGGTTTAGATAAAAATTATGCAACCCAATGGAGTTATGGGATAGGAGAAACATTTACGTTTTTAATTCCAGATTTTAAAGGAGGTGCAAGTAGCGCAATAGGACAAGCATACCCAAATGCATTAAAAAAAACAAACCCAGATTATAAAGAAGCAGTTGCTAATAGTAATGCTTATTTTGGAGATCAACCATTTACAAGTGGCCCTGTTTACATTGGTGCCATTTTAATTTTCCTTTGTTTTTTAGGTATGTTAATAGTTAAAAACTCAATTAAATGGCCTTTGTTTTTTGCAACAATATTAACTATTGCACTTGGGTGGGGAAGCAATTTTATGGGACTAACTAATTTTTTTATGGATTTTGTACCTGGATATAATAAATTTAGAGCTGTTTCAATGATATTAATAGTTGCTGAATTAACTTTGCCCTTACTTGCAATACTTACTATTAATGAACTTATCAAATTTAAAAGTTTAGATGAATTAGTAGAATTAAGACTTTTAAAAAAATCGTTTAAAATTAAAACATTGCTTTTTGTTAGTTTAGTTGTTATTGGTGGTTTTTGTGCAATTGGTTACATAGCACCAACTGTAATAAATTCTTTTTCAGCTCAAAACGAAGCTGAAATTATGATTAATCAATATGTGCAAGGTGGAAACCCTGAAGCGCAAGTAAGACCCTATGTTACTGATTTAATGCCGCAATTAGAAAACGCTAGAATGGAAATTTTTAAAAGTGATGCTTTACGTTCTTTAATTTTTATTTTGTTAGGTTTTGCATCTATTTACTTGTATTTAAGTAATAAAATTAAAAAAGAAATGCTTTTTGCAGCTTTAGGAATTTTTGTGGTTATTGATTTGTGGTCGGTTGATAATAGATACTTAAATGACAAATCATTTATTTCGAAACAAGAAAATGAACAAAGTGTTCAAGCTAAAACACTTGCTGATGAAGAAATTTTAAAAGACAAAACGCTAGGGTATAGAGTTTTAAACTTAACCTTAAATACATTTAACGATGCGCAAACTTCGTATTACCATAAATCTATTGGTGGTTACCATGGTGCAAAATTAAAGCGTTTTCAAGAGTTAATCGATTTTCATTTAATGCCAAACAATGGCGCTGGCGAAATTGGTTTTTTTAGAAGCAATGCTGGTAAAGCTTTTGCAAGCGATAGTGCGTTAACTGCGTTAATGGCTCAATTAAACATAATTAACATGTTAAACACAAAATATTTTATTATTCCAGGTGGAGGCGAACAAAGAACTGAAATACCACTAGAAAACAAACAAGCAAATGGTGCAGCTTGGTTTGTGAAAAATTTAAAATTTGTAAATAGTGCGGACAGTGAAATTGTTGCTTTAGGAAAAATAAACACTAAATCAACAGCTGTACTTAATGAAAAATTTAAATCAGAATTAGGATTAAAAAATAATTATAATGCAGATGGTTCAATAACATTAACAGCATATGAACCCAATCAATTAACATATGAATGTAACTCAGTTTCTGATAATTTTATTGTTTTTTCCGAAATTTATTACCCAAAAGGTTGGAATTGTTATGTTAATGGAAATTTAACACCACATGCTCAAGTAGATTATGTGTTGAGAGGGTTGCCTATAAAATCAGGTAAAAGCACTGTAATATTTAAATTTGAACCAAATACATATTATAAAGGAAATACGTTTGCATTAATAGGTTCTATACTTTTAATTGCTATTGTTGGTTTTTCACTTTATAAACATAAAAAGAATGATGTTATTGTTAGTTAAAATATTAAATTGTTTACTTTAATTTGCATTTGTATTAAAAATTTAAAATTATTTTTAACCTAAATATTAAACACACAAAATTATGGCATTAGAATTTACAGACGCTAACTTTGAAGAGTTAGTATTAAAAAGCGACAAACCAGTTTTAGTTGATTTTTGGGCAGAATGGTGCGGCCCATGTAGAATGGTAGGACCTGTAGTTGAAGAAATGGCTAAAGAATACGAAGGTAAAGCATTAGTTGGAAAAGTAAATGTTGATTTAAACTCAAACATTAGCGCCAATTATGGAATTAGAAATATTCCAACAATTTTATATTTTAAAAATGGTCAAATAGTTGATAAGCAAGTAGGCGTAGTGCCAAAAGCTACTTTAGCTAGTAAATTAGACGCACAATTATAAAATAAAACTCACCAAATTTAAAAAGCAACCTAAAAGGTTGCTTTTTTGTTTTTATAAATTTTTAATTTTCAAATTACAATTTCATTTTTCTAATTTTTTCGGAATCTAAAATGGTAATGTTACTACCTTTAATCTCAACTAATTTATCTTCTTTAAATTCGCTTAACGTTCTTATTAACGATTCGGTTGCTGTTCCAACCATATTAGCTAAATCCTCTCTACTTATTGAAATAGAAAATTTAGTTTCGTTATCTTTTTTATATCTATTTTCGAGTAAAATTAAGGCTTCGGCAGTCCGTTTTCTAACTGAACTGTAAGCTAATTTAATTAATTGTTCTTCTTTATCTAAAACATCGTTACTTAACATTTTAATAAAGCGTTTCATTACAGCTGTATTATTATATATTAAATTAAAAAAGTCTTCTTTAGGAATACACACAACTTCGCAATCTTCCATACATTCAACGGTTTCTGTGTAATCTGTATTTTCTAATAAAGTAATGTATCCAAAAAACTCACCTTCAGCAATTAAATTGGTAATTAATTCTTTACCATACTCATGCAATTTTACACTTTTAGCTTTGCCTTTATTTAAAAAATATAAATATGTAGGGGTGTTGCCTTCGCTAAAAATTATTTCTTTTTTCTTAAATTTTTTTATTTTTCGTTCGTTTGATAGTTTTTTAAGTTCTTCTAAACTTTTTACATCATCTAAAAATTTATTTAATCCTTCTGAAGTTTTTTCAAATTTAGATTTAACTAAATCTATTTTTTTTAATCTACTTTCTACTGCATTTAAAAGTTCAACATCATCAAACGGTTTTGTAATGTAATCGTCAGCTCCTAATTCCATTCCTTTTCTAAAGTCACTTCTTTCAGTTTTAGCGGTTAAAAATATAAAAGGAATGCCCGCTGTTGCATCGTTTTTACTAAGTAAATGAATTACACCATAGCCATCTAAAACTGGCATCATAATATCACAAATTATTAAATCGGGAATAGTTTTTTGTGCTAACTCAATTCCAGTTTTGCCATTATCTGCTTGTAAAACTTTATAGTTTGCCAATTCTAATATTTCGGCAGAATTTTCTCTAACTTCTTGGTTATCTTCAATTAATAAAATAGTCTTCATTGTTTGGTTTGTTTGGTAAAATTATATTAAAACTTGTGCCTTTATTTAATTCACTTTCAAAAGTTATTGTGCCATTCATTAATTCAACGTATTTTGAAATAATGTTTAAACCTAATCCTGTGCCTTGTATGTTAAAAGCGTTTTTTCCTCTGTAAAATCTTTCAAAAAGTTTTGGTTGTTCATCTTTAGGAACACCAATTCCTTCATCTTTTACATATATTTCTATAGTGTTATTTTTAATTTTAGTGTTTAAAATAATTGTTTTGTTGTTATCGCTAAATTTTATGGCATTAGATAATAAATTTAAATAAATGTTTTTAATCATTTGTTTATCTAAATACACTTGCTGAGTTTCTCCCTCATACGAATCAATTATTTTTTGATTTTCTTTTTTTAAAATTTGAATTTCTGCTACACATTCATTATGCATTGTTTGCAGGTTAAATACACTATAATTTGCATAAATTTTGCCTTCTTCTAATTTTCCAACTGATAAAAAATCATTAAGTATTAAAGTTAAATTTGTTACAGAACTTTTTATTCTATTAATATGTTTTTGACGTTTTTCATCGTCTTCGGTTGTTGAGTATTTACTTATTAATGAAGCCGATGATAAAATTGCACTCAGTGGTGTTCTAAATTCGTGCGATGCCATTGACACAAATCTAGATTTCATTTCGTTCAAATCTATTTCATGTTGTAATGATGATGCTAATTTTTGTTTAGATTGCTCTAGTTCATTTAAGGCTTCTTTTAATATTTTTGTTCTTTCATCAACCTTTTTTTCAAGGTCTGAGTTTAATGATTTAATTTTTTCTTCAATTTTTTTTCGCTCTGTAATATCAATAACAAAAGCAATAGCATAAAGTTCATTATCTTTTTTAAAATATGATAAACTTATTTCAACAGGAAATTCTGTTCCGTCAGATTTAATTGCAATTAAATCTAAGTTTTTTCCCATTGGCCTTGAGTGTGGATTTGAATTGTAATTAGAACGGTGTTGTTGATGTTCCACCCTTAATTTTTTAGGCAATAAATCTTCAACTTTTAATTGCAACATTTGCTCATTGGTGTACCCAAACAATTTTTCTGAACTAGGATTGCATCTAATTATTTTGCCTTTAGAGTCAGTAAAAATTATACCCTCTGCTGTATGCGTAAATAGTGCGTTTAAACTATGTTGTTGAAATTCCAAATCAAACATAAAGTAATGGATTTAATGGTTTATTTTTTATGATAAATGTCAGTTTTGAGGTTTAGATAAATCAGTAATTAAATGTTTTAAATTACAAATAATTTATAGTTATTGATTTAAATCAAAAAAAATAATAAGATAAGTTATTAACCTCATTTTATCATATTATAATTTTGTAATATAGAATGTATTAAGAATTATTTTATAAAAATTTTACCTGTTAATTTGATTTAAAATATAATAATTATGGAAAAAATACTGGTTGGAGTTGATTTTTCAGAATCTTCTTTAAACGCTGCTAAATACGCAGTTAAATTTGCGTCGTTTTTTTCGGCTAAAATAGTATTAATTAATGCGTATTCAATGCCAATACCATATGCCGAAGCTGGAGCAATATTTGAAACTGAAGATTTTGAAAAAACAGCAATTAATGAGTTGCAAAAAGTTAAAGAAGATTTACTTAAAACGGCACCACAAATTAATATAAATACAATTGTTAAGCAAGGTACAGGCGAAGATGTTATTTGTGATGAATTAAACAAAAATAAATACGATTTAATAATACTTGGTATTAATCCGGATATTAATGGGCTGTACGAGTATTTTATTGGAAGTACTGCCACTTCTTTAGCAAGAATTGTAAATGTGCCTGTATTAATTGTGCCTAAAAATTGTAATTTTCATAAGTTTTTTAAAATTGGTTATGCCGCAAATTTTAATAAAGATTTTAGCAATTCAAATAATTTAATTTACTTAAAATATTTTGCAAATATTTTTGACGCACAGTTTTTATTAATAAATGTTATTACTAATAACGATATGTACAATGTTGACGTAATACACCATGAAAATTTTATTAAAGATTATTTACAGCAATCACACCCAAAAATTGTATATACTTCAAACAAAGATGTGGCTCAAGGTCTTATTAATACAGTAAACCAAAAGGGAATTGATTTATTAATAACTTCGCCCGAAAAACATCACTTTTTTTACGAGTGGTATCATGAAAGTAATACAAAAAAATTAGCTTTTCATTGTAATTCTCCTTTACTTTGTTTGCCTTTAAATTCTTAATGTTTATTTGTTATGTTTACAAAACTAAAAAAATTATTAAAAATATCTCCTGCGGTAAATTATAAAACATTAATAAACGAAGGGGCAATAATAATTGATGTTAGAACAAAAGATGAATTTATACAAGGGCATAATAAAGATGCAATAAACGTTCCTTTAAATTTATTAATAAATAACATATCAAAATTAAAAACAACTAAACCAATTATTTTAGTTTGCGCATCAGGAATTAGAAGTGCTAATGCTAAAATGTTATTAAAATCTAAAGGGTTTAAAAATATTTATAATGGCGGAAGTTGGTTATCTTTAGAAAAGAAAATAAATTAACATGCACATTAATTTAAAATCTAATTGGAGTACTTTAAGAATTTTAAACACCGTAATTGGTGTTGTAATATTTATTTTTAGTGTTTTAAAGTTAGATTATTTAACCTCTTTAATCGGTATTGCTTTAATTTTAATTGGACTTTTTGGCTTTGGTACATCATCTAAAGAGTGTTGTAACAATAATTGTAATAAAAAAAACTAATAATTAAATTTAATCTACTTTAAAAAATTTCTGTTTATATTTTAAAGTGTTTATTTATGTTTAAAATCATATTGATAATTGATAATTGTCAGTTAAAATAATTGTTCTTAAAATAATTTAGTGCTAAGTTAATTTGGGTTTTATTAAATCAGAACTCATTTAATAAACTAAAAATATTTACTATGTCAATTTATCAAAAACACGGAAAAATACCTCGTAAACGCCACATTGTTTTTCGTTCAGAAAAAGGTGAATTATATCACGAAGAATTATTTGGAACAGAAGGATTTTCTGGTAACTCATCTCTTTTATACCATGTTAATTTACCAACTTTAGTAAAAGATGTGGGACAACCAATAAATATAAGGCCAACAGTAGGGATAGATGAAAATTTAATTGCTTTAAGTTTTATGGGATTTGAAGTTGAGCCTATTGAAGATTATATCGAGAGTCGTAAAGTTTTTTTCTTTAATAACGATATGCAAATTGGTATTGCAACACCTTCAAAATCTATGGATTCTTATTTTTTTAAAAATGGAGATTCAGACGAAATGTTGTTTATACATAAAGGAAGCGGTAGATGTAAAACTGCTTATGGTACAATTGATTTTGAATATGGTGATTATGTAATTATTCCAAGAGGTACAGTTTATAAATTAGAATTTGATACAAACGAAAATAAAATTTTATTTATAGAGTCTAATAGCCCTATTAGAACACCAAAACGTTATAGAAATGAATTTGGGCAAATGTTAGAACATTCTCCGTTTTGCGAACGCGATTTTAAATTACCTCACAGTTTCGAAACCCGAAATGAAAAAGGCGATTTTAAAATAATGGTTAAAAAACGAGGCTTGTTATACCCTTATACATATGCAACACACCCTTTTGATTTAATAGGATGGGATGGATATGTTTACCCTTATGCATTTTCTATTTTTGATTTTGAACCAATTACTGGTAGAATACATATGCCACCTCCAATTCATCAACAATTTGAAGGCACAAATTTTGTAATATGTTCATTTGTACCTCGTATGTACGATTATCATCCAGAGGCTATTCCTGCCCCTTATCACCATAGTAACATTGACTCTGAAGAAATATTATATTATGTTGATGGCGATTTTATGAGCAGAAACAATATTAAAGCAGGGCAATTTACTATTCATCCTGCTGGTGTACCGCACGGGCCACACCCAGGAGCAATTGAACGAAGTATAGGACAAAAAGAAACAAAAGAGTTAGCTGTAATGATTGACCCATTTAATCCTTTAAAAATTACAACCGATGCCTTAAAATATGAGGTTAAAGATTATTATAAATCATGGCTAGTTAAATAATAGTAAGTTTTAAATATTTAAATAAAAATAATTATGTCAAATACAGATTTATCAAAGGTTAAAAACTTTAATTATTCAGGCGAAAAAGTTTTTGCTAAAGCACAAGATTTTTTACCAATTAACGGTACAGATTATGTTGAACTTTATGTTGGTAATGCAAAACAAGCCGCACATTTTTATAAAACAGCTTTTGGTTTTCAAGAGTTAGCTTATGCAGGGTTAGAAACTGGATCAAGAGATAAAGTATCTTATGTTTTAGTTCAAGATAAAATTAGGCTTGTGTTAACCTCTCCATTTAATCCTGATAGCGAAATATCAAATCATATTCGTAAACATGGCGATGGTGTTAAAGTAATTGCTTTGTGGGTTGATGATGCACGTAAAGCTTATGAAGAAACAATTAAAAGAGGTGCTAAATCTTACTTAGAACCTACAGTTATTAAAGATGAAAATGGTGAAATTGTAAAATCTGGAATTCATACCTATGGCGAAACCGTGCATGTTTTTGTAGAACGAAAAAATTATAACGGTGTTTTTATGCCTGGTTATATAAAATTAAATACAGAGTATAAACCATCAACAACTGGGTTAAAATATATCGACCATATGGTTGGAAATGTAGAGTTAGGAGCTATGAATAAATGGTCTTCTTTTTACGAAACTGTTATGGGCTTCGCAAATCTTGTAACGTTTGATGATAAAGATATTTCAACTGAATATACAGCATTAATGAGCAAGGTAATGACGAATGGGAATGGAAGAATTAAATTCCCAATTAACGAACCAGCGCATGGCAAAAAGAAATCTCAAGTTGAAGAATATTTAGATTTTTATTATGGCCCAGGTTGCCATCATATTGCTGTTGCTACCGATGATATAGTTTTTACAGTTTCTGAAATGAGAAAAAGAGGTGTAGAGTTTTTATATGTGCCCGGAACATACTACGATACAGTTAAAGATAGAGTAGGGATTATAGAAGAAGATTTAGAAACCTTAAAAAAATGGGGCATAATGGTTGATAGAGATGAAGAAGGATACTTGCTACAAATTTTTACAAAACCAGTTGAAGATAGACCAACTTTATTTTTTGAAATTATTCAAAGAAAAGGCGCAATGTCTTTTGGGAAAGGAAATTTTCAAGCATTATTTGAATCAATTGAAGCAGAACAAGCAAAAAGAGGAACATTATAAATAGTTTATTTATTTAATTATTATATGAACTTTGTATTTATTTAATTTATGATAAACAAGAAAGATATAAGCAGCATTGATGATATTAAATTAATGGTTAATACATTTTACGACAGAATTAAATTAGACAAACTTTTAGGTCCTATTTTTAACGAACGTATTCAAGATAGATGGCCTCAGCATTTAGAAAAAATGTATAGATTTTGGCAAACAATTCTTTTAAATGAACATACCTACAATGGTTCACCATTTCCACCTCACGCAAATATGCCTGTAGATGTAACTCATTTTAATTTATGGGTTCAAATATTCCATAATACAGTTAACGATTTGTTTTCTGGACCAATTGCTGATGAGGCTAAATATAGAGGCGAATTAATGGCAAGTATTTTTAATTCTAAAATTGACTATTTAAATGCTAATAATTAATTATTATTTCAATTTAAATATTTTATCTCTTTCAATGTTTACAAAAAAACAAATTAATGGTTAAAAATAAATCAATAGAATTAATGGCCCCGGCTGGTTCTTATGAGTCATTAATGGCTGCAATAAAAGCTGGGTGTAATTCTGTTTATTTTGGTATTGAGCAACTAAATATGCGTGCCCGATCAAGCAATAATTTTACTATAAATGATTTAATTAAAATTGCAGAAATTGGGAAAGAAAATAATATAAAAACTTATTTAACACTTAATACCATTTTATATGACCATGATATTACTTTAATGAAAAAAATTGTTGATGCTGCTAAAAAAAGCGGTGTTAATGCAATTATTGCTTCAGACCATGCAGTTATGAATTATGCTAAAAAAATTGGCATGAAAATTCATATTTCTACACAAGCAAATGTTTCAAATATTGATACGGTTGAGTTCTATTCTAGTTTTGCAGATGTTGTAGTTTTAGCACGAGAATTAACACTAAAACAAGTAGAAGATATTTCTAAAGAAATTAAAAGACGCAACATAACAGGTCCATCAGGCAAACTAATAGAACTTGAAATCTTTGCTCATGGTGCTTTGTGTATGGCAATTTCGGGTAAATGTTATTTAAGTTTACATACAAATTATGCATCAGCCAATAGGGGCGCTTGTATTCAAAATTGCAGGCACAGTTACATTGTAACCGATAAAGAAGATGGAGTTGAGTTTGAAGTGGATAATGAATTTATTATGTCGGCTAAAGACTTATGTACAATAGATTTTTTAGATAAAATTTTAAATTCAGGTGTTAGCGTTTTAAAAATAGAAGGTAGGGGTAGAGCTGTAGATTATGTTTACACAACAGTTAAATGTTATAACGAAGCTATACAAAGTTATTTAAATAATACTTACACTAATGATAAAATTCAAAATTGGAAAAAAGAGCTAGCAACTGTGTTTAATCGCGGATTTTGGGATGGGTACTATTTAGGAAAAAAAATGGGAGAATGGAGTAATGAAAATGGCTCAAAATCTACAAAGCGAAAAGAATACATTGCAAAAGGTTTAAAGTACTTTGAGCAAGCTAAAGTAGGCGAGTTTTTGTGCGAAGCTCATAATTTAACCGTTAACGATGAAATAATTATAACAGGCCCAACCACTGGTTACACACATAAAATTATTGAAGAATTAAGGGTAGATGGAATTTCTGTTAGTAAAGTAAATAGAGGCGAAATTTTTACTTTTGCTTTAAACGAAAAAATAAGACCATCAGACAAACTGTATAAACTTATACCTGAAACTAATTACACAAATGGTTAAACTAATACAACAACGCGATAAATGCATAGGTTGTAACGCTTGTGTAGAAGCCGCAGCTTATAGATGGCGCATTTCTACTAAAGATGGAAAATGTACATTGGTTGGTGGTATAAACAAAAAAGGATTTTATTCAGTTGTTGTAAATGATCATGAGTATAATGATAACGTAATGGCTGCTAAAAACTGCCCGGTAAATATTATTAAAATTCAAAAATATTAATGAACACAAATCAATTTATTAGAGTAACAAAAAAATTTACTTTTGATATGGCACATGCCTTATATGGTTACGATGGACCATGTAAAAATATACATGGGCACACATATACTTTGTATATTACTTTAAAAGGTAAGGTAATTAACGATTTAAATAATCCTAAAAATGGAATGGTTATTGATTTTACAGACTTTAAATCAATTGTTAAAACAACAATTATTGATGAGTTTGATCATTCTTTAGTTTTAAATTCTTTATCCCCTCATCATAATTTAACTGAACTTAAAGCCACATTTGAAAAAATAAATTTTTTACCATTTCAACCAAGTTGCGAAAACTTAGTTTTAGATTTTTTAAACCGTTTAAAAAATAAATTTCCAACTAACATAAGTATTAAGTGCATTAAGTTATACGAAACGCCAACTTCTTATGCCGAGTGGTTTGAAGAAGATAATAATATCTAATTTTGAGGTAAAAAATCAAATAGTGAGATAATAAATCATTTTTGTACATTTATCAGCCCAAAAACGTTGAATTTGTATAAATAGAGTGAAGTATTATTTAAAAATATCAATACAATTTATACTTATTTTACTATTTGTAGTTTACAACAATAATTTACTCGCTCAAAAAACAAAATCTTCTAACTATAGTAACAGTAAAAAAACAAAATCAAATCATTTTTGGATATTTGGTATTGGAGGAAATGTAGTTGATGATGATGGCAGCCCATTTAAACACTTGTTTGGTGTTTTACCAAGGTGGAATGTTAAACCTTATCCAACACGCATAACTGCCGAAAGGTCGTTAAACGATAATTTTAGTATAGAAGGTGCTTTAAATTTTACAACCTATAAAAGTTTTAAAATAATAAACAACGCCACTGGTAAAGCAGGTTTATTTTTATCATTAGACGTAAATATAAAAAACAGATTTAAAAAACTAAGACGCTTTGACCCCTATGTTATTTATGGATTAGGTGGCACATTAAGAACTGTAAGATCTTTACCTATTGGTGGTAATTTAAATTTAGGATTGGGTACAAACATTTGGTTAACACATGTTATAGGAATTAACATACAAAGTATTGCAAAATTTGGTCTTAGTCCTACAAACTTTATAAAAACATCTCAAAATTATTTACAGCATTCGTTAAGTTTAATTTTTAAAATACAAAAAAACGGAAAAAGAACGTTTATAAAACCTCGCTATAAATGGGTGCATCGCAAAAAATTATATGAAGAAAGAAAATAAATAATTTTATTGTCGCTCAAAAAAACAGTTTAAAGATTTTGCATCTTAATTTATTTTCACTAAATTCGTTATACAATTTCATTAAAAGCATTTATACAATGAAACAAACAAAAACATCAATTACCCCCC